>SCPN01000146.1_pt1 | contig 485604 bp, 634 predicted proteins | sample 6106831 | NCBI WGS metagenome assembly SCPN01 (sample SAMN10720447, study PRJNA508395) | human gut metagenome | isolation source: Participant 1, 0 month
GGAACAGGCTCCTGTAAACTGTATGCTCACCATCACAACCTGTGAGGATTCCCTGTCAAAAGCTGGAACCGGGTGCGCCTCCATCCTCAGAGATTTGCCGCAGTCAGGAACCTCTCCGCGGCAGGGCTGTTTGCCGGAGTTGTAATGACGCCTGTGCTTCCGTTTCTGGAAGACACGAAGGAGAATGTTATGGGAATGGTGGAGCTTGCCAGGGAAGCGGGAGCCAGATTTATCTACCCCATGTTCGGCGTGACTTTAAGGGACCGGCAGAGAGAGTATTTTTACAGCCGGCTTGACCGGATTTTCCCGGATATGGGACTTCATGAACGGTATGAAAAACAGTACGGTGAACGCTATGTATGCAGCAGTCCGAAAGCCGGGAGCCTGTACAGGCTTCTGGGGAGGAATCAGCAAAGCCGGTATTTTATACAAAATGCCGGATATAATTCATTCATATAAGAAAAACTATCAGTACGAGCAATTGACCTTGTTCTGAAGCGTTTTAAAGAAGGAGATATAATAATGAAAGAAACAGTACTTCTTTACAATTTTAATGATAAGGACAGGCTGATGAAAATCAGGCAGGCGCTTCTGCCTTTAGGATTCCGGGTAAAGACGGTGGGCAGGGAAGACTACGGAAAGCCGCTTGGGACTCTCGCCGGGGTGAAGGGAATGGAGGAGCTTACCGAGGCTGACCATTCCGGAGACGGGCTGTGCAGTGATTTTGATGACGAGATGGCGGTGCTTGCAGGACTTACATCCTCCCAGGTCGATTCCTTTATCAGGACGCTGCGAAAAAAGGGTGTCGGACGTATTGATTATAAGGCGGTTCTGACATCTGTGAATAAAGATTGGGATTCGGTACATCTGTACCATGAGATAAAAAGGAACATGAAGCAATGACGGCGCAGACAGGGAGAACGTCTCAGATTGAGCGCGCGGCCTGGAAATGGAGGAAAGTTATGCTGGAAAAGGTGGATTTGCAGAAAACGGTTGACAAGGAGACTTACAGACAGGTCAGCGAAGAGCTGGGAGAGCGTCTGGGGCTTTTGCAGAGACGATGCAAGGCCGAAAAGATCCCGGTAATAATCGTCTTTGAAGGGCTGGGAGCAGCCGGAAAGGGTGTGCAGATCAACCGCCTGATCCAGCCGCTGGATCCCAGAGGTTTTGACGTATATGCCAGCAGAAGGCCGGGCGAGGAAGAGCGGATGCGTCCTTTCCTGTGGCGCTATTGGACGAAAACGCCGGAGGACGGCCGTATAGCTATATTTGACAGGAGCTGGTATGATAAAGTGACGGTCGACCGTTTTGATAAAATTACGAAACGCGGGGAACTGTCAGGCGCTTTTGCCGATATCACTTCGTTTGAAAAACAATTGGCGGAGGACGGCTGTGTGATAATCAAGCTGTTTCTCTATATTTCCCAGAAGGAACAGAAAAAACGCTTTGAAAAGCTGACGGAGAACAAGGAGACGAAGTGGCGTGTTTCCGACGGGGACTGGAAGCGGAACAAAGAGTATGAGAAATACCTGATGATGAATGAGGAGATGCTTGAGCATACCGATACGGGATATGCGCCCTGGACAATAATTGAGGCCACCGACAAGAATTATGCGGCTATGAAAATCCTGGCGACCGTGGCCGACCGTATGGAATATGAAGTGCATAAACGGGAAGCGGAAAAGAAGGAGGCAGGAAATGCTCCCTCTGCCGCCATGCCTCAGGATCGGTTTAAGAACGGGGTGCTGTCCGGAGTCGATCTGTCCCTGTCCATCGACAAGGAGGAATATAAGCAGCAGGTGGATAAGCTGCAGAAAAAACTGGAGTATCTCCACAGTGAAATCTACCGGCTGAGGATACCGGTAGTGATTGGTTTTGAGGGATGGGACGCAGCCGGAAAAGGCGGAGCCATCAAGCGGCTGACCAGCCATCTGGATCCGAGAGGTTACAAGGTAAATCCACGGCTGCGCCGAATGACATTGAGAAGGTCCACCACTATCTGTGGCGGTTCTGGAACAACATGCCGAAGGCCGGCCATATTGCCATCTTTGACAGGACCTGGTACGGACGCGTCATGGTGGAGCGGATTGAAGGCTTCTGCAAAGAGGAGGACTGGCGCAGGGCATACCAGGAGATTAACGAGATGGAGTCTCATATGGCGAACTTCGGGGCTGTGGTTCTGAAATTCTGGCTCCATATCGATAAGGATGAACAGGAGCGGCGCTTTAACGAAAGAATGAACGATCCGGCCAAGCAGTGGAAAATTACCGATGAGGACTGGAGGAACAGGGAGAAATGGGATGCCTATGAGGCGGCCGTCAACGAGATGCTGGTGCGGACCTCCACCACCTACGCGCCGTGGACGATTGTGGAGGGAAATTCCAAGTATTATGCCCGGGTGAAAGTTCTCAGAACCGTAGTGGAAGCGTTGGAGGAAAAAATAAAAGAGGTTGAAAAAGAAAGCAATTCATAGTATCCTACTATTGTTATTCACTTGATGAAGGAGCGGGCAGTCTGCCCGGATTGAATTACCGGTATGGATAAAATTATTATAATCGGCGGCGGGCGGCAGGAATTGCAGCGGCTATCGCCGCCGCTGAATGCGGAAAAAAAGCAGTTATATATGAAAAGAATGAAAAACTGGGAAGAAGCTTTACATCACCGGAAAAGGCCGCTGTAATGTGACGAACAACTGCGATATGGATCAGCTGTTTGCCGGTGTTGTCACAAACAAGCGCTTTTTATACAGCGCGTTCTACGGCTTTACGAATACGGATATTATGGAGCTTCTGGAGGATGCGGGCTGCCGTCTGAAGACGGAACGCGGAGGCCGCGTTTTCCCCGTATCCGATAAATCCTCGGATGTCATAAGCGCCCTTTCGAAAAGATTGCGGGCCCTGGATGTGGATATCCGCCTGAATGAAGGCGTAAAGGAGCTATGGCTGGAGGAGGGCGCCTTAAAAGGCGTGATTCTGGAGCGGGGGGCCAAAAAGGAAGCGGCCTCGGCCGTTATCGTTGCGACGGGAGGCCTCTCTTATCCGACCACCGGTTCAACCGGAGACGGGTACCGCTTTGCAAAGAGGCGGGCCACAGCGTGACCGGGACAAGCCCGGCCCTGGTTCCTTTTACCACGGAAGAGACAGTGGTTAAGGACTTGCAGGGGCTTTCGCTCAGGAATGTGGAGGTCGTCATAAGGGATGGAAAAAAGGAATTGTACCGGGATTTCGGGGAGATGCTGTTCACCCATTTCGGCGTTTCGGGTCCTGTGCTTCTCAGCGCCAGCAGCTATATTGCGAAGCGGCTTAAAAGGAAACGTCACACTTTCTATCGATCTGAAGCCGGCGCTTTCGGCAGAACAGCTGGATGCCAGGATTCTCCGGGACTTTGACGAGGCGAAGAACAGGCAGTATAAGAATGCGCTGAACCATCTGCTTCCCTCGAAGCTGATTCCGGTAATGATAGAAAGAAGCGGTATTTCGCCGGAGAAACAGGTTAATGAGATAACCAGAGAAGAGCGCAAGAGGCTCGTGGAAGCGGTGAAAAGCTTTACCCTGACGATAAACGGTCTCCGCGGCTTCAACGAGGCTATCATTACCCAGGGCGGGATTACGGTTAAAGAGGTAAATCCATCCACGATGGAGTCGAAGCTTCTTAAAAAACTGTATTTTGCAGGGGAGGTTCTGGATCTGGATGCCGTGACGGGCGGCTTCAATCTGCAGATTGCATGGTCGACCGGAGTCCTGGCGGGAAGAAGCGCGGCTGGGGAGGATTAAAGGTTGCTGTTACCGTTCACAGAACTGCGTTTTTGGCAGGCTGAGAACCGTAACGAACGATAATCTGCACGCTCCGCGCACAGGTCACCGCCATCAATAAAGGCGCAGTGTGGACAGCAGCGACTAAAGTACAGGGAGGAAGACGGATTATGCCGTTTAATATCGCAATTGACGGGCCTGCCGGCGCGGGCAAAAGCACGGTTGCAAAGCAGCTTGCAAAAAATCTCGGTTATATTTATGTGGATACAGGAGCAATGTACAGGGCCATGGCCTTATATTTTCTCAGAAAAGGAATTGATAAAGACGATGCAGGGGCGATTGAAGCGCCTGTGAAGGTGTGGAGATTTCCCTCGAATATAAGGACGGTGCCCAGCAGATCATCTTAAACGGTGAAAATGTTACAAGCCTCATAAGAACCGAGGAGGTGGGCAACATGGCATCGTCCACGTCGGTTTATGCGCCTGTCAGGAGGAAACTGGTGGAGCTCCAGAGGAAGCTTGCGCAGAGAAAAGATGTGGTGATGGACGGCAGGGATATTGGAACCTGCGTGCTTCCCGACGCCAATTTAAAGGTTTACCTGACGGCAGGCAGCCGTGTCAGGGCCATCCGCCGCTACAAAGAACTGCAGGAAAAAAATGTGGATTGCAATCTGGAAGAGATAGAGAAGGACATTATTGGAGGGATTACCGCGACATGCACCGGAAATTGCGCCGCTTGCACAGGCTGAAGATGCGGTGCTTCTGGATTCCTCTGAGATGACGCTTGAGGAAGTGCTTTGCGAGATGGAAAGCCTGGTGGAGGGATGCGGGCAGCAAGGGCTGCTGCGGGTGTTAATATGGATGTGACAGTTGCAAAGACCGCCGGTTTTTGTTTCGGCGTCAAACGGGCGGTGGAAAAGGTTTACGAGCAGATAGAAAAAGGAAAAACGCCGATTTACACCTTCGGGCCGATTATCCATAATGAAGAGGTGGTCCGTGATCTGGAGGAACGGGGCGTCAAAGTTCTCGAGACAGCGGAAGAACTGAGGCAGCACAGACGGTGTCGTAGTGATACGTTCCCATGGTGTGGGAAAAGATATTTATGATATTCTTGAGAAGAACGGAATTGAAATTATCGACGCCACCTGTCCCTTTGTAAAAAAAATTCACCGGATAGTAAGCGAACAGAATGAAAACGGCCGGCGCGTCATTATAGTCGGAAACGGAAAACATCCGGAGGTTGAGGGAATAAAGGGCTGGGGAAATGACGATACTTTAGTTATTGAAACGGCTGAAGAATTTGAAAAATTACAGATTTCAGACGGTGAAAAGCTGTGTATTGTTGCCCAGACGACATTTAATTACAAGAAATTTCAAGATTTAGTTGAAAAAATTCGAGAAAAAGGGTTATGATATACTTGTTTTAAATACGATTTGCAATGCAACACAGGAAAGACAAGTGGAAGCAAGGCAGATAGCTTCACAGGTTGATGTTATGATTGTCATCGGAGGAAGGAACAGTTCTAACACTCAGAAGTTGTATGAGATTTGCCGAAGGGAATGTAAGGAGACTTACTATATCCAGACACTGAAAGATTTCAAACCTGAAAAGGCAGGTTCTGTGCGCAGCGTAGGTATTACAGCGGGGGCATCCACCCCGAATCAAATTATTGAGGAGGTTCATACTAATGTCAGAATTAAGTTTTGAACAAATGTTGGAGGAATCATCAATTAAGCGATTACGTGCAGGAGAGGCAGTTACCGGTCAGGTCATCGGCGTAAAAGAAGATGAAATTATTCTCAGTATCGCTGGAAGTAAGTCCGAAGGTATCATTACGAGAAGCGAATTCACGAATGAACCAAATGTGGATTTAACAACAAAGGTTTCCGTTGGAGACGAATTAGAAGTAAAGGTTCTTAAAGTAAATGACGGCGAAGGCATGGCATCCTTATCTTATAAGAGACTGGCTGCCGATAAGGGATTAAAACGCCTGAAAGAAGCATTTGAGAACAAGGAAGTATTGACAGAGAAAGTTACACAGGTAATGGAGAAAGGCCTCGTTGTTGAGGTTGAGGGAACAAGAGTATTTATCCCGGCCAGCATGGTTTCCGATACCTATGATAAAGACTTATCCAAATATGCAGGCCAGGAGATCGAATTCGTGGTAACAGAATTCAATCCGAACGGCAGAAGAAGCAGAATCATCGGCGACAGAAAACAGCTTCTGGTTGCTAAGAAAGCTGCTATGCAGAAGGAATTATTTGAGAAGATTGCTGTTGGACAGACAGTTGAGGGTGTTGTTAAGAATGTAACCGATTTTGGTGCATTTATCGACCTCGGCGGCGCCGACGGTTTACTCCATATTTCTGAGATGTCCTGGGGCCGTGTTGAGAATCCGAAGAAGGTATTCAAGGTTGGCGATAAAGTAACCGCTCTGATCAAAGACATCAACGGCGAGAAGGTTGCATTAAGCCTGAAGTTCCCGGAGCAGAATCCGTGGGCTAACGCAGCTGAGAAGTACGCTGTAGGCAATATTGTTGAAGGTAAAGTGGCACGTATGACTGATTTCGGTGCATTTGTTGAGCTGGAGCCAGGCGTAGATGCTCTGCTTCACGTATCCCAGATTTCCAGAGAGCATGTTGAGAAGCCATCCGACGTATTATCTGCAGGCCAGATCATTACAGCCAGAGTCGTGGACTTCAACGAAGCTGACAGAAAGATCAGTCTCAGCACAAAGGCTCTTGAAGCTCCGGCTGAGGCTCCTGTTGATGAAGACATCGCTGATGTTGATATCGAAGCAGTGGCAGCTCAGGAAGATGCTGAATAACGATAACCTGCACGCTCCGCGCACAGGCTGCCGTAGTCAGTTAAAGCTTTTGCATATATAGAAAACAGAAACACAGGATTGACAATATCAGTCCTGTGTTTTATAATACTTATATATTATACAATATATAATATTGAAATAAAAGTAATATTGATAATAAGATAATATTAAGAATTAAATAATATTAAAAATATTATAATATTATTGCAGTAATCATGAACCGCAACTCGTTATAAAGGATAGAACAGTAACACAAGTTCCTATTGGTAAACAAAGTCTACAGAACAGGAAGTGAGAGAATGGTATTTAACACAGGAGCAGCGCTTCTGGATGCAGTTGTCTTGGCGGCTGTTTCCAGGGAGAATCAGGGAACTTACGGGTATAAAATTACCCAGGATGTCCGCCGGGCTATTGAAATTTCAGAATCGACCCTGTACCCGGTGCTGAGACGCCTTCAGAAAGAAGAATGTCTGGAAACCTATGATATGGCTATTGACGGAAGAAACAGGAGATACTATAAGATAACGGAGAATGGACGCGCTCAGCTGAACCTCTATAAGAGTGAGTGGAGTATCTACTCACGCAGAATATCAGAAATCCTGGGGGAGGTATGAAGAAGATGAAAAAAGAAGAATTTATAAGACAACTGGAATATCTGCTTCAGGATATTCAGGAGGATGATAAGAGAGATGCCATAGACTACTACAGCGACTATCTGGAGGAGGCCGGTCCGGAGAGAGAGGCAGAGGTTCTGGAAGGATTCGGAAGCCCGGAACGGATTGCTTCGATGATCCGCACGGAACTTTTAGGAGGTATGGAAGGCGCGGGAGAATTTACAGATAACGGCTATGATGATCATCGGTTCAATACATCGTCCTATCCGGCTGTGAAGGGCAGGGAGCAGCAGGAGCATAGCCGTGACGGAGAATCCCGCAGCGGCGGAGAGTACCGCAGAGACAGGGAATACCGGGCAATGGATATCGGGGAGCAGAAAGAACCGGTAATTCCGGCAGCAGGGGAAATTATGAAAAGGGAAGTTACTATGAAAAGGGAAGTTATGCCGATAAGAGCCAGGGCGCTAATCCGGATGACGGAAAGTGGTGGAAGTACCTGTTGATAGCCCTGGGCATTCTTTTTGCAGGACCATTTGTGATAGCGGCCGTGTTCGGCGCGTTTGGAACTGCTACCGGATTTGTTGCTGTGCTGGCGGTCTGCCTGCTGGTTCTTGCAGTTTTGACATTAGCCGGTATTCTTGGCGGGATAGCCATGGTGGTTACCGGCCTGATACAGCTCTTCGGCAGCTTTTGGATTGGCGTTATGAGCATAGGGCTGGGTCTTGTATTTACAGGCGCGGGATTACTGCTGCTGTGCTGTTCCTGGCTGTTCTATGGAAAGTTTCTTCCGTGGGCGGTTATGGGGATCGCCGGCTTCGTAAAGAAATTGTTTCATAAAGGAGGGAAGAATCCCGGCAATCAGAGCGGTAATTGCCGCAAGGAGGATGAGAGATGAGAAAATGGATGAAAGGAATTGTAATAGCCGGAGTAACCCTGCTGTTTATCGGCACAGCGATTACAGCGCTGGCGGCTGCTGTCGGGAATGTCCAAGAGAAGTCATACAACAGCCTGGCCGGATACCATTTTAATTTCGGCGTAATGAAGAGCATCGGGAATGCCCTGCGGCCTGGCAGAGTCCAAATCAGAGACTACGATTCAGACCTGGAGCCGGAAGAGGATTGGGATTATTCCGATGATTTTAACATTTCCGAGAAAAACGAAATGATGCTCGTCGGCTCTTATACCAATATTGCAAAGATTGAAATTGAAGCCGAAAGGGCGGCGGTGAAAATTGTAGAAAACCCTGAACTGACTAACGAAATCCGGGTTTATATGAAAGAAGACCGTTATGCCAGGATTAAAACAGAGAATGACGGGCCAAATGAACTCTCTGTGGATTATTCATTTTCTTACAGAGGCTCGTCATGGTCCGGCAGAATTACCGGCTATACAGAGGGAATCGTGGAAATTCCTTCCGGATACCGGTTCCGGGAAGCGGAGCTGAAGGCAAAAGCCGGATATATGGAGGCCGGAGCCATCAGCGCCGATGATCTGGAGGCAAAGGTACAGGCCGGTGAAGTGAGGATTGGCAGCTTCCGGGCGTCAAATGCAGAACTCACGGTGGAGGCCGGCAGCATTACGGCATCAGGCGATTTCGAAACCTATCTGGAGACTGAGTCAAAGGCCGGGGCCGTCCGTGTATTCCTGCCGGGCAGTGACCGGGATTATAACTTTTATCTTGAAAATGCGGTGGGAAATGTTGTGATCGGAGAGTCTGTTTATTCGGGCCTGTCCAATGATAAAAAAATAAATGCTCAGAGCGGGAAGACGGTGAAGATTGACTGCGCGGCAGGTTCTGCCGAGATACAATTCACCGGCGGCAATTAAAGCGCAGACATAAATTCAAGACAGGCGCAGCCGTCCGGACACATGCGCGCCTGTTACGCCCTGGCGGCGCACGTTTCTAACCGGTGCAAGTCCGGAATCCGCCCGGTAGTGGGAAGGATATAGCCGAAGGCAAGGGTGTCCATCGTGAGGTGGAATCTGAAGGAAGCTGAATGCGGGGAACATACTAACCCGTGGGCAAATCTCTGGTCTGACGAACAGAAATCACATCAGGCTATGCATGAGGGTAAGACTGCACAGCAAGTCGAAGCCCAATAACTACACGGAATCATGTATGGTAAATGTGGCAGATGGATGGAGAGAAAGAAACGTGTGGTACCCGGGGAGGTCTGTGCGAAACGCTCTGAAAGGAGTAACCACTGCACAAGGAAACGAGGCAGTGCTGAGCACACAGAAGTCAGCAGAGGTCATAGTAGCTGAGAAGCGAAGGACCGAATCAATAGGAGTTCTAAATATAACCGGGAAAGGAGAGAATGACCAGGTGAGTGCAGAAAACATTGATAACAATGGCTGTTCGCAAAGAGATAATGCAGAACATGAAGGGTATGCGAAAGTGCATCGGTCATTTAATTCGATATGGAAAGAAAGGAACAGTGCACAGCCGGAACTCTTGGAGAAGATACTGTACAAAGATAATCTAAACAGAGCTTTTAAAAGAGTAAAGGCAAACAAGGGAGCACCGGGGATTGACAGAATAACCGTTGATGAAATCGGAGCATACCTAAAGGAGAATCAACAGACAATTATCGCAAAGATATATAAAGGGAAGTACACACCCGATGCAGTGAGAAGAGTTGAAATTCCGAAACCAGACGGTGGAATACGAAAGCTTGGTATTCCAACAGTCAAAGACCGTATTTTCCAGCAAGCCATAACACAACAGCTCATGCCGGTTTATGAGCCACTCTTCTCGGACAAAAGCTATGGTTACCGCCCGGGGAGATGTGCAAAAGATGCTATTAAGAGAATAAAGGAATACGCAGAACAGGGCTACACTCATGCAGTGACACTGGATTTATCAAAGTATTTCGATACGCTCAACCACGAAATGCTCCTAAATCTGCTGCGTCAAAATGTAAAAGATGAAAGAGTTGTACAGTGGATTAAGAGATATTTAAAAAGTGGTGTTATGGAAAACGGTGTAGTCATGGAAACCGAGGAAGGATCGCCGCAGGGCGGAAACATCTCACCCCTGCTGGCCAATATCTATCTGAACGAGTTCGACCAGGAGTATGAAAAACGTGGAGTGAAATTTGTCCGCTATGCAGATGATATAGTTCTGCTGGCAAAGAGTGGCAGAGCCGCAAAGCGACTACTTGAAACAAGCACGAAGTACCTCGAAGGAACACTAAAACTGAAAGTGAATCAAGAGAAAAGCCGCGTGGTCAGTGTATTTGCAATCCGAAATTTTAAGTACCTTGGCTTTACATTGGGAAAGAACGGAAAGGGTATCTATATCCGAGTTCATGGAAAGTCATGGAAGAAAATGAAGTCAAAGCTGAAAGAACTTAGTTCCCGAAGAACTTGTCAGAGTATTCGAGTGCGCTTGAAAAGATTAAAATATATATGCGAGGGTGGCTGAATTATTTTGGAATTGCAGAAATGAAGAATAGGATAGATGTCCTGAATAAGTGGCTATATCACAGAATCCGTATGTGCATTTGGAAACAATGGAAGAAACCTAAGACGAGGGTAAGAAACCTGTTAAAAATGGGAGTACCTAAGGAATTGGCACATCAAGCGGGAAATAGTCGCAGAGGTTACTGGTTTGTGACACATACCGTGGCGGTCAATTTGGCAATGACAAAAGAAAGACTGATAAACAGTGGCCTTTATGATTTAGCCACAGCCTATCAGTCTGTGCGCGTCAACTATTGAAAGCGCCGTGTACCGAACGGTACGCACGGTGCTGTGAGAGGACGGGAGTTAATCACTCCCTCCTACTCGATTGCATAAAAATACATTTTAAATACCGCCGTTTATTTTTAAAAACTGATAATCGGCATACTGTTGGTAAATTGAATTACGGTTGCCCCGGGTGATAGGAACCCGTTCTCCATTTTCCATCACAAAGTCGTGCTTATCAACAGAGTCTACATGATCCATATTTACGATACAGTTGCGGTAGCAGCAGAGAAACTGAGGATAACACAGCAGGAGCGGCGAAAACACGTCGAACTGCTGGTAGGAGCGGATCAGTCTGGCAGCGGTGTGGATTTGAATATAGTGATTATAATAATCGGTATAGATAATTTCATTAAGAGGTATTTTGACCAGCGTGCGGCTTTCTTTTACCTCGATATAACGGATATGCTTAGCCAGTTCATTCTGGCACAGATCCATGGTTTTTTGAAACCGTTCCTCGGACAGCGGCTTCAGCAGATAATCAAAGGCGCGTACTTCAAAGCACTGAAGCGCATACTCTTTGCTGGAGCTGATGAAAATCAGAAGACATTCCGAATCGGTTTCCCGTATTTTCTCGCAACCTCTATACCGGAGATGCCCTCCATCAGTATGTCCAGAAAAACCAAATCATAGGATTTGGAAGGCCAGTTTTCTAAAAAAGCTTCTCCGCTAGTGTAGGTGTCAATTACTCTGTACACCTGGCGGCTTGACAGGTATGACTGGAGGCAGCGTTCCAGCAGAGACAGTTCCTGCCCGGAGTCTTCTATAATAGCAATGTTCATTTAAATCTCCCCTAGTTACAAATTCTCGTTTCTATTTTAACAAAATAGCAGCGATGTTTGAAAAAAATGTTGGTAAAAACATGTCGAAATATGTAAAAAACTTGAAGTGTGTTCTAATTTAAGTATATTCTGAATAATAGTGCAGTCAACTATAACTGTATTTTACAGGGTATTAAAACCGGAGCACAAGAAGTTATGCTGTCTGAACTGCTATAATCTGGAATAAATATAAAAATTTTGTATATACAGGAAACCGCGGGGCATACTCTAAGTACATTTTGGAAAGGAGTGTGCTTTTATTATGGAAAATAAAGCTAAGAAAAACGATAAATTCGATCCGGCGGATCTGAAACCGGAGGATATGATGAAATTTGAAATTGCCACGGAACTGGGGCTGGCAGACAAGGTGATAAACGGCGGCTGGCGCAGTCTGACGGCTAAAGAGAGCGGCCGGATCGGCGGTCTTATTACAAAGCGGAAAAGAGAAATGAAAAAGGAAGTATTGAAAGATAACAACTGATCCCATATAATGGATATCGAAATCATTTATACGAATTTTGATTCTGCTGGGGAAAGGCCAAAGAGGAATGGAGAAAAATAAACTCAGAAGCGGATATACGACGGGAACCTGCGCGGCCGCGGCTGCCTGGGCAGCCGTGCGTTTACTCTGCTCCGGGACGAAAGAAAGCCCGGTTTCAGTACTTCTGCCGGGCGGACGGCGGGCGGCAATCCAGGTTGTTCATTTTACCGCTGAAAAGGGTAGCTGGGCTATGTGCTCAGTGAAAAAAGATGCAGGTGACGACCCGGATGTCACGAACGGAACTCTGATTTGTGCAAAAGCGTGTCTGGCGGGACAGGAAGACCGGGACAGCCCTGTTATACTTCGGACCGGTATCCGGGAGTTTATGTGACCGGAGGCGAAGGCGTCGGGATTGTAACAAAGAAGGGGCTATCCTGTCCTGTCGGGCACTATGCCATTAATCCGGTTCCCAGAGAGATGATTCTTGAGGCGGCTTTTGAGGCAAGGTGCCGCTATGGAAGGCCGGACGAGAGAATTATAATAGAGATTTCCATACCCGAAGGAAAGGAGCTTGCAGGCAGGACCTTCAACCCTGTACTGGGAATAACCGGAGGGATATCCGTGCTTGGCACTACCGGAATCGTAAATCCGATGAGCGAGAATGCGCTGCTCGAGACGATACGCCTGGATATCAGAGTCAGGGCTTCGGAGGGCAGGAGAATATTGGCGGCAGCCCCGGGAAATTACGGGGAACGTTTTCTCAGGGAGGAATTTGGGCTTGATATGTCCTCTTTTGTCAAGTGCAGCAATTACATAGGAGATACCTTCCGTATGATGAAGGAAGAAAAGATTGACAGGGTTCTTCTTGCCGGCCATCTTGGGAAGCTCATCAAGGTAGCGGGAGGCGTGATGAACACCCATTCGAAGTATGGAGACAGAAGAATGGAGATCCTGGCCGACTGCGCTCGAAAGGCGGGGCTCGGGCCGGAAGCGGCCGACTGGCTCCATGGCATGAATACGACAGATGAGGCAGCCGAATTTCTTGAAAGAGAGGGCTGCCTGAGAGCGGTTATGGATGAGGCGGCGGGCCGGGTGAAAAAGAACCTGGAGGATGGTTTCGCCGTAAAAACAGAGGTGGTTCTGTTTAACCAGGAAAAGGGGCTTCTGGCGGCGACGGAAGGAGCGGCGGAGCTTACCGTATTATTGAAGGCGGCGGCCTGTGAGCAGAGCGCGGTTATCGTTAAGGACAGGGCATTAAAAGATAGATAACTGGAACAATGGCATATATGTATAATTATTAATAAATATGAATAAATGCGAAATATAAGATAAAGATGTTGCAGAGAATTTACAGGGAGGAAAACAGATGGTACATTTTGTAGGGGCCGGTTCAGGTGCGGCGGATCTTATTACGGTGCGGGGAGCCAGGCTTCTTGGGAGGCGGATCAGATTATTTATGCAGGTTCGCTGGTTAATCCGGAACTTCTTGAGTACAGGAAGAAAGGCTGTCTTGTCCATGACAGTGCGGGATGACACTGGAGCAGGTGATCGGGAAGATAAAAGAGGCGGAGGATAAAGGGATGGAGACGGTCAGGCTCCACACGGGCGATTCCAGTATTTACGGAGCAATCCGTGAACAGATGGACTTCCTGGACCGGCTTGGAATTACATATGATGTGTGTCCCGGCGTCAGTTCCTTCTGCGGGGCGGCGGCATCAATGAATCTGGAGTACACGCTTCCGGGCATATCGCAAAGTGTTATCATTACGCGGATGGCGGGAAGAACGCCGGTACCGGAGCGGGAGAGCATTGCGTCATTTGCCGCTCACAGGGCGACCATGGCGGTATTTTTAAGTACAGGAATGCTCGGGCCGCTGTCCGAGGAGCTGATACGGGGCGGATATGAGAAAGATACGCCGGCAGCCATTGTCTATAAAGCAACGTGGCCGGATGAAAAGAAAATGCTCTGCACGGTGGGAACACTGAAGGAGACAGCCGCCAGGGAGCATATCACAAAGACGGCGCTGATTTTGGTAGGCGATGCCATTGCCCACAACTGCTACGAGAGATCAAAACTCTATGACCCCGCCTTTACCACCGGATTCAGGACGGGGCTGGCGGATGAGAAGGGGGAGCATAAGGATGAGGCTGGCAATTATTAGTTTTACCGTTCAGGGAGGAAGGACGGCGGAGCGGTTGGAGAGAGGATTTAAGGACCTGGGACATCAGTCCCGGCTTTTCGGTGCAGAAGCTTAAAATCCCTCTGAGTAAATTCGTGGAGACAGCCTTTCGGGATGAGGAGGGACTGGTTTTTGTCGGGGCAGCCGGTATCGCAGTCCGCTCGATTGCGCCCTGTTTGAAAGGAAAAGACAGGGATCCGGCCGTGATCGTGGTGGATGAGCTGGGGAATTTTACCGTTTCCCTGCTGTCGGGCCATCTTGGCGGAGCCAATGAACTGGCGCTGGCGGCGGCATCCATTTTGGGCGCACAGCCGGTGATAACAACGGCTACCGATATAAACCATGCTTTTGCGGTAGATTTGTTTGCAAAGAAAAATGAACTGGCGATCGATGATTTAAAGGAGGCGAAGGAAATCTCCGCCGCAGTCCTGCGGGGCGAGCCGGTAGGCTTTTTCAGTGATTTTCCGGTGGAGGGCAGAATACCGGAGCCGCTGACCGAAGGGGTATGGCGGCGAAAAAATATCCATGTCACCTGCCACAGTTCGGACGGTAACAGCGCCGGTTTTCCCGGCAGGGGTACCAGCCGGTTCCGCCTGATTCCCAGGGCTGCGGTTCTCGGCATGGGGTGCCGGAGAGGCGTTTCTACCGCTGCGGTGGAGGAAGCTGCCAGACAGATGCTGTCCGGCAGCGGGTTTGATGAAAGAGCTGTCAGAATGCTGGCGAGCATTGAGCTGAAGCGGGACGAAGCCGCGCTTATAGAGCTGGCGGCGGCGCGAGGGCTTTTGTGGAACGTTTTTTCAGCAGAAGAGCTTCAGAAGGTGGACGGCAGTTTTGCCGAATCAGAATTTGTAAGGGGCGTCACCGGCGTCGGAAATGTCTGTGAGCGCGCCGCTCTGGCGGGGGCCGGTATGAGGGGAAAAAAAGCCGTCCTGGCAGCAGGAAGAAGAGTTTTTCCTTCTGTGACCGCGGCTATAGCAGTCGAAGAAATTACGATTCGGTTTTAGAGTTACTGTTCACACCCCGCCAAAAAGCGGCGTGCTGCGAACAATAACACGCTTCGCGATGCACAGAAACGGCAAAAAGCGCCTTTCGCGCCGTAAAACTCAGGATTTTCGTGCAAAACGCGCACGAAAACACCTCGCGGAATACAACCGTGTGAACAGTAACGTTTTAGATATCCGATAAAATAATCCGGGAGAGGAACAACAGTGCATATGCAGGATAAAACAATAGAGATTGAGAAAGTGCGGGATAAAGCAGTGAAGGAAGAAGCGCTTAAAAAGAAATTATACGTGGTAGGCATCGGCCCGGGAGCGTATGAGCAGATGACGATAAGGGCGGCGCAGGTATTGGAAGAATGCAGCGTGATAGCCGGATACACAGTTTATATTGATCTGATAAAGGAACATTTCCCCGGCAGGGAATTTCTTACGACGCCGATGCGGCAGGAGAAGGAACGCTGTCTGATGGCTCTTGAAACGGCATCAAAGGGAAAGGTGACGGCCATGATTTGCAGCGGGGACAGCGGCGTATACGGAATGGCCGGTCTGATTCTTTTGCTGGCGGCAGGCTTCCCCGATGTGGAGGTGGAGGTGATACCCGGCGTTACGGCGGCTCTGAGCGGAGGGGCCGTTCTGGGAGCGCCTCTGGGCCATGATTTTGCAGTGATAAGTTTAAGTGATCTGCTTACACCGATGGAAGTGATTGAGAAGCGCCTCAGAGCGGCGGCGGAGGGGGACTTCAATATCTGCCTGTATAATCCGGCGAGCAGGAAGCGGTCGTATTATCTGAAACGGGCCTGTGAGATTCTGCTGGAATATAAAGCGGAGGAGACGGTCTGCGGCCTTGTGAGGAATATCGGGCGCGCGGGAGAACATATGGAAATAATGACGCTGAAACAGCAAGGATGCACCGGCCGATATGTTTACCACCGTGTTTATCGGCAACAGGATGACAAAGGAGGCCGGCGGCAGAATGGTCACGCCAAGAGGGTATAAAAATGTGTAAGGTACTGATTTTCGGCGGAACGACGGAAGGCCGGATTCTGGCGGAATATTGCAGTGAAAACAGGATCCCCGCTTATGTCAGCGTGGTGTCGGAGTATGGAAGGAGCTTCTGAAGGAGGATCTGTATGTACGTCCTTTGACAGGCCCCATGGATGCAGGGCAGATGAGGGCATTTATCGCGGACGAAGCGATAGAGCTTGTAGTTGACGCCACTCACCCGTACGCGAGGAATGCGACGGAAAATATAAAGTCGGCTTGCCGTGATACCGGAACCGCATATCTGCGGTATTTAAGAAATACGGAGGATGAACGGGAAAATGCGGGAGACGAGCTGTTTTCCACACCGGAGGAGGCCGCCAAATGGCTGGAGGAGACAAAGGGAAATATTTTTGTCACAACCGGCAGCAATGAACTGGCGGCGTTTGCCGGAACGGAAAAACTGAAACACCGGATTTTTGCGCGCGTCCTTCCCTCCTCATTTGCAGTTGGGAAATGCGAGGAGCTTGGCATTACGGGTAAACACCTGATTTGTATGCAGGGACCGTTTACAAAGGAGATGAACGCGGCCATGCTGCGCCAGACAAACGCCGCCTATCTTGTGACTAAGGAGACGGGAAAGGCGGGAGGCTTCGATGAGAAGCTGGAGGCTGCCAGGGAATGCGGCGTTTCAGTGATTATCATTGGACATCCGAAAGAAACCGGCTCCGGGATGAACCAAATTTATTCACAGCTGAGCCGGTTTTCCGTCAGAGGAACGCCGTTTGAAAGACGGGAGGTGCTGCTTGCGGGCATCGGACCGGGCTCTGAGGCGCTGATGACACAGGAGGTGCGGGAGGCGATCCGAAACAGCGATTTTCTGATTGGAGCGCCCAGAATGCTTAAGCGGCGGCCGCCTGTATCAAACGGGAACAGACGGAGGGAGAATTGCCTGCCGTTAAGACGGCTTATCTGGACTTTGAGGTGGAGGAGGCATTGCGGCTCCACCATGACTGGCAGCGCGCCGTCATACTGTATTCCGGGGACAGCGGTTTCCACAGCGGAACCAGAAAACTGGCGGAGAGGCTTAAGAAAAACGGCTGCAGCTTCCGGGTCTGCCGGGTATTTCTTCGGTCAGCTATTTTGCGGCCAGGCTGGGAATCTCCTGGGATGACGCCCTGCTTGCATCGGCCCATGGCTGTGAGTTTGATGCGGCTTCGGCTCTAAAGAGCGGCTGCCGGAAGATTTTCCTTCTAACCGGTGGGAAGAACGGCGCCGGGGAACTCTGCCGCCGTCTCACGGAGTCGGGATTCGGGCACGTGAAAGTTACGGTGGGGGAGAAACTTTCTTACCGGGATGAGCAGATAACGGAAGGTTCGGCAAAGAGCCTGTGCGGCAGAGAATTTGAGCCGCTCAGCCTTGTATTAATTGAGGAAGAAAATGATGAGAGATGATTGGTTTATCAGAGGAAAGGTTCCGATGACAAAGAGCGAGGTCCGGGCGGTAGCCCTGTCCAAACTGGAACTCGGGAAGGTTCCCTGCTTTGGGATATCGGGGCCGGAACCGGTTCCGTCGCCATCGAGGCGCTGCTTTGCCGCCCTATAAAGGCCGCATATGCGTTCGAGAAGAAGGCGGAGGCGGTGGAACTGATTTGTAAGAACAGAGAGAAGGCCGGACTTAGAAACCTGACGGTGGTGGAAGGGGATGCCCTGGAACAGATAAAACGGATAGCGGACAGGCGGAATAAGGGGGAAAGCGGGGACGGGGAGGCGGCCGGAGGAACGCCGGTGGCTACCCATGCATTTATCGGAGGAACGTCGGGCAATCTGGAGGCGGTTGTCGAGCTGCTGCTTTCCCTCAATGGACAGATGAGGATTGTTATCAATGTGATCGCCCTGGAATCTCTGGCTTTGGTGACTGCCATGCTTAAGAACCGGGGAATCGAGGCGGAGATTGTACAGGTTCAGGTATCCAGGGCGGTCAGGACAGGGAGCTATCATTTGATGCAGGGGCAGAATCCCGTCTATATCATATCATTCGGAGGAAGAGAACCGTCCTCCGGGCATGAGAAAGAGGGGATGCCCAGAATCATGTTTGCTGCGCCGGGGAGCGGAAGCGGCAAGACATTGCTGACCTGCGGCTTCTTGCAGGCGGTAAAACAGAGAGGGCTTCATCCATGTTCGTTTAAGTGCGGTCCCGATTATATCGATCCGATGTTCCACCGTTATGTCCTTGGGATTCCCGGGATGAATCTGGACAGCTTCTTTTTGGAGGAGGGGCTGTGAAGGAAAATTTTGTCCGTTCAGCAGAGCGGGCCGGAGCCGGTATTGCCGTGATCGAGGGAGTGATGGGATATTATGACGGCGTGGGGGGAATCGATACCCGGGCCAGCGCCTATGACATCGCAAGGATAACAGAGACTCCGGTGATTCTGGTATTGGACGGCAAAGGAGCGTCGCTGTCCCTGGCCGCTACGGTGAAAGGATTTGCAGCTCTCAGGAAGGACAGCCGGATAGAGGGAATCATACTGAACCGGACTTCACCTTCCGTTTGCGGACGATTGAAAGAACGGATCGAGGCGGAGACCGGAATACCGGTTGTGGGCTGTCTTCCCGATTCACCGGAATACCGGTTTGAAAGCCGTCATTTGGGCCTTTTTCTGCCTGGGGAGACAAAAGCGCTTCAGGAGAGGATAGAAAAGCTGGCGGGGCAGATGGAACAGACGGTGGATATCGGGCGCATCCTGGCCATAGCGAATCAGGCGAAGGAGCTTCTTCCCAGCGCGCCGGAGAATGATGCGGGGAACCGTCAGACATTTTTCAGCACATACGGAAGAAAAAGTAAGGATAGGCATTGCCCGGGACGAAGCCTTCTGCTTCTATTACCATGAGAATCTGGAGCTTTTAAAAGAGCAGGGGGCGGAGCTTGTCTGCTTCAGTCCCATTCACGATAGGAATCTGCCAAAGGGCCTGGACGGCTTGATACTTGGCGGAGGTTATCCTGAGAATTATGCAGAGAAGCTTTCTTCTAATGAAGAAATGCTTCAATCCATCCGTGAGGCCTGGCTGGCCGGTATGCCTGTTCTGGCAGAGTGCGGAGGTTTTTTATATTTACATGAGATGCTCGAGGGCAGTGACGGCAGCGTTTATAAAATGGCTGGAATTTACAAGCAAAAGGCATTTAATACGGGAAGACTCGGCCGGTTCGGCTATATCAGTCTGACAGGGCCTGGCGGAATGAAAATTAAAGGCCATGAATTTCACTACTGGGAGAGCGGTGATCCGGGGGAGGACTGGCTGGCTGAGAAACCGGCGTCCGACAGGAGCTGGCACTGTATCCACCAGGATGGACCCCGGATCTGCGGCTTTCCGCATTTTATTATCTGTCTGCTCCGTCTTTTACGGAATGGTGGCTGGAACAGTGCAGGTTATGGAGGAAAAATACGATATGAAATACTATTTTGCACCGATGGAGGGGATAACCGGATATGTCTACCGGAATGCCCATCACCGATTTTTTCCGGGCGCAGATCAATACTTTACGCCCTTTCTCTCGCCTGCCCAGAATCATAAGCTGAGTTCCCGGGAGAAAAATGATATCCTTCCCGGACATAATGCCGGGATATCCCTGGTTCCACAGATCCTGACAAATAAAGCGGAGGATTTTATCTGGGCGGCCAAGGAACTCAGCAGCTATGGCTACCGGGAAGTTAACCTGAATCTGGGCTGTCCCTCCGCCACTGTGACCGCAAAAAATAAGGGGGCCGGTTTCCTGTCCGTTCCAAATGAACTGGATCGTTTTTTGGAGCAGGTATTTTCCGGGCTGGAAACGGAAGCTGTCCAGGTTTCCGTGAAAACAAGAACCGGTATGGAAAGCCACGATGAATTTGTAGAGCTTTTAAAATCTATAACCGGTACCCTCTGAAAGAATTGATCATACATCCCAGGGTCCGCAGTGATTTTTATGCCAATAAACCGGAACGGGAGGTGTTTTGCCGCGGAGTGAGGGGCAGCAATAATCCGGTCTGTTATAATGGGGACATCTTTACAAAGGAAGAATGCGCCCGCTTCCGGTCAGACTTTCCGGAAGATGAATTTCCAATGCTTAAAAGTATTATGTTAGGCAGGGAGCCGTTGCCAATCCGTGGCTTTTCGCCGAAGTAAAGGGATAAAGGAGCGTTCAAAGCCGGATAAAGTCACGTTAAGGGCCTTCCATGACCAGATCTTCTACGGCTATCAGGAGATAATGTCGGGAGACAGAAATACTCTCTTTAAGATGAAGGAATTATGGTTTTATATGGCCGGGCTCTTCGATGACGGCGGTGAGGGAAAAAAGGAGAAGTATATAAAGAAAATAAAAAAAGCTCAGAATGCAGGGGCTTATCTTGATGCTGTGGGGGCATTATTCGAGGAATTTAATTAAGCAGGTGAGGACGCCGCCGGTACGGCCAGCGGACGGGGTGGTTGGGAGGTTTTATGAGTCTTTCGTTCCGGGGGAAGTGCATCGTGGGCTGGGGCTGCGGGGAATATAGAGTCTGCGGAGCATGTTCCTACTCTGTGGAATGCATAGCGGCTGCTAGACTCGAAAACACCTCGTCAAGCACCGATGGATTCCAACGGCATCCGCAGATTCTATATTCCCCTCCGCCCCAAGGATAGTTTTTCGCCGGGACGAAAGACTCATATACCCACTCCACACCCCGTCCGCCGTCCGTTCCGGCACGTCCTCACCAGCTTAACTAAATCCCCACTTTAAACTGGTGATGTGAGAAACCAATTGACAAGAAGCGCCACTAAGGCTTATAATCGACCATAAATAACGGTTTTTGTGTTTCCAGCAGAGACATTTGAACGCCATATGGAGATTAAAGGCGGACAGATAAGAAACCGTAAGAAAAGACAGATGTGAGGGAATGATATGGTACGATATTTTTTAAAACGGCTTGGAATGATGCTGATTGCGCTCTTTCTGATAGTGCTTCTGACCTTTGCCATTATGCACGCCGTACCCGGCGGGCCGTTTACCAGCGACCGTCAGGTATCGGAGGAGGTGCTTCAGGCACTGAATGAAAATATAATCTGGATAAACCAGCCCGGAACAGTTTTTTGATTATTTAGGCAACATACTGCATGGTGACTTAGGACCTTCCTATAAGTATACCGGCAAACAGGTAAGTGATTATATTACCAACGGTTTCCCGGTATCGGCAAAGCTTGGATGCATCACGATTGTTTTTGTCCTGCTGGCCGCTGTCCCGATGGGAATCCTGGCGGCAGTGAAGAACGGGAAGTGGCAGGATATGGTTCTGATGGCAGTCGCCACAATCGGCGTTACAATACCTTCTTTTGTCATTGCTTCCGTTCTGATATACATATTTTCCTTCCGGCTGAATCTGCTCCCGACCTACGGAGTCGATACCTGGAAGGGATATATTCTCCCCGTTATCGCTCTGGGAGGATATTCTTTAAGCTATATGGCGCGGCTGATGCGTTCCAGTCTCCTGGAAGTAATGGGACAGGATTATATCCGCACCGCCAGGGCGAAAGGGCTTTCGGAGACGAAGGTCGTTCTGAAACACGCCATGAGGAATGCGCTGATCCCGGTTATCACCGTACTGGGACCCACTGTGGCAAACCTGATGACAGGCAGCTTTGTAATTGAGAAGATTTTTGCTATCCCTGGCCTGGGAGTTCATTTTGTCAACAGCGTGCAGGTGAGAGATTATACCACGATCATGGGCGTTACCATTTTCTACGCCACATTTTTGATGGCGATGATTTTCATCGTGGATATTTTCTACTGTCTGATTGACCCAAGAATCAAATTCGAATAAGGACGGGGATGTGTAATGGATAATAAATGGGAAATGCTTGAGTCCTCCAATGAGGACCGCGAGAAAATTTGGACTAAAAACAGAACATTTGCCGGAGATGTGTGGTACCGCTTCCACAGGAAACCAACCGCTATCGCAGGCTTTATCATTATTCTGTTCCTGCTGTTTTTTGCAATTGCAGGACCGATGTTTACGAAATACAGTTATTCCACCCAGAATCTGGAGGTAGTGAATATTCCTCCTTATATGAAGGTGTTTGAGACACCGGATAATTCCGGATATCTCTACATCACGCAGGCGCTGAAGGTACTCCAGGTAGATAAGGACGGCAAGCTCGGCGTACAGCTTAAGAAGGTCCGGGAAGAGTCGGACCGGTCAATGACGATTTATGACTGCAACGGCACTGAGATAGGCCTGTATTACGGGCAGAAACCTTATGTTATTGCCAATCCGGTGACGAAGACAATCTATCCGACTGCTAAAATCTGGAACAAATCCTATGTGCTTGGCACGGATAACCTGGGACGGGATATCCTGACCCGACTGATGTACGGCACAAGAGTATCTCTGATGGTGGCCTTTGTGGCGGCAGCCGTCAATATGGTGATTGGAATACTCTTCGGCGGTATATCAGGATATGCGGGAGGAATGGTGGATACGGTAATGATGCGTATTGTGGATATTATCAGCACGATTCCGCTTACACTGTATGTCATCCTGATTATGGTCCTTCTGGGCCAGGGAATCCAGAGTATCATCATTGCCCTGGGAACCGTGTACTGGGTCGATATGGCCAGGGTGGTCCGGGGGCAGGTGTTAAGCCTCAAGGAGCAGGAATTTGTCCTGGCGGCCAAAACCATCGGCTCATCCACGAAAACGATTTTGTTTGAACATTTGATTCCCAATGCCATGGGCTCCATTCTGGTAACGGTTACAATGATGATTCCGTCCGCCATCTTCATGGAGGCATTCTTAAGCTATCTGGGTATCGGCCTGAAACCGCCGTTAGCCAGCCTTGGAACCATGTGCAACGACGCGACGGAAAATCTTCGTTCCTGTCCGCACCAGTTATTTATTCCGGCCCTTGTCATCTGTATTATCATGTTTGCCTTCAACTTTGTAGGCGACGGCCTGAGGGATGCGCTGGACCCGAAACTGAAAAGTAAGGAGTGAGAACATGGAAACGATATTAAAAATAGAAAATTTGAAGACTTCGTTTATGACCAGCGGCGGTGAAGTTCAGGCCGTCCGCGGAGTCAGCTTCTCTGTGGGGAAGGGGGAGATTCTCGGAATCGTGGGAGAGTCCGGTAGCGGAAAAAGCGTTACCTCCATGTCCATACTCCGTCTTTTGGCAGATACGGCCAGAATTAAGGACGGCTCCATCCTTTTTGAGGGGGAGGACTTGACGAAGCTGTCCAAAAAACAAATCCGGAAAATCAGGGGAGAGAAGATTGCCATGATTTTTCAGGATCCGATGTCCTCATTGAATCCGCTGATTCCGGTGGGAAAACAGGTGTCGGAGATGATCCGGGAACATCATCCCGACAAGAGCAGGGAGGAACTGAAAAAAGAGGTGATGGAGCTTTTCTCCAGAGTCCGTATACCGGAACCGGAAAAACGGTACCACTCATTTCCTCATGAATTTTCAGGCGGTATGCGTCAGCGTGTCATGATCGCGATGGCTCTTGCCAATAAGCCGGAGCTTCTGATCGCAGATGAGCCGACCACCGCCCTGGACGTGACGATCCAGGATCAGATCCTGCGCCAGTTGCGGGAGCTTGAAAAGGAGTACGGCACCAGCATTATTTTCATTACCCATGACCTGGGCGTTGTGGCGGAGCTGTGCGACCGTGTTATTGTTATGTACGGCGGCCTGGTAATGGAGGAAGCTCCGATTGAAGATATTTTTGAGCATCCCAGCCATCCGTATACGATGGGGCTGCTGGCTTCGATACCTGATATTGAACAGAACAAAGAGGTGCGGTTAAGTCCGATACCCGGTTCACCTCCGGATATGACGAATCCGCCGAAGGGCTGTCCTTTTGCACCGCGCTGTCCTTATGCGAGGAGCGTGTGCGCAGTGTAGTTGCCGGAATTCAGCGCAGTGGGAGAGGGACATTATTCCAGATGTTTCCTTTATCCCCGGATGCACCGGCCGATGAAAATAATCCATTTAAACTAAGGAGCAAGCCATGAGTGAGCAGAATATACTGGAGGTCAGAAACCTCACAAAACATTTTAAAGCAGGCGGCAGGCAGGTGGTGCATGCCGTGGACGATGTGAGCCTGACGCTCAAAAGGGCAGGACGCTGGGGCTTGTCGGCGAGTCGGGCTGCGGAAAGTCAAGCTGTGCCAGAACGATTATCAGAATGTACGATCCCACCTCCGGACAGATCATTCTGGACGGGGATGATATAACGAATTTGAGCCAGAAACAGCTCAAACCATACAGAAAAAAAGATGCAGATGATTTTTCAGGACCCTTACGCTTCCCTGAACGCCAGAATGACGGTGCGCGACATCATAGCGGAGCCTCTGGTGGCACATAATGTTGTGAAAAGGAAGGATCAGTCGAATGAGCTTGTCTATCCGATGCTGGAGCGGGTGGGACTTACCAAGGAACACGCCAACCGTTATGCACATGAGTTTTCAGGCGGACAGAGACAGCGTGTCGGCATAGCCAGGGCGCTGATATTGCAGCCGGAGCTGGTTATCTGCGATGAACCGATTTCCGCGCTGGACGTGTCAATCCAGGCCCAGGTCATCAATCTCCTGAAAGATTTCCAGGAGGAAAAAGGGGTATCCTACCTGTTTATTGCCCATGATTTATCGATGGTGCGCTATGTATCCGATGATGTGGGAGTTATGTACCTGGGGCAGCTGGTAGAGGTATGTGAAGCCGGCGAGATTTATAAAAATCCGCTGCACCCCTATACAAAAGGCCTGCTGGGGAGCATTCCGATAGCCAATCCGAAGCTGGCGAAGATGAAGGAAAAGAGCAGTATTGAGGGAGATATTCCAAGCCCGATAAAGCCTCCCTCCGGCTGCCGTTTCCATACCAGATGTCCTTATGCGAAACCGGCCTGCAGCGAGGCGGTCCCGCAGATGAAAGACGCGGGGAACGGCCATATGGTGGCCTGTCATCTGTACTGACCGGCGGTGAGGCTGCACCGCACCAACAGGTTTTTCGGCGCAGAGGCAACAGATAGTTACTATTCATGGCCTGTATTCCGCGAGGTGTTTTCGTGCGCATTTTGCATGAAAATCCCGAGTTGTACGGCGCGAAAATGCGTTTTTCAGCAGGGCCGTGAAAAGTAACAACAGATACTCTGTGCGCCTGAAACATAAAAATCCAAAAAGGAGGAGAAATATTATGAAAAAGAAAGTAAGTCTGCTTTTAGCCCTCGGCCTTGTATGCACTACCGTGCTTTCAGGCTGCGGCGGCAGTACGCCCACAGAGCCTCAGACAATCGCTGATGCGACGACGGAGGCGGCAGGAAGCGAGGCATCCACGGAGGGGGCAGAGGCGGCAGATACTCTGGCCGATGTTCAGGAGATGACGTTTGTACTTAACAATGAGCCGGACGGAATCGATCCGACAATTACGAACAACTCGTTTGCAACGCCATTTCTGGTAAATTGTTTTGAAGGCCTTGTGACCTATAATGAAAAAGGAGAGGTAGTACCGGGTAATGCAGAATCTTGGGAGTCGAATGATGATCTTACCGAATTTACCTTCCATTTAAGGGACGGATTAAAATGGAGTGACGGTAGTGATTTAACAGCAGATGACTATGTATATTCTGCACTCCGTGTTTTGACACCATCGACGACTGCACAGTATCTTAACATGATTTCCGACTATGTTGTAAATGCAGAAGAATATTATGCCGGAACAGCTTCAGCTGAAGATGTGGGAGTAAAGGCGCTGGACGAAAAGACAATTCAGTATACTTTAAAAGCTCCATGCCCATACTTTGTTGATTTAGTAAGCATGTGGGTATACTTCCCGGTTCAGAAAGCTACGGTAGAAGCAAACGGCGATAAGTGGACCAATTCAGCAGAAACATATGTTTGTAATGGACCATTTAAGATTACCCAGATGAACATGGAGAGAGTTTTATACTTGAGAAAAATGAAAATTACTGGGATGCTGGAAATGTAACGCTTGAGAAATTAACATATCGTTATATACTTGACACATCAACTGCTCTCACTGCTTATGAAAATAATGAGGTGGATGGTGTCAGAACAGTACCGTCCGGCGATATGGCAAGGCTGAAAGCTGAAAATGCGGGACTTGTCACAGCGCCAAGTTATGGAACTGTTTATTATAATATAAACTGTGAAAAGAGCCTTATAATAATCCGTTAGTAAGAAAGCGCTATGTCTGGCAATTGATCGTGATGCTCTTATTAATAATGTAGCACAGTTGGATGCAGTTCCAGCATATAGTTTTTACGCTCCTGGTTACGTGGTTGACGGTAAAGATTTGACAGACGGACGTTCAGATTTTGGCTTGTCCTCCACTGCTAATCCTGAAGAGGCAAAGAAAGTGCTGGCAGAAGCAGGATATCCTGATGGTGAGGGGTTCCCAACTTTACAGCTTTCTTTCTATTCTGATGATAATGTAAAGAAGATTGCTGAGGCAATCAAGGAAATGTTAGAGCAGAATCTCGGCATTAAGGTGGAAGTAAGTTCCGCTGACTGGGCAGTATTCTACAGCGATGTTCAGTCAGGCAACTATGAAGTAGCAGCAATGGGCTGGAGCGCAGACTATGTTAACCCTATGAGCTTCCTTCCATTAATGTATACAGATGACGTGACGAATAACGGAAATTACAGCAACAAAGAGTATGATGCGATTGTTGATCAGATTAAAGTTGAAAAGGATCCGGTCAAATTCGGTGAACTTGTTAAACAGGCCGATAATATCGCATCATCTGAGTATGCAGTATTGCCATTATACTATAAATCTAATAACTATCTGGTAAAGGATTATATCAAGGGTGTATATATGACATCTTCCTCTAACCTTTACTTTAAAAATGCAAAGGTAATGGCAAAATAAAAATTAACGTCAGGCAACAATAATAGATTGCGCAGCGTCTGCAGCAGTGATGAAAATCGGTTGCAGACGCTGCGCATTTCTTGGATTGACGGACAGGAAAAAGGTTCACAAAACTGTCTTTTTCCGGATGGCGGAAAAGGTGATAAAAGCGGGAGTGGAGCGTGTTTGAAAATTCATTCCCGCCATCTGCACGTCCCACTTCGGGGAACAATCTCCCACAAAGTGTGACGCACATCTGACGGAAAGCAGTTTTCAAACATGTTCTAGCAGGAGGGAAAATGATGAGATGTATTATTACAACAGAGGGCTTCGGTGAGATGGTATTTGAATTATATCCGGAGCATGCACCTCTTACAGTAAAGAACTTTGAGGATACGGCGAAAAGCGGTTTCTATGACGGTCTGGCCTGGTGCCGGATTGTGAAAGATTACGTAATTCAGGCAGGTTCCCCGGACAATGATATCATGACGGACAGCGACTGGCATATTAAAGGGGAGTTTGAGGAAAACGGAGTATCAAACCCAATTCCTCATATAAGGGGAGCCATTTCCATGGCCCGCGACGACGGTTATAACACGGCGGGAACACAGTTCTTTGTTGTACACCAGGATGCGCACAAGCTGGACGGCCGTTACGCAGCCTTCGGGCAGATGGTGTCCGGGTTTGATGTTCTGGATCAGATAGCCGCGCTTCCGACACATGGGGCCGAAACGTGGAATAGGCCGGTGGAAATGCCGGTGATGAGTTCTGTGAGAATTGAGTAACGATAACCTGTACGCTCCGCACACAGGTCATCGGCATCAATAAATAGGCGGGTACGCTGCTGGGACTTTCGCCAAGTAATGTATACAGGAAACCATCAGGTTACCTACCACCGCCGCTTCAACGAAAACGTGATTTCTCACGTTTTGCAGAAGCGGCGATGTGTTCTATCGGATTAATCTGTCACCTGTTTTGGGGATAAGCGGCCTGATTGGTTTGGCAGACCATAGTTAGCGGACATTAAACGCCCAGGCCGCTTCTTTTCTTACGGGAATGGTGTGAGCCGTTCCACTGTCAGTGTAGCATTAGTGAGCATTCCCAGCTCAAACGTTGCTGCTCCGGTGGACAGAAACGCCAAATCTATCTGCCCGCTTAAAAATTCAATGACGCTTCCCTGCAAGACGGTATAATTTGTTGTAGAAAGCGTGCTAAACTGCATGGTGGACTCAATAAAGCTTCCGTTCTGACGTACGCCTGCAGAAATTGTCTGTCCCGGAGTTGCAACCGGGGCAATACGAATCATAAAGTTTATTTCATATTCGCCCGGAAGGAAGATCTGCAGTTCATTTTGGCTTTGCCCGATATTGAATGAGGGCATGTTATTCTATTTGCAGCTGTTCAACCTGCCCGATGTCAGACAGATTAAATGACTGGGCAATGTTGGAATAGAGTCCGCCGAAGGCAGCGTCAGCCACTTTGACGTCATTAATATTTACGGTTGCTGGATTATCGCTTAGGAAAATATCCAAATTGGGAGATATAAAATTCAAATCTTCACCAAATCTGATGGGGATCGGTCCCCCGTTACCATTAACATAAAATAGAATATCACCTGGCTCAAATGTGCCCTGCGGTCCGGGCTCTCCTTGTAATCCCTGAGGCCCAGCGGGTCCCTGCGGCCCGGTTTCACCCTGTATACCCTGAGGTCCCGGTTCACCCTGTAATCCCTGAGGGCCCAGCGGGTCCCTGCGGTCCCAGGTTCGCCTTGTATACCCTGCGGTCCGGGCTCTCCCTGTAATCCCTGAGGTCCAGCGGGCCCCTGCGGCCCGGTTTCACCCTGTATACCCTGAGGTCCCGGTTCACCTTGTAATCCCTGAGGCCCAGCGGGTCCCTGCGGCCCGGTTTCGCCCTGCAAGCCTTGAGGTCCAGCGGGCCCCTGCGGTCCGGTTTCGCCCTGTAAGCCCTGCGGCCCCGGTTCGCCTTGTAGTCCTTGAGGCCCGGCGGGTCCTTGCGGCCCGGTTTCGCCCTGCAAGCCTTGAGGCCCAGCGGGCCCCTGTGGTCCGGTTTCACCCTGTAAGCCCTGAGGTCCCGGTTCGCCTTGCATACCCTGAGGCCCAGCGGGCCCTGCAGTCCAGTTTCGCCCTGTAGTCCCTGAGGTCCCGGTTCGCCTTGCAGGCCCTGAGGCCCAGTTTCACCCTGTAAGCCCTGAGGTCCAGCCGGCCCCTGCGGTCCGGTTTCGCCCTGTAGTCCCTGAGGTCCCGGTTCGCCTTGCAGGCCCTGAGGCCCAGTTTCACCCTGTAAGCCCTGGAGGTCCAGCCGGCCTGCGGACCGGGTGCTCCCTGTACACCCTGCGGTCCTGGTTCACCCTGTGGACCTTGCGGTCCCTGGCAGCAGTGGCGGCAATTGCATCCACCGCAGAAATCACAACAACAATTGCATAAATTCTTATCCTTATAACTGTCAGCATCATTGTATATTTTCATATTAATTCGGTCCTTTCCCATAGATTTGATGTGTTTTGCGGAATATATCTGCAAGATATCCGTTACACATTATCTTAAACTAGCTTATGCAAAAGATTGACAAACAGTTCTGTTTTACAAATGACGGCAACCTGACATGCCTTAAGAATGAATGGACATTAAGCAGACAGCTCCGTGTTGCGCAGGGCGGGATAGTTTTTGATGATGCATTTTTGTGATATTCAGAATGGAGGGCGAAGTCTCGCCTTGCTGATTCGCGCTGCCAATACGATTGTTTAACACCATCCCCGCTCCGTTTTGGATGTGTCCTCCCATCATCAATGAAACATCCGCATTTATGTATGGTCAAAACGACCGGATTTTGATATAATGGTTCTGTTTTAAATGTAGATATAACAATGAAAGCAACAATGAAAGCTGTATACAGAGTGAGATAATAGGCGGACTGAAAGGGATTAGAATGACGTTAGTGGCAAGACGCAGCCTTGGCAGGGAGCCGGGCAGGGAAGCAGAAATTCAGTGGGAGACATACCGGGACTGGACGGAGGGACAGCTGTCCGCCCTTCTGGAAGAACAGTGCGGGAGGCTTGTTCCGGCTGATAAGGAAGCGGAACGGGCGGCGGCATTCCGCTTTAGTAAAATAGCAAAACCTCTAGGCAGCCTTGGAGTTCTCGAGGAAGACATTATTAAAATAGCCGGGATGACGGGTTCTGCGGCTGTAAAGCTTGATAAAAAGGCGTTGATTATTTTCTGTGCCGACAATGGCGTCGTAGAGGAAGGCGTTACCCAGACGGGGCAGGAGGTTACGGCGGCGGTCACCTCTAATTTTACAAAGGGGGAAAGCTGTGCCTGCCTGATGGCTGAAAAAGCAGGAGCGGATGTGTATCCGGTGGATATCGGGGTGGCCTGTGAACTGGGAGAGACGGGAACCGTACATCCTCTGATTGACCGTAAAATCAGAAAAGGCACCGATAATTTTATAAAGACAACCGCCATGACCAGGAGGGAAGCGGTTCTTGCCGTCCTGGCCGGAATTGAGCTGGCCGGAGAATTGAAGAATAAGGGGTATCAGATAATTGCAACCGGTGAGATGGGGATCGGCAATACCACGACGAGCAGCGCGGTGGCGTCCGTCCTGCTGGGACTGGATCCCGCCGCTGTGACCGGAAAAGGTGCCGGGCTGAGCGATTCGGGGCTTCAGCAGAAAATCCGAACGATCAAGAGAGGGATTGAACTCCACAAGCCGGATCCATCGGATGGCCTGGATGTTTTATCTAAGGTCGGCGGTTTCGATCTGGCAGGACTGGCAGGAGTATTTCTTGGTGGAGCCATCTTCCGTATTCCGGTTGTAATCGACGGCTTTATCTCAGCGTGCGCGTACGTGCTGTGGCAATTAATGAGACGGCAGGCGGATATATGCTGGCCGCCCATGTGTCGGCGGAACCGGCAGGCAGGAAAATGCTGGATTTTCTTGGGAAAAAACCGGCCATCGAAGCTGGAATGTGCCTTGGGGAAGGCACCGGGGCGGTTGCCCTGTTTCCTCTGCTGGATATGACGCTGGCGGTCTATGAAAGGATGAGTACTTTTGAAGACATTGAGATTGATGAGTACAAGCCTCTCTAACGCCGAATTTATTTAGCAAATCAGCTAAAGGTTTCTGTTTGCAGAGCTGCGCCTTTTGCAGGTCTGTGGACAATACAGGAAAAAGATGGGAGATACATATGCTGCATGTTGTGACAGGCGGAAGCGGAAGCGGAAAATCGGAATATGCGGAGAAGCTGATAGCGGAGAGCGCATTACACCGCCGGATTTATGTGGCAACGATGATGGTATGGGACGATGAGGGCCGGAAACGTGTCAGACGGCACCGGGAAATGCGCGCGGGAAGGGATTTATAACCATCGAACATTATACCGGCCTATCCTCCCTCGAACTATCCACCTGTGATAAGCAGTCCACTGGCGATAAGCTGTCCATCGGCGAAAAAATGGCTTTGGCCGCCGCAGTGCGGGAAAAGGCCTTGCCGCAGGCCGGAGAAAATACCTCGGTTCTTTTGGAGTGTATGTCAAATCTGGCATCGAATGAATTTTACCGGGATGAGAAAAATGCCCTGAACAATATTTTGGAGGGAGTGGAGCATCTTCGCCGCCAATGCCGGGAACTGGTGATTGTGACGAATGAAGTCTTTTGCGATGAGATGGATTACGGGCGGAAACCATGCGTTATATCCGCCTGCTTGGCGAAATCAACTGCCGCTTGGGACAGATGGCGGATACGGTAACGGAGGTAGTATACGGCATTCCGATCCGTATTAAGGGGCAGGGAAGGGAAATGAGAAAATGAATCTGCTTGGAAGCTTTTTGATAGCGCTGTCCATGTATTCGAAAATACCGGTGCCGCAGGTGGAGTGGACAAAGGAACGTATGAAATATGCCATGTGTTTTTTTCCGCTGATTGGATTGATAACAGGCGCAGTCCTGGTTTTGTTTATCTGGCTGGCGAAGAGGCTGGGAGCCGGAGAATTGTTCATGGCGCTGGGAGGCGCCGCCGTACCGCTTCTGGTTACCGGAGGAATACACATGGACGGCTTTCTCGATGTGACGGACGCAAGAAGATCCTACGGTTCCCGGGAAAAGAAACTGGAAATCTTAAAAGATCCGCATACAGGGGCATTTGCCATAATCGGACTCGGAGTATACCTGCTTCTTTACGGAGCCGCATTCTCGGAGCTGGAATTTTCGGATATCTGCCTGCTGTCATACGTGTTCGTGGCGGAAAGAGCGCTCAGCGGCCTGTCGGTAGTCAGTTTCCCAAAGGCGAAGAAAGACGGTCTGGCCGCCGAATTTTCGGGAAAAGCCAAGACGAAGACGGTTCAATTCATTATGGCTGCATATCTGGCCGCAGCCGCTGCGGGGATTATGCAGGCAGGGGCAATTAGCGGGATTATCTGCATTGTTACTGCGGTTATGGTTTTCTGTTATTACTACAGAATGACGGTAAAAGAGTTTGGCGGAATGACCGGAGATCTGGCCGGTTATTTTCTGCAGATATTTGAACTGGCACTTATCATTGCAATGGCAGCCTGCCGCCTGGCGGGACTGCGCTGACGGAAGACGGTGATCGATGCGCGGAGCGTGCCGGTTATCGTTGGGGGCCAGGAAAGGAGATAACGATTATGATTCGTTTGAATACGATTCACCATGTTGCAATTATAGTATCGGATTATCAGAAATCCCGGGATTTTTACGTTAATAAGCTTGGCTTTGAAATTATCAGGGAGAATTACAGGGAACAGAGGGGCGATTATAAACTGGATTTAAAGCTGGGGGACTGCGAGCTGGAAATTTTCGGAATACCGGGCAGTCCTGCCCGGCTGAATTATCCGGAGGCCTGCGGCCTGCGCCATCTGGCTTTTAAGGTGGATTCCATGGAGGAAGCGGTAGAAGCATTAAATGCCGCCGGCATTGAGACGGAGCCGGTCCGGGTGGACGAATTTACGAATAAAAAGATGACATTTTTCAAAGATCCCGACGGACTGCCCCTGGAGCTGCATGAATGACGGAAAAACAGAGAGAAGTTCGGAAAGGAAAAGTCGTGATATGATATTTATTACAGGCGGACAGGCCCAGGGAAAGACGGAGTTTGCCTACAGCTTCTTTCAGGATAAGGACATAGCCGCCGCCGACGGGCGCTGTTCCGGCTATGGGGAAGCTCTGGAGGCTGAGCTGATTCTCCATCTGGAATGTTATGTCCTGCGGTTAATGCAGGAAGGGACAGATCCGGCAGTATTTGCTGGGGAGCTGATAGAAAAGAACGGCGGGGCCGTGGTGGTGGCCGATGAAATCGGCTGCGGAATCGTTCCGGCTGACGCATTTGCGCGGGAATACAGGGAGAAGGACGGCCGTGTCTGCCAGAAAATCGCCGCTTTTTCGGATGAGGTCTACCGCGTCGTATGCGGACTGGGAAGCAGGATTAAATAGTTATTGTTCACGTCCCGACAAAATGCGGTGCGCTGCGAACAATAACGCGCTTCGCGGAACGCAGCCGTGTGAACCGTACCATTATAAAACGTAAAACAGCATTGGAGATAAATCATGGACAGTGTAAAGATTCATATGGCGTCGACATTGGCGGGATTTATTCTGGATGCCTGCTTTGGGGATCCCCATTTCCTTCCCCATCCGGTGAGAGGCATCGGGAATCTGATAAGCCTTTCGGAAAAAGGAATCCGCCGCCTGTTCCCTAAAACGGAAAAGGGAGAACTGGCCGGGGGGGCGCTCTTCGTTCTGCTGGTGCTTGGAATTACGGCCGCATTGTCGTTTGGTTTATGGTATGCGGCTGCGGCGGCCGGGAACACGGCGTTGTTTCTGGCGGAATCAGTTATGGTTTATTTTCTTTTGGCGGCCCGTTCCCTGAGGGATGAGAGCATGAGAGTCTATTACTCTTTAAGGAATGGGGATGTTGAGGAAGCGAGAAGGAATGTCTCCATGATCGTAGGCCGTGACACCAGTGTGCTTGACGCACAGGGCATAGCCAGGGCTGCCGTGGAGACAGTGGCTGAGAATGCCTCCGACGGGGTGATTGCCCCTCTTTTTTATCTGGCGTTGGGAGGACCTGTTCTGGGCTGGGTCTATAAGGCGGTTAATACAATGGATTCCATGGCAGGATATAAGAACAAAAAATATTTCTGGTTTGGCCGGGCCGCGGCCAGGCTTGACGATGCGGCGAATTTTCTTCCCTCCCGCCTGTCCGCCCTGCTTATGATAGCAGCGGCGGCGGTGTGCCGGTTAGATTATAGAAATGCCTGCCGCATATTTAAAAGAGACCGCTTTAACCATAAGAGTCCGAATTCGGCACAGACGGAATCCGTCTGCGCCGGGGCGCTGGATATCAGGCTAGCAGGCGATGCCTGGTATTTCGGGGAACTGTGTAAAAAACCATTTATCGGTGATGCGCTGCGCCCTGTGGAATATGAGGACATCAGAAGGGCGAACCGGCTGATGTATGCGGCGGCAGTTTTCGCGCTGATACTTGCGCTTATCTGGCAGGCTTTGGCAGGAATGTGGATTTGATAGTTTACGAGGATATGGAGGGACGGCGAAGTGGAATATCTGCATGGGGGAGACATCTATACGGACAATAAAATTAGACTGGATTTTTCGGTAAATACGAATCCCTTCGGCATGCCGGAAGCGGTTAAAAAAGCTGCCGCCGCTTCGGAACAAAGCTGGGAGCGGTATCCCGACAGCCTGTCCCGGACCATCAGGCAGTCTCTGGCAAAATATTACGGGGACGGGATTAAGCAGGAGCATCTGATGTGCGGCAACGGAGCATCCGACCTTTTTTATACGCTGGTCTTTGCCCTGCGGCCGGGTAAGGCCCTTGTCCCTTCTCCGTCCTTTGCGGAATACGAGACGGCCCTCTCGGCCGCCGGCTGTAAAACAGAACGGTTTTACCCGGGAGAAGAGTACGGATTTGCACTGGATGGCGGGGAGCGGGATTTTTTAAGCCGTGTTGCGGACAGCTCCGGCACCGATATGGTGATTATCGGCAATCCGGGGAACCCGACCGGAATGGCGGCGGACAACGGCTGGATTGACAGACTGGCCGGTCTGTGCAGGGAAAAAGGGATTTTTCTCGTGGTCGATGAATGCTTTAACTGGTTTTTAAAAGACAGGGCAAAGTTTTCCGTGATTCCACTGATAAAGAAACGGCCGGAGGAATACGGGCATGTCATGGCGGTCAATGCATTTACAAAAGTATATGCCATGGCAGGACTTCGGTTCGGCTATGCCCTCTGTACGGATCAGATGATTTTGGAACGGATGGAATGCTGCCGCCAGCCCTGGAGCGTATCGGCGCCGGCCGAGGCTGCCGCTCTGGCTGCCGTGAGGGAGGCTGCCGTGAACGGCGGGTGGATTGACAGGACGGTGGCGCGGTGGAGCCGGGAGAGACAGTTTCTGGCTGACGGCCTTGAGCGTATGGGATTTACCGTGTTTCCCTCAATGGTAAATTATATCCTTTTAAGTCTGGGAACTGTTTTGACTATAAGGAATTTTGCAGGGACAGGGGGATTTTAATCCGTTCCTGTGAAAACTTTGACGGACTGGATAAACGGTATTACCGGGTCTCAGTCAGACTGCACGAGGAGAACAAAGCGCTGCTTGAATGCATGAAGGCAGCAGGAGGGAAGGGATAATGGCAAAGGCAATTATGATACAGGGAACCATGTCAAATGCGGGGAAAAGCCTGCTGGCCGCCGGACTGTGCAGAATCTTTTGCCAGGACGGCTATAGGGTGGCTCCTTTTAAGTCCCAGAATATGGCGCTTAATTCGTTCATCACGCGGGAGGGGCTTGAGATGGGCCGCGCCCAGGTGGTGCAGGCCCAGGCCGCGAAGGTCAGCCCCTCGGTGGACATGAATCCCATTCTCTTAAAGCCGTCCAGTGATACCGGTTCCCAGGTGATTGTAAGCGGCGTTCCGGTTGCAACCATGGCAGCCAGGGATTACTTCCGCTATAAAAAGAGCCTGGTACCTTCCATCATGGAGGCATACGGGCGTCTTGACCGTAAATACGATATAATCGTGATTGAAGGGCCGGAAGTCCGGCGGAGATCAATCTGAAGAGTGATGATATCGTCAACATGGGAATGGCCAGGATGGCAAAGGCGCCGGTTATTCTGGCTGGAGATATTGACCGTGGCGGCGCTTTTGCCCAGCTCTACGGGACGGTGATGCTTCTGGAGCCGGAGGAGAGGAAGATGGTTAAGGGCCTGATAATCAATAAATTCCGCGGAGATAAGTCAATCCTTGATCCGGGTGTGGAAATGATAGAGGACTTATGCAGGATTCCGGTCGTAGGAGTGACGCCGTACATGGATGTGGATATCGAGGATGAGGACAGCCTGAGCAGCAGGCTGACGGCCATTTCCCGGGGAACGGCAGGAACACGGTGTTTTGCCGATAGCGCGGTGATACGTTTTCCGAGACTGTCAATTTTACGGACTTTCATGTGCTGTCGGCGATGAAGGGAGCATCGGTACGGTACGTAAGCCGGTCTTCGGAGCTTGGCAGACCGGATATGATTATCCTTCCCGGCACAAAGAACACGATGGGAGATTTACTGTGGATGCGCCAGAACGGCCTGGAGGCATTGATCCTTAAAGCGGCCGCGAAGGGAACACCGATCTGGGGAATCTGCGGCGGATACCAGATGATGGGGGAGAGCCTGGTGGATGAAGCAGGTACGGAAAACGGCATTCCGGGACAGCTGGCGGCCGGGATGGGCCTGATTGGTGCGGTAACGTCTTTCACGAGGAAAAGACGAGGACCAGGATTACGGGCCGTTTTGAGGCGGTGCCGGGTATCTTCAAAAACCTGTCTGGAATGAAGACGGAGGGGTATGAAATCCACATGGGTAAGACGCAGATAAGGGTAAACGGGGCCTCCCTTCTTTCACTGACAGAGTACCAGAACGGTGCCGGCGCCGGTAAAAGAGACGGAACGGCCTGCGGAAATATCTATGGTACCTATGTACACGGAATCTTTGACGGTCCGGGAGTTGCAGCCGCAGTTACAGAAGCTCTTCTGGAAGCGAAGGGGATTTCCGGTTTAAAGACGGAGAACGGAGACTTTGATTATCATGCTTACCGGGAGAGCCAGTACGACAAGCTGGCGCAGGAGCTTCGAACGAGCCTCGACATGGAGGCAGTCTACAGAATATTGGAGGATGGTTTGCGATGATAGAACTGGAGCAGGTGCTGCCGGAGGAGATTGAGAGACGGAGCCTGGAGATTATAACAAAAGAGCTGGGAGACAGGACCTTTCCGGCCGGGCAGGAGCAGGTGGTGAAACGCGTGATCCATACCACCGCTGATTTTGATTATGCGGACAGTCTCATATTTTCAGACGGCGCCGTGGAAAAAGCGCTTGAGGCGTTAAGAGAGGGCTGTACCATTGTGACCGATACAAATATGGGAAAAGCCGGAGTGAACAAAAAGTCCCTCCATAAAATGGGCGGGGAAGTCCTCTGCTTTATGGCCGATGAGGACGTGGCCGGGAAGGCAAAGAGCGACAGGACAACAAGGGCGCGACCAGTATGGAGAAGGCGGCGGGACTGGGGCGCGACTGTATTTTTGCTGTGGGTAACGCACCGACGGCCCTTGTCAGGCTCTATGAGCTGATTCAGGAAGGAAGGCTTAGGCCGAAGCTGATTATCGGCGTACCGGTCGGCTTTGTCAATGTTGTCCAGTCAAAAGAACTGATTCTGTCATTGAAGGATACGCCTTATATAGTGGCCAGGGGAAGAAAGGGGAAGCAATGTTGCGGCCGCTGTCTGTAATGCCCTGATTTATCAGATAAACAGAGAACAGTGAGAAAACGATAATCTGCACGCTCTGCGCACAGGTCATCGCCTGCAACGAAAGAAACTGCCGGGAAATCCCGGCAGTTTTTCAGAATACCGGCCGAACGGATTGCTGCGGAAGAACTCCGCTTTGAATTCTGAGGCAATCCGGGGCCTGAAGGGACAGATGTATTAGCAGCAGAATCCGCCGCCGCCACCGAATCCGCCGCCGCCACAGCAGCAGCACAGCAGGATAATCCAGATCAGGCAGTCACATCCGCCGCCGAATCCACCGCCGCATCCGCATCCGCATCCGCCGCCGCAGTTATGTTCACAACATCCACCGCCGCCGCCGAAGCCGCCGCCACAGCAGCAGAGTAAGATGAGAATCAGGAAAATCGAGTTTCCTCCGCCACATCCGCATCCGCATCCACATCCGCCGCCACAGGTATTCTCACATCCACATCCGCAGTTTGTTCTTTGCTAAATCACTCATATTAAGTTCCTCCGAGATTTTCTTTACACTCCATCATATGCCCGGCGGCTTGCCACAGTTTCCTGATTTTTAAAATTAATTTTAACGGGAACATGATTGAACATGGTGAAAACTTGTGTATAATAGGAGTATCGCGGAATTTGATAAAGAAAGGAAATAAAGATGGAAAAGCTGTATTACCGTATTCCCTATATCAGGCAGTTTGAGGCAAAGGTTGTCTCCTGTGAAAAAGGGAAAAAGGGATTTGAAGTGATACTGGACCGGACTGCCTTTTACCCGGAAGGGGGAGGCCAGCCGTCTGATACGGGAACGCTTGGAACAGCCAGAGTACTGGATGTCCATGAGAGGAGAGGAGGTAATCCACTACACGGATCAGGAACTGCAGGAGGGACAAACCGTCACCGGTGCGATAGACTGGGATAACCGTTTTTCTAATATGCAGCAGCATTCGGGGGAACATATTGTATCGGGATTAATCCACGGCCGTTACGGGTATGATAATGTCGGATTCCACATGGGCCATGAAGAAATGACGATAGATTTAAATGGAATACTGACCTGGGAAGAACTGATGGAAATAGAAAAAGAAGCGAACGAAATCGTTTTTGCCAACAGGCAGATAAAGGCTACATACCCATCGGAGGAGGAACTGCAAAAGCTGGATTACAGAAGTAAGAAGGAACTGAGCGGCCGGGTCAGAATCGTGGAAGTTCCCGGCGCCGACTGCTGTGCCTGCTGCGGAACCCACGTTGAATATACCGGTGAAATCGGAGCGGTTAAGTTCCTGTCCATGATTCATTATAAGGGCGGCGTGCGTATATCCATGCTCTGCGGCGCTAAGGCCATGGAAGATTACAGAAGGAAGACGGATCAGACCGCAGCCATCTCAAACCTGCTGTCTGCAAAACCAGACAGGCTAAAGGAAGCGGTAGAGCGTCTGAAAAACGAAGCGGCCGAAAAAGACGCACGCATCGGAGCGCTTACGAGAGAGCTGCTCAACCTGAAGGTAAAACAGTATGAGGCAGGCCAAAAGCTGCTTCTTGTATTTGAAACAGGGATGACGGCGCTGCAGATAAGGCAGTTCTGCGACCGGCTGCTTGAAGGCGGTAAGGCAGAGACGGCAGCCGTTTTCTCAGAGGATGCGAAGACGGTTTCATTACTGTGCGGGCAGCCGCTCATTTGATATGAGGCAGGCCGGAAAGATCCTGAACGGAAAGCTTAACGGGCGGGGCGGCGGAAGCGCTCAGATGATTCAGGGAACATTTAAGGCATCGGAAGAAGAAATCAGAAATGTATTTGAAGAGATATTTTGAAAGGAAACAGAATGGATATAAACCGGGAAACAATGAAAAAAATTATGCTGTTAATCCTGTACACGGTCATAGTGCTGGCGCTTGCCATGCAGTTTGAAAGAGTACTGGTATTTATAGGCTGGATCATACGGCTTGTATTTCCGTTCCTATGCGGTTCGGCCATTGCTTTCATCCTGAATGTGCCGATGCGGTTCGTTGAGACGAGGCTTCCGGAGAAGAGAGTGAGAAAGCACAGGAGAGTGATAAGCCTGACGGTTGCACTTCTCTTTGTAATACTGATTCTGGGAATCGTATTTTCCTGGTAGTTGCCTCAGATAACCGATACGCTTGTAAGCTTAAAGGATTTGATTCCGCAGTTTTTTATGAATGTCCAGGTAATGCTTGAAAAGAAATTTGGCGAGTACCCTGAGATTGTGGAATATATCAACAATATCAATCTGCAGATTGACTGGAAAGATACGTTTGAAGATAGCCGGATTTGTCACGACCGGAGCAGGCACGGTGCTGTCGTCCACATTGACGGCGGCAATGTCAATTGCCAGCGGAATTGCCACATTTGGAATTGCTTTTATTTTTGCAATTTATATCCTTTTGCAGAAGGAAAATCTGGCCCGTCAGTTTAAAAAACTGTTTTATGCTTATTTTCCGGAGCGCGCGGTAAATGAATTTATCCGCATCTGCCGCATGGCGGAGCAGACCTTTTCGAAGTTCCTTGCAGGCCAGTGTACGGAGGCGGTGATACTGGGAACAATGTTCTTTATCACGCTCAGCCTGCTCAGACTGCCTTACTCGCTTTTAATCGGAGTGCTGATTGCATTTACAGCGCTGATACCGATTTTCGGCGCGTTTATCGGCTGTGCAATCGGAATTTTCCTGACCCTGGTGGTGAACCCTGTACAGGCTGTCTGGTTTACGATTGTTTTCTTTGTACTTCAGCAGATAGAGGGAAACCTGATTTATCCCCATGTGGTGGGAAACTCAGTGGGTCTTCCTTCGATCTGGGTACTGGCGGCCGTCTCCATCGGCGGCAGTATGATGGGAGTCGTGGGAATGCTGATATTTATCCCGCTCTGTTCAGTGGTTTATGCACTGGTAAGGGAGGATGTGAACCGGAGGCTGAAACGGCGGTAATCCGGGAGAATATAAAGACAGCCGTCCCGCGGCGGATGAGAAACGGTTTTAACGGTTTCCAATCTGCTGCGGGACGGCTGTATCCGGGTAACGCTGGCCGAAGCCGAACTGTTACAGCTCTTATTCTCCCTGGTACATGAATTTGATAAGACGATCGATATCATCTTTATCATAAGCAACCAGTTCCAGCTCTTTAATATATCCGTTTGAAAGATAGTTGCCATGGACAGGTACTGGGTCAGTTTGGATTTCAGGTTGATGCGATCTCCCTCCGGTGATACCAGCTCGACTGTTCCTTTGCACTGATCAATAACGGCAAAAAATTTGTTTACGTCTGAAATATTTTGAATCTTCATGATAAACCCTCCTCGTATAATAAGTTTGTAAGCAAGAAAAACCGCTTACAGACTTATTCTTTTGGTATAAATGGTAAGGATATCTAAGAGGTACTCCCCTCATCCCGATTCCCATCTATACAGTTGATAGTTACATTTCAATATAGGTAGATCCTGTGGTATGATATCAGGTAGAGTCTGATGTCCGAAGGCACTGCTTCTCCTCCTTTCAGCCGGCTTCGTCCGAGACTGCTTTGAAAGCATTCAGCCTGGCACATACGGCACATTCCGCTGACACAGAATTTTCATCCCCAGCCGTTAGCCCCAGCAAAAAAGGCTGACTGGGTGCATGCTCATTGCGCGAGGGTTCGGTCACCGTATGCGGCACAGGATAGACCTTTGCTTCAGGCTTCACAAATCCCCATCGGAATGGAGGTGATATCATGTTAAAGCTCAACTATATGTCCACCTTGTTTGTAGGTATTGATGTAAGCTCAAAGACCAATGCCGTCTATGCCATGGACTTTGAGGAAAACAAATACATCTCATCGTCGTTTGGCAATAACCAGCCAGGCGCCGATCAGCTTGTAAATATGATTGCCGAATGCATGCAGAAGCATAAAAACCTGGATACGGTTCTTATCGTGCTGGAATCTACTTCTGTATACAGCGTGCATATTTCAAACTTCCTGTCGGCCAGCGAGGTTCTCATGCCCTACAGGCCTTACGTATTCTGTAAACCCAAAGGCCGCTTCGAATTACCGAAAATCCTATATCGGAATGGAAAAGACCGATCCCACGGATGCATATCTCATCGCGGACTTCGGCAGGGTAGGCCGCACGAAAAAACTGGAGCCATGGCGCGGCGGGCAGTTCATATCCCTGAAACGCCTTACAAGGCACCGTATGCACCTTTCTGAGTGCATCACCAGGAGAAGACTTATATGGTTTCGAATCTTTATCTGAAGTTCAGTGAACTTCAGCTCCTTGAAGGTGATGACAAGCCTTTTGGCAGTCTCTATGGTGCCACGTCCTCAGCTGTCCTGACGGAATTTTTGTCTCCGCAGGAGATTATCGATATGCCGGAAGAGGAGCGCTACCTTCCTTGCGGGGAAGAGCAGGAACCGCATCTCTGACCTATCAAAACTTCGGAACTCCTGCGCAAGGCAGCCAGGGATTCCTACCGGTTAGACAAGTGCATGTATGAACCACTGAGCATATCACTGGCAAGCTCGTTTAACTGCATCCACGCCTATCAGAAAGAAATCAAGCTGATCGAGCAGGCGATTGAGAAATGCATCAACGGAATGAACCCTAACGCCCTGCTCATCCTTCAATCCATACCTGGAATAGGTCCGATATGGGCATCCGGAATTCTATCAGAAATAGGCGATATAACCGTGTTCCATTCATCCGATGCCCTTGCCAAATATGCCGGCCTTTACTGGCCTAAGGGTGATTCCGGAGATTTCACTTCAGGGACAACAAAATGTCGAAAGCCGGAAATCCCTATCTTCGCTGCTATCTTGGCGAAGCGGCAAACAGCGTCAGGAAGCACATCCCTGAATATGCTGATTTCTATGCCAGAAAATATGCTGAGGTAACCAAACATCAGCACAAAAGAGCACTCGCGCTTACATCTCGTAAATTAGTACGACTCGTTTTTGGATTGCTGGTCAAAAACCAACTGTACACCGGCGAAAAGCTGGACACCGAATATAATATTGAGTCGAACTGACATTCGGTTATACGTAAAATATACCGAAGGTCTGTTAAAGTTACCCTTTTTTCTGAAAACATATCAAAATCTTCTTCAAAAAGTTCTTGACATATCACCAGAATGCTTTTAATTCTGAATGGAAAATGGGTTAATGTTTTAACAATCATATTATAACAAAAGTGTCTGTATAAAACAAGGAGGATAATTCCCAAAATTAGGAACAAAAAGGAAGCTGTCTGTGAAAATAGCAGGCAGCTTCCGCGGCTTGTTTGTGAATTATATGTCAAAATCTATATGAAACGTGCCTGATTTTGACGTGATATGAACATAAGAGAGATTGAAGTTATCATCCATTACGTCGACTTTATACTCAAAAACAGAGTTATCTTCTTTTTTGGAGAGAAAGAGATAGGAGCCGTTCTCCTTTTCCTCAATGTCGTCGCAGATTTCATTATAGATTTCTTCACCGCTCACCTGTCCCGGATAGCCAGATGCGCCAATCTTATCCTCAATAGCCTTGAAAAATTCTTCCATACCGGTACCTCCATGATTTACTGACGGATTTAGTACTGCCTTGCATAACCGTATACCGTACAAGTATACCGTGAAACGGATAAAGCCGCAAGCGTTAAAATGTGATTTGAATGTAGGGGGCTTTTTGTGTATAATGGGGTGAAAGCGTTACTGTTCACGGGTAGTATCCCACGAGGTTTTATCGTGCGCATTTTGCACAGAAACGACGAATTGAAGAGAAAGGGTGGAGGTATGTCTTACTTTCCTTTGTTTTTTGATATAAAGAACTATAATGTGCTTATAACGGGAGCCGGTCCGGTCGCGCAGAGACGGATCAGGGCTTTGTCAGAGTCCGGCGCGGCGGTTACCGTAGTTGCGAGAGAGGTCGGCGGCCAGGCGGAGGAACTGTTTCGGAAGCTTTCGGAAAACGGATTCGTAAATCTGTACAGGATGGATTACAGGGAATACAGAGAACGTTATCCGCTTGCAGAGAAGGCCGGCCCCGCCGGGGAGGGAGGCTGGTTCCTCGTTCTGGCGGCCACCGGGGATCCGGAGGCCGACCGCCTGGCGGCTCTGGACGGAAGGAGAGCCGGAGCCTTTGTTAATGTTGCGGAAAAAGGAAATGTCGGATTTCTATTTCCCGGGTCTGGCAAAGCAGGGACCGGTTGTGGCAGGCGTTACGGCCGGAGGAACCGATCACCGTCTGGCAAAACGAATGACCGAGGCCGTGCAGAAGTGCCTGGAGCGGGAAATGACAGGAGGAGAGATAGAAAGATGATAAACGGAACCATTCGGATTGGAAGCAGGGAGAGCGTTCTGGCAGTGATTCAGTCGGAACTGATAATAGAAGAGATAAAGCGGGTCTGTCCCGGCGTGTCGGCACAGCTTGTGACAATGAAGACAACGGGGGATATGATACTTGATAAGTCTCTGGAGCAGATAGGCGGAAAAGGGCTTTTTGTAAAGGAGCTGGATCGTGCGCTCCTGGATGGCCGGTGTGATTTAACGGTTCACAGTCTGAAGGACATGCCGATGGAGGTGCCGGAACGGCTGCCGATACTGGCCTATTCGAAACGGGAGGATAAAAGAGACGTTCTTGTGCTCCGCAAAGGCCTTGAAAGCCTTCCGGCCGGGCCGGTAATCGGAACCTTCAGCAGAAGGCGGAGGATGCAGGCGGCCAGGCTCTATCCGGATGCGGTGTTTAAAGGAATCAGGGGCAATCTTGTCACCAGGCTCAGGAAACTGGACGACGGGGAGTATGACGCCCTGATTCTGGCGGCTGCCGGCCTTATAAGGATGGGGTTTGAGGGAAGAATCAGCCGTTATTTTTCTGTGGATGAGATCATTCCCTCTGCAGGCCAGGGAATTATGGCGGTCCAGGGTAGAAAAGAAGATTATTTTCCGTTTATGAAGGAGGTGGATGCGCCCGATTCCCGGGCAATGGCTCTAGCAGAACGGGCATTTGTCAGAATACTGGACGGCGGATGCAGTTCTCCCTGCGCGGCCTGCGCCGAAGCAGCAGCCGGCCGTCTGTATCTCAGGGGCCTTTATTACGATGAGGTATCGGACCGTTATATAACGGGAGAGATGGAAGGGATGGCGGAGGAGGCGGAGCAGCTTGGGGTGAAGCTGGCGCTTACGCTGAAAAATGCTTTTGAGCAAAAATAAGGACTTAAAGTAAAAGAGATTATAAACAGAAATTGGAGACGGAAGTGGAAAATCAATATTTTGATAAAAAAGTGTATTTGATAGGCGCGGGACCGGGAGATGCCGGCCTGATGACCGTAAAAGGGCGGGAACTGCTGGCGGCGGCGGACACCGTTATTTACGATGCCCTGGCGGGCGACGGGATTATGGGCTTTATACCGGGCACGGCAAAACAGATTTATGTGGGAAAACAGAAGCGGCTTTCATTCCGCTTCCCAGGAGGAGATTAACCGGATTCTGGTGGAAGAGGGAAAGAAGGGAGGACTGGTAGTCAGACTGAAGGGCGGAGATCCCTTTGTCTTTGGACGGGGAGGCGAGGAGGCGCAGGCGCTTAGGGAAAATAATATCCCCTTTGAGATTGTACCCGGGGTTACGTCGGCGGTTGCAGTCCCCGCATACAGCGGAATCCCTGTGACACACCGCGGTTTGGCATCCTCTTTTCATGTGATTACCGGCCATTCACAGGCCGGTAAAAGAGCGCCATTGATTATGAAGCCCTCGTGAGAGCCGGGGGAACCCTGATTTTTCTGATGGGTGCCGGAGCGGCCCCTGAGATATGCAGAGGACTCATGGAAGCGGGGATGGCGGGAGGCACACCGGCCGCCTTTTTACAGGAGGGTACGACGGCAGGTCAGGAGGACTGTGCTGTCAACGCTTCAAAGGCTTATTGAGGACGGGAAGGAAGCGGGGATCCGGCCGCCGGCGGTTATTGTGGTCGGTGAAGTCTGTAACCTGGCCAAAGTCTGTTCCTGGTCCGGGGAGAGAGGGCTGGCAGGGAAAAAGGTTCTCGTGACAAGGCCTCGCGAAAGAGCGTCCCAAATGACGGCCCGGCTGCGGGCTGCCGGCGCGGAGGTGGTGGAACTGCCTGCCGTGGAAACCGAACTGCCGAAGGACCGGAGCGCAATACAGGAAGCGCTTGCCCGGCTTGGCGATTATGGCTGGCTTGTATTCACAAAGTCCCAGCGGAGCCGAGGTCTTCTTTGAACTGATGGGAGAGATGAAAACGGACATCCGCGCCCTTGCGGGTAGAAGCGGTAATCGGAAGGGCAACGGGGGAAATGTTCGTGAAACACGGAATCTATCCGGACTACATGCCCGGACAGTATTATGCGAAGGATCTGGGAGAGGGCTTGTCGGAGATAGCAAAAGGAGAACGGATTCTGATACTGAGAGCGGAGGGGCTCTCGGAATTGATAAAGCCATTGCAGAAAGCCGGGATCGAGTACCGGGATATCGCCCTTTACCATATCCGTTATCCAATCTGCAATGCACAGACGGAACGCGTGAAAAAGCTGCTCACGGGACAGTGCTTTGATTATGTCACGTTCACAAGCGGTTCCACAGTCAGAGGGTTTATGGAAACGCTGAAGCCGTCCGCTGAGATGCTGAGAGGCTTTAAGGCGGTCTGTATCGGGGAGGAGACGAGGAAAGCGGCGGCCGCCTGCGGGATGGACTGCATCACTGCTTTAATCCCTACCATGGACAGTCTGGCGGAATGCATGAAAAAAGACGCGGGGAATATCTAATTCCCGGCGTCTTTTGCAAGCGTCTTTTTTATATCATCCAGCAGAAGCCGGGAGATGCGCAGCCCGCCTCTTCCGGAACCAATGGATATATCAGGCTTGTTGGAACCGTGAAAATCGGAGCCTCCGGTGGGGAGAAGGCGGAAGCGGAGGCACATTTCCCTGAGACGCATACTGTCGTTTTGGGTATGTGACGAATAATAGACCTCGATTCCCTTAAGTCCCATCTCTTTAAGACCTGCAATCATCCTGCCGGTTTTTTCCCAGCCCAGCTTGTATTGGACCGGATGCGCCAGCGCGGGAAAGCCCCCGGCGTCAAGAATCAGCCGGATTGCCTCGGCGGGAGGAACTGTTTTCTTTGGCGGACAGTATTTCCTGCCATGCTCCAGATATTTTTTAAATGCCTGCTCCATCGTGGAGACATAGCCGGCCTCCATCAGCGCCCGGGCAAAATGCGCCCTTGTGATGACGGACAGCGATCCGCCTTTTGTCAGGGCGTTCTCCGTAATCATGAAGCCGTCTTTTTGGAAAAGGGAGAGCATTTCCATATTGCGGTTATCGCGATCCTTTCGAAGCTGCGTCAGCGCCCTTACCAGCTCAGGGGAATGATGGTCAATGAAGAGGCCGATTATATGGATTTCTTTTCCCTCATATATACATGAAAGCTCTGTGCCGGGAATCACCTCCAGTCCGGTTCCGGCGGCAGCCCTCACGGCTTCGTCGATGCCGTCCGTTGTATCGTGATCGGTGAGAGCGTAGGCGTACAGTCCCTTTTCCAGCGCCAGTTCAGTTACCAGGCCGGGGGCGAGCGTGCCGTCCGAAGCAGAGGAATGCACATGAAGATCAATAAATTCCATAAAATACCTCCTGATTATTTGTGCGGATTAAATTTTCCTTTCACCGTTTTGGTAAAACAGTACATTTCCCGGCAAAAAAAGTCAAGAAAAAAGTATTATTTTAACGTAAAAAGAAATTTAAGAAATAAGTTATTTTCTTTTCATAGATTTGTGCTATACTGTAGCATGAACGAAACAAGATTATGTAGACAGGTGAAAGATTATGAGTGATTATAGTAACGGATCTTCCAGAAGAAGGACATCAAATACAAGCTCTTCGAGAAGAGCGGGCAGCGGAGGCAGCAGAAGGAATACCCGTCAGGGAGCCAGAGTATCGGGAGCATCGGCCGGGCACAGTTCCCTTAACAACAGGGGCAAAGGCCATAATAAGAGAAGAAAGAAGAATGATTATGATATCACGCAGATTCTGATGTATGGAATCGGTGCAATTATTGTAATACTCTGCATCGCACTTGCGGTGAGGGGATGCCGTAAGGCAAGTACGACGGGAGAGAGCGCAGAGTCATCGTCAGTGAGTGAATCCTCCAGCGCGGCTGAAAACCAGATAACCGTCGACGGAGTCGATATTACCGGAATGACTCAGGACGAGGCCAGAGAGGCAATTTTAAAGCAGTACAACTGGAACATGAAGGTGAAGTACCAGGATAAGGAAGCTTCGGTTAACAATATACTTGTCGAAAAGGTGAATAATATCCTGGAAGAAATTTATGCGGGCGATATGCAGGAAGCCAAAGCATATGAGACGGATCAGAACCTGATGGAGGCGGCCAAGGCTGAGGCGGCCCTGATAGCCGGCAACTGGAACATGGTGGCCAAGAACGGCGGTATTTCCGGTTATGATAAGGAAACAGGCAAATTTACGTTTTCGGAGGGCACAAACGGTCTTGTCATCGACCAGGACAAGCTTGCGGCCGATATGGTGGAGGCCGTTCACAATAAAGATTACGATGCGGTAATCGAGGCAAGCGTGAAAGAGGTTTCCCCGGAGCTTACTGCAGCCAGCTCAAAGAGAAGTATAAGACGATTGCAACCTATACAACCAAGACGACATCCAACAGCAACCGTAACGAGAATATCAGGCTGGCCTGTGTGGCGCTGAACGGGACAATCATTAATCCCGGACAGGAGTTCTCATTTAACGAAACGACGGGAGCGCGTACCGAGGCCAAAGGCTATAAGCCGGCCACTGCATATCTGAACGGAGAGGTGGTTCAGGAGCCGGGCGGCGGGTATGCCAGGTTTCCTCCACTTTATATAATGCCGTTATTTTTGCAGGACTTAAGAGTACGGAGCGCCATGCGCACAGCTACGAGCCGTCCTATGTAACACCGGGTGAAGACGCGGCCGTGAGCTTCGGCGGACCGGACTTCAAATTTGTTAATAATTCCAATTATCCGGTGGCGATTAAGACCAACTTCGTCAATCAGGAGCTGACCATTTCCATCTATGGAGTGCAGATCGTAAAAGACGGTCAGAAGGTCCGCATGGCTTCTGAGAAGACAAGCACCATCGATCCGCCGGTTCCGGTATATGAGGAAGACCAGACACTTCAGCTTACGGAAGAGAAGGTCGTGAAGGAGGCCGTACCCGGCAGCAGATGGACCACTTATCTCGTAATCTATGAGGATGGCAAGGAAATCAGCCGTGAATTCTTCCATAACAGCAGTTACAGAGGAAAAGCGGCGATTATTAAGAGAAATACATCGGGTGTGGTTATCACGACCGTAGATCCGTCCGCCTCTATTGCCGAGACAGTTCCGGTAAGCGAGGGAGAGACAATTCCAGGCCAGAGTGATGCCCAGGGACCGGCAGGCCCCGGCGGCGAGTCATCGGAGGCACCGTCTCCGGGCACCGTATCACCGGGAGGACCGACGCCGGGAGATGGCAGCGAGTCGGGACAGGAAGCCGGAGGCAGCCCCGTTGTTCCGACGAATCCCGTGGTCGACGTTCCGGCAGGGCCCGGAAGCAATTAACATCAATAATTATTTATGCAGGGAAAACCTTTGTAACAGAAGGTTTTCCCTTTGATGTTTTTGGGACGGCTAAAGAAAAGCAGTTTTATATTGAGTTTATATAAACGATTTGGTACAATGATGATGCGGATGATATAATAACCGGGACAAAGGGAGACTGCTTGAATGACTTACATAGGACTGGGATGCTTATGCTTTCTATTTTTTATTCTGTATGATTTAAATCAAATCCATAAAAACCACAGGGGTATCAGGCCGCTGTTCGCAGTGGATTACGCTTTGTGTGCACAATAACTATGTCAGTAACGGAATTCGAGGTGATTATCAGGTCACCTTTCCCTGCCGTTGCTGTTTCTTGCTGGCAGGGATACAGCTTATGCTGTTGGTTTACACACTGTTCTTTGCCGTGCCTTTTCAGGAAGCTTATGTGGAGGGCTCAAAACAAAAAATTTGTAAGACAGGGGTATATGCATTGTGCAGACACCCGGGGGTGTTGTTCCTGGCCGGATTTTATCTGTTTCTGTCTTTGGGGCTTGGCAAGCCGTTTATGCTGCTGGCGGGCACGGTATATACAGGGATGAACCTGCTGTACATATTGCTTCAGGACAGATATACATTCCCCCGTTTGTTTGAGGGATATGATGACTACAGGAAAGAAACTCCATATCTGATACCTGATGCAGACAGCATCAGAAAATGCATCAGTGATTTAAAGACCGGCAGAATGGAGAAAACAGCGGGCAAAGGGGGAGACGAAAGTTGAATTACGGACAGAAGGTAAAAAAACAGCAGTACCGCGAAATATGGGAAGAATATTGCAGCTTTCTGGACTTATCCATTGAGGAGTATATGGAGATCCAGAAGCGGCTGCTGGAAGAACAAATCAGCGTCTGGTCGGCGAGCGGGCTGGGCCAGATGTTCCTTAAAGGAAGAGTCGCAGACAATCGAGGATTTCAGGGAGAACCGTTCCCCTTACCACTTATGGGGATTATGCGGATATCCTGTTGGCAAAGAAGACGGACATGCTGCCCGGGGAACCGGTTATCTGGCTTCAGACTACATGGGAGGGCGGCAAACATCCGGTCAAAGTAGCGCCCTACACCAGAAGCATGCTGGACGTTTTCCGCAGCAATCTGATGGCGATAACTACATTATCTTCCAGCAATGAGACGAAAAAGGCAAGACTTAAGAATGGTGACAAGGTACCTGTTCGGCCTGGCCCCGCTTCCGTTTGTTACGGGCTCTTCCCGTAGTATTTGAAGAAGAAATCGATTTCAAATTCCTGCCTCCGGTGAAAGAAGCCCACAGTATGTCCTTCGGCGAGAGGAATAAAAAGGGGTTTTCCCTGGGGATGCAGAAGGGGATTGATCTGTTCTTCGGCCTGAGCAGCGTGGCGTTTTATATTACGGAGAACTTCGCTTCGTCGTTCCAGGGCGGGGCATCGAGGGATGCTTAAAAGGCGGTTAAAATGAAACCCCTGATGCTGTACCGTTTTCTCAAAGCCAAATACCAGTGTGCCAAGGAAGGGCGCGATATCGAACCCAGGGATCTTTTCAGCCTGAAATCACTGGTATGTGCGGGAACAGATACGGCTTCCTACAAAGATGCGCTGAGGGAGGCGTGGGGAATCGATCCGCTGGAGATATTTGCCGGTACTGAGGTTTCGATTGTAGGCACGGAAACCCACTCCCGCAACGGGATGGTATTTTTTCCGGACTCCTGCTTTTATGAATTTATCCCGGAAGATGAAGTGTATAAATCCATGGATGATCCGTCCTACCAGCCGCTTACCATCCTGATGGATGAACTGGTCGCCAATCAGAATTATGAGCTGGTTGTGACGGTGTTGAAAGGCGGAGCATTTGCGCGCTACAGGATCGGGGATATGTTCCGCTGTGTCAGCACCGGTGGAGATAAAAGCACGAATCTGCCCCAACTGGTATTCCTGGATCGGGTGCCGTGGGTGATCGATATTGCAGGCTTTACCCGGATTACGGAAAATTCCATCGAGGATGTGATTCGTCTGTCCGGCCTGTCAATCAAACACTGGATTGCCAAAAAAGAATATGACACAAAAAGACGTCCTTACCTCCATATCTATGTGGAGCTAAATCCGGCCGACCTGGGAAGGATGGCGGTCAGCACCCAGATCCTGAAAGAGCATCTGGAAGTATATTTTACATTTTTTGATACGGATTACCGTGATTTGAAAAATGCTGGGCATAGAACCGCGCAGATAACTGTTCTGAAATGCGGTACGATGGAACAGTACCAGGAACTTACGGGGAAAAGCTACGCAGGGTAAATCCGTCTTCATTTGAACTTTCAGAATTTTTAAAGTTTGATACGTATCAGATAAACGGCGACAGGAGGTATGGAAGATGAGCGGAGTGATTCCTTTTATCTGGGTGCCGATACTGGCAGTTTTTTGCTATGCATTTTTGATGATTGCGCTGTTGTCGGCCAAGAAAAACCCACTTATTAATTCTTTTATCCAGCTGCTTTTCTGTTTTACCATATGGACGGGCTGTTCTCTTCTTATGAGGCTCAGGCTGTATCCCGGTTATAAGCTGTGGTATGAGCTGTCCATACTGGCTCTCTTTGCGGCGCCTTATCTGGTATATATGTTCCTGTACCATTTTGTGGAGTCGAGAGACAAGTACATGAAAAAGGTATGGCTGCTGGTTACGGCAGTGATTCTGATCCTGACCCATTTTGAATTGTTTTTAAAGGCTCCGGAGCTGGTGGAAACAGGGGACGGGAGGTTTGTATTTCTTTATGAGAGCAACTGGAAAATTCTGATTCCGACCTTTTTAATAGTACTGATGCTGATCCATGGGGCCAGGATGGTGGCCTATGGCGTAAAAGAGCGTGACGTGCCGGTGCGCACCTTCTGCCGATCATGATTGGACCGCCGGTTCTGATTATCGGCAATCTGATTTCAATATTGCCGGGCAACTATTTTCCGTGGGACACGCTGTCGGGCATTATTTACGCAAGCCTGATGTTTTATGCGATGTACCGTAAGAGGCTGTTCCGTATGACGCTTCTGGTGTCAAGAGGCGTGGTGGTGGCGGAAACCATGTGCCTTTGTTCGGTTATGGGTGCCTACCTGATCCGGCCGACGGAGCAGAAGCTGCAGACTTATTTTCCGGAATTTGAAGGTTACACGACATTAATTATAGCAATCCTGTTCGCCGTATCCATGATGCTGATTTACCAGCTCCTGCAAAAAATATTAAACAACCTGTTTTTGAGGGAAGAACATATACAGCAGGAACGTCTGAAGGAATTCAGCACGGCGGTATCCCAAAGCCTGGATTTACAGGAGATTTTAGCTCTGCTGGTGCGGGTAATCTGCGATTCTATCCGGGTGAATAAGGCTTATGTCTGCCTGAAGGATCAGACGGGAAAGCATTTCAGGCCGGTATGCTCGGCTGCGCCCCTGGATGAGAAGGCATTTTCCATCTCCTCCGACAATCCCTGCATCACCTGGTTTAATACCCGGGAAAATTGTATGTTTATGTCGGATTTCAAACGTTCCTCCACCTACAAATCCATGTGGGACGCGGAGAAAAGGCTGCTGTCCGGGCTGGAGGTAAGCTGTATCGTACCGCTCAAACGCGACGGCGATCTGGTGGGCGTTGTGCTGATTGGCAGGAAGATGAAGGGGAGCGAATATACCTTTGACGATATATCATTCCTGGAGTCCGCACAGTCGATAGCCGCGATAGCTGTGAAAAATGCCAATTTATATGAACAGGCAAAGCGCGAGGCTACGAGACCATCTGACGGGTTTTAAACCGAAAATCATTTATGGAAAGACTGAACGAAGTATACAATGATAAACGGAACGATTCCGTAGCGCTTATTATATTGGATTTGGATGACTTCAAACTGTTTAACCAGCTTTACGGCACCTATGCCGGAGATAATGCGTTAAGGCGTACGGCGCAGATCATACTCAGCACCGTGGGAAGAAACGGAATATCGTGCCGCTACGGTGGAAAAGAGTTTGCGATCTGCATGCCCGGATACAACCTGTATCAGGCGCTGGAGCTGGCTAAAAACATCAAGCAGCAGGTAGGCCGGCAGGAGACCGACGGAAGCGGCGTTCTAGCCCTGACACTGAGCGGCGGAATCTGCGTGGCTCCGTACAGCGCGTCTTCTGTGAAGGAACTGCTGGAGAATACGGACATGGCTGTTTACAACGCCAAACGGAGCGGGAAAAACAGAATCTGCCAGTATTCGCTTGCAGAGGCCGATTCGGATATTGAAACGGCCCGCAGCAATATAATGACCGGAAACTATGAGGAATATGCGGCAACGATTTATGCTCTGACCGCCGCAATTGACGCGAAGGATCATTATACCTTCAGTCATAGCCAGAATGTGGCGAATTATGCAAAAACCCTGGCAAAGGCGGCCGGACTGAATGAAGAGCATGCACAGATGATTTATGAAGCGGGACTTCTGCACGATATCGGAAAAATCGCAATTCCGGAGAATATTATCACAAAGCCGGGACAGTTAAGCGACGAAGAATATGGTATTATGAAAACCCATGTGGAGCATTCGATTGCAATCATCCGGCACCTGCCCAGCCTGGACTACCTGATACCTGCCGTTGTAGGCCACCATGAGCGCTGGGACGGACGGGGCTACCCAAGGGGAATTACGGGCGAGGAGCTTCCGATTGGAGCCAGATGCCTGGCCGTCGCGGATGCCTTTGACGCGATTACCTCGGTAAGAAGCTATAAACCGTCTTATCCGGTCGAATACGCCTGCCAGGAGCTTCGCAAACAGGCCGGCCGGCAGTTTGATCCCACGCTTGCAGAGCTGTTTGTCAAGCTGGTGGAAAATGGGACCATAACCGTAGAGAACGCGGCACAGGGAATGAAAAATTGATCCGGGCCCTGATAGAAAAAGGCGGTGCTAATAATAAGAAATTTTATTGTTTTTAAAATAATACGCCAGAACAATTCAAATTCGTTTGCATTTTAACAAAAAGTTGTTATAATATTCTCAGGTAAATTTCCGAGAGGGGATTCAACTATACATTCACTTTAAAATAACAGGAGGAACATTCATTATGGCAAGAAAAATGAAAACCATGGATGGTAACCATGCAGCAGCTCATGCTTCCATATGCATTTACTGATGTAGCGGCTATCTATCCTATCACCCCATCTTCACCTATGGCTGAAGCTACAGATGAGTGGGCAACAGACGGAAGAACGAACATTTTCGGCCAGACAGTGCAGATTACAGAGATGCAGTCTGAGGCTGGTGCCAGGAGCCGTTCACGGATCCCTTGCAGCCGGAGCTTTAACAACCACTTATACAGCATCCCAGGGTCTGTTGCTGATGATCCCGAACCTTTACAAAATCGCAGGCGAGCAGCTGCCAGGCGTATTTAACGTATCTGCCCGTGCACTGGCTAGCCACGCATTATCTATTTTCGGTGATCATTCCGACGTTTACGCCTGCCGTCAGACCGGCTGCGCTATGCTGTGTGAGTCCAGCGTACAGGAAGTTATGGACCTGACAGCGGTTGCCCACCTTGCTGCAATTAAAGGAAAGATTCCATTTATCAACTTCTTCGACGGTTTCCGTACATCTCACGAGATCCAGAAGGTTGAGGCATGGGATTATGAAGACCTGAAAGATATGGTGGATATGGACGCCGTTGATGCATTCCGTAAGAACGCTCTGAACCCGAACCATCCGGTACAGAGAGGTTCCGCTCAGAACCCGGATATCTTCTTCCAGGCAAGAGAGGCATGCAACCCATACTACGATGCATTACCGGCGATTGTCCAGGAATACATGGACAAGGTTAACGCAAAGATCGGTACTGATTACAAGCTGTTCAACTACTACGGCGCACCGGATGCAGAGCATGTAATCATTTCCATGGGTTCTGTTAACGATACCATCGAAGAGACAATCGACTACCTGGTAGCCCAGGGCAGAAAAGTCGGCGTTGTAAAGGTACGTCTTTACAGACCATTCTGCGCCAGCGCATTAGTGGAAGCAATTCCGGATTCCGTAAAACAGATTTCCGTACTCGACAGAACCAAAGAGCCGGGTTCCTTAGGCGAGCCGTTATACCTGGATGTTGTCGCAGCGTTAAAGGGAACGAAGTTTGACCAGACACCTATCTTCACAGGACGTTACGGCTTAGGTTCCAAGGATACAACTCCAGCTCAGATCGTTGCTGTTTATGACAACACAGAGAAGAAAGTATTCACAATCGGTATCGTGGATGACGTTACAAATCTGTCCCTGGAACTGGGCGCTCCGCTTGTAACGACACCGGAAGGAAACGTTAACTGTAAATTCTGGGGTCTTGGCGCCGACGGTACGGTAGGTGCAAACAAGAACTCCATCAAGATCATCGGTGACAATACAGACATGTATGCACAGGCATACTTTGATTATGACTCCAAAGAAATCCGGCGGCGTTACCATGTCCCACCTGCGTTTCGGACATACCTCCGATTAAATCCACCTATTTAATCCGCAAGGCTAACTTTGTAGCCTGCCATAATCCTGCTTATATCCGTAAGTACAATATGGTTCAGGAATTAGTGGACGGCGGAACATTCCTGTTAAACTGCCCATGGGATATGGAAGCTCTTGAAAAACATTTACCGGGACAGGTTAAGAAGTTCATCGCTGACCACAACATCAACTTCTACACCATCGACGGCGTTAAGATCGGTATCGAGACCGGCATGGGCCCGACCCGTATCAACACCATCTTACAGTCCGCATTCTTCAAACTGGCATCTATTATTCCGGAGGAGAGAGCAATCGAACTGATGAAGGCAGCCGCTGAGGCAACTTACGGCCGTAAGGGTGAGGACGTTGTTAAGAAGAACTGGGCAGCAATCGATGCAGGCGCTCAGAATGTCGTAGAGATTCAGGTTCCGGAGAGCTGGAAGACGGCAGAGGACGAAGGTCTTGAGATGACTCACGCTACAGAGGGAAGAGAAGACGTTGTCAAGTTCGTTAATACGGTTCAGGCTGCTGTAAACGCTCAGGAAGGTAACAACCTGCCGGTATCCGCTTTCGTTGATTACGTTGACGGTACTACACCATCCGGTTCCTCCGCATATGAGAAGCGCGGTATCGCTGTTAAGGTTCCTGTATGGAATTCCGACAACTGTATCCAGTGTAACTTCTGTTCCTATGTCTGCCCTCACGCTGTTATCCGTCCGGTAGCTATGACAGAGGAAGAGGCCGCAGGGGCAGAGGGAATGAAGACACTTCCTATGACAGGAATGCCACAGTACAAATTTGCCATGACGATATCTGCTCTTGACTGTACAGGCTGCGGTTCCTGTGCAAATGTCTGCCCGGGCAAGAAGGGTGAGAAAGCCCTCGTTATGAACAGCCTTGAGAAGAGCCTCGGAGAGCAGAAGATCTTCGATTACGGCCAGTCACTTCCGATTAAACAGGATGTAATCGATAAATTCAAAGAGAAAACTGTAAAGGGCAGCCAGTTCAAGCAGCCGCTGCTTGAGTTCTCCGGCGCATGTGCAGGCTGCGGCGAGACACCTTATGCAAAATTAATCACACAGTTATTCGGTGACAGAATGTATATCTCCAATGCGACAGGATGCTCCTCCATTTGGGGTAACTCTTCACCGTCCACACCATACACAGTGAACAAAGAAGGCAAGGGTCCGGCTTGGGATAACTCCCTGTTCGAGGATAACGCAGAGTTCGGTTACGGTATGTTACTGGCTCAGAACGCGATCCGCGACGGCTTAAAGAAGAAAGTGGAAGACATCCTTGCATCAGCAGAAGCTTCCGAGGAAGTAAAAGCAGCATGCAAAGAATGGCTTGACACATTCGGAATCGGAGCATTAAACGGAACTGCTACAGACAAGCTCGTTGCCGCATTGGACGGAATTGACTGCCCTGTATGCAGGGACATCGTTAAGAATAAAGACTTCCTCGCTAAGAAATCCCAGTGGGTATTCGGCGGCGACGGATGGGCTTACGATATCGGCTTCGGCGGCGTAGACCATATCCTTGCTTCCGGTAAGGATATCAACGTTATGGTATTCGATACCGAGGTTTACTCCAACACCGGCGGTCAGTCCTCTAAGGCTACACCTACAGGCGCTGTTGCACAGTTCGCTGCAGGCGGAAAAGATGTGAAGAAGAAAGATCTTGCTTCCATCGCCATGAGCTATGGTTATGTATACGTGGCACAGATTTCCATGGGCGCTGACTATGCACAGACTGTAAAAGCACTGGCAGAGGCAGAGGCTTATCCGGGTCCGTCTCTGGTTATCGCTTATGCACCATGTATCAACCACGGTATCAAGAAGGGTATGGACAAGGCTCAGACAGAGGAGAAGCTGGCTGTTGAGTGCGGTTACTGGAACAACTTCCGCTTCAACCCGGCTGCTGAGAAGAAGTTCAGCCTGGACAGCAAGGCTCCGACAGGAGACTTCCAGGCATTCTTAAACGGCGAGGTCCGCTACACATCCCTTGCGCTTAAGAATCCGGAGAGCAAAAGCATTGTTCGCTAAGAATGAGGAAGATGCAAAAGCAAGATATAACTATCTTACTAAGCTGGTTACTCTGTACGGAAACGACTAATTATTAAATGATGAAAGCGGGCAGCGTTAAGCTGTCCGCTTTTTTCTTATCGGCGGAGGAATAAATTTGTTATTGTTCACACCCGCCAAAAGCGGCGTGCTGTGAACAATAACATAAATTTTCAGGACATCCCGCCGGATTTTTGGTATAATAAGGATATTGTAAAATTGACCGGAGGAACCAGAATGAACCGTTTATTTTCCGACAAGGAATTGAGACTGCTGATAGTACCGCTGATAATTGAACAGATACTTGCCATAACAGTGGGAATGGCCGACACGATGATGATAAGCTATGCAGGGGAGGCCGCCATTTCGGGTGTCGCACTGGTAGATCTCATCAACCTTCTGCTGATGAATGTGTTTGCCGCTCTTGCCACGGGAGGGGCTGTCGTGTCCTCCCAATATCTGGGGAAGGGGAATAAGGATATGTGCAGGGAGTCGGCTGGCCAGCTCCTCATTGTCACGACTCTGATTTCTCTCATAATTATGGCGGCCGTCCTGCTGACAAAACGTCATTTTCTCGGACTGCTGTATCCGTCGGTGGCCCGGGAGGTCATGGATAATGCGGTTACATATCTGAGAATATCGGCCTATTCCTATCCGTTTCTGGCGGTTTTTAATTCCTGCGCCGCATTGTTCCGTTCCATGGGAAACTCTAAAATATCAATGAAAGTATCTGTCCTGATGAACCTGATCAATGTGGCGGGTAATGCCGTCCTGATTTTCGGCTTTTCAATGGGGGTCGCAGGCGCCGCATGGGCAACCGCCTTTTCACGGGGAGTGGCCGCTTTGATTATGGTTTGGCTTTTGAGGGACAGGAGGAACGTAATTTACATTAATCTGCGCTCCCTGTGCCGTCTGAATGGCTCTGTCATCAGAAAGATTCTGTACATAGGAATTCCAAACGGAATCGAAAACGGACTGTTCCAACTGGGACGCGTACTGATTGTCAGCATTATCGCCGGATTCGGGACGGTTCAGATAGCTGCGAATGCCGTGGCGAATAACCTGGACAATATGGGACTGATATCCGGCATGGCGCTGAATCTGGCGATGGTGACGGTGGTCGGCCGCTGTGTCGGCGCTAAAGACTATGAGCAGGTAGAATATTATGTGAAGAAACTGATGAAAACCGCATATATAGCCGGTGCCGTTGTAAACGGCCTGGTTCTTCTGAGCATGCCGCTGGCCCTGAACATTTATTCCCTCACCCCGGAGACGGCGGAGCTTACGAAAATTCTCGTATGGATCCACTGTGCAGGCGCTATCGTTATGTGGCCGGTGGCCTTCACTCTTCCCAATGCACTGCGGGCGGCGAATGACGTCAGAATGCCGATGGTGACTTCGGTCTTTTCAATGGTGGTATTCAGGATTCTGTTCAGTGTCATTCTGGGGATCCATTTTCAGATGGGCGTAATCGGAGTCTGGATAGCGATGATCATGGACTGGATATTCCGCCTGACGCTCTTCATCCTGCGATACCGTAAGGGAAAGTGGAAACAGATGAATCTGATATAAGGACAGGAGAAAACAGTATGGGCAGCAGATTTGATTTTTATATTCCTTCCAGCGACGGTCTTTCCAGAATCCATGGGATCCACTGGCTTCCTGATTCGGACGCGGCCGCTGTAATACAGATATCACATGGCATGCTGGAGCATGCCGGGCGGTACGGCGCTTTTGCAGAAGCGATGAATGCAAAAGGAATTGCCGTGATTGGACACGATCATCTGGGACATGGAAAAACAGCGCGTCCCGGCTGCCTGGGAACATTTTCCGACCGGGACGGGGCCTTTTATGTGCTGGAAGACATCAGGCGCATATCAGATTTTACAGAGCGCCAGTATCCTTCGGTTCCTCATTTCATACTCGGTCACAGTATGGGATCCTTTTTTGTAAGGCGTTTTCTGACTATCTGCGGGGAGCAGGTGGACGGTGCGATAATCATGGGAACAGGCAGCAAGCCGGCCGTCGTCCTGAAGCTCGGGACAATGGTGGTCCGCCGGGCAATAAAGAAGGAAGGGCGCGATTATCATAATGAAACGCTGCACAGACTTGTTCTGGGAAGTTACAACAAACCATTTGAGCCTGGGGAAACGGAGCATGACTGGCTGTCCAGGGACATTGCGGAAAACAGAAAATACGAGGCGGATCCGGATTGCTGTTTTATCTTTTCCAATGGAGCTTATGAGGATTTCTTTCAGGTGATGACTGAACTTGTGCAGAAGAAGCAGTTTGAACAGATACCAAAGACGCTGCCGGTCCTCCTGCTGTCGGGAGCGCAGGATCCGGTCGGTGATAAGGGAAGAGGCGTCAAAAGTCTACAGAGAGTTCTGCAGTCTGGGGATGAGCGATGTCAGGATAAAATTATATCCCCGGGCGAGGCATGAACTTCTCAATGAACTGAACCGGGACGAGGTATACCGGGATATTGAGTCTTTCGTCCTGGGGGAAGATTGCCGTGGTTTGGGGCTGCGGGCGAAGATAAAGTCTGCGAAAAACACGTAGTGGCCGCGACAGGGCTCTCCCTATTTAAAGTTAGAGACAATCAGCGCCCGGAAGGGACCATATCCGGTGCCGAGAAAACCTCCGCCTGAGTCTTCCGTCTTCGGTGATAACCTGGACCGGGGAAGCAGGCGGAATCAATTGCGGAGGGGACATGGGAGTCCGCCGGTGCTTAGCGAGGTCCCTCACAAGCCACACCGGACATGGCCCCTTCCGGACGCGTCCTCCAAACCTCAGTTAAAGCTCCATTTCATGGCAGTACTGACTAAATGACGCTATCAGTGAACAGCAGCGTTAAAGGCTGCTCCGGAACGGTCTCTGATTTCCATTCTTGCAAGCCCGGCCTTGATATGATAAAATAGCTATCATAGGTTAAACGTCAAAGTTAACGCTAGACTTGTCAATCTCAAATCAATATTCTATTTTCAGAAGTTTCAAGAACATCACAGCATTATTCCAACACACAGCATTTAAATTATGATAAAGGAGGCTTATTTTTGTTCAGTAAAATTAACAGTTTCGGGGTTCACGGCGTGGAAGGGTTTCCGGTTGCGGTGGAGGCCGATGTCAGCGACGACTGCCCGGCTTTATTATGGTGGGGTTTCTCTTCCGAAGCGGTCAGGAAGCACAGGAACGCGTCAGGACGGCTCTTAAAAATGCGGGGATTCATCTGCCGCCGAAAAAGGTGATGGTAAATCTGTCGCCCGGGGATATAAGGAAGGAAGGGACGGCCTATGATTTGGCAATGCAGCGGCAGTGCTCTGCTGTCTTGGGAGGCGTCAGAGGCCGGGCTTGAGAAGTCGGCTTTTATCGGGGAACTGGGTCTGGACGGCTGCGTAAAGCCGGTCAAAGGCGTGCTTCCCCGTGTATTCCGACCAGGACAGGGGATACGGCGTATGTTTGTTCCTTCAGAAAACACGGCGGAGGGAACGGCCGTAAAAGATATTGAAATAATAGGCGTTAACAGCCTCAGCGAGCTGGCCGGCATCCTGAGCGGGCGTATAGAAGCCGCAGGCCATTGGTTTGATGAGGCGATGTTCCGGGAAGAGGACAGACTTTCTTATCCGGTAGACTATGATGAGATGCTGGGACTGCCTACGGTCCGGCGCGCCTGCCAGGTCTGCGGCCCGGACGGCACAACATCCTGTTTATCGGACCTGCCGGGACAGGCAAAACAATGGCGGCCAGGAGGCTCGCCGACTATAATGCCCCCTATCACGCTGGAAGAAAGCATCGAGGTATCTAAAATCTACAGTATCTGCGGGCTGTTAAAAAAAGAAGAGCCGCTTATCCGGGCCAGGCCGTTCAGGAGCCCGCACCACGGTATCACTGCCCAGGCGCTTGCCGGGGGAGGAACCGGCCGGGGGAGATATCCCTGTCTACACACGGCATTCTGTTTCTCGACGAGCTGCCTGAGTTTCCGGCCGCCCTTCTGGACCTTCTGAGGCCCGATGGAGGAACGGATGATTACCGTAACAAGGCTGAACGGGCGGTGGAGTTCCCGGCGGATGCGATGGTGGCGGCCGCTATGAATCCATGTAAATGCGGCTGTATTTATCCGGATCTGGGCCGCTGTACCTGTACGGAGACAAATCAGGCGGTATCTGAGCCGTATTTCAGGCCCGTTTTTAGATAGGATTGACATTGGCGTTGAGGTACCAAGGCAGGCTCAGCCGTTTGTAACAGGAAAAAAGAGGGGAGAGTCATCCGCTTCCATGAGGGAGCGGGTCATGGCGGCAAGGCAGATTCAGCAGGAGAGATTCAAAGGGGAGGAATGCAGGTTTAACAGCCAGATGGGGAAACGCCAGATTGAGAACTGCTGCGGCCTGAAAAAGTCGGATGAACGTTTTTCTGAACGATGTTTCAGGGCATACGGACTGAGCGCCAGAGGATGTGAAAAGATACTGAAAACAGCCAGAACCCTGGCGGATTTGGACGAGAAGAAACAAATCGGCAGGGGACACCTGGGGGAGGCCGTCTCATTCAGAAGCTTTGAAAAGAAATACTGGGGCTTCAAGTTTTGAAGGGACGTGTCCGTGAATTAACAATAGCGCGGAGAGGGAATATATGGAGAGAACATCAGAAATGAGAGCGCGAAGCTAAAGAGAAGCAGTATTAAAAAAGGGGGACATCGGTGCCTGACGAAAGAGAAAAGGAATACCTCTACTGGCTTTGCAGGGTAGACGGAATCGGAGCGGTGAAGTCCGGAAAACTTTTAGAATATGCCGGAAGCTTTGAGGAAATATATAATATGAAGAAACAGGTTCTGGAAACACTTCCCTTCCTGAGAGGACAGGACGCAGAGCATATTCAGGAGGCAAAAGCCCTCTTTGAGAAGCGCTGCCGTGAGTACAGGGAATTGAGAAAAAACGGCATCCGTTTTATCATGGCCGGAGAGCCGGAATATCCGCGGCGTCTTGAGAATATCTATGATATGCCGATGTGGCTTTTTGTAAAAGGCGATCTGCCGAAAGAACACCTGCCGACTGCGGCGGTTATTGGCGCCAGAAGCTGCACGCCCTACGGACGCCAGGTGGCGGAATATATCGGGAGGATTCTGGCGGAAAACGGGATACAGACTGTGAGCGGACTTGCCAGCGGTATTGACGGAGCCGGCCACAGGGGGGCTGTAAAGGCACAGGGGGCCTCATATGCTGTTTTGGGAAGCGGAGTTGATAATTGTTACCCGAGAGAGAATCTGAGCCTTTATAACGCGATTCTGGAAACGGGAGGCGTTATTTCTGAATATGGGCCGGGGGAGAAGCCGGCGGCCCGCAATTTTCCTTTGAGAAACCGGATTATCAGCGGGCTTTCCGATGCGGTAATTGTAATAGAAGCGAGGAAACGCGGTTCCCCTGATAACGGCGGATATGGCTCTGGAGCAGGGGAAAGAGGTCTTTGCCGTTCCCTGACGGGTTAACGACCCGTTAAGCGAGGGATGCAACGGACTGATTAAGCAGGGAGCCGCACTCTTACAAACACCGGAAGATATCCTTGATTTTTTCAGAATAGATTGTAAAAATTGCCTAAAAGTCATGAAAAAATCGGTAAAGACGCTTGCCAAGACGGAAAAAATGTTGTATAGTTGCTTAGATTCACAACCGAAACATGTAGAAGAACTGATAAAAATAAGTAAACTGCCGTCAGGGGAATGTATGGCAGCACTTTTAAGACTTGAAATGGACGGATTCATTATGCAGCCTGTCAATCAATATTATATAAGGAAATTGGAGTAGGAGTTTGTTATGTCAAAAAGTTTGGTAATTGTAGAGTCGCCGGCAAAGGTGAAAACAATTAAAAAATTTCTGGGAACGAATTATGAGGTGGACGCGTCTGGCGGACATGTAAGAGATTTGCCTAAGAGTACACTGGGAATAGATTTGGAGAATGATTATGAGCCGAAGTATATCACCATCAGAGGTAAGGGGGATATACTTGCGAAGCTTCGCAAAGAGGTAAAAAAGGCAGATAAAATTTATCTGGCAACTGACCCGGACCGCGAAGGCGAAGCGATTTCCTGGCACCTGGTAAAAGCGTTGAAGCTCGATGAATTAAAGGATAAGAAGGTATACCGTATCAGTTTTAATGAGATAACAAAGAACGCGGTTAAGGCATCCTTAAAGGAACCGAGAGAGATTGATATGAATCTGGTGGACGCCCAGCAGACGCGAAGGGTTCTGGACCGTATGGTGGGCTATATGATCAGCCCCATTCTCTGGGCTAAGGTTAAGAGAGGGCTGAGTGCGGGACGCGTCCAGTCCGTAGCTCTCAGAATGATCTGTGACAGGGAGGATGAGATTAACTCCTTTATCCCGGAGGAATACTGGAATCTGGAGGCAGAACTTAAGGTCCCCGGCTCTAAGAAGAAGCTCACGGCCAAATACTACGGCGATGCAGACGGAAAAAAGGCGATTCATAACAAAGAGGAACTGGAACAGATACTGAGCGGGCTGGAGAACCAGCCGTATGAGGTAAGCGAGGTGAAGCTGGGAGAGCGCACCAAGAAGGCGCCGATTCCATTTACGACAAGTACCATGCAGCAGGAGGCATCCAAAGCCCTGAATTTTTCCACACAGAAAACGATGCGTCTGGCCCAGCAGCTTTATGAGGGCGTGGATATAAAGGGACACGGCACAGTAGGTCTGATCACTTATCTGCGTACCGATTCCACCCGTGTGGCGGCAGAGGCCGATACGGCGGCCAGAGAATTTATTAAAGCCCAGTACGGCGGCCAGTATGTGGCGGCAGAGGCGGCGGCCAAGAAGTCGGATGTCAAGATTCAGGACGCGCATGAGGCGATCAGGCCGACCGACATCGCCCTGACACCTGTTCTCGTCAAAGAATCTCTCTCAAGGGATTTATTCCGTCTATATCAACTGATTTGGAAACGCTTTACTGCCAGCCGGATGCAGCCGGCGGTATATGAGACTACATCCGTAAAAGTGACGGCGGGAGAGTATATCTTTACGCTGGCCGCTTCCAAGGTGAAATTCGACGGTTTTATGTCAGTTTATGTTCAGGAGGATGAGAAAGAGGAGAATAACGTTCTGGCGGAAAAGCTGGAGAAGGGGATGGCACTGAATCTCATCGAACTCGACAGCAGCCAGCATTTTACGCAGCCGCCGGCCCATTACACGGAGGCATCTCTTGTAAAGGCCCTGGAAGAGCAGGGGATAGGACGGCCGAGTACTTACGCCCCGACCATAACGACTATTATTGCGAGGCGCTATGTTGCGAAGGAAAACAAGAACCTGTATGTCACGGAGCTTGGAGAGGTCGTCAACGGAATGATGATGAAGGCCTTCCCGACGATTGTAGACACTGCGTTTACCGCTAACATGGAATATCTGCTGGACAGCATCGGAGACGGAAATGTACCGTGGAAGACCGTTGTTGAGAACTTTTATCCGGATCTTGCGGAAGCTGTGAAGGAAGCGGATGCAAAACTTGATACTGTCAAAATTGCGGATGAAGTTACGGAAGAAATCTGTGAACTTTGCGGCAGAAACCTTGTTATCAAATATGGTCCCCACGGAAAATTCCTGGCTTGTCCCGGTTTTCCTGACTGTAAAAACACCAAACCATATCTGGAAAAAATCGGCGTTAAATGCCCGAAGTGCGGCAAGGAGATTGTCATCCGTAAGACGAAAAAAGGCCGTAAATACTACGGATGCGAGGATAATCCGGATTGTGATTTCATGTCCTGGCAAAAACCGTCCACAGAGCAGTGTCCGGAGTGCGGCAGCATGATGGTGGAAAAAGGAAGCAAGCTTTTGTGTACAAATGAGGCCTGTGGATTTGTCAAAACGCTTCATGAGCGACCCTAATTATTAAAAATTGAAAAAACCAGAAAAACTCTTGTTATTAATCTGAAATCGTGTTAAAATTTGTACATGATAGCGATAATTTCTAACGATACAAAGATTAAGCGAAGGAGGTAACTGGTAATGAGCGTTCAATTGTTGGACAAAACAAGAAAAATCAACAAGCTATTGCATAACAACAATTCACATAAGGTTGTTTTTAATGACATCTGTGAAGTGCTTGGCGAAATTCTCGAGTCAAACATCCTTGTAATCAGCAAGAAGGGGAAAGTACTGGGGTTGCAATTTGTCCTGGAATTGATGAGATAGAAGAGCTGATCGCAGATCAGGTGGGCGGCTATATCGACGGTATGCTGAATGAGCGCCTTCTCAGTGTTTTATCCACCAAAGAGAATGTCAATCTTGCGACACTGGGATTTGCAGAGGAGAATGTCAGGAAGTATCAGGCTATCATTACTCCAATCGACATTTCCGGAGAGCGTCTTGGAACGCTTTTCATCTACAAAGCAGATGCGCATTATGACATTGATGACATTATTTTAAGCGAATACGGCACCACGGTAGTAGGACTGGAGATGATGCGTTCCGTAAATGAGGAGAATGCAGAAGAGACCAGAAAGATTCAGATTGTGAAGTCCGCTATCAGCACATTATCATTTTCAGAACTGGAAGCAATCACACATATTTCGACGAACTGGAAGGCAATGAGGGTATCCTGGTTGCCAGCAAGATTGCAGACAGGTAGGCATCACCCGTTCTGTCATTGTCAATGCCCTGCGTAAATTCGAGAGCGCGGGAGTCATTGAATCACGTTCTTCCGGTATGAAGGGAACGTATATCAAAGTATTGAACGATGTCGTATTTGATGAACTTAAGACTTTGAAAGCAGAAGCACCTGGCTCAGCGCGATAAGACAGACCGAAAATCCGAGATAAGACAGACCAAAAAAGACTGAGTGAAAACTTGTATAAAATGAGCGAGGGAAAAGAAGAAAGACTTTGAGAGGTCTTTTTTTGTTCTGGCTTTAGCCAGTTGAAGGCATTGGAGTTTTTCGTGTTCCGAAAAATGATAATGCCTGAAACAGGAAACCACCTGCTTTGCGGGTGGTGTAGCAAGTGCTTATAGCACAAAAATCACCTTTCCGATAGAATAGAGTTGTTCAAGCTACTATCTAAGAAAGGAAAGGTGATTTTAATAACACAAGAAACATGATATGGCACATACAAAATGGATGTGCAAATACCACATTGTGTTCACTCCTAAGTATAGACGAAAAATGATTTATAATCAATATAAAGAAAGCATACGAGATATATTAAAAACGTTATGCGGATATAAAGGAGTGGAAATACTGGAGGGTCACTTAATGCCAGATCATATTCATATGCTGGTAAGTATTCCACCGAAATACAGTATATCCAGCTTTATGGGATACTTAAAGGGAAAAAGTGCGCTGATGATATTTGATAAGCACGCAAATCTAAAGTATAAATACGGAAATCGTCACTTCTGGGCAGAAGGTTATTATGTCAGTACAGTAGGTCTAAATGAGGCAACAGTTAGGAAGTACATTCAGGAACAGGAGAAGTATGATATAGCAATGGATAAACTGAGTGTAAAGGAATATGAGGACCCCTTTAAGGGGTAGCCGGTATTACAAACGCCCTTTAAAGGGGGGCGACGAGTCAAGGGCATAGTGGCTTGAACAGAGTGAAAGCCAGCGTCTTTAGGCGCTGGCCGGTAACTGTCCCCTTATAGGGGCGAGCAAACCACCCGTTTGACGGGTGGTCATGATTCTCTTTTCAGGGAGAAGTTGCTTGGGATATAGCGCAACGGACAGGAACATCTGGTTCCGAGCGCGCAGATCTGAAACACGCTGGACAGATCTGCGCACTTGCTGTGATGACAAGCCGGACCGTCAAATGGTCCGTATGCGGTCTTCACCGCATAGATAAGGAACGCGAAGGCAATCAGGCACCACATGCAGAACAGCGGCAGTAAATACCGGATCCATTTTCCGTAAGGCGTTTTGCACATGGCAAGCGCCGCCAGGATTTCGCCGCTGGTGGGCGCCAGCACATCGGTAAAAGTGGAGCCCATCTGGAACGCCAGCACCGCAGTCTGGCGGGTGACACCCAGCATATCCGAAAGAGGCGCCATCAGGGGCATGGTAACTGCGGCCTGTCCTGAGCCGGAAGGGACGAGAACATTTAATACATCCTGCAGGATAAACATGCCGCAGGCCATAATCGAAGGCGGAAGATTATTCAGCAGACCTGAGAGGGCATATATAATGGTATCCATAATATTTGCACTTTTCAGTATTACTATGGCGGCGTTTGCCAGTCCGATCATGACACAGGGGAACAGCATGTTGGTGCAGCCCTTTAAAAATTCATCACAGATTTTGCTTGGCTTCAGGCCGCCGACCAAGCCGCCCAGTATTCCTATCGCGAGAAAAATAGCCGACAGCTCGTCAATATAATATTTCTTGACAATAATCCCGTATACCGTATAGGCAATACCGCCTACGAAAACAATGAGTACCAGTTTGCACCGTGTCGTAACCTTAGGCATATAATCAATATCAATTAAATGTTCATGGGCATGGAGCATATCATACTCATACACGGAGCTGGACTGCGGATTCTTTTTTACCCTGTAGGCATGCCACATGACATAGAGAATACTGACGGTCAACAGACAGACAAACAGGACGCTCCTTAGCGCTATCCCTGAAAAGCGGAAGACCAGCTATACTCTGGGCCACGCCGACCGTAAATGCATTTGTCATGGCTCCCCGTATCCGGCCGACGCAGCGCAGAAAATGATGCCGACGGCGGTAAGGGAATCAAAGCCCATCGTAAAACAGCATGCCAGCACTAAAGGCACAAATGCCAGAAATTTTTCAAAGTTGCCACAGAAGGCGGAGCCGCATCCGAATATAATCATGCAGATTGGAATCATCAGAAGTTCTCTGCCCCTTGTTTTCCTGATTACATTGGCCATCCCGGCATTAATTGCACCGGTTGCGTCCATGATTGCAAAAGTGCCTCCGATAATCAGCAGGAAGAAAATAATATAGGCGGCATTCTGCATTCCTGTGTCACCGACATCAGCACAGCGAATACGCTGACAGGAGTCCTGGCCATATATTGAAAACTGCCCGGATCCACAACCTCCCCTCCGGTGGCCGCGTTCGTCACACGGGCAAAAGAACCGGCCGGGACAACATAGGAAGCAATTGCACACAGAAGGATAATCACTACAAGGAATATCATTGGGTTCAGAGCCTTTAATTTTGGCTTTTTATTTAAGCCTCCCGGGTCTCTGTCCTTCTCACCGGCTTCCTTATCTTTTAAATCATTCATATCTTTATCCATTTTGCTTTCCTTTCCCATGTATATGGCTCTCAATACAACTCGGCTAAAAGTGTGCATAAATACTTATAAAACCTTCTGACGGAAGAGATCCCCACGCACTCCGACGGGGAATGGAAATTCCAGCAGTCCGGCCCCAGCGCGATAGCGTCCAGAGATGGTCTTGCATCAAAGAAGTATCCCACCTCGAGTCCCGCATGAAGCGTCAGGACGGCAGGCTCTGTTCCATAAGTCTTTTTGAATACCTCAATGGCTTTGTTACGGAATTTTGACTGGGGCCTGAACTGCCAGCTTCCGTATTCCAGGGTCGTGGTACAGTCCGCCCCCAGAAGTTTTGCCAAACGCGAGATTTTGTCATAAACAAAATATTTCAGGCTGTCTTTAGACGAGCGTATTTCAAATACAAGCTGAAACGACTCGCTGTCCATATGTAATTCGCCCATATTATCCGATGTGTCAACCAATCCGGTAAGCATTTCATTCATCTGGCAGATCCCATCCGGCGCCAGCAGAATCAAATTAATAATTTTCTCTGGAGCAACCTGAAATTCTGCTGCCGGGGCTTCTGTAACTGAGATGCAGAGAGAGGATGAGGTTGCCTGAAGTTCGTTCCGAAACATCTCCTGCTGTTCCTCCGCCAGCTTTTGCAGTTCCTTAATATCGGCCTCCCCCAGGCTGATATCGGCCTTTGCTTCCCGCGGTATAGCCAGACGGCAGGTTCCTCCTCCGGCGGCTGAAATCCCGTATGCAAACCGTTTTTCTGCCGCGAGAAACCTTCCGAGCAGGAGATTGGCATTGCCCCGTCCTCTGTGGATATCCTCCCCGGAATGGCCTCCTTTCAGCCCGTATATCCTGACAGTACAGGTCTTCCATCCTGTTTTCAGTTTCTCCGGCTTGATTGGAAGAGTGATAACGGCATCCATCCCTCCACAGCTCCCGCACAGGATTTCCTTGTCGGAAGCGTGATCCAGATTGATCATGCGGTCTGATTCCATCCAGGAGGTATCAAAATTGGCCGCCCCTGTAAAATCAGATTCCTCCGCCACCGTAAACAAAACCTCAAGCCGTGGATGAGCCAGGGTTTTATCCTCCAGCACCGCCATTGCACAGGCAACCCCAATCCCATTGTCGGCTCCAAGTGTTGTCTCTCCTCCTGTCGATATCAGGTCTCCTTCAATCATCCATTTGATTGGATCCTTTGTAAAATCGTGATTTACCCCCTCATTCTTTTCACAGACCATGTCCATATGCGCCTGAAGCATGACTGGAGGCGCGGCTTCGTACCCGGCGGATGCCGCTTTACGGATAAAGACATTGTTGACCGCGTCCTGCTTTGCCTTAAGCCCCTGATCAAGCGCCCAATTTAAGATAAAGTCGCTGACCGCTTTTTCATTGCCGCTTTGACGCGGGATCCGGCAGAGCTGGGCAAAATAGAAAAATACCCGCTCCTTCAATAGCTCTTCTTTTTCTTCATTCATTTTCTCTTTTTCATTTTTCTCATCCATAAAAACCTTCTCCTTTCTGCCCGGCTAAATTCCTTTGGGTAACTGCTGCGTTCATCCTGGCCTGGAAAAACGGTTACTCATTGCATTCTGAATCAGCCATTTTTTAAACAGTGTTTGATTTGTAATCATGATTATAAAACTCCTTTATGAGTCTGTCAAATTTGATATTTAACAATTTTTGTGCATTATTAACAATATTAATTTTAATATAACTGTTTTTTCTGACTGTTTTATATTTTTTCTTATGGGAATAATTAAAGTTCCTACATTTTAAGCAATTTCTTATGTAACCTTAACTATCCGTTAACACTGGTTTATAGAAGTTCTTTATTCCGAACGATAACCTGGATGCACCGCGTACAGGTCACCGCCATCAACAAAAAAATGCTGGAAGTGTGCTTTTTTGCACACCCCAACATTCAGTATGGATTTAACCAAAAATCATAAATTATTGTGGAAAGCTTATCGGGATTCTCAATATTAACTTCATGGCCGGAATTGCTGAGAAAGAGGAAAACGCGCTTACAAATGTCTTCTCAGTGTACTTCGTCCGATATTTAACCGCTTTGCACTTTGGATTGATTCATGTTTTCTTCACGGAGCACCTGGTTGACAATACGTTTTGTGATATCATCCAGTGTTCCCTCCAGTGAGATCCCGCCGGAGGTGTGGCTGGGATTATCATCGGTCTCATATTTTTTAAGGACATAGGCGGCTTCCTCTGCCGTAATAAGAGAGGATTTTGCATACATAATTAATTCCTGTATAACAGTCTTCATCTGATAGAGATTATCGGTCCAGTTAAAATCCTGCAGTACCTTCAATGCCTCCGGTTCAAAGGCAATAGCCTGTTTCACCATCTGAGAATTAAATTCGTTTAAGTAAAGCGAGGCCAGATTTGGAATATCCTCTCTGCGGTTATTGAGAGATGGGATGGTAATAACCAGGGCATGAAGGATATAGATGATCTCATTTTTAAGATCACTTTTTTCAAAGGATGAGGAAATTCCGGGAACATAAGAAAATACCAGTTGATTTCTTTTATTCAGCGCTGTATTGCAGATTAAGAGGAACAGCTGTTCCAGCTGCTCTTTATTAAGGTGATGGATATCCTTGATAAAAATCGTATATCCGGCCGAAAATAAAGGGGAATCCTCGTGGTTGATCAGATATTCCCATTCTCTTCCTTCGGCAAACCTGCAGTCAATGATTACCATGGGCCTGTTTTTCCTTGTATCCTTCTGATGCAGGAAGAGCGCGAAAGAATCCTTGCCGCTCCCCCGGGGGCCGGTGATAAATACCGGTCTCTGAAAAAACTGAAACGATTTAATCTCATCTAAGGATACCTTGAGGGAAGGACTAAGGGTGTAAAAGGTTCTTTGGCTTGCAAAAGGAGTATCCGTATTGTTGTAGTAGCGGAGCAGTCCGCTGTCTTTTTTTCCGTTATCGATGATTTTAAAATAAAATACAGCAAACAGCTGCCCGGAAAGCCGCTTTACCTTTCCATGAATCAGGAAACGGTTGTTTTCAATGGTTTTAACTAAGTGAAGTTCCTTTTTTTCATACAATGAGGCAACCGATTTTTTCAGGACGTTTTTAAATTTGGTATTTTGAAGCCGGCTTGCGTAAAGCAGGTTCTCATCCTGATCATAGACCGCCGTGCCCTCATCCATGCCGCAGATCAGATCTTTGTAAAAATCACGGTCCCTTTTCAGGAGAAGCTGTTCTTCATAAAGAGACAGGCTGTTGTTAAGAACTGCATCCACACTTTCAGGGCTGGTGGTGATTAGCATGGTTTGAAGACCGATGCTTTTGGCTGTCTGTGTGGTGACAACATCCCCCACAATCATATTATAACCGGCATCCTTCAGACCGTTCAGCTCACTTTCTATTTCATCCGTTGATTTGAGGGTGAAAATATCAAATTCATAGCGAAGAATATCCTTTAGTATGATGGCATAGTAAATGATGCTGTGAAATCCCACAACGGCAAACCGTCCATTATAATTCTGCGCCAGACGGATTGTTCTCAGAACATCATATATGGATATGCCGACATCTAACACATGTCTCCCGCATGCCTCCCGGATCATCTTGCAGGTATATCCGCGTGAGATTATGATATCATAGTCATTCATGGAAAGCGTCTTTATAAAAGAGACAGCCTTTGTTGTATCACTTTCATAAGCAGTCAGTTCGATGTTATCAAATTTCTGCGCCGCTTCCTCAAAGAGTTTAACCAGGCCAATATAAGGGGCAATAACCAGAATTTTTACACGATTGTTAGAATCTGTCATGATGGAATCCCTCCTCTCTAAAAAGAAATTGTATCATTATGATACAAGTATAAAATGAAACGGGAGAATTGTCAAGATATTAACGAGTAAAAATGATAAAAATACAGTATTGTATCAAAATAATACAAAATAAATCAAAAATATCCTTTTATTTTGCACGGTTGAATGTAATAATTAGTATCATAAAAGAGCAAAGCGCGCGTTGCCGGAAAAAATAACGATTAAACTATAGGAGGGATTATTTTGAAAGCAGCATTTGTAACTGGAATTGAAAAGGTAGAGATAAAAGAGATAGACAAGCCGGTCATCTCAGATACGGAGGTGTTAATTAAGACAAAAACTGTGGGGGTATGCGGTTCCGATCTTCATTTGTTTAGGGGAACTCATCCATTTCGTCATGCGCCTGCTATCCTGGGGCATGAAATCGCAGGGGATGTGGTGGAAATAGGCAGTAAGGTTACGAATATCAAAGTTGGTGACAGGGTGACAGTGGAGCCGCAGGTAGGCTGTGGTGAATGTGAGATGTGTAAAAGAGGCCTTGTAAGCCTGTGCTCAGGGAAAAAGGTTCCTGGAACTCCTGAATGGATTGGTGCTTTTTCCGAGTATTTCAATGCAGATGAAAAGACAGTTTATAAACTGGCCGATCAGACAAGTTATGAGATGGGAACTCTCGCAGAACCGCTTGCGGTTGCAGTCCATACGGTTAACCATGCAGAGACCAGAACCGGCGGACTGGTCATACTTGGAGCCGGGACGATCGGCCAGCTGATTCTGGCGGTAGCCAGGAAACGGGGCTATAGTCCCATCATCGTTACGGATACGGCAGCGTTTAACCGAGAATTTGCCGTAAAGCATGGTGCCGATGCAGCATTGGATCCCGTTACGGAAAATATTCCCGAAAAAGTAAAGGAGATGACGGGGGGCAGAGGAGCCGACCTCGCAATTATTGCCGCAGGCGCGGATAATATTCTGGATCAGGCCTGTGAATGTGTACATAAATGCGGAGAAATAGGCATTGTAGCCATGATAACCAATAAGATACCATTTTATTGTTATTCGGTCGTATTTAGTGAATTAAAGATTTACGGAGCAATGTGCTATGAGTCCGGAGATTTCGCTGAAGCCATGGAAATGATTAATACGGATCTGGATCTGACGGATTATGTGACCCAGGAGATGGATGGTATTGAGAAGACGCAGGAAGGACTGGATATTCTCAGCCGGAAAAAAGAAGATGTGGTTAAGGTATTGATAAAAATAGGAGAATAAAACCTGATATAACTAAGGGAGGCTTAGTGTGAAAGAAAGTAGAGGACAGCCCCAAAGTGGCATACTTATCTAAGCTGTCAGCAAGTGGCAACTTTTTATAAGTGTTTATTAAAACAACAATTAAGAAGCTATTGGTTCTGGTGGAGGATATAATCCCTCGCGTTGCAATAGTTTCATGGCTTGCTTGATGGCTTTTGCTTTTTGTTTTTCCAGTAAAGCTTCAGGCATATCGATTTTATACAAATCGCTTGGATTCCATGATTCACCAGTTGATAACATCTGGTAGATTGCAGTAAGAATCATTCGGGCGATTGCAACAATGGCTCTTTTCTTGCCACGGCGTTTTACAAGAGATTCATATTTCTTCTTGTAGTAAGGAGATTTCTCGGATTTGACGGCTGCATGAGCACACTGCACTAATGCAGGTTTGAGGTAGACACCGGCACGTGTAATCCGAACAGATTTCTTCTTACCCGCAGATTCGTTGCTGCCAGGAGTTAATCCAGCCCAGCAACATAAACGTTTGGAGGAACAGAATTGAGACATATCAATACCGATTTCGGAGATGATGGTGATTGCACTATCATGTTTAACACCCGGAATAGTCATTAGAAACTGGATCGCATTTTCATAATCAGGATCAGAAGAAATCAATTTTTCTATTTCACGGTCTACATCATTGATTGCAGCTGTGATATAATCCATATGTGCACGGACAAGGCGCATACGGTATTTTTGGGAATCAGTCATCTGATATCCTTCGATGGATTCGATAACAGCATCTTCTTTAGCTTTGAGGCGCTTAAGAAGTTTAGAAGCGATTTCTTCATGATTGATAGAATTGCCAGACTGTTCAAGCAAATAGTCAATGATGGATGTGGATGACTTCCCAAAAACATCGGAAACAACAGAATCTAACGCGACATTACAAACAGTAAGCGCATTCTGATACCGATTCTTTTCGCTGGAACGGCAGGAAACAAGCTTGTAGCGATACCTTGTAAATTCACGTAAAATACGAATTCTTTTTACAAGGTATGTAACTGCCTTTTACAAGTCCAAGTCGGAATAAATCTCCAATCCATTTAGAATCTTTTGTATCATCTTTGTTGCCTTTAACAGCTTTAACCCACTTGGGGATTAGCAATAGTAACATTGATTTCATCTTCAAGAATATTGAAGACCGGAATCCAGTACTTACCAGTGGATTCCATGCAAAGATCATGACAGTCATTGTCAAGAAGCCATTGCTTGAATTCAAGAATAGAATTGTTGAAAGTAGAAAAACGTTTTTTCTGGTAGGAAGGTTCAATTCCACCAGTTGTTTTAATGATTGTGGCAACGAGAAAAGATTTGTGAACATCGACGCCACAACAGGTTTGATAAGTAACTTTCATAGTCAGACTCCTTTCTTAAAAGATAAGAAGCCATTGACTGAACTGCCACACAATTAAACCAAGGCGTTTAAACAATTCTTAGTGTACGGCTTATAGATGCCACTCATTTGTGCTTGAAAAGGCAGAACTTACACTGATTAAAATGCTGTCTTAAAACGAGAAAGGATTCTACAACTCCTCCTCCCGTGCTTTGTAGTATAGCTTCTTGAAAGTTATTATCGCATGAAGTAGAGGTTTTGAAAATCTTTCATCACTATTTGTGCCGCGCCTGAAGGCGCGCGGAATGGAGATTTATATGAAAAAAAGAATGTTGGCCGGTATGATGGCTTTTATCATGGCTGGGATGCTGACTGCCTGCGGCAGTTCCTCATCTGTATCAGAATCGGCAAAGAGCGGGGAAGATAAGGAAAATAAGACGAATACAGGCAGTGCGGAGGATGGAAATAGCGGCAGTGCTTCAGTTGTACTGAAACTGGGACATATCCAGTCGGAGTCGGATCTATGGAATCTGGGTGCCGTCAAGTTTGCGGACCGCGTGTCGGAGCTGTCAAACGGGGATATAAAGATTGAGATTTATCCCAACAGTACCCTGGGCGGTGACCGGGATATGGCAGAGGGGCTCATGATGGGAACCGTTGATATCTCACTTATTGCAGGAGTTTTAAGTAATTTTGACGATACCATATCGGTTCTGGAGATTCCGTACTTGTTCCGCAGTAACGAGGAATTTGAAAAGGTTATTTATGGAGACGTAGGAAAAGAGATTGCGGCTCATGTTCTGGATACATCGGGAATCCGTATTCTGAACTGGTGGGAGAGAGGCCCGCGTCTTATTACCTCCAGTAAGCCAATCAACAGTGTAGCGGATATGAAGGGACTGAAAATAAGAATCCCGGAGATTAGTGCCATGGAACAGGTATTCAGCGCGTGGGGAGCGCCGCTACAACCATGAGCTGGTCTGAGGTATATCCGAGTCTTCAGCAGGGAGTCATAGAAGCACAGGAAAATCCGATTCCATTCTTCTATTCAGGTTCAATATATGAAGTTAATAAATATATTGCCAACACCAACCACAAATATGAGTATGTGACTATGGCCATGTCGGATACGGCCTATTCCAAACTGTCGGAGGAGCAGAGAAGATTATCATGCAGGCGGCTCAGGAAGCGACGGAATATGAGAACCAGGAGACGAAACGGGTAACAGAGGAAAACCTTAAGGATATGGTGGAAAATCAGGGCGTTACCGTCACTGATCCTGACATTTCCGGATTTATCAAAATAGCGGATGAGGTTGCCCCTGAAGTATGCCAAAAGCATCGGACAACTTGATTTATATAACAAAATTCAGGAAACTTTAGGCCGCTGATCATGAAAATTCAGGGCGGGTGCCAAAATGCGTCAATGCTGTAAAAACTGATACCCGCCCCTGAATCAGGAGGATTTATAGATGAAAAAACTGGAAAGAGGAATCATGAATGTGACGGGGTGCTTTTAGCGCCCTGATGTTCCTGATGATGGTTGATATATTTGCCGCTGTATTAGTGCGGTACGTATTCCATACGGCACTTAATTTTTCAGAAGAACTGGGCCGGTATGTGTTTGTATGGATTGTTTTTATCGGTATGGCCAGATGCATTGCCGCAGATAAGCATGTTGCCTTAGATCTTCTTCCCGGATTTTTAAAGGGAAAGTCCGGAAGAAATTTATATGCTGTCATCTACATATTCAGCGCTCTTTTTTTCTCAGCCGTTACCTATGCCGGGATTAAGCTGTGCGAAGTCGGTGAAAAACAGAAAAGCGCTACTATGAGAATCCCTATGAATTATATTTATTTATGTATTCCTATATGCGGAATAATAAGCCTCTTTTTTATACTTTTAAAGTTATACCGATTATTTAGAAAGGGGGATCAGAACGCATGATAGGTGTTATTCTGTTTGCATTATTTTTTGTTTTCTTATTTATGGGACTGCCAGTAGGTTTTGCTTTAGGAGTCAGTTCACTGGCGGCAATCGGACACGCCGGTTATCCGATTACGGTTCTGGCCCAGAGAATGTTTACCGCAGTAGATTCTTTCCCGCTGATGGCGATTCCATTGTTTATGCTTGCGGGAGCTTTAATGAGCCACGGCGGTATCACGAAGCGTATCATTGATTTCTGCCTCTGCTTTGTCGGCCCGATTCGCGGCGGGCTTGCCATGGTCGTGGCAATTACCGGTATTATTATGGGGGGAATATCAGGTTCCGGTGTCGCGGACGCCGCGCCATAGGCAATTATGGTGCCGGAGATGACAAAAAGAAAGTATGAAAGGCCATTTTCAGGCGCGCTATGTGCCTGCTGCGGTTCCATCGGGCTTATTATTCCTCCATCAATCGCGATCATTATCTACGCCTGCACGGCTAACGTATCGATAGGCGATTTATTTATGGCGGCGTATGCTCCCGGAATCTGCATTGGAATGGGATTTTTAATTTACTGCTACGTCATCGGTAAAAAGAAAAACTATCCGAAGGAGAATGCCGTCAGCAGAGATGAGATATGGAGACGATTTAAGAGCGCGGTTTGGGCACTGATGATGCCGCTGATTATTGTATTTGGAATCAGAGGCGGGATTTTTACGGCAACTGAGGGAGGCGCCATTATCTCGGTGTACGGACTGCTTGTGGGGATGTTTATATATAAAGAAATTAAAATCAGGGATTTACCCGGATTCTTCTGGAGGCGGCAGAGAGCAGTGCCACCATCGGGACAATCATTGCGGCTACGACCCTGTTCAGCTGGCTTCTGACCAGCGAGCAGATTCCGGCCAAGATCACCAACTGGATGATAGGACTGACCGATAATAAATTTTTGCTTCTTCTGCTTATCAATATACTGCTTCTGATTACAGGAATGTTCATTGACAGCGGACCGGCCATTATGATTCTGGCACCAATTTTGTGTCCGGTTGCAACATCCATTGGGGTAAATCTGGTTCAGTTCGGCCTTATTATGGTTATCAACCTGACCATAGGACTTCTGAGCCCTCCGGTAGGGACGGCTATGTATGTGGGATCCAATGTTTCCGGGGTTCCCATCCCCCAAATCAGCAGGGCGCTGATACCATTTATCGGAATTATGTTTATTGTCCTGATGCTTGTCACCTACATTCCGGCTTTCACAGGCTGGGCCTACTAGTTCTGCAGCCTGTTTTAAATTTATAACAGTAAAGGAGATAGTTCATTGAAAAAAAAATTAGATCACATTCTTTTGGGATGTGTGGCAGACGATTTTACAGGCGCCAGTGATGCGGCTTCGTTTCTTGCCAAACAGGGAATCAAAACACTTCTGTTTAACGGAATTCCAAAAGATACCGAGGTTGTGCGTGACTGTGCGGCGGTTGTTATTGCCCTGAAGACCAGGAGTATTGCGCCTCCGGCGCAGTGCGTGATACTCTGGCAGCTCTTGAGTGGCTTAGGGCGCATGGTGCGGAACAGTTTTACTTTAAATATTGTTCAACCTTTGATTCGACCCCTGAGGGAAATATAGGTCCCGTTATCGATGCTGCGCTGGAAAAATATGAGATTCCATATACACTGCTCTGTCCGTCACTTCCGGTTAACCGCAGAATTGTAAAGGATGGGGTTCTGATTGTGGATGGAAAGCCTATTGCCGAAGGTCATATGGCACATCATCCCCTCAACCCTATTTGGGCATCGGAGCTTGCCGCCCTGATGAAGCCGCAGGGAAAATATCCCTGCATGATAATCGGTGAGGAGCTTCTTTCATGTTCCGAAGAAATGATTATGGAGGAAGTGAAAAAGTTTAGTGAAAATAACTCTCATTTCTATATCATTCCGGATTATACAACGGATAATCAGGGGCAAAAGATTGCAGAAGTATTTGGAAAGGAACGTCTGCTGACAGGCGGTTCAGGGATTTTGGAGCATCTTGCCGCCCAATACAGAGAGGAATATGAATGTCAGGGCGAGAATATCCTTCCGACCTGGACGGAGGGGAAGGGAATTGCACTTTCAGGAAGCTGCAGTACCGCCACATGCCGACAGTGCAGAGCCTACCGGGAGAATAATCCGGCGATTGCCGTTTACCCGTCCGAAGGTCTTCGCGGAGTTCAGACTACAGAAAATATATGGAATGAGATATTGAAAAATCCGGATAAGGAATTTTTAATATACAGTGCAGGTGCCACGGATCCGGAAAGCCGGAAATATGCGGACGAGTCCCAGGCTGCGGCGGCATCGGAAATATTGGAAAAAACTATGGCGGAGCTGGGGAAAAAGGCATTTGATGAAGGATACACCCGTATTATTGTTGCAGGGGGCGAAACCTCGGGAGCCGTAACTCTGGCCCTTGGTTTTGATGCCTTTATAATAGGTGAAAGCATTGCCCCGGGAGTCCCCGTATTGATTCCGCTACACAACCAGAACATTCGTATGGCCTTAAAATCCGGGAACTTTGGTCAGGATGATTTCTTCTCAAGAGCATTTGATATGACGAAAGCACAGGAAACAGGGGAGCTGAAAAGACGGCTGTCCGATGCGTGCTGGATTGGGAGGAGTCTGTTTGAAAGAAACAAAACCTCAGGCTCTTCAGCAAATATGAGCTTTTTATATAAGGATCGTGTTTACATTACGGTGGGAGGCAGTTGTTTTGGCTGTTTGACGGAAGATTCCTTCGCGGTGACAGACAGAAACGGCAATGTACTCAATGGGAAAAAGCCCAGCAAGGAGCTTCCACTTCATCTTGCAATGTATCAGAAAGCAGAAGGAAAAGTACAGGCCGTGATCCACGTTCACAGCTTTTACAGCGTTCTGTGGTCCTGCCTTCCCCACAAGGGAGAGGAAGATGATGTAATTCCCGCCTATACGCCGTATTTGGGAATGAAGCTGGGAAAAGTACGTCTTGTTTCCTACGAAAAACCGGGAAGCGAAGAGCTGTTCTCAGAATTTTCCAGACGGACCGGCAAAGAAAATGGATACCTTCTCGCACATCATGGTCCTGTTGCAGGGGGAGACAGTCTTATGGATGCTTTTTTCAATTTAGAAGAATTGGAAGAAAGTGCCCGGATTGCATGGGAGCTGAGGGGAGCAGGAGCGGCTAACCGGATTAACAATTAAAGCATAATTCAGCCGCTGTCTGCTCCGTCGCCCTATTTATTTTCCTTAACAGGAATGCTTCCGGACTTTTTTATTGCCAGTTTGGAGCAGGCTGGTCCGATTATTTCATACAATAAACCGCTTGATAAAATGATAGTGGACAAGAGTGTTCCGCTGTCAGACGGGAGCATACGCTGGCCGAGTACGGCAAGTCCGATTGATACGCCGGCCTGGGGGATTAATGCCAGTCCAAAATACCTGCGTATCTCAGAGGAAGCGTTGGTGATAATGGCGCCAATCGTGGAGCCGACATATTTTCCAGCAATACGCACCAGAAAATAGACGAGTCCAATCATTCCGGCCGCTGCCAGGCTGGGAATAGAAAGACGCATTCCGGAAAGTACAAAGAAAATCACAAGCAGCGGGGGCGTGAACTGATCTATCTGTTTGAATAAATGTTTATTGCCGCTGGTATTAATATAGGCAGTACCGGTGGCCATACAGGCTAAGAGCGGGGATACATCCATGGAGGAACAGATTCCCGCCACGCCCATGATGCAGACACAGGCAAGGACGAGGCTGTGGTCTTTGCTGTGTCCTCTGTGGATTGCATAGCTTAACAGAATTCCTGATAATACACCAAGCGCAAGCGCTGGAATATTGAATATTATTGGTAAAATAATTTGTCCGGCAGAAATATGACCGGTTTTGGAACCAGCCTGGACAAATGCAGCACAGACGCTGAAGGCTATCAGGGCTACGGCATCATCTAAAGCTACAACCTGAAGAATCGTATCAATAAAAGGCCCCTTAGCTTTGTACTGCCGGATGGTCATGATAGTGGAGGCGGGAGCGGTTGCACAGCCGATTGCACCCAAAAGGAGGCTGAATGACAGGGAGAGTCCCATAAGAAGCATGGCAGTGGTAATAAAGATACCTGCTATCAGGGCTTCAAACAGAGTCAGGATTACCATATTTTTTCCATTTGCTTTTAATGCTGAAAGTTTAAAATATTTTCCGACTCCGAATGCAATGAAGGCCAGGGCCAGATCCGTGACAAAATCCATCTGTTCAATGAAGTCCGGAGCGATTAGTTTTAAACACCATGGGCCGATGATAACGCCTGAAATGATATAACCGGTGACATCGGGCAGACGGAGGCGTTTGGTAATGCGGGTCAGCAGAAAACCGGATGCAAGCATGATTGCAATGTTCAATATAATACCTGCTTCTCCTAAATTTGATAAGAATCGTGCCATATAATCACTCCTCCTAATATATAAGTGTAGGGTTTCAGTACCCAACAGCCAGTTGGGACTTAATCCTCTCATTGTTTAAGCTGTATAATGATTAGGCATTGGTATGACGACACCTCCTAGGACCACTTTAGGTGTCCGCAAGAAAGCCAGTCAGCCAGCCTATCATTTTGCACCGTTCGATTATGCAGGTTGGACTGTCCTTGTACATGTCCGTTTGATACCAGGAGATTGAATAAGCAGTGAGGAATGCTGGATACCATGCAAATTCATTTTCAGGAGGTACATTAGGATGTACAACGCTGTCGGTATTGATGTCTCAAAGGGCAAGAGCACCATCGCAGTCCTGCAGCCCGGAGGCGTCATTGTCAGGAAACCCTTTGATGTTTTCACACTTCCCAATCCTTAAAGAACTATCAAATTATCTGGCTTCACTTGAAGGGGATACAAGGATTGTAATGGAGTGGACTGGCAGATACCATGAGTCCATGGCTAACTCCCTCTCTAATGCCGGGTTTTTTGTAACTGTCGTCAATCCGCATCTGATTAAAAACTTTGGTAACAATACGTTGCGCAAGGTCAAATCTGACCCTGCTGATGCTAAAAAGATAGCACGCTATACCCTTGACAACTGGGCTGAACTGCGGCAGTATTCATGTATGGACAATACACGTAACCAATTGAAAACCTTAAATTCACAATTCAGCTTCTTTATGAAGCAAAAGGTTGCCGCAAAGGCAAACCTGATTGCACTGTTGGATAATACATACCCCGGTGTAAATAAACTGTTCAACAGCCCTGCCCGTGAAGATGGCAGTGAAAAATGGGTCGATTACGCTTACTCATTCTGGCATGTGGACTGTGTCCGTAAAACCGGCTTGAAAGCTTTTACAGTGCGCTATGAAGCTTTCTGCAGGAAACACCATTATATTTATCAGCCTTCCAAACCAGAAGAACTGTTTAACGCCTCTAAAGAGCTTGTTGCCGTGTTCCCAAAGGAGACGTCCTATAAGCTTCTGATCCAGCAGAGTATCCAGCGCTCAATCTTGCCTCTGCCCATATCGAACAGCTCCGCAGGGAGATGAATGCACTTGCTTCCACGCTCCCAGAATACGAGGTTGTCATGGGCATGTATGGCGTGGGCAAAACTTACGGTCCCCAGCTCATTGCTGAGATTGGCGATGTTTCAAGATTTACCCATCGGGAGGCAATCACTGCTTTTGCAGGTGTCGATCCCGGTGTGGAGCAGTCAGGGCAGCACAACTCAAAGAGCAACAAAGCTTCCAAATGTGGAACCGGCAGGCTCCGTAAGACCCTGTTCCAGGTCATGACCACCCTGCTCCAGAATGCCCCGGAGAATGAACCTGTCTACCAGTTTCTGAACCGGAAGCGTTCCGAAGGAAAACCTTACTATGTGTACATGACTGCTGGTGCTAATAAGTTCCTGCGTATCTATTACGGCAAGGTAAAAGCACATCTGCGCAGTCTGGAACAAAACGAATAATCATTCCGTCTATTACGGCTTTCTTTTTGACCGGCTGATGAGGCGGTCTTAGAGTTGTGCCATAAAATCACTTCACAAAAATTTTCAAAAAGTGCTTGACTTTTTATTAGCAGGCTTTCTTCAGGCAGAGGGTGTTTCTTTGTTCCTCTGCTATTTGAACAAAATAAGTTTTATCTTTGGCTTGATTATAGTAGCTTTTACCAATAAAATCAAATGTTATTATTTAAGACGCACGCAGTCATCCCGATTGCTCGAGAGCGTTTTTATTTCTCCGTCCGGCACATCCATCGGATATGTTCCGGTAAAGCAGGACGTGCAGAGCGCAAGGCCGCCCGCCATTTCATTCAAATCCCCGACCGGCATATACCCCAGGAATCGGCTCCAATTTCCTGCCTGATTCCGTCTACGGAGTGGCTGTATGCGATGAGCTGCTTGTTGGAAGGCACATCGGTTCCAAAATAACAGGGATATAAGAAGGGCGGAGAGCAGATTCTTACGTGAACCTGGATAGCGCCAGCCTGTTTCAGCATCCGGATCAGGTTCTTGATTGTCGTGCCGCGGACAATCGAGTCATCGACCAGGACAATACTTTTTCCCCTGACAGCCGGCTCAAGAATGCTCAATTTGATTTTCACGCTGTCTTCACGCTCTTTCTGGTTTGGCTTGATAAATGTTCTTCCGACATAGCTGTTTTTGTGGAAAATCATTTCAAAGGGAATCCCGGATGCCTTTGCATATCCCATGGCGGCCGTAAGTCCCGAATCAGGCACGCCTGCAACCAGATCCGCCTGTACGGGATAAGAGCGGGCGAGAGCGGCGCCACCGCGCAGCCTGGACTCATAGACGCTCACGTTATCAATCCGGCTGTCCAGTCTGGCAAAATAGATATATTCGAAAACGCAGTGTGCATGAAACTCCTGCTTCAGGCTCATATCGGAGTGCAGACCGTCCCTTGTAATCGTAACAATCTCCCCGGGGGCGATGTCCCGGACAAATTCGCCACCCGCAGCCTGGATTGCGCAGCTCTCGGACGCAATCATCCATATGTTTTTATTCCTGCCCAGGCAGAGCGGCTTCAGTCCGAAGGGATCGCGGACACCAATCAGCTTTCTGGGACTTGTGATGACCAGACCGTAGGCCCCTGATTTTCGCGGCAGTCCGTTTGATGGCTTCCTCCACGGTGGGAGTGCCGAGCCGTTCCTTTGCAATGTAAAAGGCAATGACCTCAGAGTCAATTGTCGTCTGGAATACGGCTCCTGTCTCTTCCAGCTCTCTGCGAAGCTGCGCTGCATTGACAAGGTTTCCGTTATGAGCCAGAGTGAGAGTCCCCTTGATATACTTTAATACGAGCGGCTGGGTGTTTTCCAGGGTACCGGCACCGGTCGTGGCATAGCGGACATGGCCGATGCCGATGTTCCCTGTCAGATTTTTGAGGGTTTCCTCTGCAAACACCTCATTAACCAGCCCCAGCCCCTTGCGGCAGAGGACCAGCCCTTTCGGCCCCGCGGTATCGCTGACGGCGATTCCGCAGGATTCCTGCCCCCGGTGCTGCAGGGCGCTGAGACCGTAGTAAATATCCGTGGAAATGCTGCCGCCCTCCGGATCATAGATTCCAAAAACACCGCACTCTTCTTTGATTCCTGTCTGTATTTCTAATGGCTGCATGACCTTAAATCCTCCCTGAATCATTGTCACTTAATCACTATATGGAAAAAAGAAGCTTGTCGTAGGTCGGATACGTGAGGAAGGATTCGGGAATCAGGGCCTCCGCTTCATCCACAAAGCTGCGCAGCCCATTCATTTTGGCAAGTACGGTATAATTAAAATACCTTACTTTTTCCATGGAATCTCCGATTGAATCGGCGCCGGCAATGGCTGACTTCAGTTCTTCGGTCATTTCTGAAATAGAAGTATAAAGCCGGGCGAGGGTGCTTAACAATTTTTCCTGGGAGATGACAGGCGCTGAGGGGAGAACCTTTTTCGTTTTTTCCGTCGCTTCGGCAATTGTTTCTATGTATGAGAGCAGGGAGGGCAGGAACGTCTTGTACATCATGGAACACATTGTTTTGGCCTCAATATTGATTGTCTTCACATAATTTTCCTGTATAATCTCATAGCGGGAGAAGATTTCTTCCCGGGTAAATACATGGTGCTTTGTAAAAAGAGCAATATTTTTTTCTGCAATGAAACAGGGGAAGGCGTCGGCACAGGCCGGAAGGTTAAACAGGCCGCGCCGGCCGGCTTCCTTTACCCAATCCTCCGTATATCCGTTGCCGTTGAAGACGATTCTCCGGTGAGCCCGGATCACCTCCTTTAAGAGGGTGTGGATTTCCTCCTCCAGCTTGCCGGCCGGGACTTTTTCCAGCCGGTCGGCGAATGCTCCGAGCGAATCGGCAACCGCAGTATTCAGGATTACATTCGGTCCGGATACGGAGGGAGGAGCCGGCATGCGGAATTCAAATTTATTGCCGGTAAAGGCAAACGGGGAGGTCCTGTTCCGGTCGGTCGTATCCTTTACAAAGTGGGGCAGCACTTTCGGACCGGCGGTCATGGTAACCGTCTCCTTTGCCTCCGATTCGGCATCTGCCTCAATAATATCAGGACAGAGGCCAAATCGTCGCCGATGAACATGGAAACGATGGCAGGAGGAGCCTCATTACCGCCTAAACGGTGATCGTTGCCCGCGGTGGCCACCGATACGCGGAGAAGATCGCCGTATACATCCACTGCCTTCATTGTCGCTGCTAAAAACAGCATGAATTGCAGGTTTTTCGCCGGCTCCCTGTCCGGATCCAGAAGATTGACCCCGGTATTCGTGGAAAGAGACCAGTTGTTATGCTTTCCGCTTCCGTTGATACCCTCATATGGTTTCTCATGGAGAAGGCAGACAAGGCCGTGCTTTTCGGCAGTCCGTTTCATTACTTCCATGGTCAGCTGGTTGTTGTCAGCAGCCAGATTGGCAGTCGTGTAAACGACGGCCAGCTCGTGCTGTGACGGCGCCACCTCATTGTGCTTTGTTTTGGCCGGGATGCCGAATTTCCACAGCTCTTCATCCAGCTCCTTCATAAAAGCAGAGACACGGGGCCTCAGGGCGCCGAAGTAGTGATCGTCCATCTCCTGGCCCTTGGGGGCCGGCGCGCCGAATAAGGTTCTGCCACAGAATTTTAAATCATTCCGGCTATTGAATAATTGTTTATCTACAAGGAAATATTCCTGTTCAGGACCGACTGTCGAGTAGACACGGGTGACGTCTTCATTGCCAAATAGCTTCAGCACTCGGAGCGCTTCTTTGTTTATGGCTTCCATAGAACGCAATAGAGGTGTTTTTTTATCAAGGACTTCTCCGCTGTAAGAGCAGAAGGCGGTGGGGATGCAGAGCGTGCCGTCTTTAATAAATGCGGGAGAGGTGGGATCCCAGGCCGTATAGCCCCTGGCCTCAAAGGTGGCTCGAAGGCCGCCTGAGGGGAAACTGGATGCATCAGGTTCGCCCTTGACCAGCTCTTTTCCGGAGAAATCCATGATTATTTCGCCATTCCCGGCCGGGTTGATGAAGCTGTCATGTTTTTCGGCAGTAATGCCTGTCATCGGCTGGAACCAGTGCGTAAAATGAGTGGCTCCATTTTCCACGGCCCATTCCTTCATTGCGACCGCAACGGCGTTAGCCACATCCAGTTCCAGATGGCTGCCTGTCTCGATTGTTTTCCGGAGGGCCTTGTAGACATCTCCCGGGAGTTTGTTTTTCATGATTTTGTCGTTGAATACAAGACTTCCATAAAGCTCGGGAATACATTTTTTCATAATCGTGTCTCCTTTCAGATTCAGTGCCGTGCAGAACCTCTGACCGCCCTGCAATTGAATGAAAAAAGGCACTCCGGTTATACCGAAGCGCCTTTGCTTTCTAATATCAGTAGTATACATAAATAAAACAGAATGTCAATATTTTCCTTCTATGTTTTTAAAAAAAACGGTTCTATACTGAATGTTGGGGTGTGCTGAAAAGCACACTTCCAACATTCTTTTCGTTGTAATAAAATACATCTATAAGAAGCCTCCTAAACGCATTATCCCGACCAAAGTTTAATGTTATGGAGGTGACCCCTTATAGATGTACCCTAATTATACCAAGGCTTTCCTTAACTTGGAAGGTGTTTCTATTAAAAAAGTGGTTCAGGCAGACTCTTTCATTAAAATTTTCATCCAGTCCCAACCGGTAGAACAGACTTGTCCCTGCTGTGGGGCTAAAACAAAACGGATTCATGATTACCGTTTACAAGAAGTCCAGGACATTCCCTTACTGGGAAAACAAGTAATCCTGCTTCTTCGCAAACGCCGCTACCTCTGCCCATACTGCCGCAAACGGTTCACGGAACCCTATTCGTTCCTCCCCAGCTACCACCGCAGGACCCGCAGACTGGCATTTTACATTGTCTCCTGCTCCGCCAGACCTTTTCCTTAAAACAGATCGCAGAGCTTACCGGTGTTTCCGTCCAGACGGTCTGCCGCCTTCTGGACACGATTTGCTATCCTCCGCCTGACCAGCTTCCACAAGCGCTTTCCATTGACGAATTCAAAGGCAATGCTTCTACCGGTAAATATCAGTGCATTCTGCTTGATCCGAAAGCGCCGGATCCTCGACATTCTCCCAGATCGGACCCAGAGCCATCTGGCTGATTATTGGCGGAACATTCCCAGGAAAGAACGCCTGAAGGTAAAGTTCTTCGTCTGCGATATGTGGCGCCCTACACCGAACTTGCACAAACCTTCTTTCCAAACGCTACAATCATCGTGGATAAATATCATTTCATCCGGCAGGTGACATGGGCGATTGAAAATGTACGCAAACGGCGCAGCGCTCCATGCCGGTTTCTCTGCGTAAGTATTATAAACGCGCCGGAAACTCATTCTGACCCGCTACAAAAGCTGAAGGATGAGAACAAACAGGCCTGTGATTTAATGCTTCACTATAGCGAGGAGCTGCGTCTGGCACACCGCATGAAAGAGTGGTTTTATGATATCTGCCAGATGGAAGCGTATCGTCAGCAGAGAGGAATTTGATGACTGGATTGCGAATGCGCAGAGCTGGGGATCAAGGAAATTGAGGCCTGTGCTAAGACCTACAGGGCCTGGCGAAAAGAAATCCTGAATGCCTTTAAATACGGGCTGACAAATGGTCCCACAGAAGGATTTAACAACAAGATAAAGGTATTAAAACGGAGCAGCTACGGAACCGAAATTTCAAACGGTTCCGAACCCGGATACTTCACTGTACATCATAGGATAAAAAGGTCGGTAATGCGGAGGCTTATTTGGCATGCCCAAAATCAGTAAAACCTGGAACTAAACATAAAAAGGGCCCTTTTCATAGAATTGGGGCGGGATTTTAACAAATCCCACCCCAACTATTGACAAAGAGCCAAAAAAACTCAGAATATCCGAAGGCGTTCCGACTGGTCTGAGTGCAGCACTTATTCCGACTTACTCAACCGTCACTGATTTAGCCAGATTTCTTGGTTTGTCTACGTCAAGGCCTCTGCCGAGAGATACATAATAGGCGAAAAGCTGGAGCGGGATAATTGCCAGCGAACCGGAAAAATAACGGTTGATCTTAGGGATATAAACGGTAAAGTCAGATACTTTTTCTATTTCCGTATTATCCTCATTAGTCAAAGCCATCACAAAAGCTCCTCTGGTTTTAACCTCCACAACATTGCTGACTGTCTTCGGATAGAGGGCTTCCTGGGTCGCGAGAGCCACTACAAGCGTTCCTTCCTCGATCAGGAGATTGTGCCGTGCTTTAATTCGCCTGCCGCGTAGGCCTCAGAGTGAATATAGGAGATCTCCTTGAGCTTCAGGGAACCCTCCATAGAGATGGCATAGTCGATACCGCGTCCGATGAAGAAGATATGCTCGGCGGCCAGGTAGCGGTTGGCAAATCTCTGAATCTGCTGGCGGTCCTTTAAGAGTTCCTCCATCATCCCGGGAAGCTGCTGGAGATCGCCAATCATCTGTTCATAGTCGCTATCCGCCAGAGCTTTCCGCACTTTTCCGAATTTCATTGCCAGCAGGTAGAAGGATGCAAGCTGAGCGCTGTATGCCTTTGTGGTAGCGACGGAAATCTCGGGCCCGGCCCAGGTATACATGACATTATCCGCCTCGCGGGCGATAGAGCTTCCCACCACATTGACAATTCCCAGGACTCTCTGGCCGTTGGCTTTTGATTCTCTGAGAGCAGCGAGGGAATCCGCCGTTTCTCCGGACTGGCTTACGATAATGACAAGCGTATTGCGGTCAAAAATTGGATCGCGGTAGCGGTATTCAGATGCCAGATCCACTTCCACAGGAACTCTTGCAATTCCTCAAATACATACTTGGCCATCACTCCTGTATGATAAGCGGAGCCGCAGGCCACGATCATAATTTTATTAATATTGCAGATGTCTTCATCTGTCATGCCCAGTTCCTCAATGACAACTTCACCTTCCCTGATACGGGGGCTGATGGTGTCACGGATTGCCTTTGGCTGCTCATAGATTTCTTTCAGGAAGAAGTGTTCATAGCCTCCCTTTTCAGCGGCATTGACATCCCAGTCGATGCGGGTGCATTCTTTTTCAAGCGGTTCCTCGTCCACGTTGTAAAATTTAATTCCGTCACGGCTGAGAACGGCAATTTCTTCGTTCTCCATATAAAAAACTTCCCTTGTATACTGAAGAATGGCCGGGACATCGGAGGCGATGAAATTACCGCTTTCGCTGTGGCCGACAATCAGCGGACTGTCTTTCCTGGCAGAGAAGACCTGGCCCGGATAGTCGTTGAAGAGGATGCCGAGGGCATAGGAACCCTCCACCTTCTGCATAACCCTGGTGAGCGCCTCAAGCGGGTTATGGCTGCGCTTGTAATAATAATCCAGCAGGTGAGCCAGTACCTCGGTATCGGTTTCTGATACGAATTCGTAGCCTTTGCCGATCAGACGCTGTTTTAATTTGCTGTAATTCTCAATGATGCCGTTATGGACAACAATGATCGAGCGATCTTTATTGAAATGAGGATGGGCATTGGTATCAGACGGACTGCCGTGGGTTGCCCAGCGGGTATGGCCGATACCGACGGTTCCGGGTGCTTCCTTCTTTTGTAAGATCCTTTAGACGCTGCAGGCGTCCGGTGACCTTATCCATCTTGATTTCTGTTCCATTGTAAACTGCGATCCCGGCTGAGTCGTAGCCCCGGTATTCCAGCTTGCTGAGTCCGTTCAGCAGTATTGGAGCCGCCTGCTCGTCTCCGATGTAACCAACAATTCCACACATATGTTTTCCTCCGTTTTTTGGTTCCTGTCTAATGATACAGTAATTGATTTCATAAACAAATTTTTTCACCCGACCGGCGGCGGAAGGTTCTCAGACCACGCTTTTATCCCTGTCTGGCGGTAAGTATCTGATAAGCCCCAAAAGCGTATCTGATATTATTTATACAGGTAAATTATATGCATAGGCGGCCGGATGTCAACGCATTTAAAAAATTCTTAATAAAAAAAGATGGAGAAAATTCTGGAAATTTCAAAAAGTGCTTTACAAGTTTTCAAAAATGGTATATAGTGATGACCATAAAATTTCATGTAAAGGCAGTGAAGGAGACTCTGTTTTAAAGAATCCGACAGAAAGATGCGGTCACCGGCTGAGAGCCGCGTCAGGAGGGAATAAAACAATAGGGAACACTCCGGAGCCGGACGCCCGAAACAAGCTTCAAAGTAGGCCGTCACGTGTATGCGCGTTAAGCATAAAAGAGAGTGAGAAGATATAAGCGCTGCTTTACTTTTCAAATGCGGGTGGTACCGCGGGAATATCCCGTCCCGGAATGTCGAAAGATGTTCCGGGACTTTTTTTATTTAACAGGAAGGTTCTCCTGTTAAATAAAAACTGCTCCGCGGAGGATCGCACTGCGGCGGCAGGGAATCATGTCGCCATAGCGACCCGCCGCAGGCGGAGAATCCCGCGAGCGGGATTCTTTCTTGTTTAAACGTCCGGACGGAACATAAAATAAAAAGAAGAAAGCGAGGAAAAGAGATGGAATTTTAACAGGAAGAAAAGAAAAAGAAGTTCTGGAGCTTAAAAGTCTTTTATCGTATGGGAAGACGGGGCAGGAGGTTAAAGTAAACGGCGCAGTTATGAATATCAGGAATATGGGGATATCGCTTTCATCATTCTCAGAAAACGGGACGGCGTTTTGCAGACCGTGTTTGAGAAGGGAGTGACGAAGGATGAGCTTTCACAGCTGAAAGAAGAGACATTTGTTGAGGTGACAGGATTTGTGGAACCCGAGGAGAGAGCGCCTCATGGCGTGGAGCTTCGATTGACAGGCGTGAGGATTCTCTCGTGGCCGGAAGCGCCGGTGCCGATTGCGGTATCAAAATGGAAGATGGGGGCATCCCTGGAAGCCAGGCTGGATATGAGACCTCTAACGCTGAGAAATGTGAGGGAGCGCGCAAGGTTTAAAATTGAGGAAGGCATTGCCCGGGCATTCCGTGAATTTCTTCAGGGTGAAGGATTTACGGAAATCCATACTCCCAAAATCGGAGCCAGGGGAGCGGAAGGAGGGGCTAACGTCTTTAAACTCGACTATTTCCACCGGCCGGCCGTTCTGGCCCAAAGTCCTCAGTTCTATAAGCAGATGATGGTCGGCGTATTTGACCGTGTCATGGAGATTGGGCCGGTATTCCGGGCGGAGAAGCACAACACGAAGCGTCATTTGAATGAGTACACAGGGCTGGATTTTGAGTTGGGCTATATCGACGATTTTACCGATATCATGGCAATGGAGACAGGTTTCTTCAGCATATGGTATCACTGCTCAGGACGGAATACGGTCAGGAACTTGGATTACTCAGGGCAGAGCTGCCGAAGGTGGATGAGATTCCCTGTATTGCATTTACGCAGGCGAAAGAGCTGGCGGCTGAAAAGTATGGTACCGTCATTAAAAACCCGTATGATCTGGAACCGGAGGAGGAGCATTTAATCGGACGTTACTTCAAAGAAGAATACGGCGCTGATTTTGTATTTGTCACACACTATCCCTCTAAAGAAACGTCCGTTCTATGCAATGGATGATCCGGAGGATCCCAGATTCACCAGGAGCTTTGACCTTCTGTTCCGCGGCCTGGAGGTGACGACGGGAGGACAGCGTATCCATGATTACAGGAGCGCTTGCAAAAATTGAGAAAAGAGGCATGGATACGGAAGGAATGGATGATTATTTAAACACATTCAAATATGGCATGCCTCCCCACGGAGGACTGGGAATCGGCCTTGAACGCATGACGATGCAGCTTCTGGGTGAGGAGAACGTGAGGGAAGTGTCGCTGTTCCCGAGGGATATGAGCCGTCTCGTACCATAAGCTTGGCAGGCGGCGGGCAGGGTAAAGGAGAAAAGGAAAGAGGGAAAGAATATGGCAGTTAAAATAGACGATAAAATAATAGAATACGTGGGAATCCTGGCAAAGCTGAATCTTTCGGAGGAAGAAAAAAAGAAAGCCGGTGAGGACATGAGCAGAATGCTTGAATATATTGACAAGCTGAATGAACTGGATACCCGGGGAACAGTTCCTATGTCCCATATCTTCGATATAAGCAATGTTTTCCGTGAGGATGAGATTACAAACGGGGATCAGTCCGGGGAGATGCTGTCCAATGCGCCCCGGCAGAAGGATAAGCAGTATCAGGTGCCGCGTACGGTAGAATAGGGCAAACGGCGGGCTGCCGCGCGTTCTATGCGCTGACGGCGGAGAACAGGAGGAAATAATGGGACTTTTAGAATTGACAGCACTTGAGCTGGGAAAACAGATAAAAGAAAAGAAAGTGTCGGTAAAAGAAGCGGTGGAGGCATCCTTTTCCCGAATACGTGAGAGTGAAGAAACGGTTCATGCCTTCATAACGCTGGAAGAGGAAAAGGCGCTTAAGAATGCGGAGGAGGTACAGGCGCGCATTGACGCCGGAGTGCTGTCAGGGCCTCTGGCCGGTGTTCCGATGGCGGTGAAAGACAATATATGCACAGAGGGCATGAAAACAACCTGCGGCTCCAGAATCCTGTACAATTTTGTACCGGCTTATTCGGCACAGGCGGTCACAAACCTGAAGAAGGCCGGAGCCGTCATAGTGGGCAAGACAAATATGGATGAGTTTGCCATGGGAAGCACAACGGAGACTTCCTGGTTCGGTCCTACTGCCAATCCGTGGAACAAAAAGCATGTTCCGGGCGGTTCATCAGGCGGTTCCTGTGCCGCCGTGGCATCCGGCGAAGTGTTTTATGCACTCGGCTCCGATACGGGCGGTTCCATCAGGCAGCCCAGCTCCTTCTGCGGTGTGACCGGGATTAAACCTACCTATGGGACAGTTTCGCGATACGGTCTGATTGCTTACGGTTCTTCTCTGATCGATAGGGCCGGTGGCAAGGGACACGGCCGACTGCGCGGCTGTCCTGGAAATCCTGGCTTCCCACGACAAAAAGGACAGTACTTCGGTGCCGAGAAAGGACTATAACTTTACGGAGGCGCTGACAGGCGAGGCAAAGGGAATGAAGATTGGGATTCCTTCCGATTATCTGGGCGAGGGCCTTGACGATGAGATTAGAACAGCAGTGCTGCAGGGGGCAGAGCTTCTGAAATCCCAGGGGGCTGAGGTGGAGTTCTTTGATCTGGGGATGGTGGAATATGCGATTCCGGCCTACTATGTCATTGCATCCGCAGAAGCCAGCTCCAACCTGTCGCGTTTCGACGGCGTGAAGTACGGGTACAGGACCGGGGAGTATGAGGATCTTCATGAGATGTATAAAAAGAGCCGCTCGGAAGGATTTGGGACAGAGGTCAAACGCCGCATCATGTTAGGCTCATTCTGTATTGAGCTCGGGCTACTATGACGCTTTATTATCTGAAAGCGCTCCGCACGAAGGCGCTGATCAAGCAGGCTTTTGACAGGGCATTTGAGAAGTATGATATCATTCTGGGACCGGCCGCCCCGTCTACGGCTCCGGCTATGGGGGAGAGTCTCTGCGATCCCCTGAAAATGTATCTGGGTGATATTTATACGGTATCAGTCAACCTGGCCGGTCTTCCCGGCATCAGCGTTCCGTGTAAAACCGATGAAAAAGGACTGCCGATCGGGCTGCAGATGATTGCCGGCTGTTTTGAGGAGAAGAAACTGTTTCGGGCCGCGTCGGCCTATGAAAAGGCACGCGGCCGGTGGGAACTCCCGATTAGCGGCTGCCGGCCGGATAAGGAGGGAAAATAAATGAAGAAGCAATATGAAACCGTCATCGGTCTGGAGGTTCATGTAGAGCTTGCCACGAAGACCAAGATATTCTGCGGCTGTTCCACCGCATTGGAGCCGCTCCCAACACACACACCTGTCCGGTATGTACGGGAATGCCCGGTTCCCTTCCCGTATTAAATAAGAAGGTTGTGGAACTGGCGCTCTCGGTAGGCCTTGCCGCAGATTGTGAGATTAACAGGATCTGCAAATTTGACAGAAAGAATTATTTCTATCCGGATAACCCGCAGAACTATCAGATATCCCAGCTTTATCTGCCGCTCTGCCATGACGGGCATATCACGATTGAGACTGCTTCTGGCAGAAAAGATATCAGAATCCACGAGATTCATATGGAAGAAGATGCGGGCAAGCTGATTCATGACGAATGGGAGGACTGTTCCCTGGTCGATTACAACCGCGCGGGGTGCCTCTGATTGAGATTGTATCGGAACCCGATATGCGCAGCGCGGAGGAGGTTATTGCTTATCTGGAGCGTCTGCGTCTTCTGATTCAATATCTGGGAGCTTCCGACTGCAAGCTTCAGGAGGGCTCCATGAGGGCCGATGTGAATCTTCTGTCCGTGAGGCAGGAAGTGACGGCCTCGGTACGAGGACAGAGATGAAAAACCTGAACTCCTTCAAGGCTATTTCCCGTGCAATTGAGGGAGAAAAACTGCGGCAGATAGAAACCTGGAGGCCGGGAAGCGTGTTATCCAGGAGACGAGAAGATGGGATGACAACAAAGAGTATTCCTTTGCGATGCGCTCGAAGGAGGATGCAAAGGATTACCGCTATTTCCCGGATCCGGATCTTTTGCCGGTGGTGATAGACGAAGAGTGGATCAGGGAGGTCAGGAAAACTCGCCGGAGCCTTCAGCCGGAGAAGATGGAGCGCTACCAGAAGGAATACGGTCTGTCCGGGTATGACAGCCGCATTATCACAGAATCCAGAAAACTGTCCGATCTCTTTGAGCAGACAACAGCCCTGTGCGGCCTTCCGAAAAAAACGGCTAACTGGCTGATAGGCGAAACCAGCCGGCTGATGAAGGAAAGGTGGAAGCCGACCAGCTTATCTTTTCACCGGAACATCTCGCTTCACTGATCAAGCTGACGGAGTCGGGGAGCATTAATACAACAATCGCAAAGGAAGTATTTGAAAAAATCTTCAAAGAGGATATTGAACCGGAACAGTATGGAAAGAGAACGGACTTGATGGTAAAATGATGACAGTATCCTGAAGAGACGATAGAAGCCGTCCTGGCGGCAAATCCGCAGACCGTTGAGGAATACAGGAGCGGAAAACAAAAGTCATCAGCTTCTGGTTGGCCAGGTGATGAAGCAGATGAAGGGGAAGGCGAATCCCGGGAAGGTAAATGAGATTTTGGGGGAGAAGCTGGAGATTTAACTGAGGTTTGGAGGACGCGTCCGGAACGGACCATGTCCGGTGGGTGAGGGGCTGACTTAGTCTTCCGTCCCGGTTGAGTGGTGAGGGGGAATCCGGCCGGAATGAATTCTTTACGGGGACCGTTTGCACCTTCGAAGCGCATAGCCGCTAAATTCGAAAAAACCTCATTAAGCACGGATGGGCTTCCATGTCCCCTCCAGAATTGATTCCGCCTCCTTCCCCCGATCAGGTTTCCGCCGGGGACGGAAGACTCAGGCGGAGGTTTTTGTGGCACGGACATGGTCCGTTCCGGGCGCTGATTGTCTCTAACCTTAAATGGGAGGGCCCTGTCGCGGCCACAACGTGTTTCCGGCAGGCTGATATCAAATCTTCCACAATTCCTTAATAAAGGCGCCTTGAAGGCATATTGTATTTCCCGCACACGGAAGCACTGAGTGGCCTCGACAAGGTCCGTCCCCGCACTTAACGCGAGACATTCAGCGGCCGCAGGCCAGTGGACGGGGCCGGTACACCCGGCGGAGTCTTCGTCCCGGCGAAAACCTGGCCCTGGGCGGAGGAAGATAAAGTCTGCGGATGCCGTTGAAATCCATCGCTGATTAGCGAGGTCCCTTCGAGCTTAGCGTAGCGCGATGCATTTCACAGAAAGGAGCGGTGTCCGCAGACTTTATCTCGCCCGTGCCCTGAACCACGACGACAACCTCCCCAGGACGAAAGACTCATATATCCTTCACTTCACCCTGTCCATTGGCCGTACTGGCGGCGTCCCTCACCTGCTTAACTAAATCTCCAAATATTTCACCCGACCACTTGACAAATGCTGGAAAAGAGTGTACTATAAAAACAGGAATAATTCCTAAAATCAGAAGAAAACATAGGAGGAATAAAACAATGGAATTAAAGGGAAGCAGAACAGAGCAGAATCTTTGGCGATGGCATTTGCAGGTGAATCACAGGCAAGAAATAAATACACATATTTTGCAAGCGTAGCGAAAAAAGAAGGATATGAGCAGATTTCAGCAATTTTTGAGAACACGGCTAATAATGAGAAAGAGCATGCCAAGATGTGGTTCAAGGAATTAAAAGGAATCGGAACAACAGCAGAGAATTTAAAGGCGGCTGCTGAAGGCGAGAATTATGAGTGGACCGATATGTATGCTGAATTTGCAAAAGTAGCGGAGGAAGAGGGCTTTACAGAGCTGGCAGCTAAATTTGCGGCAGTAGCGGCAATCGAGAAAACACATGAGGAGAGATACTTAAAGCTCTTAAATAATGTGGAGATGAAAGCTGTATTTGAGAAATCTGAAGAGACAATGTGGGAGTGCAGAAACTGCGGACATCTTGTAATCGGCAAGAAAGCTCCGGAAGTATGTCCGGTATGTGCTCATCCGCAGAGCTATTTTGAGGTTAGAAAAGAAAATTATTAATTTCAATAATAATCAGAAAGAATTGCTGTATTTACATAATTTTACACTACAGGTTTATATGGTACAAGGCAACAGGACAGAACCCCATGAATAAGGTTCTGTCCTGTTTTACGTCTTGCATGTGTCGTGTTTGAATGAATGGCTGGAGCTGATGAAGATTTTTACAATATTCGTAAAATCAGCCAGAATAATAATACAAAAATCTATGACATTCTCATCATGTATGTGATAAAATAATATGAACTGTAATTTGCGCCGGAGTGTGTCTGTGAAATCGGGAATGGTACGGTAACCAGGCGGTGGATTTGCAGTTACTTCTATAATAAAAACAAGAGTGGAGAACAGGAAAATGAACGGAGCTATGAAACTGATCCGGAATGCCCGTCTGTACGCACCGGAGGATTTGGGATGCATGGATGTACTGATCGGCGGGGGAAAGATTCTTAGAATCGGGGAATCACTGCCCACAGAAGAGGCTTATCATGTTGAGGTAATCGACGGCAGCGGAAAAATCATGATGCCGGATTGATAGACGCCCATGTACATATTCTGGGCGGCGGCGGTGAAGGCGGATACAGGACAAGAACACCGGAAATTATGTTGTCGGATATTATCTGCGGAGGTGTTACGACAGTAGTGGGCTGTCTGGGGACAGACGGCACAACGAGAACCATGACCAACCTGATTGCCAAAGCCAGAGGACTGGAGGAAGAAGGAATTACTGCGTATATTTATACAGGTTCCTATCAGGTACCGGTCAGGACATTGACCGGCAGTGTGGCGGATGACCTTATTTTGCTTGATAAAGTAATAGGCACAGGAGAAATTGCAATTTCAGATCACCGCTCATCCCAGCCAACGTACGAGGAATTTGCCAGAATTGTCGCTGATACAAGAGTGGGAGGCATATTATCCGGCAAAGCCGGGATTGTCAATATCCATATGGGAGACGGCCGGGAGCAGCTGGATTATTTGCGCCGGCTTTTGAGAGAGTCCCAGATTCCGGCATCCAATATGCTGCCGACCCATATTAACCGAAATAAATCCCTGATGTCGGACGGAATCGATTACGCCAGACGGCTGGGCGGATATATTGATTTGACAACCAGTTCCGATCCTGATTTTCTGGATCCGGATGAGGTAAAGGCATCAGCCGGGCTTAAGATGGCGCTGGATGCAGGTGTGGATGCCGGCCATATCACCTTTTCCTCCGACGGGCAGGGCAGCCTTCCGGTTTTCGATGAAAAGGAAATTTCAGGCATCTTGGCGTGGGAAAAGTATCTTCCCTGTACCGGGAAATGAAGGATGCGGTGTTAAAGGACGGTGTACGGCTTGCCGATGCGCTGAAGACCGTTACTTCCAACCCGGCATTTCTGTTAAAACTTAAGGGCAAGGGAAGAATTACCGAATATGCAGACGCCGATCTGGTGCTGTCTGCTTCGGATACACTGGAAATTGATACGGTTATCGCCGGAGGTGAGACGGTTGTTTCCGGAGGAGAGGTTCTTAAGAGGGGGACCTTTGAATACTAAAAGAAGAGGTATGAGAGATGGAAAAAAAGAAAAGCTTTCAGATGCCGCACACGTATATTATTATTTTCTTTGTAATTGTGCTGGCAGCAGTGTTAACCCTGTTTATTCCGCTGGGACAGTATGAAACAAAAGAAATCACCTATATGCAGAATGGTTCAGAGAAAACCAGAACCGTCTTAGATCCCGACAGTTTCCGGTATGTGCTGGATGAGAACGGGAATAAAGTGACGAAGGCGGCTCCCATTTTCGGAACCGAAGATTTTGGAGGCCAGGGAATTTTAAACTTCGTTTTTGAAGGCATGACCGTTGGGGATAAGAATGGTACTGCGGTCGGAATTATTGCTTTTATTCTGGTAGTAGGCGGAGCATTTGGAATTGTTCTGCGGACCGGCGCCGTGGAATCGGGAATTATGAAGGTGATAGAGAAGACGGAGGGGCGGGAAATACTACTGATCCCCATCCTGATTACGTTGTTTTCATTGGGAGGCGCTGTTTTCGGAATGGGAGAAGAGGCGATTCCCTTTGTCATGATTCTTGTCCCGCTTTTATTGCGCTGGGCTATGATGCGGTAGTAGGTATCATGTGTTCATATGTGGCGACACAGATCGGCTTTGGCTCTTCCTGGATGAATCCGTTCAGCCTTGCCGTGGCCCAGGGAGTCGCAGGTATTCCGGTCATGTCGGGCGCCGGCTTTCGAATCGTCCTCTGGGTGATTTTTACTGCGACGGCAATCATATTTACAATGCGCTATGCGGTGAAGATTAAAAGAACCCGCAGTCTTCCGTGGCATATGAAACCGATCAGTATTACCGCGATGATTTTTCATCGAAAAATAAGGAAGATGTGCCGTTTACTTTCGGTCATAAGCTAGTTATCCTCACGATTGTCCTGACTATGGCATGGACAATCTGGGGCGTTATTGCCGAAGGTTATTATATCCCGGAGATCGCCTCCCAGTTTTTTGTGATGGGGCTCGTATCCGGTATTATCGGTGTTGTCTTTAAACTGAACGATATGAAAGTGAATGACATTGCAAAATCATTTGATAAAGGGCGGCGGGCTTTTGGGGGTGTGTCGGTATGGCTCAGGGAATTATTATTATCCTTGGCGGAACCAGCGCCACGGAGGGAACCGTACTCAATACGATACTCCATTCCATCGGAGAGGGGATGAAGAATTTCCCGCCGATGCTGTCCGCATGGCTGATGTATGTATTCCAGACCATATTCAATTTCTTCGTCGTTTCCGGTTCCGGTCAGGCGGCGCTGACAATGCCTATTATGGCCCCTCTTGCCGATATCGTGGGTGTGTCAAGGCAGGTATCCGTCCTCGCATTCCAGTTAGGCGATGCATTCAGTAACTTTATTGTTCCTACATCCGGATGTCTGCTGGGAGCGCTGGCTGCGGCAAGACTCGACTGGGGCAAGTGGGCAAAATTCCAGATCAAGTTCCAGGCAGTGCTGTTTGTGTTTGCATCGGCGGCAATGGTCATTGCCGTAATGACTGGTTTTAACTGATGGATGACAGAAATAGAATCTGAACAGCCTACGGGAGGGCGGGATGTTCCCGCCTCCACTTCCTGATTTCTTCAAGACGTTCCCGGACCGGGGCTTCGGCGCCGATTGTTCCGGGACGGTAATATTCACGGCCTTTTAGAGAGGCGGGAAGGCAGTCCATAGCGGCTATTTTTTCTTTTGTTTCATGGGCGTAGACATAGCCTTCACCATAATGCAAATCCGCCATTAACCGGGTAGGCGCATTCCTGATTTGAAGAGGAACGGGTTCTGCCATCATGGTTCCGGCATCCTCCTTTGCCTCCTCATAGGCTCTGTAGATCGAATTTGATTTCGGCGCCATGGCCATGTAGACAACTGCCTGAGTCAGATTCAGGGTGCATTCCGGCATTCCGATGAAGTGGCAGGCCTGATAGGCGGCCACAACCTGAGTTAAGGCCTGAGGATCGGCAATTCCGATATCCTCGCTGGCAAAACGGATCAGTCTGCGGGCCACATAGAGCGGGTCTTCTCCGGCCTCCAGCATTCGGGCCAGCCAGTAAACGGCGGCATCGGGATCACTGTTGCGCATGGACTTGTGAAGGGCAGAGATAAGATTGTAATGTTCTTCCCCTTTTTTATCATAGAGAAGTGATTTTTTGTTGGTACACTGTTCAAGCACCTGATTTGTGACGCTGAGTGTTCCGGAACGGTCCAATTCTCCGTTAAGAACGGCCATCTCCAGGGTGTTTAAAGCAGTCCTGGCGTCTCCGTTTGCAAAATTAGCAATAAAGAAAAGCTGCTCTTTCGAGATTTGCACATGCTGGTTCCCAAAGCCCTTTGGGGATTTTACCACAGCGGCTAGCAGTTCGGCCAGCTCCTCCGCTGTAAGAGCTTTTAAAACAAAGACCTTACAGCGGGAGAGAAGAGCCGAATTAATTTCAAAGGATGGATTTTCCGTGGTAGCGCCGATTAGAATGATACTCCCCTTTTCCACATAGGGAAGGAAAGCATCCTGCTGGGCCTTGTTAAAGCGGTGAATCTCGTCCACGAAAGAATGGTCGGATTCCCATGCTTCGGTTTTTCTCCGCCTGCTCCATTACCGTTTTGATTTCCTTTATTCCGCTTGTCACGGCGGAAAAATCGATGAAAGAGGAGCGTGTTTTCCCGGCAATAATCCTGGCCAGGGTCGTTTTTCCAACTCCCGGAGGGCCACAGAATATCATGGAAGTAACCTGGTCCTTTTCGATAAGGTTACGCAGTACTTTGCCTTCTCCTATCAGGTGTTTCTGCCCCACAAAGCCGTCCAGGGTGTCGGGGCGGATCCTGCTTGCAAGAGGGGACGTAGTTTCACGGTTATCAAAGAGCGAGAGCTGATCCATCATGAGAGAACCTCCTTTTGGGATTTTAATTAAATTCAGTATATATAGTTAGAATACCACAAAACGGAAGAAAAGGGAACATACATTCGCTGGCCGGGACACTGTTATAGGATTTAGTTAAGCAGATGAGGACGCCGCCGGTACGGCCAGCGGACGGGGTGGCGGGGTGTGTATATGAGTCTTTCGTCCCGGGGGGGAGAGATTGTCGTGGGTTGGGGCTGCGGGCGAAGATAAAGTCTGCGGAGCACGCTCCCGCTCTGTGAAATGCATCGCGCTGCTAAGCTCGTAAGGGACCTCGCTAAACCCCCATGCCTCTGATTCGGCACCACCATAAATGAAACTGCGAGGGCGGCAGGTGATTGAAATTGCCGTTGATTGAGCTTATACTGACATTAACGGCAAAAATCGGCACTAATTTGGGCCTGTAGCCCGTTCGCTAAACTGATTTTAGGTACTCTCATTTGCACCACCATCTGTCCAGCCGCTTGCGGCGAAGGACGTACAGTAAAATAATAATAGACAGAGTACCGTGCCGTAAATTTTATTTTGGAGGTAACCATATGGATAAAGTTTACGACAAATGTTGTGGTATTGACGTGCACAAAAAGCTCATCGTCGCCTGCTTTAGAAAAGGCAGCAAGCAGGAGTTACGGAACTTTGGTGCAACAACCAGAGAGCTTCTTGAATTAGCTAACTGGCTTCAGAACGGTGGCTGTGAAATGGTCGCAATGGAAAGCACAGCGTCCTATTGGAAGCCTCTGTATAACATCCTCGAGTCTTCTGAACTAAAGGCTATGGTGGTGAATGCCAGCCATATGAAAGCAGTCCCGGGGCGGAAAACCGATACAAAGGATGCGGAATGGATTGCGGAGCTTCTTCAGCACGGATTATTAAAAGCCAGTTATATCCCGGATAAACAGCAGAGGAGTTAAGGGAACTGGTCCGCTACCGGAAAAGCCTCGTGAGTGAACGCACCCGGGAATTGAACCGACTCCAAAAGATGCTGGAGGGTGCCAACATAAAGCTGTCCGGTACTGTATCTGACATCAACTGCATGAGTGCGCGAACATTCTGGAATACCTTCTCACCGGAGAATTCTTCGACGAAGCAAAGTATGATGAAATGTATAAAAAGAAAATCATTGCCCACAATCTCAAAGCCAGCAAGGAACAGCTTATCGATGATTTAAATGGTGTCATGACCCCATTACATCGTCGAATGATGAAAGAGCGCTGTCCCATCTGGATGAACTCAATGTTCATATCAACAATCTGGAAGATGAGATTGATAACTTTATGAAACCGGAAGAAAAAACAAGCGACACAAGCAATCCAGGATGTAACTGGTATCGGAAAAAACAGTTCCCAGGCCATTATTTCGGTGATTGGTACAGACATGAGTCGTTTTCCAACGGCCGGTCATCTTCGCATGGGCAGGACTATGTCCCGGCAATAACGAGTGCCCAAAAGAGGAAGACCGGAAAATGCGAAAGGGAATGCTCTTTACGTTCAACCCTGGTAGTCTGTGCGCATTCCGCTACAAGAAATAAAATTCGTACTTTTATGCGCAGTTCATGAGAATCAGTTCCCACCGTGGAAAAAAACGGGCTTATGTTGCAGTTGCCCATTCCATGCTTATAGCCATCTATCACATACTCAAGGATGGAGTTGTTTTCAAAGATCTGGGTGCTGATTATTACAACCAATTCAACATGGAACGTAAAATTAATGCGTACCTAAAGAAGTTAAAAGCGCTTGGGTGGGAGGTTCCGGTAGTTGCCGCCTGAGAACCTGTTAGCTGAGTTCAAAATAAACGTCAAAAAGGTTGATGGGGGAAGTCTGCGCTTTTTTGGCTTCCCAGAAGTTAAAGTTTCACAGTAATCAGCGATGGGTTTCAACGGCATCCGCAGACTTTATCTTCCCTCCGCCCCAAGGCCATGTTTTCGCCGGGACGAAAGACTCAAGGCCAAGGGTATCGCCCGTCCGCCGGCCTGCGGCCGCTGAATGTCTCACGCGTTAAGTGCGGGGGGCTGACCTTGTCGCGGCCACTAAGAGCTTCCGTGAGCGGGAAATACGGTCTGTTATAAAAAAATGTGGAGGATTTGATATCAGCCTGCCGGAAACACGTAGTGGTCGCGACAGGGTCCTCCCCATTTAAGGTTGGAGACAATCAGCGCCCGGAACGGATCATGTCCGGTGCCGCGAAAACCTCCGCCTGAGTCTTCCGTCCCGGCGAAACCTGCCCCGGGAAGTAGGCGGAATCAATTGCGGAGGGACATGGGAGTCCGCCGGTGCTTAGCGAGGTCCCTCACGAGCTTAGCACTGCGCACTCCAAAGAGTGCAAACGGTCCCCGCAGCAATTCATTCCGGCCGGATTCCCCACACGACAACCTCCAACCGGGGACGGAAGACTCAGACAGAATCTCTCACCACACCGGACCAGGTCCGTTCTGAACGCGTCCTCCAAACCTCAGTTAAATCTCCATCACCCCGTTTTGCTCATCCAAAGCAAAATTACTTAAAAAGGTTGACAAATTATAAAAATGCAATAATATAATCGCAAGTTGATAAATTGATTACCAGCAAAGACGTAGAAGAGAAGAGTAGTAAGCGGATGCTTTTACAGAGAGTTCCCGGATGCTGAGAGGGCAGAGATAGGCTTATGAAGATGTTCTCAGAGTTGCATGGTCGAATATTTTAGATCATGACGGGGTGCGCCCGTTACAGCGATAGAGTATAAACCGTTCCCAGATAAGCCGCGAAAGTGGCCTGTTGATGTACGGCCGTACTTGAAGAGGTCTGATTGCGTGAGCGTCAGACGAAGTTAGGTGGTACCACGAAGCAGCAGCTTTCGTCCTAATACAGGGCGGGAGCTTTTTTTGATCCCGGTTTTTAAATAATGATGGAAGGAGACTTCCTGAACGATATTGAAAAGACAGGAAGGTTCATGCTGTCTGAACTGTTACGGAACAGGAAATCGAAAGGAGTAAAGAATGATTAAGCTGAAACAGGTGAGTAAAACATTTGACACCAAATCCGGTAATGTCCATGCGGTAAAAGACGTTAATCTGGAAATACAGGACGGGGAGATTTTTGGTATTATCGGATTTTCCGGGGGGAAAATCTACATTAGTGAGGTGCATTAACCTTCTGAGCGTCCCGACGCAGGGGCGTGTTCTGATTGATGAAGTGGACTTAATGGATTTGGATGAAAAAAAGCTGAGAGAAGTCCGGAAAAAAATCGGAATGATTTTCCAGCATTTTAACTTGATGCGTTCCAGGACTGTCTATCAGAATATTGAATTTCCTCTTAAAAAGACGAAACTTACGAAGAATGAGAGGGAAGAGAAAATCGCGTCTCTTCTGGAGCTGGTAGGTCTGACGGATAAACGGGATGCCTATCCGTCACAGCTTTCCGGCGGACAGAAACAGAGAGTTGCCATTGCAAGAGCCTTAGCCAATGATCCGAAGGTGCTTCTCTGCGATGAGGCTACCAGCGCACTGGATCCGCAGACGACGCAGTCCATCCTGAAGCTTCTCAAAAAGGTAAATGAGGAGATGGGAATTACAATAGTGCTGATCACCCATGAGATGGCTGTTGTTAAAGATATCTGTGACAGGGTTGCCATTATGGAGGAGGGTACCGTGGTCGAAGCAGGAAATACCGTGGATGTATTCAGCCACCCTCAGGTACGGATCACCCGGGACTTCATAGATACGGCAAGCAATATCAGGAAGATTTATGATTTAATTGAGGATAAAAATGAATTGACACAGATTGGAGCCGGTGACAGAATGCTGCTTTTTACCTATTCCGGCGCCAATGCGGGGGAGCCGCTGATTTCCTATCTTGCTAAGGCATTTGATATCCGGGCCAATATCATTTTCGGAAATATTGATTTCCTGAAAGGGAAACCGCTTGGCAAGCTGGTGGTGACTTTAAGCGGCGAGGCGGATAAGATGGAAAAGGCAATGGAGTACATAAACTCACTGGGAGTAGAAGTGGAGGTAATTAAAGAATGAATATATTATACAGTTTAGCCCCGAACCTGGAGCGCCTGGGCGGAGAGCTTGTCAAATGTATCGGGCAGACATTCAAGATGCTGCTGATATCAGGTACTATCGCATTTTTTCTTGGCCTGTTTTTCGGGGTCCTGCTGATTGTGACAAAGAGAGGCGGAATATTACAGAATGTGGTAATCTATAACTTTTTAGATAAAGCCATCGACATCATCCGTTCCATTCCATTCATTATTTTGATGGTTTTGCTGATTCCGGTCAGCCGGGCTATCGTTGGAACCGGCTCCGGTGTTACCGGCTCTTATGTGGCCCTGATCGCGGGAACCGTTCCCTTTTTTGCAAGACAGATTGAATCGGTTCTGGCGGATCTGGACGGAGGCCTGATTGAGGCCAGCGAGGCGATGGGCTTCTCACCGGTTGAAATCATTTTCGGAGTTTATCTGAAAGAAAGCATCCCGGGATTACCCGTGTCACAATGATCACCTTTGTCAGCCTGATTGGAATTACGGCCATGGCAGGAGCCATCGGAGCCGGAGGTCTGGGCGATTTCGCTATCCGGTATGGCTATCAGATGGGGTACCGCGACATGATTTGGGCTACGGTTATCATTATTCTTTTGATTATCAGCGCTATCCAGTTTATCGGAAACCTGATAATCAGGAAAACGACCCATTAGAAGTAACGGCCGGTCTGCTCCGGACGGAATGATTATGTTTTAAATAGTAATATTTAAATATATTTTAATTAGAAAAAGGAGAGAAAATTATGAAAAAAACATTCAAAGCATCATGGAAAAAAACAGCAGCAGTGGCATTTGCAGCCGTAACAGCCCTTTCACTTTTCGGCTGCAGTTCAGGCAGCGGCAATGCGCCGGCTTCTACCGCAGCGGCGGGCAGTGAAGGCGTAAGGTGAAGCGAAAGAACCGGCTGAAGTAACTACGGTAAAAGTAGGTGTTGTGGAATACAACGCACAGTGGGACACGATCAATGAACTGCTGAAAGATGACGGCATCCAGGTTGAACTGATGAAATTTACCGACTATGACTCAGACCGTGCATTAAATGACGGTGAGATTGATCTCAATGCATTCCAGCACAAAGCATTCCTTGCAAATGATGTGGCCCAGAAGGGATATGACATTGTAGATATCGGCGACACGATTATCGCCCCTCTTTCCATCTACAATAATAAGAAAAAGATTTCTTCTATTGAAGAGATTAAAGATGGCGATGTAATCGCAATTCCGAGCGATCTTACAAACGGCGGACGCGCCCTGAAACTGCTTGAGGGAAGCCGGTTTTATCAAATGATCGGAAAAGGCTATGTACCGACAAAGGCTGACATCTCGGAATACAAAGTGAAAATTGACATCAAGGAGGCTGAATCTGCAACACTGGCCAATATTCTTCCGGACTGTGCGGCAGCTATTATCAATGGAGGAAATGCATTTACGGCAGGACTTAATCCGGTTGAAGATTCTATCTATACAGAAAATGTAGATCCTTCCACAAACGAGGCGGTTCCCCAGTTGATTAACGTAATCGCTGCCCGCACAGCCGATAGAGATAACGAGGTGTATAAGAAGATTGTAGACGCTTACCATACACCGGAAGTAAAAAAGACGATTGAAGACGAATACAAGGGCGCTTTCATCTGCGCATGGGATGACGCTGAATAACTGCGTCGGCTGAACTGCCGATTTTGAAATAAGTGCAATGCTGTACTAGCCGGCACGGATGGAGGGTAAAATGGCATTAAAGCAGTATGTAACAGATGAAAAAGATTACCTTGTCAGCCTGAGAAGATATTTTCATGCTCATCCTGAAGTAAGCCTGAAGGAATATAATACGTGTAAAAAAATAGAGGAAGAGCTTGATAAGATTGGTCTTTTGCACAAAAGAGTCGGAGAAACAGGCGTATATGCCTGGATTGACGGAGAGAAGGGCGAAGGTAAAACCATTGCCCTCCGGGCCGACATGGATGCGCTGGCAATGGAAGACTTAAAGACAGAGGAATATCGTTCGCAGAATGAAGGATTTTGTCATGCCTGCGGCCATGACGGCCATACGGCCACGCTTTTGACGGCGGCGAAGATATTGAACGCAAAAAGGTGAATTTGCAGGACATATCCGGCTGTTCTTTCAGCAGGCGGAGGAGATCGGGCAGGGGGCCAGACAGTTTGTAAGTGCCGGACTGCTGGAGGGCGTGGACCGGGTCTTCGGAACCCATGTGACCAGCGGCCTGACGACAGGGAAGATATCGCTGACAAAAGGGCCTCAAAATGCAAGCTGCGATTATTTTAAAATCAGTGTGACCGGCAAGGGCGCCCATGTGTCGAAACCGCATTTGGGGATTGATGCCGCCTACATTGCATCCCAGATTGTTGTGGGACTCCAGAGCATTGTAGCCAGAAATACAGATCCGCTCGAAACAGTCGTTGTGGGCGTAGGTGTGATTAAAGCCGGAACACAGTATAATATTGTTGCGGAGCATGCTGAGATAGAGGGTACTACAAGGAGCTTCGGTCCGGAAGTGAGAAAATTCACGAATGACAGAGTCATCCGGATTGTGAAACAGACGGCAATGCTTTATGGCGCCGAGGCAGAAGTAGAGTTTCGCGATTATGCGGCGCCTCTTGTCAATGACGGCCGGGCGGTTGATGAGGTCAGGGCTGTCGTTGAAAAGATTCTTCCGGAAGATGACATTATCAGTGATTATGAGAAAGCCCTGGGAGCCGATGATTTTGCGGATTATCTGGCGGTGACAAAGGGGATGTACGCTTTTGTCGGTACCCACAATCCTGCAGAACCGAATACAGGGGTTCCCCATCATCACGGCTTGTTTGACCTGGATGAAAACGGCCTGCTGATTGCCTGCAATGTATATGTGGATTATGCGTTGTGGGTGCTGCAGGAGATGTAAAAATCGCGACGGAGAATCTCGTTTACGGAATGATTTTCCGGATTTCCTATAGGCTGGTATGGAGAAGGTACGTTGTGATTTCCTATCATTCTTCGTGCCGGCCTACAAAAAAAGGAGAACGGATACGGAAGCGCTATCAGAATATTATCAATTACGGATAATATTTTCACTCGTTCACCGATTCTCCCCTCACTCTTTGGAACAATTCTTAAATTTCCTGGTAATTTTCAAAGAAACCATTTGCACTTCCAAATAAAATAAAGTATAATGACTAATAACAAATATTATATTTGGCAAACCCGTCGAAAGGCGGTGGCGCAAAGCTAAAGGTCTAAGTAGAAGTATATGACAGCCAGTTGCAATCATTTTGGATACCCGTTAAGCAGATGCCTTTTTGGTATCTGCTTTTATTGATGGCGGTGATCTGTTCGCGGAGCGTGCAGGTTATCGCTGATTAACATGGGTGTGCGCGAAGCGTACTCTCTCATACGGCGATTTCATTTGATTTATAATCTACTTTCAAAAGGTTGCTTATGGCTGGCGCTAATTCTGGGATGATATTTTGTTCGCATTTGGCAGCGGAGGGGAGAATTATAGAACAAGCATGGATACCATTGAGAGAATTGAAGAATTAAAACGTGAGATAGTGAAACAAAAATTACTTATAGAGGTGAAGAGGCAAAAATAGAAAAGGTAAAGAGGTCTGCGGCGTAGTGGCCAGCTGCTTTGTGCGCAGTGCCGGGAACTTGCCGAAGAGGTTGTATGGGATATTTTAGGGCATATGATCGAATGCGCCAGAAGAAAATTTCCGGGAATGAAAAGGCAGGACTGAAGGAAGCGGTTAAAACGCTTTTAGAGCATGAGATGAAAAATCTCGAAAGTCTGTCTGCTGATGAAGAAATGTGGCCTCATATTGACTGCCGGATACAGGTGAACCTGGATGAACGGCTGAAAAAGAGCTCAGTTTGAGCTGAAGGGAATTGAAAACAAGATGCTGGATGGGGACCAGGGCCCAGCTTCGCAAACGTGCGGTTCAGATGGAGGAAATGAAGAGCCTTTGCAGCCGCATGGAGCAGGCGGTATTGTCAATTGAATCATGGGAGAAGCTGTACCTGATGTTTATGGCGGATATGGAGATAAGGCGCCAGTCCGGAATGGATGATACGTTTTACCTGATGGAGCGTGAGGATATACGCAGAAAACTTCAGACGTGTTTTGAATTTACGGATATTATCTGCCGGTCTTTAGAAGAGAGGCTGCGTTCTTCTGTCAGGATTTCGGTGAATAACCTGGGACTTCTTTTGGCAGAGCATGGATTTCACTTTCCAAAGTCTCTGTGGAACCGGACCAGAACTAATATAATATACATGGGAGCCATCCGCCTGACCGAGGATATGATAGAGGAGATTAACCGGTATGCGGCGGGAATCATGTTTATTGAAAAGCATCTGCACAATATAAAACTTGCAACCGACAGGGTGTACAGGGGACAGATGGAACTGGAACGTTTGTCCGGACAATCCAAGACAGTAAAAAAACTGGTTGTATGAGATAAAGTAAGAAGAAAGATTGCGCGAAAGCGCAGTCTTTCTGTTACCAGGGTCAAAAGACCTTTTGACCCCAACATCTTGACATTTCCCGGAATTCTTTTTCCGTTAAGGAAGCTCCCTTTACACCGACCACGGCAGACGCGGCGGTATTAGCGATATGAATAGATTTTCTCAGGCTGTTTCCCAGACTCAGGGAGGCCATCACCGCTCCGATGTGGGAGTCTCCGGCCCCTATTGTATCGACAACGGTAGTGGGAATCCCGGCACCGTATAGGCGATACCGGAGCGTTCGCGGCAATAGGTGCCGTTTTCACCGAGCGTTACGATTACCGTGTTGCCGGTAAGGAAACAGAGCTTTTCGGCCGCATCTTCTGCGGAAGTGCATCCGCTTAACTCCTTAGATTCCAGCTCATTGATATGCAGAATGGGGTGGAGTGCGTAAATCCGCTCCATTTTTTCCTTACCAATCCGTATTCCCCGCGGACCGGGAGCATAGAAGAGTTCCCGCTCCGGATGGCTTTCCAGATATTCAATCAAATCTAAACCCGTGGGTTCTTCAATCTCCAGTCCGCAGACATAGACCATATCATAGCTGTACTTGTCAAAGGGCGTCATCCATTCCTTTCGGAATGTATACTCAGCGCCGTGATAAGACATAAATGTCCTTTCTCCTCCAGCTTCCACCAGACAGTAGCAGCATCCGTTTTCCTGGCCGGGTACATGGACGGCGACCTGAAATCCGTTTTCTCCAGTTCTTTGCCACAAATTCTCCGTAGAAGCCCGTTCCGACAGGGGATATCAGTGTGACAGGAACACCGAATTGTTTGACCATGGAGGCCACATTATAGGCACATCCGCCCAAAGCCAGCGACTGGTGCTTGGATGGATATTTTCTTCAGTTTTAGGCAGGTGGTCGATATTTATTATGATATCCACGCAGGTGGAACCGATAATCATGATTTTTTTGTTCAAAGAATCCGCATGGCTCTTTGAATTACTGTTGGGATCAGTTGGTAAATGGATGGATGCAGCAGATTGATTCAATTTAAAAAACCTCCGGTATTTTCATTTGTTTTAGTTTTAACAGTATATCACAAAATTCAGAGAAAACCGACAAAATTTTTACCATTTACTATAAAATGTGATAGACTAATAAATGAAAATACGTCATTAAAGGAGATAGATAAAAATATATGGAAACAAATAGGGAAGCAGATTTATATACACCGAAAGAGGCGCTTAAGCCGAAGGGAGACATGTATGCCCAAATCACTCAGATTGGGGATTCGATTCAGGAAAAGCTGGTGGAATTCAGGAGAGATTTCCACAAACACCCGGAAACGGCGTGGCTGGAAATGAGAACCTCCGCCATTATTGCGGAGGAGCTGACCCGGCTCGGTTATAAGGTTCTGACCGGAAAAGCAGTCTGCCGGGAAGGAAGCAGGCTGTCGGTGCCTGGGAATGATATATTGGAGGAGCATTACAGGAGAGTAAAAGCCGAGGCGACGATCGAACGGAAAATGGATGGCGGAAATGAAGACGGAATGCCTGGATATATCGATTATCTGAACGGTGAGATGGCGGAGGGCTATACCGGAGTTGTCGGGATTCTGGACTGCGGAGAGGGACCGGTTGCAGCCCTCAGATTTGATATAGATGCCCTTCCGATGGAGGAGGATACATCGGAGAAACACAGGCCTGCCAGGGAGGGGTTTGCATCCGCTAATCATGGAATGATGCATGCCTGCGGCCATGACTGCCATGCGGCTATCGGACTCGGCACAGCCAGAATCCTGGCCTCTGTCCGGGGACAGCTTCACGGAACCGTAAAACTGCTGTTCCAGCCGGGGGAGGAAGGCGTACGGGGAGCAAATGCGATGGTGGAAGCAGGTCATCTGGACGGAGTGGACTACTTTGCAGGAACCCATGTGGCTCCGGATAATTCGGCAGACGACGGAGACATAACACCAGGAACGTATGGTTCACTTGCCACCTGTAAGTATGACGTGTATTTCAGAGGCAAATCGGCCCACGCCGGAGGTTTTCCGGAAATGGGCAGGAATGCCGTTTTAGCGGCGGCCCATGCAGTGGTGGGGCTGGCCGGAATTTCACGGCACAGCGGCGGGATCACCCGGGTCAATGTCGGCAGTATCCGGGCGGTACAAGCAGCAACGTGGTGGCGGATGAGGCGGTGATATCCATGGAGGTGCGCGGCGAGACAACGGAAGTTAACGCATATATGGAAGAGAGGGCAATCGAGATCTGCCGGGCCGCGGCAATGATGGAGGGCTGCACCTGTGAGATGGAGCTGATGGGACACGCTCCTTCCCAGACAAGTGATATTTTGTTCATTGAGCGGATTGCCGGCATGGTAAGGGAGCATCTTCCCCAGTATACGGTGAGCAGCAATCCCAATGTTCAGAACTGGGGAAGCGAGGATATCGGATTTATGATGAAACGGGTTCAGGAGCAGGGAGGACAGGCAGTCTATATGCGGACTATGACTGCCATGGCATCGCCCCAGCATACGGTACGGTTCGATGTGGATGAAACAGTACTCAAAAAAGGCGCCGTCATTTTGCTTCCATTATATATGATTTGCTTGGAGAGGGCGAAATCAAACGGTGAAAACTGAAATGGCGATTTAAAAAACGCCGATTTGGCGCAGACTATCAGTGTATTAAAAACAACAGTGTGAAAATATATAAGAGAAAGGAAGTATCAATCATGTTGGAACCAGGAATGAAAGCACCGGAGTTTACTCTTAAGAACCAGGAAGGAAAAGAGGTTTCCTGTCTGATTACAGGGAAAGAAAGTGATATTATATTTTTACAGCAAGGATAATACGGCACTGCACAAATCAGGCATGCTCATTTGCAGAGCTATATCCCGTGTTCATTGAGAAAAATGCGGAGATTATCGGGATAAGCAAGGATACGGTGGAGTCCCATAGAAAATTTGCGGAGAAATACAATCTTCCTTTCACAATTCTTGCCGATCCGGACAGAACCGCGATCGAGGCTTATGATGTATGGAAAGAAAAGAATATGTATGGCAAAAAGGTGATGGGAGTAGTCAGGACAACGTATCTGATTGATGAAAAAGGTGTGATTGTAAAAGCATTTTCAAAAGTCAGGGCTGCTGATAATGCCGGCCAGATGATGAAAGAATTATAATGTGTAAAAATTAAGTAAAAACCACTTGCATTACTCCTGAAGCAGCAGTAGAATATGACATTGGCCGGTCAAAACCGGTTTTGAAGTATTATAATGCGATTACAGGAAAGGAAAGCAGAGAATGAAGAAGTCTTATGAAATGGATATGTGCAGCGGCCCGATTCTTAAAAAGGTGTTGTCATTTGCCTTGCCGCTGATGCTGTCAGGCGTACTGCAGCTTCTCTTTAATGCGGCCGATGTGATTGTCGTGGGACGTTTTGCAGGAAGCCAGTCTCTGGCGGCGGTCGGCTCCACGACGGCTCTTATCAACCTTCTGATCAATATATTTATCGGACTTTCAATCGGGGCCAATGTTCTGGTTGCCCGGTATTACGGGGCGAAAAGCGAGAAGGATGTCAGTGAGACGGTACATACGGCAATAGCCATCAGTCTGGTCAGCGGAGCGATTCTTGTGTTCCTCGGCCTTTTTACCTCCAGATATATGCTGGAGCTGATGGGGACACCGGAAGACGTTATAGAAAAATCCGTTATTTATATGAGGATTTATTTTGCAGGAATGCCTGTGGTAATGGCCTATAACTTCGGCAGCGCCATTCTGAGGGCGGTGGGAGATACAAAACGGCCGTTATATTTTCTTACCCTGGCCGGTGTTGTCAATATTGTACTGAACCTGTTTTTTGTCATACAGCTTCACATGGACGTGGCAGGTGTCGCCCTGGCCACCGTCTTATCCCAGTGCGTATCGGCAGGCCTCGTGCTTAAATGTCTGGCTCAGTCGGACGGACCTCTGAAGCTGCATTTAAAAAAACTCAGGATAGATAAGAGGAAAACGCTGCTTATAATGAAGATAGGTCTTCCGGCCGGAATGCAGGGGCGATTTTCTCCATATCCAACGTCCTGATCCAGTCGTCCGTCAACTCCTTCGGTTCCATAGCCATGGCCGGCAATACGGCTTCTGCCAATATAGAAGGTTTTGTATATACGGCGATGAACGCCCTTTATCAGACAAACTTAAGCTTCACAAGCCAGAATATCGGCGCCCGCATGTACACACGCGTAAACCGGATCCTGTTTATCTGCCTTGGTACGGTGACGGCGGTGGGAATGGCCCTTGGCTTTTTGGCTGTGATTGGGGGAACGGATCTTCTGAAAATTTATTCTTCGGATCCGGAAGTGATTTCTTATGGAATGCTCCGGATGTCCATTATCTGCATCGACTTATTTTATCTGCGGCTGGATGGATACGCTGGTGGGCAGTCTCAGGGGGATGGGATATTCCGTCCTTCCCATGGTGGTATCCCTGACCGGAGCCTGCGGACTGCGTGTGATATGGATTTTTACCATTTTTGCTTACCACCATACGCTTTTTTCATTATATATATCGTATCCGATTTCGTGGCTCATTACGGCGGCCGCTCACATGATTTGTTATCGCAAAATATATAAAAAGATACCTAAAAAAGATGGGGTTATAGTCTGATTAATGGCCGGGAGACAGTTATTGAAATGTCTCCCGGCCATATTGTATTAAGGGCGGTGGACCTATGCTCGGAGCGTGCAGGCAGCGTTAATAGATTATACCGTCATCTCCATCGCGCGCAAACTCCATAATGTCTCCTGGCTGGCAGTCCAGGGCATCGCAGATTGCGTTCAGCGTGCTGAAGCGTATGGCGCTTATTTTACCTGTTTTTATTTTGGAAAGATTTACATTTGATACGCCTACCTTTTCCGATAGCTCATTCAAGGACATCTTACGATCCGCCATTACCCTGTCCAGGCGCAATATGATTGCCATAAAATCCCCTCCTTATAGAGTTTCGTCTGATTCCTGCTGAAGCTGGGCGCCGTACTCAAAGATCAGGCTCAGAGAATAGAAAAAACAGGCGGCCAGCAGCGGCGAAATCATTGCCAGGATAAGGGGTCTTAAAATAAAAGATGCAAGAAAGTAGATCATGGTAAGGAGGGAGAAAAAACGGTAACACCGCTTCCACTCCGTTATGCATGTATCTACAAACGGTGTTCCGCCGTCCAGAATAGATTTAAACACTCTGGAAATAGTGTGGAAAATATACGCAATGATGCCGGCGGAGAAAAGCTGGGCGGCCATGGACAAAATATAATAGCCGTAATTAAAAGCACCTGTTTCGGTGTACACATCACCCGAGGTTACGAGATAGGCAAATGTGTGGACGATAAATGGAAAGCCCCTTTGCGCCGTATCACTGCGCATCTCCGTTACGGTACTGCTGAAAACAAAACTGAGAACCAGCATAATGATACACGTTATGGCGAATAACGCATTCAAAAATACAATGAGCCGGGTCCCCTGATAGATAGTACTGCTTTCTTCGCGCAGCTTATCTAAGGTTCTTTCTTTCATGGAGCCGTTTTTTGACATGATTGAGTCCTCCTTTTTTGTAATATCCGTTTTAGGCAGCCGGCATGGGCTGCGCTTTTGCCGAACCGTTTTGTGCTTCGTTTCTATAACTACAGTTTAGCAGTACGTGATATGAAAGTCAATAAAAAATTAATGATTAACATTAAAAATAATACGATATTCATAAAAACTTTGGGCGTTCGGCTACGGCTGTTTCGCTTTTTCTTTTATAAGGCAGCCCTGACTTCCCTTGGCCGGGGACAAAAGATGACCGGAAATGCATAAAAAACTGCCTTCCGTGTCGAATTATACAAATTATACAAAAATCGGAAGGAGGCTCTTCTATTATTGTCGGAACGGTAGACAATAAAATCGTTTGATGCTAAGATTATCTAAACGTACGCAAGAGAAGGAAGGAAGACTGTGAGAGAGCAATCTGGATATAGACTGAAAAGAGGGTTTGATATCATGAAACGGTATCAGCGGACTATTAATGAAATCCTGATGATGGAGAAGCCGGAATCATTTGTATATTTCAGTGATCCGGAAACGTATGAGATTTTGTATATCAGTGATGAAACGTTTATTTCTGAAGAACTGAGAAGAGAGCAGTACCGGGGGGAGAAGTGCTATGAAATCCTTCAGGGGCGTTTGGAACCCTGCCCGTTCTGCACCAATCATCTTCTTTCCAGGGAGCATTACTATATCTGGACATACCATAATTCTCATTTAAATACGGATTACATATTAAAAGATAAGCTGGTGGATTTTGACGGCCATATTGTCCGGATGGAGATAGCAACTGCCCTAAAAAGCCATGAGGCGGTGCTTAAAGCTCTTTCGGAGAGTCTTGAAGGACAAAACATGCTGATGAATTGTATTCAGCCGATGCTTCATGAAACAGATTTATATGTAACACAGAGACGGATCCTTGATAATATCTGTCCTTTTTTTGGCGCTGAGTGGGGAACGGTTCAGAGGTTTGGGGAACATCAGATATTGACACAATGGGGGAGGCGGGAATCCGGTAAATGGAGGCCCGGCAGGATTCCGTCGGCTTTTGTCAGGGAATACGGGGAGCTTTTCAACAGTTATACGCAGATTCTGATTACAGATACGGAAGCAATGAAGGATTCCGATCCTGAAAACTATGAATTTCTGAAGCAGGAAGGAGTCACATCTCTTTGCACACACCGGTATTTACGGGCAGTGAACTGGCGGGAATGATTACGCTTGGAAATTTCAGCAAGAACCAGGCAAATATCACGCTGCTCTTTACCCTGGCCTTCTATCTCTCCTCCCTGATGCAGAGAGAGGAGCTTTACCGCAAAAAGATGCGCCTGCAATATTACGATGCGCTTACGGGCAGTCTGAATCTGGAGGGCTTCAGGAGAGAGAGCGGCAGGCTTTTTTCCGAGTCGGCGCCACAGGAATACTCACTCTGGTACTGTGACATTAAAAATTTTAAATACATAAACGATTTATTCGGGTTCCATACAGGAAACCGGATATTAAAATACTGGGCGTCCTGCCTGAAGGACAGCTGCAGGGAGGACGAGGCATTCTGCCGAATCAGTGACGATAATTTTGCATTTTTGTGGAGGCTCGATGAACAGGATAGACTCAGGGATCGTTTTAACGGACTTGCGGGACAGACTGGCTTCGTTCGGTCCATTCGAAGAAAAAAATTATCAGGTGGAGCTGATAAGCGGTGTCTACATTCTGAAAACCCCTGCGGTATGGATATAGATGAGATGCTGAACCGGGCCAATATGGCGCGGAAATCCATCGTCAGTCCGCGAGGCAGCAGGATTTTGTTTTTTACGGAAGAACTCAGGAAAAAAGCGCTGGCCGGGATAGAGATGGAGGCTGAGATGAGGTCCGCTCTTGATAAGGAGGAATTTGTCCTTTATTTTCAGCCGCAGATAAAGCTCACGGATGTGAGCGGTCAGAAGGCGCATCGAGCGGAAGCCCTGGTCAGATGGATGAGGAACGGAAGAATCTATGCCATGCCGGATGATTTTATCGGCCTGTTTGAAAAAAACGGCATGATTGCAGAGCTGGATCTTTATATTTATGAAAGAATATGCATTTTGATTAACCGGTTTAAAGCATGCGGGCTCACATCCGTATGTATTGCAGTAAATGTGTCGAGGCACACAATGATGCAGCCGGATTTTGTGGAGACGTATCTGGAAATTAAGAAGAGGTACCGGATAGAGGACGACGAACTGGAGCTGGAATTTACGGAGAGTATCGCAGTAGAAGAGCTGGAACTGATGCAGAAGGTTCTGAAGCAGCTGAAAAAAGCCGGGTTTATCTGTGCGATGGATGATTTCGGAACGGGGTATTCGTCCCTGAACGTGCTTCAGATACTGCCGCTTGATATCTTAAAGCTGGACAAAGGATTTCTTGCCTGCGAAGGGGAAGACAGACGCAGGCAGATTGTTGTCAAAAGCGTTCTGCAGATGGCGAAGCAGTTGGATATGCTGACAATCGTGGAGGAGTTGAAAATGAGGAACAGCTGCATTTACTGCAGAAAGTCGGCTGCGATTATCTGCAGGGTTTTTTAGTGTCCCCGCCTTTATCAGAAGACGAGTACAGAAGTTTTGTAAAGGAGGAGGAGTTACATGGAGGAGAAAGTGAAATACGGCAGATATAAAACTGCGTTTTATATGTTTGCCGTCACCGCTTTTTGCGTCCTGATTTATTCTATTTTTATTAATTACGGTGCGAAAATCAATGAGCGCTTTATACAGATAGAGAAAGAAACACTGAATGAGTATGGGGAAGCGCAGAGTATAAAAATCAGCGAAGATCTAGCAGATATGACCTGGCGCATAAAATCGGTTGCCAAGTTTGCCGCGGCATCGGAGTTTGACCCGGAGAGTGAGGAGTTTAATCAGTATCTGTCCACGGTAAATGGGGACAATGATTTTCCGGTCAGTTATATTCCGGCATGGAAGTGGGAGAAAAGAGCAGAGGAAGCCGAATTAAAGCCGGAGGAACGTGAGTTCTGCGAGCAGCTTCTGGCGGGGAATTCCGCCGTATCGGAGCTTGTTTATTCCGAGGTCAGAGGCGGATACTATTTTTATCTCGGAGAACCTGTGGTGAGACAAGGTGAGACGATTGGCGTGATCCGATGTGCCGTCAAAGCGGAAAAGCTGATGAAGCAGCTGGAACGATATTCGGCCATGAGGGGGGATATGGTCAGCTGTATCGCTGATGCAAAAGGGAAGATTCTCTATTGCACCGATGAGGATCAGTGGATAGGACGGAATATATGTGACATTTTAAGTAATGCACAGGAAAATACGGACGGGATAGAAAGCTTTATCGAGGCTGTGAAAAACAATACGAGCATAACGCTGACGGTCGAAGTCAGGCCGGACAGCGCTTCTGACAAATATTCCTATGGGGCTAAAGGGATGGAACCTGATGAGCTTTTCAAATGGTAATATGATGAAAAATGTGTCTGCCGAGCTTCTGGATGATACGATAATAATGGGAATGTCTTTGGTGGGACTTACATTTCTGGCCGGGTTGTTTGTATATATCCTCATATTGGAAAGCGGGCGCCGGATTAAGCTGGAGCAGGAGCGGTATGCGGCTCTGTCAAATTTTTCCGATACGATTCTTTTCGAGTATAATTATAAAACCGATGTACTGCAGCTGACTCAGAATGCAACGAATTTACTGGGCATTGCGAGATCCAGTATCGGAAATTTCCGTAACTTCAGCGGCGGGCTGATACATCCGGATGATGCGGGGGACGCTTTGGAGGCCATTGCTGCGGTCCGCAGGACTGCAGGCGCAATGTCGTAGAAATACGGCTTTTGGGGCGGGACGGAGGATGGATCTGGTGCGAATGCAAGATGCAGCCAATTAACGGCAATAAGGATATTGTAATCGGCAAGGTTATCGACATCTCAGGGCGTAAGGCAAAGGAGATGAATCTTCTTTCCCTTAGCTGCACCGACGCATTAACGGGCCTTATGAACCGGGAGGCGTTCGTTGGCAGAGTTGATACTTTGATTGAAGAAAAAAATAAAGGATTCTTTTTCATGATCGACGTAGATAACTTCAAGATGGTCAATGATACGAAGGGCCATGAGGCGGGGGACGGCTGTCTGACCAGAATCGGGGAGCTGCTTCGCCAGTCCTTCCGTGATTATGATCCGGTGGCCAGAATCGGAGGAGATGAATTTGCCGCTTTCATGTCGGACACCTCCGATATTGAAAATGCCCAAAAAAAGGCGGAGCTGATCCTGTCCAAACTGAAGCACTCACAGGGTGAGGGTGAGGTGGAGATGTCCGTCAGCATCGGTATTAGCTGCCTGCCCGGACGACGGGCAGAGTTACCAGGAGCTTTACCGAAACGCCGATCATGCGATGTATCTGGCAAAGAGAGAGGGAAAGAACCGTTTTATCTGTACGAAAAGAGCAGTTGAGGATGAGATTTAGCTGAAAAGGAAAATATATCATTTTAAATATAGGGTGTAAAGAAAAAACACTTGACACCCTATAAAACCTGTTGTATGATAAGTCAGGTGATTGAAATGGAAAAAATTGTAGAGCAGGGTCTTTTATATGATTTTTACGGTGAATTGCTGACAGAGCACCAGAAGGCAATTTATGAAGATGTCGTGTTCAACGATTTGTCCCTGAGCGAGATTGCGAAAGAAAAAGGCATCAGCAGGCAGGGTGTCCATGATATGATTAAAAGGTGCGACAGGATACTGAACGGATACGAAGAGAAGCTGGGACTCGTCGGGAAGTTCCTTAAGACCAGGGAACTGGTGGAGGAGATTAACACCCTCACCTGTGAATTCCTTGAGACGGAGGACAAGGCGGTTATTGAGCAGATTGGACGTATCTCCAACGATATTCTGAAACTGGTGTAAATCTACTTTAACGGAGGGTTTAAATGGCTTTTGAGAGCTTGGCAGACAAACTGCAGAATGTATTTAAAAACCTGACGGGAAAAGGACGCTTATCGGAAGCAGACGTCAAGGCGGGACTTAAGGAAGTGAAGATGGCTCTCCTCGAAGCGGATGTCAGCTTTAAAGTAGTAAAACAGTTTATCAATTCTGTACAGGAACAGGCGGTCGGAACCGATGTGCTGAACGGCCTGCATCCGGGACAGATGGTAATAAAGATTGTCAATGACGAACTCGTGAAACTGATGGGTTCCGAGATGACGGAGATTGCTTTAAAACCCAGCAATGAGATCACGGTTATCATGATGGCCGGCCTACAGGGCGCCGGTAAGACGACGACCACGGCCAAGATAGCGGGCAAGCTGAAGGCAAAGGGCAGAAATCCTCTTTTGGCGGCCTGTGACGTGTACCGTCCTGCGGCGGTTGAACAGCTGCAGAAGAATGGAGAGAAGCAGGGAGTCCCGGTTTTTTCCATGGGTACGGGCCATAAACCGGTCAATATTGCGAAGGCAGCCATAGAGCATGCTTCAAAGAATGGCCACAATGTGGTGATTATCGATACCGCAGGACGTCTTCATATCGACGAGGATATGATGAACGAGCTGGTTGAGATTAAGGAGAACGTGGACGTATACCAGACACTTCTCGTAGTGGACGCCATGACCGGCCAGGATGCGGTCAATGTAGCCGGAATGTTTAACGACAAGATTGGCATTGACGGCGTGATTCTGACCAAGATGGACGGAGATACGAGAGGCGGTGCGGCGCTTTCCATTAAAGCAGTGACAGGCAAGCCGATTATCTACGTCGGTATGGGAGAGAAGCTTTCCGATTTAGAGCAGTTCTATCCTGACAGGATGGCATCCAGGATTCTCGGTATGGGCGATGTATTATCAATTATTGATAAGGCCGCAGCCGTGATGGATGAAGAAAAAGCAAAAGAACTCAGCAAAAAGATTAAAAAGGCCGAGTTTGACTATAATGATTTCCTGGATCAGATGCGCCAGATCAAAAAGATGGGCGGCATGTCCAGCATTCTGACGATGATGCCTGGCATGAACCAGCTTAAGGGCGTGGATCTGGACGGCAATGAGAAGGCGATGGACAGAGTCGAGGCGATTATCCTCTCCATGACGGATGAGGAGAGAAGGAACCCGGATCTCATCAATCCTTCCAGAAAAAAACGGATTGCGAACGGCGCAGGCGTTGACATTGCCGAGGTAAACCGGATGGTAAAGCAGTTTGGTGAGATGAAGAAGATGATGAAGCAGCTTCCCGGAATGATGGGGGGAGGCAAACGCCGCGGAGGCGGCCTGGGCGGAATGTTCGGTAAGATGAAATTTCCGTTCTGATTAAGAGTTAGTATGATGCGAAACGCATTGTCTATACAGCATTAACCTAAGGAGGTGAAAGAAAAATGGTAAAGATGAGACTGAAAAGAATGGGTCAGAAGAAGGCTCCTTTCTATAGAATTGTTGTTGCAGATTCCAGATCTCCAAGAGATGGAAGATTCATCGAGGAAATTGGTTACTATGATCCTAACACAGAGCCAAGCACAATCAAGATCGATGAGGAAGCAGCTAAGAAGTGGTTATCTACAGGTGCTCAGCCAACCGAAACTGTTGGTAAACTTTTAAAAATCGCCGGAATCCAGTAATGTCCTGTGAGGTGAATTGGTATGAAAGAATTAGTAGAAGTTATCGCAAAAGCACTGGTTGAATAACCCAGACGAAGTTGCAGTTACGGAATCGGTAAAGGATGACGAGATTGTAGTTGAGCTTAAGGTTGCCGCTTCCGACATGGGAAAGGTAATCGGCAAGCAGGGACGCATTGCTAAGGCAATCCGTTCCGTTGTCAAAGCAGCAGCTTCCAAAGATGATAAAAAAGTTATTGTAGAGATTCAGTAACGTAAAAGCCGCCGGCCTGCAGGAAGACGGCTTTTCTTAATTGACGGCGGCGACCGGTGCGCGGAGCGTCCAGGTTATCGCCGGCCGGCAAAAGATTGCGCCGGCCTGTGAGGCAGTGACAGGAAATAGGATGGAACAGTTTCTCAGGGTGGGTGTTATCTCCTCCACCCATGGAATCAAGGGGGAAGTCAAGGTATTTCCCACAACAGATGATGTGAACCGATATAAGGATTTAAAGGAAGTCTTTCTCGATACGGGAAAGGGAAGAATCCTGATGGAGCTTGAGCAGGTTAAGTTCCACAATAATATGGTGATAGTCAAATTTAAGGGCTATGATAATATTAATGATATTGAAATGTATAAAGGAAAAGATCTTCTTATTTCAAGGGCATGCGGTCAGTCTCGCTCCGGATGAGAATTTCATCATAGATTTGATCGGCCTTAAGGTGGTGACGGATGAGGGGAAAGACTTTGGAACGGTAAAGGATATCCTCCAGACCGGAGCGAACGATGTCTATGTGATAGACGGAAACGATGGAAAGGAATATCTGTTCCCATCAATTAAGGAGTGCATTCTGGATGTAAATCTGGAGGAGGGGAAGGTTACGGTCCATATCCTGGACGGCCTTCTGGACCTGTAAGGAGTATATTATTTATGAATTTTCACATTCTTACTTTATTTCCCGAGATGGTAACGGGCGGCCTGAACACAAGCATTACCGGGCGTGCCATGGAGAAGGGCCTGATATCGGTGGAGGCCGTCAATATCCGGGATTATTCCACCGACAAGCACCGGCATGTCGACGATTATCCTTACGGCGGCGGAGCCATGAGTGATGGCCGGGGCCTGTTTATGCGGCCTGCGAGGATCTTGAACGAAAGATTGGAAAGAAGACGAGAGTCATCACCTGACTCCTCAGGGCAGGGTCTTTAACCAGAAAATCGCAGAAGAACTGGCTTCGGAGGAAGAGCTTGTGTTTCTCTGCGGCCATTACGAGGGAATTGATGAACGTGTACTGGAACTTGTCGTGACGGATTATCTCTCCATCGGCGACTATGTGCTCACCGGAGGCGAACTGCCGGCCATGGTAATGATAGACTGTATCTCAAGGCTGGTGCCGGGCGTGCTGAATAACGACGTATCGGCGGAATTTGAGTCCTTCCACGATAACCTCCTGGAATACCCCCAGTATACGAGACCGGAAGAATTCATGGGAAAGAAGGTTCCGGAGGTGCTTCTGTCGGGGCATCACAAAAATATAGAAACATGGCGGCGTAGGAAGTCCATCGAACGGACACTGGAGCGCCGGCCGGAGCTTCTTGAGGATGCGGCGCTGTCCAAGGAAGAGGCGGAGTATCTGAAGAGTTTAATGAATTGAAGGTGAGGAAATATTTTACGGCCACTACGCGGCTGGAAAAAGCAGAGAGCGGAAAATTGAAATTTACAGGGGGAATGAAAATGATGCAGAAACAAACAAAATATAGATTATGTGAAACGCTGTGTATACTTGTTCTGACATTTTCACTTTCCGGTTGTACGAAAAACATGGCAGATACTATCAGTACCACCGAAATTAACGGACAGGATATGGAAGTTGAATTTTCTGAAAGTAATGAAAATAAAGTATGGACGGAAGAAGAAATAAAGAGTAAATTTTCTGACCGGTTTAATCAGGATAAACACTTAGAAATTGTGGATTACGAAGTTGTTTCCGATAATGCATATGAGCGAATTGGCGCCGTTTTGTTGAAAGACAGAGATACGGGAGCTGCTGAAGTGGCATTTATCGACAATGAGGGGGATTTTCAAAAGCTGGGTATTTCTGCTGAACTTGCACCTGAGCCAGAGTTTACGTATATAGGAAATGGAGTTGTTTCATTCAAATTACTGACGGTAGAGGGGACCCTATATACATGCGAAGTTAGTTTTACAAAAGAAAATGATGAAATAAAATTTGTAGTAAATGAAATTTTTGATTAAATAGCAAGAAGGAACAATGGCAGTTCGTTCCGTGTAACAGCGTTGGTAACAGTTCAGCCATGATGTATTCCGCGAGGTGTTTTCGCTGTTTTTTGCGAAAATCCTGAGTTGTGCGGCGCGAAACGGCGTTTTTTTGCCGTTTCTGTGCATCATTTGTTACAGTTTAGCCGAAGGCTGAACTGTAACCAGCGTTGCGACCTGCTTAATTAAAATGCTTGCATTCTTTTGAAATATATGGTATCATAATAAACTGTGAAATAAAGAGATGGTCCTCTGTTACGATAAGAGTATTAAGAACATCAAAGATTTGAAGGAGGTTCACACAATGAACGAAATTATCAAGAATATCGAAGCTGCACAGTTAAAAGAGTCTGTACCGAGCTTCAACGTAGGTGACACTGTAAGAGTATCCGCAAAGATCAAAGAGGGAAACCGTGAAAGAATTCAGGTTTTCGAGGGAACTGTTATTAAAAGACAGAACGGCGGCGCAAGAGAGACCTTCACTGTAAGAAAGAACTCTAACGGTATCGGCGTAGAGAAGACATGGCCGTTACATTCTCCTGTTGTTGAGAACATTGAAGTTATCAGAAGAGGTAAAGTAAGAAGAGCAAAACTGAACTATTTAAGAGACAGAGTTGGTAAAGCTGCCAAAGTTAAAGAGTTAGTTAAATAATTCTTGAAAGAAAGGGACAATGTATATTGTCCCTTTTTTAGCAGACAAAGTTTTTTGGCAGGCAGAGTGAAAGGATGCGAATGTATATAGACGAAGAAACCAGCCGTTTGAGGCTGATTGTAAACTGGATTGTCGATATAGTTGTCGTGATATCCGTTGCCTGGTTCATTGTCTTCTCGCTGGGGACACAGATTACAATGACGGGCCAATCGATGGATCCTGTTCTTTCACAGGATGAGGTTGTTTTGATGAACCGTCTTTCCGTCAGATTTGGTAAAATAAAACGGTTCGATATTGTTGTGTTTGAAAAGGAAGAAAATAAGTTTAATATCAGGAGAGTCGTAGGACTGCCAGGCGAAACGGTGCAGATTAAGGATGGTTTCCTGTATATTGACGATAAAAGAATAGATGCGGAAAACGGACTGGGACAGGCCGCCCTGGCAGGCCTTGCGGAGAATCCGGTGCTTCTTTCACAGGATGAGTACTTTCTCCTGGGAGATAACAGAGAGAACAGCGGGACAGCCGTTTGCCAGTGTGGAAATGTGAAAAAAGGCCAGATTAAAGGTAAGGTCTGGCTCAGAATCCGTCCCTTACGCCATTTCGGGCTGATACGCCCGGTCACGTGAAAGGAGATTGAAATGAATATACAATGGTATCCAGGCCATATGACAAAGGCCAAAAGAGCCATGAAAGAAGATATTAAGCTGATTGATCTGGTAATTGAACTGGTGGATGCCAGAGTGCCTTTAGGCAGCCGGAATCCTGATATTGACGAGCTGGCAAAAAATAAGGGCAGGATTATCCTTTTAAATAAATCGGATTTGGCAGATGAGAGATATAATGAGAAGTGGACGGCCTGGTTTCAGGAGAAAGGCTTCCATGTAATTAAAGTTAATGCAAGATCCGGCATGGGACTGAAGCAGATTCAGCCGCTGGTACAGGAAGCCTGCCGGGAAAAGATAGAGCGTGACAGGAAGAGGGGAATATTAAACCGGCCTGTGCGCACCATGGTCGTCGGAATTCCCAATGTGGGAAAATCCACCTTCATTAATTCCTTTGCCGGCAAAGCATGTACAAAAACAGGTAATAAACCGGGTGTGACAAAAGGAAATCAGTGGATTCGCCTTAACAAGACTCTTGAGCTGTTAGACACGCCGGGAATCCTCTGGCCCCGTTTTGAGGATCAGGAAGTGGGGCTTAAGCTCGCTTTTATCGGTTCCATCAATGATGAAATTATCGACAAAGAGGAACTGGCGGCAGAACTGCTGAAATTCCTGATAAAGCATTACGGACGAAACTTAAATGAGCGTTACGGTATAGAGACAGAGGACCCCTATGAGGCGCTCAGGGAGGTAGCGCAGGCCCGTTCCTGCCTGCTTAAGGAAACGGCTGGATACGAAAAAGCGGCCAATCTGCTGCTGGATGATTTCGAAGCGGGAAGCTGGGCCGGATCACGTTGGAATTCCCGGAAGCCCCCGGAGAAAAATAAGAGGGAAGAGCGGGAAAACAGAATTAAGTATACGTATAAGACGGGAGACATACAAAAGATGAGAAAAATCAGCAGTGAGAAACTGGAACAGGAGCTTAAACGCCTGGAGCAGATGAGAGAATATGAACGTAAATACGAAGAGTATTCCGTTATCTGCGGAATTGACGAGGCAGGAAGGGGACCGCTTGCAGGTCCCGTCGTCGCGGCGGCTGCCGTTCTGCCAAAGGATGCTGTAATTCTCTGGCTGAATGATTCAAAAAAGCTTTCGGAGAGGCGGCGTGAGGAGCTGTTTCTGGAAATCCGGGAAAAAGCGGTGGCCTATGGCGTCGGAATTGTAAGCCCGGCAGTGATTGATGAGATTAATATTCTTCAGGCTACCTACGAGGCAATGCGGCAGGCTGTTTCGCAGCTGCCGGCCGAGCCGGACATATTTTTAAATGATGCCGTTATGATTCCGGGCATTGACGATAAAAAGCAGGTCAGGATTATCAAGGGAGATGCCAAGAGTGTGTCCATTGCCGCAGCCAGCGTTCTTGCCAAAGTAACAAGGGATCATATGATGGAAGAGTATGATAAGCTCTATCCTGAATATGGTTTTGCTAAACATAAAGGATATGGAACGAAAGCTCATATGGATGCAATACGGGAATTCGGCATGTGTCCGATCCACCGCAGAAGCTTTCTGACAAAGATGGATTTGAAGAATGAGACGCAGTAAAAATAAAAAGAATAACAGGGGACAGGCAGCCGTCATGAATTACAGGCGGCTGCTTTCCTGAGGATATGTAATCCTGGAAAAAAATTACCAGCTGCCGTACAGGAGAGATCGATTTGATTGCAAAAGACGGCGGCTATCTTGTATTTGTCGAGGTTAAATTCAGGAGCAGCAAAGGGAGCGGAGATCCGGCGGAAGCCGTCGACGCAAAGAAAAAAAGCAGAATTGCAGGCGCGGCCAGATATTACCTGCTGACCCGCGGATATGGGGAGGAAACTCCCTGCCGTTTTGATGTAGTGGCGGTTCTGGAGGATGAGGTGCGTCTGATTCAGGATGCATTCTGGCTGTAGCCGGTTATTCTGCCGGGAGGAAACTATGACGCAGAAAATTATTAAAAAGACAGAAGAAACGGTACTGACCGTAAAAGAGAACAGAGGAGTTACTTATTTATCATTTCCCATCCTTGAAGATACAGGGCTGGTTTCCCATGCTTTTTCCACCCGTCTTGGCGGTGTGAGCAAGGGTGATTTCGCCACAATGAATTTCTCTTTCACAAGAGGTGACGACAGGGATGATGTGCTGGAAAATTACAGAAGAATGGCGGCGGCTCTGGGCGTGGACAGAGAACGCATGGTACTGACATGGCAGACTCACACAACTAATGTCAGGCGGGTGACAGAAGAGGATGAGGGGAAGGGGATTGTCAGAGACAGAGACTACAGGGATGTGGACGGCCTGATTACCGATATTCCCGGTATAACGCTGGTTACATTTTTTGCCGACTGTGTTCCGCTATATTTTTTAGATCCGGTACATAAAGCAATCGGCCTGTCTCATTCCGGCTGGCGCGGTACGGTAAAAAGAATGGGGCAGGTAACGGTTGATGCGATGAAGGAAGCATTCGGCACGCGGCCGGAGGATATCATTGCCTGTATCGGACCGAGTATCTGTGGGGATTGTTATGAAGTAGGAGAAGAAGTGGCAGATGAGTTTGCCGATGCTTTTCACGAAAAATATCATGATGTGATATTATTAAAAAAACAAAACGGAAAATATCAGCTTGACTTGTGGAAGGCTAATGAGATTGTTTTAAAAGAAGCGGGAATCAAAGGCGATAATCTGGCGGTGACCAATATCTGCACATATTGTAATCCCCAGCTTTTGTTTTCCCACAGAAGAACGGCTGAACGGCGCGGTAACCTTTGTGCATTTCTTTCATTGAAAGAAAAATAAACATCTGTTGTAAAGCATAAATGAATGCGGACTGATAGGTCAGGAAGGAAATTCCATTTGTACCAAAAGATATCAGAGTATTATTTCATCTGAGAGCCATAATAGGAGTGTAGCATAAATAACAGCCCATGAAACAAACACACAAACAATAACATGGGCACTAAAAAACAGATGAAAAGGAGGCGTTTATTATGTCTACTACAAACAACAACAACACAAACGTACCAGAAGCAAAGGAAGCTATGAACAGATTCAAAATGGAGGTTGCCAACGAACTTGGTGTGCCGTTAACAAACGGATACAATGGTAACTTAACATCTGCACAGAATGGTTCTGTAGGCGGATATATGGTTAAAAAGATGATCGAAGCTCAGGAAAGACAGATGGCAGGTAAATAAGTCAACTGACTTATAATTTCGAGAAATCTTGAATTTTTCGGCGAAGATACAGGGCTGCGGCAGATAGAATGCTGCCATTGCCCTGTATTTTTGCGTTATATATTGAGAATGGAGGACGCGGCCAAAACGGACCGGGGCCGGTGTGGTGAGGTATTTCTGAGTCTTCCGTCCCCGGATTGCAGGTTGCCGTAAGGGGGAATCCGGACGGAATGAATTGCTGCGGGGACCGTTTGCACTCATTGGAGTGCGCAGCGGTGCTATGCAAATCTCCACTGTGAGGATAAATTACAATAAAAGTGAGCTTATTCAGAAATACTGCTTGTATATAAATGAAATACATACTATAATATATAAGAAAAAAATTTTCGGGGAAAGAATCCATGCGTGTAATAGCAGGAAGCGCCAAGAGGCTGCTTTTAAAGACAATAGAAGGTAAGGATACAAGACCAACCACAGACAGAATTAAAGAAACCCTTTTTAACATGATGCAGAATGATGTTTATGGCTGCACTTTTAGATCTCTTCAGCGGCAGCGGAGCCATCGGTATCGAAGCGCTGAGCCGCGGAGCCGAAATGGCCGTAATGGTGGAACATAACCCCAGGGCTGCCCAGTGTATCCGGGAGAATCTGAAAATCACCCATCTGGAAGACAAGGCGACGGTAATGAACTGCGACGTGATTACGGCGCTGAAACGCCTTGAGGAAAGACAGCTTGTGTTTGATATAATTTTTATGGATCCGCCTTATAACCAATTGCTCGAAAAGGCTGTACTTGAATATCTGGCCCATTCAGCCCTTACCCACGCAGATACTCTTATTATCGCGGAAGCGTCCAGGGAGACCGGGATGGATTATCTTTCTGAGCTTGGCTTTGAGCTTGTACGCGAAAAAGAGTACAAGACCAACAAGCACCTATTCATTACCAAAGGAGAAAAGTAAGGATGAAGACAGCTATTTATCCGGGCAGCTTTGACCCGGTAACGCTCGGCCATTACGATATCATTGAGCGTTCTTCAAAAATTTTTGATAAACTGATCGTCGGAGTTTTAAATAATAGTGCAAAATCTCCGTTGTTTTCTGTCGAAGAACGTGTTAATATGTTAAAAGACGTAACTTCCCATTTTCCCAATGTGGAGGTACAGTCTTTTGCCGGCCTTCTGATTGATTTTGTTCGCAGCAATGATGCGAATGTGATTGTCAGGGGACTGCGCGCTATCACGGATTTTGAGTATGAACTGCAGCTTGCGCAGATGAACAGGGTCATTGCACCCGAGATAGACACACTGTTCCTGACAACCAACCTTAAATATGCATATTTAAGTTCCAGCATGGCGAAGGAAGTCGCCATGTACGGCGGGGATATTTCCTCTTTCCTGTCGCCGGAGATTGCTGAAAAGGTGAGAGAAAAGTATGCGGCCCAGGCTGGGCAGAGGAGCGAATAAGTAAGGAGAAAGACTATGAGCAGAATTGAACAGATCATTACAGAGATTGAAGATTATATCGACAGTTGTAAGTATCAGCCGCTGTCCAATGCAAAGATTCTTGTTAATAAAGAAGAGATTGAGGAGTTGCTTGTAGAGCTTCGATTAAGGATACCGGAAGAGATTAAGAAGTATCAGAAGATTATAAGCAATCAGGATGCCATTCTTCAGGAAGCCCGTTCCCAGGCCGATGCCATGGTGGCCGAGGCAACGGCGCAGACGAACGAGCTGGTGAATGAGCATGAGATTATGCAGAGGGCATACTCCGAGGCCAACAGCATTATTGAGCAGGCTAACGCACAGGCACAGGCCATTGTGGACAGCGCTGTGATTGAAGCCAACAATATCCGCCAGAGTTCCGTGCAGTATACGGACGATATGCTGCGCAGTCTCCAGACCATTATCAAACACTCCATGGAAGGAGCGCAGGGACGTTTTGACGGCTTTATGAACTCCATGCAGTCCAGCTATGATATCGTATCCTCAAACCGCAACGAGCTGGCAGGCAGCGTTGTGACGGAGCTGGAAGACAACGGAGAGGCCGCGGCTACAGAGATGACAGCAGAATAAGGATAGTACAGGAGAGGGCCGCGTGAAGCAGTTTCCACAGTACATAATGCCGGATGGAGAGTCCGGCATTTTTTATAACCGTATTTGTCTGCGATACGCCGGACAGGCCGCCGAAGACGGCGGAGAATAGGATTGCCAGGGCGGCGGGCAATCCGGACATTGTCCGGGAGACAGCATCAATCCCCGTCGTCATTTCCACAAATCCGGTCAGCAGCGGCTTTACTGATTCCGGGAGTATGGAGGATTCGCAGATAAAGCCTGCCAGAATGGAATACAGCATGATATATCCGCCGATTTTGACCATAATCTCCAGGGAAGCCATCATGATTTCATCAAATGGCCTGCCGTCAGGAGCGGCATTGCGGTGACCGGCAAGGGAGACTTTTTTCCCTGTAAAAGAGCTGTACAAGAAAGCCGTTGATTATGACCGGGAGATAGACGGGCTGCGCGATAAAAGGAAAGGAACCGTACCGTCCAGGTGAGAATGTATGTAACCGGCGACGAACATGGGGCTGGGACAGCCGGCTATGGCCAGAAGTCTTTTTCCCTCGTTGCCTGATATGCTGCCGTCACGGACAAAATCGGCAGTTGTTTTTGCGCCCATGGGATAACCGCATAACAGTCCGGACATCAGAGCATAGCTTCCCTTATCAGAGAGGCCCAGGAGCTTAAGCGCGGTGCAGAACGGCCGTGTGATAAGGGGAACCCCAGGCCACGAGAAGGCTTGAGCAGAGCATGAACGGCAGAAGTGTGGGGAGAACCACGTTAAACCATAGAAGAAGCCCGGATTTAGCCCCGTCAAAGGCAAGGGCGGGGCGCATCAGCAGCAGAATCAGGATTAAAACCGGGATTACCGGCAGGATGGATTTTTTCATAAGAGTCCGAATAGAATGTTTTATATAATATATGTCCGGAAGCGATTCTCTTATGTTCATTATATTCCTTCTTTTACTATCCGTTTTTAACACAACCATGTTTCACTGGCTTGGGCAGAATCCCGGATTTTACCAGTTGAACGCCTATACATGGGAGAGCGACGACTTTCGCAGCATGAAGCTGGGGGCGGCTGTCGCCGGCCAGGATTATGTGGATTATGACCAGATTACATCTCTGATGCTGGAGCATGAATTTGATTTGACAGACTGCAGGGATCTGACGTATCATAACAGCATGGCTCTGATCCAAAAACCGGCGGCTTATAAGAAACTGTCCGGAGCGTATGAAGTGATTTTAAAAGACTTGAAGTATTTTCCTGTGCCGGAGAGCACGAGAGCCGGCACTCCGTTTCCCGTATATGAAGACAGCTGGAAGCAGAAGCGCACCTACGGCGGAGAACGGGGGCATGAGGGCTGCGATATAATGGGCACGGAGCGGGAGCGCGGTTTCTATCCGGTAATCAGCATCAGCGACGGTACGGTGGAAAAGATTGGCTGGCTGGAACAGGGCGGATGGAGAATCGGTATCAGGACAGAGTCCGGAGCCTACCTCTATTATGCACACCTGTATTCGTATGCCCCGGATCTGGAAACAGGAGATAAGGTAAAGGCCGGCAGCCTTCTCGGTTATATGGGGGATTCCGGCTATGGCAAACAGGAGAACACGGTTGGCAATTTTGCCGTACATCTGCATCTTGGCATCTATATCCGTACGGATCATTATGAGGAGCTGAGTGTTAATCCCTATTGGATTTTGAAATATCTTGAAAAATATAAATTAAAATATAATTACTAAGCGTAACAGTTCAGACAGGCATGAACTGTTACACTGAAGCAGCTTTGGCAGATTGTTATTTTGAGGTGAGTTACGATGCCGACGGCTGCCGGACAATGACGGATAAAAGGAGTTTACACATTGGACTACAGAGAACTGCCGAGCGATTATTTAGAAAAGATGAAAAAGCTGCTGAAAGAAGAGTTTGAGGATTATCTGACCTGTTTTTCGGAACCGCCCCATTACGGCCTCCGGGTAAACCGGCTCAAATGTACGCCGGAGCAATTTGCGGCGGAATGCGGCTGGAAACTGACACAAATTCCCTGGGCCGGTGATGGATTTTATTATGACCGGGATTTAAAGCCGGCCAGACATCCGTGGTATTTTGCAGGGCTTTATTATCTGCAGGAGCCAAGCGCCATGGCTCCCGCATCACTTCTTCCGGTGGAGCCGGGAGACAAGGTTCTGGACCTCTGCGCCGCACCGGGGGGAAAGAGCACCGAACTGGCGGCAAAGCTCCAGGGCGAGGGACTGCTTTTTTCCAATGACATCAGCAATTCCAGGGCAAAAGCGCTGTTAAAGAATCTGGAGCTTGTCGGGGCAGGCAATATCTGTGTCTCGAGTGAGACGCCTGAAAAACTGGCCCGATATTTTGAAGGATTCTTCGATAAAATCCTGGTCGATGCTCCCTGTTCCGGAGAAGGGATGTTCCGGCGCGACGGCGATATGGTGAAAAGCTACAGCCAAAAAGGCCCGGAGTATTACAACCGTATCCAGTACGAAATCGTTTCGGAAGCCGTCAAAGCTGCGGCCCGGCGGTATGATGCTCTATTCAACGTGTACGTTTGATGAGGAAGAGAACGAGGGTTTACGATCCGGCGTCTGCTTAAAGAGCATGATGATTTGCATCTGGTGCCACTGGAAAAACAGGATGGCTTTCAGCCCGGAATCGGACTTTCCGAGTGCGTCAGGCTCTTTCCCCATAAAATAAGGGGAGAGGGACATTTTATAGCGCTCCTTAAAAAGGATGGACGCAGTTGCGGTTCGGAAGAGGACGGAGGCAGAAGCAGGAAAGCGCCGGTGCCTTTGGCCGCCCCGGCTAAGTGGACAAAGGAATGGGAGCCGGTCCGTGAGTTTCTGGCCCTGACACACAGGGAATGGGAGCCCGGCCGTCTGTATCATGTCAATGAGACAATATATTACCTGCCGGAGCCTCTCTCTGGTGCCGGAGCGCCTTATCTTAAGAAAGTGAGATATCTCAGGACAGGCCTTCTGCTGGGGGAACTTAAGAAGGGCAGGTTTGAGCCGTCGCAGGCTCTTGCCATGTATTTGAAGAAAGAAGAATTTACCGACACGTTTGACATGAGTTCGGAGGACGGACGCGTAATACGCTATCTGAAAGGAGAGACGGTTCAGCTTTCCGAGGAGGAGACAACGCAGAGCAGGGGATGGTGTCTTGTCTGCGCGGACGGTCATCCGCTGGGGTTTGCAAGACGTCAGAACGGTATCTTGAAGAACAAATATTATCCCGGATGGAGGTGGCAGTGATGGCGGGAATGATAAGGCTTGACAAGTTTCTGGCCGAGATGAAGAAGGGAACCAGAAGCCAGGTAAAGGAGGCGGTTCGGAAAGGACGGGTCACCGTGGACGGTGCAGTCTGCCGCAGCTCCGATTTCAAATTCGATCCGGAGGTTTCCGGCGTCTGCATGGACGGAGAGCCGGTTTCCTATGCCAGGATGGAATATTTCATGCTGAATAAGCCGCAGGGCGTGGTTTCGGCGACGGAGGACAACCTGCATCCGACTGTGATCTCCCTGATTGGAGATGCAAAGCGAAAGGATCTGTTTCCCGTAGGCAGGCTGGATATTGATACGGAGGGACTTCTTCTCATTACGAACGACGGGAAGCTGGCCCATGAACTGCTTTCTCCGAAAAGCATGTGGACAAGGTTTACTTTGCGAAGGTTAAGGGAACACTGAGAGAGGATATTGTGCAGGCGTTTGCGGGCGGGATAACGCTGGCAGACCAAACCACTGTACTTCCGGCAGAACTTCTGATAGAATCTTCTTATGAAGAAGCCGGCGAACCGGTCTGTGAGGCAAGGCTCACAATTCATGAGGGGAAATTCCACCAGGTTAAAAGGATGTTTGAGGCAGCCGGAGGTCAGGTTGTCTTTTTAAAACGTCTTTCCATGGGCCCCCTGACACTGGATCCGAAGCTGAAACCGGGTGAGAGCCGTCTTCTGACCGGGAAAGAGATTAAGGCGCTGGGGCGTGTATGAAAATTTATTCCCACAAAGGGAACTCATATAACCGTTCATGCTGTCTGAACGGTTACTAAATTTACGGATAAAGGAGTCTGCAATATATGTTAGAAGGAAAGAAAGCGGCAATATTTGATTTAGACGGGACGCTGGTGGATTCCATGTGGATGTGGAAGGCTATCGACATCGAATTTCTTGGGCGGTACGGCTATGGCTGCCCGGATGACTTACAGAGGGCAATCGAAGGGATGAGCTTTTCCGAGACAGCCGCTTATTTTAAGGAACGCTTTTCACTCCCGATGGAGCTGAATGAAATAAAAGATATCTGGATCCGGATGTCGATTGATAAATACCGTCATGAGGTGCCGCTGAAAACAGGGGCTAAAGCCTTTTTAAACGAGCTGAAAGGCCGTGGCTTCAAGCTTGGGATTGCCACCAGCAACGGCCGTGATATGGTAGACGCCGTGCTGGGCTCCCTCCGGGTGGAACCGTATTTTGATGTTGTGACAACGGCCTGTGAGGTGGCATCGGGAAAGCCGTCTCCCGATATTTATCTGAAGGTTTCGGATACGCTTCAGGTGGCACCGCAGCAGTGTCTCGTGTTCGAGGATATACCGGCGGGTATACTGGCTGGAAAACGGGCCGGGATGACAGTCTATGCCATTGAGGACGAATTTTCACTCGATCTGAAAGAAGAGAAACAGTCAATGGCGGACTATTACATAAAAGATTACGACGAACTGCTCATGAGAGAGAAGATGAACCGGCATGACAGACCGTCGGTCAGATAATTGGAGAATATGGAATGATACATGATTATTTACCGATTTCCAGGGAAGATATGGAAAAACGGAACTGGGAGCAATGCGATTTTGTATATGTTACGGGGGACGCCTACGTGGATCATCCGTCCTTTGGGCATGCCATTATCAGCCGGATCCTGGAATCCCATGGCTATAAAGTGGGCATCATTGCCCAGCCGGACTGGAAGAACGCGGACAGTGTCCGGATTCTGGGAGAGCCGAGGCTGGGGTACCTGGTGTCGGCCGGGAACATGGATTCCATGGTGAATCATTATTCGGTTTCAAAAAAGAGACGGGCAAAGGATTCGTACACGCCGGGCGGAGAGATGGGGAAAAGGCCGGATTATGCCACGGTTGTCTACTGCAACCTGATCCGCTCTATTTCGAAAAAACCGATTATTATCGGTGGTATTGAGGCCAGTCTCAGGCGTCTGGCACATTACGATTACTGGTCGGGAAAAATGAAACGTTCCATTCTGCTGGATTCGCAGGCGGATCTGCTATCCTACGGCATGGGGGAGCGCTCCATTGTGGAGATAGCCGATGCGCTGAACAGCGGCATCGATATCAGGGATATCACGTTTATTGACGGCACGGTTTACAGGGCGGAGTCCCTGGCATCGGTTTACGATGAAGTGATGCTGCCATCCTATAGGGAGCTGACGGCGGACAAGAAGGAATATGCAAAGAGCTTTTATACCCAATACTGTAATACGGACGCCTTCTCGGGAAGAAGGCTGGTTGAGCCGTACGGAGAGCATCTTTATGTGGTGCAGAATCCGGCGGCCAGGCCACTGAGTGAAGAAGAGATGGATGATGTTTACGCCCTTCCTTATATGCGGAACTATCACCCGTCCTATGAGGCGGCAGGCGGCATTCCGGCCATAACGGAGGTTAAGTTCAGCCTGATCAGTAACCGCGGCTGCTTCGGCGGCTGCAGTTTTTGCGCCCTTACCTTCCATCAGGGCAGGATTGTCCAGACGCGGAGCCATGAGTCGATCGTTAATGAGGCCGAGCTGTTAACGAAAGAGCCTGATTTCAAAGGATATATTCACGATGTGGGCGGTCCCACGGCTAACTTCCGCCACCCTTCCTGTGAAAAGCAGATGAAGGCGGGGGTGTGTCCGGAAAAGCAGTGTCTTTTCCCGAAACCGTGCAGAAACTTAAATGCCGATCACAGCGATTATATTTCCCTGCTTAAAAAGCTGCGGGAGATTCCCAAAGTAAAGAAGGTCTTTATACGTTCCGGTATCCGTTTCGACTATCTGCTCGCAGATCCCGGCCATGCTTTTTTAAAGGAGCTTTGCGAGTACCATGTCAGCGGCCAGCTTAAAGTGGCTCCGGAGCATATTTCCGATAATGTACTGAAGAGGATGGGAAAACCGGAAAACAGCGTTTACCGCCGGTTTATGAAGGAATATGAGAAGATGAATGAGAAGCTGGGGCTTAAAGCAGTACCTCGTTCCGTATCTGATGTCCTCCCATCCGGGCTCTACCTTAAAGGAGGCTGTGGAACTGGCGGAATACCTGCGGGATCTGGGCTATATGCCGGAGCAGGTACAGGATTTCTATCCGACCCCGTCCACGCTTTCCACCTGTATGTATTACACCGGTTATGATCCGCGGACTATGGAAAAGGTTTATGTACCGACAAATCCGCACGAGAAGGCGATGCAGAGAGCATTAATACAGTACAGAAATCCGAAAAATTATGAGCTGGTTGCCGAGGCCCTGAAAGCGGCGGGCAGAACCGATCTTATTGGTTTTGATAAAAAATGCCTGATCCGGCCGAGACAGACCGGGCAGTACGGCTACCAGAATTACAATAAGAAAAGGGCCGATGGGAAACCGGAGAGAAAAGCTGACGGCAGAATCGGCAGAGGGCCTGCCGGAAAATCAGCCGATAAGCCGGCCAGGAAAAAAACCATCAGGAATGTGCATAAAAAAGCAGGAAGGTGATATGGAATGAAAATTGCAATAGTGACAGGCGCATCTTCCGGCATGGGCCGGGAGACGGCAGTACAGCTGGCGGACCGCTTTGCCGGTTTTGGTGAAATCTGGCTGGTGGCCAGAAGGGAGGAGAGGCTTTCACAGCTCGAAGAGATTCTACCCGTGCCGGTCAGAAAATTTGCGATTGATCTCACGGACAGAGAACAGCTCGCAGAGCTTGAGACGGCCCTTCAAAATGAACAGCCTGATGTGAAGATACTGGTGAATGCCTCGGGATATGGAAAGATGGGGCGGGTCGGCAGCGTTTCGACGGAGGAGGAGACGGGGATGGTGCGCTTAAACTGTGAGGCGCTATGTGCCGTCACCCACATGGTGCTTCCCTATATGAGCAAAAACAGCAGGATTATACAGTATGCATCTTCGGCCTCTTTCCTTCCGCAGCCGGGCTTTGCCATCTATGCGGCGACAAAATCCTTTGTTTTAAGCTACAGCCTGGCGCTGGGGGAAGAATTGAAAGGCCGGGGAATCTGCGTTACGGCCGTCTGCCCCGGTCCGGTTAAGACCGAGTTTTTTGACATCGCTGAAACTACGGGGCGTATTCCGCTTTATAAGCGTCTTACAATGGCGGATCCGGTGAAAGTGGTCAAGCTTGCCATCCGGGACAGCCTGATGGGAAAACCTGTATCTGTGTATGGATTTCTTATGAAATCATTCCGACTGCTATGTAAAACAGTGCCGCACGGCGTGATGCTGAAAATCATGTCCCGCATTTCAGGGAAGCAGGTGGAAAGCCCGGTTAATGCAGTTATCGATAAAACTCCGTAAAAGTCGGAACTGTTACGGGAGGAAAGGAAGACAAATTGAAGAAGATAAGGAAAGGTGAGTACGGCTACCGTACCAGCTTTAAGAAAAAACACATTTTTTTAATTTCAGTTCTGGCGGTGTTTATCATTGCACAGCTGGTGGCGCGCTACTTTACGGACAGCCAGGCGGTAAAGAACATCCTGACCGTTATGGCGATTGTTACGGTACTTCCGGCGGCAAATCTGGCTTCTCCTCTGGTCGCCATCATCAAATACAAAACTCCGTCAAAAGAGTTTTATGAGAAATATTCTGTTTACGAAGAGAAATTCCCCATGCTTTTTGACATGGTGCTGACGACGAAGGATTATGTACTTCCGATGGATGCGGTTGCCGTCCATCCGACCGGTATCTACGCATACTGCATTAATCCGAAAGTAAATATCCATGAGGCTGAAAAATCCTTAAATGAGATACTGGTTTCCCAGAGACTGGATCCGAACATGAAGATTACCGGAGAACTGAGCACCTTTTATAAAAGGCTTAAAAGCCTGAAACCGGTATCGGAATATGAGGATGACGGCAGTGTGGAATATGCGGTAAACACGATGAAAAGTCTGTGTATGTAGGAAAATGACAAGGCAGTGAGGAAGCAGGAGCGATGCAGGTTGTAAAAATAACGAAAAACGAAGCCGGCCAGAGGCTGGACAAGCTGCTGGCAAAGTATTTAAATCTGGCGGGGAAAAGTTTTATTTATAAGATGCTGAGGAAGAAAAATATCACACTCAACGGAAAAATGCGACGGTTCGGAGAAGCTTTCGGAGGGATGAGGTGAAACTGTTCCTCTCGGATGAGACAATAGAGAAATTTTCCGAAGTGAAAATTCAGAAGGTAAGAAAAAGAAAGCTGGATGTGGTTTACGAAGATGACGATATCATTCTGATTAATAAACCTGCCGGGACGCTTTCACAGAAAGCAAAGGAGACGGATGAATCCCTGGTGGAGTATCTGATTCAATACCTACTGGACGGCGGTAAGCTTACAAAGGAGGATATGAGGCAGTTTAAGCCCTCTGTCTGCAACCGCCTCGACCGCAATACAAGCGGTATAGTCATAGCCGGGAAATCACTGCCTGGCCTTCAGCTGATGTCGGAAGCGATCAAAGAGAGGACGATAGGGAAATATTATCTCTGTATCGTAAAGGGAAGCGTTGCCGGGCCAAAGGAAATTGACGGGTATCTGAAAAAAAATGAGAAGACGAATCAGGTAACGGTATTGAAAGCGAATGAACTTTGCAGGAGGATAAAGACGCGCTTCCCATCCGCACACAGTACCGGCCGCTCTGCAGCGACGGCCGCCATACGCTTTGGAAGTAAAACTGATTACCGGACGTTCCCACCAGATAAGGGCGCATCTGGCCTCTATCGGCCATCCGATAGCCGGTGATTACAAGTATGGCGATCCGGCTGTCAACCGTGAAGCGAGGGATAAGTACGCAGTCCAATCCCAGATGCTGCATGCATGGCGGCTTGTGATGCCAAAAGAGCTGAGGGAGCCGCTGGCGGGTCTCGGAGGCCGGGAATTTACGGCAAAGCCACCGGAAGAATTTATGCGGATGGCCGCAGGGATGCCCGGATATGAGCGCTTCATCTCTTAAGATAAATAAACAGCAGGAGCAGAGTGAAGAATGGGAACCTGGAATACCAGAGGCCTCCGCGGTTCCACGCTGGAGGATCTAATCAATCATACAAACGACGGCTACCGTGAAAAAGGGCTGGCTCTGATTCAAAAGATACCGACGCCAATCACGCCGGTGAGTATTGAAAAAGAGAGCCGCCATATTACGATGGCTTATTTTGACCAGAAAAGCACCGTGGATTACATTGGCGCCGTTCAGGGCGTACCCGTCTGTTTTGACGCCAAGGAATGTGCGGTTTCCACATTTCCGCTCCAGAACGTCCATGCCCATCAGGTGGAGTTTATGAGAGAATTTGAGGCGCAGGGCGGCGTGGCCTTTATCATCCTTTATTTTACGTCAAAAGATGAGATGTATTATATTCCCTTCACCGAACTTGACGCGTTCTGGTCCAGGATGCAAAAGGGCGGAAGGAAAAGCTTTACATATGAAGAACTGGATAAATCGTGGAAAATCAGAAGCTTCCGCGACATTTTGTATCCACTATCTGGAGCCGCTTCAGAGAGACCTGGAGCTGAGGGACGATTAAAATGGAGATTTAACTGAGGTTTGGAGGGTGCGTCCGGAACGGACCATGTCCGGTGTGGTGAGGTGTGTATATGAGTCTTCCGTCCCCGTGGGAGGTTGGTCGTGAGGGGGGAATCCGGCCGGAATGAATTGCTGCGGGGACCGTTTGCACTCTTTGGAGTGCGCGCAGTGTTAAGCTCGTGAGGGACCTCGCTAAGCACCGGCGGACTCCCATGTCCCTCCGCAATTGATTCCGCCTACTTCCCCGGTTCAGGTTATCGCAGGGACGGAAGACTCAGGCGGAAGTTTTCGCGGCACCGGACATGGTCCGTTCCGGCCGCTGATTGCCTCCAACCTTAAATGGAGAGGGCCCTGTCGCGGCCACTGCGTGTTTACGGCAGGCCGATATCAAATCCTCCACAATTTTTTATAAAAAGCGCATTGAAGGCATATCATATTTCCCACACGGTAGCACTGAGTGGCCTCGACAAGGTCCGCCCCCCGCACTTAACGCGTGAGACAATCAGCGGCCGCAGGCCAGTGGACGGGGCCGATACACTTGGCGCAGTCTTTCGTCCCGGCGAAACCTGGCCTTGGGGCGGAGGGAAGATAAAGTCTGCGGATGCCGCCTAAATCCATCGCTGATTAGCGAGGTCCTGCCGAGCTTAGCAGCGCGATGCATTTCACAGAGCGGGAGCGTGCTCCGCAGACTTTATCTTCGCCCGCAGCCCCAAACCACGACAATCTTCCCCCGGGACGAAAGACTCATATACACACCTCACCACCCCGTCCGCTGGCCTGCGGCGGCGTCCTCACCTGCTTAACTAAAATATTATGCCGGGACTCGCAGAAAATCAAAATTTATGGTAAAGTATGTATGTGTGGAATTTTTTTAAATAATAACGAGGTGAAGATATGAGCAAAGTAGCAGAACGTTTTCTGAAATATGTCTCTTTTGACACGCAGTCAAAAGACGAGGAGGAACAGGTCCCCAGCACGGAAAAACAGCTTGTTCTGGCAAAGGAACTGGTTAAGGAACTGGAGGAGATGGGTGCATCGGATGTACGCCTGAGTGAGCATGGCTATGTCTATGCCACAATCGAAGCCAACACTGAAAAGAATGTCCCCTCCCTGGGCTTTGTAGCCCATATGGATACGGCACCCGCCATGTCCGGCCGGGATGTGAAAGCCAGAATCGTGGAGAAATATGCCGGAGGAGATATTGTTCTGAATGAAGAGAAGAACATTGTGATGACGGTAAAGGATTTTCCGTTCATGGCCGACTGTGAGGGCCGGGATTTAATTGTGACGGACGGTACGACTCTGCTGGGAGGCGATGATAAGGCAGGAGTTGCCGAGATTATGACGATGGCGGCCTGGCTTCTGGCGCATCCGGAGATTCCCCACGGTACAATCCGAATTGGCTTTACCCCTGATGAGGAGGTTGGCAGAGGAGCTGATTTCTTTGATGTGGAAGGGTTCGGAGCGGATGTGGCTTATACGGTGGACGGCGGTCCTCTGGGAGAGCTGGAATATGAGAATTTCAATGCGGCATCCGGAAAAGTCTACATTCATGGCGTTGGAATACATCCGGGCGGGGCAAAGAACAAGATGAAAAGCGCACTTTTGATTGGAATGGAATTCCAAAGTCTTCTTCCCGCTTTTGAGAATCCGATGTATACGGACGGTTATGAGGGATTTTTCCATCTGGATCATTTTACCGGAGACGTGGAGTATGCCAAGATGGATTATCTGATCCGTGACCATGATATGGATAAATTTACGCAGAAGAAGGAGCTGTTTGCTTCTGCCGCAGAGTTCCTGAATAAGAAATACGGTGAGGGAACTGTTGAGCTGAAGATAAAAGACTCCTATTACAATATGAAGGAAAAGATTGAACCCTATAAGTACCTGATTGATATCGCGAAAGAGGCGATGGAGGAAGTGGGGATCACTCCCGAAGTATCACCAATCCGCGGAGGCACCGACGGAGCCAGACTGTCCTATATGGGCCTTCCGTGTCCCAACCTCTGCACAGGAGGTTACAATTTCCATGGCAAATTCGAGTTTATTCCGGTTCAGTCTATGGAGAAGGTGGTGGAGCTTTTGCTGACCATCGTAAGGAAGTTTGAGAAGATTGAAAAATAATATATAAGAATAGAAATCACACGGCTGCTCCGCATTATAGATTAATGAGGGGCAGTTTTTCATTGAAGGCGGGGGCCTGTGTGCGGAGCGTGCAGGTTATCGTTTCATGGAAGAAGAGCAAGATTTCTTAAGACACGCATCCCATAATCATATATACTAATCTGGCAAAAGGAGGTGTTGAATGATGGACCGCATAGAGGAGGTGTCTCTGGCGATAGACTTTATTGAAGCAAATCTGACTGAAAGGCTTAATCTGGACCGGATTGCGGACGCAGTCCATTATTCCAAATACCACCTGCACCGGGTGTTTTCCGATACGGTCGGTCTGACGGTTCATGAGTACATGAAACGCAGGCCTGACAGAATCTGCAAAGCTGCTGGTCTTTTCTGAAAAGCCAATCGTGGATATTGCGCTTCTGTCGGGCTACAGGAGCCAGCAGGCATTTACGAGTGCATTCACGGCCATGTATAAAATGCCGCCGAATATGTACCGGGAAAACGAACGGTTTTATCCGCTGCAGCTTAGGTTTGATTTTGAAAGGAGTTATGAGATGCTGGACAGAACAGAAAGTGCCGGGTGGAAAATTACATTTGCCACCGAGGCAGAAATTCCGATGCTGGATGGAGCTGGTGAGGCTTGTGATAGACGGATTCCCGTACCTGGACGAGGAGGAATATATCCGGGTTTTGAAGCAGAAAATAAGGACAAAACAGGCGCTGATTCTAAGGACAGAGGGCTTGCCGCCGGTATCCTGCTGTTCACCTATGAAAACGGCAGCATTGATTTTATGGGGAGTCACCCGCTTTACAGAAAGAGAGGGGTCCCCAAAGCACTTCTCGACAAGGTAATGGGTGAGCTTCTGAGAGGCAGAAAAGTCAAGTATTACCACCTACCGGGAAGGTGACAAAGCAGATACCGGGTACCGTGACGAGATTAAGGAGCTTGGATTTGCTGGAAGCGGAATTACTGGTCGAATACGGCTACCCGACCCAACGGTTTGTGATGGGACAGGAGGAAAGGCTTCATGAGTGACGGTATGACAGTCCCGTTTCCCGACGAGCTTCTGCATCTGGAAGAAATTAACATGAAGCTTAAGGAGGCCCTGGAGAAAGCGGAGGAATCCGTCAGGAAATCAGAACGGGAATATATGGACACGAAACGGTATATGGTGGAACACCGGGGATATTGATCCTCATGAGATGTTTCAAAATGAGATGCTTCTGAAGCAGACGGACCGAAGCGGTGCCTTTGCGGTGGAGCGCCGCGACCGGATTGTAAAGATAAAAGAATCCCCTTATTTTGCCCGCATTGATTTCAGGGAAGAGTCCCGGAAGACAGAAGACAGATATTATATCGGGCGGTTTGCGTTCAATTATGAAAATCAACCGCTTATATTCGACTGGCGTGCCCCTATATCCGGCATGTTTTATGATTTCAATGTGGGAAAAGCCGGATTCCAGGCTCCGGACGGCCCTGTTTTCGGGGAGATAACACGCAAGCGGCAGTTCAAAATAAAAAACGGTCATATGGAATATGCGCTGGAGACTTCCTCTCATGTGCAGGATGAGGTGCTTCAAAAAGAATTAAGCCAGACATCTGATGAAAAGATGAAATCAATCATTTCAACTATACAAAAGGAGCAGAACCGTATTATCAGAAACGAAAAAGAAGGTACCATGATTATTCAGGGAGCAGCCGGTTCCGGAAAAACATCCATCGCCCTGCACCGGATAGCGTTCCTGCTTTACCGGTTTAAGGACAGGCTGAACGCTCGGAATGTGACAATCCTGTCCCCTAACCGTGTCTTCGGCGATTACATCTCAAATGTAATACCGGAGCTTGGGAGGAGCCGATTTTCGAACTTAATCTGTCGGAGCTTGAGAAGATTCAGCTTGAAGGTTTGATTGAATTTGAACCTGATAAAGATCCGCTTGAGCGGCAGGATGAAGCGTGGGCGCAGAGAGTGCAGTTTAAATCAACGATGGAATTTGTTTCCATGATGGATCGGTACATAGAACAATTGCCGGACTTGATTTTCAAACCCGCCGATTTCGTTTTCGGCAGCTTTACCGCTGAAGGAGAATGGATAATGAAACGTTTTCGCGCGTATAGCAAATATCCTGTCAGAAAGCGGCTTTTGATGGTTGCTGAAGATATCCGTGACCGCTACGAAACGGAGGCTGTTATGGAGGCTGAAGGCGCCCCGCTGCGGACCAGGACGGTAGCAAAAAGCCTGGGTTCCATGCTTACAATGAAAAATACGCTTGCCGTATATAAGGACTTTATAAAGAATTGGGAACCGGTCAATGCTTGTCATGCCGTTTAAAAAGACCCTCGAATGGGCCGACGTTTATCCCTTTCTCTATCTTCATTCCGTGATCGAGGGAGTGAAGGAAAGCAGTCTTACGAAACATCTGGTGGTGGATGAGATGCAGGATTACACGCCGGTTCAGTATGCGGCCCTAAACCGCATGTTCCCCTGCCAGAAAACGATACTCGGGGATTTCGGACAATTTATCAATCCCAACCATTTGCACAGTCTGGCGGATCTTCAGGAGCTATATAAAGAAGCGGAGTTTGTGGAGCTTAACAAAAGCTACCGTTCGACCTATGAGATTATCTCCTTCGCGAAGCGCATTCAGGAAGTGGCGGCTTTAGAGCCGGTTGAACGCCATGGGGAACAGCCGGTACTAATCGCGTGCCAGGACACAGCGGAAGAAATCAGAGTGATCAAAGAGGCAATCCAAAATTCCGGAAGGGAGGCAGCGCTTCACTTGGAATCATTTTAAAAACAAACATATTGGCAGGAGCATTATATAATGAGCTGGGCGGATCGTGTGAAGCAAATCTGCTCACGCCGGAGAGCTCGGTTTTTCGAAACGGAGTCACCATAACTTCGGTTCAAATGTCAAAAGGTCTGGAATTTGATGAAGTTCTAATCCCCCAGGCGGATGACAGAACATATTCATCCCGCTATGACAGAAGTCTTTTGTATATTGCCTGTACACGCGCCATGCATAGGCTGACACTCACATATACAGGCAGAATAACGCCGCTGGCTGTTCGGAAATAAATGCTGTTCGGAAAACACTCTGTTTCCACGCTCTCGGAATTGTGGTAGAATGGAAGAAAGCAGAATGATAAATATGAATTTGAGGGAGATAAAGATAATGGCAAAAGAAAAAGGTTCATTCAAGGAGTTTCTTTCGGCAGTTGCACCAGAATACCAAGCGTTTGTCAAGAAACTTGATAACAAACTTATGGAACAGGGCTGTGAACTCGTCATCAAAGAAGCGAAAAGCGGTTATACCGCTTCATATCGACTAGAGAAGAAAACCGTAATGAACTGGGTATTTCGCAAGTCGGGCATTCTGGCACGGATTTATGGCGACAATGCGGGCAGATATGAAGATATCATCGCTTCCCTGCCTGCCGATATGCAGAAGAAAATGACTACTTCCCGTGACTGCAAGAGACTTATTGATCCAAATGCTTGCAGCGATACCTGTGTGAAAGGTTTTGTTTATACCTTGAATGGCAACGCGCATAAAATGCCGGAATGACGGAATGTTCTTCCTGCTTACAAATGAAACAGCGGAGCATATAGCGAAACTGATTTGCGCAGAGGTTAATGTGCGTAAGGCAGCTTCATAGCAGCGAATTTGAAGTTGTATGGAGGGTATGGCGTGAAGCAAGATACTGTAATGAAATTTGTGGAAGCAATTAACACTCAAAATATGCCGCTTATTATTGATATGATGTCAGAAGATTTCCATTTCATTGATACCTATGGTAATAAAGAAAATAAGGAACAAATGAAAACAGGATGGAAAGGGTATTTTGATTGGTTTCCTGATTATCTTATTGAAGTTTTTGATTATATTGAAAGTGATAAGTTTTCTATGATTATAGGTAAAGCAAGTGCTTCATATATGGGAATCAAAGAAAAGTATTGGGAATTTCCTGCTTGTTGGAAAGTGATTGTTAATGGAAATCAGATTCAAACATGGCAAGTATTTTGTGATTCCAAAAAGCAATTAGATTCGATGAAGTAAATTCTAGTTTATCTAGGAGTTGGCAAGGCTGAAATCGTGGATAAGTACCAGCCGGGAGCGCATGCCAAAACCGCCGGTGTCCTGCAAGCAGACGAAGCTTCGTTATAGCAGGCTGACAGAGGAAGATAACAACGGCTGATCCGGAAACCCATTTAAGAGGGCTACGGTATAGCCGTGGCCTTCTCAATGCAAAAGAAGGGCTATCAGCTTACCGCCGATAGCCCTTCTTTTGTTATCACATTCCGCTTGCCGACTGCCCAATCTGAATGTTCTTCAACACTTCCTTATTGGGTGTCAGCCTTCAGGTCCGTCATCAGAAAGATAAATTAAAATCACGCGCCAGCGCGTAACATTCCCGATGCCGAGCTTTTCCAGCTCCGCTGACGCAAATCTTAATTCTGAAAAAATAAATTCCTCCAGATGGGCCGATAAACCTTCAACATCGGATTGCTCCAGACACTCCATAAAACGTATCAAGATACGCAATACAGGCAGTACGGCGCGCCTGATCCGTAATGATGCTGCGCAGCGGATATCCCCATAAAAGCTGTTGGTACAGTTCAGTGTATATATTTCGGATTGCCTGGTAAGGAGCCATGTGCGTGAAAAGCTCAAGAATGCCGTAGGAAGCCAGTTCCTGCCGTCCAAGCCGCTGCAGTAATTTCAGACGTTCCATAACACGGGACCGGTCGGCGGGGGTAAAAGCGGCAGCAGTGATTCTCGATACTTCACGGCAGGACAGGGCAATAATCTGCATGCTTTGTGCATAGTCCAGAAGACGCCTTTGCAAAACGGGGTTGGTAAAGTCACAGTTTTCCGCTATTTCTTCTTGTGGGAGAATCTGTGTTCCCAGACCGTTGAAGGATTTCGTAACGCCGATACTGTTAAGCAGTGTCAGAGTCCTTCTGATTGTGCTGACGGAAACCTGCCGTTCCTTTGCCAGTCTTTCAAGGGAAGGAAGAAAGGTTCCGGCCGGATAAATTTCCGGTTGATGGCCTTCAAAAGCTCCATGCCGAGTGAGTAACAGCGCTGGGTTGCTTTTTTGTAGCTTGTCCATTGAAAGGGGATCTGCTGTTCCGGAGCCTGCACTGTGATTTTGCTGTCATAGAAACTGCACAGAGCACGGGAAAGCTGCTCCTGAAAGGTTTCTATGGATGAACGGAGTGCGGCCCAGTCTTTCTGACGGCACAGCCGGATCATATACAACAGGGAATTATCACCCTCATACCGTCTTGCAGTAAACCTGATGCTGAAGAGTGGGGCCTGAAAGAACATAAAGATCTGCCAAACCATGCGCATGAGAAGCTCATTTTGAAGAGAACCGTAAATAAGCTGCAGGTGGCGGATCATTCTGTAGGGCGGGAGAATATCCGTACGGAGAGCCAGAGCCTCCATCTGATCCAGGGTTTCCGGTGAAGCCTTTTTGAAACCAACCCACTGAGCATAGCTTAACAGCGGACGCATGGAGCGGCTCAATTCAATCAGAGCATCTTTTCTGATGGCATAGAAGTTCTGTATATGGCGGTCGGTATCCTCTGTGTCATAGCAGACCTTCACCAATGCGCCCACGCTTCTGGAAAGGGTGATATAGCCATCATGTTTCAGACGCAGGTAGGCCGAACGGACAGTATCGGTAGAAACTAAAAATAGCTGGCTGGCTTCCTCTATGGTTGGTAGCTGCTCTTCAAAGCGGTACACTCCAAACTCTATCTGCACAGCCAGAGTTTTATAAATAATCTGCTGCAATTCCATTTCATTTTCCAATTTCTGCTCCTCCTGTCGTATAACTAAATTGGTATGCCAGCTATAATATAACATTTTTTTGCGGCGAGTACCACCTTATTTGAGCAGCGGAACTATTCGAAGATTTTATGTATCCGGTATATAAGCATTTGTTGATTCACTAAAATAAGAGATGCCCCAAAGGCAAACTGCCATTTTCCTTGACGCAATGGCTCACGTATGTTATTATCTATAATAGACCGACCGTCGGTCTGTTATAGGAGGATAAGTATGAGGTAATAAAGGACGCCGATGTGCGGAAAAATGAGATATTGGATGCGGCTACGATTCTATTTGCCGAAAAAGGAGCCGATCATACAAGCGTTGCTGATATTATGACGGCTGTAGGTATCGCGAAAGGAACGCTGTACCATCATTTTAAGTCAAAAGAGGAAATAATGGATGCGCTGATTGAGCGTCAGACCTCCGTTCTGCTTAAAAAAGCTAAAATGGCAGCCGGAGATCAAAGCATGCCGGTAAATGAGAGAATGCTCCGCACTGTCCTGGCCCTTCACATGGACACGGAACAGACGGAGGAAATGATACGGCATCTGCACGAGCCTCAAAATGCACTCATGCACGAGAAGACAAAGCGGGTTATCTTCAGACAGGTGCCTGCCATAATGGCCGGCATTGTCGAGGACGGAATCGCGCAAGGCATTTTTGATGCACCGTATCCTCTGGAATCCATGGAGATGGCACTGTGCTATCTGGATGTGATGCTGGATGACAATATATTAAAACTCGGTAAGACACAGCGTTCGGAAAAAATCAGGGCTTTCCTCTGTCTGTTGGAACGCCTTCTCGGGGCTGAATCAGGGGAGCTTACGGAGCTTGAAGCAGCATTTCAGGCAAGTGAAAGCAAAAGCAGCATATGAGCCGTTTAAAGCGTATAAGCCATAAGAATGCGGTATGCTGCAGAATGATCCGGAAGAACCTCTCAGGAAATAAGGCGGTTTCACTTATTACGATGCTTTTTATCGCTGCCGCCTCCATTGCTTTCGCTTTCGGCTCTTCTCACGGCAAACCTGGCCGGAGCGGTGGAACAGCTTATGATGGATGCCCAGACGCCACATTTTATGCAGATGCATACCGGCGCCCCGGGCATAACAAAGCTGGAAGCCTTTGCAAAAGATAATGCCAATGTGGCGGATTTTCAGGTTCTGAATTTTTTGAATCTCAATAACGCTCATATAAGCATCGGAGGAAATTCCCTGCCGGCAGCGTACAGGATAATGGTGTCTGCGTCCAGAGCGGCCGGTTCGATTTCCTTCTCGGCCCGGATAACCAGCCGGTGAGACCGGGAAGGGGTGAAATCTATGTTCCTGTCTGTTATTACAAGAATGGGGTGGCAAAGGCGGGCGATAAAGCCGTCCTGTCCGGCCATATTTTTACCGTAGCCGGATTCGTGAGGGATTCCCAGATGAATTCTTCCCTTGCATCCTCTAAACGCTTTGTTGTGAGCGAAGCGGATTACTCCCTGTTAGAACCCCTTGGCACCGTCGAATACCTGATTGAATTCCGTCTGAAGGACTTATCAGGCCTCGGCACTTTTGAGGCGGCTTACAGTGCCGCCGGGCTTGCATCCAACGGGCCTGCGCTCACCTGGCCCCTGTTTCGGATGATAAGCGCCGTTTCAGACGGTATTATGATTGCTGTTATTGTATTGGTGGGCATTCTTGTCATCTTTATTGCACTGCTTTGCGTCCGTTTTACGCTTCTGGCCAAAATCGAGGACGATTACCGGGAGATTGGAGTTATGAAGGCAGTCGGAATGCGGGTAACCGACATCAGGAGGATTTACCTGGCGGTTTATGGGTTCCTTGCCGCCGCCGGAAGCGCTGCCGGATTCCTGCTTTCAATTTTGCTGCTGAAACCGCTGCGTGAGGGCATCCGGCTGAATCTTGGCGACGGAGGAGGCGGGGCGTCCTCTCTGCTGGCCGGATTGGCCGGTGCGGCGCTTGTATTTCTGTTAATTCTTCTGTATGTTAACTGGAACCTGCGGCGTTTCCATCAGATTTCTGCCGTACAGGCAATCAGGTTTGGCTGCAGAACCGGTGCGTCGGACGGCTTCAGAGTGGTTAGGCTGTCAAATAAAAGCAGATGTTCGGTGAACTTTCTGCTTGCGATAAATGATGTCCTTGCCAGAAAACGGCTTTATGCCACGATGCTGTTTGTTATTATGCTGTCAAGCTTTATCATGATTGTGCCCCAGAATCTGTACCATACTATTTCTGGAGAAGATTTTGTCACATATATTGGAGTTGGGGATTGTGACCTCAGGCTCGATATCCGGCAGACCGGCCAAATCGAAGATAAGACGGCGGAAGTAGGAGCGTTTATGAGAGAGGACCCGGAAATTGCAGACTATGCCCTCTTTGTCTCAAAGACTTACCAGATCAGGACGGAGGATGGAGCGGCCGAAAACCTGAAGGTAGAACTTGGAGAGCATACCGCATTCCCCCTCCGGTACGCGTCCGGCACAATGCCGGCTAAGGAGAGTGATATCGCCTTATCGGCGCTCAACGCGAAAGAGCTGGGGAAAAATATCGGCGATACAATTATCCTGCTGTCGCCTGACGGGGAACGCAGCCTTACAGTCTGCGGTATCTATTCGGACATCACAAACGGCGGAAAGACCGCAAAGGCCGCTTTCGCGGATCGTTCAAAGGAAGCAGAGTGGAGCATCGTCTGCGCCAATCTGGCCGATAAGAGCATGCTGTCCCGCATTAACCTGAAGTACTCAAAGAAATTTCCTTATGCGAAAATTTCGGGAATAGATGAATATATGGCGCAGACCTTCGGCCAGACACTCCGTTCCGTGCGCTCAGCCTCTCTGTCTGCCGTCCTGTCGGCGGCGGTAATCACCCTGCTGGTGACCCTGCTGTTTATGAAGCTTTTAGTGGCAAAAGACCGGTATTCCATTTCCGTACTGCGGGCCATAGGCTATACCCGATCCGATATCGGCCTCCAGTATGCGTGGCGAGCGGTATCTGTTCTGAGCATAGGGATTATCTTGGGAACCGTGTTGGCCGGAACTCTTGGGGAAAATCTGGCTGCCGCCGCGATATCCTCATTCGGAGCAGAAACCTTCCGGTTTACAGTCGATCCGCTATCCACTTATTTTCTTTCCCCGCTGATTCTGCTTCTCACCGCTCTGTTAGCGGTGGTACTGGGCACATCCCGTGCGGGCGACGTCAAATTATTTGAATCCATAAAGGAGTAGATATGAACCAATTGTTAGCCGGCATTGAAATTATCAAATCCCTGGGAAACGGAGCTGAAAAGCGAAGCGTGCGTCTCTGGCCGGGAGCGCAGAGGGCAGCAGGGCAGCCCGCTCCGGCGCGCTCACAGAGAGACTCTGCTGGTGGCAGACGAGGACGCAGATTACCGCGCCCAGGTATGCAGAACCTTTTCCGACTCGTTTGAGGTGCGGGAAGCCGCCAGCTGTGAGGAGGCATTAAAAGCGCTGGGGAGCAGGTGGACGGATACGGCGGCCGCTATCCTGAGCCTGACCCTGCCGGGAATGGACGGTATGCGCATCCTGGACGCAATCCAGAAGGCAAAGGGAGGCTGGGAGATTCCGAGCATTGTCACGGGGCCTCAGAACATGGAGCTGGAGCGGCTTGCCATCGAACACGGCGCCGCCGACTATGCGGTAAAACCCCACAGCCAGGAGGTGCTGCGAAAGCGGGTTCTGCGGGCAGTCAGCATCCATTCCCTACAGGAGCGGGCCCGTGTTCTGCAGGACGAGGCCTGCCGGGACGCCATGACGGGCCTGCTCAACCGGAGAGGTCTGGACGCCATATCAGAAACACTGCGTCAGGAGGCCGATTCGGCCGTCTTTATGTTTGACCTGGACGATCTGAAAAAATTTAATGATAAATATGGCCACGAGGAAGGAGATCATCTGATTATCCACTTTGCTTCCCTGCTGCGCCCACACCGGGCGGAGGACATCCTGGTACGGATGGGCGGGGATGAGTTTCTCGTGGTGATGCGCCGGATGCGCACTCTGGACAACGCCCGGAAAAAGGGGACTGCCATCTGCAGGGCTTTTTATAAGAGCCGTTATGCGGAGCTTGATACGGCGGCCTGTTCGGCCGGCGTCACGCTCTGGCGTGCAAAAGAGTCCATACATGAGATGATACGGCAGGCCGACGAAGCATTGTACGCTGCAAAGCCGGCGGCAAGGGAGTGCCACTGCCATGGAAAGGATAAAGGAAATGGAAACAGCAATGACTGCCTGGGAGACTCTGCAGGCGTTCTGCGCTAGCCTGGTTTGAGAGGCGCAGCGCGGAGGAGACGAGCCTCTTTCTGGACAATGAATTCTGCTTTGTGGGAACGGGAGAGGATGAGTTTGCGCACAGTCTTCAGGAGATGAAAGAATACATAGCAAAAGATATCAGGGAAATACCGGAACCTTTTTCCGTTACGCTGACGCTCTTTCAGGAGCAAGAGGATACATGATGAAGTTTACAATTTATCTGCATGGATGAACCTTAAAATTCGCAGTACTGCTGGCGGCTGAGGAGGATTTTTCACCCTGGTTGGCGGACGGGAGGCTGGAGGTGCGCACCCTGTGGTTCTCGGAACCGGGAGTCAGCCAGCAGGGCGGAGAACATTATCCCCAGACACTGGTCGTGGAGAACCTTGCCAGGCAGCGCTAGGAACTGCTCGGCGATTCTCTGCCCGGCGGAATGATGGGCGGATACATCGAAGAGGGCTTTCCGTTTTACTTTATCAACAGCCGGATGCTCAAAGTACCTCGGCTACTCCGGTGAGGAGGAATTTGTCTCCGACATCGGCGGTATGGTTTCCAACTGCATGCATCCCGACGACCGGGCCGCGGTGGACGCGGAGGTTGCCCGCCAGATAGCGGAGCGCGGCGAATATGTGGTCGAGTACCGGATGAAGAAGCAAAACGGCTCCTATATCTGGGTCCACGATCTGGGACGCAGGATCACGGCGGAAAACGGCATGCCGGCCATTATCTCGGTCTGCCTCGATATTACGGCGCAGAAAACGGCCCAGGCAGAGGTTATGCATCTCTATAACAATGTTCCCGGCGCAGTGTTCCGCGTCAGGTACGACGATACCTTTACCGTCGCAGACGCCAGCGACGGCCTGTATGAGCTGTTGGGATATACAAGGAAGAATTCGCCGCGCTGGGGAACCGGATGGCCTCCGTCGTCTATCCCGGCGATCTGGACGCCGTTCGAAAAAAACTGCTGGCGGACAGGGGCCGCGGGGATACAATCCGGGACGAACACCGTCTGGTCTGCAAGAACGGGAAAATTAAATGGATCTCACTGAAGGCCCAGCTGATGTCCGGGGATGACAGAGCGTTATTTCTACGGCGTCTTTGTGGATGTCACCGACGAGAAGCTGGCCCAGAAGCGGGCCGGCGAACTCTACGAGGAACTCGCTTATTTCGTTCAGGCGGCTTCAGCCGAGGGAAGTATCCAGGGCCGGGTCAATATTACGCAGGACAGGGTCGAGAGTTATCATTCCACAGAAGCCGCCGCTATCACGCAGAAGGGGAAACCTATGAGAAGGCAATCGGGAAACTGGCGGCCGCCGCTTCGGAACCGGAATATGGCAAATACCTGAGGACCGCCCTTGACAGGGCAAATGTGGCGGCGGAATTTGCGGCCGGAAAAAATAATTATGATTTTGAATATCTGCGCAAGCGCAAGGACGGCGGAATCTTCTGGAGCAGGACGAATTTCAGGTTCTATCAGAATCCGGAAAGCGGCGACCTGATCGCATTCTTCTATACGAGCGATGTCACGGAACAGAAAATACAGAGACAGCTTTTGAGCAAGGTGACCGAGCTGGACTATGAGCTTCTTTCCGACATTGACATCCGCAATGATACGTATCATGTGGTATCCTCCCATCCCGGCGCCGAGGGGATGATGCCGGAAAAGGGCCGGTTTCAGGCAGAAGCCGTAAAAATCGCCGTATCATTTATGGATGAAGACGCAGCGCAGGAATATCTTACAAAATTAGACCCTGAATACATGAAGCGGGAATTAGACGGACACGGCAGCTACAATTTTATGACGCAGACCCGCGATGAACATGGAGCGGTGCGCGTCAAGCGGTATCAGGTCTTTATATCAGCCGGAACTGGAACGCGTATGCATTGCGCGCACCGATGTCACCGATATCATCCGCCAGGAACAACAGCAGAAGGAGGCGCTGGCGGCCAATGACGGCGGCAGAACAGGCGAATGCGGCCAAAACGGACTTCCTGTCCCGGATGAGCCACGAGATCCGCACGCCCATGAATGCCATTATCGGAATGAGCGCCATCGCCGCCCAGGCTGTCGGCAATGACGAGCAGGTCGCCGAGTGCATCTCAAAAATCGGGATTTCATCCCGGTTCCTGCTCTCACTCATCAACGATATCCTGGATATGAGCCGGATCGAAAGCGGAAAAATGCTTCTGAAAAATGAAAAAATTCCAACGGAGGATTTTTTAAACGGCCTGAATGCCATCTGTTACAGCCAGGCGGCATCCAAGGGAGTGGATTACGAATGTATTGCGGATCCCACGCTGGACGATGTTTATACCGGGGATGCCATGAAACTCCAGCAGGTCCTGCTCAATATCTTATCAAATGCCATCAAGTTTACTGGAGGGCGGCAAGGTCACTTTCTCCATTGGTCCGCAGGAAAGTCCGCAATATGGCCGGACTGCGTTTCACCGTCAACGACAACGGGATCGGCATCGGCGAAGACTTCCTGCGTCATATGTTTGAGCCCTTTGCGCAGGAATCCATGGGCACCACTGCCCTGTATGGAGGCACCGGTCTGGGAGCGCCATATCAAAAGTATTGTGGATATGATGGGCGGAACAATCACCGTGCGCTCGATCAAGGGAATCGGGTCGGAATTCACCGTGGATGTGGAACTGGGGATCACGGAGGAAGAGATGCGCCGCCGTAAGAGGAAAAAGGAAAATCCCAATTTTCCGCGCTGAAAACCCTGGTTGTGGACGATGACGTGACCGTATGTGAGAGCGCGATGGTTACGCTTAAGGAAATAGGAATCATCGCCGAATGGGTGGACAGCGGCCAAAAGGCCATCGGCCGGGTACAGGAGCTGTGCGGCCTTGGAAGATATTTCGATATGATACTGATCGACTGGAAGATGCCTGAAATGGACGGCATCGAGACAGCCCGGCGCATCAGGGCCATGGCGGGACCGGAGGTCACTATCATCATTATGACCGCCTATGACTGGGCAGCCATCGAACATGAGGCCAGGTCGGCCGGGGTGAATCTGCTGATGAGCAAGCCCATGTTTAAGTCCTCGCTGGTTTCCGCCTTTTCAGGGTTCTCGGTGAAAAGGAGGAAAAGGAGGCGGAGAATAAACCGGAAATTTATGATTTCACAGGGCGCAGGGTTCTTTTGGTGGAGGACAACGCCATTAATACCGAGGTGGCCACGGTCGTGCTGGAGAGCAGGGGATTTACCGTGGATACTGCGGAAAACGGGCTGCGGGCCATCGAGATGTTCAGTAAATCGGAAGCCGGCTTTTACGACGCGATCCTCATGGATATCAGGATGCCGCTGATGGACGGGCTGACGGCTACCAAGAATATACGGCATCTGACCAACCGCGATGCCGGGACTGTCCCCATCATTGCCATGACGGCCAACGCCTTTGATGATGATATCGAAAAAGCAAGGCTGCCGGGATGAACGCCCACCTGGCCAAGCCCATTGAGCCGGAACGGTTGTTTCAGGTCCTGTATCATTTTATCTTGGGCCAATAGGAGGGATACGCAATGATGACAACGGCGATGAACAAAGAACTGAAATCAGTTCTCGACGGTATTCCCAGCGGAATGTGTATCTACCGTGTGGACCAGGGACGGCTTTATCCGCTTTATCATAACCCGGCTTTTTTTAAGGTGCTGGGGTCTTCCGGCAGGCATGCACAGGTCATGGAGCAGGTGGACTTCATCGGCGTCCATGAGGATGACCGCGCCGCACTGCAGTTAAATCTGGCAGGTTTGCTGGGAGGCGGAGAATCGCTGCGGCATACCTGCCGACTTTTCCACGACGAACTGGGGGAATACCGGTGGATTTGCATCGAAGGTTCCCGGCGGGTCCACCACGATGGAACTGAACTTCTGTATGCTGTCTACAGCGATGTAACGGAGCAGAGGAGGATGGAGCAGTATTTCCAGAATACGCTTAAAAATCTTCCGGGCGGCGTGGTGGTGGTCCGTTACGAAAAGGATGGAAGCATTGTCCCTGAATATATATCGGAAGGTCTGGCGGTAACCACCGGGATGACGCTCAAAGATACCTGGGAACTGTATCAAGAGGACGCCCTGACGGGCGTACATCCGGACGATCTGGAAGGCGTCCGCAGGCAGCTGGATGCATATCTTGTAAGCGGCAAAAATCATTGGGAAATTGAGTACCGGCTCCTGAAAGGGAACGGAGAGTATGTATGGGTGAAGAATACCCTTTCTCTGATCGAGCATGAGGGCGGAGAAAGGAAGATATATTCCACTTTCAACGACATGACAAAGGAGCGGGAAGAACGGGCCCGCGTCCGTCAGCAGTACGACGACCTGCTCCTGCGCCATCATCAGCGGTCGGATCCCAACGTCCTTGTGACGGGCCACTGCAATATCACGCAGGACCGGATAATACAGATGAGCGACCAGACAGGCGCAGGCCTGCTGGAGGCATTCGGCGCCGTGCGCGAGGATTTTTTCATCGGTTTGTCAACTCTGGTGGAAGATGAGGAGGAGAGGCAGAGCTTCCGGAACACTTACCTGCGCGCCCCCGCACTGGCGGCTTTTGAACGGGGGGAGACGAAACGGACACAGGATGTTTTGTCAAGCTGCCGAATGAAGGAACCGGCCGGTATGTGAGAGTGGAGATGAATCTGGTGTCGACGCCGGACAGCGGCGACGTCACGGGGATCCTGACAGTCCTCGATATCACGGAGCAGACCATTTCCAACCGGATTAGCTGTCAGTTGTCCGTCACAGGTTATGATTTTGTGGCGGATGTGGATCTGAGGCGGGACACGTACAAGATTATCTCCCTGGATGAGAAAGCCTGCTGTGTGCCGCCGCACCAGGGCGTTCACTCATTCCGGGTAGACAGGCTGCTGCAGTCCGGGGTGGTGCCCAGGGACCGGGAACAGTTCCGGGACGGCCTTAATCCCGGGCGCATGCTGGAGCGGCTGAAGCATGGGCAGACCTATACGTTTTCCTATTCCATGGACGATAACGGGGACATCCGTACCAAGAATATCACGGTCGCGCCCATTGACCTGCGGCTGGGCAGGGTATGCCTGTCCAGGACAGATATTACCGATTCCATACGGGAGCAGCAGCGGCTGCTCAGGGTAATCGCTTACACCTGCGAACTGGCCGGCTTTATCGATGCGGCTTCGGGAAGCTTTATTATGTACACAAGACAGATGATCCTTGAGAATCTGCCGCCCCACACCACACAGAATTATAACGAGGTGCTTGACAACCTGGCCGGATGTTACGGGACGGCGGTCAGCCATGAGGAAGTAAAACATATGTTCTGTCTCGAAACCCTGCTCCACAGGCTTGCAGAAAAGCCGGAAGGCTACGATTTTGTCCTTCCTTATCAGGTGACGGACAGTCTGCGGTACAAGCAGGTCAATGTATTGTGGGGAGACCAGAATCACAAGACGGTCTGCCTGGTGCGATCCGACGTGACGGATATGCTGGCCGCGGAGCGGGCGGCTAAGACAGAGCTTGAACGGGCTCTCAAGCTGTCGCGGGAGGCCAGTCTGGCCAAAAGTGATTTCCTGTCGGCAATGAGCCATGATATCCGTACGCCCATGAATGCTATCATGGGGATGACAACGCTTGCAAAGGCCAACAGCGGCGATCCCGTCCGGGTTCTGGACTGCCTGCAGAAAATATCCGCGGCCTCCGGTCATCTGCTGAATCTGATCAACGACGTTTTGGATATGAATAAAATTGAGAGAGCACAGATCACGCTGAACCGGGAGAAGATTTATCTGCCGGATCTGATTAAGCAGATTGGGGAAATCATCGCGCCCCAGGCGGAACAGGCGGGCCTTTGCTGCGAGATTCTTCCGGGCGGGATACGAAATCCCTGCTTTTATGGCGACACCCTCCGCATCAGCCAGATCCTTATTAATATTTTAGGCAACGCGGTTAAATTCACGCCGCGGGGCGGCAGCGTGCGTTTCCTGGCGGAGGAGATTCCCGGGGCGGCAGGCTCTGGACAGGCATGTTACCGCTTCACCGTCAGAGATACGGGGATCGGCATGGCAAAAGAGACGTTGGATCATCTTTTTGAGCCTTTTGTCCGCAGCTGGGCCGTGTCACGTGTGGAGGGAACCGGACTTGGCCTGAGTATCGTCAAGGGGCTGGTAGACCTGATGGGGGGCAGCGTATCCGTGCAGAGCGAACCGGAAAAAGGCACCACTTTTTGTTGAACTGAAAGGAGAGGTCGTGGAGTCCGGCGAATGGAGGCCCTTACGGGAGCCGCAGCTGCCGGAGACAGCGGGGAAAGGCCTTTTTACAGGGCGGCGTATCCTGATAGCGGAGGACAATGAAATCAACGCTGAAATTATTTGCGAAATCCTGCGTATGTGCGATATAATAACTGAGGTGGAAAGCAATGGGGCCCTGGCTGTCGAAGCGTTCTTTTCCGCGGCTCCGGGGACTTACGATGCCATCCTGATGGATATCCAGATGCCCGAGATGGACGGATATGAGGCTGCCCGGATCATTCGCGCGGACAGCAGGACCGATGCCAAAGTCATTCCCATCATCGCCATGACTGCCAACGCATTTGAGCAGGACGTCAAAACGGCTATGGAAGCGGGGATGGATGCCCATGCAAAGCCCATTGATGTAAACATTCTGTATGAAACGCTCACTCAGGTAATGGGGAGAGAAGCATGAAAAAAAGGACAGTAACTGCCATGTTTTTTTCACTTATGCTGCTGTCGGTTCTTACCATAGCGCTGCTGGCAAGGGCAGAAAAGAAGAGAAATATTCAGCAGGCGGAATACGTAATGCTCAGCGAGATCAGTAAGATCCAGTACGCGATTGATTCCCGGCTGTTAAGCGCGGAAATTTTTGAAATGATTATCGTCAATAACCATGGCACGATTACGGAATTTGAAATGACGGCAGAGCGTTTATATGAAAATGATCCCGCAATCCGCAGTTTACAGCTTGCGCCGGATGGGATTGTGACCTACGTTTATCCGTTGGAGGGCAACGAAAATGCATTCGGCAGTCTTTTTGACCACCCGGAGAGAAAGGCGGAGGCTGAATATGCCAGAGACACCGGAAAGATGACGCTGTCAGGCCCATATGAGCTTTCCCAGGGAGGTCTGGGGCTGGTGGCCAGAAAACCGATTTATTTAGACAATGAAGCGGGAACCTACTTTTTGGGGCTTCAGTATAGCCGTTCTGAATGTACCGGAAATCTTTCACAGAGCGGAACTTAAAAATCTGTCAAACCGGGGTTATGCCTATCAGATATATAAGATAACGCCGGAAGATGAAATTCAAATCATATCCGCCAATACAGAAAACGATATGTCGGGAGCGATTGAAGGCAGCATATCGGTTCCCAATGGAACGTGGTTTTAAAATGATGCCGAAAACAGGGTGGGTTTCATGTAAAAATATTATGTTGGAAAGTATTGCGGCGGTGCTAATCGATGTGCTGCTCATCCTGCTGGTGTATGGGGGATGGACCATCCTCCGTCAGAAAAGAAAGATGACCGAACTGGCGAACACGGATCCGCTCACCGGTTTATACAATGTCCGCCGGTTCATGTCAATCATGAAACAACTTCATGAAAATAAGCAGCCGTTCGGCGTGCTTTATCTGGATTTGAACAAGTTTAAAGAGGTGAATGATCAATACGGACACGATGCCGGAGATAAGCTTTTAGTGGAAGTGTCCTCCCGAATCAGGGAATGCCTTAGAAACGAAGATTTTTTATTTCGGATCGGAGGGGATGAATTTTCGATTGTCATACCGGAACAGAAATCCTGTGAATTTTATAATGCCCTGACAGAACAGATTACTGCGGATATTGCCAGGCCCTGTCTGGTATCGGGCATTACATTGTATCCGGGCGTCAGCTGCGGCTTTTCGAGATATCCGGATGAACAGTCGGAAATTGAACATTTACTCCGGGAGGCAGACAGAAAGATGTATGAAATGAAATACCGGCAGTCTTAAAATGAAGAGCATAAGTCTTATAGAGCCAATATTTTATGATGGGCCTGAAGGCGTGCGGAATGGAGATTAGAATGGAAAAGTTGATGTATGTGATGCTGATTGAGAAAAGCAAGACCTATAATAAATTAACAAAGAAGGCAGTTACAGAACATGTTGAAAATATAAGGAAGCTGGACGATGAAGGAAAACTGGAAATCTGTGGTGTGTTTAAAGGCTATCCAGGAATGGCAGGTATGTATATTCTGAAAACAGATAGCCGTGAAGAAGCAGAAGAACTTTGCAAAATGGAGCCTTTGGTTATTGGCGGATATGCAACATATAAATTAGTTACTTTGCAAGTTGCGAATCGGGAAAATAACTACCTGCTGTAAAATGAGAGGTTGAAATGATAAAGATTAGAAATGAAAAAGAAAGCGATTACAAGGCTGTAGAAAAAATTACGAGGAAGGCCTTTTATAATCTCTATGTTCCGGGGTGTGTAGAGCATTATCTGGTTCACACCATGCGCGGACATGAGGATTTCATACCAGAACTGGATTTTGTAATCGAACTGGACGATCAGGTGATTGGGAATATTATGTATACAAAAGCCCGGCTGGTTGATGAAGCCGGAACAGAAAAAGAAATCCTAACCTTTGGTCCGGTCAGCATTACGCCTGAATATCAGAGAATGGGTTATGGAAAGATGCTTATCGAGCATTCCTTTGAACAGGCCGTGCTGCTTGGATATGATGTAATTGTTATCCTGGGAAGCCCGATGAACTATGTGGGCCATGGCTTTAAAAGCTGTAAGAAATTGAATGTCTGCATGGAAGATGGGAGATATCCGGCTGCCATGATGGTGAAGGAATTGGCACCCAATCGGTTAGACGGCAGAAAATGGTTCTATTATGACAGCCCTGTTATGGCAATTTCCGAGGAAGAGGCCCGGAAGTATGACGATACATTAGAAAAAATGGAAAAGAAACATCAACCGAGTCAGGAAGAGTTTTATATTTTGAGCCATGCTTTTATTGATGACGGTGACCTGTAAGCGGAGCGTGCAGGTTATCGTTGAGTAAGACATGCTGCGCCAAATAAAGTATACAATGGCAGCAGGCAGGGCAGTCCCCAGAGTCTGACATGAGGTTTGATTTATTGGAGATAAAAGATGAAAGAATATATAATAAAGGACGATCCGCCATACAACGGTAATCGGACAGCAGCATTTAAAGGTCATAGATGGTGGTGCTGGCTTCGCTCACCCGGGCGCAATAATTTAAAAGCCGTATATATTCATGGCGATGGCAACATAGGTATCCAGGGTAACAATATTTTCCTTTGCAATATTTCCTGTTTCCATCCTGCGACCGGTGATAACAGAGGCGGCGTGCGGCCTGCTTTATGGCTGACAATGAAAGAATAACAGGCAAAGAAAGCCCTGGCATGGGCTCTGCTTTTGTAAATGTCAAGTTTCCTGGAAATAAGGTAGTGTCAAGTGAATTATGAAAACCCGAAGCCGGGTGAACTGGCAACATTAGAACCTTGAAAATTGCAGATATGTAAGAAATCGGCAGTTCCCGCCACCCTTGACGGCACGCCAAAACAATGCTCTGAACGTCTTACCGACGGCGAAGAACTCAAGAACAGATAACATTTCACCGTCGTAGTCACAGCATGGTAGCATTGGTTTGGCGTGCATCAAGGGCAGGTCCCCTGGCGCGTTTTGTCCCTCCGGCTTGGAATCTAAGAACAGATTGAGCCAGCTGTCTGCTGTTCCTGCAGCCGGAGGATGGTTTGCTGTCCGAGCAGGATCAGGAGCTGCCATTTACCGGGCATGTTGTCTGCGTCTTCCAGCATATCGACTTTATTGAGCACCTGATAATGATTGTGCTTGTGAGGGACGCAGGAAGTTGTAGTAAGCAACCCAGAGTGCCACGTTATAGTTTGCGCCATTGTAATTATCGTAACCACAGGTGACCCGGTAAGTGGATTTAAAAGTACGGTTGAGCCGTTCGGTCATCTGCTTGTAAGGACGGAACTCCCTGGAGACGGCATCGTCGTTTGCGAGTCCGATTACCTGGGTGATGTCAAATTTGAAGCCTTCCCCAGCTCCTGAGCGAACTGCAGGGCGGCCAGCGGATAGGCGCTGTACCATCGGCAATGAACCGGAACTTCTCAGGAGTTTCGTTAGGCCTGGAACGCCATGCGCATGGCGAGAATGCAGGGTCCGACCGATCGGTTGTCTGAAACCTGGTATCCGAGGATGGAGCGTGAGCGCCGTCCATGATGAACCAGATGTAGCCTTTGATGCCGCGTACCTTGATATAGGTCTCGTCGGCGGTGAACACGGATGACTTCGGGTATTCATAGTGGTCAACAAAAGGCTTGATGACCATGGCGGCCGTCCTGGCATAGTTGGCAACCTGCTGGTGGGAAATCCGGATGCCATAGAGATCGTTTAAGGCCTGGGCAGTTTTTCGGAGAAAGCTGGAGGTTGACATGCATGGTAAGGCACAGGGACATGATGTGTGCGTTATGTTTAGAGAACTTCAGGGAGGAAGCATTCTTTGGCAGGAAGTCCAGGTCCATGCGGAAGAAATCCACGGTGAATTCCCGGTAGAGGTAATGGAGTTTGTATTTATTTTACCGTGATCCTCATCCAGATGTTTTTCTCAACCCTGGAGAGGTTATGCAGATAGAAGGAACACTTTGGATTGACACATTTGTGGATGCGGAAGAACCTCCGGTCCTTTTTCGGGACAAGGGTGTGTCCACAGTAAGGGCACACGAAACGGACTGGGCGAGGTAACAAGCTCCCCCGTGACGAACGTCTGGCCACAGACCTTGCACTGATACTTGCCCGTTGCCGCCATTATTATCATAGAGATAGTGGTGGGGAGCGCCACAGAGGTGGACAGACGGTATCCTCGGGAATGGATTCCCATTGCGCCGCTGGACCGACCTGACGGTTTTACCATACTTCCAGAGGTAGTATTCCAGTAGGAACTGCCAGTCTTGTTTGATGAAAGGCTTGATGACAGGGAGGCGGTCAGTGGTAAATTTGTGGTATTTAGGGGAGTGGGAATCATCGAAGGCCCACTGCTTGAGAGGGATATATCTGCAGATGAAGTTCAGGAGCCAGCAAATAGTTTTGTATTGTTCTTGAATTACAGTAAGTAAATAGAGTATAATGTTATCCATAGCAATGATCAATCCTTTGGTTGTGATGTTTTTGTGGTGATTACATTATACCAAAAGATCATTGCTTTTATTTTAAAAAGTGGTGTAATCCTTGGAAACACGAGGTTTTTAATAAAAACGGTGGTCAGGACTTACCATTACAAAGGTAGTGTCAAGTGATTATGAAAACCGATGGCCAGGGAACCCGGCGTAAATGAACCTGTAAATTACAGATATATTTAGAAACTGGCAGTGTCCGCCACCCTTGACGGCACACCAAAACAATGCTCTGAACGTCTTACCGACGGCGAAGAACTCAGGAACAGATAAGATTTCACCGTCTGCGTCACAGCATGATAGCATTGTTTTGGCGTGCCATCAAGGGCAGGTCCCTTCGGGATGGCTGCATTTTACCTCTGGCCCGGAATCTAAGAACAGATTTAACCGGCAGCCTGCGGTTCCTTCAGCTGGAGGATGGTCTGCTGACCGAGCAGAATCAGGAGCTGCCACTTCCCGGGCATGTTGTCAGCCCCCTCCAGCATACCGACTGGATTGAGCACCCGATAGTGGTTGTGCTTATGGGGACGGAGAAAGTTGTAGTAGGCGACCCAGAGCGCCACGTTATAGTTGGCGCCATTGTAATTGTCGTAACCGCAGCTGACCCGGTAAGTGGATTTAAACGTGCGGTTAAGCCGTTCGATCATCTGCTTGTAGGGGCGGAACTCCTTAGAGACCGCATCATTGTTTGTGAGTCCGATTACCTGGGTAATGTCAAACTGGAAGCTGTCTCCCAACTCCCTTACGAACTGCTGGGCGGCCAGAGGATAAGCACTATAGCCGTCGGCAATGAACCGAAACTTCTCGGGGAGTCTTTTTATGCCCCGGAAAGCCATGCGCATGGCGAGAATGCATGGCCCGACAGAGCGGTTGTCTGAAACCTGGTAGCCGAGGATGGAGCGGGAAGCGGCATCCATGATGAACCAGATGTAGCCTTTGATGCCCCGGACTTTGATATAAGTCTCATCTGCCGTAAAGACGGAGGACTTTGGATATTCATAGTGGTCAACAAAGGGTTTAATGACAATGGCGGCCGTTCTGGCATAGTTGGCGACCTGCTGATGTGAGATCCTGATTCCGTAAAGGTCATACAGAGCCTGAGCCGTTTTACGGAGAAAGCTGGAGGTTCACATGCATGGTGAGGCACAGGGACATGATATGAGCGTTATGTTTGGAAAACTTCAGGGAGGAGGAATTCTCAGGCAGGAGTCTAAGTCCATGCGGAAGAAATCCACCGTGAATTCCCGGTAGAGGTAGTGCCTTATACTTGTTTTACCGTAATCATCATGCAGATGGTCCTTATCAACCCTGGAGAGGTTGTGAAGGTAGAAGGAACACCTGGGGTTGACGCATTTATGGATGCGGAAAACTTCCGGTCCTTATTAGGGACGAGGGAGTGGCCGCAGTAAGGGCATACAAAGCGGAGAGGCGATGTGACAACCTCGCCGGTGACAAAGGTCTGCCCACAGACTTTGCATTGGAACTGCCCATTGCCGCCATTATTATCGTAGAGATAGTGGTGAGGTGCCCCACAAAGAGGACAGAAGGTATCTTCAGGGATGGATTTACCATTGCGGCGCTGAACGGGTCTGACGGATTTGCCGTACTTCCAGAGATAGTATTCAAGGAGAAACTGCCAGTCCTGTTTGATGAACGGCTTGAGGAGCGGGAGGGGGTCGGTAGTAAACTTCTGGTATTTAGGGGAGTGGGAACCATCAAAGGCCCACTGCTTGAGTGGAATATATTTGCAGATAAAGTTCAGGAGCCAGCAGATAGTTTTGTATTGTTCTTGAATTATAGTGAGTAAATAGAGTATAATGTTATCCATAAGCAATGATTTATCCTTTTTAGGTGATGGTTTGTGGCGAACTCATTATACCAGAAAAGGGGAGGTCATTGCTTTTATTTTCAAAAGTGGTGTAATCCCTAAAATACAAGGTTTTTAATAAAAAACGGAGTGTCAGACTTGACACTACCGGAAATAATGCGGAGGTGAAGAGATGAAGGATAACCGAATTGTTGATTTATATTGGGCTACCCGGCGCGTATCTCTGAAGAAATGGCGGGATATCCACCGGGACAAGCGTGGCGGCGGCGAAGTGTCCCTTGCCCTTGACGAGCTTTCGGAATGTGTTCCTTCTTTAGAGATGAGCAAAACTATATGATTTAAAAATTATACTTGGCAGTTAGCTTTTGTGAATTGAAAGAATGAGAATTTATGGCATAGCAAAGCTAACGTAAGTCCCAAACCTACGCAAATAGGGCATTATAAAATTTGTTTTATTATGCAGTTCGTTTTATTGCTTTCAGTTTACGATAAGATTGACCTTCGTGATTGGTAATTGCAGCAACCGCAACCGCTAACAGACTGATATGGGCAAGTGTATTCAGGTTCGCTACAGATGATTTATTCCTTACCCACATACGTTCCTGTCCGGTATTTTTGAAACGGGAATTGTATCGTTCACATTCTGTGCGGAGGGAATAGTTATTTTAAAATACCGGCTGTTCCTGTCGATAGAAAGTCTTAGGTCATTCGGAATGGTAATATATTTGGCACATCCGCGGTTTTTCTTTACATTAAAAAATTTTGGGTGTTCCACCGGACAGGTGCCAGACAACTTGCATGGACAGCAGAATTTTTGCTTTATACAGTTTTGGTCATAACATTTTCCGTCACGGTTCATAGCAAGACCTGCCTCACAGACAGGAACGCCAACTGGCAGAAGTTTTGTGTCTTTTGTGTTTCGGGTGTTTAAGGGAATGATACATTCCCCATCATAAAGCGCATGAACCTGATTATAGATGTTTTTAACATCATACCCTTTGTCAGCAAGAAAGGTACATTCCTTTATAGATAAAAAGAATGTGTATCAGAAAGAATATCCAAAGCGACAGAGGAATCAGCAGTGTTTGCAGTGGTTGTAAGTTCATAAATGGGAAGACCGGAAATGCAGTCCACAAGGACATGATTTTTGTAACCCCAATAGAATTCATATTTCTTCTCATTGGTCTGATTAGAAGCAGTATGCACACCAAGTTTACAATCGGCATCAGCTTTTGGCCGGTTATCAGGCTTAAATTTGTTGGTTAAAAAAGATTTAGAATTATTCTGTGAAGTATTTGCAGCAATCGGAGTTGAGTCCAAACCAATAAAAGAGGTATCAATAATCCCTTGTTTGGAAAGATAAAGTACCTGAGACTTCATAATAGAGGAAAGTACATCGTTACCAATCTGCTTTAGAAAACGGTCGAAAGTCCAATAAGAGGGTAGCGGAGCAGAAATATCAAAGCCACAGTAATGGGCGATAAGAAGGTTGTTGTTAAGATAATCAACAAGGTCTGTAACCATAGAAAAGCTTTCGCATTTCATAACGATAAAAGCACAAATCATAGCATGATTAGAAAAGCCTTTTCGACCGGTTTTTGGGAATTCCGGAATAAAGGATAAATCAAGCTTCAAAAAAAGTGAATCGTAAAACTTTGCAACTGGCTGTGAGGTAAAAAGCCGGATGTCTTTCAAAATTTCCTGACGATAGATAACAATCAGCTCCTTTCGGTGAATTGATTTTGACAACTTAATTATATCATTTGGAGCTGGTTGTTGCTATAAATTTGGAGTGATAAAAGAGGTTGACATGCCTCGAAACCCCGCATAAATACTGGATGTGTGGAGTTTTGCTCATGGCTATTCCTTCTTAAAAAAGGAGGGAGTGGTATGAACGCAAGTCACATTCTTGATGCACTAGAAACAATTGATGATAAATACATTGTTGAAGCAAAGGAGAGAAGTTTTATAAATATAACGAAAAGCTCCAGAAGCATGAAACGGATGCAGACCCTCGTCGCGGTGATTGCCGCGCTGCTGCTCCTTTGCGGATTTGCCGCTTACCAATGAAACAGCACGTGTCATTGCCATGTATACCGGTAGCGAGCTTGCCCAGGCGCGTGGCTGGACGGACGAGTACCTTGCGGAACACTTTGTTGTCGTATGGGCGAGCTATTATGTGGAGTACGACCACACAAAGACCTTTATGGACGACGGCCACACGCAGCAGTATTTTTATCTGACCCAGGACACGGAAACCGGGGAATGGACGATCAGCGACAATACATCGCCGGATACAAGCGCGGCCCCCATTCAGTATGGAACATTTATGAAACACTAAAAACTGAAAAAGAAGAAAAAACATGAAAGGAGGCTGCCTATGAACTGGGAGCCGTGGACTGGCTGTTACCAAATAAGTGACGGCGCAAACTGTTACTTTTACGGGCCGTATGCAAAACGATACGGCCAGAATACAATCTTGAAAACGGATAAATTCGACTGGCCTGTCAGGAGAAACAAAAAGGGCGAATACAATATCAAAGGGGGATAAGATCCTCGCCACCTGCTTTGCCACCGACTTTTTCCTGCCCGAAGCGGATGAATGGCGGGGAGAGGTCTGGGCCATGATCCGGGAACGGACGGACATTGATTTTTCTGATTCTGACCAAGCGGATCGACCGATTCCCGATATCCCTTCCCGCCGACTGGGGCGAGGGTTATGACAATGTGAATATGGGCTGCACGGTGGAAAATCAGGCGCTGGCTGATTACCCGGCTCCCCCTGTTTCTTATCTTATCCGATGAAGCGCCGTTTCATTGCCTGCGCTCCGCTTCTGGAAGCAATCGACCTCACCCCCTATCTTCATGGTATGGCTCACGTTACCGTCGGCGGCGAAACGGGGCGGGCAGCGCGTGAGTGCGATTATGAATGGGTGCTGAACATCCGGGAGCAGTGCGCGGGTGCGGGGCGTGACGTTCTGGTTTAAGAACACAGGCTCTCTTTTCCGGCATGACGGCATTGTGGAAAAAATCAATCCATATAAACAGACCGGGATGGCGAAAGAGCTTGGTCTAGATATTTCAGACGGGAAAAGGCTGTTTTGAATGCCTTTGGCAGGTGATTTCAGCGTCAATGTTCAGCCGGATGGCTTGAGGGGTACACCTGGCGGTAATCTGGTATGAATAGTCTGCGCTTACCGGTTTATAGGATGATCAGTTGTTATAGCGTGAAATTATTGAATGTGGTGGCAAGACAAACGGCGAAAAGAAAGAAGCTGGGAGATATTGTTGAAATATCTTTTTCAATTGACAAATCACTATGGAGGATATTAATATGGAATTAAAAAAACTACCCTATCATCTGACAGTATGCAAGGTGGCAGACACAAAAATATCGACCTGGCCGCCGAATTTTACTTTATCGGCAAAACGGACGAGGAACTGTCACTTGTTTGCAGGACAGAGGACACTCCTTTAAGCACTACGGATCGTGAGGATGGATGGCGGGGGATTCGCATCCAGGGTGTGCTGGATTTTTCCCTCGTCGGCATTCTGTCAAAGTTGTCTGGTATCCTCGCGGAGAATCAGATCGGTATCTTTGCTGTTTCTACATTCAATACGGATTACATACTTGTCAAGGCTGAGGATTTTGAACGGGCCATCCGTGTGCTGGCAACAGCAGGATACGCGATCGTGTAATTTCAGCTTAATTTTAGTTTTTTTTTGCAGGAGAACACATCAAAGTAATGTGGAGTCAGCCTATAATGGCCGCCGTCCAGTTTTTGCTTGGCACATGGATATATTTTGATCCGGATGAAGGCGCATTCGTAATATACGCGTGAACCATGATTGCACCGTGGCTCTGAAAAAGAAGAAAGGCTGGAAAACGAAATGATTCAACTTAGAAAAATGGAACAGACGGATTTGCCGGTTTTCAGGAAATGGCTGTATACGCCGCACGTCGCCAGGTGGTATCACGACCCGCTGGATTGGATCAATGAGGTCGAGAAGCAGGACGGCGCGTTTTGCTGGATTCACCACTTCATTGTGGAGCATGCAGGAAAGCCCATTGGTTTTTGTCAATATTACGCCTGCAAGGACAGCGAAGAGCTCTGGGAGGGCTACACGGCGCTGGGCGGGTCTTACAGCATTGACTACATGATTGGGGAAACCGACTGTCTTGACAAAGGCTTTGGCAAAATGATTGTGGCGCAATTGACAGACAGGATCGCCCTTCACCCTGACGCCAAAAGGATTGTGGTGCAGCCGGAGCCGGAAAATAAGGCTTCCTGCGGCCTGCTGCTGTCCTGCGGTTTTGTGCTTGACACGGAAAAAGAGATTTATGTAAAACCCTTGACTTGAACAGCAGCCGGGGAGTTGTTCGACGAATCGAACTGGAGTGCGCTTATTTGTAAAGGAAGATATAAAGAAGTTAGCGAAATGCGAAGCGGTAGGAGGAGCATTTTGAGATGGTAGGAGTTTATTTTAGCGGCACAGGAAATACCGGATATTGTATCGAGAAATTTGTTCATGGCTTGGATACAGATGCGGACTGTATCAGTATCGAACATCCATCGGCGGTACAAGCTATGGTACAATCGGATTTCATCGTTCTGGCATACCCCGTATATTTTAGCAATCTTCCTAAAATAATGAGGGATTTTTTGGAATACAACCGGATTGTCTTTTCAGGGAAAAAAGTCTTTATTCTTTCGACCATGGGGTTATTCAGCGGCGATGGTACGGGCTGCGCAGCAAGACTGTTGAAAAAATATGGCGCTTTAATCGTTGGCGGCTTACATCTTAAAATGCCTGATTGCATTGGCGATGAAAAACTGCTGAAAAAAACGAAAGAAGAGAATCACATCCTTGTGAAGCAGGCTGAAGAAAAGATAAAAAAAGCGGCACAGGCATTCAAAAGCGGCCAGGCCCCGCGGGAGGGGCTTTCATTTCTATCCCACATGGCGGGATTATTTGGGCAGAGACTGTGGTTTTCTCACAAAACAAAGCATTATTCCGATAAACTGAAAATCAGTTCTGAAAAATGCGTAGGCTGCGGCGTATGTATAAAGCTGTGTCCAATGGGTAATTTGTCAGTTGAAAATCAAATGGCAGTACACCATAACCGCTGCACCATGTGTTATCGCTGCATCTGTCATTGTCCCCATCAGGCAATTACACTGTTGGGCGATACCCTGCATGAGCAGTGCAGAATTGAGAATTACCTGTAACGGGCAAATCAGGCGAATCGGGCGATTATAGTTTGCGGCAGTTAATGGAGAAGTACCGGTTAGTCCGGAATAGAGTTTACAGAGGCAGGAGGATTTACATATGGAGCGTTTTTATAAGGCACTCACAAGCGGGAAAAAAAATGAGGTCTTACCCGAGGAATTTGATTTTTTCGGGAAGCTGATCGGCAGCTGGAACATTGACTATGTTGACAACAGCACTTCCCATGTAATCAAAGGCGAATGGCATTTTTCATGGGTACTTGAGGGAATGGCGGTACAGGATGTGATCATTTTGCCCGGCTTTGAATACGGAACGACCCTTCGTGTCTACAACCCGGACACACACGCCTGGGATGTGGCTTATTGCTATACAGGAAGAATCATGCGGTTTGAAGCGAGAAAACAGGACGACATCATCGTTCTTACAAACATAGAGGACGAACGGAGAAAATGGGTCTTTGCCAAAATTGAGGACGAGCGGTTTCACTGGCAGGATGTTACGGTAACAGAGGACGGTGAATGGGATGTTAAATTTGATTTATATGCCAGACGCATATAATTAAGAAAGGTGATTGCCATGAAAGAACTACAGAGGCATGGCTGAAGGGCTGCATTTTATATTTCGGCATGGTCTCATGAAGCGGTGGAAAGGAAGAAGGTCGCCCTACGCTTGCTGAAATATGGGATAGGTTGCGGGAGACTCAATCGTAACAGGTACGAACATGCAGTCGTCTAAAAAAAAAAACAGTCAATTGTAAATGGTTATGTTCTGACGGTGTAAATGAAATAAGTCCGACAGAATTGGACATTTATTCATGCATGCCATTCATTCCGGAGAATTTTAATTGTTTAGAAATTGTATGGGACTAAGCAAATTACACAAGACCGCGGTCAGAAGCGCAAAGCGGGCCGGGATGATTGTCTACGGGGTCTTAGAGACATATTCAGAACACAATATGGAGGAAATTAAAAAAATTGCAGACGGCTATCTGATTAACTTTCACTCCGCCCCGAGTCCTACTCCGGTTGTGCGTAAAGTTGTTTAGAGCATGAATTGGAAATTTAACAATTAACATAAGCTAACGAAAAGGAGAAAAACATGGCGGCAGTTACAGCTTTAGGATTAGGGAAGACAATGGAAAAGAAACTTCATTCAGTTGGTGTTCATTCAGCCGAAGAATTAATTGAAATTGGTAGCAGGCAAGCTGTTTTTCGGCTCAAGGAGCAATATCCAAACACCTGTGTTGTCATTCTTTATCATTTAGAAAGTGCTATCCGTGGCATTGAAATTAAACAACTGGACGACAACTGTAAATCAGAATTAAAATCCTATTTCAAACAATTATAACTTCCAGAATCGGAATTTAAACCGTCCATCAACATAAATAAGAGGTGCTCGAATGAAAAATTCATGGAAGGAAATCCCGCTGACTGATTATGAAAATCATATGAAGCTGGAATCTGTTATGCAATTACAGACGATGAATGAAATGATGAAAGGCCAGTTTGACGCTTATCCCATCTTCCGTGTAATGATACTGGGATTGCAGGCGGAAATGGCCTCATGTATCATTCAAGGCAATGCTTGAAATTGAGTACCGCCCAATCAATCCCGTGGAGCGTATTCTGCCAAATGGGAAAAATTAATACAAATCGATTTTCTGTTCCGATGAGATTTTCCAATCCCCCTCGATTCTCTTTTCAATTCCATTCCGAAACAAACATCGTATAAAATGACCATTAACCTGTTAAATTGACATCTTTCGTATTTTATGCTAAACTTATTTGGTATAGGTACACAGAATGCCGGTTGTGAAATTATTTAACCATAAATAGTTTTAAAAAGGAATTGCCTTAAATTAGCCTGACATCCCTTGCTGACCGCATTGGTGCTGGAATGCATTAATATTCTGATAAATAAATAGCAGAAAGGGTGATGGGATGAAATTAAAAAATAAAATTATAATCGTAGACGATTCGGAGCTGAACCGTTCCCTGCTTGCAGATATGCTCCTTGATGAATATGAAATCATGGAGGCCGGGAATGGTCTGCAGGCAATAAAGCTGTTGGAATTTCATCAATTTGAGATTTCTTTGATACTGCTGGATATTATCATGCCGGAGATGGATGGGTTTGAAGTGCTGGCTATGATGAATAAAAATGGATGGATTGAACGGATCCCGGTCATCATCATTTCAGCAGAAACGACTGCTTCCTATATAGATACAGCCTATGATTTAGGTGCAACCGAGTATGTGAACCGTGCTTTTGAACCAAAAACAATCAGACGTCGTGTAGCCAACACCATCATGCTTTATTCCAAACAAAAATATCTGGAAAATGCGGTGACTGAGCAGGTTCTGGAAAAAGAAAAAAGCAACCTTATTATGGTTGAGGTTTTAAATATTGTTGAATTTCGAAACGGGGAGAGCGGGATGCATGTCCTCAATATTCGTACTATCACAGAGATGCTGTTAAGCCAGCTCTGCGCCTCTTATGCCAAATACCGTTATCTTCAACCTAAAATTTTATTAATAGCAAACGCGTCTGCACTGCATGACATCGGAAAAATTTCGATTGATGTGCAAATTTTAAATAAGCCCGGAAAGCTTACACAGGAAGAATACGAAAAGATGAAAGCGCACAGCGGCATTGGTGCAAATATGCTGGAAGAGACACGATATTATCCGAATGAGGAGATTGTGCGAATCGCAAGGGATATTTGCCGGTGGCACCATGAGCGGTACGACGGAAGAGGATATCCGGATGGTCTTGTGGGCGACGAAATTCCCATTGAAGCGCAGGTAGTCTCCCTGGCGGACGTGTATGATGCGTTGACCCATAATCGGATCTATAAAGAAGCATATTCACACCAAAAGCTTATGAACTGATTTTCAGCGGGCAATGCGGTGCGTTCAATCCGCTGCTGCTTGAATGTATGAAAGCGATTAGCCTCATGTTGGAAAAAGAGCTGAAATTTCGATCCCTCGGCTATGTCACAAAAGAAGAAATCAAAGAAATAACTCGAAATATCCTCCAGTGCGGAGGGGCTTCCAACCGCACTTTAGCCCTTTTGGAGCAGGAGCGTATTAAATATCAGTTTATTGCTGAGATGTCAAAAGAAATCCTTTTTGAATATACATATCAGACGGACGTTTTAACCCTGTCGGAAGAGGGAGTGGTTCAGCTTGGGTTACCTGAAATTATAGTTAATTTGAAAGAAGACAAACTGTTTCAGCAGGTAATGAAAGTTGAGGACTATCAAGATCTGCGGAAAAAACTGCGTGATGCCTCACCCGGCAACCCTACCGTTGCGGAAAACTATTGCTTATGTGTCAATGGGCAGTGGCGATGGTTCAAGATTATTGTCCGTCCGCTTTGGTTAGGGAATAATAAGGATGCAGTTACAGGCGCTATCGGAAAATGTACAGACATTCATGAGGAAATTACAGAACTGGAGTTTTTGAAGAAAACAGCTCACATTGATGATTTAACCGGCTTGTATCGCAGGAACTTTGCTTTTAGAAAGATAAAAGAAATGCTTGACAAAGAACATTCCGTCGGAAAAAAGTATGCACTTATGCTGTTTGACCTGGATTGTTTTAAAAATGCGAATGATCTGTACGGTCATATGTTTGAGACCGGGTGCTGTATGAAACAGCACAAAAGTACTCAAAATCGGTACGAAACACAGATATTATAGCCAGAATCGGCGGGGATGAATTTTTGATTTTTGTGGAATACAAAAATGAGATTTCTTCCGTGGTGAAACGTATTTTTCAATCGATTGGAGGAATGTATCAGAACTTCCATATTTGTGTGAGCATGGGCATTTCGCTTGCTCCCGCGCACGCTACGGAATATGAAGCTTTATTCCATTACGCCGATCAGGCCCTTTATGCCGCAAAGCATAAAGGACGGAACTGTTATTGTATTTATGACGATTCCATGAATAGTCTTTTATCTGTTCTATCAGACAAAACACCTTATGAGGAAAATAAAGATGAAATACGACAAATATCAATATAATAGAATATTTGAAATTATAAAGAATAAAATCGAATCCGGACTGATGCCGAAAGGTACGGTTCTTCCTTCCTATGCAGATCTTTGTAAAGAGTATAAAGTTTCTGACAAAACGATACGCCGGGTGGTGGCAATGCTGTCTGACGCAGGACTCATCAAGACAAAAGAAAGGCAGCTTTCCGTGGTTGTTTTTGGTCAGGCAGAACCGGGAAGTGGTTCCGAACACAATTTGAAAGAGCCCAATATCCCCATTATGACAGATATTTTAAAGACTGCGGAAATCCTTTACTATCCATTTATATGCCATGGGATTTCTCTGTGCGACAAATATGATTGGGATATCCCCGAGAAAATTGTCCGGCAACTGAATCCTGAGATACCAGAACTTTTTTGGAAAAACTCCAAACTGATCTGGCGCTTTTTTATCGCCAGATGCGAGAACGAGTTCAGCCTTCATATCGTTGATGCTCTTGGTTTTCTGGGGGTGGATTACAGGGAAAACAACTTACATTCACGCATTGTATATCAGAAAACACTCATCGATTTTATTCAGAAGAGCAGAGTAGCGGCGCCTGAAAGCGAAGCGATTAAAGATTTCCTTGCTTACATTCATTTTATTACGATTTCAAGGGAAGATTTTCAATGTTTCGTTCCTGCTGATTCACCTTTTCGCATCGGCGTTCAGGGGCTTGAACAGTGGATGAAAACAGCGGAAGAACGCTATTCCAGCGTATACCTGGATATTTTAGGTCTGATTGCGATCGGTTATTATCAGCCGGGAGACAGACTGCCTTCTCACGCCCAGATGCAGAAGCAGTATGGAGTCAGTGTAAACACGACGACGCAAGCCATCCAATGTCTGCAAAAGTGGGGTGTTGTGGAGGCGACCCGGGGGAAAGGAATTTTTGTTTCTAAGAATATCGATGCATTAAACGATATTCATCTGGAGCCGGAATTAATTGCCAGCCATCTCAGAAGATATTTTGAGTGTTTGGAACTGCTTTCCTTAACAGTAGAGGGAGTGGCATACCATGTTGCGGCTCACATTTTTTATGAGCAGATCCCTCAATTAATGAGGCGGTTAGACGAAGCAAAAAAATACGGCAGTCTATATCAGCCGGCCCCTGTTTTTCTGCTGGAATTTTTAACCGATCATATTTCACTGAATGCACTGCGCTCAATCTACACGATTATACTCAAAAACTATAGAATTGGCCGAAAAATACCAAAGCTGATAAACAGGGCCAACGCATCAGGAAAACTGGAGATACACGGCAAGTGTGTAGAGGCAGCAAAATCTTTGTCAGGCGGAGATCCGGACGCATTTGCAAAACAGGTCGCAAAAATTTTTCAGTATACCCATCAGCTCATCATTGAAGAATGCAAACGGTTAGGCTACTGGAAGACGGTTAAGGATATATATGACGGTTCTCAGCTATGGAGATAGTGTTGGCATTACACTCTATAAACGTAAGCGGCTGGCACTTGTAGTGCCATTCTATGCTGAGGGGGAGAGAAACTAAAATGAAAAGCGAAATGGATGGCAAGACAAAAAATGCCGGAGCAAAAATTCTACCGCGGCTCAGACGTATCACCATTTTACTGACGGTACTGCTCATCTTCGGGATTTTTCTGCTTACCGTTACATACCGTCAATTGAACCAATCTATCCAGAATGAACGTATTGACTCCATCGAGCAAATGAGTACCCTTATTTCAGAAAAGCTGTTTCTGCTGAGGCAAAATTATGAGGATAAGGTACGGCAGGCGGCTCGCATCATAATGGATAACCAAGTCCGGTCACTGGACCAGGGGCAGGCGTCTTCCTGGCCTTTGAACGGTTATACCTGCTGGCTGAGGACGGCTCCTGCACCTCCCTGGCAGGAGAAAAAATCGTACTGTCCGAATCGGAAGAAATCAAGAAGCTGAAAACCGCGGATGAGGTTCGGACGGATTTCTGCACCGTACAGACTAAAGGCGATTTCTGGGTTTTTATGGCGCCTCTTTCCAATGTAACTATAGAGAATAAAGAGTACTTTGGCGTTATTATGCTGGTCGACTCAAACACTTATGCTGAGATTGCAGCCACTGCTTTATATGAGAATCAGGGCGCTTCCTATGTGGTGAACCGGCTGGGGGTGATTGAACTGCGGCCGACAAAGTCAACCGCCAACAATTATTTTGGCGGTTATAATCTGCTCCATACTCTGCGGGAACGGAAGGTGGACGAGCAGCAGATCCTTGTGCTGCAGCAGGGGCTTAAAGAGCAGCGGGAAGTCAATTTTATCGCCAAAATAGGTGGGGAAACATGGCGGATACAAAGTTTTCCGGATAACTGGGGCAACAGCATCGTAATTACAGTTCCCATTTCGATCACGGCCAGGTCAACCTTTGACGGAATGCGAAATGTAATCACTATGATTCTATTTACCCTCTTAACCGTGGCGGCCATGGCCTTAGTCTGGATCTCTTACTATGTGAAAAAAGGGCAGCAAATCAAACTGGAACAGGCAAAAGCCGCCTTAAAAAGCGACTTTATGAATAAGGTTTCCCACGATATCCGCACGCCTTTGACCGCTGTGATAGGGCTGAATGATTTGCTGCTGCACAATGCGGACAAACCGGATATTGTAGCAGAGTGTGCGCAAAAAGCAAAAAAGTCCGGTGAATATCTGGTCTCCATTATCAATGACGTATTGGATTTAAGCCGGATCGAAAGCGGAAAGCTGCGCCTTTCACATACGGCCTTTGATATGAAGGAACTGCTTGAGACCGTTGTCCAGCTGGAGGTATATCCCGACGCCGAGAAAGCGCTGACCTTTCGCCTGGACTGTCCGGAAAACTTCCACAGGGGATTTTTAGGAGATGAAGTCCGCATCAAGCAGTGTCTCATCAACCTGGTTTCCAATGCCATCAAATTTACGCCCGAACAGGGAACGGTAACTCTGACCTACCGGGAACAGACGGAAAGCGGCGGATATACCAAAGCTTATTTTGCGGTCGAGGACACAGGGATTGGCATGAGTGAAGCGTTTATGAAGCAAATGTTCCACCCCTTTGAGCAGGAACAGTCCTCCCTTACCTCCTCCCATGTGGGCAGCGGTTTGGGGCTGGCGATTGTACACAGTCTTGTGACTCTGATGAACGGCACCATCCATGCGGAGAGCAAATTGAATCAAGGAAGCCGGTTTATCATAGAGCTTCCTCTGGAACGCACCAGACTGAGTGAACCGGTTCCGGAACAGGGGGCACCGGGGAATTACCCGTATACCTGCTCGGCAGGAGAATCCTGCTGGCGGAAGACAACGAAATCAACCTCGAGATTGTCACAGAGCTTTTATCCGGTCTGGGCTTTGCAGTCGATGGGGCAGCAAACGGCGCCGAGGCAGTGGAACGCTTTAAAAGCTCTTCCAGTGGATACTATTCCATAATTTTAATGGACATCCAAATGCCGGTGATGAATGGTCTGGAGGCTGCCGATGCGATTCGCAGGTCGGATCACGCGGACGCCGGCAGCATTCCCATCATTGCCTTATCTGCAAACGCGTTTGAAGAGGATGTGGAAAAATCTCTTGCACACGGCATGCAGGCCCATATCAGCAAGCCGATAGATATGAATACGCTCAAAAAACTGTTTGTCAAATATATACGTTGAGGAGGGGTGACAAATGAGAAAACAGAGGTTTTTCTTCGCTGTATTGGCCTGTGCCATGCTGTCTTGCCTGTGCGGCTGCGCAGGCGTTCCTCGTGAAAAGGAGATGAGGGCCCGGTTCTGTCCGGAAAACGAAATTTTATCCTATGAGCCGGTGGACTTTGATAAAACCGTCATCACCATCGGCATGTACGCTCCTGTAATGCCAAGCCGGTGGAGCTTGCCATCGAGGCTCAATTTCCGGATGTTGACGTCGTTACAATGGAGAAATCCAGCATTCCCGACATTCAGTCGTATGTAAGTCAGCCGGGCGTACAGGATGATTTAGAGGATATTATATTTACGGGCTATATAAAAGATGTGGAGCTAAGTAACAATATCTTTATGATTTTAGCACGGAGGATTTTACCTCACTTTACAATCAATCTGTGCTGAACAGCATGAGCTCCGGCGGTAATCTCTACCAACTCCCTATCAACAGTTCAGTACAGGGTATTCTTTTACAACAAAAGTTTGTTCGAGGAGCACGGCTGGGAAATTCCGGAGACGATAGATGCATTCTACACATTGTGTGACAAAATATCGGAACAGGGTATCCGTCCTTTTGTCCCCTGCTTTAAGTACTCCCCGGACTCGGTCGGCCTGGGTTTCTGCAACCGGACCATTTTTTCCACAATGGACAGACGGGAGCAGTACGATCTTTCGGGCAGGCCTCCTGCAGAGGCTTGCTGGAGCCGTATTTCGAGGTACACAAAACTCTTTATGACCGCGGTATCGTGATGGACGACGACTTTTCCTCCAGTCTGACCAGAAACCGTCACGCCCTTTATGAGGGGGAGATCGCCATGCTGCCGGAACAGCTGACTATGTTTTCCCTGTATGAGGATGAGCGGCCGGAATGTGAGATCGGCTTTTTCGGTTATCCCACCGATACACCCGGGGAACGGTGGATGCAGATGATGCAGGGACGCAGCATGGCACTGTCAAAAGCCTCCATGGAGGATCGATATAAAGCAGACTCTGCTGGAAATTCTGGCATTTCTCAGTACCGATGAAGGGCAGAAGGCCCTGCTGGAGGTTTTTTCGGGGCTGAGCAGCGTAAAATCCGCTCAGGCAAATTTAAGGGAAGAATTCTGGGACGTGCAAAAATGCATTGAAAACGGTCATATTTTTTTTGCGAACCGGATCGGAAACGAGCTTCACAACCAAACCCTGAAGGCATATCTGGAAGGCAGGCTGACCCTGGAGCAGGTTCTTGCCGAAACGGACGCCATGGTTGAAAATATCTCGGAGAGCCGGGAGCCGGAGAAGGCGGTTGGAACTGCGGCAGAGGCTTTTACCATCCTGGAAACCAGCTGCCTTTATTGCCGATGCCATGCGCTCCGCCACCGGAGCGGAGATAGCCCTCATCCCCCACGCCACCTATTATACGGGAAATTCTGCGAGGTTTTATGAGGGTGAAGTTACAATGTTATATCGCTTCTATCTGAGAGGATTGGGAGCGGGAGACTACCTGACCACCTATGAAATCACCGGCGCCAATCTGAAAAAGCTGATGGAGCACCCCATTATTAATGGGGAGGAGATCAATGCACTGTACGCATTCTCCGGATTGAATATGGAATACGCTCCCTGGCGGGCCTGGGATAAAATGTAATTGCTTGACCCTGGAGGACGGAAGTGAGATTGAGGACAGTAAGCGATACACCGTTGCCGCCTGGCCCACCTCCATCGACGAATCTTACCTCGCCTCCATCGTGAACGTCCACAGCGAACCCGGCAGTAATATTGATTTGGTTTCTTTGGCTGTCAAACAGGCGGGAACCATTTCTCCGGCAAAGGACCACCGGCTTACACTGCGGTGGGATTAGAATCACAAGCATAGGAGCCTATATGAAACAATTTATGAGACAATCAAAAAAATACATAACAGCTTTTTTTTCAGTGGCGATCCCGCTCGTGATCCTGCTTTTAATGGATATCCCTGTTTATGCCGCAACAGAACATTCCGGCCGGCTTCGGATTCCTTTTCCTGAAGCCGAAGGCTTTACAATGACTGATGAAAATGGGAAACGCTCCGGACTGGTTGTGGATTATCTGTATGAAATTGCAAAATATACCGGCTGGTCATATGAATTCATTGATACCGATGCGAATGACATGGTCCAGGACTTTATTGACGGCCGATATGACCTCATGGGCGGCACCTACTATTCAGAGGCGTTTGAACCATACTTCGCTTATCCGGATTATAGCTGCGGCCAAACCAAAGCCGTTTTGCTGGCCCGCCAGGATAATGAAGCAATAAAGGGCTATAGTTTAAGAGATTTGAACGGGAAAACCATAGGCGTTGTGCAGCGGGCAACGGACAATGTGCGCCGGCTTCAGGAATTCCTCTCTGCCAATGGTTTAGTCTGTACAATCAAATTATACACCGCCGAAGAGGTTGCCGCCAACCAAATCAATCTGGATTTGGAGGCCGGAAAAATCGACCTGAAACTTGGAAATGCAACGGATGATACAGGTGAGTTCCGCGCAGTAGCGTATTTTGATGCGCACCTCATTATCTGGTTACGCCTGATAACAGGGAGCTGCTAAAAGAGCTGAATTGGGCAATGGAGCGCATCCTGTTATCTGACCCGCATTTTTCAGAAGAAGTCTATACGCGGTATTTTGACGATACAGGTGTGGAAGAACCTGCTGCTGAGCGAGGAAGAAAAAGCCTATATTCAACAGAAGGGAACAGTGTAACTGTGGCAGTTCCCGAATATTATCATCCACTTTATTGTGTCGGATATGAGGACGGGGACCATGTCGGCCTGATACAGGAGCTGCTGGACAAAATTACTGCGCGATACGGGATCAAGTTTACTTATATACTGGCCGACTCCTACGCCCATACCCAGCAACTCGTTATCGAAGGCAAAGCCGACATGGCCGGCATTTTCTTTGATGATGCCGCGGATGCCATGCGCAGTGAACTGGCACAGACCAAGCCCTTTCAGATTACTTCGGCGGCGCAGCCACAGTGGAGAACAAAGTGATCACGCTCACGGGCGAGGTAAAACTCACCGGCGCTGTCACCTTTGAAAGCGGAAACTGGATACTGGATTTGAACAATTATAATCTGGATACCTCAAAGGCAAATCAAATCAAGGCCGTTGCAGTTGCTGGCGGTGAGCTGACCATCCGCGGTACAGGCGGCATTATTGGCAGCGATTTGGGGCAAACAATGAGTGCGGATAATTTCGGTCAGGCTGTTTTTATATCCAGCGGAAAGCTGACTGTGGAGGGTAGTGTATCCCTGACGGGTGGCAAAGGTTCAAATATTGGTGCAGATGCCAGTACGGGCTCAAAATGCTGCCGTTGTAATCAAGGAGAACGCTTCCCTGTCTGGCGGAGCCGGCCCTGTACTTGGCAACGGTTTTGGCCTGCTGGCGGAGAACTGCACAGTGATGATCTCTGGGAGCGCGACCATTACAGGGTCTGCCGACCAGCACGGCATCTTTCTGGAAAAGGGCAGTATTACCCTTTCGGATACTCCCACGATCCAGGGCGGAACTGGCAATTATGACAGTTCCATTGGTCTCTATATAACGGACGGCGGAACGGCTGTTATTTCCGGCGGCACGTTTACCGGGGACGACAACGGGCTTTTCGTGCAAGGAAGTACCTCCACCGTCACTCTTTCCGGCGGCGCCTATCAGGGCGGAAACAAGGCTATCGCAATTGAAAGCAATACCGCGCTGACTGTGGCATCATTTCTGGGCCTGCAGCGGCTACTTTATAAATGGCCAGCTCGTTGAATCGTCGCAGATAGAAAATAAAAAATTCTTAGGAGCGGCCAACGAGAAAGTGACGGTCAAACCAGCTACTGTCCCCACCATCACTACATCCACCTTGCCGGGCGGCGCTGTGGGGGCGGCATACAGTCAGACCTTGACGGCCACCGGCACCACGCCCATCACATGGAGCGTCAGCAATGGCAGCCTGCCGGACGGTCTGAATCTGGATACCAGTACCGGCGTTATCAGCGGTACTCCTACTACAGCGGGAACCAGTGCATTTACAGTCAAGGCGGAAAACAGCAAGGGAAATGATACCAAAGGGTTTTCTATCCCGATTGCGGCGCCTGCGCCCACGGTGACCGGCGTGACCGTAACCCCGGCAGCACCCGGCGTACAGAAGGGAACCACCCAGCAGTTTCATGTAACGGTCACCGGAACGAACAATCCGGCCCAGACCGTGACCTGGAGCATTGACGGTAGCCATGCAGGCGGCACGACGATTAGCGCTGACGGTCTGCTGACCGTGGCTTCCGACGAGACGGCAGACACCCTGACCGTCAAGGCTGTCTCCACTATGGATACTAGTAAAAGTGGCACGGCCACCGTCCACCATTACAGAGGTTCCTCCGGCACAAACCTACATCATCAGCGGAACGGTCAGGGGCAGTGACACGGGTACCGGAATTGCAGCAGTCTTGCAGCTGAAGAACAGCGAAAATATCAATACAGGCGCTCCGGTCACAGCGGGCGCGGACGGTTCCTATACGATCACCGGCATACCGGCGGGTACATACCACATCGAGGTAAGTTTAGCGGGCTATGACAGCGGAACCATAAACGGTATCGTTGTATCGGACGGCGATGTGACAGGGAAAGGATCTGACGCTTCAAAACCGTGACCTTCATACCGGTGGCAGAGATTACTATGACAAATGCGGCCACGGTGGAGGTGAATACCGATCTGGCACTGACGGGAACCGTCTTACCGGACAGCGCCACCAACTGGGCCATCGTCTGGAGCGTGGCGGATGCAGGCGGCACCGGAGCCATCATAAGCGGCAGCACCTTCCGGGCAGCCACAGCGGGTACGGCCACCGTAAAAGCGGCGATTGCAGGCGGTTTGACAGCCACTACCCATATGAAAAGACATTTACCATCAGGGTAACAACAGCTCCCGCGCCGGTAGTTACACACACCATCACCGCATCAGCAAATGACGGCGGAACCATTTCCCCAAGCGGAGCGGTTACCGTAAATGATGGGGAAGGCCGAACCTTTACCATTACGCCGGACAGCGGACACAGGATTTCAAAAGTCACCGTGGACGGCGCAGACAAAGGCACTGTGACAACCTACACATTTGAACATGTAACAGCGGATCACAGCATTTCCGTGATCTTTGACCGGATTAACGGCGGTGGTTCGTCCTCGGGAGGCGGTAGTTCGTCCTCGGGCGGCAGCTCATCCTCATCCGGAAGTTCCTCCACCGCACCGTCCACGACTACGACCACAACAGCCGGGGAAAACGGGACCAGCACCACAATGACCCAGACCACGTCAAAGGACAGCAGTGGAAAGACCACGACCGTGACAACCCAGGTAACAAAAGACGCAGCCGGCAATACGACCGGAAGCGCCACAACCGTAACCACAGACAATATCACAACCTCGGCAGACCAGGGAAGCGCTGTCGTCATGGTAAAACCGGACGGGGCGGCCATTAACAGCGCAGCACAGGCAGCCGGGGCCACGGCTGCAAGTCCCATGGACATCTCGGTGGCAGTTCCCCAGGATACGGTAAGGAGCGAGCTTCAGAAAGCGGATGTTAGCGCCGTGCGTATGGAGGTTATCATACCAAAGTCCGTGGAGAACAACCCGGCAGTAAGGACAGCAGGAGTCACCGTGGAAAAAGAGACCGTGGACGCGGCAAAGCAGACCGGAAAAACAGTGACAGTGACCGTGCGGGACGATACCATGGCGGTAAAGGCTGTCTGGTCCTTAGATGGCCAGTCCATGAGAAACGCGGCAGGTCAGTCCACCGACTTGAATCTGGGCATCCACACGGCCCCGGCGCAGTCGGGCGACCCCATAGCGGAGCCTGTGAAGCCTACCGTGAAGGCGGCGGGCCAGGAGAACGGACTGGTGATTTCCCTCACGGCGGACGGAACCCTGCTTTCCGCAGCGAAACTCACGGTTCCGGCAACGAACCAGACGGCGATCACGGCCGGTTCCACGGTTGCGCTATACCGGTTTGACCATACTACGGGAACACTCCGTTCGGTTTCAGGAGGTATCTATCCCGTGGACGCAAACGGAAACGTAACGATTGATATACCGGCGGGAACCCGCATGGGAGCGAAGGAGACCTATGTGCTGCTTCCGGTACAGGGAACCGTAGGAGTGGGGACCGTGGGAACGGGAAATGGAACAACGCACACGGTCAGGAAAGGCGATACGCTGAATCAGATCAGTAAGCAGTATGGCTGCAAGGTAGAAGACTTACTGGCCCTCAATCCGGGAGTGGATATCTATAACCTTCAGGTAGGAAGCAATTTGAAAGTGCGATAACAGCGGACAGAAAGGAGAAAGCGATGAACGAGTATCCAAAGGGGGCAAAAGACCTTTTGACCCCAACATCATGTGATTGACTTAAAAGAAGTTGATCCCGATAGGCTCTGTTTCCAGTCACTTATGTATTCGCTGCAGCGGTGCGCAGGAATTTTGAGATTCAGATTACGTCTACAGGGCAAAGAGATTGTGAGCTCCCCTTTGGGAAAGTAAAGAAATAGCTTGATGGTGGAAAATGGGCATGGCAGGAGATTTTTCTTATCCATGCCCATTTATAAAGGAGCAGATGGCCTTAACCTGAAGAGAACCGCTGTCGTTGACGTATATCTGGTTTCCGTTTTCAGGGAAAGGCTCTGGAGGGGTATTGATAGGGTTGAACAGCTGACAGAACATCAATTCTGTCTGGTAATCATGGATATTGTGCTCTCGGAGACAGACGGTATGGATTTACTGTAGCTAATATGTCAGATTAAACCGGTTCCGACTTTGGTGCTGTCCTCCAAAACAGGTAGTGGAGACAGGCTTGCGGCTCTAAAAGCAGGAGCTCATGGGTATTTAGAAAAACCACCACCAACTGGAGGATGCCTCGCCCATGCCCAGTCGCTTATGGGACTTTATGCCAAGATTATCCCGGAAGAAAAGAATACCTGATAACCCAAAGTTTAAAATTTAATTCTGCAAAAAAAGTCAGCTAGAATCCAGCTGGCCTTTTGTCAGTTTTTGGCGATATTCTCCCGATTCACCCTTTTGACTTCTCCTATGGCAGTATTCACAAAAAACTTATCTCTTAACGAAATACAGGTTTCTGAACATGCCGGGACCTTTGTAACAGAATGTGTCCAAAATACTATGATTCGATTAAAGATGTAATGAAATGCTATCAGGTACCGTAGCATAGCTCAATTCTCCGTTGAAACGTATGCAAGAGGTGTTGTATAGCCGACGTAAGTCAGCTACACAGCGCCTCTTTTTCTGGACAACCAAACAGCTGGTTCTATTCCAAATACTAAGAAAATTGCTATCTGCGAAAAAATTATTTCAAAATTATCCCCCATAATTAAAGGTAGAAGGACCTTGACTCCATTCTCCGGTAAGAGAGACAGAGGCAGCTTTTTCCAACTAACCGGGATTTCTCTGATAATGCAGAAAACCGTTAAATATTCTCAGGAAACTCCGGTTCTTTCCCATAATTAGGCAAAAGGAGGTGATTGCAGATGGGAAAGAAGGAAACCGGTGAAAAAATAGTGTATGAGGTAAAGGACATTCAAAATCTCCTGGGAATCGGAAGAAATACAGCCTACGAATTCATACGCCAGGCTTATAAGGAGAAAGGCCCTTCCGCGTTATAAAAATAGGAGACGGTTACCGCATCCCCAAAGAGTCTTTTGACAGCTGGATTAACAGCGGAGGCGGACACTGATATATGGAGTATTTAGATGGAATATGGTATACTTATCATATTCAAAAATTTGTATACTCCTCATTCAAAGGAGGATCAGATGAATAATTCCATGGGCAGCAGCCCAATCTTTTATGAAAACGGTTCCTGGTATCACCGCACCAAGAACCTTACCGAAGGCCTACAGATAGAATATGGAAAGAAAGCCTGCTAATAAAAAGTCAAGCACTTTTTGAAAATTTTTGTGAAGTGATTTTATGGCACAACTCTAAGACCGCCTCATCAGCCGGTCAAAAAGAACGTAATAGACGGAATGATTATTCGTTTTGTTCCAGACTGCGCAGATGTGCTTTACCTTGCCGTAGTAGATGCGGAGGAACTTATTCGCCCAGCAGTCATGTACACATAGTAAGGTTTTCCTTCGGAACGCTTCCGGTTCAGAAACTGGTAGACAGGTTCATTCTCCGGGGCATTCTGGAGCAGGGTGGTCATGACCTGGAACAGGGTCTTACGGAGCCTGCCGGTTCCACATTGGAAGCTTTGTTGCTCTTTGAGTTGTGCTGCCCTGACTGCTCCACCGGGATCGACACCTGCAAAAGCAGTGATTGCCTCCCGATGGGTAAATCTTGAAACAACGCCAATCTCAGCAATGAGCTGGGGACCGTAAGTTTGCCCACGCCATACATGCCCATGACAACCTCGTATTCTGGGAGCGTGGAAGCAAGTGCATTCATCTCCTGCGGAGCTGTTCGATATGGGCAGAGGCAAGATTGAGCTGCTGGATACTCTGCTGGATCAAAGCTTATAGGACGTCTCCTCTGGGAATACGGCAACAAGCTCTTTAGAGGCGTTAAACAGTTCTTCTGGTTTGGAAGGCTGATAAATATAATGGTGTTTCCTGCAGAAGCTTCATAGCGCACTGTAAAGCTTTCAAGCCGGTTTTACGGACACAGTCCACATGCCAGAATGAGTAAGCGTAATCGACCCATTTTCACTGCCATCTTCACGGGCAGGGCTGTTGAACAGTTTATTTACACCGGGTATGTATTATCCAACAGTGCAATCAGGTTTGCCTTTGCGGCAACCTTTGCTTCATGAAGCTGAATTGTGAATTTAAGGTTTTCAATTGGTTACGTGTATTATCCATACTTGAATACTGTCGCAGTTCTATCCAGTTGTCAAGGGTATAGCGTGCTATCTTTTTAGCATCAGCAGGGTCAGATTTGACCTTGCGCAACGTATTGTTACCAAAGTTTTTAATCAGATGCGGATTGACGACAGTTACAAAAAACCCGGCATTAGAGAGTTAGCCATGGACTCATGGTATCTGCCAGTACACTCCATTACAATCCTTGTATCCCCTTCAAGTGAAGCCAGATAATTTGATAGTTCTTTTAAGGATTGGGAAGTGTGAAAAACATCAAAGGGTTTCCTGACAATGACGCCTCCGGGCTGCAGGACTGCGATGGTGCTCTTGCCCTTTGAGACATCAATACCTACTGCGTTGTACATTCTCGTACCTCCGAAAGTGAATTTGTATGGTGTCCAGCTATTTCTCATTGCTTATTCAATCTCCTGGGGTATCAAACGGACGTGCACAGGGCAGTCCAACCTGCATAAATCGAACGGCTGCAAATGATAGGCTGGCTGACTGGCTTTCTTGCGGACACCTAAAGTGGTCCTAGGAGGTGTCGTCATACCAATGCCTAATCATTATACAGCTTAAACAATGAGAGGATTAAGTCCCAACTGGCTGTTGGGTACTGAAACCCTACACTTATATATTAGGAGGAGGATATGGAAACAGGAGGATGAAGCGCCGAAGCATATGTTGAGCACCTGAGTAACTTTAAAAACAGGCTGGCACTATTAAAAGAGAAACAGACGCCAGTTTTATTGACGAGATCCTTCCGTCAGATGAGCCTCAGGTCATTGATTGTGCATTTTCACAGTCCTTTCTTGATTATGTTCTGCCGAATGGTGTTGCTTAATACCGTGAAATGCCTTATAATTATGCATTGTGGCATATTGTTTTAGCCCGTGTTATATAGTTGGGGTAAAAAAATTTGTCGTAATTTTCAAAGGCCTAATTTTCTTCGAAAAAGAGGTAAAAAAAAGAGTAAAAAAGAGCAAATAAGGACGTAAATTCAAGCTCATTTCGATTCAAACAGGCCTTTACCACAAATCAAAATACTGTGCAAATAGCACAATAAATAAGGAAAAATCATGAGAAAACTAGCTTTAAATGATGAAACATTACTAAGTATCCAGCAGCCCGCCCGCTATATCGGAGGCGAGGTAAACATGGTAAATAAAGACCCTAAAAACTGGATGTCCGCTTTGCCGTGTTTTCCGGACGTTTATGAGATAGGGATGTCCCATCTCGGCATCCAGATCCTCTATGATATGTTTAACAGACGGGATGATGTATATTGTGAGCGTGTTTACTCTCCGTGGACCGATTTAGACAAGTTGATGAGGGAGAAAAACATTCCGCTTTTCGCTGTGGAAAGCCAGGATCCGGTAAAGGATTTCGATTTTTTAGGCATCACGCTCCAGTATGAAATGTGCTATACCAATATTCTGCAGATTCTTGACCTGTCCCATATTCCGCTTCACGCAGAAGACAGAACCGGGGAAGATCCCATTGTAATCGGCGGCGGCCCATGCAGCTACAATCCGGAACCGATCGCGCCGTTTTTTGATTTGTTCTATCTCGGTGAGGGCGAAGTCGTGTATTTCGACCTGCTGGACCGTTACAAAGAGAATAAGAGAAATGGCGGAAGCAGGAAGGACTTCCTGGAAATGGCGGCTGAGATTCCCGGCATCTATGTTCCTTCCTTCTATGATGTCTGGTATAAAGAAGACGGAACCATAGACCGGATGGTTCCCGTCAATCCTCATGCGCCTGATAAGGTGTCAAAACAGCTTGTGATGGATATGGACGCAACCTATTATCCGGAAAAACCGGTTGTGCCTTTTATTAAGGTAACACAGGACCGTGTTGTACTGGAAATTATGCGCGGCTGCATCCGCGGCTGCCGTTTCTGCCAGGCCGGTATGGTATACCGCCCTGTGAGGGAGAGGAGCCTTGAAGAGCTTAAAGATCTTGCTTATAAGATGTTAAAGAGCACCGGCATGAGGAAATTTCACTCAGCCCTTAAGCTCGAGCGATCATACAGCTGGAGGGACTTGTATCCTTCCTGATAGAGGAGTTTGACGGAAAAGGAATCAACGTATCCCTTCCCTCTCTTCGAATCGATGCATTTTCTTTAGATGTAATGAGCAAGGTACAGGATGTTAAAAAAAGCAGCCTGACTTTTGCGCCGGAGGCAGGTTCCCAGCGCCTTCGGAACGTTATCAACAAGGGACTGACCGAGGAGGACATCCTGAACGGTTCGGCCGAGGCGTTCAGAGGCGGCTGGAACCGGGTAAACTCTATTTCATGCTGGGGCTTCCCACCGAGACGCCGGAGGATATGCAGGGGATTGCCGAGCTGTCCGAGAAGGTGGCCGAAGAGTACTATAATATTCCAAAGGAAGAGCGTTCCGGAAAAGTACAGGTTACCGCCAGCACCTCATTCTTTGTACCGAAGCCGTTTACGCCGTTCCAGTGGGCCAGAATGTGTACCAAAGAAGAATTTCTGGAGCGGGCCCACATTGTCAATTCCAGGATGAAAGAGATGCTGAACCGCAAGAGTCTGCGTTACAACTGGCATGAGGCGGATGTGACCGTGCTGGAAGGTGTTCTGGCGCGCGGCGACCGCAAGGTGGCGGCAGTGATCGAGGAGGCTTATAAAAACGGAGCGCTCTACGATTCATGGTCTGAACACTTTCATAATGAAATCTGGATGCAGGCCTTCGAAACCTGCGGTGTGGATATCGATTTTATACGGTGAGAGAACGCAGCCTGGACGAGATATTCCCGGGATTTTATCGATACCGGCGTGACGAAGGAATTCTTAAAACGCGAATGGAACAATGCGGTAAATGAATCGGTGACGCCGAACTGCCGTGCAAAATGTTCCGGCTGCGGTGTGGCAAAATATAAAGGAGGGGTCTGCTATGAAAATAAGAATGAAGTTTAGTAAGCAGGGCCCGCTCAAATTTATCGGGCATCTTGATATCATGCGTTACTTCCAGAAGGTGATGCGCAGAGCGGACGTGGATATCCGTTACAGTGAGGGGTTCAGCCCCATCAGATTATGTCCTTTGCATCACCGCTGGAGTTGGTATTTTAAGTAACGGCGAGTATGTGGACATTGAAGTGAATTCCACAAAGGATTCCAAAACGATGATTGAACAGATCAACAGGGAAAATGCGGAGGGATTCTGTGTACTCAGCTACAGAAAGCTGGATGATTCCGTGAAAAATGCGATGTCACAGGTGGCGGCTGCCGACTATACGATGTGGTTCAGGGAAGGATATGAGCCGGAGGATGTCCCCCGGTTTATGAAAAATCTGCTGGCATTTTGCCACAGCGATAAAATTGAGATTGTAAAAAAGACAAAAAAGGGACAAAAGGCGATGGATTTGCGCCCTTGCATCTATGAGGTCCGGCTCACGGATGATAATACCGGGATTTTTATGAAAGTTTCCTCGGGAAGCACGGCCAATGTAAAGCCGGAACAGGTTGTCGGCGCCTACTATGAGTCCATCGGAATGGAATATCCTGCTTTCGCGTTCCAGATCCAGCGTGAAGAGGTCTATGCCGACGAGGGCAACGATGCGTCCGATGAAAGTGACGGCGGCGCCCCGGGCGGCAGCCACAAATTTGTCCCACTGGAAGAATATGGAGCAGACATTGAATAAACTGATTGTTACAAGGTGGCGCGGAAGAATCCTGTCGGCGCTAATGTCAGACAGCAGGTGCCGTTCCCTGAGCCTGGAACCGGAGGAGAGCGGCAGCCTTCTGGGAAACATATATATTGGAAAAGTAAAAAATATAGTAAAAAATATAAATGCCGCTTTTATCGATCTCGGAGGAGGAAAAACAGGATACTACAGTCTCTCTGAGAACAGGGAGCATCGATTCACCAGCCCTCTGGCTGCCGCAGGGGCACAGGAGGGCCGGGGCCTGAAACAGGGCGATGAGATAATTGTTCAGGTAAGCAGGGATGCCGTAAAGACAAAGGATCCCGTACTCAGCAGCAATCTGAACTTTACCGGGAAATACTCGGTAGTAACGCTTGGAAAGACGCAAATCGGATTTTCTGCTAAGATAACGGACCCTGTCTGGAAGGAAGAAGTAAAAGAGTATCTCCTGGCCCTGAAAGAAGAGACAGGCCGCAACGGCTTTGGGGTTATTGTGAGAACCAACGCGAAGGAGACCACAAAAGAGGTAATCGGCGGGGAGGTGCTGGCCCTGAAACAGAGGATGGATGAGCTTTTGGCCAAGGCGGAAAACAGAACCTGTTTTACGCTTCTTGAGGGAGCGGAGCCTTCGTTTATCCTGAGCCTTCGGGACACCTATGCCGGCAGTCTCCAGTCCGTGATAACAGACGATAAGATCTGCTATGAAGAAATGAGACGGTACCTGGATAAGAACCAGAAGGCCGACCTGGAAAAACTGCAATTTTACCAGGATCCCCTTCTTCCCCTTATTAAGCTTTACAAGCTGGAAGCAGCACTGGAGGAAGCGCTGGAACGGAGGGTCTGGCTGAAATCGGGAGGTTATCTTGTCATAGAGCCGACGGAGGCCCTGACTGTCGTCGACGTTAACACAGGAAAATATTCCGGCAAAAAGAATGCCGAGGATACGATACTGAAAATCAACTTGGAGGCAGCCGCCGAGACGGCCCGCCAGCTCTGTCTGCGAAACCTGTCCGGCATTATCATCGTTGATTTCATAGATATGGCCAGGGAGGAACATAAACAACAGCTTCTGACCGTACTGGAGGAGGAATTAAAAAGGATCCGGTTAAAACGGTTCTGGTGGATATGACAAAGCTGGGACTCGTAGAGATTACCAGGAAAAGGTCAGAAAACCGCGCATGAGGTTTATGGGCGCGGAGTAAAGCCAAACGGTGTACCGAATTAGAAGGAATCATTAAAGCGCTGATTAAAGCGTGAATTGAAAAGTGCTGAAATTTACAGCCCATCTTTACTGCTTTTATGTTACCAAAGCAGGGAGAGGGCTGTTTTTTTGAGGCCGACGACTGGAGGTAAACAATGGAAACGACAGAATTAACGGAACTTGAAAAAAAGGAACCGATGAAGGAAAATAAAATGGGAACCAGGACGATGCTTCCTCTGCTTCTGTCTATGGCGTTCCCGCCGATGCTGTCCATGCTGATTCAGTCACTCTACAATATTGTGGACAGCATGTTTGTAGCCAGGTACAGTGAAAATGCGCTGACGGCGGTTTCACTCGCTTTTCCCCTGCAAACGCTGATAGTTGCATGTTCCGTCGGCATCGGAGTCGGCGTGAATTCCTATATTGCCAGGAAATTGGGGGAGCAGCGGCAGGAGGAAGCGGACAGTGCGGTAATCCACGGACTTCTGCTTGCTCTCACAGCCTCCATACTCTTTGTAACGGCCGGAGCATTCTGTATCGAACCGTTTTTCAGGATGTTTACGGATGATGGAGCGATTCTGGCAGACGGGCTGATTTATGCACGCATCTGTGTCGGCTTCTGCTTTGGGCCGTTCATTCATATCTGTATCGAGAAAATTTTTCAGGCAACCGGCAAGATGATATTCCCGATGGCGCTGCAGGCTATTGGAGCCATACTGAATATAATCCTGGATCCTATCTTGATTTTCGGTTATTTTGGCTTACCGGCCATGGGCGTGACGGGAGCAGCCGTGGCGACTGTAATCGGCCAGATGACGTCCATGGGCCTTTCGTTTTTCGTGCTGGTGGCTTTTCAGCATGATGTAAAGCTTCGTTTAAAAGGTTTTCACTTTCAGGGAGCGATTATCCGGCAGATTCTTACGGTTGCCGTTCCCAATGCCTGTATGAATGCTCTCGGCAGTCTGCTCGTGATGGGACTGAATGCCATCCTGATCCGGTTTTCCAATACGGCAGTCTCCCTGTTCGGCATTTACTATAAGCTTCAGACATTTGTCTTCATGCCGGCCAGCGGCCTTTCTCAGGGGGCCATGCCGATCATGGGGTATAACTATGGGGCGCGTTCCAGGAAACGTCTCTTAGAGTGCCTCAAATACAGTATCGGAATCTGTTTCCTGATTATGGTGATTGGCTTTTGCTGTTTGAGGGGGCCGCGGGATATCTTTTGTCCCTGTTTCACGCAAGCAGCGAGATGCTGGAAATCGGCATTCCGGCGCTGCGTATTATTGCGGTCAGCTTTCTGCCGGCATCGATCGGGTTTATTCTGCCGACGATGTTTCAGGCCATGGGAAATGGGATTGATTCCCTGATTGTGTTCCTGCTCCGCCAGTTTGTGATCACCCTTCCCCTTGCCTGGTTCCTCCACGGGCCGTTCGGTCTGACCGGAATCTGGGTATCTTTTATAGTGGCTGAAACAGCAGGAGCGGCGGCCGCCTTTCTCTTATATTGGAGAATTCAAAAGAAGGACGAACTGCTGCGAAAACAGCCGCTGTAACAGTTCAGACAGGTCGCTGTTACTGAAATATATGGAGATTTAACTGAGGTAGGGAGTGTACTCCGCAGACTTTATCTTTGCCCGCAGCCCCAAACCACGGCAATCCTCCCCCCGGGACGAAAGACTCATACACACACACCACTACCCCGTACGCTGGCCGTCCCGGCGGCGTCCTCACCTGCATAACATATTGCTGAAAAAAATGTTGACAACTTCTTAAAAGAATGCTATTATTTTCTAGTGTGCCGCACAGCGAGGCTATAAGTGCGTAAAGCCGCCGAAACTGGCGAGTAATGATAATAGGAGGTGCCATATGTACGCGATTATTGCAACAGGTGGTAAGCAGTACAAAGTAGCCGAGGGCGATGTAATCAAAGTTGAAAAGCTTGGTGCGGCTGCTGGAGAAGCAGTTACGTTTGACCAGGTTCTTGCAGTTAACAACGGAGAGATGCAGATCGGATGCCCAACCGTTAACGGAGCTACAGTTTCCGCAACCGTAGTGAAAGAAGGAAAAGGCAAGAAAGTTATCGTTTACAAGTATAAGAGAAAATCTGGCTATCACAAAAAGAATGGTCACAGACAGCTCTTTACCGAGATCAAGATCGACAAGATCAATGCTTAATTAAGATTATGATAAGAGTAAACGTATTTTCAGATTCTGAGGGAAATACCAGGAAAATAGAATTAAAAGGCCACGCAGGCTATGATGATTACGGAAAGGACATTGTATGTGCATCCGCATCGGCGCTTGTACTCAACATGGCGAATTCGGTCGAACAGTTTACGGACGACGGATTTGACGGCAATGTGGAAGAAGAGACAGGGCATTTTACATTCCGGTTTACCGGGGACATCAGTAAAGAATCAAAACTTCTTATGGACTCTCTTATTCTTGGTCTTAAGAATATCGAAGAGGCATATGGAGAGGAATATATAAAAATTCGATTTGAGGAGGTGTAAGAGATGTTTAAGATGAACCTTCAGTTATTCGCTCATAAAAAAGGGTGTAGGTTCTACCAAGAACGGTAGAGATTCCGAGTCTAAGAGATTAGGAGCTGAAAAGAGCAGATGGACAGTTCGTATTAGCTGGTAACATCCTTTACAGACAGCGTGGAACAAAGATTCATCCAGGCATCAACGTAGGCCGCGGTGGAGATGATACTTTATTCGCTACTGTAGACGGCGTTGTAAGATTTGAGAGAAAGGGCAGAGACAAAAAGCAGGTTTCTGTATACCCGAGAACAATCAACGAATAATTCAGACAGCTCCATACCATAATGTATGGGGCTGTTTTTGCATTGAAGGCGGTGACCTGTGCGCGTAGCGCGCAGAGTTACAGCAGTAATTGCATAGCAGGGTTAAATTGCATACCGGGCTTTTTTGGCTCAGGTGAAAGGAGAAATATATGTTTGCCGATAGTGCAAAAGTATTTATAAAATCAGGAAAAGGCGGAGACGGCCATGTAAGTTTCCGCAGGGAACTGTATGTAGCCGCCGGCGGCCCGGACGGAGGGGACGGCGGAAGAGGCGGAGATATTATCTTTGAGGTGGATGACGGTCTCAATACACTGACTGATTTTCGTCATGTCCGTAAATATGTTGCAGAAGACGGAGAACAGGGAGGAAAGAAACGCTGCCACGGCGCTAACGGCAAAGACCTGGTGATCAAAGTTCCGGAAGGGACGGTAATTAAGGATTTTGAATCAGGGAAGGTAATTGCCGACATGTCCGGCGATAACCGCCGCGAAGTGATTTTAAAGGGCGGAAAAGGCGGTCTTGGGAATATGCATTTTGCCACTGCCACAATGCAGGTGCCGAAATATGCACAGCCCGGACAACCTGCCCAGGAGCTGTGGATTCAGATGGAGTTAAAGGTGATAGCCGACGTGGGGCTGGTAGGATTTCCAAATGTGGGTAAATCCACATTGCTTTCACGTGTATCCAATGCAAGGCCGAAAATTGCAAATTACCATTTTACCACCCTCAATCCCCATCTCGGCGTGGTGGATTTAAACGACGGACAGGGCTTTGTCATGGCGGATATCCCCGGACTGATTGAGGGGGCTTCCCAGGGAATCGGTCTTGGATATTCCTTTTTAAAGCATATTGAGAGGACAAAGGTTCTCGTTCATGTGGTGGATGCCGCATCTACGGAAGGTCGTGATCCGGTGGCGGATATCCGCGCGATCAATGCGGAACTGGAATCATACAATCCGGAGCTTTTGACGCGTCCGCAGGTGATTGCCGCCAATAAGACCGATGCCATCTATGCCGGTGAGGAGATCGACCCGATTGAACGGCTCAGGGAGGAATTTGAACCTGAGGGAATAACGGTATTCCCGATATCCGCCGTCACAGGCAAGGGAGTGAAGGAGCTTTTATACCATGTCAATGAGCTGTTAAAAACCGTGGACAGAAAACCTGTTATATTCGAAAAAGAATTTGAATACCAGTTCCAGGCGGAAAATCTTCCCTATACGGTGGAGCATCCGGAAGACGGCGTATTTGTGGTGGAAGGTCCGAAGATCGACAAGATGCTCGGCTACACCAACCTGGATTCGGAGAAGGGCTTCCAGTTCTTCCAGAAATTCTTAAAGGACAGTGGTATTTTACAGGAGCTTGAGCAGGCAGGAATTGAGGAAGGCGATACCGTCCGTATGTACGGCCTTGAATTTGATTATTATAAATAACGGTAAAGAGTACCGATGTAATGAAGGAAGTTTAAGAGGAAAGCGGGAGTAAGAAATTCATGACAAGTAAACAGAGAGCCTATTTAAAAGGATTGGCAATGACAATCGATCCGATCTTTCAGATTGGCAAAGCCAGTGTAACGCCGGAGCTGACCACGGCCGTGGCAGAGGCGTTGGAAGCGAGAGAATTAATCAAGCTGAGTATTTTGAAAACTGTATGGACGACGGCAATGAGATAGCTTCAGTTCTGGCTGAGAGGACACAGTCACAGGTTGTCCAGGTAATCGGAAAAAAGATTGTACTTTACAAGCAGGCAAAGGATGAGAAAAAAAGGAAGATCGTTCTGCCTAAGTAAAGAAAGGAGTCCGGACAGGCCATGAAACAAATCGGAATTATGGGAGGAACCTTTGATCCAATCCACGTGGGACATCTGATGCTCGGGCGTCAGGCCTTCGAAGAGTATGGACTGGACTCGGTCTGGTATATGCCTTCAAAGACTCCGCCCCATAAGAAAGATCACAGAATCACTTCTTCCAAAGACCGCTGTGCCATGGTGTCGGCGGCAATCGAAGAGATTCCATATTTCTGCCTTTCAGATTTTGAAATAAAAAGAACGGCGGGATATACCTATACCGCGGATACGCTGCGCCTTCTCAGGGAAGAATATCAGGATACTGAATTTTACTTTATTGTAGGCGCCGACTCTATCCACGATATTGAAAAATGGTACCATCCAGAGTATGTACTTCAGGCCGTTACATTCCTGGCTGCAGACCGGGAAAGCGAAGAACAAAAGCGTTCACTGGATACCCAGATACGATATCTGGAACAGAAATACGGGGCGAAAATCCGGAGGCTCCACTGTATGGAGATGGATGTGGCATCAGCCGTAATCCGCGAACGAATTGCATCCGGCGAGCCGGTGAAAGGGATGATTCCCGACGCGGTGTACCGGTATATAAAACAACATGGACTTTACTGCTGACAGCTTCTGACAGGGAGGCAATGATGAACACAGAATCAACAAACGGGACACCGAATCCGAAACCGAAGAAGTCCGGTAAAAAAAGTATAAAAAATATTTTAAAGCAGGCGGCTTATGAGGCGGAAAACCAGGAATTTATAAGAATCCGGGGGCACCTGAAAGAGAAGCTGAGTCCGATGCGTTACGAGCATACGCTGGGCGTTTCTTTTACCTGCATTTCACTGGCTATGCGCTATGGATATGATTTGAACAAAGCAGAGCTGGCCGGACTGCTTCATGACTGTGCCAAGCGTTATGACGAGTCGGAGATTATTAAAAAATGCCGGAATAAAGGGATTGAGCTGACAGAAAATGAGCTGAATGCACCGGCTACCATCCATGCAAAACTGGGTGCCTGGATGGCCGAAAATAAATACGGGATTACCGATCCGGAGATTTTACAGGCTATTGCATGCCATACTACCGGGAAACCGGCCATGGGACTTCTGGACAAGATTTTGTATGTTGCAGATTATATAGAACCGAGAAGAAACAGGGCGCCTCTGCTCACTGAGATGAGAAGACTGGCATTCACCGATCTGGACGAGGCACTTTACCAGATTATGAAAGGGATTCTTGAATATTTAAATGAATCCGGCGCTTATATAGATGAAATGACCAGAATCGCTTATGAATATTATGATGCGGCTAGAGCATGCCGATTGGAAGAGGCTGCTTCTGCCGAGACTCTGGGAGAACTTAAGGAGGAAATACAGCAGTATGACACAGGCAAGCAAAATGGCAAAAATCGCCGTAAAAGCACTGGAAGACAAAAAAGGAGAAGATATCAGAATCATTGATATCCGTGATGTATCGATCTTGGCAGACTATTTTATCATAGCAAACGGAAATAACGCCAGCCAGGTTCAGGCCATGGTTGACAGCGTGGAGGAAGAGCTTCTGAAGGAAGGGCATGAATGCCGTCAAATCGAAGGATATAATACGGCCAACTGGATATTGATGGATTATAATGATATCATTGTCCATGTATTTTCACGTGAAGACAGGCTGTTCTATGATCTGGAACGTATCTGGAGAGACGGCAAACAGATCGCAAGTATCGATGAATTATAATTTATGGCTTGAATAATTTATTGCTCGAAACAGAATAAAAGATTTAAATCAGCAATCAGTTGACATAATATAATTATGTCAACTGATTGCTATTGATGATAATGCGGTAGCCTGTGCGCGGAGCGTGCAGGTTATCGTTTCATGTAACAATATATGCTGTCTGAAGGTTGCTGTTTAATAGCAACCGTTCACAGAGCATGTCTCTCATCGGTTTACATGTATGCAGAATAGAGGTTATATTATGCCGGGATTAGGGACCGTTATAAACTGCGCCGGGGTAATCGGCGGCGGGCTTCTTGGACTGACTATAAAGAGGGCTGCCTGAGCGTTTCCAGAATATACTGATCCAGGCCGTCGGGCTTTGCGTTATATTTCTGGGCATCAGCGGCACATTACAGGAAATCTTTTCAGTAGGGGAGAAAGGCATCGAATCAGGGGGAACGATGATGATGATTTTCTCACTGTCATTGGGGGCGCTTTTGGGAGAGCTTCTGAATATTGAAAAACATACGGAAGAATTTGGGGAATGGATAAAAATCAAGTCGGGCAGCGGCGGTGACACCAAATTTGTGGATGGTTTTGTCAGCACGTCCCTGACCATCTGTATCGGCGCCATGGCGGTGGTGGGAGCTATCCGGGACGGTATCACCGGTGATATCTCCATGCTCTGTGCAAAGGCAGTTCTCGACGCCATTATTGTCTTTGTCATGGCTTCGTCTATCGGCAAAGGATGCATCTTTTCGGTAATCCGTCTGGGGCTGTTCCAGGGCGGCATCACCCTGCTGTCCCGGGTCATAGAACCTCTTCTGACAGGCCAGGCTGTCTCTAATATGTCTTTAGTCGGTTCAATGCTGATATTCTGTGTGGGAGTCAATCTGATGTTCCATCAGAAGATTAAGGTGGCCAACATGCTTCCGGCATTGATTTTTGCCGTTATAAGCGCATTTCTGCCGTTCTTCTGAAACCTTTGTGCCAAGTCACGGAAAATAAATAATACATATATTTAATAATTTAAATTAAATCGTAATAAACAAACTAATGAGAAGTTATAAAGCGGAGTATTAAGAGAAAGCAGACAGAATAATTTCTGCCGCCTCTTAATACTCCGCTTTCTGTTATACGCTGCCGCTGCGCAATGAGGTGAGGCTGTTACATTAACCGGAACAATCCTATTACCTTGCCCAGGATCTGGACCTCATCAAGGATAATCGGATCCATGGATGCGTTCTGCGGCTCGCAGACGGAAACGGCCCTTTTCCTTATAGAATGTCTTGACTGTGGCAGAGTCATCCACCAGCGCTACGACAATCTCGCCATTTCTTGCAGTATCCGCTTTTGCTACAATGACACGATCTCCATTATAAATTCCGGCATCTATCATGCTGTCGCCCTTTACTTTGAGCATAAAAATCTCTTTATTAGGAAGCATCTCCACAGGGATCGGAAAATAATTTTCAATGTTCTCCTGGGCAAGAATCGGCGCACCGGCAGCCACGGTACCCAGCAGCGGCACATTGACGACTTCGCGGCGCGCTAGGTTAAAGGTGTCGTCAATAATCTCAATCGTACGCGGCTTGGTGGGATCCCGCCGGATATAGCCGTTCTTCTCAAGCTGCTCCAGGTGAGAATGGACGGAAGAAGTGGACTTAAGCCTGACTGCTTCGCAGATTTCACGAACGGCCGGCGGATATCCCTTCTTTAAAATAGTTTCTTTGATATATTCTAAAATTTCTCTCTGTTTATCAGTGATTTTACCCTGTGCCATATATGTACCTCCTCTATTGATATAATAGTAACATATGTTCGAAAAAAATGCAAACCTTTGTTCGCTTTTTTTGCGTAAAACCATTGACAAACACATGTTCGTTTACTATAATAAAATTACGGAAAAGAACAAATGTTTGGAACATAGATTCGTTTTACCAAGGAGGACACGGGGATGAAAAAGGGGATTTTAGTTTTACTTGTTCTGATTGCAATATTAAGCTCAGGTTTTTTCGGCCACAATCTGATGCAGGCCATGGCCGAGGAGGAAGCGGCGGTCAGCTATAGCAAATATTATACCAGCATACGTCTGGAAGAAGGCGACACGCTCTGGAAGCTGGCCGAAAGATATAACAATCATTCGGAGAAGAGCATGGAAGCCTATGTGCGCGAATTGAAGAGCATGAACTGCCTGATAGACGACACAATTCATGCAGGGAATTATCTGACGGTCACTTATTATAAGGCAGAACCGGAAGATTATTAGTTACTGTTCACACGGTTGTGTTCTGCGAGGTGTTTTCGTGCGTATTTGCACGAAAATTCCGAGTTACACGGCGCGACGCGATGAAAAGTGAACTTTTCACCACAATCAACGGCGTTTTTTTGCCGTTTCTGTGCATCGCAAAGCGTGTTATTGTTTACATCATGCCGCTTTTTGGCATGATGTGAACAGTGACATTATTAAACGGACGTAAGCCGGGTAGCTTCAGAATTGATAGAAATCAATCAGATTTTATGATATACTTCCCTATAAAAGATAAAATGGAAAGGGAGAGTGAATTATGATACTATCGGGCCAGGAGATCAAAAAGCATATGGGAAAGGAAATTATTATTGAGCCTTTTGACGAGAAGAGAATTAATCCCAACAGTTACAATCTGTCACTCGCTGGAGAACTTTTGGTTTATGATAATCACGTTCTAGACATGAAAGAGCCGAATCCCGTCTCGCGTATCATTATTCCTGAGGATGGCCTTTTACTGGAGCCGAACAGATTATATCTGGGACGGACAAATGAATATACCAGCACCAGCCGTTATGTTCCCATGCTGGAGGGACGTTCCTCCACCGGGCGTCTGGGCCTGTTCATCCATGTTACGGCCGGATTCTGGGGACATAGGATTTTCCGGTTACTGGACTCTGGAAATTTTCTGTGTACAGCCGGTCAGAATCTATCCCAATGTTGAGATTTGCCAGATTTATTACCACGATATCGACGGCGAGTATGAATTGTACAAAAGCGGTAAATACCAGAACAACACGGGAATACAGCCAAGTTTAATGTATAAAGATTTTGAGAAGTAATCTGACGGCGGTACGGTTTGTCTGCACAAGGTGTTTGAGGAATGGAGAGCATACTCGTGGTTGAAGTTTATTATATAGAAGATGATGAAAATATCGCGCAGGCGGTGAAAGAATATCTGTATGAAAAAAATTGTATCGTTTCGGTCTTTGCAACAATTACAGATGCGAAGAAGGCGATTACGAATCATTTGCCTGCCATTGTACTGGTAGACTGGAATATGCCGGATGGCCGAGGCGATATGCTGTGCAGCTGGATACGATCCAGGTGGCGGGAACTGCCGGTTATCTTTTTGACTGTCCGGGGCGATTCCAATGATATTGTTTCAGGATTCAGGAAGGGAGCGGACGATTACGTAGTAAAGCCATTCGAGCTGGAAATTCTGTATTCCCGCATATGTGCGCTGCGCAGGGCAGGAAACGTATCAGGCCAATATCTCACCTGCGATCGAATCTCGCTAGACCAATCCGGGATGATGGTTTTTTTGGGGGAAGAGGAGATTAGCCTGAGTCAGCCGGAATATCAGGTTCTATTGCTTCTGATGCGGAATAAGGGGAAAACAATAACCAGAGAAAGACTGCTCGAACAGGTATGGGACTGTAATGGCAGTTTTGTGAATAATAATACTCTTACCGTTACAATTAAGCGCCTGCGTGAGAAGCTGCATCAGCCGTTATGCCTGAAAACAGTCAGGAGCTTCGGATACCGTATGGAGGATACCTTATGATTGGCAGAAAAAATGCGGGGGGATTTATTGCTCTCATTATGTCGGCTGGTCTGATTGCATCCTCCCTTACCGCCGTTTTCGTGGCAGGAATTTATAACCGCAGGCAGTTTCAGATGATAAGCAGCGTGAGCAGTGCAATTATAGAGGAGGATCCGGCACTGGAACCGTCCATACTGTCGGCTCTGAAGGCGTATAAGAACCAAAAATCCCGGTATGCAGAACCGGAATATGAAAATGTACTTACTGCCTATGGGTACCGGCAGTCTGATTTCATATATCCCCTGTATCAATATGTGCTTCTGCTTGCTGTGGCAGGTTTTACAGCAGGCAGTTTTTTATTTCTTGCCGTTTTTATAACCTGGCGCAAGAAGGAAGAACTGCGTATACAGACAATGGCCGAAGCGCTTGAAAAAATCAATTCCGGCAGTCCGGACCTCGTCTTGGAGGCGGGGGAAGACAGTTTTTCAAAACTGCAGGATGAGATATATAAAACAGTTACAATGATGCATCAGACAAGAGAGTCCGCACTGGAGGAAAAACAAAATTTTGCGGAAAATCTGTCAAATATTGCCCATCAGCTCAAAACTCCCGTAACGGCCATTTCACTTTCAGCCCAGATGATGGAGACACATCCGGATAAGAATTATCCTGCACAAATACAAAAGCAGATAAAAAGACTGATACACTTGGAGGAGTCTCTGCTGCTCCTGTCGCGCCTTGACGCAGGAACCCTTTTCCTGGAGAAAGAGGCTGTGGATGTCTTCACCGTTCTTACTCTGGCTGCCGACAATCTGCAGGAGGTATTTTCCGAAGCGGATGTATCGCTGAATATCCCCGAAGCGGGTGAAGTGGAAATCACGGCTGATTTAGACTGGACAATGGAAGCGGTGATGAATCTGCTGAAAAATTGCATGGAATATTCTCCGGCTGGAGGAACTGTCCATTGCTCCTATGGTCAAAATGAACTTTACACGGAAATACTCATCTGGGATGAGGGGAAGGGGTTTCAAAGAGAGGATATCCCCCATCTTTTTGAACGGTTTTATTGTGGCCAAAATGCTAAAAAGAATGGTATCGGCATTGGCCTTTCCCTTGCAAGAGAAATTATTGAACGTCAAAACGGCACGATACGGGCCAGCAATATTCCAGATGGCGGAGGATGTTTTGAAATCCGCTTTTACAGTCACTGAGCTGTCACTTTGGCCTGTTATAATGAAACTGCATTAAGTATTATAACAGGATAGGAGAAGATGTGTGGAAATATTAAGATGTGAGAATTTAAATAAGGTATACGGGTCCGGAGATAACCGGGTAGTTGCTCTGGAACAAATCAATATTGCAGTCAACAAGGGAGAGTTTGTTGCGATTGTAGGCGCATCCGGTTCCGGGAAATCTACGCTGCTTCATATTCTCGGCAGTGTGGATAAACCTACGGAGGGAAGAGTAGTGGTGGAGGGGAGGGATATCTCTTCTTTAAGCCCGGCGCAATCTGCCATATTCAGGCGCAGGAAGGTGGGACTTGTTTATCAGTTCTATAACCTGATCCCTACGCTCACTGTCAAAAAAAATATACTGATGCCGCTTTTACTGGATAAAAAGAAACCGAACCTGGAATATTTTGATGAGGTTGTAAATTCCTTAGGTCTCTCTGATAAACTGGAAGCACTTCCAAACCAGTTATCCGGGGGACAACAGCAGAGGACCGCGATTGCCAGAGCACTAATCTACCGTCCGGCGCTGCTTTTGGCCGATGAGCCTACCGGTAATCTGGACCGGAAAAATTCTAAGGAAATTATGGATATGTTAAAGCTGTCGAACCGCAACCTGAAGCAGACGATACTATTGATTACGCATGATGAAAATATTGCGCTGGAAGCGGACCGTATCGTTACGATAGAGGATGGGCGTATCATCCGTGATCAGAAACGGGGTGGCAGATAATGTGGAAAGATTATTCTGTGGGGTTTATCAGAAACAACCGTGCATCCAGTATATCCATCATGGTGGCCGCTTTTATATCCAGTTTGTTTTTATCTTTTCTGTGCAGCATGTTTTATAATGTATGGGTTTATGAAGTGGAAAAGATTGTTTTGGAGGAAGGGGACTGGCAGGGCAGGCTCACCGGAGTAACGGATGCGGGGGACTTACTCACAATAGAGAATTTTGCTAATGTGGAAAAAGCGGTAGTTAACGAAGCTTTATCCGGTGAACAGGGTATCGTGGCTGATATTTATTTCCACAATGTCAGGACTGTTTACAAGGACATGCCAATGATCGCAAAACGGCTGGGATTAGATGAAAAGGCGGTATCCTGCCATACACTTCTTTTGTCCAGATACCTGATTCATGACCCGCAGGATGAGACACCTCCGCTGTTGCTGACACTTTACCTTGTGATTCTGTCGTTGGTTTCCCTGTCCCTGATTCTGATTATCCATAATTCTTTTGCGGTATCAATGAATGCAAGAGTACACCAGTTCGGCATATTATCCAGCATTGGGGCTACGCCGGTACAGATACGGATTTGCCTGATGCAGGAAGCGGCCGTGCTTTGTGCACTGCCGATACTGTCGGGTAATATTATAGGAATTGTGCTGAGTTTTGCAGCAAAGAGAGGGATTGAGTACATTGCGGCCGGCATGCCGGGCCAATTGCCCATTGGTTTTCATTACCATCCTTTAGTATTAATTCTTGCTGTATTGTTGTCAGTTTTAACCGTGCTGTTCTCTGCCTGGCTTCCTGCCGGAAAATTAAGCAGGATGACGCCGTTGGAAGCAATCAGGGGAACGGGTGTAACAGGGCTGAGGAGAAAAAGGCATTCTCCAATTCTCTCAATTTTATTTGGTACAGAGGGGGAACTGGCGGGAAATGCGCTGAAGGCGCAAAGGAAAGCGCTGCGCACTTCCACATTGTCTCTGACCTTGTCATTTATGGGGTTTACAATGATGCTGTGTTTTTTTTCTCTTACCGATCTCAACACCAAATACACTTATTTTCAGCGTTATCAGGATGTCTGGGATATTATGATAACAATAAAAGATACCAAAATTGAAGATTTCCGGCAATCCGGGCCGGCACAGGCACTGGAGGGGATGGCAGAAGTACGTGATGCCGTCGCATATCAGAAGGCAGAGGCACTCATTCAGGTGCCAAAGGATGCCGTCAGTCCGGAGCTTACGGCACTTGGAGGCCTTGCTGCGGTTGCCGGCGCTTCCGTATCTGAGTCAGAAGGCGTATGGCAGGTAAGGGCTCCGGTTATTGTTATGGATGATGCGGCATTTATAAGGTACTGTGAGGATACCTGTATCACGCCGGGGCTTGACGGGACGATAATATTGAACCGGATATGGGATAGTATAAACAGCGTTTTTCGTTACAGGCAGTATGTTCCATATATAAGGGAAGACCAGGAGACCATAGTACTTCAAAATTCCGGGAACAAGGACACAGAAGAAATCCCTGTACTCGGCTATACGCAGGTTCCGCCGGTTTTAAGAGAAGAGTATGCCGATTATTCTCTTGTACAGTTCATTCCCGTGTCATTGTGGCATAATATGAAGGGGAAGACAGGAACTGCCGAAGCAGATACAAATCTCCGGATATTAGCCGGGAAAGGGGTTACCCTTGCGGAACTGAATCTACTGGAGAAACAGATTACACAGATGCTTGGACGTTCTTATGAGATAGAATCTGAGAACCGCATTAAGGCCCGGATTAGGAATGATTCCATCATAGACAGCTATAAGCTGGTTATGGGAGCCTTCTGTTCTCTGCTTTGCGATGATTGGGATTGCCAATGTGTTTTCCTATACGCTTGGATTTATGCGTCAGAGAAGGCGGGAATTTGCCCAATATATGTCTGTGGGTATGACGCCTGCCGGCATAAGAAAGATGTTTTATGCGGAAGTGCTGGTTATTGCCGGGCGTCCGGTTCTTATCACCCTGCCTTTGACTTATTTGTTTATTGTATTTACCGCTAAAGCCAGTTATTTGAATCCGGCGGAGGTATGGCCGGAGGTTCCTGCCGCCGCAATTGCTGTCTTCAGCCTGGCTATTGTGAGCTTTGTGGCCCTGGCATATTATATCGGCGGTAAAAGAGTTCTCAGGGAAAATTTATCCGATGCCCTGCGCGATGATACAATGACTTAAAGGTACTGACATTGTTTCCGGTTCCTGAAAATGAAAAGCAGGATACCGGGGACAATATCAGTTTCCCGTCACAGTTCAGGCAGCATCAGCTGTTACAGTGATACACGGTGAAATCACGGCTTACAAACTTTTAAGTTGACATTTTCCGGATTTTAGCTTATAGTAAATTTCAGAATAAGAAGACGTAAGTTCTTCATAAGAAAAGGAGTTGGTTGTTATGTTGGCAAATGATAGGAGTATGGTGAGAACAAAATAACAATGCAAATCAGACAGGGACTGGTGTATACTTTTTATTGCACACGGCTTGTTGTCGTGTTTTTTTGTACCTTTTTTTAGTATGCCATTCACAGCCTGTCAGCTTATGAAGGAGAAATACGATTTGAATAATCATGAAAATTGCATATTAATCAGCACGGTAAAAATTGGGTAGAACAGGCGGCTGTCGATCAGTTAAGAGGCGTCAGCAGACTTCCGGGAATGATAAGAACCGTGGGACTGCCGGATCTGCATCCGGGAAACACGCCTGTGGGAATGGCGGCTTTGAGCCGGGGAAGATTTTATCCTCATTTAATTGGTAATGATATTGGCTGCGGCATGAGCCTTTTCCACACAGGTAAGAAGAAAACGGTTTAAGATGGAAAAATGGGTCACACGGCTTAATTCTATCCGGGAACTGGGAGATATCCCCTGTGATAATCCTTATGAGGAAGAGTGCCCGATACGCGATTTTGGAACTATTGGTTCGGGAAACCATTTCATTGAATTTCAATGCCTGGAACAGGTATATGATGAGTCTGCCGCAAAGGCAATGGGACTTTTAGGCGAAAACGTCTTGGTTCTGGTCCATTCCGGTTCCAGAGGTTACGGACAGGAGATCCTTTCCCGCTATAACAGACCGGAAGGGATAGAGGAAGATTCCATACAGGCTGCGGCCTATCTGGCAGCTCATGATGATGCACTTAAATGGGCGGGGCGCAACAGACTGGCGGCTGCCGGAAAGCTTCTGGATTATCTGAACACGGACAGTCAGCTGGATATTTTGATGGAAAGCTGTCATAATTACCTTGAACAGACCGAAGACGGGTGGCTTCACCGAAAGGGAAGCGTATCCGCAAAGCACGGCGCGGTGGTTATCCCGGGTTCCAGAGGCAGCCTGACCTATGTGTGTGTTCCGGGAAAGGATACCGGAATTTCCCTGGATTCCCTTTCACACGGAGCCGGAAGAAAATGGGCGCGCAGCGTCTGTAAAAGCCGGATTGACCGCAAATATGACAGGAATTCCATACGCAGTACTAAGTTCAAAAGCCAGGTGGTATGCCATGACACGAATCTGCTGTTTGCGGAGGCGCCGGAGGCATATAAGAATGTGGAACAGGTCATCGCATCCCTTCAGGAATTCGGATTGATCGAGGTGGCTGCCACACTGCGTCCGCTGATTACTTATAAAGGGTAGGTGGGGAAAATGAGAATACAAATCAGTTCCGGCCAGGGCCCGGCAGAGTGCGAACTTGCGGCAGAGCTTTTTTACAGGCAGCTTCAAAAGGAAATAGGAGATATAAGGATGGTACAATGCGTCAGAGGAAGTAAGGCGAAGGGCTTTTCCTCCGTCATATTTGAGACGGAAGAAGATATGAGCAGTCTTGAGGGAAGCATACTCTGGGTCTGGAAAAGTCCATACCGTCCAAAGCATAAGAGGAAGAACTGGTATATAGATGTGAGCATTCTGGAAAATATGCCTAAGCTGACGCAGGAGCTGAAGCTGCGCTTTGAAACATTCAGGAGCGGAGGCAAGGGCGGACAAAATGTGAATAAAGTGGAAACAGGCGTGCGCGTTATCCACATTCCCACAGGTATTTCAGTGGTATCCACAGAAGCACGGAGCCAGCATATGAATAAAAAACTGGCAGTCAACCGTCTCTGTGACATATTAGCCGAGAGGAACATGGAGAGCGGAAGGAAGGAAAAAGAACTGGCGTGGCTGGAACATAACCGGCTGGAGAGGGGGAATCCGGTGAGAATTTATGAAGGCGGTAATTTTGTGAGGAGAGACCGCTGATTTCAGAATCATTGTATCTGGGAGCGGAGGAGCATGAAGCAGAGCGGCTTGTATCCATGCCCCTGCCTCCCGATGCACTTTTGCTTTTATGCCGGATGAAAACCACATGAGAGAATGTGAAACTTTTCTGTAAAATTAACTACGATAAGGTCCTTTTATGATAAAATAAATATCATTAGGAGGGCCTTTACTATGGCAAGACAAAAGAAACCGGTTCACAGAGTTGAAATGACAGAAGGAAAACGAAATATTATCCGACAGCTTCTCGAGGAATATGATATTGAGACAGCAGAAGATATTCAGGATGCTCTTAAAGATCTCCTGGGTGGTACCATTAAGGAAATGATGGAGGCTGAAATGGATGAGCAACAAAGATATGAAAAATCCGAGCGTTCTGACAATGACGATTATCGCAACGGGTATAAGCGCAAGCAGGTCAACAGTCGCTACGGTTCTATGGCAATCGAAGTCCCACAGGATCGAAAATCGACCTTTGAACCACAGATTGTAAAAGCGTCAAAAGATATTTCTGACATTGACCAGAAGATTATTTCCATGTATGCAAAGGAATGACTACTCGCCAGATCTCGGAAACGATTGAAGATATCTATGGTTTTGAAACATCAGAAAGTTTCATATCCGATGTGACGGATAAGATACTTCCTCAGATTGAAGACTGGCAGAACCGCCCATTGGACGAGGTATATCCAATCCTTTACATCGATGCCATCCACTATTCTGTACGGGATAATGGGGTGATCCGTAAACTTGCCGCTTATGTCATACTGGGCATTAATTCGGAAGGCAGAAAGGAAGTCCTAACGATTACAATTGGTGACAACGAAAGTGCGAAATACTGGCTTTCTGTCTTGAATGAACTGAAAATCGTGGTGTTAAGGATATCCTGATTATTTGTGCAGATGGTCTTACTGGTATCAAAGAAGCGATTTCTGCGGCATTTCCCAAAACAGAATATCAGAGGTGCATGGTCCATCAGGTAAGAAACACCTTAAAATATGTCCCCGATAAAGACAGGAAAGCCTTTGCTGCTGATTTAAAAACGATTTATCAGGCTGCTGATGAACAGAAAGCTTTGGCAGCCTTAGAGCGTGTAACCGAAAAATGGACACCTAAATATCCGAATTCCATGAAACGCTGGAAGGACAACTGGGATGCTATTTCCCCGATTTTAAGTATTCAGCCGCTGTCCGGAAGGTCATTTACGACGAATGCGATAGAATCACTGAATTCCACCTATCGGAAGCTGAATCGCCAGAGGAGTGTATTTCCAAGCGATACAGCTCTGCTAAAAGCGCTGTATCTGGCTACTTTTGAAGCTACGAAAAAATGGACCACCACCATCCGGGACTGGGCGCATGTCTATGGAGAACTGAGTATCATGTATGAAGGACGGCTTCCAGAATAAAGAAAAATAAGCGGAAAGACAGGCGGCTTGCCGCCTGCTCTTGACATACATGGAAGTACCTGTTATATATAAAACAAGGGTGAAAAACCTGATTTAGAAGTTTCCCACCCTTCATTATCATAGAAGAATCTTATTTACAGAAATTTTCTCATACTCTCCCACATGAAGGGCCGGAAGGGGAGAGAATGTTATTTATTGTTACTATTTATCTCTTAATTGCACTTTATTACGTGCGCTCCGCCGTCTTTCGTCCTCTAAGGCAGCATAATGCTTTTGGTCGTGTTGACATCTTCGTGGCCGAGAACATCTGCCACCAGATAAATATCGCCGGTTTCCCGATATAGATTCGTGCCGTAGGTGCTTCTGAGCTTATGGGGAGTAATCTTCTTTAAAGGGGTTACAATTTTGGCATATTTCTTAACAAGGTTTTCAACACTTCGTACATTGAGCCTTTTTCTGAAGGGATAAAATAGTGCGTCTTCATGTCCCGGTTCGGGAGTGATTTGTTTACGTTCTGCCATATAATCGGCCAGCGCATCTTCAACCTCCGCGCCGAAGTAGACGATGACCTCCTTGCCGCCTTTTCGGTGGATTCTGATGCCGCCCGTATTAAAATCCACATCATTTATATTCAGGCCGACGCATTCGGAGACACGTATTCCGGTTCCAAGCAGGAGTGTCATTAATGCAAGATCGCGGATTTTAGTTTTGGCATGAAACGCCTTCTGCTTTTCAGTCAGTTGCGCACCTGCTTCAACCTGGTCAAGAAGGCTGGCGACCTCATCGACCTCAAGACGTATAATTTCCTTTTCATGAAGTTTTGGAAGCTGAACTAATGCGGCCGGGTTATTCTTAATACGTTCGTGTCGGTAGAAATAATTATAAAAGCTTTTTAATGATGCGATTTTCCGCATGATTCCCCGCTCTGTATTAACTAAATCTTCCCTTTTTTCCGTGGAATGGCATTTCAGGAATTCCATGTATTCTTCAAAATCCATCACCTGGATTTCATCCAGAACAGTGAGAGAGAAGTCACGCATTTCACAGTTGGCAAAAGCGGGTTTTCCTGTCTGAGAAAATCAAAAAATGTCTTTAAATCGTAAGCGTATGCAATTCTGGTCCGGGAAGAAGTCCTGGGTTCAATTCCTCTGAAGAAATCAGCGCAAAAGGGCGGCAGTTCCTTTAACATCTGGCGGAGCCTTTTTGTATTCTCAATTATTTCCTGTTCATGATAGGAGAGAGCAGCCATTATTTTCACCTCGCATTATTTGGCAATTTTTTATCCGGCCATCCTTCAATGTTTCCTTCGGTAATGGCATGGAAAAGGCGTTCCTTAACCCCAGGCGCCTGTAAATTCAGTTGTTTTGTTAATTGTTTAACATATTCGCGTTTCGTTTTTCCATCCACCGGACAAGGATTTTTGCATACAGGAAGTGAAAATCTGTTTTTAAATCCAATTACATCAGCTTCAGATACATAAATCATCGGACGGATAACCGTAAGTTCCGTCCGGTCCAGAAAGGTTTTAGGAGAAAACGCATAAAAGCGGCCTTCATAAATTAAAGATAATAACATAGTTTCAATCAAGTCATCACGGTGATGTGCATAGGCTATTTTATTGCAGCCCATTTGTTTTGCCGTTTCATTGAGGGCGCCTTTCCGCATTTTAGCACAGAGGGCGCAGGGATTTGATTCTTTCCTGGTTTCAAATAGGATTTTACCAATATCCGTCGGTACAACGGTAAATGGGACAGATAATTCACTGCACAGGGATCGAACCGGTGATAAATCAAAATTTTCAAAACCGAGGTCTACAGTAATTGCAGACAATTCAAATTCATTAGGATAAAAACGTTTAAGTCCATGCAATGCATATAATAAAGTCAGACTGTCCTTGCCGCCGGAGATACCAACGGCAATTTTGTCACCAGAGTCAATCAGAGCGTAATCATCCACGGCCTGACGGGTAAGACTGAGTAATCGCTGTAATTTCATAATAAGAATGCTCCTTGGTAGGTTTTATTGTCCAACTATTCGATAAAGTAGACTTTCACGAATAGTTGGATATAGGACAGTATACTACTGTTTTATATAAAAATCAATCAAATTGAAGGAATTAATTTTTATATTTATATAATAAGCTCCTGGCCGCAGATGAAAAACAGGCGTCATGTATAAGCACAGCGCCTGTTTTTCTATCTTTTATTTCTTTTCAACCGCGACCCAGACTTCACAATGATAATCCGGTGAATAGACATCTGCCGACGGGTATGCCTCGAAGTCGGTTCCTCCGCAGGGCTGGTATTCACTTGATGGGAAAAATTCACTGTAAATCTGCTGATACAGTTTCTGGAACGATTCCGGCATCTTTCCCACGCATGGGAATGCTTGAGGAATAAGCCCGTTTTGCAGCTTCTTCATAATCAATCGGTTCTGTGATGTGTGCCTCAACATAGTCAATGGCTTTCTGTATACCTGTAATCCAATCCATCTTTCTCCTTTCCCCTCTCCCTGCGTTACGCATCGTCACAATTCAGCCGGCAAGAATGTTACCGCGTGTGAAAACCTGTCTGAACTGTTGCTGCGTATATACATATCTTAAAGGATTAAGGAGGTTTTCTCTTGACATTTTGTGCGGTCCGATGTTGTGCTGAAACTCAGGCAGTTACCGGACATGCAATTCATCAATATCCGCTATTTTTCGGGACATACTCCCAAAGTTTCCAGCAGTTCATTGTGCGGCCTTTTTGCATCTATCTGGAATATATCAATATGGTTCAGATCCGCGCTTCTGTCGGTAAAGGCAGGGAACAAAAATCCGTATTCCGGTTTTCCGGGCTCATACTCGCCGGACAGCGGGCAGACAGCGCAAATGATATATTCAAATACCTCTTCCGATTCCCACAGCCTTTCTTTATCGGAAGCCTTTGAGGGAATGTCGAAACGATCATGAAATACCAGAATGGCATATTCTTTATCCGTCCTGTATTTCTCCATGACAATATCATAAAATGTATCCATCAGGGCGTCATTTTTCAGACCGCACTCTTTCATTGCCATAAGCAGCTGCCACATGCTGCCCGGTTTGCGGACACTTTGGGGAAATTCATATTTCTTCAGGTTTACATTTGTCGGTGAAAACGGGATTTCCTTTGCCAGTGCAAGCTTTTTCGTCCGTTCCGGTGACGATAGTTTTAGAAAATTTGTATTAAAACTCCCATCAAAATCACCATCCTTATCCACATAGCATCCTGCAATCCTTGTGAAGGAAGTGCGGGCAAGGGTCATCCGCCTTGTAAGCTCCAGCATATCTTCTCTGTTTATCATGGTCTGTGTCCTTCTCTGTTAATATTTAAATATACGGGCAAATCATTCGGAACATTTCATCCGAAATAGGATAATATTATAACACTTAAGAAGCGACTCAGCAACTCAATCCGACGATCATCTGCATAAGCTTTGCTGCCGTTTCATTCACCGTTTTGTATCGGATTGAAATAAGCCGGATTTCCTCCATTCTTTTTATCAGGATTTCTATTCATTTCTGATTACTCCTTCTTCTGAATCGGCAAAAAGGCATAGCCTGCGCTCAGTCCAAGAACGCAGGCTATGCCTTTTCGTACCGAATGATATGATGTTGGGGTCAAAAGGTCTTTTGACCCTTTTGATACCGGATTGCTCCGCACTTCAATAAAATATATTTTGCGTTGCCTTAATTACTTGCCGTTACTTTTCACGGAAGTTTATATACGTATTGATTCTTTATTTAAGTATGTCTTCTTTTTTCTCAAGAATTGCCTCAACAGCCGCACAGGCCGGGCAGTCACAGAACTTCGCTCCGGCGCTTTGATTTCCTTTGCATGAACTGCAATATTGGCAGCGGTATCGGCTCCAAAAAGCGCAGCTCCGGCCTCCGAACCCGCAAAGCTGATCAAATTGTCAATCGGCATGATATCCGCCTCAAGTTCATCAATATATTTTTTGGTTTCTTCTGCCTCCTGCTCTGTTCCCACCGCATTCAGCCATGCCTCGGCAGCAGCTTTTGTCTCGCTGCTGCAGGTTGGCGCACCGATTAACTCATGAGTTTTTTCAACTGCGAAGCTTAAAATATCTTTCTCCATGGAACATACCTTCTTTCTGATGAAATATGATTAACAGTAACGTTTACTCTGCTCTTATTTTATCATAAACAATAAAATGATGCAAAGCAAAGCGTGTTATCTTAATCTAATAAAGAACGGTAATAAGGCCAGTTTGCATCCATAACACTGACCGTGACGTTGCTGACGCTTCCGCCTGTCTCGTGGATGCATATCATCTGGCCGTTCGGCGCCCAGGCCAGGAACATGACGACATGGGAATTTACCCCCAGTCTTATGATAATGTCGCCTGGTTTTAAGTCGGACCGGCTTACCGCCCTTCCGGCATAAATCAGCCCGCTGGTGCCGAGATTAGTCGGGATCTTTCCAAGGGAAGACCAGTAAACCCAGTTTACCCATCCGGAACAGTCAAGTCCTGATATGATACGTCCTTTTCTGTCGGGCGGGGTAATAACGGCAAAATTATTGCCCTCGTAACCCGGCGCCTTTGCCTTACCTCCATAATAGTATGGAATTTTGCCGACAGACTGCAGGGCGTATGTAATGACTGCCTTTCTCTCCCTCGATATATCGTCGGGAAGCAGTTTCAGATACTCACTGATCTCCGTAAAGGTCAGCGGCTTTCCGAGTGCCAGTTCAATTGGGGACAGATTATATAAAGCGCCCAGTCCTGGCTGTTCAGCCGGTTGACATAGGCTTTGCCGTAATCGGACCATCCGTTCCAGGCCTCTGTCTTCATGTGGCCTCTCTTATCCAGGGTAAAAAGGTTTTTCTGTTCTGAAAGCCCGGTAATACGGGCCGTGATGGTCAAATCGACATGGCCGGGACAAAATTTTCCTTCTTCGTTGAGCTGTATCTGCGTTTCCTCGGCTGCCGGAACAGCATCGGATTCACCGTCCTGGCCGCCCACTGCATGCTCTCCTGCCGCGGCGGCGGTATCTTCGGAGGGACCGGACAGCTCTGACGGTGATGCCTGGGCTGCAGCCGCTTCCTGTGAAGCCTCAGATGCCCCATTCTGCCCTTCCGGCAAGACATCTGAAGGAATTTCCGCCTGACTTTCACCGGAGGTCTCTGAGGACGCTGATAAGGCGGGTTCCGTCTCTGCATCGTCATCTGATTCCGCATCATTCGGATCCACACAGCCGTCGCAATAATAAACAGCACCGACTGTCACGCTGTAACCGTGGGATAACTGCCATAATTCATCAATATAGCTTTTGAAGTTATCCACATCGGTCCATCCGGTAAACCAGGTGTAAACGCTGGCCATGGAAGCGATTTCCTGTGCGTTGGAATAGAGGGAAATACTTTTGCCGTCTCCATCGTAAAATTGAAAAGAGACGTTTTTCCACGACGGGATCAGCCACGTAGCCGGATTGGCCGGATCGTGGGCTTTGTTGGTCGGATCGTACTTACCGGTGACGGAGGATGCCGGATGCCGGAGCATTTTAGCGGCCTGCTCTGGCGACGCCTGCAGCCACCGGTAAAGCTCGGATGTCCATTCCGCATCTTTACGGTTCAGATACTCATACATCTGTCCGCCGTAGGAATCAGAGGCCCTTGTATGAAAGGACAGCTTGAAAAAATCGTAGAATGGTTTCAGGTTATAATTCAGCAGGCGCATAACGCGCTCCTGCGCGTGGCCGTCTCATCCTCCGGGGATATCTCCTGCTCATCGGGATAGAGCGCCATCAGATTATACTTAAAAACGGAAGGAGAATAGGTTTCCTCCGTTTTCGAATCCAGCCCTGAGAGATAGGAGGCTGAATTACCGGCAAATTGATTTAATAGATTCATAATCCGGACAGGCAGCGAGCCGGACTGTGATATATCCGCAGCATTATCATGAGAAATACGAATTGCCTGTTCCGGCGCTGGTGAAACAGCCGGCGTATAGGATCCTGCAATTGAAATAAGCAGAAACCCGGATGCAGTCATAACCAGGATTCTCGTTATCAGTGGATGGAACTTTCTCATTGGGGTAACTCTTTTCTAGTTAAGTTATTGACATTATAAAAGACCAATACGCCTGTTCAAAACAAACAGGCATACCGGTCTTATTATATCAGTTACTTATAATTCTTTGTTTTAAGAAATTCTTGTTTCTTTTTGGCGAATTCCTTAATTATATCAACTGCTCCGTCATAGCCTACGGCGCTGCTGCTGATGCACATGTCATAGCTCTTACAGCTTCCCCAGCGTTTGCTGGAGTAGTAATTGTAATAGCTGGCCCTGCGTTTGTCTGTTTTGATCATGATATCTTTTGCTTTTGCCTCATCCACATTGTGGCGTTCCATCAGATGGTGGATTTTATCCTCCTCGTCGCCGCAGATAAAGACGCTGACGGTATTGGGATAATCAGCCAGCGCATAATCAGCGCAGCGGCCTACGATGACACAGGACTCCTCGTTGGCCAGTTTCTTGATGGTATCGAACTGTGCCAGAAAGATCTTGTGGTTGATCGGCATATCCATATATGCGGAGGTATTGTATCCCAGAGAATATGTATCCATAACAAGCGAATAGAGAAAACTGCTTGTCGGCTTCTCATCATGAGTTTTAAACAGTTCTTCACACAAACCGCTGTTCTTTGCAGCGAGAGTTAAAAGCTCCTTATCATAACACTTCACACCGAGATCTGCTGCCAGTTTCTGTCCTATCAGTCGTCCTGCACTGCCACATTCACGACCGATTGTAATTACTAAATTACCCATCATCGATCTCACTCCTTTCAATTTGTAAAACTATTCTGCTTCTTGCCTCTATTATAACGCAAAAATTCTGAAAAGTCATTATTAAAATTGCAAATTACGTGCAGATTTTGAAGCGGCTAATCCGCCCAGACTTGTTTCCTTTAAGGAAGCGTGCATTTTATCGCCCACTTCCTTCATCGCGTCGATTACCTGATCCGCGGGTACAAAACTGACAATCCCAGCCAGAGCCATATCTGCGCTGGTCAGCGCATTGACGGCTCCCAGGACGTTCCGTTTGATACAGGGCACTTCCACGAGTCCGGCAACCGGATCGCATACAAGGCCCAGCAGGCTTTTAAGGGCAATTGCCACTGCATTTAAAATCATATCCGGTGAGCCTCCCTTTAAAAATACGAGGGGCTCCGGCATGGCCGATGCGCTCCCTATCTCAGCCTGACAGCCGCCCAGGGCTCCGGCAATATACGCACGCTCCGCTATGACCTGTCCGATCCCGGCGGCAACATAGAGGGAGCGTATCATTTTTTCATCCTCAAAACCAAACTCGGCACAGCCGGGAATCAGGACGGCCGGAAGCACTCCGCAGGCTCCCGCAGTCGGGGCGGCCACAATCCGTTTCATACAGGCATTCGATTCCCCATCTGAAGTGCCGCTCTGATGACGGAATTAATGAATGGTCCGCACAGAGTATCCCCCTGCTCCATATAAGCCGTCATCAGCGCACCCTGTCCCCGGACAGAGCCGCTTGCCGATTTGAGGGACGGATCATAGGAAGAGGCCGCTTCCTTCATGGCCTGCCACATGGACTTCATACTGCTTAGGAGTCCTCTCTGGTGACGTCCCTCTCCTGCATATCGTCCTCGAGCACGGCTTCATCAAAAGCTGCTCCGTGTTCGGCGCAGTACTGCACAATGGAATCAAGTGATTTATATGCCATATGATTTGAACCATTAGAATAAACGGCATACTTCAGTGCCGTTATGGTTTAGGGTTACTACTCACAGCTTCGCGCCGTGTAACTCGTGATTTTCGCGCAAAATACGCACGGAAGCACCTCGCGGGATACCGGCTGTGAATAGGTTATCGATAATCCGGATAAGATGAACAGTTACAAAATATCTACAGATTCAGGCAGGTAACCTTAAAGATCAGCGGGACGCCTGCTGATCCGGAATCACCATCACGGCCGGACGCGGATAAAGATGTCGAACAGCCGTGTTTGGGTTGCATCCGCCTCCGATTGTTGTCATGAATAAAACCGAATTCAAGCCCGGCTTTTTCAGCCTCCCTGAAGCTTTCAGGAATTTTCATATCATCCGGCTCCATGTTAAGAAGCCCGGCGACAATCGCCCTGTCCGTTCCATGGCCGGCTCCGGTGGAAGAACCTGACAGAGTGATGGCGGCTTTGACCGGCGGTTCTCCCAAACTTGCGCGCCGCCAGCCCGATACGCACCGCACCGGCTGTATGGGAGCTTGACGGGCCGACCATAACCGGACCCAGTATATCAAAAATATTCATTTGTACCCTCCAGAAATGTTACTCTTCACCCCCGCCAAAAAGCGGCGGGCTGCATTGCGGATGTATCAAGTTAAGCGGCGCAGTTTCTCAAGCAGTTCCTCAAAATATTTTGGCAGCGGCGCTGAAAACTCCATATACTCTCCTGTGCGCGGATGGAAACCGGAACTCCGGCATGCAGGGTCTGCCCTGTAAACGGAAGGGCTGTTTCGCCGGGCCATATACCTGATCGCCAGAAGCGGATGTCCGATGCTTGCCATGTGAACCCGGATCTGGTGCGTGCGTCCTGTTTCGAGCCTGCACTCCACGAGTGTATATCCGTGAAAACGTTACAGCACTTTATAATGGGTGACGGCGTCCTTGCCGTTTTACTGTTGATGCTCATCTTTTTCCGGTCATTCGGATGACGTCCGATAGGGGCGTGAATTGTCCCTTCATCGTCTTTGAGACTGCCGAATACCACGGCATAATATTTCCTTGTGATAGAATGAACCTTTAACTGCTCCGCAATGGAATTATGGGCCAGGTCGTTCTTGCATACGATAAGGACTCCTGTAGTATCCATATCGATCCGGTGGACAATGCCGGGGCGCATGACGCCGTTGATACCGGAAAGCTGCTCCCGGCAATGATGCATCAGGCCGTTCACAAGAGTTCCTTCATAGTGTCCGGCGGCAGGATGTACTACCATGCCTTTGGGCTTATTGATCAGAATCACATCCTCATCCTCATAGAGGATATCAAGGGGCATCTCCTGCGCCGTAATCTCCGCTTCCACAGCTTCCGGCACCTCGAAATTAACCGTATCGCCGGCCGCTGTTTTATAGCTGCTTTTTACCGGTTTTCCATTCACCTCCACCAGCTCTGATTTTAAGAGCTTCTGGAGAAAGGAACGCGTATAATCGGGACAGATTTCAGTCAGAAATTTGTCAATTCGCAGGCCGGAGCTTTTTCCGGAACAATGTATTCCTGTTTCAAACTGCATTCTCCTTTTCCTGTTATTCTCCATTCTCCGATTTTTATTCTTCTGTCTTCCGAATGAAGAAATTCCAGTTCCTCGTCGGAATAAACGAAAGAAAAGGAGAATCAAAAGCAGCGTGGATATCACTACGTAACAGTCTGCCACATTAAAAATCGGAAAATCTATTAATTTGAAATATAAAAATCCACCACATAGCCGTTCGCCACCCGGTCGATCATATTGCCTGCGGCGCCGGGACGAGCAGGAACAGACATCCGGTAACCAGCAGATATTTTTATCAGACGGCATACGAAACAGGAGAAATACCACAACAGCTATGACGGCAATGGCGATCAGAAAGAAAATCCCTGTTTGCCCTGCATCATTCCAAATGCAGCCCCGCGGTTTTCTGAGTAATACAGTTCAAAGACACCATCCCAGATTACAAACGGCGCTTTCCTTTTAATTTTACGACTGCCAGATACTTTGTCCACTGGTCGAAGCCGATGCTGACAACGAGACCTGCGAGAAAAAACAGAAACTGCTGTATTTTTTTATTCATTGATTTCCTCCTGTGTCAGGATGAACTTAAGCGCTTCCTCCATCTCACCGTCCGTGACGGTCCGATCCACATAGGCACAGCCTACGCTTTTTAAAAGGATGAAGTTAATCACTCCGGATTCCATCTTCTTATCATTCTTTGTCGCCTCAATAATATCGCCGGCCGTCAGGCCGGAAACACGCACCGCAATATGAAACCGCATTAATGCCTCTTTAAAACGCTCTGTTTCCGCTTCTGTAATCATACCTCTGCTCTCGGACAGACGCATGGCGGCAAGCGCTCCGAGGGCGACACATTCGCCGTGAAGCAGTTCAAAATTTTTGAGTTTTTCGATGGCATGGCCCAGGGTATGTCCAAAATTCAGGAGCATCCTGTCTCCCTTTTCCGTCGGGTCCGTTTCCACAACTTTTCTTTTAATCAAATTGCTTCCGGCGACGGTCTGTCTCAGGACAGTGAGATCCCTGGCTTCAATTTCACCGGCATGTGAAAGCAGCCAGTCATAGTATTCCCTGTCCCGTATCAGGCCATGCTTGATCACTTCGCCCAGCCCTGCGGCAAACTCGTTGTCCGGCAGGGTTAAAAGGGTTCTGATATTCGTATAAACGAGTTTCGGCATATGGAAAGCGCCGACCATATTTTTGTAAGAGTCGAAATCAACGCCTGTTTTTCCGCCGATACTGCTGTCCACCTGGGAGAGCAGGGTGGTTGGAATCTGGATAAAAGAAATTCCGCGCAGATAGGTGGCGGCGGCAAAGCCGCAGAGATCGCCCACGACCCCGCCCCCGAGGGCTACCAGCATATCACTCCTGTCAAAGCGCTCCAGAATCAGCCGTTCATAGAGCTTTTGGACAGTAGACAGATTTTATGCGCCTCTCCCGCCGGAAAACATAAGAAATCACGCTGCTGCAGCAGGATGACAGGATTTCGGCTACTTCCCTCAGGTAAAGCTCCGACACTGTAGAGTCGGTGACAATGCAGAGTTTACCGGAAGCAGAGACATGTTTGCGTACCTCCTCCTGCAGGCCGTTAAAATCTTGTGTCATAACAATATCGTATACAGGCTCGCCGTTCAAATGCACGGTAAGTCTGTCTGTAGTATTCTCAGATGTATTTTTGCCATTCATAATCGTTTCTCCTTATCCGTATTTGGGCAGTTACTGTTACAGCCGCTATTCCGCGAGGTGTTTTCACTCGTATTTTGAGTGAAAATCCCGTGTTTAACGGCGCGAAAACGAATCGTAACTTTCGGCATGTATTTCCGGACTATATATATTTTTCGGCATTGACGAAAAGGCGCCCTTTCTTTGTCTGATTTCCGGCGCCGGTATAGCGGAACTTGCCGAGGCCGCGGACCGATATAATCTCTCCCTCCTTTAATTGCCGGCCGGGAGAGATGCACAGGCGGCCGTCTATAAATACCCGCTCCCCCTCAATAAATGGGAGGGTCTTTGACCGGGACGTCTTAAAAACGAGGGAAATCACGCTGTCCAGACGCGGAGATGCCACGCTTCCGCTCACCGTCTCGCAATTCGGAGCGGCCGCCGGGGCCTGCGTAGCGGGCCGGCAGCTGACCTGGGTGTGGCGCACCATCTTAAGCTCCTGGATTAAAAAGGGAGCCATCTTCTCCAGACAAAAAATAAAACAGCCGTTTTCATTCATCAGAATATCACCAATACAGCTTCGCGATATTCCAAGGTTCATAATGGCCCCCAGAAAATCCCGGTGTGTCAGAGCCTCTGCAAAGCGTGGACTGGCCGGAACGGCTTCCAGTATACTGATTGGTAAATCGGCTGTTTCATCCTCATAAGACGGCAGAAACAAACAATTTTCCGTTCGGCAGTCTCATAACCTCCGCCCATCAGCCAGGTGACAGGAGGAAGCGTACGTTTCATGGAATGGAAAATTGTCTGTTCATTTAACGTCAGAAAATCGGTATATGACCGTATATCACGCTGATAGCAGAGCGCCGCCAGCTCCGATATACGCTTTTTCAGTAATTGTTCGTCTTTATCCTGCATAATAATGTTAAAAGTGAAGGTTCATTCCGGAAATATTCAAAGAGCCGTCAGCTAAAAGCTCCGGGAAATCGCCGGATAATTCTACGGTTTCTGGTGTTGCAATAAATATGTAATTGGAAATCTTCTGGAGGTTTCCGTTCATCGAATACGTGGCGCCTGATGCGAAATCAATAATTCTCTGCGCCACTTCCATATGGATGCCCTCCATGTTCATGACGACAGCTTTTCCTGCCAGCAGATAATCGCAAATCTCCCTGGAATCCTCCATGGAGGTAGGTTTTATTAGAGTCACTTCCATCCCCCTCCTCATAGGGACTACTTTGCTTGAGGAACGTGAAAGAAAACGGGGCTTTGGCTCCGGTTCCTCATCATAGTCATAGTCTTCTTCTTCTTTTTTATTAAATAACCGCTTTTTGGCAGGTTTCTCATCTTCATAGTCGTCATCGATGAAGTAGTCTTCATCGTCTTCTTCTGTTAAACGCATTGTATCCATTAGTTTGTTCAGAATACTCATACTAAATTCTCTCCCATCTTTGTCCTGGCACCAAATATTCCGGTGCCGACTCTAATCATGGTTGCGCCCTCTTCTATTGCTGTCATATAATCACCGGTCATTCCCATCGAGAGCACAGCCATATTAACATTATCGATGTTTTTGCTTTTTGATGTCAACATTTAATTGATATAATTTTTGAAAAATTTCGCGATTTTCCTCAGGATTTTCTACAAAAGGCGCAATTGTCATGAGTCCCTTGATGTGTACATGGGAGAATTTGGAAATAATGGTAACTGCCTCCAGAACTTCGCCGGCCCTGAACCCATACTTGCTTTCCTCTTCCCCGATATTGACCTCCAGAAGGATGTCGACATCAATGTTTTTTTTGGCCGCCTCTTTTTCAATCTGTTCAGCCAGAGCCACTGTATCAACGGAGTGGATCAGGACTGTTTTATCGATGACCTGGCGTACCTTGTTCTTTTGCAGATGTCCGATCATATGCCAGCGGATGTCATCCGGAAGTGCGGGCGCCTTTTCAAGAATCTCCTGAACCTTATTTTCACCGAAGTCACGGATGCCGGCATCATATGCCTCCAGAAGTTCCACCGGTTTTGTTTTACTGACAGCTATCAGCGTTACATCCTGAGGTGCCGGTTCGAAGCCCGGCAGGCCGAAACAATATTTTCTTTACATCATTTAAATTTTCTCTGATCATTCTGACACACCTTTCCCAGCGTTATTGGTATATAATCTGTCCTTCCGTTACCGTAGAGGCGTTAAGCACGATATGATCATACACGGAAAGACCATATTTTGTCCCTTTTCTATTATGTAATATTCACCGTTATTCGTCAGCTCCGATATGAGACGGAACACGGCATAGCCCTTGTTAATATTGTAGACTCCCTTAAGCGTTGCGACAGGACCAATCTGATAACGCTCACTGGAATCCGGCTTTACAATATAATCTCCGCTCTTAAACGGTCCGGAATCGCTTTTATCCACATAATAATATTCTTCCGTGGAATTATATATATCGGCCGGTGTGAATACAATGGAGGATTCTCCGGATTCGAATAGACTTCCTTTAAGAAGCCGGACTCCGACATGGTGGCGTCTCCGCCCTGAGTCAGATAATAGACCGGAACCGTAAAAAACTCTTTTGATGTTACGGATGAAACAGGGATCTTGAGACCAGCTGCCTCATCTGACACGATTTCAAAATCGATAAACCGGTCGGAAGCAAACTGTACCATAAACTTATCAAAATCTACTTTGCCGTAAAGCTTGCCGTCGCTTCCCGTGATCTGGCTGTAGGAACCCCGCATCGAGAAATCAGTGCTTGCCGGCTTGATTTGTAGCGTCTTTCTGTCTGCATAGGCCGTCTGATCCTCTTCGCTGAGGAAACACAACGGACCAGTTCTCTGAGGTGATCAGTTTGTAAACCGGCGTGCCGTTCTCGATTAAATCTCCCGCTTTGCCAAAGGAGCGTTTATAGAGTGTGCGGTCAAAGGATGCCTCGGAGATATCGGAGGCGGTCATCCCTTCATAGGAATCTATCGCATAAGAAACAATACCGGGCTGATCCGCATAAACCTGCTGGTAATTAATCCCCCGTTCCTTTAATAGCTCGTCCATACCGTCAAGTGCGTTGAAGTTCATATACTCCGCCACGGAGGCCTGGAGTGAATATTTCTCATCATAAATAGCTCCGAAGCGGCTGTCGCTGTAAGAGAGGCAGAAGGAGCTGAGCTGCTTCTTCAGTTCGGAGAGATTTTCATCGGAGAGAGGGGCGGCGTTTTCCTGGTTCTCCTCCAGAAATTTGCCCAGCTGTCCTGTTTCATCCAATGAATAAACACGGGCGCCCGCAGCGGCGCGTTTGCCTTCCCTTATGTAATAATTGACAAAGCCTGTCCTGTCGGCCTGTCTGACGGTCTCCTCTCTCAGAATAATCCCTGTGTGGCTCTTGTCATTTACGATACTGCCCTCGACCACTTCATAGAACTGTATCTTATCGCGGCGGATATACGTGTAAACACTGAAGGAAAGATAAACGAATATCATGGCAAAAATAATCATGCCAACGTTTATGTTCAGTGGTTTTTTATAGCGGATAACTTTTTTGTTTTTAGCCATGATGTAATGCCGTTCTCCTTTCCTTTGTATTATAAGAGTAATTGTCAAAAAATTCAAGCAAAAGAAAGAGCGCCGCGGCCGCAGCACTCTTTCTTCTGTAAGTTATGTACCATTAATGTAACTGCTCATACGGCACGAAACAGTTTTCCGCTGTTTTTGCGCATCGCGAAGCGGTAACGTATGAAGGTACTGTAAGTTACCCATTTATAACGAAACAACCACATTTGGTCTTGCAATCTCAGGTAACGTATCTGCGTCCATGGAAATGCTGAGAACAAATGTAATATGATATTTTTCACTGATAGTCTCCAGCGTCCGGTAGGTCGCTTCGATATCCTCGCCCTCCAGGCAGGACAGCTTGAGGAAGCTGTCTAAATACATCTGTTCCAGATCATGATCCTGACAGATGATTCCGCAAAGAAAACCTATAAATCCTTCACTGGAAGTAATCGGATATTCCTGTACGTTGATGAGACGAATCTTATTATTCAGCTCGTACATATGCTTTGCACTTTTGTCAAGATAAACTATCGAACCCTTGGATTCTTTTACTGCTGTATTCGCCATGTCCAGTAAATACTTAGTCTTTCCTTTACCCTTATTTCCCGCAATAATCTGAACCATAACAATCTCCTCCTTGGATTTTTTATTTAAGTTGTATAAAAAGTCATTTAATCTATAAATAATTATAGTATAAATTCATAAAAAGCGCAATCACTAATTGACAATTTTAGAAATTATATTTGTCATATTATCATAGAGGGAAGGACGACTGTCTGATTTAAGGACAACGGAAATATACTCTTTATCCTGGCTGTCGTTAGAGGCCATAATCAGGCAATATCCTGCAGCCTGAGTCGTTCCGGTTTTTCCGCCGAGGACGCTGACTCCGGCCGGTGTTTCACGCTCTCCTTTCTGATACCAGTTCCCCACAGTCCAGGTTTTCGATACGGCTTCCCCGGCGCCGTTCTGATAATTGTGTAAGAATCTTCAGCGATTATCTCTCTGAAAAGCGGGAGCTTCATCGCTTCATTGAACATCAGATAGAGATCATAAGCGGTAGTATAATGGTTCTCGTCAGTAAGCCCGCTGGGGTTCATAAAGTGGGTCCCTGTGGCGCCCAGTTCCCTGGCCCTGACATTCATTCTGTCTGCAAACGCGTCAATGCTACCATACATATGTACGGCAATGGCGTTCGCCGCATCATTACCCGACGGCATCATAAGGCCGTAGAGAAGATCCTGCATTGTAATCACGTCTCCCGGCTTGATTCCGCAGAGGGAAGCGCCTGCCTCGGTTATAACCGCATCCTCCGTCACCGTCACCTGATCCGAGAGATTCCCCTCTTCAAGGGCGATGATGGCAGTCATAACTTTGGTAGTGCTGGCCGGATACAGCCGTTCGAATGCATTCTTACTGTAGACAACAGAGCGGTCTGTAACATTAAAGAGAGCTCCGGCCTCCGCATTCATGGATGTATCCCCGTCCTGACTGTCTGTGACGACGCACAGATCCTCCGCGAAAAGAGGAGCCAGCTCACTGCCCCCATGTGCGGACATTAGCTGTGATCGTTCTTCATATGAATAAGCTTCCTCCAGCCCGCCTTTTTTACCGCAGGCTGAAAGTGAAAGCGCTGCTGCCGCAAGCAGAACGGAACTCTGTATTATTATACGTTTCAATGGCGCACCTCTATTTATACATCTCGCGCCACTCCATATCGCCGCGATCCAGAGACTTGATCAGGAGTTCAGCCGTGGCTAGGTTGGTGGCCAGAGGAATATTGTGTACATCGCAAAGACGGATAACAATATCAGCATCCGGTTCATGTGACTTTGGTGACAGCGGATCCCTTAAAAATATGGTGAGATCAATGGAATTATGCTCGATCTGTGAACCAAGCTGAGTAGATCCTCCCAGATGACCGGGAAGATATTTGTGTATGGACAGGTTTGTAACCTCTTCTATCAGCCTGCCCGTCGTGCCTGTCGCATAAAGAGAATGCTTGGCTAAAATCCTTTGTAAGCGATGCAGAAGTTCTGCATCAGTTTTTTCTTTGAATCGTGTGCGATTAATCCTATATTCATCGATAACCTGCCTCCTTAATGATTGCTGCTTTTTCTTTGAAGTCCAATATTTAAGACAATTCCCATACCGATAAACATGCTGAGAAGTGAACTGATACCGGAGCTGATAAACGGCAGCGGCAGTCCCGTATTGGGGAATATTCCCGTTGCCACAGCTATGTTGGCGAAGCTCTGAAAAGCAAGCAGAGCCGCCATACCGGTACAAATAAGTCTGCCTGCCGTATCTTTGGCACGGCTGGCAATGTAAAGACACTCATAAACCAACAGAGCATAGACAAGAATCACTATGACACTGCGGATGAAGCCCAGTTCCTCCCCGATTACCGCAAAGATGAAATCGGTCTGTTCCTCTGAGAGGAAATTTCCGTTTTGACAGAACTCAGGGTATTGTTAAATAACCCCTTGCCATTTAGTTGTCCTGAGCCGATGGCCATAATGGAATTATCCTGCTGCCGGTTTAAATCGGCATACTGGCTGTCACTGTGAAATATTTTCGCCAGAATCCGCTGTGCCTGATACTTCTTAAGGAACGGTACCATATCAAACAGGGCCAGGTAGAGACAGAGTCCCGTAAGCGGGATTCCGGCAGCCAGTACTCCCACAATCCATTTATAACTGAGCCCTGCGGCATACACAATGCAGACAAGCGTAAAAGCAATAACGATGGTGGTGGACAGGTTCGGCTGCATATAGACCATTCCGAGAGGAACGGCGCACATCAGCGCTGCCGTTCCGACAACGGACGGCGCATTGATCCTTTCCTGATTCTTTGACAGAAACCAGGAAAGGATCACAATAAGCCCTATTTTCACAAACTCAGAGGGCTGGATCTGTATACCGCCGATTCGCAGCCATCTGGTTGCTCCTTTTGTATTTTTTCCGATTAACAGTACGGCAAGCAGCAGGGAAACGCAGCCCACATATATAATGGAGCTGAATTTAAAATACTTGTGATAATCAATCAGGGAAACGACGATGCATATGACCAGTGCTATCGCTACCCCGACGATCTGCTTGAGTACAGTCGCCCGGTCCTGTCCGCTGGCGCTGGCAACCACGAGAACACCGAGTGTACTGAGAGCCAGCATATAAAAAATTATGCGGAAATTGTAATTTTTAAAGTTGTAATCGAATATCATGCTGTAAATGGCCCCTTATTCTGTAAGTCGCGAATCGGTATGCTGGCATACAGCGCAGGTACTTTTCCCTTGTATTCATCAGTTGAACTCCTGATGACGCATACGGTGAGATCGTTTGTATCCACTTCCATATACCTGGAGACGGCGTGGATAAAGTCACTGCGTATCATCTCCAGCAGTTCCGGCGAGCAGCCTGCCCGATCAGAAACCAGCAATAGTTTTAGGCGCTGCCTTGCGATTTCGCCTGAATTCTTCCGGCCAAACAGCTCCACTAAATGCATCATACAGTCCCTCCCTTAAGCCCGCTTAAGCAGACAGGTTATTCTGGACCATATATTCCGGCTGTTTTCCAGATTCATAAACGGTACCGACTCACCAAGTATTCTTTTGCAAATGTTCAGATAGGCCTGACCGGCATATCCGTTCATTCCCACCAGAGGCTCACCCTGATTGGTGGAAATGACGATGTCCTCATCATCCGGCACGGTTCCGATGACAGGGATGGACAAGATATCCATCACATCATCGACCGACATCATGTCTCCGCGGTGTACCATATCCATTCGTATCCTGTTGATGATCAGTTCAATACGTTTGGTGGCATCGGCTTCCAGAAGGCCGATGATCCGGTCTGCATCACGGATGGCTGATACCTCCGGTGTGGTGACGACAAGTGCTCTGTCTGCTCCGGCGACGGCATTCTTAAATCCCTGTTCGATACCGGCCGGGCAATCTAATAGTATGTAATCAAAATCTTCTTTCAGGTACTCTACTAACTTTACCATCTGCGACGGGTTGACACTTGACTTGTCCCTCGTCTGTGCCGACGGCAGTAAAAACAGGTTAGGATATCTTTTGTCTCTAATAAGCGCCTGCTTCATGCGACAATTGCCTTCCACTACGTCCACCAGATTATATACGATCCGGTTCTCCAGTCCCATGACCACATCCAGGTTTCTGAGCCCTATATCGGTATCGATTAATACGACTCTCTTTCCCAGCATGGCAAGGCCTGTTCCGACATTTGCGGAAGTCGTTGTCTTGCCAACACCCCCTTTTCCGGATGTAACAACAATGACTTCACTCATAAGAATATCCTCCTGTATTCAGTTTACCCTATTATTCTACTCTAAAATCAGAAATATTTCCAGTATTAAATAAAATTTAAATAATTTAAGAAACTCTTTTTAATTGGCCGGACAACCAGACTGTCTTCTTCCACTGAAACAATGATAGGTCCCCGGCCGAGCCGCTTTCCTTTTTCCTCTGCCCTGGTACAGTAATCGGCAATACGAATCTGTGTGGGAGCCATATCGAATGCGACGATCACGGCGTTGCCCCCGGCAGCTCCGGCATGGACCGTACCATTTAACACTCCCAGTACAATCACATTGCCCTTCGCGATGACGCGTGCGCCGTGGCAGACATCGCCGATAATCACGATACTGGCCTCCGACTCCAGCACATCGCCTTTCTGAAGGCCCTTATAGAACTGCCCTGTCTGGGAAAGCTCCATCAGGCGTTCGGTCAGGGCCTTCTCACATTTGGCGATGCGGTTGGCATCGGTATCCAGGATACAGAGGATATCAATCTGTGAATTGGCCGTGATGGCATCCACAATCTGAAATTCCTCAGAAGGTGTAAGTGTACGCCCCTCCAGGGTCAGAGTCATCTGAATGGAACCCCAGAACCGGGAACTCTCCCTGAATTTTTTTCCTATGTCTTCTATTAGCTGCTCAAAGGGCACATCCGGATTCAGTATGACCGTCATTCCGGCCTTGCGCCCTTGATAACTACGGAACTTTGCATGAAACACTCACCTCTTAGTCTCCGTTAATCCTCTCATTGGATGCGTCCAGCGCTCCGGAGGTCATGATATTATCAAGTGTGGTATAGTTGTAGTAGTAACGGTATACGTGTTTTGCCACCATTGCGGCATTGGATGAGGAATAACCGTTCGGAATGTTGACGGTGACGGCAATCTCAGGGTTCTCATAAGGCGCGAAGGAAACGAAAAATGCATGGTTTCCTCTCTTGTCCGACTCCTGTGCCGTACCTGTCTTACCGGCAATGCTGACATCCAGGTTATTGAAAATTTTCTTTGTACTACTGTTTGTGATAACCTGTCTCATACCCTGCTGCACCGCGTCCCATGTGGACTGGGCGATATCGAGCTGGGCATGGACCGCCGGCGTATAATCCTTAACCAGGTTGCCCTGGGAATCGGTCTCCTTGTCGATCAGGCTTAAATCAAATACCGTTCCTCTGTTGGCCAGCGCCGTTACATAGCGGGCTAGCTGTACGTTGGCATAGTTATGCGTACCCTGCCCCATGGCGGAACGCTCCGGGTCCTTGTTGGTAATCTCGGATTGGCCTCATAAATTTCGATCCCGGACGGCTGGTCCAGGCCGAACATTGTGGCGTATTTTCTGAGTACCTCCAAACCTTTATCCGGATTGTAATTTCCATCCGCATCCAGCGACAGCCTGTGTGCCAGTTCGGAGAAAAAGTAGTTACAGGAATTCTCTATACCGCCGATTACATTCAAAGGGCCGTGGAAGCCCGGATATTTCCAGCATTTGATCGGCGGATTGGCCTCCTCGTATTCGCCGGTACAGTTGATGGTCTCATCAATCCGGATTGCCCCTTCCTCCAGTCCCGCAATGGCGGTGATCGGCTTAAATGTGGAACCGGGAGCCTTCAGCGTCTGGGTTGCGTTGTTTCGCAGCGCTGACTGATCGGCATTGAGCTGGGCAAAATATTCCGGGTCGGAAATCCGGTTGTTGTCATAGCTCGGGTATGTGACCAGAGCCATAACCTCTCCTGTTCTGACATTGGTGACAACACAACTGGCCGTACATGGATCGAGTGCAAGCTGGGCGGGTGTAATCTCAATATTTCTGATTTTGTTCATCAGAAATTCAAACGCATAATCATCCCCGCTGGCACGGAGGCGGTTAACCTCCGCCTCGTCGTAGGCCAGAACATTCTGGGAATACAGGGCGAGGCACAGCTCTTTGCCGGAAACCACGTTGTTATTGATCAGGTAGCGGTAAATCTTCTTTGTAAACTCCGTATCATCGGCCAGATTCTGGAACACATAATCCACCAGGGCGGAGAAAACATCGTCGGCATTGGAATACTTACTGGTGATGTTCAGTTTCGTCGTATCTATCCAGTTGCTGGCAATACCGTAATAGAGATAATCCCGGAGGCTGATGGCATTGTTTTTCCATGCCTGATACTCTGCGCTTTTCGTGTCGATGGAATCCTTAATAATGACTCCGGCCTCATCACTGGAGAGGTAGGTATAAATATAAATCATATACGCCTGCATCTCCTCCGAAAGATCACGCATCAGAGTGGCGTTCCCGGATAACAGCTCGCTTCGTATGTCGTTTTCAATCCTGGCTCTGGCGTTCAGATATTTTGCATTAATCTGGCGCTCCACATCAGAGGCTTCGTCCGACGCAAACTGTTCCAGGGAGAGTACGTTGTTATTAATAAGCTGGAAATAGGCATCCTTAATGGGAAGCTTGATATTTGACGAGTCCGTATAGACGATTTCGTCAGCCTCTTTGTTGACAATTGTTTTCAGAAGAACACCGGCCAGCTGTCTCTCCAGTATGTTATAGATGGCCTTCTGAAGGTTTAAATCCAGAGTCAGCCAGATATCATTGCCCGCCACGGGCTGTACCTCATCTGTTATCGTCAGTATTCTTCCCACATTATCCACATAAGCGGTCTGGGAGCCTTTTGTCCCTTCAGCTCCAGTTCCATGGAAGACTCAATACCGGTTCTGCCAACGACATCGTTTAACTCATAGTCGTCATTCACCTGCTTCAGTTCCTCCAGACGCTCCGTGGTAACCTTTCCGGTATAGCCGATAATCGGTGCAAAATACAAGCTTTCGTTATATACCCGGTTTGTGGATTCCTCGATATCGACACCCGGAAGATCCGCCGAGTGTTCCAGTATATCAGCCACCGTCTCATCGCTGATGTTGGTAGCGATGGTGGTCGTTTCGTATTTCTGATAAGCAGTGAACCGCATGGTGTAACGGATATTGATAATCTGAAGCGCGACCTCATCCGGAATTTCAATGAGATTGCCCTTCTTATCCTTCGTTTCATCAAGCTTGTACTGTACTTTCAGCTTATCGAACAGTTCTTCTGCCGTAACGTCTGCCGGAGCATCGCCATCCTTATCGGTCAGTTCATCAACGCTTTTCTTACCGTATAGATCTCTTAAAAACCGCTTTCTGGCAGCCTCCGACTTTGTTGAATAGGCCAATTCACCGTTGTGGTCTATCATAAGTTCTAGGCTTCCCTGGGCGGTTTCACCGTGTTTGTTCAGAATCGACACCAGCTCGTAAAGCATCCTGTTCCAGTCCGAATCGAACTGGCTCGCCTTGCGGAAGGCTCCGATATCCTGTATGGTAACGGAATTGGCAAGCTCATTGTAAGCCAGCACATTCCCGTTTCTGTCGTAAATATTGCCCCTTGTGCTGTCTGTCTTAATGACTTTTTCAGCCAGGGCTATATAGGCATCCTGATACTCTTCTCCCTCGACGATCTGCAGCTTAAAAAGCCTGCCGACCAGCACACAGAACATAATAAAAAAGACTGCGGAAAGGGCGAAAAGACGGGAGGTAACCACTTTTTTGATTAATTCTTTTAAAAATTCTTTCAGGTCATCAAACAAGATTCTTGTCTCTCCTTTGCTCCCACGCCTTCAGCTTACGGTATATAAAAAGAAAGAAACGGTAAACAATCAGGGTGGTTACGGTTGTAAATATGATTTCCGGAATCATGATTTTAATAAAGTAATGGCCGAAATTCAGCCTGTTTCTGATCAGGAAACGGAATATATAAATATACATATTGTATGCCAGATCATTGACGATGCTCCAGCACAAGAGGCAGTGTAATATAGTCCTCATAATAGTACTTTGTGCAGATTCCGTTCAGGTATCCCATATTGATGTAAAACAGGGTATAAAAGCCAAAAGGACCGCTGTAAAAAAGATCCATGAAAAGCCCGGCTATCAGGCCGTAAAACATGCCGGCCTCCTTGCCCTCAATGAACCCGCATATAAATACGGAAATGAGAAGAAGGTTCGGCGCCGAATACAGAAAGGCGATCTGAGGAAACACACATATCTGGATCGTAAATGCCAGGATCAGAAGTATAATATTAATCAGTACTTTGCGCATCTTCTTCTCCCCCGTTTTTAAGCTGGGTGATAACCAGTACTTCCTGCAGGTTGTCAAATTCCGCTACAGGAATGATGAAACCTGATTTCGTAACATTGTTGGCATCGGTGGACAAATCGGCGGCATAGCCAATCAAAAGACCGGGAAGAAAGATATCACTGATATTGGATGTGATAATCTTGTCGCCGTTCTGGATGTCATAGTCCTTTTTGATGTGATCAAGGCCGAGACGTCCTTCCTGATACAAGGTCAGATTACCGGATACGTTGCAGGTATCCCCGGAACGCATGGACATTCCGCTGACATTGCTGTCGTCGTCGATAATGGCCCTGACCGTGGCGTAATTCGCCCCCACATCGGTGACAATTCCCACCAGTCCGCCGCCGGCCATGACATTCATATTAACTTTGATTCCATCGGCCGAGCCTTTGTCAATCCGGAAAATCTGGAACCAGTTGCCGGAGTCTTTGGCGATAACGCGGGCCGCCACCTTCTCATACTGCATATAGTCCTGATCAAGCTGGTAAAGCTCCCTTAAGCGTTCCAGCTCAAACTGTTCTGCCTGAAGCCGGTTATTCTCCTCAGTCAGCTGATCAATACGCTGCGTGAGCCTTGCATTCTCCGCCTGCGCCTCCTTCAGGGAGGAATAGTCCCTGATATTGTTGTAAAGGCTTGTACCAACGGTATTCATACCCGACTGGAGCGGTACAAGGAAGTATCCGACACCGGTACGCAGCGGCGTAAGAAAGCTGCTGTTAATGGATGTTACGGCAATCAGCAGGACACAGAAAACAGACAGCCCTGCCAGGATATATTTGCTGTTCTTCATAGCTATATAATTCCCCGTTCTTTAAAACTGAAATAAGAATTATCCCCGATAATAATATGATCCAGTAGCCGGATACCAAGAAGAGCCCCCGCTTCTTTTACCTGAGCAGTCAGCTTTTTGTCTTCACTGCTGGGGGAAGGGTCTCCGCTGGGATGGTTGTGGACCAGGATAATATGGACTGCGTGATAGCGCAGCGCCTCGATAAACATCTCTCTGGGAGAGGCAACCGACATATTGACGGTTCCCCGGAAAATCAGAGAATCCTTAATCAGTACATTTTTCGTATTCAGCATCATTAGATGCAGTTCTTCCTGCTCCATATGGCGCATATCCTGCATATAGAAGCCGGAAATAACGGCCGGTTCGTTGAAAACCACCGCCTCTTCCGTGACCAGTGTTCTCCAGATACGCCGGGATAATTCACCGATACACAGTAATTCAATTCCTTTTACCTTGCCAATCCCCCTGACTGCCATCAGTTCTGGCAGGGAAATATGAAGAAGTCCCAGAATCCCTGCGGATAGCTGAGTTCCAGAATTTGTTTTGAAAGCTCCAGAGAACTTTCACCTCTTGCGCCGGTTCTTAAAATAACCGACAAAAGCTCGGCATCCGTCAGGCTCTCCGGCCCCGATGCCAGACATTTTTCATAAGGTCTGTCCGAATAGGGCAGTTCTTTCATCGTACGTCTTTTCACTACTCCTCCTCACCGTGCCTCTCCAAGTACAGTGTAAGGATATGGAACGATAATCCGCACGCTCCGCGCACAGGCCACCGCCATCAATGAAGCAGTTTGGCTTTCAGCCGCGCTGTCTCAGCTTCAGACCAGACGATATGTAATGACTGCAATAATCACTCCGACAATACTCGCCATCGTGATTCTGATTGTAAGACCGAAGGTAATAACAAGAATTCGAAATTGAGGACAACCGGCTCGGTCAGTCCAAGGTTTCTCCGAAATTCAGCCAGGTCAGCCACGGTATATCGGAAGCCAGGTTCCCGATAAAACCGCCAAGTACAATTCTGTCAGTAAAAACAGCAGCAGGATCCAGAAGTTTTTCGCTCTGCTCATTTCTGTTTGTTCTCTCCTTGTATCCCGGTTAGTAATGATTTCCATTTATGGGGCATTACACCGATTCTTCTTATTGTAGCATAAACCGGCCTGCCTGTATACATCAGGAGGCTGAGTTTTATTAAAGATTTATTAAACGGTAACAGCTCAGACGGGGGCTGTTGCAAAACATATGGAGATTTAGTTAAGCAGAGGACGCCGCCGGAACGGCCAGCGGACGGGTGGTGGTGGTTTTATGAGTCTTTCGTCCCATAGGAAGATTGTCGTTGTTTGGGGGCGGGCGAAGATAAAGGCGCGGAGCACACTCCCGCTCTGTGAAATGCATCCGCTGCTAAGCTCGACAGGACCTCGCTAATCAGAGATGGATTTAGGCGGCATCCGCGTACTTTATCTTCCCTCCGCCCCAAGGCTGTGGTTTTCGCCGGTACGAAAGACTCCGCCGGGTGTATCGGCCCCGTCCACGGCCTGCGGCTGCTGATTGTCTCACGCGTTAAGTGCGGGGACGGACCTTGTCGCGGCCACGCAGTGCTACCGTGTACGGGAAATACGATATGCCTTCCATGCGCCTTTTTAAAGAATTGTGGAAGATTTGATACCGGCTTGCCGGAAACACGTAGTGGCCGCGACAAGGCTCTCCCCATTTAAGGTTGGAGACAATCAGCGGCCGGAGCGGACCATGTCCGGTGTGCGAAAACCTTCGCCTGAGTCTTCCGTCCCCGGCGATAACCTGGACCTAGGGAAGTAGGCGGAATCAATTGCGGAGGGGACATGGGAGTCCGCCGGTGCTTAGCGAGGTCCCTCACGAGCTTAGCATTCCGATGCGCACTCCAAAGAGTGCAAACGGTCCCCGCAGCAATTCATTCCGGCCGGATTCCCCCCTCACGACAACCTCCCCCGGGGACGGAAGACTCAGCTAGTCCTCCCACCACACCGGACATGGTCCGTTCCGGACGCGTCCTCCCAACCTCAGTTAAATCTCCATGATCAGGTTAGCCTTGCCAGACCGGCATCCAGCAGCTTCTGGAGCGACATAAGAATCCCAAGCTTTGCATGGTACCAAGTCAGTCCGCCCTGGAAAAACACGGAATAGGGAGGCTTGATGGGTCCGTCGGCAGACAATTCTATTGAAGAGCCCTGGATGAATGCCCCGGCCGCCATAATGACCTGGGAATCATAGCCAGGCATGTCCCAGGGTTCGGGTGTCACATAACTGTCCACCGGGGCGGCCGCCTGGATTCCCTGGCAGAATGCGATAACGCCTTCCGGTTTTCCAAAGGTGACGGCCTGGATTATATCGTGGCGTGATTCGGTTCCGTTCGGTACGACCTGGAAACCAAGGGCTTCATAGATATTTGCCGCAAATACGGCTCCCTTTAAAGCTCCCGCCACCACGGTCGGGGCCAGAAACAGTCCCTGGAACAGAGCCTGATTGACACCAAGGCTGGCCCCCACTTCTCTTCCGAGTCCGGGGGAGCCGAGACGGTAGGCGGCGTTTTCAATGCATTTTTTTGTTCCGGCAATATAGCCTCCGATGGGAGCAAGGCCGCCGCCCGGATTTTTAATCAGGGAGCCGACCACCATATCGGCGCCCACGTCACTCGGCTCGATACGCTCTACAAATTCGCCGTAGCAGTTGTCCACCATACAGATGATATCCGCCCTGATTCCTTTGACAAAGGCGATCAGCTCGGCAATTCTCTTCACCGAGAGAGTCGGCCTGGTGGCATATCCTTTGGAACGCTGTATGGTCACAAGCTTTGTTTTCTCGTTAACGGCGGCTTTAATCCCGTCAAAATCAAAGCTTCCGTCTTCGAGGAGGTCTACCTGACGGTACGTAATCCCATATTCTTTCAGTGAACCGTTCGACGGCCTGATGCCGATGACTTCCTCCAGCGTGTCGTATGGTTTTCCGACTGGTGACAGAAGTTCATCACCCGGGCGCAGATTCCGGCCAGGGCCGTATAAAGCGCATGTGTTCCGCAGGTAATCTGCGGGCGTACCAGGGCATCCTCTGTGTGGAACACGTCTGCGTACACCTGTTCCAGTGTCTCCCGGCCGAGATCATTATATCCATATCCCGTCGTACCGGAAAAAAATGAATGTCGCTGACCCGGTTTTTCTGCATTGCAGCAATCACCTTCAACTGGTTATATTCCGCATTGCTGTCGATTTCCTCGAAGCGCGTTTTCAGCATAGCCTCGGTCCTGCTGCCGAATTCAAGTACTTCCCGGCTGATTCCAAGGTTTTTGTATATCTCTTCCAATTCCATTTTTCATTTCCTTCATAACGGTAAAATTCAGTGATGTGCTGTCTGCATCTCCTGATTGAACTCCGCGATTATATATTCAAGCACTTTTTCCCTGTCATTATCAAAATCAGGCAGGTTCAGCCAGCGCACGCAGCGTTCTCTTTTAAACCAGGTAAGCTGGCGCTTTGCAAAATGTCTTGTATCACGCTTCAAAATATGGATGGCCTCCTCAAGGCTGTACAAACCATCCAGATAATCCATAATCTCTTTATAGCCAAGTCCCTGCATGGATACCATCTGTCTGGTGCAGCCCATGGCCCTGAGAGATTTCACTCTTCTATCAGTCCGTCCCGGATCATCTGATCCACGCGGCGGTCAATCCGTTCATAAAGAATCGCCCGGTCGGTATTTACGACATAATAGAAAAACTGATAGGGTGATTCCTTCTGCCGTTCAGCCTCGTTATGATCCGATATCTTCTCTCCTGTCTGATGATGGTATTCCAGTGCTCGGATGACCCTTTTAATATTATTCGGATGAATCGCGGCAGCTGATTCCGGATCCGCCTGTTTAAGCATGGCATGGAGAAAGCCGGGACCTTTTTCACGGGCCAGCCGTTCCATCCCACAGCGGAAAGCATTGTCCTCCTCTGTCTCCGTAAAATCGATGTCGTAGAGAAGAGCCTGTATATAAAAGCCGGTGCCTCCGGCAATAATCGGCAGGGAACCGCGGGAATAAATATCCTCCAGAGCTTCCCTGGCCTTTTTCTGAAACATGACGACATTAAAGTCGCAGGAAGGCTCCAGTATATCAATCAGATGATGGGGAATTCCATCCATCTCTTCTTTTGTGGCTTTTGCGGACCCGATATCCATATGCCTGTAAACCTGCATGGAATCAGCGCTGATAATCTCTCCCAATCCGTTTGGCAAGGCCGATGGAGAGGGAGGTTTTTCCTACGGCCGTAGGGCCTGTTATTATGATTATAGGTTTCTTCATATATTGTTCCTGCTATTGTCCTTGCTATTATTCCTGCATATGCGGTGCTGCTTCCGAGTTGAAAACCGTTATATAGTTTACATAATTTAATTATGTAAACTTCCTATACGATTCGTTTGAATTTTTTCTCCAGCTCATATTTACTCATTGTAATTATCGTCGGTCTTCCATGGTGGGCAGGCATACGGATTTTCCAGCTCCAGCAGTTCGTCAATCAGACTGTCTGCTTCAGCGGCCGACATTGCATGATTGCCTTTACCGCGCCTTGCATGACATGGATGCTATTTTTTCATTAATTATGTCCGGCGTTCCCTGATCGACGCCGTCGGTCAGGCCGTCTATCATCTCCATCAGTAGTTCCTTCTTGGCAATAGAGAACAGATTGGCCGGAACGGCCCGCACTGCATATTCCTTACCGCCGAAATGTTCTATCTCAAAACCAACCGCTGTAAAATGTTCCATGTATTTTTTCAGCATCAGCTCTTCATTTCCCGACAGAGTCAGGATGATGGGAGGATTGATCATCTGGGAGGTGTATTCCCGTTTTTTAAGCGAGGCCATGGTTTTTTCATAAAGTACCTTCTCATGGGCCGCATGCTGGTCGATGATATAAAGGTTATCATGAAACTGAACCAGCCAGTAAGTGTCAAAAAGCTGGCCGATCAGAACATGTTCATTTCTTGCCTGTTTTGTCAGCAGCTTTTCTTCAAAGAGATCTAACTGCTTCGGCGGCTCCTGCTTTGGAAGTATCTCTTTGGCCCCTGCCGGATTCTGTGTTTTTCCTTCTGCCGGTACCGGCCTGTAATGCTCCGGGAACTCCAAAGGCCCGGGGGCTTCCGGCGCCTTTGGAATTCCCGGCATTCGAAGAGTTTCCGGCTGTTCTGCGGCATCTGCCATGCCTGCCGAAGCAGGCTGCCGGCCGTAAACGGCAGGCATGTCGGCAATGGCCGGAAAAGCAGTTTTTGACACACGTTCGGTATAAGCGGAGGTCTCCGGTTCTCCCGAAAGCTCTGACGTGGCCGCAGACTTAATCAGTGATTCCGTCTGGAGCCTGCGTTTTTCAAAAGGCTCAGGCCGGTTTTCCTTAATTACAACCGGCTTCAGGCCCCTGGCCTGCGCATTGGCGCTCTCCTGGCCGCCTCCCGGCAGTTCCACCTGGGGAATCAGCTCCTTTTGGGACAGGGCCATAGAAATCGTATGGTACACCATTCTGTAGACCATCTCTCCGTCCCTGAAACGCAGCTCCATCTTGGCCGGATGGACATTCACGTCCAGAAATTCCGGCTCAATTGTAAACTGCAGCATTGTAAACGGGTATTTGTGCTGCATCATGAACGGTTTATAGGCGTCCTCAATTGCTTTATTTATCAGACTGCTCTTAATATACCGTCCGTTTATAAAATAATTTTCATAGTTCCGGTTGCCTCTTGCAATCAGCGGCTTGCCGATAAAGCCTTCGACTTTCACCGGATCGGCCCCCGACTGCACCGCAATCAGGTTGGCGGCAATCTCCCGTCCAAATATGGTATAAATGATATCCTTCAGGTTATGGTTGCCGGATGTATGAAGCTTACTCTGTCCGTTCTGAATCAGCCGTATGGAGATTTCCGGATGGGAAAGGGCAATCTTTTCCACCAAATCCGCCACATGGGCGCCTTCCGTCATCGGAGTCTTTAAGAATTTCCTCCGGGCCGGCGTATTATAGAAGAGATTTCTCGCGATAAAGGTGGTCCCTTCCGGAGCCCCCACCTCTTCTAACGCTATCTCCTCTCCGCCCTCAATCTGATATCTGGAACCTGACATGCTCCCTGTGGTTTTTGTGATAAGCTCCACCTGGGCCACGGAGGCGATACTGGATAAAGCCTCTCCGCGAAACCCCAGGGAGGCTACGGTGAACAAATCCTCGACCGTCCTGATTTTACTGGTCGCATGGCGCAGAAAGGCAAGCGGAATTTCTTCTTTCGGGATTCCGCAGCCGTTATCCGTCACGCGGATCATGGAGAGCCCCCCGTCACGGATTTCCACCGTAACCGCCGTGGATTTGGCATCGACAGCGTTCTCCAGCGCTCCTTCACAACGGAGGCGGGGCGTTCAATTACCTCACCGGCTGCGATCTGGTTAATCGTATTCTGATCTAATACTTGAATGTTTGCCATCGTTTCGCCTCCTTATACTTACTGGTTAACCCACCGGTTCCTCAGACGGGACTGCATCTTATCCAGCGTGGTCAGGGCGTCTATTGGGGACATGCGGTTGATTTCCAGTTCCATCAGTTCTTTTATAATGTCCTCCTCGCTGACCGTATCGAAGATGGACATCTGAAGCAGATCCACTTCATCCGGTTTGCTGAGTTTTTTGTGCGCCACAATGCCGGGGCCGTTTTCCGCGATTTCCTTGGCCCGGGCGGTGATATCAGCATCACTCAGCTCCTCCACCAGTTCCTTGGCCCGTTCGATTACAAGCTCCGGAACACCTGCCAGCTTTGCGACCTGGATTCCGTAGCTCTTATCGGCACCGCCTTTTACGATTTTGCGTAAGAATACGATGTCGTCTCCCTGTTCCTTGACGGCGATACAGTAGTTGTTGACACCGCTCATAGTGCCTTCCAGCTCCGTCAGTTCATGATAGTGGGTGGCAAAGAGTGTCTTCGCACCCAGAAGCTTTGTGTTGCTTATGTACTCCACAACAGCCCAGGCAATGGAAAGACCGTCAAAGGTGCTGGTTCCCCGCCCGATTTCATCGAGAATCAGCAGGCTGCTGCGGGTTGCGTTTCTTAAGATGTTGGCAACCTCCGTCATCTCCACCATGAACGTACTCTGGCCGGAAGCCAGATCATCGGATGCGCCGACACGGGTAAATATCCGATCGCACAGGCCGATATCAGCCTCATCCGCCGGTACAAAACTGCCCACCTGGGCCATCAGCGTGATGAGCGCAGTCTGTCTCATATAAGTGGATTTTCCGGCCATATTGGGGCCTGTAATGATGGATACCCTGTTTTTTCCGTTATCCAGATAAGTGTCGTTCGCCACGAACATTCCTCCGGACATCATCTGCTCCACCACCGGATGGCGGCCGTTTTTAATATGGATAATCCCCTTTTCATTGATGGAAGGCTTAACGTAATTATTCCTTACAGCCACCACGGAGAGGGAAGTCAGCACATCGGTGAGGGCGACGGCATGGGCCGTCTCCTGGATCCGTTTTACCTCTGCGGCGATACCGTCCCTGACCTGGCAGAATAATTCGTATTCAAGGGAGAACAGCTTGTCCTCCGCCCCCATAATCACATCCTCAAGCTCTTTTAAACGGTCGGTTGTATAACGCTCCGCATTGGTAAGCGTCTGTTTCCGGATAAAATAATCGGGAACCAGATCTTTGAAGGAGTTTGTAACCTCAAAATAATAACCAAACACCTTGTTATATTTGATTTTCAGGTTTTTAATACCGGTGCTTTCCTTCTCCTTCTGCTCCAGTTCGGCAAGCCATGTCTTTCCTTCTGTTTTGGCATGGCGCAGCCGGTCCGCCTCCTCATGAAAGCCGTCCTTTATAATGCCGCCGTCCCTGACAGAAACAGGCGGATCGTCGATGATGGCTTCGTCAATCAGCTTTTTTAAATCCTCCAGCGGATCAAGCTGTCCTTCAATCTCTGTGAGCAGCTCTGAACGGAACTCTTTTAAAATATGTTTAATGTGCGGCAGCATCTCGAGGGAATTTCTAAAGGATATCAGATCTCTGGGATTGGCCGTCTTATAGCTGATGCGTCCCAGAAGTCTCTCCAAATCGTAGATTGGATTCAAATACTCACAGATTTCCTCCCGGGAGATATAATTCATATTCAGCTCTTCGATGGCATTCTGCCGTTTTAAAATCTCTTCTTTATGAATCAGCGGCTGTTCCACAAAGGAACGGAGCATCCTGGCTCCCATCGCCGTCTTTGTCTTGTCCAGCACCCAGAGCAGGGTCCCCCTCTTCTGCTTTTCACGGAGCGTCTCAATCAGCTCCAGGTTACGCCTTGTGGAGGTGTCGAGCATCATAAACTGGCCGGTTGTATAGGGGGTGATTCTGGTCAGGTGATCCAGTGAATTTTTCTGCGTCTCATAGAGATACTGAAGCACGGCACCGGCGGCAATGGTGCCGGTCTCATAGTCTGAAAGTCCAAGGCCTTCCAGATTCTCTACATGAAAATGATCCCGCAGAAGTTTTCTGCAGAATTCATCAGAAAAGAACCGATTATCCAGATCTGAAATTACAGCGTGAAGTCTGTTCTTCAAATCATCTAAATCGATTCCCGACATATAAAATGCTTCATTGCATATGATCTCAGAAGGTGAAAATTTGTAGATTTCATCAATCAGATTGCGCTCTGATTTGACTTCGGTGACAAGGTAATCGCCGGTGCTGACATCGGCCACGGAGATTCCGAATATTCCGTCCGTATAAACGATTCCCATCAGGTAATTATTCTTCGACTCCTCCAAAGCCTGGAATTGGTAATGGTCCCCGGCGTAACGACCAGGATTACCTCTCTCTTCACAAGACCTTTTGCCGTCTTCGGATCCTCCACCTGCTCTCCGATTGCCACCTTGTAGCCCTTCTGGACCAGTTTACTCAAATAACCTTCAAGCGTGATAAGGAACGCCACACATAGGTGCGCGTTCCTCAAGTCCACAGTCTTTTCCAGTTAATGTAATTTCCAGTTCCCGGGATGCCGTTAAGGCATCCTCAAAGAACATCTCATAAAATCTCCGAGTCTGTAAAACAGAATACAGTCGGGATATTGTTTCTTAGTCTCCAGATACTGGGTCATCATTGGTGAAAGCTGTGCCACGTTTTACCTCTCTTCTCTTATCTCACAATCAGTGGGTCAGTCGGATCCCATGTCTGCTCGAAGGAGAGCGGAACCAGCTCAGGCACGTCGAACGGGAGGCTACATTTGGATCTTCATAAATCGTAACCGCTGCCGAGAGCACAGTTATCATAGATCCATTTGGAGTTCTCACACGTTAAGCGTACGCAGCCGAGCGATCTGGTAACTCCCAGACCATTGTATCCAACTGTCATCAGCTTGTTAATATCAGGCTCCTCATATGTAATGGAATGTAACAGGAAGCCCTGAGTGATTCTTGTTGCATACTGCGTATAAGTATCGTTTACCATCAGTCTCCAGCGGTATTTCTCAGGAGTATAGAAGGTTCCGATTGGCGTATCGTCCCCCACCGAGGTCAGCATAGCCTTTACCGGAAGAATATAGCCGTTATTCCCATCCTTTGCATAGACGGTCAGGCAGTTGAGGGTTTTATTTACCTTCAAAAGATAGCTGCTCTGTTTGCCGATTAACGGCTCCACATTCTGTACAAGGCGGCCGTAGGAATCAAAGTAGAACTTATAGCCGTCTACATACTGCCATCCTGTAAGCGCATGTCCGTCGATGAAATAATAGCGGGCATGGTCGTTGGATACCCATCCGTTGTAGCCTGTTCCATCCTCATTGACGAGTGTTGTCGCATTTTCTGCGAGGACAAGGCGGCCTGAAAGCGGAGTCACATATCTGGGAGCATCGCTCACCGGTCCCTGGGCTCCTTTCGGAACAAGTACCACTTCGATATCGAGAAGCTTCTCACCGATATCGCTGGTTCCGGCAATCTGACCGTTCATCGCCCAGCCCATCTTACCCTGGCCTGTTGATGTGGCGCTGTAGTAGACGTCATAAAGACGCTCGGCATCTCCGGTAAGCTGGATCTGGAATGCCTCTACATAGTTGCCGTCTCCGGGAACGCCTGTCAGGCCTCCGTCATGATACCACCACAGGAATCCTCCTGTATTCGTGTAGGCACGGTAGGACACTCCTCCGATTCCGTCAAAATTCTTCAAGTCCATGGAGAAAGCCGTGATATCTCCGGCAGACTCAAACGTATAATTTACTGCTACATGCAAAGAGAGGTATCCTCCACCGCTGCCTGTTCTGTGTCAGACTGTTGCTGCTGGTGCCCTGCGGCAGTTGTGCCGCCCGGACCAAAACCGCTATCGCCTGAATTGCCTGATGGTGCGGCCGGTGAGCCGGCTTCACTTGCAGGTCCTGCATATGCTGTAAAACTTCCGCCGGCCAGCATTACCGCCGACAAGGCAACAGCAAGACCCTTGTAGTGCTTTTCATAGAAAATTTCCTCCTTATTTATCCTTAAGAGAGTCCCGGCGGCGTCGCTGCCTGCCCATGTAGTAAAAGCCTTTGGACTGCTCAAGGTATACTTTGACAATTTTCCCGATAAGCTCTCTGCTTCCGGGGAAGTGCACGATGGTGTTATTGGAAAGCCTTCCTGTAAGAAAACCTTCCTCATGATCATCCGGTTCCTCCACCAGTACCTCCTGTACGGTGTAGACTTCCCTGCCGCAAACCTGGGCAGAGATCGCCTGCACTTCTTTGAGAAGACGGTCAAACCGCTCCTTTACCACATCTTCCGGAACCTGATCCTCCATGAAGGCGGCCGGCGTGCCGGTACGTTTGGAGTAGATAAAGGTAAATGCGCTGTCATACGGACTCTCTGAACCACGTCCATGGTTTCCTCAAAATCTTCCTCTGTCTCCCCCGGAAAACCGACAATAATATCGGTGGTCAGGGATATATCCGGTATCGCCTCTTTAATTTTCGCGGCCAGCGTCAGATATTGTTCTTTTGTATACTTCCGGTTCATCAGATTCAATATTCTGCTGCTGCCCGACTGAAGCGGGAGGTGCAGATGGCGGCAAATCTTGCGTGAATGTTTCATCACTTCTATCAGCTCGTCCGACAAATCCTTGGGGTGGGATGTCATAAACCGGATCCGCTCAAGTCCTTCAATCTGCTCGATCTGCTGTAGCAGCTCTGCAAAGGTGATGGGCTTTTCCAGATTCTTTCCGTAAGAATTGACATTCTGGCCGAGAAGCATAATCTCTACGACACCGCTTGCAACCAGCGCTTCTATCTCACGTATGATATCCTCCGGATTACGGCTCCGCTCCCGTCCTCTGACATAAGGAACGATACAGTAGCTGCAGAAATTGTTGCAGCCAAACATGATATTAACCCCCGATTTAAACGGGTATTTCCGTTCGGACGGAAGATCCTCGACAATTTTCGCGGTATCCTTCCAGATATCAATTACCATTTTCCTGCCGTCAATTCTCTCTGAGAGAAGTTCGGCCAGCTTATATATATTATGGGTGCCGAAAATAATATCGACAAAGCGGTAACTCTTCTTAAGCTTCTCCACCACTTCAGGCTCCTGCATCATGCAGCCGCAGAGACTGATTATCATATGGGGATTCTTCTTTTTCCAGGCTGTTCAGATAGCCCAGCCGTCCGTAAACACGCTGATTTGCATTCTCGCGGACTGTGCAGGTATTATAAAGAACAAAGTCGGATTCCTCGCTCTGCCCCTCCGTAAATCCGGCTTCCAGGAGGATTCCCATCAGCTTTTCCGAATCATGGGCGTTCATCTGGCATCCGAAGGTTGAGATAAAACAGGTCATCGGTCTTCCCAGCTCTTCGCTCTTTTCTGTGACCCATTGTCTGCACCTGGCAATGAAATATTGTTGTCTGGCAGGCTCCGTCTCAGGGGGCAGGCCGGACAGGTCGATTGTCTCGTAATCTATTGAAGTCATAAAATATGTATTTCTCCTTACATCTTCCATCGTTTTCATACATTAGTTAATATTACTATAATGGAATGAATTTATCAAGTGCATTTCTTTTACGAATTTTCCCTCTATCTTACATTTTTACTACAATTCACCCACTGAAGGGCTGTTTTTGCTGGAAAATGAGGAAGCAGCTTCCACTACCGGCATATAATGACAAAAACATTCACAGTACCTCCGAATAATGGGGACCGGTGAATCGCAAAAAAAGGTAATAACTCTTAAGAGATTGTTAATTGAAACTCCTGTTCCATTTATGATATTGTAATTATGAAGTTGTTGACAGAAGAACTAAAATATGGAAGGTCTGACATCTGTGCCCGTCAAACGTATAAACGGTCAGCATAGTATTCAGAAAGGTATCTTTTATGAAAAAGTTATACTGCGCAATCCTGTTTGGAGCTATGGCTGCCCTATCCGCATGCGCAAAACCGCCCTCTGCGAGCAGGGAACCCGCCGTCTCCGTCCCTGCTGTGCCGGATGGAGGCGAAACAGAGGAAACAGAGGAAGTAACGGCTCTCCGTTTGCAGGATGAATATATTTCCCTCGTGGAACGCTATATTGACGATGCCGTTTTCCGGCCGGTGGAAGAAAGCAGGACAAAGAAGCTGTCGGATCTACTTCTGGGACATTATGATGTTACGGGACGGACCGACGGCGGAAAGATGGAGTATTATATTGCGGTCCGGCGTGAGGATGCGCCGGTTTACGATGATTTTAAGAATGTCAGCATTGCCAATTATTCGGGACCTGATACGGATGGTGAAGAGCTGAGAATTGGTTATTACAACGGGGATGGTACGGAAATTCTTCTCTACCGCCTGGGCGGATATACATTTTTAGACATGCCGTTCGGATATGATACGCTGGACAGCTTTTGTTTTGGATTGTCGGGAGCATCAGGAAGTACGGCTCATCCGTCTTTTCAATATGCATTCAATGAAAACGGAAGGGCGGCGCTTGACTTCCTGAAAAGCAAACCGGGCCTTTCATTTTACGATGGAAACAGTCCTTCGGTCTGGTTCTATTACCAGAACGATGACACGGTGAAATTTTATTCAGAACCATATCCCTGCCAGATTTCCTTAGATGATGAAAAAGCGGAAATAATCCGCGGACTGCTGTCTTCCTCGGAGACAGAGTCCGGTATTGCCACACGTCAGGAGGCCTGGACGCGTCTGCGCAAAATGGACCGCTCTCTTTTGCCCACCGGTGCAAGTCTGATTCTGGATGACCGGGAATATGAGTTTTTTGGGAATCATGATACTCCGGGTTATATGATAGTCCATTCCAAAAACGATAATGAATTTATAGCCCTTCAGAGGAATGAAGAACTTTACCGGCTTGTAATGGAGGAAATACAGAATGTCGTTGGGACTGATTACAGGGACTTTGATCCGGATTGGTTTAAAACACCATTAAAGAGCGCCGCAATGACATTTCCTGAATTTTTGATTCCGTCGGGCAGCGGTGATGAGACATTCACCCAGGAGGTGAGAACGCAGACAATCGAAGACAGGGAAAAGCTTAATACCTTATCAAAGATGATGGACCGGGCGATAAACGATACCAATGTGTACGGCTTTTCCAAGTATCCTTATGCGGCAACAATCGATTTCCTGAGGGAGGATGGCAGGACGCTTCGAATCTACGTGGCGACGGATTCCTGTGATTCCATGGCATATGAGGGGAGAATCGGATTTGAGTACGGCGACCAGGCTGAGCTGGCGGCTTTATTCGATGAGGCTATGTTTTATAGATTGAAATAAGCAGGTGGGACGCCGCCGGTACGGCCGGCGGACGGGGTGGTGAGGTGGTTTTATGAGTCTTTCGTCCCCTGGGGAAAATTGTTGTGGTTTTGGGCTGCGGAGAAGATATAGTCTGCGGAGCACGTTTTCACTCGGTGGATTGCATCACGCTGCTAAGCTCGACAGGACCTCGCAAATCAGCGATGGATTCCAAAGGCGTCCGCAGACTATATCTTCTCCTCCGCCCCAAAGGAAGGTTTTCGCCGGGACGAAAGACTCCGCCGGGTGTATCGGCCCCGTCCACTGGCCTGCGGCCGCTGAGTGTCTCACGCGTTAAGTGCGGGGGCGGACCTTGTCGCGGCCGCTCAGCGCATCCAAAAGCATTAGATATATGTTGGATATGGGCTAAAGTAGTTGTATTAGTATATTTGTTGGAAATTTGATACAATTGATATTTAAACAGATTGAGCGGAATTAAGCCCGGAAGAATATCACCGGTTTTAATTCCGCTCAATTTATTGTGGTTTGGTGTAAGGTTCCCTCCCCCTTTGAGACTGGAGACAATCAGCGTCCGGAGCGGACCGGGTCAGGTGCCGCGAAAACCTTTGCCTGAGTCTTCCGTCCCCTGCGAAAACATGGACCAGGGGAAGTAGGCGGAATCAATTGCGGAGGGGACATGGGAGTCCGCCGGTGCTTAGCGAGGTCCCTTACGAGCTTAGCACTGATGCGCACTCCAAAGAGTGCAAACGGTCCCAGCAATTCATTCCGGCCGGATTCCCCACGACCAACCTCCATGGGGGGCGGAAGACCCAGAAAAACCAATCTCACCACACCTGACCCGATCCGTTCCGGACGCGTCCTCCATTCTCAACTAAATCCTCCATTTAAGGCCGCACCTGCCCGCTGCCATAAATAATATATTTCGTCGTCGTCAACTCTTTCAGGCCCATCGGCCCTCTTGCGTGAAGCTTCTGGGTGCTGATTCCAATCTCGGCGCCGAAGCCGAATTCAAAACCATCGGTAAAGCGTGTCGAAGCATTGACATATACGGCAGCCGCATCAACACCATCCAGGAATTTTCTGGAGCTGTCGTAATCTTTTGTAATGATTGCTTCGGAATGACCTGTATTATACCGGTTTATATGTTCGATGGCATCCTCCACGGAGTCTACCTGTTTTACGGACAGAATATAGTCCAGATATTCCATTCCCCAGTCTTCTTCTGTGGCTGTTTTAAAGTCAGGTACTATAGCTGCGGACTCCTGATCGGCGCGGATTTCCACCTGCTTTTCATCCAGCCGCTTTTTCAGAAGCGGCAGGAAGTCTTTTGCTATTTTGCGGTGTATCAGCAGTGATTCACAGGAATTGCAGACGCTGATTCGCTGTGTCTTGGCATTGAAAATAATATCCAGGGCCATATCAAAGTCGGCAGTTTCGTCCACATAGATATGGCAGTTTCCTGTTCCTGTCTCAATAACCGGGACGGTGCTGTTCTCCACCACGGTGCGGATTAAGCCGGCCCCGCCTCTCGGAATAAGAACATCAATATAACCGTTCATCCTCATAAACTGCTTTGTCACTTCGCGATCCGTATCTGTAATCAGCTGTACGCAGTCCGCCGGCAGACCGCAATTTTCAAGCCCTTTTCTGAGCCACTTTACGATTTCCTTATTGGATTCCAGCGCGTCGCTTCCTCCCTTCAGGATTACGGCATTGCCCGCTTTAAAACAGAGGGCAAAGGCATCCACGGTGACATTGGGCCTGGCTTCGTAGATCATGCCTATGACGCCCATCGGTACGCGCTTCTGACCGATCAGCAGGCCGTTTGGTCTTTCTTTCATGCCCAAAACCTCGCCGACCGGATCGTCAAGGCTGATTACCTGTCTTACACCCTCGATGATAGCTGCAAGACGTTCATGAGTCAGGGTCAGACGGTCTATCATCCCCGGATTCATTCCCGTTTGCTCTGCTTTCCGGATATCTTTCAGATTGGCGGCCAGAATGAGTTCTTCCCCCTCAAGAAGAGCTTCTGCCGCGGCCCTCAGCCCTTCATTCTTTCTGACTGAGCCGAGAACTGCCAGCTTTCTGGAAGCGTCCTTTGCCTGTTTGCCAATAACCTCAAGCATATGTACCTCTCCTTTCTACAATCTGCTCAGTTCCCTTCCGGGAGTGATAATCTGATCCATTAATACATCATACTGATCCACTGCTATAGCCTCTGCAATCTGGAAATCATAACAGATTGCGATCTTTCTGTGCTGCGGTTCCTTTTCAAAGAAACGGTCATAATAACCTGCTCCGTAGCCGGTTCTTTCAAAGCGTTCCGAAAATGCGACTCCCGGCACAATGACGGGTGCGTCTGTTTCCTCTGCCGTCATACAGCTTTTTTTCGGTTCGGAATTCCAGCGCCCGGCTCCAGATCTTCAAAACAGTCAATATAGTAAAAAGCCATCTCCCTGCCTTTTACGCGCGGAACCGCTACTTTGAGTCCCTGCTCCAGATACCAGCGGATTAACGCTTCCGTACCTGTCTCACCGCGAACGCTGATATAACAGTAAATAGTACCATACTGTTTTTCCAACCGAGATTCTTAATCTTTTGGCAGATTGCCTGATCCCAGCCGTCCGTCTCTTCTTTTGTCAGATTTTTTCTAAGCTCCAGAACCTTTTTTCTAAGGTCAGCTTTGGATGTCACTGATATTCCCATATTTTTTACCTAAGTCGGTGATAGTACCGTCTTTCTCCTTGATTGAAATATTGTTTAACGTTCCGCGCATATTTCTGCGGATTGCTTCTATATATTCTTTGCGGAGCAATTTCTGCTCCTCCTTCTCCTCTTCCGTAAGGCCGACTGACTGGCTCTTGTGGTAGAGTGTATTGATTCGGTCAATTTTATCCTGATTCATTATTTAATCTGTCCTTTCCTGTCTGAACTCCGGCAGTGTTTTCAGCTTTCACTGTTCAGATATGTATTCAGATCGAAATCTTTATTTTCGTGGGCGGTAAAAAGAGTTCCGCACTCTTCCCCCTCCAGAATCCTGTAAATAACATTTAAGTCGCAGGCGTTGGCAATCAGCATATCTGAACCGCTTCCGGTGGCAATCTGGGCTGCCGCCAGTTTGGCAGACATTCCTCCGGTTCCCACACTGCTCGAGGCTCCCTTTCCCATCGCCTGCAATTCCGGTGTCAGCTCTCTGACAAGCGGTATGAATCAGCATCCGGGTTTTGTTCGGGTCATCGGTGTAGAGCCCGTCGATACCCGACATCAGGATCAGGATATCGGCTTCCACCAGAGCCCCCACAATAGCGGAAGCCGGTCGTTGTCGCCGAACTGGATTTCATCGGTTGCGACCGTATCATTTTCATTGACAATGGGGATAGTCCCCAGCTTTAGCAGCTCGTTAAATGTGTTGTGCGCATTAAAACGGGACTGTGGATTTGTCACTGTATTTTTCGTCATTAATATCTGGGCCGCCGTCTGGTTATATTCGGCAAACAGCTTTTGATAGACCATCATGAGCCTGGCCTGGCCAACCGCGGCAAATGCCTGCTTTTCTTCCAGCAGCCTGGGCCGTTCGTTGAAGCCCAGCGCCTGCCGTCCGGCGGCGATAGCTCCGGAGGATACAAGAATCACTTCTCTGCCCTGGCCCCGCAGATCGCTTAATACACGTACAAGCTGTTCAATCTTTCTCAGATTCAAATCCCCTGTCTCCGGATGCGTCAGGGAGGACGAACCTATTTTTATAACAATTCTCTTTTTTTCTTTTAATGCTGCCCTGAAATCTGTCATATAAAATCCTCTTTCCCCTCATAGTTTCTAAGTAATGTCACTATTAATTACAGATGTATTTCTTTCATCGTTTCTGCCAGTTTACCTCATTTATAAAATCACGTCAATAAAAAGAGGGCGAAAATCTGGTAACGATCATTTCTGCTGTCCTTATGCCGTCCATTGCAGCGGAAGTGATCCCTCCGGCATACCCGGCCCCCTCCCCGCAGGGGTAGAGTCCGCGGACTGCACTTTCGAGCTCTGGGGTCCGCGGTATCCGGACCGGTGATGAGGTACGGCTTTCAATTCCGGCCAGGATTGCATCCGGACGGTCGAAGCCGTCGATTATCCGGCCAAAACTATCAATCCCCTCCGTCATTGCATCAGTCAGAGACGGATTCAGCACTTCCCTTAAATTTCCAAAGGAATACCCTCCTTTGAAGGCCGGTTCCACATCCCCGAAAGCCCGGGAAAGGGTACCCGCTTTAAAATCACCGTAAAGCTGTACCGGGATTTTTCCTTTTCCGCAGTTAAATGCCGCTTCCTCCAGCCTCCTTTGAAATTCGACTCCGCCAAGCGGTCCGGGACTTGGAAAATCCTCCGGTGTAACGGTCACGATAAGGGCGCTGTTGGCATTGGTTCCCGCCCTGTCATGGTTGCTCATGCCGTTGACGGCAAGACGGCCGGTTTCTGAGGATGCATTGACGACAAAGCCTCCGGGACACATACAGAATGAATAAATCCCGCGCCCGGAAGAAGTCTGCTTCGTCAGCTTATAGCTTGCCGCGCCCAGTGAGCCGGGCTCCTCCATTCCATATTGGGAGAAATTTATCTGCTTTTGAGGATGCTGGATGCGCAGCCCCACCGCAAAAGCCTTTGCCTGGAGGTCCAGGCTTTTTTCCGAGAGCATACGGAAGGTATCGCGTGCGCTGTGGCCGATGGCAAGCACCACTGCCTGCGCCGGTATCGTTTCTTCCCGGTAAAAGCCTCCCTCTTCCCTCTGAGACACGGTCACCGAGATAAGGCGCCCGCCTGCTTCTGAGAAGTCGGTCAGCTTACAGCCAAAACGGATCTCGCCGCCGAGCCGGATAATTTCCTGTCTGATATTCTTTACCACCCGGCTTAAGACATCTGTGCCGACATGCGGCTTATTTACGTAGGTAATGGAAGGGTCGGCGCCTGCCTCTGCCAGGATTTCAAGGACTTTTTTATTACGCCCGGACGGATCCTTTACTAATGTGTTAAGCTTTCCATCCGAGAAGGTTCCTGCTCCGCCCTCTCCGAACTGGACATTCGATTCCGGATTAAGTTCTCCGCCCCGCCAGAAAGCCTCCACCTTCTGTGTTCTGGAATCCACATCCTCACCGCGTTCCAGAATCAGGGGAGAAAAGCCGGCTCTTGCCAGCATCAGGCCGCAGAACATGCCGGCAGGGCCAAACCCAACGATCACAGGCCTGTGGCAAAGCGGCTCTTGTCCATGCTCCGGAAACCGGTATGGTTTTTCGGTATTCAGCACCACATTTACATTTTTCGCATTTTTAATTACGGCTCCTTCTTTTCCTGAAACGGTGGCATTCAGGGAATATATGTAAAGCAGCTCATTCTTTTTTCTGGCATCCAGGGACTGCCTGACCGGCACGAGGGAAAGAATTTTATCCTCCGGTATCCTCATCATCTTTGCCGCTTTTTTCTTCATATCGGCTTTTGTGTGTCCCACGGACAGTTTTAACTGATTGATACGTATCATATTACAGTCCTGCGTGAGTTCCCGCTATCGCACCGGTACTCCACGCCCATTGCAGATTGTATCCTCCGCAGATACCATCCACATCCAATAGTTCTCCTATCAGATACAGGCCTTTCTTAAGTTTCGACTCCATTGATTCAGGAGCAATTTCACGGACATCTGCTCCGCCGCAGCAAATCTGGGCGTTTTCAAACGGATTGGCCGCTGTTATTTCCGTGGTAAATTCTTTGATAACGCAGGTCAGACGGTCAATCTCTTCCACGGTCAGCAAACCGGCCTGCTTGTGTGGTTCCAGATTTGCCAGTCTTATAAATAAAGCTGCCAGCTTTTTGTGAAACCAGCCGGTGAAGAAATCCTCCATGGGTTTACTGGAACAGCTTAATTTGCGTCCCTCCATCATTCGGCGTGTCTTCTCAAATGTCGCATCCGGATAAAAATCCAGAACCGCAGTAACTTTTTCCCCACGGTCAATGGCTCTTGATGCATAACGGCTGACCTGGAATACGGGGATGCCGGAAATACCGTAATCCGTCAGCTGAATCTCCCCCTGGTCTCTTGCCAGCTCTTTGCTGCCGCATCTCAATGATACACAGCCGTCTGTGCGTACGCCGGAAATCTGTTTATAGAATTTTTCCCGGCACCGAAGCTGTACCAGCGCAGGCAGCGGTTTATATATGATGCCCCAGCTGCTCTGCCAGTTGGTAGCCGCTTCCATCGGAACCTGTTGCCGGAGCCGCTTTGGAACCGGTGGCAAGAATCAGGCAGTCGGAAAGGAAGCTCCCCTGAGAGGTGGAGACTTTGAACCGTTTATCTCCTGTTTCCCTGTACCGGACCGCATCAATCCGGCACTCCGTTACCGTACGGATCCGGCGGTGGTCAAGCTCCGCTCTCAGCACATCGAGAACAGAAGAAGCCTGCCCGGAGTGGGGGTACAGATACCCGTTCCTGTCTTTTACGACGATTCCCAAATCTTCAAAAAAGGAAAGTGTTTCCTCCACGGTAAAACGGCTGATTACCTCCATGGGAAAATCAGCCACTCCGCTTCGGTAACAGGTTTCCTCCATAAAACGATTGGAAAGGTTGCATTTACCGTTCCCGGTAGACAAAATTTTCTTTCCAACCCGATCCATATGCTCCAGCAGGGTTACCTGGGCGCCCTGTCTTGCGGCGAAGATAGCTGCTGTCATGCCGGAGGCTCCGGCGCCAATGATTGTTACCTGTTTTTTCATACTTAATCCGACTCCTGTCTCGTTTTTTTCGGCGGTATTGGTCACATTGTCACTGTTCAGCCTTCGGCCAAACTGTAACAAATGATGCACAGAAACGGCAAAAGCGCCGTTGATGTGGGGAAAGTTTACTTTTCATCGCGCCGCGGCACTAAGTTTTAGCTGCTGTAGGATTCCAGATAATTGAATATCTCCATCATGGATGAAAACCAGATACCCTCCATTAATTTTTCCTGCTCACTGAGCGGAAATTCTGAGAGCGGCATATGGGTATCCAGACATACATTGTCACGGTCCTTTGCAAAGACGAGAAGAAAACCTTCTTCTGCCACAAGACAGTAATTCTTTACTTCCTCTCTTGTCTCAACCTGCCTCTGGTTAATTACCACATTATCCTCCGGCGCCGACTCCGACTCCAGAATCTGGCCCGGTACGGGCTGGGCATGCTCAGGCCGGTAAAAATAAATATACGCTCCCGTGAGTATGGATGCAAATGAAATATTGCACAGAAAAAGCAGATATAATACTTTTTCATGGAATTCCTCCTTAAGTACTAATAGTATCTGCCTTTTTCTTCTATCTTAAACATCCTCATGCTGGTATGAATTTAAATAAGCAGAGGGACGCCGCGGGACGGCCAGCGGACGGGGTGGCGATTCCCCCTTCACGACTACCTGCCAAAGGGGACTGAAGACTCATACACATCCCTCACCACACCGGACCATGGACGTTCCCGTCCGCGTCCTCCTTACTCAATTAACTCCCTACATTAAATGGAGTTTCCTTTGAAAGCCGGATCACTTTCGTGCCTCCGGGCATGGAATAGAGTTCTTCCTCATCTACGCAGCGCAGCTTGATTAACAGCACCCCGTACACGGCAATTGCCGCCAGAACGGCGAATATAGTTCCAAGCAAATTGCTTTTTATAATCAGGGTCACGCCCTTGTATATCCGAATGCCGCCGCCCCCATAAAAGCTGATGCAACGGCCGGCAGCAGAAATGTCTTTACAATCTCCTGCCGGTAATTCAGATACCTCCGGATGGCAATTGCGTTCAGGATACACATGAATACCGCAAACGCAATGTTGGCGAACACCATACTGTAAATCCCCATCTTAAACACCATCAGCATGAGATAGAGAACCCCAATATGAAGGATCAGGGAAATGAATGCATTTCTGACAGGGACATTCATATGATTGATGCCCTGCAAAATGGCATTGGTCACTGTCGACATGGACAGGAATATCACTGCCGCGGAACCGGTAATCAGCATCCTGATAGCCTCTGTTGTCGCCGCTCTTGAAAAGCAGATTATTAATCGGAGCGGAAAGGACGGTCAGCCCTACGGCCGACGGGATGGCAATCAGCATGGCAAAACGGATGGCAAGGCTTTGTCTTGGCGATAACCGCCCCCTTTTCCTTTCTGGCAACCGCCCCGGAAAGTGACGGGATGAGCGAGGAAGAAAGGGAATTGGCCATTGCCAGCGGCACGTGGACCAAAAGCATATATTTGTTATTGTAGATACCAGAGAGACAGAAATTCCTTTCCGCGCCCCAGCGCCTCCATTCCGTAAGCCATAATGCTGTTATCTACAACGGCATTGATATTATAGACGGCCGAACTGATGATAACCGGCACAACCGTAAATAAAAATGTCACGGAGATATCCCCGTAGGAATCGGTGCGCCTGCTTCTGTCCCGCCGTTTCCTGCGTTTAACCACCGGCCAGTAGATGGAAAATAACAACAGCATAAAGAGCAGCGCCGCCAGAGCGCCGGCACCTGTGCCGATCGTTCCTCCTGCTGCTCCGAATGCCTGCGGATAACCGGTCGTATTGTAAACCCGGTTGGAATCCAGGCCGATCTTAAACAGAACACCGGCGGCCACCACGCTGATTACCGCATTGATCACCTGTTCAAAAATCTGGGAGATGGGTGGAATCATGGTTCCATGCCCCTGGAAGAATCCTCTCAGCACGCCCAGATAGGCCATAATCCAGATAGTGGGTGCCAGTGTTTTGAGCGCATAGACACAAAAAGGCGTATTAAACGCTGTGGTTGCAAAGAAATCAGCAAAATTCCAGGTGATAAAGCAGGCAATTCCTCCCACCACCGTAGCATAGACAAGGGCCGCTTTCAGCACCCGGACAGCATTCCGGTACTGCCCTTTCGCCATCCTCGCGGATACCATCTTGGATACCGCCAGCGGAAGGCTGTAGGAAGAAAGGATCAGCATGATATTATAAACATTGAAGGCCGTGGAATAATACCCCATTCCCTCGTCACCGATAATATTGGTCATCGGAACCCGGTACAGGATGCCGATAAGCCTTACAATGATCCCTGCCACTGCCAGGATACTTCCCTGGACAACGAAATTCGATTCCCTTTTGCCCTTTGTTTTACGTCTACTCTGTCTGTTCTCCATAAAATTCCGCCTTATCCATCCGGTCAGATTGTATGATGCAAATCCAGGTACTGCCCGGATTCAGTAATATTTCCTGACCGCTTTCGTCATAGTATTTTGTCACAGCGTCAGCGCTGCCCTTTGTCCAGGTGAGCCGTTCTCCTCTTCCATTGGTGAAATAGTATCCCAGCCCGGGACTATGTACATCTATATCCAGATATTCGGACGATGAATAATATTTCCAGCCGCAATACTGGAATATAATATTTTTAGCCGTCAGCTGGCCCCTCGTCGCCGTTGTGCGGGCCGCCGTACTGAAAACGGTAATACAGGCCGTCGTCAGCATTATATTCAAACCAGGGATCATTCATAAAGTATCCGGGCGCACAAACGCCGCCGAAAACCATTCTCCAGCATGACCGGATACTCTTTTAGAAAAACGGTAATGGCCGGTGTAGCTTTCCGGATATTCCTGGGAATATCCCATAGCCTCTATGGCTTTTTGAATGCGTTCTCCGCTTGCATATGCATTGTGGGGAGCTTTCTTATCCTTGGTCCGGTAAAGCCACGGAACCTTTTCCTCAATCCCATTTAAATGCTCCATCTTTTCCAGATAAGGACGTGCGAAAACACTCTGGCCAAAATGGGCATAGACAGCTTCAAATTCCCGTGCAAAAGGTATAGTATGTCCGGCAGCTTCTCACCGAACCAATACGCTCCAGATTGTCATAATCCTCTATTACAGCCATGAAACGGTTCATTCCGCCCTCCACGGGAGCTTCATAGATCACTCCGGCATGGTTAATGCCATAATGGGGCAAGGCCGCTTTATCGTTGCTTATCATGATCGCAACAGGCCGCCGCCATGCAATTGCCAGGTCCGTCATTTCCCCCGTAAGATAGCTGGGGATCTTGCCGTCCTTCTCGATACGCAGAAGTTCCCTGTCACCCTCTGTCTCCGGTTCCGTCTCCGGCTCCGTAATCTGAATCACCTTTGTCTCTTCCGTCTCTTTAACGCCGGCCGTAACCGACACTTCCTCATACCTGGTGCAGCCTGCACTCAGACAGAGTCCGGCTGCCAGCGCCAGTATAACCCCCCGTTTCATCATCTGGCAAAACCTCCTGTACTCAGGATTTCCTCCTGCCTCTTCTCCATGGCAATCCGCTCCTGCTCTTCCATATGATCATACCCGCAAAGATGCAGCATGCTGTGGGCAACCAGAAAAGCCAGCTCCCTTGTCTGGGAATGGCCGTATTTTTCAGCCTGTTCTTCTACCTTGTCCACCGAAATTACGATATCGCCTAAAAGAAGCTCCCCGGTCTCAGGGTTAAAATAATCCTCAGACTGCTCTTCCATGCGTTCAAAATCAGAAGGAACATCAAAATCACCCATCGGAAAGGACAGCACGTCCGTCGGGCTGTCGATTTGCCGGAATTCACGGTTAATTCTCCGGATCTCCGCATTATCCGTCAGTATGACATTGACCTCTGCCTCGTAGGGGCATTTTTCATAATCCAGTGAGGCGTTAACCACATCCTCTATGATGGATTCATAAGGCAGGTTCAGCTTCTTCTCGGCTTCGTATTCGATATTAATTGTCATTTGTTTTTTCTCCCTTTCGGCGACGGCCTGTCATCAGAAGAGGAACGCCCCCGGCCTCCATATCTCCTGCCCTCCGGCGTATCCCTTTTCTCCTTCAGTTCAAAGCTCTCATAGGCTTCCACTATTTTCTGTACCAGAGGATGGCGCACTACGTCACTGCTGGTAAGGAAGCAGAATCCGATATCGTCTATATTCTTCAGTACTTTTACTGCCGTATCGAGTCCCGATACCGCTCCGGCCGGAAGATCCTTCTGGGACTGGTCTCCTGTAATAATTACCTTTGAACCGAAACCGATACGTGTCAGGAACATTTTCATCTGGGCAGGCGTGGTATTCTGCGCCTCATCCAGTATGATATAGGCGTTGTCAAGAGTACGGCCCCTCATATAAGCAAGAGGCGCTACCTCAATCAGTCCCTTTTCCGAATTGTGAAGGTAGCTCTCGGCTCCCATAATCTGATACAGCGCATCATATAGAGGCCGCAGATAGGGATCGATCTTGCTCTGCAGATCGCCCGGCAGAAATGCCCAGCTTTTCTCCCGCTTCAATGGCGGGCCGAGTCAGGATAATCCGGTTCACCTCACCGCTCTTAAACGCCTGGATGGCCATAGCCATGGCAAGATAGGTCTTTCCTGTTCCGGCCGGTCCGATACCAAAGACGATCATTTTCTTCCGTATCATATCCACGTACTGCTTCTGTCCCATGGTTTTAGGCTTTATAGGCCTTCCGTTTACAGTGCGGCTGATGATATCCTTATCAATTTCAAGAATCTGGCCCTCCTGCTCCGTAAAGGAAAGGGAAATTGCATAGTCGACATTCTGTTCTGTGATGGTATTGCCTCGTTTGGAAAGCTCCAGCAGGTTGTTAAAAACACTTTTGGCCTGTCTGATAGCCTGTTCGGGACCGATAATCTTCAGCGCCCCATCTCTTGTAATCATGGTAACATGCAGAGTCCGTTCGATTTTCTTAAGGTAGGCATCAAACTGGCCGCAGACATTTTGTACATGTTCCATGGGAATATCTATAACTGTTTCAATTATGCTCATCGGCTGGCTGTTCTCCTTGTGTTTCTCCTTGTGCTTCTATTTCTGTTTCCATTTCGATGGATTCCTCTGTCCGCATCGTTACTTCAAAACGGCAAGAGGAGCCATTAACTAATATTTTAACATTATTTTCAATAATTTGTACCCCTTTTTCCATTAATTTTTCCGCAATTTCATTTTTATAAGCCTCACCCAGCTCCTCCAGCTCCTTTTCCGTATATTTTACGTCATAGGAAGAGACTTCGCCGGAGGTGATAAACCCCAGCTCCATGGGGAGATAAAAATCACCAAAAAGCCTGATCTTCCTGATTTCAGTCACCGTCTTCCACTCTGTATTCCTGAAATTGGGAAGCAGCCATACAAACGAGTGCTCCTTAATGTTCATCATCAGTCCTTTCCGGACGCGGCCTGTTTTTTCCTCTTTTTCATGCCACAGAGGTATTTCCCTGGATTCCGTCCTCTCTCTGACAGCTATAATATCTGCATCGGAATGGACATAGCGCCCTGATATCACCGTTCCGCCGTCATCTGTGATTGGGACCATGCCGCTGACCAGAATCTGTCCCTTTTCCACCTCATCTCCGGGTTTACAAGGGAATACCGCTCCTGACAATCATGGACGTGATCGTTCCGTCTGACTCGGTACGCCAAATCACAGGGCTAATCATCTTTGACCGGAATTTCCAGTGGCACATCATTTTCCTTGACATGGATATAGAGCTTCGTTCCGCTTAAGCGGGCCGATACCCAAGTTATGCCCTCGTACTCATTTCTCAGCGCAGCCTCCAGCTCCTCGCAGGATACCTGGTTTTCATGATTCCGCAGTGGATTCCGAGTGTCGAGAAAATGAGAAGTTCGTCATCCGTATACATTACATTACCCTGATATCCGATATCCCATACAAAGAATGAGAGAACCCACAGAAATACGAAAAGCTCAGAACCGGCCGCCCACAGTTTCCTTTTTCTGTTTTATGTAAAAAAAGTCCCAGTTTTTGCTGTATCCTAAGCCTGATCTTCGCTTTCTTTATAAAGGGCTTACTGGAAAAGAAATCGTGTATGCCCATTGAAAATATGTAATTGCCTTTTGAAAATATAACGTCCAGATATCTAAGCCGGAAGCGGCGCATAAATTAAAAACGTTCCGGAGACTCGCCTGTCATCTGGATCGGACGCTGCCGGAACAAAACCTGCGTATTGATTTCATATAACTCCTCCTGGAATCAGAATCAGATAGATTCAAATTCAGCCGACCTTATCTGCCCCGTCAGTTTCAGCTGTTCTTTATCGTAATATTCGATAGAAAAATTCTTTCCGGTAACTGTGAGCTTCGTGGTTTTGCCCTGAAGTTTTAACACCGTGTCCGTAAATAGAACAATGCTTCTGTAATTTTCCACCACAGCCGAATGGAACGCCGGTAAGAACAGAAGCATCTCTCAAAAAGACATCTTCCGGCAGATTGAGGGCCGATACTACCGCTTTTTTTTGCCTGTTTAACAATAGCGTACCGCCTTTTCCAATCCTTTATATTCGCAGCAGATTTATTCAGAGGAAGGCATAATCTGACGCCGCCGGTCACCGGTCCATACCGCAAACAGCGGCCCCATCAATACTCCTATCTGACACATCAGCGACAAAGACACAGACAGGAAGCAGGTCTGCTTTCTATATATAGATACAGTCCCGGCCGCAAGCATCAGCCAGAATGGAAAAGCCTGATTCAGAATCAGCGACAAAGGGAATCTTTTCAAATTCCGGGGTCAGGCTGATTGTCCTCAGATAATTATTATACCAGGGAAAACGGCTGTTCCGGAAGATATGAAGAACGTTATATTCATCCTCCAAAAATGCACCGTCAAACATAATGTAGCTGATCCAGTACTGTGTCTCTCCGGGATACCAGTATCCCCAGTTGCCCATCAGAAAGAGTCAGATAAATGAGCGGTTCTTTTGCCCCGATTCCGGCCCAGGTTCCGACAAACTTTAACGGATCTTCTTTGACGACATTCGTCTGAAAACCGCTTTTAACTGGATCGGCATTTACCCTCACGTAGCCATCCAGGGCCTCAGGAAGTATCAGCGATTCAATATAAGCCTTTTCTTCCCTCGTCAGGCTTTCAGGCGCTTCGTGCCAGACCCTCGCGAGCTGCTGCATCGGCACGCTAAGCATCTCCCTGGCATCCCCCTTTTCTACGCCGAACGCTGTGAGAACAGGGCCGTTTAATGTCAAATACACGGCAGACAGCGCCGCCGCACAGATGGTCCATCGGAGAGCCAGTTTACGGGCTTTACCGCTGTTTTTATGCCGGATAAAGAAAACGAGTGCAAACAGCGAGAAAAATATAAATACATGGATTCCCTGATTCCGGAAGAGACAGGAAAAGAACGCAGACAGAAAGAAACCGGCCTGCATAATCCGGCTTGAAAAGAAGCGTTCCGGATCAGATACCATGTCAATCGAAAAATCAAAGGTCAGCAGGAAGAAAGCCCCGAACAGAACATCCTTGGTTGTCAGTAAAGCAAGAACCTGCATATAGGGATTGGCCGCCAAAAGAGCCAGGAGAGAATAACCAGCCAGTTTGGAACGTTTCTTCGAACCATACGGTACAGGACAAAGGTGATTACCGCTGCCATAAAGGTAATCTGAATCAGACTGTAGAGGGCAAGTCCGGCCTGATAGCTGTGAAACAGTACCTCCCCGCCTTCAGACTTCCGCAAAGAAATAAGGTGTGCAGAATCGGATGATGGCTGGTAACCGGATTATCGCCGAAAAACTGTAAAACCTGAACGGAAGCGTCATAGGAGTAAATTCCCGGATATACCGCCAGAAATGCTGCCGCATACACGGCAAAGGTGACGGCAAACAGTGCGGCTAATGTCTTTACGCCTGTTTTTTCTGCTGCCGCTGAACCGGTACGTGCCGGTACAAGGGACAGACTCTTAAGAAGCAGGCTTATAAATGCAGAAAACAGCAATGCCGCTGCCAGAAGCGCAGTCAGAAAGCCGAAGGCCGAAGGTGCCGGTACCTCGTTGACGGAATACCTGACTCCCAGGATAAACATCAGCCCCATCAGGATACCGGATACAAAACTGATTAAAATCCGTCTCCGGTCAAAAGGAAAAAATGCTTTCAGATAAAGGAAAGCGATACCGGCCGTTACCGGCAGGCAGAATACCGAGGAAGGTTCCATTAAAAGCGGAAATGCAAGGGTGTATCACTGGTCAGGAAAAACACGGTTGCATATGCGGCTATGGCAGCCCATATTACTCTCCTTTTTATCTTTGTCATGAATTCTCCTCCTCACGTTATTCTCTTCTGGCTGTTTTGTTTCCTTTTTCTGAAAATAAACAGTCTTCCCATACAGAGTAAAAAATCCCTGGCTTAATAAACCAGGGATTTTGTTTCGTTGATTTTCGGTGAAAAGTACGCACTGCGGACTTTTCATCATTGCAGACAGTAACCTGTGCGTAAAAGCAATCAGATTATCGTTTGATTAATTATATTTGCGTTTCCTAGCAGCTTCGGATTTTTCTTACGACGAACGCTTGGTTTTTCGTAATGCTCTCTTTTACGAATCTCCTGCTGAATACCTGCCTTTGCGCAGTTTCTTTTGAATCTGCGTAAAGCGCTGTCCAGGCTTTCGTTATCTTTAACGATTACGTTTGACATAGCTCACACCTAACCTCCCTCCAGTTGTGTAATTGTGCATAATACAACTGTTTGGGTATTTTTTTAGCACTAGTAAAATTATATCATAAAAATTCCATACGTCAACAGGATTTTCATGTTTTCTTGAAATTTCTTCAAATTGTTTTTCAAGTATTTGATTCTGTGATTTAATATCCCTTTAAAACGGGACATTCCCGGCCGGCCTGTCATACTATATAAAAACAGGACAAATTAGCGTCCGTCCACATCTATAAAAGGAGGAATAATGCATGAGCAATCCCATATCTTTTGATAATAACGACAGCCGTATGGGCTATGAGTGCAATAACGGAAGTGAAAGAAATAACAGCAGCTATCATAATTCCAATAATGATTACAGCTATGCTGACAGCGGGAATGAAGGCTTTCTTCCGGTTTCGCAATGCCCTTGGGGAATGATGTATTCCGGCTGGTGGTTTCCTGTGTTCTGGCCCCTTTATCCATGGCAGACTGAAGGGCTGTGGCCTATGATGCCACCATGCCCACCGAAGCCGCCATGTCCCCCAAAACCGCCGTACCCGCCAAAACCGCCGTACCCGCCAAAGCCGCCTTGCCCGCCAAAACCGCCGTACCCGCCAAAGCCGCCGGTACCTTCGAAGCCGCAGTGCTGTAAATGCTGTTTCAGATATAAAGAAAAGTAATAAAGAAAGAAGAACCGGAGCAGTTCAATTGCCGTAACGGTTCTTCTTCCTTTGATTGAAAGCTGTGACCTGTGCGCGGAGCATGCAGGTCATCGTTTATCGATATCCCTAACCTGTTCTGACTCTATTTTGTTTGTTCCCGTACGGTCTCGGCAGCTTTTTTCAGTGCATCCGGGATACCGGCCGGATTCTTGCCGCCGGCCTGGGCCATATTGGGCCTTCCGCCGCCGCCGCCTCCGACAAGTCCGGCAATTGCTTTGATGAGATTTCCGGCATGTGCGCCCTTTTTCTGAGCTTCCCCGGTTACCGAAGCCATCAGGTTAACCTTGCCGTCCTGTACGGACGCAATCACTACAACGCCTTCTCCAAGCTTTTCTTTCAGCTGATCGCCAAGATTCCTCAAGCCGTTCATATCCACGTCTTTTACCTGTACGGCCAGGAGCTTTACGCCGTTAACTTCCTGTACCTGGTTCATGACATCGCCAAGGGAATCATTAGCCAGCTTGCTCTTTAACTTCTCATTCTCAGAGTGAAGTGCCTTAATCTCATCCAGCATGGATTCCAGCTTTGCCGTCAGTCCGGAAGGTGTGGATTTAACGACTCTGGCAGCTTCATGAAGTTCCTTCTCCATCTCCTTATAGTAATTCATGAGACCGGTGGATGTCAGCGCTTCGATTCTTCTTACGCCGGCGGCAATGCCTGCTTCCGATACAATCTTGAATGCAGAAATACTGCTGGTATTATCCACATGAGTACCGCCGCAGAGCTCGGTGGAGAAATCCTCCCATCTTTACAACCCTTACACTGTCGCCGTACTTCTCGCCGAACAATGCCATAGCGCCTGTCTTCTTTGCCTCATCCAGTGTCATGACCATCGTCTCGACCGGAAGAGCGGCGGCAATCGACGTTAACCAGCTCTTCCACAGCGGCAATTTCCTCGTCTGTCATGGCGGAGAAATGTGTGAAGTCAAAACGCAGCCTGTCCTTTGTCACCAGAGAACCGGCCTGCTCTACATGGGTACCCAGTACCGTGCGGAGCGCTTTGTGAAGCAGATGGGTTGCGGAATGGTTTCGTTCCGTCAATTCTCTGTTCTCTTTATCGACCTTCAGGGTTACGGTATCTCCTGTCTTGAACATGCCTTTAGTCACGTAACCGACATGGCCTACCTTACCGCCCTGAAGCTTAATTGTATCTTTTACTGTAAACTCGGCATCCTGTGCGGTGATTACTCCCACGTCGGCCTGCTGTCCGCCCATGGTGGCATAAAACGGAGTTTTCTTCACAATGATTGTACCGGCCTGTCCGTCAGTCAGAGCTTCTACAATCTCTGTTTCCGTTGTAAGAACCGTGATCTCGGATTCTTCCGCCAGTTTACCGTAACCGTCAAATTCAGTGGTGACTGCAGGATCGATAGACTGGTATACAGTGACATCTGCGCCCATATAGTTTGTTGTCTTTCTGGCCGCTCTTGCCTGCTCCTTCTGTTTTTTCATTGCGGCGGTAAAACCGTCCTCATCCAGGGAGAGATTTTTCTCCTCCAGAATCTCTCTTGTCAAATCAATCGGGAAGCCGTAGGTGTCGTAGAGCTTGAATGCGTTATCGCCGGAAAGAACCGTCTCATTGTTCTTTGCCATCTCAGTCTCCATATCAGCCAGGATGGCAAGTCCCTGATCGATAGTCTTATTGAATTTATCTTCTTCCTCGGAAAGCACTTTAAAAATCATGGCGCTCTTCTCTTCCAGTTCCGGATAACCGTCTTTTGAAAGGGCAATCACTGTCTTTGACAGTTCTGCCATGAATTTACCTTCGATACCCAGTTTCTTCCCATGACGTGCGGCACGTCTTAAAAGTCTTCTGAGCACATATCCGCGTCCTTCATTAGAAGGCATGATTCCGTCCGAAATCATGAAGGTACATGACTTGATATGATCCGCCACAATGCGCAGGGAAACGTCGGTTTCGTGGTCTTCCTGGTATTTTGTGTGAGCCAGCTCACATACGCGGTCGAGTAAAGCCTTATTTGTATCAACCGTAAACAGAGAGTCTACCTCCTGCACTACAACAGCCAGACGCTCCAGGCCCATGCCTGTATCGATATTTTTATGCTCCAGTTCCGTATAGTTGCCGTGGCCGTCGTTATTAAACTGGGTGAATACGTTGTTCCAGACTTCGATATATCGGTCACATTCGCAGCCTACGGTACAGTCAGGACTGCCGCGTACTTCTCGCCGCGATCATAGTAAATTTCGGAACATGGACCGCATGGACCGGCGCCGTGCTCCCAGAAGTTGTCCTATTTGCCGAAACGGAATATCCTCTCTTTGGGATACCCATCTCTTTATTCCAGATATCAAACGCCTCGTCATCCTCCAGATAAACGGACGGATAAAGGCGGTCGGGATCCAGTCCCACCACCTCGGTCAGGAATTCCCATGACCAGTGGATTGCTTCGGTCTTAAAATAGTCACCGAATGAGAAGTTTCCAAGCATTTCAAAAAAAGTGCCGTGACGGGCAGTCTTACCGATATTCTCGATATCGCCGGTACGGATACACTTCTGGCAGGTGGTCACCCTACTTCTCGGCGGGATCTCCTGTCCGGTAAAATATGGTTTTAACGGCGCCATGCCGGAATTGATAAGCAGCAGACTGTTATCATTATGTGGAACCAGAGAAAAACTCTTCATTGCCAGATGTCCTTTGCTCTCAAAGAACTCCAGGAACATCCTTCTAAGTTCGTTTACACCGTATTTTTCCACGTTGCTTCCTCCTATAAGTTTCTGTCTTTTCTATATATTTCTTCATTCTTTATATCCTATCATAGGAAAATCCATTTATCAAGAGGAAATCATACAAAACAGCCTTCACGGCCGCACTCCGGCTGTGAAGGCTTTACTCTGCATTTAAAGAATCCCGGTCAATCTTCTTCCTGTTCTAAATAGTCACCATAGCTGTCCAGCAGCTCATAGGCACGGCTCCTCGTAGAAGCAGACAATGAAGCCGTATATTCAAGGCTTTCCATCGTTCCGCCGCCGTATTTGGCCGCCGCTTTTTTGGCAGCGAGGTCGCGTGTCCGGATCCATTCCCTCTCTTCCGCCCGAAGAGCTTCCGATTCTTCCTCCGTCATTCCCTCCAGCAGGGATTGGTAAATGCGGTTCAATTCCGTATCCCAAAGACGGTATTCATAGTCTGCGACATTTTTCAGGGAATCCGTATTGGAACCCGCTTCCGCACTCTGCATATTCTGAACCAGGCTGTCTATCTCGCTCAGTTTTTTCCGGTAGCCTTCCAGTGTTTTGGAGTTATCGGCGATTACCGCATCCGATTCGTACACCCCGGTGAGCGGAGATATTACAACACTGCTTTTCATCTCTGCAGAACTCTCTCCAGGCAATGATGAACCGGCAGCCGGAGCCGCCGCCTGATTAAGTTCTTCCGAAACGGCCGCCGCCGTCTGCTCTGTCTCTCCGGCCGTATCACTTCTTCTGGAATAATATATTCTATCGGCAGCCCCTTCGGCTGCCGTCCTTCTTCTTTCGTATCTGCCGCACTAAAAGTCTGTCCGGCTTCAGTTTTAGTTCCAGTTCCTTCTCCGGAGTCCCCCGCCCCCGCTTCACCGTCAGCTGAGAAAGTAGTGATCCCGGCGGCCGCTACAGGCATACTCTCCATGCCCTGACCGGAAGAAGGCGAAGCCTGTTCTTCCAAACAGGCATAGGACTTCCCGACGTTTTATCGCTTATAAAACGCTTTGTCCCGGCAGTCACCCCTGCGCCCATTATTAAAATCAAAATAATTGCAATTATTACGCCTCTATTTTTCAATATTTATCCATCCTCGCGTTATTTAAAATAAAGATATCATATTTACGCAGGAAAGGAAATAGGTTCCAAAAATAAGTAATACATTGTAAGATATATTTAATAAATAAAGTCCTCCCGGCTGCTTTGGTCCATAGCCGGGAGGACTTTGCCCTCAGATTATTGGAAACGGCGGCCTGGCGCGGAGATGCTGAATGTCATTGCACTCCGGGATCCGTCAGAAGGTTGTCCCCATCGGCGGCCGATGTGGCAAGAAAGTCACACCGCTCGTTTTCAGGATGTCCGTTATGGCCCTTTACCCAGATAAAAGTCACCTGATGAGGCTCTTTGGCGGCCAAAAGGCGCTGCCAGAGATCGATGTTCTTGACAGGTTCATTCTTTCCCCGCTTCCATCCTTTTTTTATCCAGCCGTCTATCCAGCGCTGGTTAAAAGCATCCACCAGATATTTGGAGTCAGAATACAGACTGACCTCGCAGGGGCGGTTAAGCGCTTCCAGGCCTGCCACCGCAGCCATCAGTTCCATCCTGTTATTCGTAGTCCGCTTATATCCTCCGGATATTTCTTTCACATGCAGCTGGCCGGAGCCGTCGCGGTAATGAAGCACGGTCCCAAAACCGCCCGGTCCGTCAGGATTGCCCCTGGCGGAACCGTCCGTATAAATTTCCACTTTCAAATTATGCTCTCCTTTGCAGGTTCATTCTCAGTCTTTTCTATCTGTCCCACTTATCACAGAGGGAATTGATCTGATCTGCGAAACGGGCCAGATCCTTATTGGCGCCGCCTTCGTTATTCAGAATAACTCTGCGCAGCCTTTCACCGGCAGCCACCAGACGCCCGAATACACCTGCGGCCTTTTAGCCGGCTCCGCTTCCCGCTTGATCGGAATGCCCTCGGTAACAGTAATAAAGCAGCCCTCTTTTAAATCATAGGAGGTTCCGCTGAACGGTGCGTCTGCCTCCATGCCGAATTTCTCTTTTACCGTAGCTGCGAACGTGTCGCAAACCTCATCATCGCCGTGTACGACGAAGACATGTTTCGGCCGTTCCATGAAACTGCCGACCACTCAAGCAGCCCTGTCTGATCCGCATGGCCGCTGATGCCCTCTATCTTTCTATATGGGCTTTGACTTCTATCGATTCACCAAACAGCTTTACTTCTTCTCTTCCCTCGACAATACTGCGGCCCAGTGTGCCTACCGCCTGATATCCGGCAAAGAGAATGGTGCATTCCGGTCTCCAGAGATTATGCTTCAGATGGTGTCTGACACGTCCGGCATCACACATGCCTGCGGCCGAGATAATCACCTTCGGCTCTTCGTCAAAGTTGATGGCAATGGAATCGTCGCTTGTAACGGAGAGACGCAGGCCGGGGAAGGAAATCGGGTTGATGCCCTTCTTAATCAGGGCTTTTGTCTCGTCATTATAACAGTCCATCATGTTTTCCTTAAAGACTGCCGTTGCTTCCACCGCCATAGGGCTGTCGAGGTAGACAGGGAAATTGTCATGGCCCTTTACAAGATGTTTTCCTTGATTTCCCTGATATAGTTGAGGACCTCCTGGGTACGGCCGACTGCAAAGGCGGGAATCACCACGTTACCGCCGCGGTCCAGCGTCTCCTCGATAACTTTTGCAAATTCCTCCACGTGATCGCCGGTATGCTTATGGAACCGATCGCCGTAAGTGCTCTCCATAACCACATAGTCAGCCTGATGAATGTACTGCGGGCTTCTGATGAGAGGTTTGTTTTTATTGCCGATATCGCCGGAAAAGACGATTTTCTTCGAACAGTCCTCTTCCGTCATCCAGATTTCTATGGAGGCAGACCCTAGAAGATGGCCTACATCGGTAAAACGTATCTCAAAGCCTTCCTTCAGTTTAATAATCTGGTCGTAATTGCAGGGCACAAAATGCTCCAGCACCCCATTGGCATCGTTCATCGTATAGAGCGGAGGCACTTCCGATTTACCTGCACGTTTTGCCTTTCTGTTCTTCCACTCCGCCTCTGTCTCCTGAATGTGGGCACAGTCCCTGAGCATAATCTCACAGAGATCACAGGTGGCCCTGGTACCCATCACCTGGCCCCTGAACCCCCTTGCATAAATAAATGGCAGCATTCCCACGTGATCAATATGGGAGTGAGTCACAAGCACATAGTCCACATCGGAGTAACTGATGGGAAGCTCTGCATTCTCGAATTTGTTAATTCCCTGTTCCATACCGCAGTCTACCAGGATATTAAGACCGCATGCCTGCAATAAATGACAGCTTCCCGTTACCTCGTGATCCGCACCGATAAAAGTTAATCTCATTTAACCATCTCCTGTACTGTATTTATTTTTGCCAAAACTGATGGTTTAAGTATACCCGATATCAGATAATAATGCAAATCATACCGCCATTACTGTCATTAATAATTTTTCTGCAGTGTATCCTGCAATTTCATCTGGCAGTCCTCCGTCATCTGGGAAATCTTGGCCTGAATTCCGTCCTCCACAATCTGCTCAATGGACTTTCCGAAAATGTTGGTGCTCCAGATGCCCTCTTCGCTCTGTCCTGCATTTTCTTTTATGTAAGTGATCAAATCCTCGGCCTGCTGTTCGCTTCCCACGATAGGCGCTATCTCCGTCTCAATATGGGCCTTTATCAGGTTGATGGACGGCGCCTGAGCTTTCATCTTCACACCGTATTTGTTGCCGTGGCGGATTAGCTGCGGCTCATCCAGCACAATTTCAGAGCGGTCGGGCGTAACGACTCCGTAGCCCTTAAGGCGCACCTGGCATACGGCATTGCTCACCTTCTCATACTCCTTCTGCATCGAGGCCAGGCTCTTTAAAGTCTGCATAAGCTGATATTCCCCCTCGATCGGGACGCCGACATATTCGCTTAAAATCTGGTAGTAATGGCTGTCATCCACCTCGATTTGGGCCTGGATGCTGCCGTCGGCCATCTTCATCCCTGTGATTTTAATTCTTCTGACGGCTTCCTTATCCTCTTCCGGAAGCGCCTCCTGGGCATCGCGCATATGATCCGTCTTTTTGAGCATTTCCTTGACGGTCTGGATCACCCGGCTCTTAAGCCAGTGTTCACGCGGGAGAATTTCCATCCATTTGGGAATGGTGAAGTCAATCTCCGTAACCGGGAATTCATGCAGAATCTCTTCCAGGATCGCCTTAATGTCTTCTTTTTTGAGCTGTTCGCAGTTGACAGGCATAACCTGAACCCCGTATTTTTCCTCCATCTGCTTTGCCAGTTCCCTGGTTTCATCGGAATAAGGCCTCATGGAGTTTAAAAGCACCAGGAACGGCTTTTTCAGGTTCTTAAGCTCTTTGATCGTCTTCTCTTCCGCCGCTATGTAATTTCCCCGCTTAATGTCTCCGAAGGAACCGTCCGTCGTGATGACGAGACCGATGGTGGAGTGGTCATTGATAACCTTCCTTGTGCCGATCTCCGCCGCCTCGGTAAACGGAATCTCCGCATCGAACCAGGGAGTCTTCACAAGGCGTTCCGTATCATTTTCAATATGGCCGGCAGCGCCTTCCACCATGAAACCGACACAGTCAATGAGCCTGACCTTGACGTCAACGCCGTCGCTGAGCGCGATCTGGGCCGCCTCCTTGGGGATGAATTTCGGCTCTGTCGTCATGATGGTTTTCCCGGCGGAGCTTTGGGGCAGTTCATCCCTTGTGCGCTCCCTTGCATGCGGATCGTCCATGCCCGGCAGCACCATCAGTTCCATGAAGCGCTTGATAAAGGTAGATTTGCCGGTTCTGACAGGACCTACGATGCCTACGTAGATTTCCCCGTTCGTTCTGGCCTTAATGTCACTGTATACGTTAAAATTGTCCATAAAAATACCCCCTTGGCTATGCTGATACAAGTATATGCAAGGGGGAAGGGGGCGTATGCTAAAAAATATTGGCGAAGAGGTATGTCCATACCTTTCTTTTTTCTGACAATTATTTTAAAAAGCAGGAGAGAAATTCATGCGGTAATGATATCGTAACCACGTGAGTCTCTCTCCTGCCTTCATATTGCCAGACTGTCTGACAAATCCTATATTCCTACTCGCTCAGATAAGCCTTCTTCACCGAGTCATCATTCATAAGCTCTTTGGCGTCGCCCTTCAGCACAATCTTTCCTGTCTCCAGCACATAAGCCTTGTTGGCGATTGACAGCGCCTTTTTCGCATTCTGCTCCACCAGAAGTACAGTGGTGCCGTCTGCGTTGATCTCCTTGATAATATCGAAGATCTCATTGACATAGATCGGGGAAAGGCCCATAGATGGCTCATCCATTACAATCAGGCGGGGATGGGACATTAAGGCCCGGCCCATGGCCAGCATCTGCTGTTCACCGCCTGAAAGCGTTCCGGCCAGCTGGTTCTTTCTTTCCTCCAGCCTTGGGAAGCGCTTATAAATCTTTGTCAGAGTATCTTCAATCTCCTGCTTGTCATTTCGCGTATAAGCGCCCATTTTCAGGTTCTGCAGAACGGACAGCTCTGCGAATACACGGCCTCCCCTCCGGCACATGGGCAATTCCCATCGGCACCAGCTTATAACCCGGTACCTTTGTAATGTCTTTCCCCTCGAACGTGATACTGCCCGATTTAGATGGAATCAGTCCTGTGATAGTATGGAGGGTGGTCGTTTTACCGGCTCCGTTCGCTCCAATCAGGGCGATTACATCTCCCTCGTTAACCTCGAAGGAAATCCCTTTCAGGGCCTGTATGACGCCATAATATACACTTAAATCCTTAACTTCCAGCATTGCCATAAGACTTCCTCCCTATTCTCCCAGATATGCCGCAATTACCTGCGGATTATTCAGCACTTCGCCTGTGGGGCCTTCCGCCAGCATATGGCCGAAGTTCAGCACGGTCAGGCGCTCACAGATTCCGGATACCAGTTTCATATCGTGTTCAATCAGGAGAATCGTCATATCAAAATTATCCCTGACAAAGCGGATCGTGTTCATCAGCTCCGCCGTCTCATTGGGGTTCATGCCGGCCGCAGGTTCATCCAGGAGAAGGAGCTTCGGCTCCGTTGCCAGCGCCCTCGCAATCTCCAGCTTCCGCTGCTTTCCGTAAGGTAGATTTGAAGCCTTGCAGTCAAATTCCTGATCCATATCAAAAACTTTTAAAAGCTCCATTGCCCTCTCATCCATCTGTTTTCCACCTTGTGATAAGCGGAAGACGAAAAATTCCCGACAGGGTGGAATACTTGTAGTGGTTGTGAAGCACCACCTTTACGTTATCAAGAACGCTCAGTTCCTTGAAAAGACGGATATTCTGAAACGTCCTGGCTACTCCGGCTTTATTGATATCGGCCGTTTTCCGGCCTGTTATATTCATTCCATCCAGGGTAATCTGGCCGCAGTCCGGTTTATAAACCCCTGTCAGCAGATTAAAAATCGTTGTTTTACCGGCTCCGTTAGGCCCATCAGTCCATAGAGCTGCCCTTTTTCAATCATAACATTAAAGTCATCAACTGCTTTCAGGCCGCCGAAGGAGATACTCAAGTTTTTAACTTCCAGCATTGCCATAACCTACGCCTCCTCCTTTGTCTTTGGTTTCCTGATGGAAGAAATCCATCTTTCGCGAATCTGAATCGCCTTGGGGCTTGCCGTGAGAAGCATCATCACGATCAGCACAATGGCATAAATCAGCATACGGTAATTGTTGAGACCGCGCAGCATTTCCGGAAGCAGGGTCAGGATGACCGCCGCAATAACGGAGCCGCGGATATTCCCGATGCCGCCGAGAACGACGAATACCAGAATCATAATCGACATATTATAGCCGAAGCTTTTGGGCGTTGCGGCAAGTGTTGCCAGGTTATGGGCATAGAGTACGCCCGCCACGCCGGCCAGGGCAGCTGATACGGAAAATGCCAGCAATTTGTATTTTGTGATATTAATTCCGATGGACTCTGCCGCGATACGGTTGTCGCGGATTGCCATGATGGCGCGTCCGGTTCTGGAATTAATCATATTCAGGACAATAAAAAGGGTGATCAGCACCAGAATGAAGCCAATCGTAAAGGTTGCCATCTTCGGCGTTCCGGTGATACCCTGGGCGCCCTTGATGATGACCTTGCCGCCTTCAGCTAGGTTTAAGGAGGCCACATCCTTGGTTGAGATATGGATACCCGAGGCGTCCGTGCCAACATAGAGCACGTTAATCACGTTTTTAATAATCTCACCAAAAGCCAGAGTTACGATGGCAAGGTAATCTCCTTTCAGACGAAGCACCGGAATACCGATCAGGATGCCGAACGCCGCCGCTACGACCGCACCGACAAAGAGAGCGATAATAAAGCGGAGCTGCGGGTTGGGAATGGAGGCTGCCATAACATGGGTAAAAAATGCCCCGGAAAAGGCTCCCACACACATAAAACCGGCGTGTCCCAGGCTCAGCTCCCCGAGGATTCCCACCGTCAGGTTCAGGGATACGGCAAGTATGACATAGGTGCAGAGCGGAACGAGAATTCCCTTTAAAAGACTGTTTATATGGCCCCCGGCCATCAGGATCTGAATCAGAAGGAAGGCCGCTATCACCAGTGCATAAGTGATAGTATTCTGAATCAAGATTTTATTTTTATATGATTTCATCCTATTCACCTACACTTTCTCGTTGATCTTCTTACCAAGGATGCCGGTCGGACGTACCAGTAACACGATAATCAGTACGGAGAACACGATGGCATCAGCCAGCTGGAAGAGATATAGGCTTTCGCCAGATTTTCGATTACTCCGAGCAGGATTCCGCCGATCATGGCTCCCGGAATCGAGCCGATACCGCCGAAAACAGCCGCTACGAATGCTTTGATACCCGGCATGGAGCCTGTGTATGGTGTCAGGGACGGATAAGCGGAACAGAGAAGCACGCCCGCAATCGCAGCCAGGGAGGAACCGATGGCAAAGGTAACGGCAATCGTACCGTTTACATTGATGCCCATCAGAGTGGCTGCACCCTTATCTTCTGAAACGGCCAGCATCGCCTGGCCGATTTTTGTCTTGTTGATAAATGTAGTCAGAGCCAGCATGATTATCACGCAGGTAATAATTGTTACAATCGTTACACCGGAAATGGACAGCTTGCCGCCGGCCAGTTTGAGCGCCGGCAGAGTTACGACCGAAGTGAACTGTCTTGCATTGGAACCGAATATTAACAGGGCGACATTCTGCAGCAGATAGCTGACGCCGATAGCCGTGATCAGAACGGCCAGCGGAGAGGCCCCGCGCAGAGGCCGGTAAGCGACCTTCTCAATCGTAACGCCCAGAACCGTACATACTACAACCGAGGCCAGAACCCCGACGACCGGCGCCCCCCCTGCCGTACTTACGATCGTAAATACGGTAAAACCGCCGACCATAATAATGTCACCATGGGCGAAATTCAGCATCTTTGCAATTCCGTAAACCATGGTGTAACCAAGGGCAATGATAGCATATACACTTCCAAGACTGATCCCGTTGATTAAATAAGAACAGAAAACTCATACCGCTTACACCTACCTCTTTGTCTTTATTTGGTATATTAATAGTTAAAAAGAGGGTTGTCTTTCGGACAACCCTCTTTAAGGGCTAATTCTATATTGCTTTATTACTGGATTACATATACGCCGTTTACGATCTTAACAGCCTTCGGTGCCTTGTTCGGCTCTCCTGCTGCCGTCCATGTCATTCCCGTACCGGTTAAACCGTCAATCGTGATTTCCGTCATGGCTGCCTTCATTGCGTCACAGATGTCGGATGCACTCATATCAGGTGTAATACCGGATTTTTCTGCTGCTGCCTTGATGGCATACATGCCGTCGTAAGCGCCTGCCGCGAACTGAAGAGGCTCTTCATTATATGCAGCCCTGTAAGCTTCAACAAAATCCTTGCTGCCTTCCTCGTCAACGGAGAAAGGTGTTAAAAGCATTAATCCTTCTGCTAAAGATGTATCGAAGTTTTCAACACTTAAGATACCATCCATACCGTCACAGCCGAAGAAGATCGGGCTGAACTCTTTATCATAAGCCTGCTTTAAGATGATGGAAGCCTCCTGATAGTAGATCGGAAGGAATACCAGCTCTGCTCCGGCCTCTTTTGCCTTGTCAAGCTGTACAGAGAAATCGGTGTTGCTGTCTGCCGTGAATGCTTCACTGGCAACGATCTCAAGTCCCTGGTTGGCGGCCTCCGCTACGAAGGACTCACGGATACCGGAAGAATACTCGGTAGAGCTGTCGTAGATGATTGCGATCTTGGTAGCCAGTTTGTGCTCGCCAATGTACTTTGCGGAAGCAGTACCCTGATCCGGATCAGAGAAGCATACACGGAACGCATTATCCCCTGAAATACACTCAACGGCAGAACCGGACGGTGTAATCTGGAAAATATTATCAACCTGAGACTCAGCAACAACTGCGATACATGGTTTGGATGTAACCGTACCTAAAAGCATCTGCATATCAGTCTTTTAATGTATTGTAAGCGTTTATTGCTTTCTCAGGGTCATGCTCATCATCCTGGAAGTTGTATTCAATCTGCGCACCGTTAATACCTCCGGCAGCGTTAATCTCCTTGGCAGCCAGTTCCATTCCGTTCTTAACGGCAATTCCATAAGCTGCAGCCGGTCCGGTTAACGGTCCGATTCCGCCAATCTTAAATACGCCTCCGGCTGATTCTGCTGCTTCTTCTGCGGCTTTTGTCTCTGTACCTGCTGCATCAGCAGCCTTAGTCTCTCCAGCCGGAGCTTTCGTCTCTGCAGAACCGCCTGAGCTTCCGCAGGCAGTCAGGGATGCGGCCATAGCCACCGCAAGGCCTAAACTCAGTAATCTTTTTTTCATAATCTTCTCCTCCAATTCTTCTGTCAGCACCGTATTTTTCAGGTATTTTCAAATGGCATGCTAACGGATTGATTGACGACATTATAAGTTTAACAATTTGAATTGTCAATACAAAAACCTCATAAAAAAAAGGAAATCGAAAGAAAAACTTCATTTTTCCGTTCAATTTCCTTCTTGCCATAACTTGTCGTTATAGCTGCCATCTCCTCAGTTCATAGAAAGGACAAAAGAGCCGTTTTGTCTCCCGCTTGCGAACGCTTGATGTCATCAGGAAGACAAACGGTTCTTTTTGTCTTTTTTATGATTCCCAGGGAAGGCCGCTGCTTTCGATTCTACGGTCACGCAGCATCAGATCGTTTACTGCCTCTTTCGCCGGTTTTCCGTCAAAAAGCACCTGATTGACCTGCTCCACAATCGGCATGTCGATTCCATAAGCCTCAGCCAGCTTCATGCCGGCTTTGGCGGAATAAACCCCCTCCACCACCATCTGAACCTCGTTCATGGCTTCTTCCATGGTATATCCTTTTCCAATCAGGATACCGGCTCTTCTGTTGCGGCTGTGCATGCTGGCGCAGGTAACAATCAAATCGCCGATTCCGGAGAGTCCTACAAAGGTCTGTTCTTTACCGCCCATCCTGACGCCAAGCCTTGTAAGCTCTGCAATTCCCCTTGTGATTAAGGCCGCCTTTGTATTATCTCCGTAACCGAGGCCGTCGGCAATGCCTGCGGCAAGGGCTATTACATTCTTCAAGGCTGCTCCCACTTCAATTCCCAGCATGTCGGGACTTGTATAGACACGGAATACCGGGCTCATAAAGACGGACTGGATGTAATCGGCCACCTTTTTCCGGTGAGCTCCCGCCACACAGGTGGTGGGGATCCCGCGGCTTACCTCCTCGGCATGGCTCGGCCCTGAAAGGACGGCCACCTCTGCCTCCGGAAGCTCTTCCTCAATTACCTGAGACATGGTTTTTAAGCTGCTCTCCTCGATTCCTTTGGATACATTGATTACTATCTGGCCGTATCGGATAAACTCCTTCATCCGGGCCGCCGTCGCTCTTATATAAACGGAAGGAACGGCAAGCACGAGAATATCCTTCTCCGCCATGGCTTCCTTCAAATCTGCTGTCAGCCTGAGTTCATCCGGCAGCACTACTTCGGGCAGGTTCTTATGCCTCCTCTTCTCTTTCATTTCCGTTATCTCTTCTTCAATGGCAGACCATACCGTTACCTCGCAGCCATTCTTACAAAGAAGCAGGGACAGAGCTGTCCCCCACGTTCCTGATCCAATCACACCAATTGCAGCCATAATATAATCCTCCGCTATTTTTTCGATGCTCCCAGTTTGTTTTCTGTTCCGGACAACAGGCGTCCAATATTGGCCCGGTGGCGCCAGACTGCCATTCCCATCAGGACGCCGCCCAATATGTAAAACTCAGGCAGGCTGAGGGCGGCTACCCTGTAGCTTCCCATCCTGCCGAAAATAATCAGTTCCGCGAAAAGGTTATGGATACCGAAATGGATCCGAGAGACACATATCTGGTCACAGCCACCACGACGGCAAAAACCACGAAGCAGGTGAGGGTAATCCTGAAATCCATCGCCGTCATAATCCATGCAGGCGATCCCCTTGCCGCCTTTAAAGCGGAGGTAGAACGGGAAGTTATGTCCCAGCGTAACGCCCAGTCCTGCATACAGGGCAAGCAGATCCACGCTGTCTGAGCCTGAGGCAAAGAGTACGCGGACAAGGCATATCGCAGCAACCGCTTTGAAAAAGTCGCCGAGGAATACTACCGCACCGGCCTTTGTTCCCATAACGCGCAGCACATTAGTGGAACCGGCATTGCCGCTCCCATGCTGGCGGATATCGATATGGTTAATCCTCCCATACAGATAGCCGGACTGAATCAGGCCGAATGCATAACCGATTGCAACACAAATAAGCCGTTCCATACCTACTGCTCCTTTCCCTTCCTTTCACGGACTAAGAACTTGAGAGAAGTTCCCCGGAAGCCGAACGCATCGCGGATTCTGTTTTCCAGGTATCTGGTGTATGAAAAATGCATCAGTTCTTTATCATTTACAAAGATTACAAAGGTCGGCGGTTTCACCGAGACCTGCGTAATATAGTAGAGCTTCAGCCTCTTGCCTTTATCGGACGGCGGCTGCTGAAGGGCTACCGCCTCCGTCATAATCTCATTCAGCACGCCGGTGGCAATGCGCGTCTGGTTCTCCCTGACCATATCGATAATCTCATAAAGTTTGTTGATTCTCTGTCCTGTGGCAGCCGAAATAAAGATAAACTCGGCATATGGGATAAAAGACAGGGTCATCTTTATCTTATTGGTGTATTCATAAATGGTTTTATCCGTCTTCTCGATGGCATCCCATTTATTTACAACGATAATAATCCCTTTTCCGCGTTCGTGGGCAATCCCTGCAATCTTCGCATCCTGCTCCGTCACGCCCTCTGCGGCATCAATGACCACCAGCACCACATCGGCACGCTCCACTGCCGTAACGGTTCTGATGATGCTGTAGCGCTCAAGTTCTTCTTTAATCTTGCTCTTTCTGCGCAGTCCCGCCGTATCGATGAAGACATATTCCGTTCCGTTATGGATAATCTCCGTATCCACAGCATCCCTGGTAGTGCCTGCAATATCGGATACGATTACCCTGTTTTCCCCCAGCAGCTTATTTATGATGGAGGACTTTCCGACATTCGGCTTGCCCACAATGGCAATTCTCGGACGATCGTCTTCCTCTTCTTCGCCTGTTCCGTCCTCAAAATGGCTTACGACCGCATCTAAAAGCTCGCCCAGCCCCAGCCGGGAAGCTGCCGATATTCCAACCGGATCACCGATTCCCAGATTATAGAATTCATAGACGTCATTGCCGAATTTCTGGAAGCTGTCCACCTTGTTGACGGCCAGCACCACCGGCTTTTTCGATTTGCGCAGCATGTCGGCCACCTTTGAATCGGAATCAGTCAGCCCCTGCCTTACATCCACAATAAAAATAATTACATCTGCCGTCGCAATGGCTATCTCGGCCTGTTCGCGCATCTGGGCCAGGATCACATCCTTCGTGTCGGGCTCAATACCTCCTGTGTCAATCAGGGTAAACGCCTTGTCAAGCCAGGTACAGTCGGCATAGATCCGGTCTCTCGTTACACCCGGAGTATCTTTTACTATTGAAATCATGTCGCCCGCCAGGACGTTAAATAACGTGGATTTTCCCACATTCGGACGCCCCACGACGGCAACAACCGGTTTCTTTTTATTCATAATTATATTACTCCTCCGTTCCAATTAATTCATAGCAGTTAAATCAGCATGAACTGTTACATTAATTCATATGCTCCGTGCTCAGCCTTCGTCTCTTCTACCGGCCCCAGCACAGCATCTACAAAATCATGTCCGCTTGATTTTACAATATCCACCCGGACTTGTAAAGCTTTTTGTACATCGCTTTTCGTCACATCGTCGAGAAAAACCTCTTCCCCGTTCCGGAACATGGCGCAGGGCAGGAGCAGACGTTCTCCAAGCTCTTTCCCTCTCAGCTGGTCTATCAGGTCGGTTCCGGTTATCAGGCCGGCCACCGTTATCCGCTCCCCGAAAAAGTGGTTTTCAATCTTATAAAGATGCACTTTTCGTCCCGGATAGATACCGGTAATTCTCTCCAGGTATTCCTTAATATAAGGATAAGCAAGAACGCCGGTCGCCATCGACAGCTCTTCCTCTTTTCCGTCGTCGTCCGCCGTTTTCAGGACCTCCTCCACCTCGGAAGTCATGAGGCGTATCATCCCCACCCCGTTTTCCAGCTGGATATAACCGTCATAGCGCTCCTCCTCCGGCAGCGGCCGGCCGGCCAGCATATACAGCTCATCGCTGGCATGGACAAAATGGATCCCATGCTTTTCATAAATAATTTTCTGCCATTTTTCAATGATATCCAGATTCTCTTCGGCATCCTCTTTGGTGAACGGCTCAAGCGGATACAGACCTTCACGGAATTTCGACAGTCCAACGGGAACCACGGACACGCTTGCCATACAGGGGGCGTACCGGGAGAGATCCCGGATAGAGCGCTCCAGCTCTTCTTTATCATTTACATTCTTGCAGAGAACGATCTGGCCGTTCATCGGAATCTCCGCCTCATAGAGCGTGTCAATCTTTTTCAGGGCGTCACCTGCGAAGCGGTTGTGCAGCATCAGGCACCGCAGCTCCGGATTTGTGCTTTGGACGGATATGTTAATCGGTGCCAGCCTGTACTTGATGATCCGCTCAATATCCTTATCCTTCATGTTGGTCAGCGTGATATAATTACCCTGAAGGAAGGAAAGTCTGGAATCGTCATCCTTGAAATAGAGGGTTTCCCTCATTCCCGGAGGCATCTGGTCGATAAAGCAGAAAATACACTTATTTCTGCAGGAGCGGTAATCGCTCATCAACCCATTCTCAAAGGTCAGGCCCAGATCCTGATAATCATTCTCGATATCCAGCTCCCACTCTTCCCCATTTTTCTTTCTGACGACCATGGTAATGGCCTCATTGTCAATTCTATATTCATAATCAAAAATATCTTCGATTTCATCGCCGTCTATGGTCAGAAGCATATCTCCAGGTTCCAGTTCAAGCTCCTCCGCGATAGAGCCGGGATCGACCCTGCTGATCAGATGTCCGTGTTTTATCATACTTAATTCTGCCTTTCTTAACAGTTCAGATAGCAATGTCGTTTAGTTAACATTATGGAGATTTAACTGAGGTGTGGAGGACGCGTCCGGAGCGGACCGGGTCCGGTGTGGTGAGGGGGCTCTGGCTGAGTCTTCCGTCCCCGGTTGGAGGTTGGTCATGGAGGGGGAATCCGGCCGCAATGAATTGCTGCGGGGACCGTTTGCACTCTTTGGAGTGCGCATCGGTGCTAAGCTCGTAAGGGACCTCGCTAAGCACCGGCGGACTCCCATGTCCCCTCCGCAATTGATTCCGCGGTCCAGGTTATCGCCGGGGACGAAAGACTCAGGCGAAGGCTTTCGCACACCGGCCCCGGTCCGCTCCGGCCGCTGATTGTCTCCAACCTTAAATGGGGGAACCCATGTCGCGGCCACTACGTGTTTCCGCGGGCGGATATCAAATCTAGCGCCTTTTATAAAGGCGCATTGTAGGCATATCGTATTTCCCGTACACGGAAGCACTGAGTGGTCGCAAGGTCCGCCCCACTTAACGCGTGAGACAATCAGCGGCCGCAGGCCAGTGGACGGTGCCAATACACCGGCGGAGTCTTTCGTCCCGGTGAACCTTCCCTTGGGGCGGAGGGAAGATAAAGTCTGCGGATGCCGTTGAAATCCATCGCTGATTAGCGAGGTTCTCGAGCTTAGCAGCGCGATGCATTTCACAGAGCGGGAGCGTGCTCCGCAGACTTTATCTTCGCCCGCAGCCCCAAACCACGATAATCTTCCCCCGGGACGAAAGACTCATATACACACCCCACCACCCCGTCCGCTGGCCGTACCGGCGGCGTCCTCACCTGCTTAACTAAACAACATTGGTTCGACAGCATGAACTGTTTCGTCTTTCTTTCTCTATTCATTATCATAACAACATTACAGAATTTTGTAAAGTTTTTGTCTTTTTGTTAAAACTTCCTGTTTTTCTATTGACGATTCTTGTCTTATAATGGTATAAAAAAACTGTATAAAAGTCAGGCAGGAATTCCTGTCTTATTTATGGAGGAGCAATCATCATGTCTAATGACTATGTTTTTAATGACACCCTTCCGGTGGCGCCTTTAAAAATCGCCGCTTTGGAAAGCTGTAAGGAATTGGCCGGTAAAGTAAATGAACATATTCTTAACTTCCGCCACAATGATATTGAGATTCTGAAAAAAAGGCAGGAGAACCTTCAATACCGTGGCTACGATGCAGATTCCTATCTGTTAAACTGTGCCTGCCCACGGTTTGGCGCGGCGAGGGAAAAGGGCTGTCTATGAGTCTGTCCGTGGTACCGATATCTACGCAATGGTGGATGTCACCAACTACAGCCTTACTTATAAAATGAGCGGTTTTACGAACCATATGTCACCGGATGATCACTTTCAGGATTTAAAGAGGATCATCGGCGCCACGGTTGCCACCGCACACCGCGTTAATGTTATTATGCCCTTTTATATGAGGGCAGACAGCATAAGAGAACCAGCCGTGAATCATTAGACTGTGCGATGATGCTGGAAGAGCTGATCCAGATGGGTGTCAGCAACATCATTACCTTCGATGCCCACGATCCGAGAGTCCAGAATGCAATCCCGTTAAACGGATTTGATAATTTTATGCCGACTTATCAGTTTATCAAGGCCCTCTTCGCCCATGATAAGACACTGAAGATTGACAAGGATCACCTGATGGTAATCAGCCCCGATGAGGGAGCGATGAGCCGCGCCGTATATCTGGCGAACAACCTGGGCGTAGATATGGGTATGTTCTACAAACGCCGCGACTACTCCCGTATCGTGAACGGACGCAACCCGATTGTGGCCCATGAATTCCTCGGTTCCTCCGTGGAAGGCAAGACAGTTCTCATCATCGACGATATGATTTCCTCCGGCGAGAGCATGCTGGATACCGCCAAAGCCCTGAAGGAGAGAAAGGCCGAGCGCGTCGTGGTATGTACGACATTCGGACTTTTCACCAACGGACTTGACAAATTTGATGAATTTTATGCTAAGGAATATATTGACTGTGTAGTTACGACAAACCTGAATTACCGCACGAAAGAGCTTTTAGAGCGTGAATGGTATGTGGAAGCCGATATGAGCAAGTTCATTGCCGCTATTATCAACTCCCTGAACCACAACGTATCGCTTGAGAATGCACTGACTCCGACTGCGAAGATTCAGAAGCTGATCCGCAGGTATAATAGAGAATGCGGACGGGTTTCAGTATTTTAAAACATTAGTATAAGCCGGGGCGGCAGAAAGCCGGAGTTCGTTCCATACCGATTTGGTATGCGGACTCCGGCTTTCTGCATATCGGTCTGCCGGTTTCTCCATCGCTTCGGTGCGCTCGTACATGAGCACTACAGATCGTCCACCAAAGCGCTGCTTTTTGCATATGCCGTGCTTCTGGCCTCAAAAAAGTCGGTCTTGATCATGTTTGCATTGCTGTACTGGCTGACCCAGGCCATCGTTTCAGGCTCATGCACATATCCGTCATAGAGAGGCTCAAATCCCAGATTAGAGCACGCAGGTTTCCCAGATAGCGGATATAATCCGTAATCATCTGTTTTGTAAGTCCGGGCACTTCATCGCCGATGGCGCTTAATTTGGGCTATCTCCTGCTCGCAGCCTTCCGTATCATCTCACGGTAACAATCTATCTTCTCCCGGGAAAAAAGCGACGGCTCTTCTGTCTGCAGTTCCCGGATAATACTTCCGAACAGCCAAAGATGAGTATTTTCATCCCGGTTGATATAGCGGATCTCCTGGGCGGAGCCGGGCATTTTGTGGTTCCGTCCGAGATTGTAAAAAAACATAAAACCGCTGTAAAAATAAATCCCTTCCAGTATATAGTTGGCTATCAAAGTCTTCACAAAGGCAAAGGGAGTCTTATCCTTCTGGAATTCATTGTACAGGCCTCCGATGAAGGTATTTCTGGCCAGCAGGTGTCCGTCATTTTTCCACTGGTACAGAACCTCGTTCCTGGTCTGCGGTTCACAGATTGTATCTAACATATAGCTGTAGCTCTGGCTGTGAACCGCTTCCTGAAATATCTGGATAGACAGGCACAGGTTGATTTCATTGGCTGTGATATACTCGCCGATGGCCGGCAGATTGGCCGTCTGTATGCTGTCCAGAAAGACGAGGAAGGACAATATTTTGTCGTAGGCCCGCCGCTCCCCCACAGTCAGCAGCGGATAATCCTTTACATCAGTTCCAAGGTTTATCTCCTCCGGCACCCAGAAATTGTTCATGGCCTGCCGGTACCAGCCGCTGACCCAGGTATAGCGCATATTGTTAAAATCATTCAGGTTGGTGGTATTGCCGTTAATCATACGGCGGCTTTGCAGATCGGTGTCCCCGTCCGGATTAAATAACAATTTGCGTTTCAGTTCTTCCAATTTGAATTTACCTCTCTCCTATTACTGTGTTCTGTTCCGCGCCTGTATATCCCGCTTCCGTTACTGCCGTCAGAAACGTTCTAGCTGGAACAGACTTCACACTCTTCAATCTCCAGGCTTTTTGAACGTATATAATAAATGGTCTTCACCCCGCTTTTCCATGCCAGAAGATAGAGCTCCAGCACCTGCCGCAGCGTATAATTGTTGGTAATATAAAGATTGATACTCTGCGCCTGATCAATGTGGCGCTGGCGGATACCCGCTGCTCTCAGGGACCATTTCTGGTCTATATAATGGGCATTTTATACCGCCAGTAAGTAGACGGCGTAAGCTCCGGCGCAACGCGCGGAACGAGGCCGTTCTTTTTCTTCCAGATAGAAGCGGTTCATAATCGGATCCAGCCCGGCCGTCGTGCCTGAAATCATGCTGGTACTGCTGGTGGGAGCCGCGGCAATCAGCCAGCCGTTCCGGAGTCCCACGGCGGCTGCCTTTTCTCTCAGACGGCGCCACTCATCCGAACAATATCCACGCATTTCAAAGTAACTGCCGGTCTGCCAGCCGCTTCCCGGAAAGTATTCGTAGCAGCCTTTTTCCTCAGCATAATCGCAGCTTGCCTCAATTGCGGCATAGTTGATCCACTCAAACACACGATCCGCAATGGCCAGATGTTCCTCCGATTCCCAGGAAATACCGTTTTTCGCCAGCATATGATGATAACCGCTGACGCCAAGACCGACAGGCCGGTACCGCAGATTGTTAATTTTCGCATAAGGCACCGGAAAAAAATTCAGATCAATCACATTATCGAGCGCCCGGACCGCACAGCGTACAAGAAAAGTGAGTTCACTGCGGTCCGACACATTAATTTTCCCCAGGGAAAGGCTTGCCAGATTGCATACCACAAAATCTCCCGGCTTTGTCACAGTCACAACGACGGTTTCTCCATCCACCGTCTCAATCCTCTGCTCCACCGCTTCCACCGGACTCATATTCTGTGCAATCTCCGTACACAGATTACTGCAGTAAATCATACCGCGGTGACGGTTCGGGTTGGCCCGGTTAACCGTATCCCGGTTGAAGGTAAACGGTGTTCCGGTCTCCACTGCGCTTTTTAAAATCAGCCGGATGATATCTTTGATTGGCAGCACCCGTTTCGGGATCCTCTCATCCTTCACACAGTCCCAATAACGTTTTTCCCATTCCTGTCCGTAATAATCTTCCAGGGCATAACCGGTCGCCGCCAGAATCTCATGAGGGCACATCAGGTACCAGTCGGAATCGATTGCCTCGTCTGCCAGTCTCCAGAACAGGTCGGGATAACATACGGCCGGAAAAACGTCGTGTGCCTTCATACGGTCATCGCCGTTATTGGTCCGCAGCGCCAGAAATTCGGGAAGATCTTTATGCCATACGTCCAGATAAACGGCTACGGCCCCCTGTCGCACGCCGAGCTGATCTACTGCCACTGCCGTGTCATTGGCCAGCTTAATCCATCGTATTACGCCTCCGGCCGCTCCTTTGAAACCGCGGATCGAACTGCCGGATGCCCGCACCTTGCCGAAATAGAGACCCATACCGCCACCGAATTTGCTGACTTTGGCAAAGCTGTCTATACTGCGGTAAATCCCGTCAAGGCTGTCCGGCACCGTATCGATGAAGCAGGATGAAAGCTGATGGTAAGGTTTTCGTGCATTGGAAAGCGTCGGGGTAGCCATCGTGACCTTCAGCGTACTCAGCATATCGTAGAACCGTTTAACCCATTTCATACGGTCTTTTTGTTCCTTCATCGCCAGGTGGAGCGAAATCCCCAGAAACATCTCCTGAGGCGATTCAAGCGGTATGTTTTGGCGGCTCCGTATTACATATCTGGATAATAGAAGATCAAGGCCTGCATAATTGAAAAGCAGATCCCGCTTCTCGTCGATCAGGCCGCCCGCTTCCTCTAGCTCTTCTCTGCTGTAATATTCCATAATATAGCTGCCGTAAAGATTTTCCCGGGTCAGATAGCGGATCCTGTCATAGAAGCTGCCGATCCCGTGCTTCTTATCCTCTTCCCTCAGGTTTATCCGAAAACGCACCAGGAGAAGGTACGCGGCAATATACTCCCAGTCCGGCGCTTCCTTTCGCGTCAGTTCTGCCGCTGCCTGAATCAGCAGGGATAACGCTTCCTCCGGTTCCATATTCTTTTTTACAAAAGCAGAAAACTTATGAGCCAGAAGCTCCGGGGAATATTCCTCCTTCGGCCACCTCGCCTCTATTTCCTCCAGGGCAGGTGCCAGCTCCGGAATCTCCCGGGTTAAATGCTCCAGGCTCTGCAGGCTCACCTGCGATCCGGCTGTTTTGCCGGCGCCGGTATCTTTTAGATTATCCATTATTTACCCCCTGTGGACTCTTACGCTTATTTTTTGAAGTATCAATGAAATTATTCTCCCAACCGGATAAGCAGTTATCCGGGGGAAGAATCAAAGACAGCTAAATATCAGTATTAATAACTGTTATTAGTTGTCTACTGTAATAATATACCACAAGATATAGGTTCTGGCAATGAAAAACAACAAAATGAGGAATAACGATAGCCTGCATGCTTCGCGCACGGGTCACCGCCTTCAACAGAAAAGGAACTGCCGGAATCCATTCCAGGTCCGGACAGTTCCTGAATCGGAAGCAGTCATATTTCACATGTAACGGGTAACAGTTCAGACAGCATGAACTGTTACTGTAACGGAGCCTTCTGCTTTATGTGCTCCTCAGATCGGCTTCCATGTAATAATAGGTCCATGTTTCACCGCGAAAGCCGGTCTGTTTTTCTCCCAGCCGGTCTGCTTTTACAAAGCCCTCCGCCTCATATAAACGGCGCGCCGGCTCATTGCAGTCATACACGCCCAGAGTGACAAAGTCAAGGCCAAGGCACAGCCGGGCATACTGCAGCGCCAGCCGGACCATCTCCCTTCCATAGCCCTTCCCTCTGCAGCCGGGATCTACGATAATAAAGCCCATGTGGCCCGGTTCCCGGCCCAGTCGATCTGCCGGAAGGAAAAGTGGCCGGCCGGATTTCCGGCGCCATCCAGTGCGGTAAAGGCAGCGGCAGCCGGATCCGCTGTAAAGTCTTCGCAGTAATCGGCAAGCTGCTCCGCCGTCAGCGGCCAGCAAAACCGGTCTGCCTTCCAGAATTCCACGGTGCGCTCATCTTCAAGCCATTTCATCAGATATCCGGCATCTGCCGGTTTATAGGGTCTCAGCCGCAGCATAATATCCTCCTTTACTTACAAATTCAGTTTTCATAGCTTCTCTCCAGATAGTCATCCAGCTTTCTCTTCAATTCCCGGTTCTCTCCGCTCGACAGAAGGGGATCTTGATCCATCAGCATTTTTACCTCCTCGGAAACCGTCTTCAGAATATCGGCATCTGTAAAAATATCGGCCAGCCTGAATTCCAGATCGCCGCTCTGGCGTACGCCGAATAAATCGCCCGGCCCTCTGAGCTTTAAATCTTCGGAAGCAATGAAAAAGCCGTCATTTGATTTATTTAAAATCTCAAGCCGCTTCTGCGCGTCCTCCTCACCGGAGCAGTTTACCATAATACAATAGGATTGGGCCTTTCCACGGCCCACACGGCCGCGGAGCTGGTGAAGCTGGGCCAGTCCGAAACGCTCCGAATTTTCTATCATCATGACCGTTGCATTCGGCACGTTAATTCCGACTTCAATGACCGTAGTGGAGACAAGGACCTGGATTTCATTGGCGGCAAAAAGCTCCATGAGCCTGTTCTTTTCTTTCGCCTTCATCTTTCCGTGCAGATATTCGACCCGTATATCACCGGACAGGTGTTCCCTGAGGGTTTTCGTGTAATCGACGACATTCTCCGCCTCCAGCATCTCGCTCTCCTCCACCATCGGACAGATGACATAGGCCTGCCGTCCCTCCTTTACCTCTTTTTCTATAAAACGGTAGGCATTTTCGCGGTAATCCCTGCCCACGACACAATTCTTAATCGGCTGTCGGTTGGCGGGAAGCTCGTCTATAACGGAAATATCTAAATCTCCATAAATAATGATGGCCAGGGTACGCGGAATCGGCGTGGCGCTCATGACCAGAATATGCGGCTCCATTCCTTTATTACCAAGCATCTCCCTCTGACCCACGCCAAAACGGTGCTGTTCGTCGGTAATGACCAGGGCCAGCTTGTCATAGATCACTTTCTCCTGTATCAGGGCATGTGTCCCTACAATAATGTCTGCCTCATGGTTTGCAATCCTTTCGTAGGCCAGCCTCTTTTCTTTGGCTGTCATGGAACCGGTCAGAAGGACAGGTCTGGCAGACAGCCCAAGGCCCGTAAACAGCTCATTCATCGATTCAAAATGCTGTCTGGCCAAAACCTCCGTCGGAACCATTAAAGCGCCCTGGTAGCCGTTTCCGGCCGCCTGGAGAAGGGCCAGGACTGCAATAATTGTTTTGCCGGAACCTACATCCCCCTGAATCAGGCGGTTCATGATATGGCCCCCCGACAGATCGCGGTATACCTCATCCAGAACTTTTTTCTGCGCATTGGTCAGGGAATACGGAAGCCTCTGTTCCAGCCCGCGGATCTGATTATCAATTTTGAACGGACAGGGACTCGCCTTGTCCACTTTCTTATCAACTGACCGTACGGAAAGCAGAAACATGAAAAATTCGTCGAATACCAGTCTTTTCCTTGAAAAAAGAAGCTCCGTCTCATCCTTCGGAAAGTGAATATGTTCCAAAGCAAAATTATATTCGGCAAGCTGGTATTTTTCCCTCAGGGCGGCGGTGAGGTAATCTTTCTCCGTCTCCTTAACCTCGAGGGCTTCCGCCACTGTCCTGGCAATTGTTTTGTTTCCCAGGCCCTTTGTCTGGCCGTAAACCGGCTGCATGGAGTGCACCAGACGCGCATAGGCTTCCGGCCGGTAAATCTCCGGCTGCTCCATCGTCAGCCGTCCCCTTTTTCTGCAAGCCGTCCCCGGAAAATGAATGCTCCCGCCTTCAGGGTCCCCCTCAGATACGGCATATTATACCATGTCAGCGTCAGAATTCCGCTGATGTCGCGGACAGTCACGGTGGTCACCTGGAGATGGCCGAATTTTACAACGTCCGCCGTCTTGGTCAGCATACCGGATACGGCGGCCATTGTCTCCGGGAGAAGCTCTGAGATCGGCTGCGGCTCACGGAAGGTATCGTAGGCCCGGGGATAGTAATGGAGCAAATCTTCCACAGTCTGCACCCCCAGCCTGGCGAACAGCCCGGCCGTCTTGTCACCGATTCCTTTCAGCGATGTAACAGGCCTTTCAGCGATACCCGGCACTATGTTTTTAAAATTCTCATTTTTCATCAATTTAACCTTTTACAATTTATAAACTTCTGCAAAGAAAAAAGCAGAGGCAAACCGCCGCTTTTTTCTTTGGTCTGCCTTGTGTAACGGATATTCCTATTCCACCGAAATCATATAGTAGTAGATCGGCTGTCCGCCGTTATGAGCTCGATCTCACAGCCGGAAAATGCCTCCTGTGCTTTTTCATAGAACGCTTCGGCCTCGCTCTCCTTCACATCTTCTCCATAGTAGATGGAAATCAGTTCGGATTCATCATCTACCATGGCCCGGAGTGTTTTAAGCGCCGTCGATTCCACATCCTTACCGACAGCCAGCATGCCGCTGTCACCGATTCCCATGATATCTCCTTCGGTTATCTCCATCCCGTCGATGGAGGTGTTCCTGACTGCATAGGTAATCTGCCCGCTCTTTACACGACCCATCTCCTGGATCATCAGCTCCAGATTCTCTTCCCACGGCAGATCCGGTGCAAAATTAATAATTGCCGTAATTCCCTGCGGCACCGTCTTGGATGGAACCACAATAATCTTTTTATCTTTTACGAGGCTTCTTGCCTGCTCTGCGGCCAGAATGATATTCTTATTATTCGGAAGGATATAGATAGTATCGGCATTAACGCAGTCGATAGCATTCAGCATGTCCTCAGTGCTTGGGTTCATCGTCTGTCCGCCCTCAATCAGGTAGTCCGCACCGATTCCCCTGAAAATTTCGCTCATCCCATCTCCGATGGAGACTGCAATAAATCCGTATGCCTTCCTTGGCTCCATGGCCTCTTTTCTTTCTCTTCGCTTCAGGCTTTTCGGCATCCTTAATCAGTCTCTCCTGATGTTCCTCCCTCATATTGTCGATCTTCATCCTGGAGAGCGAACCAAAGGTAAGAGCCTTCTGGATAGCCAGTGGATCATTCGTATGAACATGTACTTTGACCATATCATCATCAGATACAACGACAATGGAATCACCGATCGATTCCAGGTATCCTTTGAATTCATGTTCCGACTTCTGGTTATATTCTTTTTCCAGATTTATGATAAATTCGGTGCAGTAGCCAAACTTAATGTCAAATTCTTCGGCAGGCGGTGCAGTCTGAAGCGGTGCCTGTGTCCTGGCGCCTTCCACCGACAGATCCATTTCCTTTCCGGTCAGCCCGTCCAGACAGCCTTTTAAGACCTGCATCAGTCCCTGGCCGCCGGAATCCACTACGCCTGCTTCTTTAAGAATCGGCAGCATCTCCGGTGTCTGGCTCAGAACATAATCGCCGTGCTCGATTACCTTTCGTGCAAATTCGATGATGTCCTCTGTCTGTGAGACAAGCTCCGATGCTTTATCGGCCATTCCCTTGGCAACCGTAAGGATCGTACCCTCCTTCGGTTTCATAACAGCTTTGTACGCAGTCTCCGTTCCCCGGTTAAACGCATTGGCAAGAGTCGTTGTCGTGATAACGTCCACCGTCTTTATCTCTTTCGTAAAGCCGCGGAACAACTGGGAAAGAATCACACCTGAGTTACCTCTGGCTCCTCTTAAAGAACCGGATGAAATCGCCTTGGCGAGAGATTCCATTGTCGGATTTTCGATTGCCGCAACCTCTCTGGCCGCTGAAAGTATCGTCATCGTCATATTGGTTCCCGTATCGCCGTCCGGTACGGGAAATACATTCAGCTCATTAATCCATTCTTTATTGGCCTCAAGGCCTTTCGCTCCGGCCAGAAATGCTTTTTTAAGCATCTCGGCGTCAATATAGTTCATACCCACAGGTAGTTTCCTCCTTAATCTATCACTCTTACGCCTTCAACAAAGATGTTGATTTTTTCAACCGCCATTCCGGTAAACTCTTCAACCTTATATTTTACATTCTCTATCAGATTGTCTGCGACCGTGGAAATACTTACACCATAGCTGACAATGACATGGAAGTCAATACTGATCATATTTTCTTTGATGGAAACGTTAATCCCATGGGTAAGACTGTCCCTCTTAAGCAGCTTTACCAGCCCGTCCTTCATACTGACCGCAGCCATTCCGACAATTCCAAAGCATTCAACGGCAGTCGTGCCGGCATACATGGCGATTACTTCCGGGTCGATCTGTATCGAACCAAATTTATTATTGTGGGCCTCATATCCACAGCTCCGTTTCTTTCTATTTATATTGATGATTATCTCATATCCCTGCCGGGACTGAATTATAACAATCGCTCTGCGATTATTATTATTTTTCATGAAAAAAGAAACAAATTTTTAAATTTCACTTGCAAAATTCCCTTCTTTCTGCTATTATACATTTGTTATGGATTTTTAATAGGAAGTCCAATTCGTTCGGTTAAGGAGGTGCAATAATGGCTAAATGTGCAATCTGTGAAAAAGCTGCTCACTTCGGTAATGCAGTAAGCCACTCACATAGAAGATCTAACAAGATGTGGAAAAACGCGTTAAGTCTGTTAAGGTAAAACTAACGGCGGAGCTCAGAAGATGTACGTATGTACTTCTTGCTTAAGATCCGGCTTAGTTGAAAGAGCTTAATTGTGATAGACACAAGGAATTGTAAGTTCTGCAAATTTTAACCGTTGAACAGTGAAGCCCCTGGCATTTGCCCGGGGCTGTCTTTTATTTAACAGGAAATCTCTCCTGTTAAATAAAAACCGCTCGCGGAGGAGCGCAACTCTAAAGAGGGCTTGTTCACTAAGCTCGTTACACTCGCCGAAGCGACCCGCCGCAGGCGGAGAATCCCGCGAGCGCGATTCTTTCTGCCGAATTGCACCGCTCCGCGGTTGGCGTTAATGTATTTCTTCCGGGCTTTAACAGCCGCAGAATAAATTATATCCGATTATCAGGCATGAAATGGCTGCACAGACCCACAGGAAGTTCTTGGGAAAAATGAGTACCAGCATCATTCCAATGCCTATGGAAAATATTACAAGCCCGCATAGACGCCTCAAGGCAGTCCCCTCCCTGTACAAATCCGGTTACCAGTATTATATGCCGGCCAGGGTAAAATCATGCGGCTATTTTTCTAATTCTTCCGCCATCGCCTCTGCTTTTTCCAGAGCTTCCTCCGTAATCACGTCGTCCTTTCCGCCTACAAATCGGTTGACAAAGTCAGGAACCATATCGATGATTTTGTGACGGCATCCTGATGCTTGATATTGACTAACTTTGTGACGCCATTCTGAATGACGAGAATCGCACTGGGGCTCATCTTTGCGCTCATACCGCCTGCACCGTTATTCTTGGACGGCTGGCTGAAGGCTCCGGCCGCCATTGCGCAGGTTACGTCCACCAGCGGAAGGATAATCGTATCGTCGATCTTAACGGCCTCTCCCACCACGGTTTTGGTTGTCACAAAATTATCCATGCCTTTAAACAGTGCCTCCACTGTTGATGAAAACTGATTATCTGCCATATTATATTCTCCTCGGTTCAGGAACCGCTTCAGCTGTTTCCTGAAATTTTTATTTAACAATACACGGATCCCGGCCATCAGCAGAGTGCCCGTCCGGATGCGTCCTTTCAGTGACACTTCGCCTTCCAGCACCTGCCTGTCAAATACAGGCCGGATAATGAGCTTATCGTGATACAGCGGATAGAGAAGCGCAGCCCAGGTAAGGATCTGCCGGTAATATACGGTTCCTCAAACCCAAATGTGACAGTCCCCTTTAGTTTTACCGGCAAAACATGTCGCAATACTTTTTTTAGCTGTTTTTTTATCAGCCTATACGTCTTTTGATTCTCTTCATCCCGCATAAACGAAGCGGCAGACTCTCTCAGATTATCCGCTTTTTTCAGAGCATCGCAAATGTTTCTGAAAGCAAGCGCCAGCCGGCGGAAAAATCTCTTAACTTTCCCGGCCAGACGCTGCAGCAGATGTTCCTTCACCGGGATGTCTGCCTGCTTCTCAGGCACACTCTCTTCCTCATGCCGTGAAAACTGCAGTTTCGGATCTTCCGGTTCATCCCGCTTTATCTCCTGCGCAGAAAGAACCGGCTCGTCCTGCAAAACACCGTGATATGCCTCTTCATCCGCATGCGCTCCCCTGACGGAAAACGCATCTTCGTCAGGAACCGGCTCACCGTCATCGAATTCTTCCGCCTCTTCTCCTCTATCTTTAAAAGCACGGAATCCGAGGATACGTATCTGTATCTCGGGTTCTCCATAGTAGCTTACACGAACCGATAAGAGATGCAGAAGCCATGTTATCCTGAACACACCTTCCGGTTTTTCATAAAAAGATCCCTGTCCGCGGTACCTGACAGGGACCAGAAGGACAGACATAAGAAGCAGAATGATAAGCCCCAGTATGGCAAGCAGCAGGAATCCCGCTATTTTCAATATTAGAAATAAAATATGGAGCATTCCATTCACCTCTGCCCATTATTAGAGAGAAATTCCCGAATGGAAAACCTGCCTGTCGTATGATACATCTCATCTACAATGTCACGCGCCACTTCCAGCGCTTCATAGTAATCGGCAGCAATTCCGAGAATCAGCAAATCCTCTTTCTTACTGTAATATTCCGTAAGGAGGAGGCTGGCCGGATAAATATCCATGAGGTTCTCCCCGCATGAAGCCGGGGTTATCACATGGACTCCCGCCTGAAACCTGCCTTTACGGATATTCTGTATGATTGTAAATCTTTTCTTTTTGGCTTTTTGGCCTACATATAGATGCTTATACCAGCGCATTCCCTCCACCATTATCTGCTTCAAATTTATCATGCAGGCTTCTTTTTCCGCCGTATCCATGCACAGTGCAAGACTGTCCTTTATATAAGACTCTATCTCCTCAAGTGAATTAAACCAAACCGGTATTTCGGACAGAACCTTTGCCATTACCGCTCTGGATGTGACTTTACACGTTCTTTTTAAACGCGTTTCCAGTTGTGTGAATAAAGTCTCCAGGGAAGAGGAAAACACCTGTTCCGTTTACCTTGCCGCCGTCCGGCTCCCTCTTAAGGGAAGCGGCGAAGCTTCGGATAATAACCGGTCCACTGTGAACAGTTCCTCATCCGTGTCCTCTTCCGGCGAAGCGCATTTGCCAAGCTCCTTCAGATACTGCTCCCAGTAATACTCCTGTTTTCCTTCCAGCGGGGCAAACAGCGCGGAAATCTCACCGCCGTCCTCTGCGCAGTAATCATCTCCACCGATGATTCTTTTAAGAACGGCGTCCAGAGTCTTTTCCGCCGTATCCAGGTAAGGAGAATCTATAACATAAGCCCGGCTTTTTTCCAGCACATATAAATCATTGACCAAATCCGGAAGGCATATTAACTGGCCCAGAATATTGGATAAGCTGTCATAGCTTTGATTAAAGCGTTCTTTGAGCGCTTGAAAGCTGTCCCGGGTAAGCTCCGGATAATCGCATTTTTCCATCTCCACGGCTGTACTGTGAATGTTCTGAAAAGCATCTGCGATAGTTCATCCTCCGGCTTTGTTTCATAGAGCGGCAATGCGGCCGCACTGCGTATCTTGTCAATCATCCGTTCCAGATCTCTTTTTTCGCGCCCTTTGTATGGCCTCAGGCTTTCCTCGATTACGCTGTAAAATTTACTTTTAGTAAAGCGGACCGGCAGCTCGCCGACAATCGTCTGAATGCGCCTGTTGGTATCCAGATTGTTTTCACCATCCATGATGAAATCCATCAGAGAGTCTGCCAGAGCCTCGGGAACGATACGGACGGGTTCCTCCGGGAAGAGCTTTCTTTCCACCCGATCCATCACATATTCGTGTATACAGTAACAGTCCAGATAATTTGAGACACGGTCAAAGCAGGCCGCGCCTGCTCTCTCATCTTCCAGCGCGGAGCATTCCTCTTCCCCTTTGAGAAAATTCTCTGGCTTTATCGGTCAGCCTGACCGCAAACTCCCTCAGAAATGCGGAGGGAACCGCTTCCTCCATATCCTCAAACAAGCTGAACAGATTCAGTGTAAATCTTGTGTAGGAATAATGTGTCTTGGCGACTTTTATCAACACTACCCAACTTCTATTCCCCTCAGTCTTTCTCCTTATTGGCACTTATAAAGCCCTACTTTTACTACCGTTTTAATCCTTTTTATAATGGCTCAGCACGGAACGCCTGAGCAGGTCAAGTGCCTGTACAACCGTCTGTTCACGGACTTTTTCCCTGTTGCCGTTAAAATGATATTCCTCAACCTGTACGCTGTCCTTCATATAGCATGCAATATAGACTAAGCCTACCGGTTTTTCCGAGTTCCGCCGTCCGGCCCCGCCACGCCCGTAACCGCAATGCAGATATCGGCATCCGTTGCAAAAACCCCGCCGGTTGCCATCTCTTTTGCCGTCTGTTCACTGACCGCACCGTATTTTCTGAGTGTGGTTTTGCTGACGTCAAGCTGTTTCCTCTTCGCTTTATTGGAATAGGTGATGAAGCCCTGGCGGAATACCTCGGAAGCGCCCGGTACATTGACAAGACGCCCTGCCAGCAGTCCTCCGGTGCAGGATTCCGCCGTCGTGACAGTCAGGTCGTATTTTGTGAGCAGCCGGACTACAACATCTTCCAGCGTCTCGTTTTCATCGGTAGTATAAACTGCGTTGCCGAAACGTTTTTTAATCTCTTTTACAACGGGTTTAAAATCTTCTTCGCTTCCTCATCAGTCTCCGCTCTGGCCGTGACACGGATATGAACTTCTTTCGTCTTTGCATAGGTGGCAATCGTTGGATTGGTCTGGCTGTCGATCAGATCGAGAAGCATCTCCTCCACCTTGCTTTCACCAAATCCGCAGATCTTTATCATCTGGGATCGGATGATACCGGACTGTTTTCCCTGAATATAAGGGCAGACCTGCTCTTCAAACATGGGATACATTTCGCCCGGAGGGCCTGGAAGCAGGATTGCAATTTTTCCGTCTTTCTCCACTGCAAGACCCGGAGCCGTGCCATTGTGGTTTTCAAAAATAACAGCTCCTTCCGGAACCAGGGCCTGTCCCCAATTGCTTTCCGGCAGTTCGCTTTTCATCCTCAGTTTGTACCATTCTTCAAGATGGGCTTTTACCGTAGGGTCTTCCACCAGGCGGGCCCCCATTACCTCTGCACAGACCTCTTTTGTGATATCATCCTCGGTAGGGCCAAGTCCCCCGTTCAGGATAATCATGTCTGCCCTGTCAAGCGCAGTCTTTATGACACCAGCCATTCTCTCCCTGTTGTCGCCTACCGTCGTCTGATAATATACCGACAAACCCAGCATGGCGCATTTTTCAGAGAGGTAACGGGCATTTGTATTAACGATATTACCAAGCAGCCGCAGTTCCGTCCCCACGGAAATCAGTTCAACAACCATCTTTAGATGCTCCCTTCTGTAAGAATCTTATAGTTCTTAGCAATATAATCTACCAGTGATATAATTGTCAATGCGAGCGCTACCCAGACACAGAAGCTTGTGATGAGGGCAAGGGCCGGCATATTCAGAATCAGAAGGACTACCGCCACCATCTGAAATGTTGTCTTGAATTTCCCCCAGTAGCTGGCCGCTATCACGACCCCGTTATCCGAAGCCACCAGCCTGAAACCGCTGATGATGAATTCCCGGCTGACGATGATGATGACCATCCAGGCCGGAAGCTGTCCAAGCTCGATCAGGCAGATCAGGGCGGAACAGACCAGAAGCTTGTCCGCCAACGGATCCATGAACTTTCCAAAATTTGTCACCAGGTTATACTTTCTGGCAATCTTTCCATCCAGCAGATCGGTAAGGCTTGCCACGATGAAAAGAACGAGTGAAATCATGCGGAAGGTCGTATTTTCTCCTCCCTGATAAAGCAGAAAAAAACACAAAAAAAGGAATCATAAAGACGCGCAGTGTCGTCAGTTTATTCGGCAAATTCATCTATCATCTCTCCAATCAAATCGTAGTCAGCCGCACCTGTCACCCTGACCCGGCAAAAATCGCCGGACATGAGGGGAACGTCTGCATTTACAAGATTAATCCGTCCACACCAGGGGCATCCATATAAGTTCTTCCAACAAAGGCATTCTCATCCGCCACTTTTCCTTCAATCATGACTTCCAGAATCCTGCCAACCATGCTCTCCGCCTTTTCAAAGGCTATATCCTGCTGGAGTTCCATGAGTTCATCCCGTCGCTCGGCTCTGACTTCTTCCGGAACCTGATCCGGAAATGAGGCTGCCGGAGTATCCTCCTCAGCCGAATAGGCAAATACGCCCAGCCGGTCGAATTCCATCTCGTCCACAAATTCCATCAGTTCCTCATGATCCTGCGGCGTCTCGCCGGGAAAACCGGAAATCAGGGTGGTGCGCAGAACGATATCGGGTATCTCCTCCCTGAGACGGGCTATCCGCTCCTTAAGCTCCTCCCGGCTGGTCTTCCTTCCCATGCTTTTTAAGATACGGTCACTGGCATGCTGAATCGGAATATCGGATAATGGCAGACCTTTTCCTCCTCTTTGATTACCTGAACCAGTTCCTCCGTAATCTCCTCCGGATAACAGTACTGAACACGGAGCCATTCAATGCCCGGTATCTCTGCCAGCCGTCTTAGCAGCTCAGGAAGCATCTTTTTACCGTAAAGGTCCGTTCCGTATAGCGTAGTCTCCTGCGCCACCAGTATCAATTCCTTCACGCCCTGTCCGGCGAGCTGTCCCGCTTCCGTCAGAAGACGTTCCATCGGCACGCTGCGGTAAGGGCCGCGGAGAGACGGAATAATACAGTAAGTACAGCGCTTATTACAGCCCTCTGATATTTTCAGAAACGCATAATGGCCCCCCGTCGTGACAATCCGCTTTTCGCTGACCTCAGGAAGGGCTGAAAGATCATGGAAACAGACTGCCTGCTCCCCTGAAAGCGCTTTGTTCAGTACATTCGATATCTCATCATAGGTGGAGGTTCCCAAAATTCCATCCACCTCCGGTATCTCTTTGATGATCTCTTCCTTATAGCGCTGGGCCATACAGCCGGTGACGATCAGCGCCCGGCACTTTCCTGATTTTTTGTACTCCGCCATCTCGAGGATTGTATTCACGCTCTCCTCTTTCGCATCATTTATAAGCAAAGAGGTATTAATCAGAATTATATCTGCTTCATTCTCATCGTCGGTAAATGTATGGCCGTCCTTATTTAAAAGTCCAAGCATCATCTCCGTATCCACCAGGTTCTTGTCACAGCCCAGGGAAATACAAAGTATTTTCATTCTTTCACTCCAATCAATTTTGTACATTCAGCGGTAACCTGCGCGTTCTGCGCACAAATCACCGCCAATCAGCGATAACCTGCACGCTCCGCGCACAGGTCACCTCCAATCAACAAAAGCCATCTCCTTGCACTTAAAAAGCGCGAGACGGCCTTCTTCATTAGTATTCGATCTCATCTTCAGGAGTATTATCGTCGTTGATAATCTTAACTTTGGATTGGTACAGCTCGTCGATAGCGATTGAAAGCGGTTTTCTGCATCGGCCGGTACGGCGGACTCCTCCCCCGCGATCAGCTGTCTTGCGCGTTTTGCTGTCGCAATCACGATTGAATAACGGCTCTGTATCAGAGGCTCATCACCAGGCTCCACACCGCTGTTCACCACTTTAATTAAATCATTATAGGATGGACGTAACATCATAATTATTCAGGCTCCTTTCAAGTCCTTCATTTCTTCTCTGATTGTTCATTAAGTTTAAATGATTCCCTACCCTTGCATGCATTGCCTGTATCAGGCCGTGCATCCTGTCGACGCATTCGTCAATCTCGTCGTTTACAAGGAGAAAATCATAATCTTCAATTCCTTCTGCCTCTTTGGCAGCTCTTGAGAGCCTTGCATTGATCGTCTCAACCGGCTCTGTCCCTCTTTTTACGAGACGGCGGCGAAGCTCCTCTGCGCTGGGCGGAGTTACGAATATAAGCACCGCTTCCGGGAATTTCTGCTTAATTTTAAGCGCTCCCTGAATCTCGATCTCCAGCAGCACGTCTTTTCCAGCTTCCATGCCGGAGGTGACATACGCCTTCGGCGTTCCATAATAATTCCCGACATACTGGGCATACTCCACCAGCTCGTAGTTCTCTATCATCTGTTCAAATTCTTCACGTGTTTTAAAAAAGTATTCTCTTCCGTCCTCTTCTCCTTCCCGCGGATTACGGGTTGTCGCGGAAATGGACAGGGCATAGTTATCATATTTTGTCAGAAGGGCCTTCATAAGCGTTCCCTTGCCTGCGCCTGAGAATCCGGATACTACTACTAAAACTCCCTGATTATTCATCATTCAAGTCTCCGTTTGTCTGTTAATCTTATCTGAACGGCAGTAAAAGCTGCTGGCTGCTATTCTATATTCTGAATCTGCTCCCTGACCTTCTCGATCTCTGTCTTCAGCGCAATTGCCTTATCAGACACTTCCAGATCATTGGCTTTGGAGAGAATGGTGTTGGCCTCGCGGTTCATCTCCTGGGCAATAAAATCCAGTTTTCTTCCCGCTGCGCCTCCGGCGGTCAGTTCCGCCTTTGTGGCTTCAATATGGCTTCTGAGACGTACCGTCTCTTCATCCGTACAGATCTTGTCGGCAAAAATCGTAACCTCCGTTGCGATCCTGCCCTCATCAACGGCAGAACCCTCCAGAAGTTCTTTCACCTTATCTTCCAGCTTTCTTCTGTATTCATCCATGATCCCCGGCGTACGGTTCTCAATTTCATCCACCAGGCCGGTCATATAATCCAGCTTGCCAAGAAGGTCGGTTTTCAGGTTCTCACCTTCCTTAATTCTGCTCTCTACGAACCTGGCAGCGGCCTCGCTCACAGCCTCCTCCAGAATCTTCCACATCTGGTCTTCATCCTCCGGCTCCTGTTCCATCGTAAGAACCTCCGGGAATCTGGCCAAAGCCGACACGCGCACGTCATTCTCAATCGCGAACTGTTCCGACATCCTGTGGAAATACTCCATATATTCTGCCGCCAGAGAAGCGTTGTATTTTAAAGACATCCGGCCTTCGGTGTAATCCTCATAGGAAATAAACAGATCCACCTTGCCTCGCTGGATATACTTCTTCAGCAGGTTTCTGATACCTGCTTCAAAGAAATTGAACTTTTTTGGCATCTTAATACTCAGATCCAGATAACGGTGGTTCACCGCTTTCATTTCCACTGAAATCTTGTATTCCTCTGTCGTAATTTCGCAGCGGCCAAAACCGGTCATACCTTTAACATCACAGTTCCCTCTTTCGTCCATAGATAATGGTATTATAATGCAAATAGAGAGGGGAGTCAACTAATTTCAAAATTACGTAACAGTTCAGACAGCATGAACTGTTACGGCATCCGGCTAATTAAATCGCTGCGCGATGAGCCGGATGCTCGCGCCACTGCCTTTTCGCATGGTCAGCGCAGCAAATGCGCAGACAGTCTGAACTGTTACAGAATTATGCCGTGTCTCTATCCGGCAATCAGCCCCAAAACCGCTGCCAGCAGCATTGTCTTCGGAACCGAAAGACGGAACTTGTACTGCCCCCCGTAATCAGCGCAATGAGGACCAGGTACCACCGTATGATAAATTCCCCGCTTAGAAAAGTGGAGCCGCTCAGTGTTATCACCACTGCGGCCAGCATACCGACACAGGCCGGGCGGATCCCCCACAGCGCATGTTCCATCCAAGGATTCCCTTTCAGCCGTTTTAAGAAATGGGCGGCCAGCATGCACAGTGTCAGTGACGGAACCATAACGCCGAGGGCTGAGCAGCGCACAGGGATTCCGTCGATCCGGTATCCGACAAAGGTAGCGCAGTTGATTCCCATTGAGCGGGCGTAATCTCGGCCAGGGCCATCACATCCATCACCTGGGCCTCGGTCATCCAGCCATTGGCCGTCACTTCATCCAGGATTACGGGAATCATTGTCAGTCCTCCGAAGCTGCAAAAGCCGATTCGGATAAATGCAAATACGAGTTTAAGATAGATCTCTGCCACGGCCTGTCCTCTCCTTTACGTACATTGCTATGCCAATCAGGCCGCAGAGGACCACGATAGCCAGCTTATTTTAAATCAGAAACCACACAGATGACGGTGACTGCAATCCCGATCAGATACGTTGCCCTGTCAGTCAGCGCATTCTTCTTCAGCTTCCAGGCCGCTCCGATAATAACGGGAATCACAGCGCTTCGAACCCCGTTCATCATCCGGATCACATAAGGATTATTACAGAATATGTCGTAAAAATTTGTGATTACCGCAATGACAATTACCGCCGGGGATACGAGTCAAAGAAGCCGCCAGCGCGCCGGGGATCCCGGCAGCCGTATAGCCGAATAATACGGAGTAATTGACAATCATGATACCCGGCAGGGATTTGGCCACGGACATAAAATCCAGAATCTGTTCCTCCGTCACCCATCCCCTTTTCTTGCAGAACTCTTCTTCAATCTGGGCGATGATACTCCATCCTCCCCCAAATGTAAAACAACCTATTTTAAACATTGTACAATAGAGTACAATTAGTTTTCTATATTGTTCTTTCAAACCGCAAACCCCCTTTTTATATGGTTTCAGGAAACTGTTGACCTCTCTGTTTCCTGAGAATGCCTTCCGGTCGAATTGTAATAATTATACATTAGCTGCAAATGCGTGTCAAAATTTAGATGGAGATTTAACTGAGGTTGGAGGACGCGTCGGAACGGACATGTCCGGTGTAGTGGGAGTCTGTCTGAGTCTTCCGTCCCCGTGGGAAGTTGGTCGTGGAATCCGCCGGAATGAATTCTGCGGGGACCATTTGTACTCTTTGGAGTGCGCGGTGCTAAGCTCGTGAGGGACCTCGCCAAGCACCGGCGGACTCTGTCCGCAATTGATTCCGCCTACTTCCCCCGGTCAGGTTTTCGCCGGGGACGGAAGACTCAGGCGGAAGTTTCCGCACACCGGACATGATCCGCTCCGGCCGCTGATTGTCTCCAACCTTAAATGGGGCCCTGTCGCGGCCACTACGTGTTTCCGGCAGGCCGATATCAAATCTTCCACAATTCCTTAATAAAGGTGCATTGAAAGCATATCGTAATTCCCGTTCACGGAAACTCTTGAGTGGCCGCGACAAGGTCCGCCCCGCACTTAACGCGTGAGACATTCAGCGGCCGCAGGCTTGACGGGGCCGATACACTTGGCGGAGTCTTTCGTCCCGGCGAAAACCTTCCGGAGAAGGAGATACTGCCGACATCTTCCGGCGGAGAAGGAGAGAATGATATCCGGAAGGACGTTCGCCCGAGAGATGATAGCTCTTAGGCAGAGGGAGACAAAGCGCGCCGGGCGGATTTTAGCCTACAAGGGGCAAAATCCGGGACAACGAGCTTCGAACTCATTCGGAGTTCGGGCGAATTTGTCGCAACCCTGGGGCTTTGCTTTCCTCTGTCTTAAACTATCCCTCGAAGACAGTCCAGCCGGATATCATTCTCTCCCGGCTCCGCCCTGCGAAAACACCACAGTATCTCCTTCTCCAACCAGCGATGCCAAACCCCGGACGAAAGACTCATATACACCACACCCCGTCCGCTGGACGTACCGGCGGCGTCCTCACCTGCTTAACTAAATATCCATACGCATTGCTATTTTCACCCAGAAATGATATGATCGGAATGTAACGCTCTAAGAAACTAACGGGGAATAAAATATGAATCACCGCATGCCCAGTATATGCTGACCGTCCTGCAGGAAGGCAGTATCACCAGCGCGGCAAAAAAATTATATGTATCACAGCCTTCCCTGAGCCAGATGATTAAACTGGTGGAAACCAATCTGGGAACTCCGATTTTTAGCGACTCTTACGTCATGGAAACTGCGCTTTGGCGTTCCCGTACAGAGAGGCATGCAGGTGCTTCCTGTAGCGCTTCCAAAGTTTTTTAAAATGTACCCCTATGTGGATGTGGAGGTATTTGAACAGGGTTCCGGGCTGATGGAGAACATGGTGCTGGACGGAACCGTGGACATGGCCTGCATGACCACAACCGCGCGCCATACAGAGCTGAAGTATATTCTGGTGGAAAATGAAGATCTCGTCCTTCTCACCTCCAAAAACACGGAACTGGCTAAACGGATTCCAAACGGCACTCCGATACCGATTTCAGAAGCGCGCGGTGAAAAGTTTGTCTCCAACAAACCGGGCCACAGCGTAAGGGCTGTGCAGGACAATCTCTTCATTACAAACGATATGCGAAGATTTATTTTGGAAACCGTCAGTATTGAGGTGGAAAAAAGGTCTGTATCGCCTGCGATGCCGTCATGATCTGTCCGAAGAATTACATAGAAAAGACGCCGGAGATGCTTGAAAAGGCATCCATCTATCCCATTCTCTACGCGGACAGCCAGCGCCACTGCTATATCTGCCACAGAAAAAATCTTTATCTGACCAAATATGCGGGATTTCATCAATATACTGGTCGAGGTGGAAAATCCATTTCTGTAATTCATTAAAGCGGCTGACCTCCCTCCGTTTTGCAACAGAGAGAGACGTCAGCCGGGTTCTCTATTTCAGCGCTTTGCCGGGCTTCGGCCCGCCTGCATTATCTATTGCCTTCTGCTTTATTGCTTTGATAAACAGAGGTTTAATAAAGGATAAACCAGCATTACGATACAGCAGATCATAATAACGGCAGTAATCGGTTTTGTGAAAATCTGGGTCAGGCTTCCGTTGGTCAGCGTGTAAGCGCGTCGGAAGTTGGATTCACACATCTGGCCAAGTACGAGGCCGAGCACGAGGGCCGCTGAGTTATAACCGAGTTTCACAAACATGTATCCGATGATGCCGGCTCCATTAAGAGCAACGTCGCCCGTATTGTTATTCAACGCATATGCGCCGATTGCAGCCATCATAATAATAACGGGGCCGAGAATGCTGTATGGAACGGAAAGAATCTTTGCAAATACCTTTGCAACCGCCATCGCAACGATAACCATGATAATATTCGTTACAAGCATGGAGCCAAATACGGATGCCAGATATTCCGGCTGTGTCTTAACAAGCATGGGGCCAATTTGACGCGCTTTGATAACGAGAGCGTCATCATAATCGCTGCCGCGTTGCCTCCCGGGATACCCAGGGAAAGCAGAGGTACCATGGAACCGCCTGTGGCCGCATTATTGGCCGCCTCGGAAGCGACAATGCCGTCCGGGATACCGGTTCCCAGTTTCTCAGGGTGCTTGGAAACTTTCTTCTCAATTGCGTAGGATGAAAGAGGCGATTGTCGCTCCTGCGCCTGGAAGAATACCTACAACCGTACCGATTACAGAGGAACGGATCATCGTAAACTTTGTTGCCCATACCTCTTTCATGCTTGGAAGAACTGTCTTCATCTTGCCGGCTCCGCTGCCGGTCGCATCTTTTTCCGTGTCAATTTTCTTAGGCTTCACCGTCTGCTTCAGCACTTCAGTGACTGCAAAAAGACCAATCATGACAGGAATCATCTCAATACCGGAAAGGAGTGTGGAATTGCCCCACGTAAATCGTGCAATACCAAGCATCGGATCCATGCCCACACAGGCAAGAAGGAGTCCTAAAAGTCCGGAAATCAGAGTCTTTACAATATTATCGCTGTCCAGACAGGACAAAACGGAGAGTCCCAGGAACGATACCGCAAATAATTCGGAAGGCCCGAACTTCAAAGCGACCGTTGCAAGCTGCGGGGATACGAGCGCCATGGCAAATGCTGCTACAAGACCGCCGACAGCCGATGCAATCAGTGAAAATCCAAGCGCTTTGCCTGCTTCGCCTCTCTGGGCCATCGGATAACCGTCAAATGTGGTCGGTGCACTGGACGGTGTTCCCGGTATACGGAACAGAATTGCCGTGATTCCGCCGCCTGTGATGGATGCACAGTATACGGAAACAAGAAAAGCAATCGCAATAACGGGGTTCATCGCATAAGCGAACGGAAGTGCCAGAGCAACTGCCATGGATGCGCTTACACCAGGCATTGCCCCAAAAATAACGCCTAAAACAGTACCAGCTACTAAAGGAAAATGTAGAAGGCGTAAATACGATTTGCAAACCAGTCAGTAATAAATCAAACATACCTTATACTCCTTCCTTAAAATGGCATTTTTGTTTCAAAGAACAGCGCGAAATCACGGAAGATTCCAGTACCTCTTGCCAGCATAATATCCAGGGCGCCCTGGAACAGAGAATGTAGAGGATAGCCGTAATAACAAGAGATACAATAATCAAAATCCGATTCTTCTCTCACCGAGAAGCACGCCGTAAGCAATCAGGAACAGAAAGCTTACCGGGATAAAACCGATGATTGGCATCAGAATCGCCATAACCGCCACCAGAATCATACCCACAAATAATTTACTCTTTAAAAATTCTCCAAGGTTAAAGCCTGCGGTGAGCTTCTCATTACTGCCCTTCAGCTTCTTGAGAGAATTTACTATATTCACGATTATTAATAATATAAGAAGGACGAGAATGATTCTCGGCCAGAATGCTGCACCAAGTTCTGTCGCTGTAGGAGCTGGTGACTCGGCGCCTACCAGGAAGAAAAGGTATATGCAGAAAATTCCTAATACGATTGAAAGATAATGTCCAATTCAGATAACCTGCCTTTCCCTTTTCATTCAGGGGCGGATTGCTCCACTCCCCCTGTTCCAAATCTGTTATTTCGTTCCGAACATCTCAGTTAAATCTTTATAATCGTTATCCCATGATGCCTGATAATCGGCTGTGTTTAACCATCCCTGTCTCTGATCCAGACCCTGCTGTTTTGCCCATGTCTGGAATTCTTCGCTTGCAACTGCCTTTTCTGCTGCTGCTTCGAAGGATTTGATAGTTGCTTCAGGTGTTCCTTCGGTATAGAAAATACCACGGGAAGGTCCGAAGAAGCAATCCAGTCCGAGGTCGCCTGCACTGTCAACGTTCTCAAAACCGGCCAGTGTCAGTTTCTTTTCCGTACAGGACATAACAACCTTCATATCGCCGGATTCCAGCATTGCGGAAACCTCTGCCGGTCCTACGCAGGCCAGATCCACATGGCCTCCGATTACGTCTGCGTTTAACTGGGAACCTTCTGTATAAGCTACTGCTTCTACATCGCCTTCAAATCCGCTTCCAGGCAAGATCCAGACCCTGGATTGTCATAACGCCGCATTTAACCTTGCCCGGGTTAGCCTGTGCATATTCCTTCAGCTCATTGTAATTGCTGTATGGTGATTTAGAACTTGTTACGAAAATATTGCAGTCGTGTACGAGGCTGGCACAGAGGTTTGATTTTCCCGTATACATCGAAATCAGTTGCTCCTGAAATCTGTGCTAACATCGGAGACTGTGTGCAAAGCAGATATGTATATCCGTCTGCCGGCTGGCTGGTGGCGAACTGTACGCCGGTTACTCCGCCTGCGCCTGCTTTGTTGTTAACGACTACGGATACGCCAAGCTCTTTTTCAAGAGCGGAAGCAAATGTCCGGAGTGTGGTGTCGGCTCCGCCGCCGGTACCCCGGACAGATAATCTCAACGTTTCTTTCCCATTTCCAGTCACTGGCCGCCTCTTCTGCTCCTGTGTCCTGTGCGCCGCCTTCTGCCGATTTAGTTTCAGCCGGTTTATCTGCAGTACCGGAGCTGCTGCTTCCGCATCCTGCAAGGCTGACTGCCATTGCTGCCGCCAATGCCAGACTTAATGCTCTTTTTTTCATAACCTCTTCTCCTTTTCTTTTATTTAATTGTCTTGCCGCTGTGTGGACTGTTCCTTCAGCCCTTGATTATATTATACATTTTTTTAGCAGCTTTCAACAGCCTTTGTATGAATTACACAATTTTTGTTGGTTTTAACGAAGAATAATTGTGCAATTATCATACACATAGATTTTACTTATGTTTCGCAAAACCTTATAGAATAAGGATTTTTACGAAAATTTTACATCAAAATCAAAATATGGTAATTTTACAATTATTCCTAAAAGCCTGATTTTTGTTCAAAGTGACATTAATTGTATTTTTACACGTGCAATCCCTGATTCCCGTAAATAGAATTTACTGAAAATCAGCCGTAGGATATGACAAAGGATTGCGGCCGCTTAGCGGGCAAACCGCTTTAACGCAGTGCGTATCCATTTCAGGCAGGTTCTCCGCCAGCGGTCGCTTCAGCGACATAATTCCCCGCTGTGTGTGATCCTCCGCGGACGGTTTTATTAACAGGATATTTTCCGTTAAACACGAAAGAATCCGCAAGCGGGTTCTCCGCCAGCGGCGGGTCGCTTCAGCGGCATAATTCCCTACCGCCGCTGTGCGATCCTCCGCGGAGCGGTTTTTATTTAACAGGAGTATTTTCCTGTTAAATAAAAAGCCCCATATCCGGGTAATCCGGCTATGAGGCTTTATTATTATTGGCGATAACCTGCGCGCGGAGCGTGCAGGTTATCGTTTCTATTCAAAGCAATATTCTTTAATTTCACGCACTACATCCATAACCGTACCGTCACGGCCTTCAATAATTCCTACAATGCGCTCCCCAAACTGTACCGGCTCCGGTTCACCGACCATTGCATGCTTTGTCGCGCAGCTCTTCGATCGTACAGAACGGCAGATTCACGTCTTTCATACACTCAATCAGATCCTGACGGCGGGGATTGATGGCAATGCCATAATCAGTGATTACGACATCCACAGTCTCTCCCGGTGTCGTCACTGTCGTAACATTCGTACAGATGGCGGGAATTCTCCTGCAAAGCGGAGCAATCACAATCGATGCATTTGGCTCCGGCTGCCGTGTCGGGATGGCCCCCCTGTGCGCCGGTAATAACGCCGTCAGAACCGACGACCACATTACAGTTAAAGTCCACGTCCACTTCCAGGGACGCCAGGATAACAAAATCAAGCTTATTGACATAAGCGCCCTTGTTGAACGGATTTATACTCGGATGCGGATATTTCAATATGATTTGGATTTTTCTTGATCGATTCAATTGCTCCCTGATCAAAATCCTGTGTATCCACAAGCGTCCGGATCAGTCCTTTTCCAAAAGTTCACACATCGGAGTTGTGATACCTCCAAGTCCAAGACCATCTGGATACCGCGCTCTTCCATGATTTTGCCGAGCGAAATCGTAGAGGCGATGGAGGCCCCTCCGACACCCGTCTGATACGAAAAGCCGTCCTTGAAGTACGGGGTGTTGATAACGAACTGGGTGCAGTAATCTGCCATCATGATTTTTCTCACATCTGTAGTCGGTTTGGCGGCCCTGTCGCAATCTTGTCAGGATTGCCGATCGCATCCACCACACACATAATCCACATTTGTCATGGATATGCTGGCCGGAATATTGGGGAACGGAACGAGGCAGTCGGTTATAGCCACTACCTTATCCGCATATTGGGCGTCTACCATGGCATAGGATAATACGCCGCAGTCGCTCTTACCGCCGTTCGGACGGCAGTTTCCATATTCGTCACAGGTAGGCGCTCCGATAAAAGCGATGTCGATGTGGACTTCGCCTGTCTCAATGGCGCGTACGCGGCCGCCGTGGGAACGCATAATTGCCAGATTTTTAAGTTTGCCTGTGGATATTGCCTCACCGATTTTACCGCGCACTCCGGGGAGTTCCGGTTATCGTTCCATCCTCAATAAACGGTACAATCGGATCATTGGCCTTACCAAGGGAGCTGGCACAGATGGTTAAGTCTTTGATCCCCATCTGATGGATCTCGTCCATAACCATGTTTACTACATAGTCTCCTTCACGGAAATGATGATGGAAGGACAGGGTCATTCCGTCACGGATATCACATTTTTCAAGAACCTCCCTTATGGACGTTACCATTTTGGAACGTCTCGGATCAGATACCGCACGCACAACAGGCGCGGCTTTTTTATATTCAAAATTATCATAGACATAGGCGCCTTCAAAGATCTTTTTGCCGGTCGCCTTTAAAATTTCTTCCGGAATATTTCTTCCCACTTTATTTATCATCTTACATATCCCCCTCATAAACGCCTGCGGCTTTTGCCATAGCCGGGTCCTTTTGGCCCCGTCATAGAAGCGATATCAATCATTTTACCATCTACCGTAAACACGCCGATGCCTTTAGCTTTCTTGTCATCAATTTCACGCACTACCTTTTCAGCAAAAATAATCTCTTTTCCGTGGGTGTGAAAATCTTATGAACTACGGCAATCTGACGCGGATTAACAAGGGATTTTCCGTCAAATCCCATCATCTTAATCATTGCTGTCTCTTTTTCAAAACCGTCCATGTCATCAAGATTAGTAAATACGGTATCCCAGCACTGGACGCCTGCAGCGCGAGCCATAATCATATGCTGCCTTGCGCCCATTAATTCCACTCCCGTCCCTGTAATTACGGTTTGGAGATCTTTTGTATAATCGCCTCCTGATAATGCGATGCCGATCAGGCGGTCGGAAGAAACGCAGATTTCCCGGGCATTCAGCACGCCTTTGCAGGATTCCAGGGCAGACATTAAAAGTGTGCTTCCCTCCGGACGTCCGAATTCACGTTCGGCCGCCAGCACATGCTCTTCCACCGTATGTACATCCTCGGCCGTCTCTGTCTTTGCAATACGGATGGTATCAGCTCCGCCTGCCACGCAGACACGGATATCTTCTTTCCAGTGCGGGGTGTCCAGTCCGTTAATGCGGACAACCCTCTCAACGCCTCTATAGTCAATTTCTTTTAACGCATGAAACAGAGAATATCTGGCGGCGTCTTTCTGGTTTTCCGCAACAGCGTCCTCTAAATCAAGCATGATGGAGTCCGGTTTATAGATGTACGGATCCTTGATGAGACCCGGTTTCTGGCAGTTTAAAAACATCATGGATCTTCTCAGTCTTTTTTTCTTGTTTGGATGGCTCATTACCTTATCACACCTCCCCATGGAAGATTTTCCGTTATCCCGGCTGAACGGTAAACGGCGCATTCTACTCTGGCTTTAAGGGTACAATCCAAAGCTCCTTTATCCACTACTTTTATTTTAGCATCCTTTACGTCCAGGCGCTCCAAGGTCTCCAATACTACCGCCCTGATCTGCTTTCCAAACTGGTGGATTACACTGCTTTCAATCGTCAGCTCCACCTTTCCGCCGCCCGGCTCTACCGTAATCTGAGCGTCACTGGATTCCAGTGTACCGGCAACTGCCGCTTTTTCGATTACCATAAGAATTCCTCCTCCATTTGATTACCGTTATTTTTTGTATTACATGATTTGTTTAAGGTATTATTTGTGTATATTGTTACTTTTTTTAGAATATTCATAGAGTCTTTCTACATTTTTTCTAAAAATATAGTAACATGGTAAAAGGTATAATTCAAATACTAATGCTGTTATGGAGTTCATAGGAAAAAACTTATTGGAGATTTAGTTAAGCGAGGTGAGGGACGCCGCCGGTACGGCCAGCGGACGGGGTGGTGGGGAGTGTATATGAGTCTTTCGTCCCGGGTGTGATTGTCGTGGTTTGGGGCTGCGGGCGAAGATAAAGTCTGCGGACTGCTCCCGCTCTGTGAAAATGCATCACCGCTAAGCTCGACAGGACCTCGCTAATCAGCGATGGATTTAGGCGGCATCCGCAGACAATCTTCCTCCGCCCAGGGCAGGTTTCGCCGGACGAAAGACTCAAGGTATCGCCCGTCCGCCCATGGCCTGCGGCCGCTGAATGTCTCACGCGTTAAGTGTGTGGGCGGACCTTGTCGCGGACACGCAGTGCTACCGTGTACGGGAAATACGATATGCCTTCAATGCGCCTTTATTAAGGAATTGCGGAAGATTTGATATCAGTCTGCCGGAAATATGTAGTGGCCGAGACAGGACCCTCCCCATTTAAGGTTGGAGACAATCAGCGAAACGGACCATGTCCGGTGTCGAAAACCTCCGCCTGAGTGTTCCGTCCCCGGCGAAAACTGACCCGGGGAAGTAGGCGGAATCAATTGCGGAGGGGACATGGGAGTCCGCCGGTGCTTAGCGAGGTCTTTTCGAGCTTAGCATTCCGATGCGCACTCCAAAGAGTGCAAACGGTCCCCGCAGCAATTCATTCCGGCCGGATTCCCCCTCCACGACAACCTATCCACGGGGACGGAAGACTCAGCCAGCCCGGACATGGTCCGTTCCGGACGTGTCCTCCCAACCTCAGTTAAATCATTAAAATATTTGTTGTTATAACCGTACTTTTTCTTTATAATAGAATATCAGAAGCTGTCCCCCTGCAAAAGTCCGTCAGTCAGGGCAGCTTCAGGTAAAAATAACTACAGTGATTTGGGAGGATGTTAAAATGGACTTGGCAGGGAATAATGAGGTAACGCTTGAAGAAATGCTGGACGCCAGGGAACGCCGCGTCTTTCTGCAAAACTCCCTGATTCAGACATATAACAAACCGATTATCAGTTTTACATTAAATATTCCGGGACCGGTAAAGGTATTTGACAAGATACCTGAAACATTTGAGGAGGGGGTCCGAAAAATCAGACAGGCGCTCTGTGACTCGGCTATCACGGTTTATCATGAAAGCGAGGTCCGTGAAAAGACCGGATATGAAGCTTTTTTTGCCGCCGATGCTTCCCCTCTTGTCCTGAAACGCCTGATGTCGGAGCTGGAGGACGGGACTTCGGTCGGCCGCCTTTATGATATTGATATTATCAGGCAGGATGGATGCAAGGTTTCAAGGGAGGAAACCGGCAGGCCGTGCCGAACCTGCCTCATCTGCGGACGCCCAGCACATGAATGCAGCCGGAGCCGCCGCCACAGCGTGGAAGAACTGGTCATGCATATTGAAAAACTTCTGGGAAATACCAGTAAAGTTCCGGATAATGACAGGATGAAAGAATGAATGTTAAAGAAGTAATGACAAGACAAATGATCACAGACCGATTTCTGGCTCTTTTGGAAAAAGCTGCGTCCCTCTCTCTCACCGACGAGGTGGCCGCCACCCCAAAGCCAGGGCTTGTGGACCGAAAAGACAGCGGACCCACAGCGATATGGATTACCTGACTTTCGAGGACAGTATCCGGGCAATTCTGCCCTTTATAAAGGAGATGGCCGGCATAGGCGCCTCCTGGGGATAAGATGTCCGAAGATTCACCGGATAAGGCTGCCGGATGCCTTTTTAAAGCAATCCGTCCGTCCGGAGTCAAAGCGGAAAAAGCCATGTTCGCGCGACAGGAGGCGTTAATACCCATAAAGGCATTATTTTTCCATGGGACTTGCAGCAGCTTCGGCAGGCTTTCTGTTTTGCTCTTTACTGTCTGACGACGCATCCGAGCTTTCCGGTAAAAAACGCTGCCCGGTGAGCGCCGATGATATTTTATTCTACTGCGGGAAAATGTGCCGCGCTTCCATGGAACGTGATTTTTCCGAAATAGAACCGGGCAATCAAAATCCCATGGGAATATCTCTATCTGAAATATGGGATCCGTGGTATCCGTGGGGAAGCCGCTGACAGTTTCCCTGCCGTACGGCATTTCGGGCTTCCGGCTCTCAGGGAGTTTCTGAGCCGCCCGGAGAATGGAACGAACTGCGGCGGCGGGCTGCAGAACCGCCTTTCCCTGCATATACTTTTGAATCTGATGGCGAATGTGGACGATACGAATGTCCTGTTCAGGACCGACTATGCTTCCCTTGAGTATGTAAAGCAGTGTGCCTCCTCCGTATTATTGCTGGGCGGCGCTGAAACACCGGAGGGAATCAATGAGCTGGTACGGCTGAATGAAGATTTTATCAAACGCAATATAAGCCCGGAGGCTGTGCAGACCTGCTGTCCTTGACGCTGTTTCTCTGGCGCCTGGAGCTTATTATGAAAAATATGGAAACTAGCTTAGAAAGGAACAACCAATTATGGCCTTTGACGGAATTGTTATAGCCGGTCTGGTAAAAGAATTTAACGACAAACTGACCGGAGGAAAATATCAAAAATTGCTCAGACCGAAAAAGATGAGCTTCTTTTTACGGTAAAGAATAACAGGGAGAGTTACCGGCTTCTTATGTCGGTAAATGCCAGTCTTCCTCTTATCTATCTGACTCAGACGAATAAACAAAGCCCTATGACTGCGCCGAACTTCTGCATGCTTTTGAGAAAGCATATCGGAAACGGAAAAATCGTATCGGTCAGCCAGCCGGGACTGGAACGAATCATACGTTTTGAAATAGAACATCTCGATGAACTCGGCGATCTCTGCCGTAAATATCTGATTGTGGAGCTGATGGGAAAACACAGCAATATTATTTTCTGCACACCGGATGACAAGATTATCGACAGTATCAAACATATTTCGGCCCAGATCAGCTCTGTCCGTGAGGTGCTTCCCGGAAGGGACTATTTTATCCCTCAGGCAGCCGGGAAAAAAGATCCGCTCTCCTCTGATGAGGCTGTTTTTAAAGAAACTCTCTCCGCTTCACAGGCGCCCTCGGGAAAAGCGATTTATACCAGCTTTACGGGTCTCAGCCCTGTAATGGCCGAGGAGTTCTGCCATCTAGCCTCAATTGATGCCGATGTGCCGGCGGCGTCTCTCCGATCTGGAACTGACCCACTTGAGCCGGACTCTTGTTCTTGCGATGGAGCAGGTACGGGACGGCCTTTTTTCACCGAATATTCTTTACAAAGAGGAGGAACCGGTGGAATTTTCCGCTCTTCCCCTAACTTCCTGGCCCCCGGAATATAAGGCAGTTACCTATGAATCCATCAGCAGCACGCTGGAGCTTTATTATTCCTCAAAAAATATTATTACACGTATCCGGCAGAAGTCTGCCGATCTCCGTAGAATCGTCCAGACCGCTCTGGAAAGAAGCTATAAAAATATGATTTACAGCTCAAAGCTTAAGGATACGGAAAAAAGAGATAAATACAAGGTTTACGGAGAACTGTTAAACACTTATGGATACGAGCTGAGCGGCGGGGAAAAGGAACTGGAATGCATCAATTATTATACAAATGAACCGATTAAAATCCCGCTGGATCCACAGCTTACGGCCCGTGAAAATTCGCAGAAATTTTTTGATAAATATAATAAGCTGAAACGGACCTATGAGGCGCTTTCAAAGTTTGTGGAGGAAACAAAGCAGGAAATCGAACATCTGGAATCAATCAGCACTTCACTGGATATTGCGCTGGAAGGAGGAAGATCTGGCACAGATTAAGCAGGAGCTGACGGAATACGGTTTTATAAAAAGCATGGGCCTTCCGGTAAAAGGTCAAAATCACCAGCCGGCCTTTCCATTATATCTCATCTGACGGTTTTCATATTTATGTCGGAAAGAATAATTATCAGAATGAAGAGCTGACATTCAAAGTCGCTTCCGGTAATGACTGGTGGTTTCACGCAAAAGGAATCCCCGGCTCTCACGTAATTGTGAAGTCGGAAGGACGTGAACTGCCGGACAGGGTTTTCGAGGAGGCGGTTCTCTGCTGACCTAATACTCAAAAGGCCAGCCAATGAAAGTGGAAATTGATTATATTCAGAAAAAATCCGTTAAGAAGGTGGCGGGTTCTGCACCTGGATTCGTAATCTACCATACAAATTATTCATTGATGGCAGTTCCAAAATTAACGCTTGAAGAAGTTCAGTAAAGTATCAGTTCAGACAGAGCTGCACATTTGATATTCTGACCATGCGATTTGATATTCTGACCGTACGCAAAGATAATGGCCTTAGTAAATGAAATAAACAGGCACCGGCGCGATTTCGGCATTGGGCAGCTGGCCTCTGAAGCGTGTGCATAATATCGTTTTATATACAGGGGAGGCAGGAATTTTCGGCTCTTTGTCAATAGTTGGGGTGGGATTTGTTAAAATCCCGCCCCAATTCTATGAAAAGGGCCCTTTTTATGTTTAGTTCCAGGTTTTACTGATTTTGGCATGCCAAATAAGCCTCCGCATTACCGACCTTTTTATCCTATGATGTACAGTGAAGTATCCGCGTCCGGAACCGTTTGAAATTCCGGATTCCGTAGCTGCTCCGTTTTAATACCTTTATCTTGTTGTTGAATCCTTCTGTGGGACCATTTGTCAGCCCGTATTTAAAGGCATTCAGGATTTCTTTTGCGCCAGGCCCTGTAGGTCTTAGCACAGGCCTCAAATTCCTTGATCCCACAGCTCTGCGCATTCGCAATCCAGTCATCAAATTCCCTCTGCTGCTGACGATACGCTTCCATCTGGCAGATATCATAAAACCACTCTTTCATGCGGTGTGCCAGACGCAGCTCCTCGCTATAGTGAAGCATTAAATCACAGGCCTGTTTGTTCTCATCCTTCAGCTTTTTATAGCGGGTCAGAATGAGTTTCCGGCTGCGTTTATAATACTTACGCAGAGAAACCGGCATGGACCGCTGCAGCCGTTTGCGTACATTTTCAATCGCCCATGTCACCTGCCGGATGAAATGATATTTATCCACGATGATTGTAGCGTTTGGAAAGAAGGTCTGTGCAAGTTCGGTGTAGGGGCGCCACATATCGCAGACGAAGAACTTTACCTTCAGGCGTTCTTTCCTGGGAATGTTCCGCCAATAATCAGCCAGATGGCTCTGGGTCCGATCCGGGAGAATGTCGAGGATCCGGCGCTTTTTCGGATCAACCAGAATGCACTGATATTTACCGGTAGAAGCATTGCCTTTGAATTCGTCAATGGAAAGCGCTTGTGGAAGCTGGTCAGGCGGAGGATAGCAAATCGTGTCCAGAAGGCGGCAGACCGTCTGGACGGAAACACCGGTAAGCTCTGCGATCTGTTTTAAGGAAAAGGTCTGCCGGAGCAGGGAGACAATGTAAAATGCCAGCCTGCGGGTCCTGCGGTGGTAGCTGGGGAGGAACGAATAGGGCTCCGTGAACCGTTTGCGGCAGTATGGGCAGAGGTAACGGCGTTTGCGAAGGAGCAGGATTACTTGTTTTCCCAGTAAGGGAATGTCCTGGACTTCTTGTAAACGGTAATCATGAATCCGTTTTGTTTTAGCCCCACAGCAGGGACAAGTCTGTTCTACCGGTTGGGACTGGATGAAAATTTTAATGAAAGAGTCTGCCTGAACCACTTTTTTAATAAAAACACCTTCCAAGTTAAGGAAAGCCTTGGTATAATTAGGGTACATCTATAAGGGGTCACCTCCGAAACATTAAACTTTGGTCGGGATAATGCGTTTGGGAGGCTTCTTATAGATGTATTTTATCTAACGAAAGAATGTTGGAAGTGTGCTTTTCAGCACACCCCAACATTCAGTATAGAACCGAATTTTCATTCCTGCCTCCCCTGTATAATTGATGGCGGTGACTTGTGCACGGAGCGTGCAGTTATCGTTGAAGGCGGTGACCTGTGCGCGAAATGTACAGGTTATTGTCGATGCAGGCAAACTGTTCGTGCCGCGTGCAGGTTATCTTCCGTGCTGTATATCACCGGCTCAGTCCTGAAGCAGCCGGTCGATCATTTTATATCCGTCTTTTATCAGTATTCCGGATTTCTTTCCGTTTGCCTCACTGTACAGCAGCCCCTGTCCCGCATTCTTTCTGCTGTCATAGAGCAGATATGGAACCGGATCGGAGACATGGGTACGGCAGCTGATTGGCGTCGGATGATCCGGCATAATTAACAGCCGGTAATCTTCGCCGGAACGATCCATCTCCCCGGCCACAATGCGGATTAATCTCTGGTCCAGATATTCGATCGCTTTTACTTTTCTCTCCACACTGCCCTGGTGTCCCATCTCATCCGGAGCTTCCACATGAATATAGACAAAATCAGCGCCCTCCTCCAACAGAGCTTTCACGCCGGCCTCCGCTTTGCCTTCATAGTTGGTGTTCAGTCCTCCGTTAGCGCCAGGAACCTCGATATTTCTCATGCCGGCTCCTACGGCGATTCCCTTGAGCAGATCCACAGCGGAGATCATGGCTCCCTTCTTCCCTGTCTTGTCATAAAATGAAGATAAAGCCGGTCTTGTTCCTGCGCCCCAGAACCAGAGTGAATTTGCCTTATTTTTCCCCTGTGCCGCTCTCTTTTCATTTAATGGATGATGATTCAGAATGTCAAAGCTCTTTTGCATCATTTCTTTTAGCATTTCATCTTCGGGAAGGTGTTTTCCAATCTTCTGTGTCAGCACATCATGCGGCGGTGTCAACTCTACGACTTTCCCGTTATCCCAGATTAGTAAATGACGGTAGCTGGTGCCGACATAAAAACGATATATCTCGTTTTCAAAGACTTCTTTGACTGCATCGAGCAGAACGGCCGCGTCTTCCGTGGAAATCTCATCGGAACTGTGATCAAGAATCGTCCTCTCCTCATAGGGGACATCCTCCTCCGAGAGTGTTACAATGTTGTAGCGCAGCGCTATGTCGGTTGCTTTCATATCGACGCCGATGCTGAGAGCTTCGAGAGGAACGCCCGTATAATATTTTTCGGATTATAGCCCAGAACTGCGAGATTGGCCGTATCACTGCCAGGTTTCATTCCATCCGGAATTGTGGCTGCAAGTCCTACCTCAGAGAGCGGCGCCAGGCGATCCATTGCCGGAGTATCCGCATATTCGATAGGTGTTTTCCTCCCAGTTCCTCAATTGGCTCATCTGCCATACCGTCGCCAAGCACGATTATGTATTTCATTCCGTCATCCTCCAAATTTTTATTGATTGCCTGTTACTTATTTCTGCCTTATATTCTACACTTTCTTTCTATAAAATGCAACCGTCCGTGTGTGGCGTACAAGCAACAGTAACACCGCAGGTTACTGCCGTGTTAATTTAATAACAGAGCAAGTCCGTCAAAGGAATCAAAACAAGATTCCAGAATGTAAACTCCAGAAGATACCTCCCTTTTTTTAGCTTCTTGCAAAAAATTTGTAGGATATCAGGCTGGCAAGGGATGCGATCAGAGTTCCCAGTCCTCCTAGATTCACGGCCGCCAGAAGTGTCTTATACCGGTCCGTAAAACCTGAAAGCAGAATAGCGGCCGGCACATTGCTGATAATCTGGCTGGCAGCAATACCGGTAACCAGCTCCCGGCCCTGAATTAATTCCATCAGCCGGATGTTAACCGCATCAATCCGTTTCATATTACCGACAAAGATAAAAAAGCAGACAAAGGTTAAAAGAAGAACATAGTCAAGCTCCTTTAAAACCTTCCTGTCTTTTGCCAGCATCCACAAAATCACCGCCGCCAGAACGCTCTGCCAGGCCAGAAAATGCAGAACCACCAGAATATTTAAGAAAAAAAGTCCGAGATATACGGCCAGGCGGCGGATAAACACACCCGCATCCTCCGGCCTTTTTCCCATTCGCACCCTCACTGATAGCGGCTCATTCTTACCAACGGCTAAAAAAGTCCCCAGCAGAAGCATGGAAAAAAACGTATAAGGCAATACCGTCTCCATGAATGCTTTCATAGACAGTCCTGATACAGAGTAGAGATACAGATTCTGTGGATTTCCGATCGGAGTGCCCATGCTTCCCAGATTGGCGGCAATTGTCTCTAAAACAACGAGTTTCAGCAGCTGCTCTTCCTTTTCCACCATCTGGTAAACAAGAATGGTAAACGGCACAAAAGTAATCAGAGCCACGTAGTTTGTAATTAGCATGCTGCAGAAAAGCATAGACTTACCAAGTATAAAGGAGTTTTTAGTCCCGTGGGTGCCGGACAGCAGCCTATGCCCCAGCATGGTAAAGACACCGATTTCCTGCATGCAGGCTACCAGCGCCATCAGACAGAATAACAAAGCAAGGGTTCTGTAATCAATGTATCCCAGATACTCTCTTCCCGGCTTTACGGCCAGGCAGGACAGCGCCGCAAGAGCTGCCGCAGCGCAGAATACGGTCTCATTTTTAATAAATTGTTTCACTGATATTGTATGTTTATTCATAAGAGTCTTCTCACACGGAAAGAGAAGATATCACCGCATCGTAATATCTTCTCTCTTATTTCTGTTATTAACTTTATTGACATGATACCACGCAGTGCGGAGCAATCCGGTATCAACGGGGTCAAAAGACCTTTTGACCCCAACATCATTGACATTGATATTAATTAACGGATCTCTGTCATTCCGCCCATATATGGACGAAGCGGCTCAGGGATTCTGACGGAACCGTCTGCCTGAAGATTATTCTCCAAGGAAAAGCAATCAGCATACGGGGAGGCGCTACCACAGTATTATTTAACGTGTGGGCAAAATATTTGCCGTCCTGGCCGTTTACACGGATCTTCAGTCTTCTGGCCTGGGCGTCGCCAAGATTGGAGCAGCTTCCCACCTCAAAATATTTCTGCTGTCTCGGAGACCATGCCTCCACATCAACTGATTTCACCTTCAGATCTGCCAAATCGCCGGAACAGCATTCAAGCGTTCTTACCGGAACATCTAAAGAACGGAATAAGTCCACAGTATTCTGCCAGAGCTTGTCGAACCACATCTTGCTGTCTTCCGGTTTGCATACAACTATCATCTCCTGCTTTTCGAACTGATGAATTCTGTATACCCCTCTCTCTTCTATGCCGTGAGCGCCTTTTTCCTTCCGGAAACATGGTGAATAGCTGGTAAGAGTCTTTGGAAGCTCCTCCTCCTGTATCACGGTATCAATAAATTTACCAATCATGGAATGCTCGCTTGTACCAATCAGATAGAGATCCTCTCCCTCAATCTTATACATCATGGCATCCATCTCGGCAAAACTCATAACGCCTGTCACTACATTGCTGCGGATCATTAAAGGAGGTACACAGTAAGTGAATCCCCGGTTAATCATGAAATCTCTTGCATAGGAAATCACCGCCGAATGGAGCCTGGCGATATCTCCCATCAAATAATAGAAGCCGTTTCCGGCAACTTTTCTGGCGCTGTCCAGATCAATTCCGTTAAATCGCTCCATGATCTCTGTATGATAAGGGATTTCAAAGTCCGGAATTACGGGTTCGCCGTATTTCTGAACCTCAACATTCTCGCTGTCGTCTTTTCCAATTGGAACACTCGGATCGATGATATTGGGAATCGTCATCATAATTCTTTAAGATCTTATCTCCCAGCTCCTTCTCCTGCTCCTCAAGCGCAGCCAGACGCGCAGACTGCTCGGCAACCTGCTTCTTCATCTCCTCCGCCTCGTCCTTTTTCCCCTGACCCATCAGGGCGCCGATCTGTTTTGCAATTTTATTCTTATTGGCGCGCAGATCATCGGCCTCTTTCTTAGCGGCTCTGTTCTTAGCATCCAGCTCGATCACTTCATCTACAATGCCAAGCTTGCTGTCCTGAAATTTATTCTTTATATTCTGCTTTACGATTTCAGGGTTTTCTCTGACAAACTTTAAATCTAACATCTCTTCCTCCTGTTGTTTCAAGCAATCTCCATCTATTTCCGGGAAGCATTATATTATTTTTTTCCCTGACTGCCATATCTTTGTCGATTATACTACAGTTTTTTCCTAATGAAAAGCCCTATTATTTAGTTGAGAATGGGGGACGCGTCCGGAAGGGACAAGGTCCGGTGTGGTGAAGTTGTGTGTCTGAGTCTTCAGTCCCCGGGGGAGATTGTCGTGAGAGGGGGAATCCAGCCGGAATGAATTCTTACGGGGACCGTTCGCACTCTTTGGAGTTCGCAGCGGTGCTAAGTTCGTAAAGACCTCACTAAGCACCGGCGGACTCCATGTCCCCTCAGAATTGATTCCGCCTCCTTCCCCCAGCCAGGTTGATCGACGGGGACTGAAGACTCAGGCGCAGTTTTTGTCGCTCACACCGGCTCTTGTCCCTTCCGCCACTGATTGTCTCCACCGTCAAGCGGGGATGCCCCCTGTTTGCCACCACTTCTACTGGCAGCATCCTTACTCATTGACAGGCTAAAAATAAACGCAGACAGATACACGTCGTGGCAACGACAAGGTTTTCCACACTTAGAGCGTGAGACAATCAGCCGCCGCAGTCCAGCGGACGGGCGACACACTTGGCGGAGTCTTTCGTCCCGGCGAAAACTGAGCCGTTGGGGCGGAGGGGAAGATAAAATCTGCGGATGCCTTTGAAATCCATCGGTGCTTGACGAGGTATTTTCGAGTCTAGCAGCCGCTATGCATTTCAGGGAGCGAGAGCGTGCTCCGCAGATTTTATCTTCCCCGCAGCCCCAACCCACGACAACCTTCCCCCCGGGACGAAAGACTCATATACACATCTCACCACCCGTCCGCTGGCCGTCCCGGCAGCGTCCTCATGCCTGATTAAAGTTTCATCAGATAAGGCAGACCTCCTCCAGGCACAGCCCTTCAATTTCCGGAACTCCCAGCTCCTCCGAACGTTCAACGCACTTTCTTGTGAAAGCAGCCGCCCTGCGGACCGACTCTTCTAGTGCAACGCCCTTTACGGCGCTGGCGCCGATGACTGCGGCAAAGACATCTCCCGTTCCATGATGGTTCCCCTCTGCGTGGTGCGCTGTCTGAAAAACAGGTTCTTTTCCTCTTTCATGGATGACATTGATGACCAGACTTCCCTTGACAACTCCGGTCAGGACCACGGCCCCAGCCCCCATTAACAGGAGTTTATAAGTCAAATCAGAGAGCTTTCTCTTACTCCATCCCTTTTCCTGATAAGGCGTGTCGGTCAGAATACATGCCTCCGTCAGATTCAGTGATGATATCGGCATACTGAATCAATTCGCGCATACCCTCACAGAGCTGTCTGTCACAGACACTGTAAGTAGTTCCGTTATCCCCCAGCGTGGGATCGACAAGCAGCATGGTGGTATGTTCTTTCTTAAAATGCCGGATAAAGTCTGTGACAATCTCTACCTGACGAACTGAACCGAGAAATCCGGTCATGAGCCCGTCAAAGAAAATTCCAGCCTCTTCCACTCTTCAATGTAAAGGCACCATACGATCCGTATAATCGTCAAAAGCAGGATGGATATCCTGCGTGGTTCGACAGCACTGCCGTGATAAGAGGACAGCACTGTACCTTTAATGCACTGATCACAGGAATAGCCGCTGTCAATGCACAGCGGCCATAACCTGCAATATCATTAATCACAGCAATCTTTTTGGGCTGTAGAGCCGCTGCAGCTCCATCTTTATTGTTCCTCATTTTCAAATCTTCCATGCGTTTTTCATTCTCCATTACTTTTTCCGTCTCCGTGCTTGTACATCAGACCGACGCCGGTTAGTTTACGGTCAGTCATGCGCCTCCACACAGATAAGGACCCCTTTTCTACTTCCATGATACCTTCCTCACCATTCAGCTCATTGCTGATGCAGAGGAAGTTCCAAGGACGATTCTGCGCCGGTTTAAGGGATACTTAAAGCCCTTTAACGTCAGCCCTTCCACCACCTCTGTCAGAGGCATGAAAGAAATATACCTGCCATATATCTCGGATTTCCTGAACACTTTTCCGCTTCCCAGCAGATACAGCCTGTTCTGGGCATCATAGATACTGACATCCATTCCCTGCTTGTAAAACTGATAGAGCAGCTGGATATTGCTTATGGCATGATCCATCCTGCCCCCGAGCGCTCCCAGTAAATCCACACTGTTATAGCCGCATTTGGCAGCGGTTAAAAGAGCCAGTTCCGTGTCCGTCTCATCTTTTTCCGGTTTGTGGATCTCAAAGCCACGGACGGATTATCCTTATATTCTCTTAAAACCAGAGGATCCACCGAGTCCAAATCGCCTACCACTTCATCCGGAACAATGTGCAGATGACTCAGTATCTCCAGGCCGGCGTCAACCGCGACAATCCAGTCGTATCTCCGGTTTTGCAAAAAATCTTTAACAAAGGAAATATCAATAGAACCTCCCGTAACAACCAAACACTTTTTCATACGCTATTCACTTCTCTTTATGATTATTTGTTTTATTCCTGTAACAGCTCAGGCATCTGGCCTGTTACTGAACTGCTGCATATTCTTCAAAAATATCCAGGAAAGTCTTCACATTCTCAGTCGGATTTCCTTTAAACACAGCGGAACCCGCTACAATCACATCGGCTCCGGCTTCAATTACATCCCTTACATTGGCAGGTGAAATTCCTCCGTCCACCTGGATACGGGTGGCAAGTCCCTTTTCATTGCACAAATTCCGAAGTTCCCTGATCTTGCCGAGTGTATAGGGAATAAACTTCTGTCCGCCAAATCCGGGATTGACGGACATGATGAGAACCATATCCACCTGATCGAGAATACAGGACAGTGTCGACACGGGTGTTGCCGGATTTAAGGCTACACCTGTCATGAGTCCGGCCTCTTTAATCTGGTTAATTGTCCTGTCAAGATGGGTACATGCCTCCTGATGCACACAAATCAGATCGGCGCCTGCCTTTTTCATATCGTCTACATACCGTCCCGGTTCCTCCACCATCATATGGACATCAAAGGTTTTATTGGTACAGCTTCTCAGACTCTCAATCAAAGGCATGCCGAATGAAATACTGGGGACAAAAGTTCCGTCCATTATATCCAGATGGATATAGGGCGCTCCGGCTCTGTCCACCTCCTGTACCTGCTCGCCGAGCCGTTTAAAATCTGCTCCCAGAATGGAAGGCGCTAAAATAATCATAATCAGTATCTCCTCTTGTCTTTTAATTCCTGGTATAAAAGAAGGTAATTATCATAGCGGCTCCTGCTGATTTTACCATCCGCAACTGCCGTCTTGACTCCGCATACCTTCTCACCCACGTGGATACAGCCTAAAAACCGGCATTCCTCCTCATATTCAGAAAATTCCGGAAAATAGTCCTTTAATTCATTTGGCTCCAAATCCTCGATATACATGGAACTGAAGCCGGGCGTATCCATCATATAGGTTCCGTTCTCCACAAAGAAAAGCTCCGAATGTCTCGTAGTATGCTTTCCTCTTTTAATCTTTTCACTGACAACACCGGTTTCCATCCTGGCCTCCGGCTGCAGAAAGTTGGTGATTGACGACTTGCCGACACCGGAAGGACCTGCCAGAACCGTGGTTTTTCCGGCAATCAGCTCATGCAGCTTTTCAAGGCCGGCGGCTTCATAGGTGCTGATAAAATGGAGTGTATAACCGGCCGGTCCGTAAATGGCCCTCAGCTCTTCGATCTCTTTCCGCCGGATAAATCGATTTTATTAAAACAGATAATAACCGGTATCTCCTGCCTCTCCATCATGACCAGGAAGCGGTCAAGAAGATTCAGGTTCGGCGCGGTTCCGTGACGGCAAACACCACGACAGCCTGATCCACATTGGAAACCGCAGGCCGGATCAGCTTGTTTTTCCGCGGCAGGATTGCGTCGATATTTCCGGTTCCCTCTTTTTCGTCCAGAACCATAAACTCCACGTCATCTCCCACCAGCGGTTTAATATTCCTGTTTCTGAAAACACCCTTTGCCTTACATTCATAGATTTTACTGCGGCCGTCATGGACATAATAAAACCCGGCAATGCCTTTGATAATCTTACCTTTCATCGGTCTTGTTCATCCTTATTCATCTACCTCCAGATATTCCAGCGGATAGGATTTGAGTACCTTGTTATTCGTCAGATCCTGTACCTGCAGTTCTCCGGTTAAAACGCCCTCCGCTCCCGGTATTGTATAGCGGATCGGTATTGTGATGTTTCCGCCCATCTTTCTCGGCTCCAGAAGCACCTTCTCCACCTGCTTACCGTTTACCTGCTGGATTGCCACAATCCGGACCGTGATCTCAATATCTCCGGAACTGGGGCCGAACATATCTTTAAGCGGGAAATCGTCATTGATTACGGCGACATACTGTTTTCCTTTGCCCGTGCTGACCGTATATCCTACGGCCGTACCCTGCGGCGTATCCGTAAGGGCCGCAATGTCCTGACTGATGATCATGCCTTTGGCGACATCCTCGCTTTTTCTTCCTTGCGCTCGCCAAGCGTCAGTCCCAGGGCTTCAAGAGCCGTCCCGGCGTCCTCCTCGGACATTCCGGTAATGTCTATCATGGGAACCATTGGAACCGCCGGACCGGAGCTTACGAAAACTTTTACGCTGGAGCCCGGTTCCGCTTTCTCCGGTTCAAAACGCAGAACCCTGCCTTTTTCTGTCTCTTCGCTTGTTTCTTCCTGCAATTCAACCTTCAGGTTATGTGACTCCAGAACCAGTTTCGCCTCATCGCCTGTCATCGTATTCAATTCCAGCTTCGTCAAGTCCACCTTGCCGCTGCCTTCCCCAACCGTGACGGTGATTTCCGACTGTTTTGAGACGATTGTCCCCGAAGTGACACTCTGTTTGATAACGTATCCCTCTCTTCATCAGCCGATTTGGCATATTCATACCGTATTTTCAGCGAGGCATCGCTCAATGCCTGCTCCGCCTGCTCAACATTCAGGCCGACAAGAGGCGGCACCTTACATTCCGTACTTTTTAATGTCTCTTCCGACTGGGCAGAGGCCTCCGTAGTCTTTTCAATAGTGTTTCCGGATCCAAGGTTGAAAATTCCTCCCAGCCTTGCAAAGATTACGAGTACCACCGCAACGATAATAACAGCCGCGACAATCCCAATCGTTGTTAAAAGTTTCTCTATCTGTGGATTTACATCATCGTGCTGTTCTTTTTTCTTTTTGCCCGACGGCGGCTTTGCCATTTTCGGTTCTCTTTTTACAACAGGAACATCAATTCCGCCATTCCAGTTCTGGTCAAGAGGTCCTGTTCTGCGCTGCGTATCTCGAACGAATTCAACTTCCCCTCTGTCCCGGATCACGGTAGGGGAATACTCATCCAGCTCCGGTTCCTTCTTCAGATATTCATCTTCCGGATCTACCAGTGCATGGCGGAGATCGGCGATAAGCTCATATGCGTCGCGGTATCGTCTGTCCGGCTTCTTTGCCGTAGCTTTCAGGATAATCCTCTCAAGGCTAGGCGTAACGTCATGATTTAAATGGCTGGGCGGAAGAACCGGCTCTTCCAGATGGGCCAGTGCAATTGTCACCGTATTTTCCCCGTCAAAGGGAACCTGCCCGGTCACCATCTCGTACATCGTGATTCCGAGGGAATACAGGTCGCTTCGGGCGTCGCTGTATCCTCCTTTGGCCTGTTCCGGGGAAATATAATGAACGGAACCAACGGCATTCGAACCGATCGTCTGGGAAGACACCGCCCTCGCTATACCGAAATCGGCAACCTTCACCTTCCCGTCACGGGAAATAATCATGTTCTGCGGTTTAATGTCGCGATGGACGATATGCTGATCATGAGCGGCCGCAATTCCCTGGGCCACCTGAATTGCAATGCCTATTGTCTCCTTTACCCCGAGATGCCCTTTTTCAGAATATAGCTTTTAAAGTGATTCCCTCTATCAGCTCCATTACGATGTAGTGAAGATCACCTTCATCCACAACGTCATAGACGCTGACAATATTCGGATGGGAAAGGCCGGCGGCCGCCTGCGCCTCCATCTTAAATTTACTGACAAATTGGAATCCTGGCTGAATTCCTCCTTTAATACTTTTATTGCGACCAGTCGGTTCAATTTGTGGCATTTGGCCTGATAAACCTCCGACATGCCGCCTGTACCGATGAGAGCAAAGTATCTCGTATCGGTCCTGTAAATAACTTCCGGCTGCGCATCATAATGGACTCACCTCGCTTATCTGGGGATCCACAAGGATCACGGCTATGTTATCCCTGCCCCGTTCTGATTCGCTAAGGCTACCAAAGCCTTCGCTTTCATCTGAAGTGAACCCGGCAGAAGCACGAGACGGAACATTGCGGAGTTGTCAACCATATTGGAGAGGCCGTCGGAACACAGCAAAATGTAGTCTCCGCTTTTCAAAGGTACTTCAAAAAAGTCAACATCCACTTTTCGTCCTATGCCGACAGCTCTTGTGATGATATTTTTCTTCTCCCTGTATTCACTGCTGTCACGGTCCATCTGCCCCATGGAGACCATCTCTTCCACAAATGAGTGGTCCTTTGTAATCTGGCTGATTCCCTCCCTCTCGATAAGATAGAGCCTGCTGTCACCGACGTTGGCGACATAGAGTATGGAATCCTCGATCGTAGCGGCAACCAGCGTGGTACCCATTCCTGCCAGTTCTGCATTTGTAAGCGACTGTTCATACAATTCCCGGTTGATTTTTGCAATTCCGTTATTAATGGCCGATACCGCACCGGTGTCGTCACATTCCTTTATGTAGGATACAAGGTGTTCCACCAGATAACGGGACGCAAAGTCTCCCGCCCTGTGGCCTCCCATACCGTCTGCAACAATAAACAGGTTTGAAAGAGGCCCTACAGGTTCTGTGCTGGCAAACTGGTAATCCTGGTTCATTTGCCGGACACGGCCGACATCTGTCAAGGCATATGCTTTCATTCTCCCTCTTTCCTTTCCTTGTCGATAAAACTTTTTCTGAGCTGTCCGCAGGCGCCGTCTATATCCCTGCCCATCTCTCTTCTGACAGTAACATTTATACCGCTTTTTTCAAGCTGGTTTTTAAACGCCTCTATGGCCTGGCGGCCGGACTGGACGTATTCTCTCTCTTTTATCGGATTGACCGGTATCAGATTGACATGGCCGTGCCGGTCTTTAATCAGACGGACCAAAGCCTTAGCTTCATCCAGGTTATCGTTGACTCCCTGAACCAGGCTGTATTCAAATGTCAGTCTGCGCCCCGTCTTCTCAAAATAATAACGGCAGGCATCCATCACTTCATTTAAGCCGTACCGTTTGGCGACCGGCATCAGCGTTCTCCTCACTTCGTCATTCGGTGCATGGAGGGAAAGAGCCAGCGTAATCTGCAATTCTTCCTCCGCCAGCTTCCGGATTCCCGGCACAATGCCGCAGGTGGAGACAGTGACATTTCTCTGGCTGATGTTAAGTCCGCCTTCGCCTGTGAGCAGCCGGATAAAACGGATAAGATTATCATAATTGTCCAGCGGTTCGCCGGAACCCATTACAACCACATTTGAAACACGTTCTCCCGTGTCTCTCTGTATCCGGTAAATCTGATCGAGCATCTCCGACGGAGTCAGGTTTCTCTCCAGGCCGTCAAGGGTGGAGGCGCAGAAACGGCAGCCCATCCGGCAGCCGACCTGAGAGGAAATGCAGACCGAATTGCCATGCTTATATTTCATCAGAACACTTTCTATCACATTTCCGTCTTCCAGTTCAAACAGGTATTTTCTTGTATCATCAATTTGTGAAATTCTTACGCATACCGGCTTAAGCGCCGTGAATGTACAGTTCTCTGCCAGCTTCCCGCGCAGATCCTTTGAAAGATTTGTCATTTCGTCAAACGAAGCAGACAGTTTTTCATGCATCCACCGGTAGAGCTGTCCGGCCCGGAACGGTTTTTCTCCCATTCCCTTTAATAAATCCTGAAGCTCTTCGTGCGTCAGCGATTTGATATCAGTTTTGTTCATAACACTCCTTAGCCGCACTTTTTCATCACGGCAATAAAAAATCCGTCGCAGGGATGGATTCCCGGAAGGAACTGGATATATCCAGACTCCATAGACGGCTCCGAAAGTTTTCTCCGAGACGCCCTTTTAGATTCACCGGCTCGAAAGGAAAATGTTCCAGGAACCAGCGCATATTATCTTCATTTTCTTCTCTGTTGACGGTGCAGGTGCTGTAAACCAGCGTCCCGCCCGGCTTGACGTACCGCTGCACTACGGAGAGTATCTCCCTCTGAAGGCAGGCCAGATCATGCAGTTTCTCGGGCGTCATATTGTATTTTATATCCGGCTTCCGGCCGATTATGCCAAGGCCGGAGCAGGGGAGATCGGCAATTACCACATCGGCGGCCTCCTCCGAATCAGGATCAAAGGGGGCGTCGCATACGGCGGCCCTTAAATTTGTCAGACCGCTCCTGCCGATATTCTCTTCAATCAGCGATACCTTTGCCTCGCTGATATCGCGTATCTCCACCATGCCGGTGCCTCCCAGGATATCGGCCGCATGAAGTCCCTTGCCGCCGGGAGCGCCGCAGACATCGATTACGTAATCTCCGTCTTTGATCCCCGCCGCATCGCCGGCCAGGGAAGAACTCAAATCCTGTATCTGGAGCCAGCCCTCCCGGAATGCCTCAAGTCCCTCCAGATAATCGACTCCCTCCAGACAGATTACGTCATCGGCATAACGGCTGTCCTTTGCGGTAACGCCCTGAGCGCCCAGAGAATCGAGGATCTGCTGTTTTTCCGCCCGGTTCAGGCATAATCTTGCCATCAGGGGGCGGTCCTTTAAAAAGCTCTCCATCATCCGCCGGAACGTTTCCTCACCGTATGTTGATTTCCACATGGAGGCCAGCCATTCCGGCATGGAATAGCGGATAGAATCATCCGGAAACACCAGATTGTCTTTTCCCCTGGAAATGCTTCGAAGGACTCCGTTGACAAAGCCCTTGAGACCGGAAAAACCGCGTTTTCAGCCAGTTTCACCGCTTCATTACAGGCGGCTGAATCCGGAACCCGGTCCATATGGCAGATCTGATAGGCGGACATCCGGAGAATGGTGCGGATCACCGGTTTCATTTTATTTACTTTTACTTTCGAATATGAATTTAATATATAATCGAGCTGAATCCGGTACTCTACCGTCCCGTCCACCACACGCTTGATGAAGGAGCGGTCCTGTTTTTCCAGGTATTGGTATTTTGTAAGCGCCTGTGACAGGATCACATGGCTGTATTTGCCTTTTTCCAGTACTTCCAGCAGAATATCCAGGATGATCTCCCGCAGCGCCGGTTCTTTAACGGTCATCTCTTCTTCCTCCAAACAGAATCAGGAGCCGCAGAAGCTGTAAAATAGAGCCGGCTGCCGCAGCCACATAGGTGAGGGCCGCCGCTCCCAGGACATTCTTCGTATATCCCACTTCCTCTCCGGACAGGATTCCCGTCTCGTCGAGAAGCCGTACGGCGCGTGAGGAGGCGTTAAACTCCACCGGCAGTGTCACAAGCTGGAAAATTACGCACAGCGTGAACAGCAGTATTCCAATCTGTACCAGCGGAGAGCCCAGGCCTCCGAATAATACGCCCAGAAGAATCATGGGCCAGGAAAGCTGGGTTCCGATATTTACTACCGGCACAATAGCGCCGCGGATTTTTAAAGGTGCGTATTCCGTGTTGTCCTGAATGGCATGGCCGCACTCATGAGCCGCCACACCGATTGCCGCTACCGACGGCGAATCGTAGACAGATTCGGAAAGATTTAATGTCTTATTCCTCGGGTCGTAATGATCGGTCAGATTTCCCGCCACCTTACGGACCTGTACATCGTAAATCCCCTGGGAATTCAGGAGCCGTTTAGCCGCTTCGGCGCCGGTCATCCCCGTCATGCTTCTGACGCGGGAATACTTGGCGAAGGTGCTCTGGACTTTGGCCGACGCCGCCATCGAAGAACAACTCCAATTAAAACAAGTATCATTGTAGGATCAAAAAAACGATAGTATCCCATTCCATATCCGGGCATAATAAAACTCCTTTCGAAAATCCAAAATAGTCAGGCATTTCATCAAACTGTTACATTCTTATCCCAGAATAATCCCCTCTTTAACCGGATATCCGCGCAGAAAAGCACACGTATCCATCCTCTTTTTTCCTTCCAGCTGCAGCTGGCGTATTCTGAGGCAGCCCTTTCCCGTTTTGACGAGAAAGCTGTCTTTTTCCACTTTGACAATCCTGCCATACTCATCCTGTCCGTCACTGCACTCATCCGTCACCTCCGCCTCCCACAGCTTCAGTGTCCTGCCCTCAAAGGCAGTATAGGCGCTGGGCCACGGATTCAGGCCGCGTATCAGCCGCTCGATGGCCTCCGCGTCCCTGCTCCAGTCTATTTTTCCTAGAGCCTTGTCAAGCATTCCGGCGTAGCATGCGCCTTCCTCCGGCTGTTTTGTCCTGACAAGCGTGCCTTTCTCCGCCTTTTCAAGGGTGGAGAGAATTAATTCGCCCCCGGCCAGGCTGAGCCGGTCGAACAGGCTTCCGCCGGTCTCCTTCGCATCCAGTTCCACCACAATTTTCTCCAGCATATCTCCGGTATCCAGGCCGGCATCCATCATCATCGTGGTAACGCCGGTTTCCCGATCCCCGTTGATCACGGCCCACTGAATCGGTGCGGAACCTCGGTACCTCGGGAGCAGGGAGGCATGGACATTGATACAGCCGTATCTCGGAAGCTCCAGAATCCGCTGCGGAAGTATCTGGCCGAATGCCGTCACGACGACTGCATCCGGGGAAAGCGCTTTCAGCACCTGGAAAAATTCATCATCCTGCTTCACCCTGGCCGGCTGGTAAACGGGAATACCGTATTCCATTGCCTTCTCCTTGACGGGAGTCATAAGCACCGCTTTGCCCCTGCCCTTTGGTTTATCCGGCTGGGTTACGACGGCGGCCACCTGATGGCCTCCTCTTATCAGCGCCTCCAGAGTGGGAACTGCGAAATCAGGTGTTCCCATAAATACAATCTTCATCTTATTCCTCTACCTCTTCCATCATCACATCTTCCAGTTTGCCCTCCACGAGGCTCACATAGAGCTGGCCCTTCAGGTGGTCGCATTCATGACAGATTGCCCTTGCAAGCAGTCCTTCGCCCTCCAGCTCAAACTCTTCCATCTTTTCGTTCAGGGCCTTTACTTTTACTTTCTCCGGCCGTGTAACGACACCGGTCTTCCCGGCACGCTCAGACATCCCTCAGACCCGGTCTGGCTCCCCTCCGTCTCCACAATCTCGGGGTTGATCAGCACATACTGGTTGCCGTCATCCACATCGATTACGACAATCTGCTTTCTGATTCCCACCTGGGGTGCGGCTAGGCCGACGCCGTTATTCTCATACATTGTCTCAAACATATCTTCTATCAATTCGGCGGTATGTTCCGTCATTTCCTTTACCGGTTTACATTCCTTCGTGAGGACTTCATCGCCCATTGTTCTGATTGATCTGATTGCCATTTTTCTTTTCCTCCATATGTCAGCTTATGAAATATCAAATTGCAGGCCAGCGATTTAAATCCATCATCCCCGGCTGCCAGCAACTCGATATTTCTCCTGATTTTATCAAGTATATCACAATTTTTACTCTTTATATATAAAATTTTTCTGTAATTATCATTAACTTTGTAGACCGGGGCCCTGACTGGGCCGATCATCTGTATCTCATTTTCTTCATATCCCATCTTCCTCACTGTCGAAAGCGCAAGGTCAGAACAGCGCTCCACCGTCTTTTCATTATTTCCGGCAAACAGAACCGCCTCCATGTAACAGGCCGGGGGATAGTTCATCATTTTCCGGTAAAGCATTTCCCTGCGGTAAAATTCTTCATAGTTCTGTTCTGCCGCCGTAACGATGGCATAGTGTTCCGGCTTGTATGTCTGAATCACCACATTGCCGGACAGGCTTCCCCGGCCGGCTCTCCCTGCGGCCTGGGTAAGAAGCTGAAACGTCCGCTCGCGCACCGGTAATCCGGGGTGTTCAGGGACAAGTCGGCGGCCATAATGCCAACCAGCGTCACGTTCCCAAAATCATGGCCCTTTACGATCATCTGCGTCCCAATCAGAATATCCGCCTCATGGGCTGAAAAAGCCGCCAGAATCTCTTCATGGCCGCCCTTTCTGGCCGTTGTATCGGCATCCATGCGCAGGATCCTGGCCTGGGAAACGCCTTTCCGTCAGTTCCTCCAGCTTCTGCGTCCCTGCGCCGAAACCGGCAATATAAGGGGACCCGCAGGAGGGACAGAGCTTCATAAGCGGAACCGAATAGCCGCAGTAATGACATACGAGACGGCTGGTTCCGTGAAGCGTCAGGGAAACGTCACAGTGGGGACATTTCACCGCCCCGCAGGAGCGGCAGGAAATAAAATTGGAATACCCTTCTGTTGATGAAGAGCATAATCTGTTCCTTTTCTGAGCCTGTCCTCAATCAGCTCCTTAAGCCGTCTGCTGAACATGCTTTGTTGCCTTCCTGCATCTCTTTCCTTAAGTCCACCACGTCCACGCTGGAAGCGCGCCGCTTGCCGCCCTGTTCTTCAGGGAAAGCGCTTATATTCTCCTGCCATGGCTTTGGTATACGCCTCCATGGAGGGAGTCGCGGAGCCCAGCACAAGCGCCGCGCGGCATAGCCTGGCTCTCTCTGCGGCCACATCCCTGGCATGATACCGGGGCATGGTTTCACTTTATAGGCTCCCTCATGCTCCTCATCAATTATAATAAGCCCCAGATCCTGAAACGGCGTAAACAGTGCGGAACGCGGCCCTATCATAACGGATACTTCACCCTTTGCCGCCCGTTCCCACTGATCATACCGTTCCCCGGCCGACAGCCTGGAATTGATAATCGCAATCTGATCGCCAAACCGCTTATAAAAGCGCATCACGGTCTGGTAGGTCAGGGCAATCTCCGGAATCAGAAGGATAACCTGCTGTCCCCGTTTCAATACATATTCCATCAACTCCATATATACTTCCGTTTTTCCGCTGCCGGTAATCCCGTGAAGAAGATAGGTGTCCCGGTGACCTTCTCCATAATCCCGGATGAACCGGTCCGCCGCCGTTTTCTGTTCTTCATTCAGGATAGCGGCATGGCCGGTATGGGAAAGCTCTTTAAACGGCGTTCTGTAAATTTCTCTGGTCAGGATTTCAATCTGGCCTTTGTCTATCAACGGTTTTAAGGTCGACGGTGTGATTTGAAGCTGCGACTCGGCCATCTCCGAAGGAATCACGGACGTCTCTCTAAATGCATTTAAAAGGCGCAGCCTGGCTTTATGATTTTTCTTTTCCGCTTCCCGTATCGCAATATCAAGCTCCTCACTGTCCAGCAGGCAGCGGATGCTCTTTTTTTCTTTGGGTTTCATCTTCTGCTTTACCGGGAGGACTGTTTTCAGGGACTGGTTCATTGTGGCGCCGTAGGTTTCACGCATCCACCATGCAAGCTGAATTAGCTGGGACTGGACCGATATGCTCCCGGTCACAACCCCAGCTATCTCTTTGATCCGCTCCGTATCAAATTCAGGCGTATTGCTTAAACCTACCACATAGCCCTTTCTCGTCACATTGCCTTTTCCAAAAGGCACACGGACGCACACTCCGACATAAATTTCGGCTTCCAGCCCTTTTGGTATCCCATACTGGAACGCACGGTCGACCTTCTCGTGGGATATATCAATGATTACATCGGCATAGGCGTAGCTCGTCATTATCGTCTGTCTCCTCTTTAACGCTGAAAAGCCCTTCTCTCATATAAAGCGTGCGGCCGTTTCTCCCAGCTTCATGCTGTTCGAACCCTTAAAAGCACTGCGTCACCTTCCAGCAGCTTCTCAAGATATTCCGTCATCTCTTCCTTCTGCTCTTCCTCAAACACGGTTGTCTTTACTTTCCCTTCCACGCCTCTGGCAATTTCCTTTGCCAGCGCTCCGTAAGTTATGACTTCCTCTACCGGCTGTTCTCCCAGGAAAGCTCCTATTTCATAATGGAATAACGGAGCATCTTCTCCCAGCTCTTTCATATCGGCCAGAACGGCTATTCTTCTCTTCCTGTCCGTCAGAGATGCCAGGACACGGATTCCCGCCTTCATGGAGTCAGGGCTGGCATTATATGTGTCGTCTATAATCGTTATGTTTCCCTTTTCATAAATCTGCTGGCGGTTTTTAAAACCATCAAAGGTTTTAAGCGCTTCTGCGGCATCGGCCAGCGGCACATGATAATGATCGGCTACTGCCAGGGCGGCCAGCGCATTGAGAATATTGTGTTCCCCCATCACTTCAAGGACGACCGGCACCACCGCAGCGCCGTGTACCATATCGAATGCCGGACGGCCTCCGTTATATGTGATATTGACGGCCCGGTAGCTGCAATTCGCACCAAGTCCGTAAAAAGAAGTCTCACAGCCGTCCTTTGCCCGGACATCCCGCCTCATTATCTCCATTCAGAAAAAGGGTTCCGCCCTTCTTCATTCCATCCTGAATACGGAGTTTCTCCTTCAGGATATTCTCACGGGAGCCAAGATTTTCGATATGCGTAACCCCGATATTGGTGATTACGGCCGTGTCCACGCGGGCAATGTCTGCAATTACCTCCATCTCCCCCGGTTCACTCATCCCCAGCTCCAGAACTCCGATCTCATCTGCCTCCGAAATATCGGAAATTGTAATCGGAACTCCCACCTGGCTGTTGTGATTGGCAGGTGTCTTGAAGGTTCTGTATCCGGCTGAAAGGGCGGCGGCTATCATCTCCCTCGTCGTCGTCTTGCCCACGCTTCCGGTGATTCCGACCAGGGGCAGGGAAAGGCGGCTTCTGATATAGCGGCCAATGTCCTGAAGGGCCTTTTTTGTATCCTCCACCCGTATTAGGGCGCCTGTTATGCCCTCAGGACATGTGTCATGCTCCGAGGTCAGAGACGCGGCCGCGCCGTTTTCGAACGCCTGGCTTAAAACGGTGGGCATCCGCTTTTCCCCGATAAGAGGGACAAACAAATCGTCCCCCTTCATAGTCCTCGAATCAATGCTGATATGTCTTAAGGATGTTTCCATATCGCCGCAAAGGAGACGGCCGTTTACCGCCTCCACGATGTCTCTTATTCTAATATTTTCCATTTTCTGTTACTCCAGACATTATTTTTGGCATTTCTGCCTGTTATATATTATAATCGTACTTTGCCACACTTACATCCCAAGCTTTTGCACTGCTTCCTGCACCACGGTTCTGTCCAGGAACGGATGTCTGACACCTTCGATTTCCTGATAATCCTCATGGCCTTTACCGATTATCGCAATGATATCCCCATCCTGCGCATGTGACAGGCTGTATTCAATTGCCTCGCGCCGATCGGGAATCTCTATGAATTTTCCCTCTGTCCTTGAAAGACCGGTCTTAATATCGGCCAGAATATCGGATGTCTTCTCAAAACGGGAATTGTCGGCCGTAATAATAGAGAGATCCGCAAGCTTTCCTCCAATCTCTCCCATCGAATAACGTCTGTCCCTGGCCCGGTTCCCGCCGCAGCCAAAGACAACCACAAGCCGTTTAGGCTTATAGTCGCGAAGCGTCATCAAAAGACTTTCCATGCTGACTGCGTTATGGGCATAATCGACAATCACGGTGCATTTTGCCGATTTATAGACAATTTCCATACGGCCGTCCACCTGCATATGCTCCAGAGCATGGGCCACCCGCTCTTTAGAAAGTCCCAGGCAGCTGCATACCCCGGCAGCCGCCATTGCATTATATACGTTAAAGAGCCCCGGGACATTCACTCTCAGCCTGCTCTCATAATCCCCCTCCATCTTAAAGTCCAGTCCGACAAAGTCATGTTCCCTTATGTATTTAACGTCTGCGGCCCTGAAATCCGCACTGTGTTCCATTGAAAATGTCTTTATTTCCGCTTTGGCACCTTCGATGATTTCCCTGAAATGTCCGTCATCCCTGTTTACAAGGCAGACACGGCTGTTCTGCAGCAGCAGTTTTTTATAGTACAGATATTCCTCAAAGCTGGCATGCTCATTTGGACCGATATGATCGTTGGAAATATTAAGGAAGATGGAGTAATCGAAAAAGATTCCGTCCACCCGGTGCATCAGATAGCTCTGGGAGGATACCTCCATCACCATATACCGGCAGCCCTGTTCCACCATCTTTGCGAAATATTCCTGCAGTATATAGGATTCAGGAGTCGTATTCATGGTAGGAAAATGGTCGCTTCCAATAATCGCCCCATTTGTGCCGATCAATCCTGTTTTCTCACCTGCCGCTTCCAGGATCGCCTTTATCATATAGGTTGTCGTCGTTTTCCCCTTTGTTCCGGTTACGCCGATCGTCGTCATTTTTCTGGCAGGATAACCAAAGCGGGCAGCCGAAAGCAGGGACAGGGCATTTCTGCCGTTCCCGACCCTGAGTACTGTAATTTCTTCGGGGACTGTGACCGCTTCCTCCGTTACAAGCACTTTTGCGCCTTTCTGAATTACATCCGGGATGAATTTGTGGGAATCCACATTGGCGCCCCGCATGCAGACAAATACGGAACCGGCAGCCGCTTTTCTGGAATCGTAGACGACGTCATCCACCTCCTCGTCCAGATTCCCCTGCAGGAGCTCATATTCCATTTCCTTAAGCCATTCTCTCAGTTTCATTCATAATTCCTCCTGATCCTATCATACGCATTCCGGAATTAAATCGTGTTTCCGTCCTCTGCTTATTCGCTGTAATTTTTTAATGCTTATTCGTTCATCATATTTTCAAACTGTTCCATCGTCATGAGGACTTTTCTGGGCTTGGTCCCCTCCTCTTCGCCGACAACACCGGCCTCCGCCAATTGATCCATAATTCTTGCCGCCCTGTTGAAACCGATTTTAAACATTCTCTGGAGCATACCGATGGATGCCTTTTCTTTTTACAATAATAAACCGGCCGGCCTGGACAAAATACGCGTCCGGTCACTTCCGCCGGACGGTCCTTCCGCGAAGGACGCGGTGCTGATTTTAGATTCCACTTCAGGATTATAATCAGCCGTCATTCCCTGCTCCGTCAGGAATTCCACCACGCGTGACACCTCTTGATCCGACACAAAAGCTCCCTGAACCCTCTGCGGTTTTTGGTAACCGGACGGGTAAAACAGCATATCGCCCTTGCCCAGCAGCTTTTCGGCTCCGTTCATATCGATAATGGTCCTCGAATCCACGCCCGAGGATACGGAGAATGCAATTCTCGAAGGGATATTTGCCTTGATAAGGCCGGTAATAACATTTACCGACGGACGCTGCGTCGCGATTACAAGATGGATCCCGGCAGCACGGGCCAGCTGGGCCAGACGGCAGATGGAATCCTCCACCTCACCGGGAGCCACCATCATCAGATCCGCAAGCTCATCCACAATAATGATAATCTGAGGCAGCTTTTCCGGTTTATTGTCGTCGTCAATATCCTTAATCGACTCAATCTTCGCATTGTAGCCTTTAAGATCCCTGACATTATATTTGGCAAATTTATTATACCGGTCGGTCATCTCAGCCACCGCCCAGTTCAGCGCTCCCGACGCCTTTTTCGGATCGGTTACGACCGGGATAAGAAGGTGGGGAATTCCATTGTAAACGCTAAGCTCCACAACCTTCGGATCGATCATAATCAGTTTCACCTCATCCGGTTTTGCCTTGTATATCACGCTCATAATCAAAGTATTGATACATACGGACTTACCGGATCCAGTAGCGCCTGCGATCAGAAGATGAGGCATCTTTGCGATATCCGTAACAACCACCTGACCGCCGATGTCCTTGCCGACGGCAAAGGCCATATGCGAACCGTGGCGCTTGAAATCCTCAGACTCTAAAAGCTCCCGCAGAAGCACCACATTATTCTCTTTGTTCGGCACTTCAATCCCCACGGCGGCCTTGCCCGGGATCGGCGCTTCAATACGGATATCGGCAGCCGCCAGATTCAGCTTGATGTCATCGGAAAGCGCGACAATCTTACTTACCTTAACCCCTTGTTCCGGGTGCAGCTCATAACGGGTCACCGACGGCCCGCAGCTGATATTCGTAACCGTAACGCCCACACCGAAATTCTGCAGTGTCTGCTGCGCTTGATGGCGGTCTCTTTATATTCTTTTTCCGAGAAGCCTCCGCTGTTTTTCGCGCCTTTCTTTAACAGATTCAACGGCGGTACTATGTATTCTTTCTTAACAACCTTGGCGGCCTCTGCCCGCTTCTCTATCTGTTCATTGAGGGATAATTCATCCTCCGGCTGAGATTTCTTCTCTACTCTCTTTTTCTCTATGGTTTTGCGCACCATCTCCGTATCCGTCTCAATAATTTTGCCGGATGCGGTCACAACAGTCTTAGGCTCTTCCGGGATATAGAAGCCGTCATAATTGAGCCCCTCTTCCTGCTCCGAATCACTGCCGTTAACGGATAAATCTTCTTCCCGGTAATACGCTTTGGCGCTGCCGTACGGCTCCGTACCCTCACAATCTTCATAGAAGCGTTCCACCTGCTCCGAATCGTCGAAATGCCCGGCTTCCGGATAAGGTTCCCCGAATGGCTCCGGGCGGACTTCCGAATCATAGACGTCCCGGGCATCCGTGTTCTCCCATGGGACCTCCGTTTCACCATAATCTTCTGCGGGTACCGCGGTAAATCCGGGATGCCTTCCGCCTATCTCCCGTTCCTCCCCGGAAAATTCCTCGAAGGTTCTCGTATCCCGTCTGACGTAAATATTCTTCAGGATATCATCCGTATCCTCCTGCGGACTGCCTTTCCTGCTCTTTCGCCTTTTACCGGTTTCATCAGAGGCGCTTTTGCCTCAGCCTGTCCTGTCTCCTCTGCCTCTTCCATGTCCGCCTCGGGATCATACTGAGGCAGGGCAATACTCCCGCGGAATATATCGGCAGGATTCTGGGGACGTCCGGCGGACGCTTCCCTGTCTTTCCCATCTGTCTTAAACTGCCTGTCGTCTTCCTGGAATTCCTGTCCTGCATCCTCCGCCAGGACGGTTCCTTCCGGTATTCCGGCGGCAAATTCTCTCATTAACGGAACGTCATTTAAATTAGTAGCGTCAAGATCCACGCCCCGCACACGCTGTTCCTCCCTCATGCGCCTTCGCTCTTCCCTGCGCTCCTCGTGGATTTCGCGTCTCCTGTTCATATCCTCCCTGGCATATTCATAGGCACGTCCGCTGCCTTTCTTTACCAGACTGACAAGCGACTTCTCCGTGATGCATACGGCGCCCAGAACCAGGGCCACGATAAGAACGAGATAAGTTCCAACCGAACCAAGGGCGGAGCTTAAGATCATGACAAGCGCACCGCCGGCAAAACCGCCTCCGTCACCGCCGGCTCCCGACTGGACGTAGTACTGGCTTAATTTCCAGCCCTCCTTCATTCCGCCGCCAAACATCATCTGATCAAGGCCGCACAGTGCGAGAAGCACCACAGCCACAGCCCCCATTTTTAAAATGCCCTGTAATTTCCTCTGTTGGACATATAAAAACAGGTTCCCAAAAAAAGAAGTACCGGAGCCGCATATCCCATACTTCCAAATATCCCAAGCATCACCTTCCGGCAAAAATCGCCGACTGCTCCGCAAAGTCCAAAATTGCTCAAAAACAGAAGCACCGATACTGCAAATGATACAATAATCGCCACTTCTGTCCCCATAAAACTATTCTCATTGACGGCCGGCGCCGTCTTTTTTCTTCCCGTGCCTGAACGCTTTGTACCCGCTGTACCTGCCTGCTTCTTCCTGCTGCCCGTATCCTGTTTCTTTCTGCTCGTGCCTGCCACTGTCTCTAAGCCTCCAAACATATTTTCTATCTTCTACTTAGCATAGTATACAAAAATGAGGAAAAAGCAATGGAGATTTAGTTGAGAATGGAGGAGGCGTCCGGAACGGATCGGGGCCGGTGTGGTGAGTCTGGTTTTTCTGAGTCTTCCGTCCCCGTGGGAGGTTGGTCGTGGAGGGGGAATCCGGTCGGAATGAATTGCCGGGGACCGTTTGCACTCTTTGGAGTGCGCATCAGTGCTAAACTCGTAAGAAACCTCGCTAAGAACCGGCGGACTCCCATGTCCCTCCGCAATTGATTCCGCCTACTTCCCGGTTCAGGTTTTCCTCGGGACGAAAGACTCAGGCGAAGGTTTTCGCGGCCCCGGTCCGTTTCGGCCGCTGATTGTCTCCAGCCTCAAAGGGTTAGGGGGCCTTGTCGCCCACTACGCATATGGATGCGTTGAGTGGCGACAAGGTCCGCCCCGCACTTAACGCGTGAGACATTCAGCGGCCGCAAGTCAGCGGACTGGGCCGATACACCCGGCGGAGTCTTTCGTCCCGGCGACCACCTGTCACTGGGGCGGAGGAGAAGCTATAGTCTGCGGATGCCTTTGGAATCCATCGCTGATTGGCGAGGTCCTCTCGAGCTTAGCAGCGCGATGCATTCCACCGAGTGAAAACGTGCTCCGCAGACTATAGCTTCTCCGCAGTCCAAACTCACAACAATCCTTCCCCGGGACGAAATACTCATAAAACCACTCCACAACCCCGTCCGCTGGCCTGCGGCGGCGTCCTCACCTGCTTATCTAAATCTCTTTTCTCTCTAAAACCATCCGGTTCAATTTTTGAAGAGCCTCACGGATTCCTCCCACCTCGCAGATGAGCCCTTCCTTTACCGCATCGCTGCCGACTAGGACAGTCCCCAGATCCTTTGTCAGCATTTCCGTATTGAGCATCAGGCGTCTCAATTGATCATAGGCGATTTGGGAATGGCCGGAAACAAAGTTAAGAATTCTGTCCTGGATCATTTCAAAATAATCGTATGTCTGAACAGCGCCGATCACGGTTCCCGACATTCTGACCGGATGTATCATCATCGTCCCTGTGGGTACGATAAAGGAGTAATCCGTCGCAACGGCCAGGGGGACTCCGATAGAATGGCTGTCGCCGATTACAAGGGATACCGTTGGTTTGCTCAGGGAGGCAATCATCTCCGCCAGGGCCAGGCCGCAGCTGACATCGCCGCCAACCGTGTTAATCATGACGAGAACTCCGTCCACTTCCCTGCTGTCTTCTATTTCAGCCAGCTTTGGCAGGATATGCTCATACTTTGTTGTCTTTGTATTTCCCGACAGATTTTCATGGCCTTCAATCTCGCCAATGATGGAAATCAGGTGGATATGAGCGCCCTCTCCGCCCTCCTCCAGAAGTACCTGGCCGGTTTCTTTAATCCGTTCTTCCCTGGCCTCCTCATTTTTAATTTTCTGTTGTTCCTGTTCCGGCTCATTACCGGAGTTCTTCATTCTCTGGGTCTCCGTATTCTCCCTTTTATTCTCCTGCTTATTATTTCTACCAGCAAAATCATGTGACCGTTCATTTAATTCCTGCACCAGCATAGCAGTCCTCCTCATTCCAAATTTATTCATTTTATGATATTCTGTGTTCTTATTTGAATAATATACGTTACTGTTCACACGGTTGTATTCCGCGAGGTGTTTTCGTACGCATTTTGCACGAAAATCCCGAGTTTTACGGCGCGACGCGATGAAAGTGAACTTTTCACCACAATCAACGGCGCTTTTTGCCGTTTCTGTGCATCGCGAAGCGTGTTATTGTTCGCAGCACGCCGCTTTTTGGCGTGGGGTGAACTGTAACTAATATACGTTACTGTTCATCGAAAAGCCGGATTCGGCCTCTTGTGGCCGGAGACAAAATCCGGTATACTAGGAATACCGGATTTAGTTCTGGAAGTACAGCGAAAAGTGTGGATGTCAGTCGTCCGCTTTAATAAAGGAAATGGAGAATTTTATGTCAGAATATCACATCAGCCGAATTTTTTATAACGATCGCAGGGAAATGAAAAAACTGGACGCCCTTCTGGAAAAAGAAGGAATTGAACGCGATGATAACCTGGATTACACCATCGGTTTATACGACGACGATTACAACCTTGCAGCAACAGGCTCCTGCTTTGCCAACACCCTCCGATGCATGGCCGTGGATTCCGGTCATCAGGGGGAAGGTCTTTTAAACCAGGTGGTCAGCCATTTAATCCAATACGAATTCGAACAGGGAACGGTAAATCTGTTTCTCTATACGAAATATGATAAGGCGCTTTTCTTCCGTGACCTCGGCTTCTATGAAGTTGCCCGCGCGGACGGCAGAGTTGTTTTCATGGAAAACAGAAAAAACGGTTTTGCCTCCTATCTCGATAACCTTTATCAGGAAACACAGGAACAGGTTCAACAATCAGACGCGCAACCGGAGGCAGGTCTTCCTGTCGGCGCCGTGGTGATGAATGCCAATCCTTTCACTCTGGGCCATCTTTATCTGCTTGCCACGGCAGCGGCCGCCTGCCGTCTGCTTCATGTTTTTATTGTATCGGAGGATGCTTCCCTCGTCCCATTTGACGTGCGCTATAACCTGGTAAAGGAAGGCAGCGCCCATCTGAAAAACCTTGTTTTCCATCAGACCGGAAGCTATCTAATCTCCAATGCCACCTTTCCCTCCTATTTTTTGAAGGATAAGGATACGGTAATCCGCACCCACGCGAAATTAGATACTGCTATATTCGGCCAAATTGCCAAATCTCTTGATATCACGGTGCGTTATGTCGGGGAAGAACCGGCCAGCCAGGTAACAGGGATATATAACGAAATTATGGCCGCCGAACTGCCTTTGTCCGGCGTGGAATGCCGGATTATCCCAAGAAGGACGGCTGCATCCGGGGTTATCAGCGCTTCCACGGTGCGCCGGAAAATACATGAAGGCAGGCTTGAAGAGATACGGGAGCTTGTCCCTGAAAGCACCCTGCGGTATTTTCTCTCGGAGGAAGCCGGTGAAGTCGTAAAGCGGATTCAGGAAAGCAGCCAGGTGACTCATTACTAAAATAACGGCCCTGCAGCTGAACATAAAAGGCATGCCGGAGATTGTTTATCATCCCCGGCATGCCTTTTATGCATTGCCTCTTTATATATCTGCTTCCTGTTTCTTTATTTATCTGTTACGGTTATAGTTAATCAGGCATCCCGCCTTCACGATCTCCCGCTCTTCAGGCGTCATATCAGCGATGTGGAGCCGGATTTCCTGAACTTCATCTTTAATCACATATGCTCTGATATCTGTCAAATCACCGTTCAGAATCTTTTTGATATCCGGAATGTAAATATAATCTCCGACCTCAAATTCCGGTTCTTTATCCATCAGAAACGGTATCATCCCCCAGTTCATTACATTGGAGCGGTAACGTTTCGTTGCGTATTCTCTGGCGATATTGGCAAGCCCTCCGAGTACCCTCTGGCAGCTGGCGGCCTGCTCCCTGGCTGAACCGTCCCCCGGCTTTACCGCATAAATCATGCTTCCGATTTCCGTTTCCTCCGGTTTTACATTCTCACTGCCGGGAACCTTGCGGATCCCCTCAAAAACTTTCTCAAGCTCTCCCGCTTTCTCAGACGGGTTCACACCTGCATTTCTGAGTTTTTCCAGCTCATTTACTTCTTTCGTACGTCCTACATACTCCGGATCTCTTCTGGATAAGGTAAATTCAGCCAGCCCCAGCGGATTGGAACGGTATGAGGAGGTTTCTCCGGATGGAATCAATTCATCCGTCGTTGTGACTTCGTCCATAATCTTTGAGCATACCTTGAGAAGAATATTATCGATCAGAGGACTCATCTCAGGCCATGCCTTAATGTTCGGGCCGCATACCAGTTCCTCTTTTTCCTGAGCTCTGTCATAGCCGAAGAAAACTCTGTTCTTATATACTGTGTCGTCAAAGTGATAATCCGGCACATCTCCCCAGCAGTCCATTGTCTCTGCAGAGGTGAGCATTCCGCCGTTTGCCGCCGTCGCCGCAATGGAACGGGCATCCATCAGGGCCACGCCTGCCATCTGTCCCGCACCCGGCTTTGAACCTTCCCGGTTCGGGAAGTTCCTGGTTGTGTGACGGATACTGAGTCCGTTGTTGGCCGGAGTATCACCGGCACCAAAACACGGGCCGCAAAAAGCGGTTCGGATAATGGCTCCCGCTTCCATCAGTCCGCTGACTGCATCTTTCTTCACCAGGTCGATGAACACCGGCTGTGAGGAAGGATATACGGAGAGTGTAAATTCCCCATTGCCGCAGTTTCTGCCGCGAAGCGCATGTGCTGCCTGGATCACATTGGTATAATTGCCTCCCGCGCATCCAGCAATGACGCCCTGCTGCGACCTGGAGCCTGCCGTTAACAATTTTATCAACCAGTCTCAGGGAACCTTCGCGCCCCGCTATCCTGTCGGCCTCCTTCTCTACCTCTGAAAGAATGTCGGCCAGATTGTGATTCAGCTCATCAATCTCATATGTATTGCTCGGATGGAATGGAAGCGCGATCATCGGCTTTACCGTACTCAGATCCACATAGATGGCTCCGTCGTAATACGCCGTCCCGCCCGGATTCAGTTCTTTATAATCGTCTTCCTGCCATGGAGCTTCAGGAACTGCCTTGTATCTTCATCCGTTCTCCAGACAGAGGAAAGACAAGTAGTCTCGGTGGTCATTACATCGATTCCATTTCTGTAGTCCGTATCCATCTCGGAAACGCCCGGTCCCACAAACTCCATCACCTTATTTTTAACATATCCGTTTTTAAACACGGCCCCGATGATCGCAAGGGCAATATCCTGCGGCCTACAAACGGGGACGGCTTTCCGTCGAGATACACTGCGACCACTTCGGGACAGGCAACGTCATATGTGTCGCAAAGAAGCTGTTTTACAAGTTCACCGCCGCCCTCTCCGATTGCCATCGTACCGAGAGCGCCATATCTGGTGTGGCTGTCGGAACCGAGAATCATTTTCCGCGCCGGCCATCATCTCTCTCATATACTGGTGAATTACGGCAATGTGCGGAGGCACGTAGATACCGCCGTATTTCTTTGCCGCAGACAGACCAAATATGTGATCATCTTCATTGATTGTACCGCCTACGGCACACAGGGAATTGTGGCAGTTTGTAAGCACGTAGGGCAGGGGAAAACGTTCCATTCCCGATGCAATTGCCGTCTGAATAATTCCGACAAATGTAATGTCATGGGATGCCATACTGTCAAAACGTACTTTAAGATTCTCCATAGAGTCTGATGTGTTATGCGCTTTCAGAATTGAATAGGCAATCGTGTTCTTTCTGGCTTCTTCTATGGAAATTTTTCTGCCTGTTATCTGTTCCACTCTGGCGCTTTCTTTTTCTTCAATCAATTCCTCGCCGTTTAAAAGATATACTCCGCCCTCATACAGTTTTACCATGTGATACCTCCCGAATGTGATAAGATCGATTTGTACTTTCTTTTTATCTTGTTTTATTATATAATGTTTTTAATCATAGTACAAATATTATATAAATTATATAGTATATATTATTTATCCTATACTATAAATTCATCTATAATTCATCTCACAGAAAGCGCCGCTTTATTATGGAAAGGAGACTCAGATGACCCAGCGGGAATTGATTTATATCAAAACAGTAGCAGATGAGAAAAGCATATCCCAGGCCGCCAAAAAGCTTTTTATCGCCCAGCCGTCCCTCAGCCAGTATATTAAACGGATTGAAGACAGTCTGGGAACCCCTCTGTTTAACCGGGCCTCTACCGGGCTTACCCTGACGTATGCCGGTGAAAAATATTATCATATGGCTCTTCAGATTCTGAAAATGTACGAGAATTTCGAACTGGAGATCAGCGATATCAATAATATGAAAACAGGACGCATTCATATCGGCATCACAAGCCACCTGGGAACTGTCGTCCTGCCCGGAATCCTCCCCCGGTTTATGGAGCAATATCCTTCCATCGAGATAACTGTTACGGAAGAGACCTCCGATCGGCTGGAAGCTCTTCTGACAGCCGGCAAGGTTGATTTTATTATAACGCACGCCCCCAAGGAATCCGCCAATCCCCAGCTGGAATATCATTTTCTTTCCAGGGATTATTTTCTGATCGTAGCGGGAAAGGATTCCCACCTGTGCGCTCTGGCAGAACAGGCCGTGTCTGACAATGGTTCAATATACCCCGTTTTGGACGTCAGGCACCTCGCCAAAGAGCCGCTTATCATGCTGCCCTCCTCCCAGCGGATCCGCCAGGTGAGTGATTCCATCTTAAAACGTGCCGGGATAACCCAGCCCGTCATCCGCCTGACCGTGAAGAATTTTGCAACAGCCCAGCTTCTGGCTGCTTCCGGCGCCGGAGTAACGCTCATCCCCAGTCAGTATTCGAAACTGACTATGGTAGATGCGGCATTTTCCTGTTTTTCCATTCCCCCGGTATATAAAGCGTATTGGGATCTCTCTGTCGGAACATCAGCCGGCTCTTTTTATCCAGGGCAGACCATGTTTTTATCGAGGCAATGAAGGAAATCTTCAGCGAACCATTACTGACGGAAAGATAAAATACAGATACCGGCTGTTCAACGCCGCGGCAAAAAAGAGGTATCGCATCTGGACAGATTATGTCTCAGATACGATACCTCCTCTATACTTCTTTCATGCTGTCACAGTCCAGACAGCATAAACTGTTCCAGACCACTACGCCGCGCTCATTCGGTCCAAATCTCCCACAAAGTGTGATGCACAGCTGACAAAAAGCAATTTTCAATCACGCTCTGGCATTCGGCTATTTTAATCACCTAACACATTGACAATCTTCTTAGGCGTACGGTAATTCCAGGTTGAAATCTTGATGCCGTCCCTTGCGTTGGATGCATGGCATACCTGGCCGTTGCCGATATAGAGGCAACGTGGTTAATAGTTCCGCTGCTGTTTGCGTAAAATACTAAATCACCCGGTCTCATCTGTGAGGAATTGATCGACTTGCCACAGTTCGCCTGGGAACCGGAATGATGCGGTAAGCTGACACCAAAATTAGCCATAACAGCCATCGTGAATCCGGAACAGTCGGCTCCCCGCGTAAGGCTTGTACCGCCCACACATATGGATTGCCAAGGAACTGGGTCGCATAATTTGCAATCTGGGTTCTCTTTGAGGAACCGGCTGCATTACCCGGTGTATTACCCACTCCGCCCTTATTGCCGCCGCTTCCGCCTTTGTTCCCGCTGCTGCCCTTGTTTCCGCCGGAGGAAGAAGCAGTTTCTACGATGGGGCTGAACTTGATCGCTTCATTCAGCGCATAACGCACGTCTACAAAATCAGTTGCCACATAGGCGCTGGTGGAGTCAAGCTCAATCTCTACCCAGCCGTCCATCTGCTTTAAGACGGCATAACGCTCACTATTTGAAATCTGGGTCCATATCGGTGATTCCGTACTCGGCTCCGTCCTTGCATTCAGGCGGTCTGTGGAGACAATTGCCATCAGTTCAGCCACATTAAGAGCCTCCTGCTTTGCAGCGTCGCCTGTCAGGATAAACTCGGATTTGACATAACCGGTAACAGGGCCTGATTTAATCTTATACCACTCTCCGTCTTCTGTCTTTTCAAGAATTTCTCCGGCCGATTTACTCGTCATCTTACCGATAATTTTGCCGTCTTCCTTCGGTTCTTCCCTGATATTCAGGTAGTTGTTTACATTAGATATACCGAGGTTGTCATAAAGGTTCAATACCATGGTTCTCAAATCCAGCTTTCTCGCCTCATTGAGTGCATAGCGGATATCTACATAATCGGAAGAAATATAACCGTCGCTGATCTGGATCCATCCATCCTGCTGGCCGAGAATAGAGTACCTCTCATTCTTCAGGATCTGCTCCACAATCTGGCCGTCCGGAGTCTGTTCACTGCGGACATTCAGCTTGTCGGCTGTGATCACGGCCATTTCTTTCACCTGTTCAAACGCCTCCTCCTTGGCGGCTTCCCCGGTCAGAACAAACTCGGAACTGATATAACCGTTCAATCCGCCGGAGCTTATCTGATACCAGCCTTCCGTCGAATCATCTAAAATCTCGCAGGCGCTTCCTCCCAGCAGCTTGCCGATTACCTTTGCATCCTTGCTGGCGCTCTCACGCATATTCAGATATCCGGAAACCTGAACGAGTCCCAGATTATTATACGATTCCACGACGCTTTTCTTTTGGGCATCCGTCTCCGCCTGGGCCAGTTCCTCGGGTGACATCGTAGGCTCCGCATTCTCCGAATCCACACTCTCTGATTCCCCTGAGGCATCCTGGTCAGCGGCTTCTCCTGTATCTGTCTCATTCACCATTCTCGCCTTGGGTGAGCCTGCGAAAGTACCTCCCCTGGCCAGCTTCACAGCCACAACAACCAGAAGAATAACAATGATACCGCCTGCAGCATACATAAAATATTTCATCGGATCTTTTCCATTACGCTTATTACGGGCCTTATTTAGCCTGCTTTTATAATCATCTGATTTCTGCTCTGCCATTCATCTCTCTCCAAACCTTTGAAATTATTACGTTTTTGTTACAAAACATACGATTCAGAAAGAATTATATCATATTTTGTCAGAAAATGCGACTATAAAAAACTTACAATTTATAAAAGGGGATTTAACTGAGGTTAGGAGGACGCGTCCGGAACGGACCATGTCCGGTGTGGTGAGGAGGCTGGCTGAGTCTTCCGTCCCCGGTTGGAGGGTGTCGTGAGGGGGAATCCGGCCGGAATGAATTCTTACGGGGACCGTTTGCACTTTTCGAAGCGCATAGCCGTGCTAAATTCGTGAGAAACCTCATTAAGCACGGATGGGCTTCCATATCCCCTCCAGAATTGATTCCGCCTCCTTCCCCCGGTCAAGGTTTCGCAGGGACGGAAGACTCAGGCGGAAGTTTTCGCGACACCGGACATGGTCCGTTCCGGGCGCTGATTGTCTCTAACCTTAAATAGGAGAGCCTTGTCGCGGCCACAACGTGTTTCCGGCAGGCCGATATCAATATCTTCCGTTATTTTTTTATAAGCCCATTGATGGCATATAGTATTTCCCGTACATGGTAGTAGCGCTGAGTGGTCTCGACAAGGTCCGCCCCCGCACTTAACGCGCGAGACAATCAGCGGCCGGGCAATGTCATTAAGATAACAAGACATAATTATCACCCTATTTCTGTTTTTATTAAAAACAAGGATAGGGTGATTCTTTTTTCCGGCACTATGGATTTTTTAGAGCAACACATTGAAATAGATGTTTTCATCTGCTTCAAAAAGTTGTATAATATATTTGATGTTAAGCTACTCTGTATAGAAACTAACTGCTTTCTGATCGACTTTGCGAGGGTCGTGACGTCCAGGACGAACAGGTAAAATTTCTTTACTTATCAATGCTTCTACATCTGGCGGAGATTTCTCCGCCATTTTACTTATAAAATATTTGCATATGTGTATGGCAAATGTATTATTGATTTGATACACGTGCCTGTTCGTACATTTGGTTATAGTAACGTGGGCTGTGACAATATTCCGCTGCTATTGATATCTTTACATCTAAACAAATAAAAAGCACCTTTTTCTTGTACATGTGCAGGATTGTTATATGACTCGTAGCCTCTATCAACAAGAAAGAGCGTGTTTCGTATTCCGGTATATCGGTCTACCATATCGCAAAAAGCTTTGTGTTTATTTTCAATCTTACCCGGTTGTATAATGATATCCGTGTAAATCTTATCTAATAAATCATATATTGCGTTAAGATGCAACTGGTTAAATCCCCGGGCATTTCCGTTTGTAAAATAAGATTCTTTATCATCCGGATTATGCGCGATATTTATATCAGAACCATCACAGGCTATAAGTCTATAACCTTTAAAAAGATTTTTTTTTAACCCTCCAACCGGGGACGGAAGACTCAGCCAGCTTCCCCCTCACCACACCGGACATAGTCGGTTCCGGCCGCGTCCTCCTAACCTCAGTTAAATCCTCATCTAATCACCAAGCAGATTAATAATACGATAAGGATTACGGTAATTCCATGTAGAAATCTTGATGCCGCTTCGCCGGCTTGCCGCATGGACAATCTGGCCGTTTCCGATATACATCGCGACATGATTGATCGTTCCCTTACTGTTTGTATAGAAGATTAAATCGCCCGGACGCATTTCAGAGGACTTAATCTGTTTGCCCTGTTTTGCCTGATCCCTTGATACACGGTTCAGTGTTATCCCGGCCACCTTGCTGTATACATATTTCGTAAAGCCGGAGCAGTCGGCTCCTGTATGAGGGTCATTGCCGCCCCATACATATTTTCCTCCCACAAACTGAAGGGCATAGTTGACAATTTTATTTCTGAGAGAAACATTTGCATCCAGCGGCGAGAATTTAATCGCCTCAGGAAGGGCATACCGGACATCCACAAAATCGGTTGATACATAGGCCGACGTGCTGTCCAGCTCAATCTCTACCCAGCCGTCGGTCTGGCTCAGAACCGCATATCTCTCATTATTGGAAATCTGAGTCCATATCTGGGATTCGGTCGAAGGTTCGGTTCTTACATTCAAACGGTCCGTTGAAACAATGGCCATCAGCTCCGCCACATTGAGCGCCTCATTCTTTGCCGAAGCACCGGTCAGAATGTACTCCGCCTTAACATAGCCGGTTACCGGGCCGGAATGTATCTTATACCACTGCCCGTCTTCCGTCGTCTCAAGAATGTCACCGGCAGACTTACTTGTCATCTTACCGATAATTTTCCCATCCTCACTGGGCTCTTCTCTGACATTCAGGTAATTGTCAACGCTGGAAATACCGATATTCTTATAAAGATTTAAAACCATCGACTTCATATCCAGTTTCCTGGCTTCATTCAGCGCATATTTCTGTTCCACAAATTCGGAGGCTATATATCCGCTGGGATTTTCAGCCATCCGTCACCGGTGTCTTCTTCAATCACATACCGTTCATTTTAAGGGCCTGTCCCACAGCATCCGATTCCGTGGTCGGCTCCTTTCTGATATTCAGGGCATCCACTGTTATAATGGCCCGCAGGGCAACCAGTTCCTCCGCCTTGGCCTTTGCTTCTTCGCCGGTCAGGACGAATTCTGAACTGATGTAACCGGTCAGCCCGCCGGAGCTTATTTGATACCAGCCTTCCGTGGAATCGTCAAGAATCTCGCAGGCGCTGTCACCCTGCGCTTCCCGATAACGTCGGCATCGGTGCTGGCACTCTCACGCATATTCAGATACCCGGTTACCTGGACAATTCCAGATTCGAATAGGAATCCACTACCGCTTTTTTTTCTGCCGCTTCCGTGGCTTTTGATTCCTCTTCGGGATTCACCGCAGTCTCATTTACCGATCTCGGCAGACTCGCCCGGTTTTCCTCCTGTCTCTGTTTCCCAGCTTAAGGCCGGAACACGACGGCGCCGATTATCACTACAGCTCCGAGCTATCAGAGCGTACTTTTATAATCTCCCCGGTTTCTCTTTCTTCTGGCCCGGTTCAGGAAGCCAGGTAATCGTCTTTTTTTAGTTTGAACATGCAGCAATCTCTCCAATGTATTTTTATTGACTGGCAGTAAAAGAGTAACAGTTCAAATAGTATGAACTGTTACGCAAAAGACACTTCGTAATATAAGTGTCTTTCATCATTGATGGCGGTGACCTGAACGCAGAGCGTGCAGGTTATCGTTTTTTCTTACATAAATTATTTCTTATCAGAACGCGTACATTATATTTTATCATAAATATAAAGAATTGCCAATAAAGTTGACTCCTGTAAATGTAAATTTTCTTTTACAAATATTAACAAATTGTGAATTTTTGTTCATATATTCCACATCGGGCGTCTTATTCCGTCTATTGTAAGAAAGAAGCCCGCAGAAATCCGGGGATTAATATCCTCTGATTTCTGCGGGCAGCAAAGGCTATTTCGCCAGCATCATCCTGTCATTTGCAAACTCTTCACCGCTGGCCGTCTCAAATTTCTCCAGCAGGTCTTCCACCTGCAGCTTCTTTTTATCCTCCCCGACACATCATAAATAATCCGTCCTTCATGCATCATAATCAGACGGTTGCCGATCTGGATGGCATCTTTCATGTTATGTGTGACCATGAGAGCGGTAAGTTCCTGCTCGTTGACAATCTTTTCCGTCAGCTCAAGCACCTTTCTGGCCGTCTTCGGATCCAGAGCCGCCGTATGTTCATCCAGAAGAAGAAGCTTTGGCTTTTGAAGGGTTGCCATTAATAGTGTAAGCGCCTGCCTCTGTCCTCCGGACAGCAGTCCGACCTTACTCGTCATGCGCGTCTGAAGGCCCAGATCCAGTTGTGCAAGCGCAGTCCTGTAATAATCCTTCTCATTATTCCGGATTCCCCAGCCAAGTCCCCTGATTTTCCCCCTCCTGAGAGCCATAGCCAGGTTTTCCTGAATTTCCATATTGGCCGCCGTCCCCCTCATCGGATCCTGGAAAACCCTTCCGATGTATTTCGCACGTCTGTGTTCCGGTTCCCTTGAGATATTAATACCGTCTATCACAATCTTACCGCTGTCAATCGGGTATACTCCTGCGATCATGTTCAGCATTGTAGATTTACCGGCGCCGTTTCCTCCGATAATTGTAACAAAATCACCGGATTCCAGATGAAGGTTAATGCCGTTCAATGCCTTTTTTTCATTAATTGTTCCCTTATTAAAAGTTTTTCTTACATTGGTAATTGTTAACATTCCTCGTCGCCTCCCTCCGTATATTCTTTTCTCAGCCTGTATTTCGACAGTACAACGGGGAAGCTGAGGGCCAGCGCCACAATAATAGCCGAGAGAAGCTTCATGTCATTGGCATCCAGACCCATTCTGAGTACGAGTGCGCGGATCACAAAGTAGGTTACGGAACCGACTACGACTGATGTCAGCTTCCAGTAGAACGAGGTAAGCCGTCCCATCAGGACCTCGCCGATTACGATGGATGCCAGACCGATTACGATAGCGCCTGTTCCCAGGTTGATATCACCATATTTCTGGCTCTGACAGACAAGTGCGCCGGAAAGTCCCACAAGACCGTTGCTCAGTGTCAGTGCCAGCAGTTTTGTCATCTTTGTGTTAACTCCCAGGGCACGAACCATATCTTCGTTATTGCCGGTCGCACGCATCGCGCTTCCGATCTCTGTTCCAAAACCAGTAAAGGAAGGCAATAATAATAATAGCGGCGATAATACCGATTATCATGGATGCCTGTGACTGGGTCAGCCCTGTAATTTTAACAAATTTGCTGATTAAGGTCTCCACCTTGAGAAGGGGAATGTTGCTCTTCCCGCCCATCAGTCTCAGATTGATGGACCACAGGGAAATCTGGGTCAGAATTCCCGCCAGAATAGCCGGAATTTCAAAAACAGTGTGCAGAATGCCTGTCACGGCTCCGGCTGCCAGACCTGCCATGGCTGACACCAGCAGTGCGACAACAGGATCCACCTGTTTATTCACAACCAGCACAGCGCAGACGCAAGCGCCCAGCGCAAAACTTCCGTCTACGGTCAAATCAGCAATGTCCATCAGACGGTACGTAATATAAACACCTAAAACCATGATCCCCCAAAGTACGCCCTGTGCCACGGCGCCCTGAAGAGAAGCTAACAAACCATTCATCTACTGTTTCCTCCGATATATCTTTTATAAATTCCTTTTTCCGGCTCAGATACCGTATACTCGTAACCGTTCAGCCTAAATGTATTCCGCGGGGTGTTTTCGCTGTTTTTTCGGCGTTTTTTGCCGTTTCTGCGCATCATTTGTTGCAGTTTGGCCGAAGACAGAACTGTAACGTATATTCCGCTTTCAGGGGACCGCTTATTGATTATGATAAGCCGTCCCCTGAAAAAGTCAAGTCTGATAATTACTTAATGTTTGATACGTCGATACCGAGTTCGGCGCCGTCTCCTCATTTATCTTCAGAGCGCATTTGGAAGCATCCAGGTAGCCGATTGGCATTTCCTTAATATCTGCTCCTTTTGTAAGGATATCCACAGCCTGTTCGCCTGCCATATATCCTAACTGGTAATAGTCAATACCGTATGTAGCAAGTCCGCCGGCGTCTACCATACCCTCTTCACCGCAGATAACCGGAATCTTGTTTTCATTGGCAACCATAGCCACTGTCGTCATGCCGGCTGCAATCATGTTATCCGTCGGCGCATAGATGCAGTCTACGTTTCCGACCATGGATTCCACTACAGTCTGAATCTCGTTGGAGGATGAAACCGTATAATCCTTATAAGCAATTCCTGCCGTTTCAAGAGCTTCCTTTGCCATATCAATCTGAAGTACGGAGTTGGACTCTGCCGAACAATAGAGAAGGCCTACGCTCTTAACATCAGGCATAATCTTCTGCATTAAATCAATCTGCTCTTTAACCGGTGTCAGGTCGGATGTGCCCGATACATTACAGTTTGGCTTTTCATTGCTCTCCACAAGACCGGAAGCCGCCGGATCCGTAACCGCGCTGCAGAGAATCGGGATTGTCTCGGTAACACCTGCCACGGCCTGTGCCGCCGGTGTTGCAATTGCAAAAATCAGGTCATTTCCGTTATTTACAAGTGTCTCGGCAATCGTCTGGCATGCCGACTGGTCGCCGGAAGCATTCTGCTGATCAATCTCACAGTCTAATCCGGCATCCTTGAGGGCTGCCACAAAGCCTTCATTCGTCTTGTCAAGAGCGGCATGCTGTGTCAGCTGGATAATACCGATTTTATAAGTTTTACTGCAGCTGCCGGTGCTTCTGTGCCAGCCGGCGCCTCCGCTGACGCTGATTCACTCTCCTGTCCGCCGGTCGGCTGCGGTTCTGTCTTCGTTTGGCAGGCTGTCATGGATGCGCCATAAGTCCTGCCATAACAAGGGCCATAATTTTTTTAGTTTTTTTCATAATCTCTCCTCCTGATTGTTTCAAATTCATATCCAGACTGGAATTAAAACATATCATACTACACTTTTTGCCCGGAGTCAATTTCATTTGTTTAAATTCCTAAAAAATCAACGTATTAAAGTGCAAAAGACTAAAAAATACCTTCGAAGCAGGTTAAAATACCCGTTTCGAAGGTACAAGAACGAATCCCGCGGCGATCCTCCGCAGAGCGGTTTTCATTTAACAGGAGAACTTTCCTTTTAAATAAATTACTGTTACGGCTGCACCGCAACCGGCAGACGGACGGTAAACGTACTTCCTTTTCCGATTTCAGATTCCACCCGTACCGTTCCGTGGTAATAGTTTACGACATGCTTGACAATAGCCAGTCCCAATCCCGTACCGCCCTGTTTTCGGCTGCGTCCTTTATCCACCCGGTAGAAACGTTCAAAGATGCGGTTCAGGCTTTCCTGCGGTATCCCCACACCGCTGTCCCTTACAGTCAGGACAAAGTCTGTGTTTTCCCTGCGCGCCTCTACCCATATTTCCCCGTCCGTATTGTTGTATTTTACCGCATTGCCGATCAGGTTCATGCACAGCTCATTCATCTGTCTCAAATCGGCCCTGATGGCAAAGGACTCAAACTGCTTATGAATCACAACGCCACGTTCCGCCGCCTGGGTGGCCAGGAGGAAACCGTCTCCTCCAGCAGATCCGCCACCTGGATTGTAACGATTTCCGTTTTGGCTCCCCTTGATTCCAGCCTGAGATCATCAGAATGTCATCCACAAGGCTTGTCATTCTCATGGCTTCCTTCTTAATTCTCTTCAGGAAATCGTGGGTTGTCTCCTCATTCAGAGCCATACCGCTTTCCAGCAGCTCCACATATCCCCGGATGGATGTAATCGGAGTTTTCAATTCATGGGAGGCATTGCTGAAAAATTCCTGGCGTATCTGCTTCTCCTGTTCCAGACGTTCCAGATATTCTTTGACATTGCGGGACATTTTTGTAGTCGTATCGGCGATTACATTGATTTCCTGGTAAGGACACCGGTCAAAATGCAGATCCGCATAATCCCCGTCCACTTTCATCATCTCCCTCGAGATATCCTGTAGGGGTCTGGTGATGGATTGTGAAAATCGCTCCGCTTCCATGGAGGAGGCAAAAAATGCAATGGCGAAGCTCAGCAGCACGGCCGGCAGCAGCATGATCAGATATTCCTGCATTCCCGAATATGGGGATGCCAGCCGGAATATGTATTCGCCGTTCGACGACATTCTAGCCACATAGAGCATCTGGATTCCAAGGGTCTCCGACTTCCGGATAGAGTGTCCGCTTCCATACTGGAGAGCTTCCTTTACCTCCTCACGCTCCATATGGTTCTCCATGGCTGCCGCATTGCTTACCTCTGTATCCACCTCGACCGTGCCGTCTTTTTTAACAATCGTAAAACGGCTCTGGTTCATATCGGCTACTTTTTTCAGCATCCCTGCCTGTTCCTGCAAATCGTCGGAATAATCAAAGAGGCTGTCCGCCGTCTCCAAAGCAAACATCATATTGGAGCGTGTTTTTTTGAGCAGCATACTGCTTGTGACCACATAAAAGATAAACGTATTCAGGGCAAGAGCCAGAAACAGCAGCTGAATAAATTTTTTTAATATGGCTTTCCGCATAAATCTGTCCCTCCCCGTATCTTTATTAACTGTGGAGCCCGGTAATTTACTGTGATTTTATGGCTACTATTCACAGCCGTAAAACGGTATTCTTACCGTTTCTGTGCATCGCGGAGCGTGCAGGTTATCGTTCCTTTTCTTTCAGGAAACGGTATCCCACTCCGCGGACTGTCTTTATCTGCTGTCCCGCATCCTTAAGCTTCTGCCTGAGTGTCTTGATATGCATATCGAGTGTCCTGGTCTCGCCGTCATAATCATAGCCCCAGATATTGTCCAGAAGTTCATCCCTTGTCACCACCCGGTTCATATGCTCCATCAGATAGCTTAAAAGCTCAAATTCCTTCAGGGTGAGTTCAACCTTTTCACCGCAGGAGACCACTTCCTTGTCTCCTTGTCGATTTTTACATCACCGGCCGCCAGACAGGTGCTTTCCTCCCTGACCGTGCCGGATCGCTTCAGCAGATTTCTGACCCGGGCCGAAAGTTCCAGAATCCCGAACGGCTTTGTCATATAATCGTCCGCCCCGTTATCAAGTCCCATTACGATATCGGTTTCCCGATCCTTTGCAGTCAGCATCAGAACCGGCGTGCCTTTGAGCGGCTCCAATTCCCTGACCTTTCCGATTGCAGTCATCCCATCCATGCCGGGAAGCATCCAGTCAAAGATAAACATGGACGGAAGCTCCCTGTAGGCTTCTTTTCCGCGTTTCATGATACTGCCGAGGCGCTCCAGCGCTTCCTCCGCCGTCTCAAAGCCCTCCGAGCGGTGTCCGAAATTTTCCAGCGCCACACAGATCAGGTTCCTGATATTCTCATCATCTTCTATCACATAAATTAAATGTTTCATTGCATCTCTTCCTTTACATATCCTGCGACGTTCTTTGCGTGGTCGGCGATTCGTTCATAATTGGCTATGGCATCGAGGAAAATAACCCCGCTTTCGACAGTGCATTCACTGTTGGAAAGCCGGTCCATATGGTTTTCCCTGAGTTCTTCTTCAAGGTTATCCACTGTTTCCTCCCACCTGGCGGTTTGCCTGATTTTCATCATTTCTTTTTCCGCTCTTGCATCGATGGAACATTCTACCGCCTGAATAGCCGCATCCGAGATTTCTTTTAACTCCTTTAACCCCGAATCTGTAAAGGAACAGTGGGTATCCATCCGCTTCCTTGCCAGTTCGGCCAGGTTTTCCGAGTGATCCCCGATTCGTTCCAGGTTGCCAATCGTGTAATACATATTCTTGACCAGTAAATGCTGCTCGTCATTCAAGGAAAGGTTATTAATTTTAAGCAGATATTCCGTAAGAATTTTCTCCATGCGGTCAATGGTTTCTTCATTTTCAAAGACTTCTCTGCAGAACGCTTCATTCTCTTCCAGAAGAGCTGCCGTTGCAATTTTTACGTTTGCAAGTGAGATTTTAGCCATGTTGATGATTTCGTGGCCGGCGTTCTCGATGGCAAATGACGGTGTCTCCAGAATTCTGTCGTCCAGATGGCGCACCATATCTGCTTCCACCGTGGATACCGGTTTTTCTGTTCCTTTTCTCACCAGGATATCGGACGCTTTCACAAGCAGTCCGGCAAACGGGAACAGGAGTACCGTATTAGTGATATTGAAAATTGTATGGAATACGGATATTCCAACACTGTCCGCCGTGGATGAAGCAAAGGCCGGATTGGCAATAAATATAAAGAACATGGCAAAGCCGAAAATCACCGTGCCGAATACGTTGAAAAGAAGATGAATCACCGCTGCTCTCTTTGCCGTACGGGAGGTTCCGATACAGGATAAAAGAGCCGTCACACAGGTTCCGATATTCTGGCCGAGGGTGATAAAGATAGCCGACTGCCAGTTTACCATTCCATTGATGGCAAGAGTCTGAAGCATTCCACCGATGCCGAGCTGCTCTGAATCACAGCCGTAACTACAAGTCCTGTTAAAATGCCGAGAATCGGATTCTGCCCAAGAACACGGAACGCTTCTGAGAAAATCGGCGCATCCCGGTATGGCTTAATCGCGCCTGACATAAAGGAAAGCCCGATGAAAAGCAGGGCAAAACCGATCAGAATTTCAGCGCCTTCCTTTTTCTTATGGCTCTTTGCAAACAGTGTGATAAAGGCGCCTGCCCCGAACAGAACGGGGGCAAAGAATTCCGGCTTCAGCACTTCGCCCCATTCGCTCATCGATACGATCCAGCTTGTCACCGTCGTACCGATATTGGCTCCCATGATGATGCCGGTTGCCTGCAGCAGATTAATAATTCCGGCATTGACAAAGCCGACTACCATGACGGTAGTTGCGGAACTGCTCTGAATAATAGCCGTGACGCCCGCTCCCACCAGAACGCCGAGGACCCGGTTGGTTGTCAGGATTCCAAGCAGCTTCTGGAGCCGGTTGCCTGCAAATTTCTGAAGGCCGTCGGCCATTGCCCCCATACCGTAAAGGAACATTCCCAGTCCCCCGATAAACTGAAAAATCATTCCCAAATCTGTGATTGACATACTGTTATTTCTCCCATCCTATCTTCTTTTATCTTTTTAGTATGTCATCACTATATCAAATCTATGTAAAGTCATCACCATGGTAATGTAAAATGAATGTAAAATTTTTACTTTCTCTTTAATTTCCCCTCAAAGACCGGAACATATTTTACGTTTCATTTTACTTTTTCCATACATCGCCGTAAAAACGCAGGACATTACGGTAGAAAATTTTTTCCACCTCGGTCTGTGTAAAGCCGTTCCGGTAAAGCGCTTCCTCCAGCAGATGGACAGCTGACGGGGAATCTATCTCGAGTGTGCCCGAAATACCGTCGAAATCCGAACCCAGTCCAATGCATTCGATCCCGCCCACATTTCTAATATGTTTAATATGGCGCACCATAGCGCTGATGCGGCTCGTGCCGCCGTCTTCCTGTCATCCAGAAATACGGGGCAGTAATTAATTCCATCACCCTCCGCGCTCCGCCATGGTACGGATCATCTCATCCGTCAGGTTCCTGGTATGCCCTGCTATTGCCCTGGCATTCGAATGGCTGGCCGCAAACGGCTTCTTCATAATCTCAGCCACGTCCCAGAATCCGGCATCCCCGAGATGCGACACATCCACCGCCATTCCGATTTCCTCCATCAGCTCAACAAATTCGATTCCCTTTTTCTTAAGTCCATGCTCCGTCTCCGGCATCGATATTCCCGTGTTCATATCCACCTTATTTGGATAGGCCAGATCATTTCATAATTCCAGGTCAAAGTCATCATTCTGACGCCTTCGCGGTAAAAATCCCGAAGCACGTCCGTACTGCCGTTGCAGATTCCGCCCTCTTCGATCGTAAGCACGCCTGACATTCTTCCGTCGCGGTCATTCCGGAGAATCTCCTCAACTGTGACGGCCTGGCGTATCATATCGTCATTTTCCGCCAGTTCCTCCTTGAACAGTCTGCAGGCGCCTCTCGCAAAACCGCAGGGATCCGGATCTTCTTTCAGTATAGTAAAAAGGGCGAAATTCTGCGCAAGGCAGCCGCCCTTTTTCAGCCTGGCCAGATCCACATGGCCGTTATTCTCCCTTAACTTTTTCACTTCTCCGCCCATTCTGTCAAGATAAATAGACGAGATTGTATCACAGTGCATGTCAATAAATTTCATGGCACGTTTCCTCCTGATTTTAGCTTCTTATAGGCTGATTTTAGCACGGTCCGGAGACAATATCAATAAAGATTTCGCTGAAGACGCAAGGGCGGGTCCGCTTTCGTTACTGTTCACAGCCGGTCGCAGAACTGTTTTTGGCAGGGCTGTGAACAGTCCCCCGCTGCCTGAGACATTATTCACTGCGCAGCGCATCGATAGGATTCAGCCGTGCGGCGCGGCTTGCCGGCATATAGCCAAACAGAAGTCCGATTCCTACGGAGACGCTGAAGGAGAGCAGGATGGAGCCGGCCGTTGGAACGGCGGTCATTCCCATCAGGGTTCCGATGGCTCCGGTCAGAACACAGCCCAGGATGATTCCAATAACACCTCCGATCGAGCTTGTGACGGCAGCCTCTATGACAAATTTGCATGATCGTTCTTTTTCGCCCCCAGAGATTTTCTGATTCCAATCTCCCGTGTACGCTCCGTTACGGATACAAGCATAATATTCATAACGCCGACTCCGGCCACCAGAAGGGAGATTCCGGCTATCCCTCCAAGTACCATGGACATCATTGCTATCATGGAATTCAGGGAATCCAGAAGTTCGCTCATGGCCGTAACCGTATAGAGATCTTCGTTTTTAAATATAGGGAACAGAAACGCATCAAAAAGCGCTTTTACCGTTTCCGTATTGCCGGTATCCTTCGTGGTAAATATGTAATTGTTAATTGTTCCGTTCCTTGAAAGCTTCATCGCCGCCGTATAGGGGATGTAAATAAAATCGTCGCTGCCTCCCTCATCCACGTTATCGCTTTCGCTGGTCTGACGCTCCACACAGCCTACAATCTCGTAGGCCTGGCCATTGACCTTGAGCGTCTGTCCAAGCGCTTTGGATGCTCCCCCGTAAAGCTCATTTGCCAGATAATAACCGATTACGCAGACCTTCTGTCTGGACAGGATATCTGAATACTGGATAAAACGGCCTGCCTGCAGCTCCTGGCTCTTCAAATCCAGATATTCCTCGCTGACGCCTGTGATGGAGGTGCTGGTCAGGGATTCATTGCCTGATTTCACCGTTCCGTTTACGCTTACGCTGGGCGACATCTGGCCGAAGTATTGTTCGTTATCCTCATAAAATTCATACATCTGATCTGCCGATACCGATCTGGTGCTCAGATTTACCAGGTTTACCGTTATCTGATTGGTTCCCATGCCGGAAAAGCTCTCAGTCATATATGACATCTGGCCGTTGACCAGCCCTACCAGGATGATGACGGCGGCAACACCTATGATGATTCCCAGCATGGTCAGGAAGGAACGCATCTTATTGCTCCATATACTTTTAAAGCTAATCTAAATGACTGCCGCATACTCTTCCACATCCCCGTCAAAATTGATTTTACCGTCATGTATCCGGACAACACGCCTCGCTTCCATCGCTATGGAACTGTCATGGGTAATCATGACTATCGTATTGCCTTCCCGGTTCAGTTCTTTCATAAAATCCAGGACATCCCGGCTTGTTCTCGAATCCAGCGCGCCGGTGGGCTCATCCGCCAGGATCAGGGACGGGCTCCTGCCAGAGCCCGGGCAATGGAAACTCTCTGCTGCTGTCCGCCGGAAAGCTGTTTCGGCCTGCTGGCCCATTTATCAGCCAGGCCTACTTTCTCGAGGGATCTTAAAGCCCGTTCCTTCCGTTCAGGATTCGGAACACCCGCATAGAGAAGGGGAAGTTCTACATTTTCAAGCAGATTATCCCTGGGCAGAAGGTTATACTGCTGAAAAATAAAACCGATCATCTTATTTCTGATTTCTGCTAGCTGATTGTCGTTTATATGGCTGACATCCTCTCCCCCCAGATAATATTCGCCCTCTGTCGGTACATCAAGGGCGCCGATGATATTCATAAGCGTTGATTTACCGCTGCCGGATTTACCTACAATGGCAACAAATTCACCCTTTTCAATGCTCAGGCTGATGCCGTCGTTGGCGCGCACCTCCTCCGAACCCATCTGATATATCTTATAAATGTCTTTCAGTTCAATCAAAGGCCTGTTTTCATCCATACTTCCACCTCTCTGTCACGGGCCGGGGCGGCTGCCGTTTCCGCTTCCACGGCTTCCACCGCCGTCTCCGTAGCCTCCGCCACCGGAGGGCATATCCATCCCACCGGCATCATCATCGCTGCTGTCGGAATTAACGCTTGATTTTGCCACGTATACCACATCGCCTTCCTGTAAATCTCCCGATACAATTTCCACATAATCTGAACTGATAAGTCCGGTCCCGACCTTCACTTCCCGGAATCCTGCCGGGACACGCCCCTGTGCCTCTGTTACAGAATCATCCTTCACGTAAACCAGATTTCCCCTCTGGAGGGCATCGGCCGGAACCGCCAGCGCATTTTCAACGGAATCCACTATAATAACGCCGTCCACATTCATGCCGGGAAGAAGTCCTCCCACCTCATCGAGGGTTACAGTCACCGGATAATAAGTGACTCCATTGGAGCTGGTGCCTTCCAGGCTGATATTGGTAACCTTTCCGCTGAACTTCTCGTTTTCAAAAGCATCCGCCGTCACCTCTACGGTCTGTCCCGTCTTTACATTACTGATATCAAGTTCATCGATATTCATCTGGAAGGGAACGGAGGACATGTCGTAAATAACGGCCAGGGCCGAAGCGCTTGAACCGTTCTGTACCTTGTCTCCTACTTTATAGCTTTTCTTAATCACGGTGCCGGATATCGGAGCCGTAATTGTATAGTCATCATATGTATCCTGTGTTGAATCCAGACTTGACTGCGCCTGCTCCAGGCTGGCCTGGGCATTATCCATGGAGTCCTTATAAGTTTTAATCAGTTTCTCGGCAGTGCTGGCCTTCATACTGAAAATCGGGCTTCCCACGCTGACAAAATCACCTTCATTGACAAGCAGGGCTTCTACCTCCACATTTGAGGAAAGGTCGGCAGCCAGCACGGTATCCACTGTCGCGGAAAAGTTCCGTCTCCGCTGGATACAAATCGCCAACCGCGGCTGTGGCCGTCATATCGGCCGTGAGACCTCCGGTTCGCCACCTGAATCGTAACATAGCGGACCAGGCGGCCGCCTGTCAGGGCCTCATCCATCGAGCTTACGCTCAGGACCGTGCCATTCAGCTGTTCCAGCGTGTCGCTTAAGGTAAGGACTGCCGGACTGCCGGGAGCAATGGCCGCCGCCTCCATATTTAAAAACGGCACTTTGATTTTCATAATCTGATCGTTGTAAATATCGGCAATCTGGGTATTGGAGGCAACCTTATCACCGGCCTCAATGTAGAGCTGTTTGATATAGCCTGATTTCGTCGCTTTATAAGTATTTCCGCTGTATTTCCCAACCGCCTCATTATAATCGCTTACCGCCGTATCATAGCTGCTCTGAGCGCGTTCCAGGCTGTTGCTGGCGGAACTGAGCTTTGATTCCATGGAGGAAGCGTCAATCCGGTATAAGATTTGTCCCGCTTCCACCCTGTCACCCTCCTCAAAGTCTGCCTGCACCACCTCCCCTTCCGACATAGAGGTAATGCTGTACGTATCCTTCGGTGAGATTGTACCGGAGGAGGAAAGGGTTGATGTAATATTCTGTCTTATAACGGTGGCTGTGTTCACCCTCTGACTCTGGGCCTTCACGGCGCTTGCTTTATTCTGCCGGACTGCCGCAGTAATAAGCGCCAGGAACAAAATGAGTCCTGCTGCTGCGGTAAGCAGCTTCTTCTTTCTGCTCATTTTGCGCGGCTTTTTTGGCCCCCTTGCCTGACGCGGTTTTAAACAGACCTTTAACTTTTTCTTTCATATTTCTATTCTCCCCGCCTATTCAATATAATCAATCAGCTTATACTCCGGATTGTCGTTATCATCATCCACGGCGGAGGCCGTCTTGTTTTCCCAGATAACAATAATCTCATCGCCGACCTTTAAATCACCGTAAACAGAGAAAGCGAACTGCATATCGGAGGTGGCCAGTTCATATTCCACTCCATCCACAACAATCGAAGTCGGTATCATGACATCAGAAGATTTATAGTAGATTGCATCGAGCGTGCCTTTTGTCGCTCCGCGCCCTCCGTTGCCGCTCTCCGAATAGCCGTAAACAGCCCTCGAAGTTGTATTATAATAAATCACGACCGCCCCGTCCTCCAGCTCATCCGCGGAAGCCGACTCACCGTCCAGATAAAAGGATGCTTTGGATAGGGAGAATGGCAGGATACTTTTCAAGCTCCTGTCTTTAACCGCTATCGGCCCCTTCAGCTTGCTTTCCAGCGCTTCCAGCGGATTGATTTCCCCATCCGAGGTAAGTGTGAAGTCGAGTACGGCCGCATAGACCGTGGAACTTGTTTCTGCCTTTCCTTCATTCTCCTTTGTATTGGTCTTCATAAGGTTATAAAAGAGATTCACACAATCAAAGCGGCTGAGGACTTCAGCTCCGGTTTTCCCAATCTCCTCGTCCAGTTCCAGATAGGATGCCTTAGCCAGCCTGTTTGCCGCCTGGTTGCTTCCAAAATCTTCATTTGTATATCCAAGAAGGGCCAGAACTGCTTTTACCGCCTCCTGCATCGTAATATTTTCATCCGGTTTGAATTTCCCGCCCAGATATCCCGTCATCCAGCCCTGCTCAACTGCTACTCTTATGTAAAGCTGACACTGTCTGCGGTAGGTGGATGCCTTTACCAGCATTTCGGCAAACTGGGCCCTCGTCACAAGCCTGCTGTCGTCTGACTCAGCCGTCATAATGCCGGCCGCAGTAATTACTTTCTTTCTCATACTGTAGCTGGAAGATGCCTCCGCCGTCATCGGAGCCGCCGCTGAAAATGCCATTATGGCTACCATGGTAACCGCTGTGCGCTGTCTGTTCATATAATTTTCCTACCGCCTTTCATTTAACCATATATTCATCTTATTTGTTTATTTGTTGAAACTATATCAATAAATTGTGTGCATTTTGTGTTCAAACTGTGAAAATATGGTAGATTTCATGGTCACCATCTTCAATGATAACTGCACGCTCCGCGCACAGGTCAACGCAATCAATAAAAGGGCCAAACCTCCCTGTTCGAGAGATCTAGCCCTTATAGATGAATCCATGATCGGATTTCCTTGAAAATTTAACACGATATTTTACTTTTGTTCCTGTTCTAAATACGCCTCCAATGCTTCCAGCCGTCCTTCCATGATTCTGACTCCTTCCCGGTAGAGCTTCTCCAGCTTTCTGACATCCTGCTCGAACCGTGACACGTCCACCGGATACTCGGGACGGATTACAAGATACGTCCTTCCTCCTCCAGCCTGTCTATTTCTTCCTGCATTCTGTTATAGCGTCCGGGAACTTCATAAAGCGCTTCCCGCAGATGAGGGAGCGGCGCAAAATAGCGCTCATAGGCCCTCTCCGTCATGGAGCCGACCGGCTTCTTTCTGTAACCTCTATGGCGTGTCAGAACTACCACCACTTTTCCATACCCGAGTTCAAAAGCTCTCTCATAAGCAATTGGCAGAGAAACGCCTCCGTCCAGATAATTTTTATGGTTAACTTTCACCATCCGTGAAAGCATCGGAATGCTGCTGGAGGCCCTGACTGCCTGCATCATCTCCGTGCAGGAGGATTTGTCAAAAAATTCCGGCCTTCCCGTCCTGCATCTCGTGGCTACCACCTCAAATTTCTGAGGGGAACCGTAAAAGGCGTCATAATCAAAGGGAATCAGTTCATTGCTCAATTCTCCGAATACAAAGTCGAAATTGAATATCAGCCTGCTTTTCACCAGGCTCCTCAGTCCCATATACCGCCTGTCATGCAGATATTCTTTATTAATGCGGAGCATGCGCCCCTTCTGTCCGCTGATGTAATTCATTCCCGCCATCGTACCGGCGGAAACTCCGTTTACATAGGAAAGCCTGATTTCATGCTCCAGCAGTGTATCCAGCACGCCTGCCGTAAATACGCTGCGCAGGGGCCGCCTTCCAGTACAAGTGCTCCTTCTGTCAATTTTGAATCGTATCTCCTTTCTTCCCGGACAGGCCCCCGCAAAGCCATGCTACTGCTGCAAAAAGCCCATCATCAGGTTTGCCTGGCGCATCCATCCCTCCATATTGCTGTATGCCAGCAGAAGAAATGTGGCAGAGGCAAATAATACTGCTGTTTTTATGGCATTGCCCTGTTTCCAGATGCAATAGAACAGCCTGAAAAACGTGATGAACAGCACTGCCATAAACCAACTGGTAAATACCCTTTTAAAGGTAAATCCATATACACTAATATAAAGGCACATTTTGGAAAAAGCAAGCATAATAAATCCGAGAGTCTCCGCACACAATAGGGAAAGCATAAGTTTTACTGTTTTTTTCTCCCTATCGCTGAATACCTTGATAAAGTAGAACAGGCCAAAGTTAATGACGGAAATAAAACAGAGTTCAAAAAAGCCCTGTCTTGCATAATCACTGTAAACAAAGCTCTGCTGGTGAGAAAAAGCTTTCGCAAGAATGTCTGAAAACTTCACCAGAAAAAACAGTACATAAACTCCGCAGACCGCCGATGAAAAAGACATCATAACCGCATAGGGCAGACCGACAGACCGGCTGCCGTTTACTGCCCTGCGTCTTTGTGGATTTTGCATGAAAAGCTCCGTAAAAGGCCATAAAAATAACAGGTACCGAGAATTACCATCAGATTCAACAATAAATTGCCAAATAAAAGCGCTTCAAAAAAATTCTCTGTCAGGGTGCTGCACAAATTTGAAAGTCCGCCCACAAAAGCCGAAAAGCTCTCATCCGCCCCTGCAAGGGAAGGACAATCACCAGTACGGGAATACTCATCATGACTCCGAACAGAATCTGTCCTGCTTTATCCTTCTGCTTTTCTTTGTCTCCTGATCGCTGCTTCTGAATTGTTTTACCCCATGCGCCGCTACCAGAAAAACTTCACCAAAGTTCATAAACGGCAGGGCAAAAAATCCTTTTCCCAGATCCAAAATACAGCTTTCATCCAACCCTCCCTTTATTCTTGCCCCGCTGACGGTCAGGAGCCAGTAGACTCCTGCTCCATGCAGGAATAAAGTCACATAGGGCATTATCCCCTGAAGCTCCCATTCCTGCCGGCCAGGCAGATATTTAACAAGAAACCAGACAGCTCCCGCAATCAGAAAAAACAGACTGGTTTTCCCCTCTGTCCATCCTGCGTCCAAGGGAATGGAGGTAAAAAACTCCGGCAGAAACGAACAGTGCCGTAAACAGGGGGAGCCAGGCGCCTGAAAAAAACTCACTGCCCCGGACATAGACAAATGACGCCGGCCATGATCAGAGCGAGAAGATAGTCACGCCTTTCATAATTCCTTTAACCCTCCGGCTTTCTGCACTTATCTCTTTTGTCCGGTGCTCTTCTACCTGGTACTCTTCCACTGTCCTTTGATTTTCATCCATCATCATAGCTGCTCCTCCTCAAATTCCAAAATGTCGCCCGGCTGGCAGGAAAGCTCCCGGCAGATTGCTTCCAGCGTGGAAAACCGGATGGCCTTTGCTTTATTATTCTTCAGTATCGACAAATTCGCCGGAGTGATCCCGACGCGCTCCGCCAGATCTCCGGCGGAAATCTTCCTCTTTGCCATCATCACATCCAGATTGACAATAATTCCCATGACAGCCCCTTCCCTCTAAATTGTATAATCATTCTCTTCTTTGATTTCCCCAGCCCTTACGAATACATTCTTGATCACCCGGATCAGAAGTCCCATAAAAGCCGCGCAGGCTGCTATAATCAGGAAAAAAACATAATAAGCCGTAGAAATCAGGCAGATGACGGCAACCCAAAACACATCCAGCTTATCAGTCTCAGACAGCTTACATTCTCGTCGCTGAAAATCCGTTCCTCACCGATTCTGCCTATCATCCTGTACAGATTCCATAAAATGATGCCGAGAGGAACCGCACTCGAATAGATGGTTGCCATAAATAGGTTAAAATCTTTACCGCGGGCAGAAAAACTGTGGTCCACGAACTCCCTTGTCATTCTCGGACAGAACACCAGCACCAGTATGTAAACCGCCGCAAATAAAATAATAAAGAATTTTGTTAACCCGATCGACTTTTCATTATTCCAGTTCATAAATATGATACACCTCCGGAGTAAATTCAGCATGTTCCTGACCTATGCTGTTATGGGCAGTATAACATGCAAAACCGAAAATCAATATTTTTTATCGTTTTCGATATATTAATGATGTTTTTCGAAAAAGTAAGAAATGGCACGCAAAGACGCACAGGCTCCTTAAACCGCCGGGCAGCTGGTTTATTAGTCCATGCCCCCTGGCGGCCTATTCAGTACTTTTTCACTTTTACATCATGGCGCAAAACAGGGCGCGGCTTTCCCAAAACGTTTGACTGGTGAATACCGCCGCAGTCATCCAGTGTGATTAACCGGCATTTTCCAAGCGTTTCCTGAAAATCTTCCTCCACTGTATATACGGTATTATTTTTATAGAGATAGGCGGCGCATTCGAAATGCAGGTACAAACTCCTGTAATCCAGGTTGATTGTCCCAACCACGGCCTTTTCGTCGTCGCTTATGAACATTTTGGCATGGACAAAGCCGGGCGTATATTCATAAATCTGCACACCGGCGCGCAGCAGCTCCGCATAATAGGATCTTGCCAGAAGATAGGCATAGAGTTTATCGGGAATATGAGGCATGATAATAATCGTCTCAACTCCCTGCGTTTTGCCGAATATTTAAGTGCAGTCAGCGTCACGTCGTCCAAAATCAGGTATGGGGTCATGATATGCACATACCGCTTTGCATGGCCGAGGATATCGAGGTATACCTGCTCGCCCATTCTCTCCGTCCAGAGGACTGTCCGCATAAGGCATAACAAAACCGCTGTAATCCATTCCTTCCGGATACCTGTAATCCGCCGGGAGAAGAAAACGGCTGTAATCCTCTTTTTCCAGCTCCGTCACTCCCCAAAGCTGGAGAAACATCATGGTAAAGCTGTTTACGGCATCGCCTTTCAGCATCACGGCCGTATCCTTCCAGTGACCGAACCTCTCCCTTTTGTTGATATATTCGTCGGCCAGGTTCACCCCTCCGGTAAATGCGGTATGGCCGTCGATAACGCATATCTTTCTATGATCCCTGTTGTTCTGATAGCTGGAAAGAGCCGGTTTCACCGGAGAAAACATTTTACACTTAATCCCCTTTGCCTGAAGCGTTTTAGGGTAGGAATAGGGAAGCAGCGCCAGAGAGCACATACCGTCATACATAAATCGGACCTCCAGCCCCTCTTTTGCTTTCTGCTCGAGGACTTCCAGTATTGCATTCCACATAATTCCGCGTTCCACAATAAAATATTCCATGAAAATGAAATGCTTGGCCTGTCTTAATTCCTCCAGCATTTTCGGGAACATATCATCCCCCAGAGGAAAATACTCCACATTCGTGTTCTGGTAAACCGGGAACCCGCCGTATCGGTTCATATATCGGGCCAGATTGCCTTCGCTGGAACTGATATTGTTATATTCCCGCGACTCAGACCAGGGAGGGGCAATCCCCTTTTCCAGAGACTGGATTCTTCTGTTAATCAGCTTTACGCCCGGCTGAAGCTTTAAAAACAGATAGAACAGTGTTCCGAATACGGGAATCACCAGAATCGGCACCACCCACGACAGCTTAATACTGCTGTTCTTCATTGCGTCATTATGATAATGATAAGCACTACAGCGCTCAGCAGAGGAACCGCGTACACACAAATCATATATTCCCTCAGCCAGTTAAAGCCCGCCGAGCAGACTCCCATCTGAACCAGCAGGAATAATACAACAAACGTGGTCCGGCCGAAAATAATCCTTAACAATCCTCTTAATTTTTTCATCGGTATCTTTCACATCCTTTATTTGACTTGACAAAGCTATGGTAAAACCATAATCAAGATTATATCACCATTATATAAAAAGCGATAGAGTATTTTTACTCTACCGCTTTTGCTGCTGTGACCTGTACGCGGAGCGTTCAGATTATCGTTTGTCTGCTATTATGTCAAGCACTGTCTGCAAAGGGCTCGTCCGATTCGATATCGGGAGCCGTACCCATCTCCATATTACAGCTTCCATCCCCATTCAGGCAGTACTCCACGTCAAACTGGATCAGAAGGTGACTGGCGGGCTAAAAAGGTGCGCCCTCGCCTGTTGGAACCTGCTGGTTCTTCTGTCCCAAGGGTGGGTGGCAAAGCCGGTCTCCCTGCAGAATACGGCAAATGCCTCGGAGGATGAGTATACGGACGGTCCCGTAAGCAGCCATATCCGTCCCCAACACGCTGCCGCTGTCTTCCGGTTCAATGGTTGTCACAATTTCCCTTGCCAGCGCCAGCCCTCTTTTATCCTCCTCAGGAAATTCAGAATACCTGGGATCGTTTTTAACCTCCTCTGCACTGAGGTTCGAGCCCTGGTAGAAAGAGCCGTAAAACTGTCCGGCTAAAGCAGTATCCCTCATCAGCCTTACCAGCCGGTACGTTAGCGGCTCCGTCAGATTTGGCCGTACAAATGCCTCTTCCCAATAAACGGTATGCCTGTCCGGCTTCCCTCAATCTCCTTTGCCTGATAGAGCCCTTCTTTGATGGAACGGATAACAATTTCTCCGGCTTTTTCCGTTTCCAGATAGATGCCTTCGGGGAACGATTTTCACCTCCGAAGCTCCGGTGATATCTTCCACTTTTAACCATTCCTCCACCGGCCTTCCATTAAAGTCCTTTCCGGTCAGAAGGAAACAAAAGCCGGAGACATCCGCACCCGAAGAGCCGGCAACGATACCGCCATCCTCCGCTTCGATTCTCTTCTCAAGCAAAAGTATATCTTCATGGTACCGGTTAACAAAGCTCTTCCCGTCCTGGGAGTTGGAAATATAACAGACTCCGTCTGCCGAATTGACGGCCGCTGAGCGGTCGACTTTGTAAAGCGCACCGTCCGCCATGTATCCGGCCGGGGCCTTGATTTCACGAATCCGGTATTCAAAGCTGCCGCTGTAATAAAGCTTTGGTGTCTCCGTACCGGCGGTCAATGCACCCATGCCGTTTGCGCCTGTGTATGTAAAATACCCAAATGTCCGAACCGCTAAGCTTCATGTATTTTTGATCGGATTCCTTACCGGGATCCGGAATGGAGTGTACCCCTCCCGCTGTTTCTTTTAAATAACAGATTTCCGTGACCGTTCCATCCTCCGCCTCCGCCTCCAGCAGGAACTCTGCTCCGGAAAGCGGCGCCAGCTCCGGATCTTTTTTATTCACCTTCGGTTCAAAGTTAAGCGGATCATTTAAAAACACAAGGGGTTCCCCTGTCACGTCGATCTCCGCCGTCTGATACTCCTTAACAGCCACCGTTCTGACAAACTTGTCCGTGTCGTCCGGAGTCTCATAGCCGAAAGCGGGTGTAATCTCCCTCAGTTCATATTCTTTACCTTCTCCGGCTGAGCCGGCCGGAATATTCTCAAACAGGAAGGAGCCGTTCTGATCCGTCACGGCGGATGCCCTGTAGGAATACTCCGTAACCGGAAGCTCTGTGAGTTCGAATGTTACGCCTTCCAGAGGCGTTCTGGTGATCCCGGCGCCGTCATAATAAAATGCTCCAAGCTTCTCCCCTTTAACATTACCTGTCTGTGCCTGGATATTATAGTACAGCAGCTTCTCATCGCTGCCTGATGCCAGGCCTGCAGCTCCGTAATCATAAGTTTTGTCTGCCCGGTATGCATCGGAAGTTCCCTTATTGACTGCACCGATATAGTATGTCTCCCCGGCTCTTCCGATCGTCACGGAACAAACCCTTTATTTTCCGGCCCCTCATATCCGGGGAAATTGAGCGTTGTATCTTTGCAGTATCCGGAAGGTACTTTGCTTTCCCTGATCAGATACGTCCTGCCTGCTATGAGGGAATCTCCCATCTCTTCCCGGCTGAAATGACCTTCACCGTCCGTTGTCAGGGTGAGAAGAGGCACATCCTTATCCACCGGCTCCCATATCGCTTCTGTACCGGCTTTTTGCCTCGTATACAATGAACTCCTGCCCCTGCAGCCGGCTCGCTTGTCATAGTCAGCTTATCGTCCATCCTGACTGCTTTTACCTTGTTAACCTGAATATAGCCGAAAGGCAGGCTGTTGGTTACCTGAAGTATTTTTGTGTCGGCAGGCTGAAAACAGCCGTTCTTTAATACACCTTCAGCCTTAATCATTGTCTCATCCATACTGCTGTCACTGCAATTATAAAATGTGACGCTGCCGTTTAAACCATCTGAGGCAGGCTCAATCTCCACCAGAATCTTTTGCATCTTTTGTTCCGGTGCAAGGAGCCCTTCCGGTACTTCGGAGACATCCTCCGTAAACCGGTAAACGCCGCAGGGCAGGCTGTCGAGCCTCACAAGCCCATCCTCTGTCAGCGGTATCATGCTGCTCCCATCCGGCCCTGCACTCCAGTCTTCAAAGCTTTCCTCCGGTTCTCCGGCCGCTTTTCTCTCGACCTTAAATCTGACTGGATATGTATTCCCGTTAAGCGGTACAAAGTCCTGGCCTGTTTTATAAAATGCAATGTTGGATAAAATAGGCTCATTTATCACCGAAGCTTCTGTACCGGCGGCATCGTCTCCCGGAATATAGGGAAAACCATTGACTGCATTCGCATTTATTTCAAATTCTCCCGTGACGCTGTCAAACTCTGCCTCCAAAGTGAGGGAACCGGCCGCCTTTTTATAACCGTATGGCGGCTTTTTCTCAGTTATACTGTAAATAATGCCAGGCTCCAGTCCGGCAAAGTCCACCTTGCCGTTCTCATCACTCACCGAATCCCTGTTAGTCAGAATACTGCTTTGAATCGCCGTGAGCGTGAACACCGCGCCCTTCAGACCGTTGCCGTCTTTATCCGTCTTATAGAACCGGAACCGGTTGCTTTCCAAATCCTGAGGGGAATTTAATGCGTCAAAATACATTTTCGCCCCATTTGAGACTGTATCCTGATATTGCAGAGTATCTTCCACACCGTCCGGAAGCTTTGGCAGGCTGTCAAGCGCCCCTTTCCCAAACAGAATATGCTGAGGCTTAAAGGATAGACTATCGTACCCCGGCGCGCCTGGGTCCTCCAGCTTATAAATCGTGTTGCTTTGCAGGCGGAGGAAAACATCTGCCCGTTTTCATTCGATGTTCTGACCTTTGCCGCCGTCGGATCGTTCATCTGCACCCACGCTCCGGGATTGGACGGTGACTCGCCCTGCAGCTTGAAAACAGGGATTAACTGGAATTTTGCACCCTGTAGAGTATAGCCGTCGCCGCTGTCTGATGAATTAGCGCTTTTTTTTGTCACTGTCGCCATCTGCAGCTTTTCCAATTTTGCAAATGAGCTGCTCTGGAACCGGCCGGCCTCTGCATTCGTGGTAACGGTGCTGTCGCTGCTGCCGTCGGGCCATTCAATCAGGACCGTATTGTCGGCTCCGCTGTCCGGAACAGAATCCACTACAACAGTGTCGTAAACTACTAAAACCGGTACCCTGGTCAGGGGCGCAGACTCCTTATATTCGATTGTAAAGCCTCCGCCGTTTTTTACCACCGTAAAATTCTCATCAATTTCCGTGTCAGTCAGACCTGAATCAGGGCTATAATCATAGCTGCCGTCGGGAGCCATTGTTATCCTGTAAAATCTCATGCTCGCCGGTTCAAGCTCCAGATAGCCGGCCATGTGATCGGAAATTTTAACTCCTTCAAAATTGACTCCCGTTATATTCACGGCTAATTCCCATTTAAGCCATGGAAGGCGGTCATACGTATCTTCTTTATTAAATGGATGGAACTCCCTTTTCAGCATATGCACCGCTGCGGTATGCGACGCCTGCGCATCTTTTGTGATATGCACCGGCATTCCTTCATTCTCCCTGGTGGAGATAATATCGCTGTCCAGTGCCGCCTGATTCAGCAGCTTCAGCCCCTCTGCAGTTTTGAATTTCTCCTGCCTGTACTTCTCCTCCACATAGGCCGTAAATTCATACTGCCAGGCATCTTCGCCGATAAGAGGGACATAAAATCCGTCCTCAGCCTTTTCATACAGGACAAAGAAAATGTCCTGATCAGCATACTTCTCCTGCGCCGTTCTTTCTGTCACCGAATATACGGCAAGTATCGTATCATCCGTGCCGTCCAGCTTATAGCGAAGAATTTCTTCCGCTTCCGTCAGATTTGCAGGGGAAGCGGGACGCCGAAGCTCCGAACCGGACGCGCTTTTCAAAGCTTACCTCCCTGTATGTCCCCGCGCTGCTGTCTTGCCGCGTCTTTTTCCAGACGCCGGTCAGCCCGCTTTTTAAGGCCGGATCTGTTGAAAACACAGTTCCTACCGGCAGATGGTCCGTAAGAACGGAATTCTTCAGCAGGATATTGTTCTGGTTATAGCCAATCTGCCATTTCACCAGATTATCCCTGTAATTATAACTGTCTATTGCTTTTTTACTGACGTATGCGTTCGGTATTAATCTGCTGTCTGCCGCGGTGCCTTCAATAGTTTCCGAACCGGAGGTCAGCTCATATTCTGCAGTATTCTCTACCCTGCCCTGATCCTGGCTGAGGCTCACCGGATCAACAATGCGCGTCCTTATTTCAAAAGAATAATACTCCTGCGCCTCTATCTGAGCCAGATGTATGGTCAGAAGCCTGATTCCGTCCTCAGTCTCTTCGAGTGTATAGTAATCGCCCGAATGGCCTCCTTCCATTAATTTCACCTCATCGTCTCCGCTGTCCGGATTATCACGGTTCACTTTTTTAAGAACTAACTTTCCGTCCGGGAAATTGCTGTCCAGAATCACCTGTTTCAGTGGATCAAAGGCTCTCATCGTAAAGCTGCTGATTTCTGCGGCGGAACGGTTGATTTCAAATTTCCATGTCATAGTCTGAGTTGTTTCGTCGTAGCTGCCGGCCGTCTTTTTCAGGGCATTATGGTTATAGTCAACCCTATGCTCCAGATCAATATTCTCCGGAGGCCAGTCCCACGGTCCTATTCCTTCTCCCGTAACATGGTTGTGGAAAAGTGTTGCATTATTTGTAACGGTTCCCTGCCCTTCCGTCACAGAAGTCTTTGGAACCTTTGAGTAATAAACAAGCTCTACATCCTTGTTAACCAGGTCGAGAGCGGGCAGGATAAATCCCTGTGCGTTATGGATTTTACCATCCGGTGACTGATAGGAATAACTAAAACGCACCGCCTCCCCTTCTTTGAAGTCCTTAAGCTCTTCCTCTATCCCGGACAGAAAACCGCCTTTCTTAAAATAATTATTTGGAGGCTGTTTCCCCAATTCCAGTTGAATGCCGGAGTCGGAAGCTTTGAAAGAGATTGTCCTTTCCGCCCCTCCCTCCTTTACCGTAATCTCATCCGCATATTCAAGACCTTCCCCGAGCCAGTCAATCAGATAGGCCGAGTGAAGGGTATGAAGCAGGGTTTTCATTTTGATTTTCCAGCGGATTTTATTCTCCCCTTGGCTTAATATCTCCTGTCCGTCTTTTGTCAGCTCCTGTCCCAGCGTTTTTCGTTGTTGTGTCTGCTTCGGCAAGACTGGTCTGGCTATCTTCACCATCCCTCAGAGTTGCTTTATTTTGAATTGTCAGCTCCAGATTTTTTTGTTCATTCCAGTTTTCTAAAAGTCTGCTGCTGATTTCTGTCTCAATTGTAACCGATGCCTCTATGATATTTCCGGCGCTGTCTGTTATAATCCCGGCGTCCGCTTCTGAGGCGCTGGCTGCAATCGGGTAAACGAACCTGCCATTTTCCTGATCATAATAGTCTTCCAGCGGGAGAAGTTCTTCCTTCGCATCTCCTGTCCCTGCATAGGCGTGTGTCACCACCAATTCGGACGGCACGTCATCGATGATGTGCTTCCCGCCCAATGTATAGGTTTTTGACGATTCTGCCATTTTTCTCCGGGAGGACTTCCTCTTCTTCAGCTGACTTGCACTGCCTGTTGTTCCGTCCCCGTCCTCCTCTTGATACTCTTCGTCTTCCTCGTCCTCATCCATGGCCTGCCAGGTCTCCCAGTCATCTATATCTTCAAAGCCTGAAGATGCCGTCGCCGGCGTAGCTTTTTGGGCCAGGGACGCCTCAGAGGAGGAGGCCCTGGCTGTAATTGTATAGGTGATATCCAAACCGTCTCCGCTATCCGCTTTTTTAACCAGTGAATAGGCTCCCTTATCCTCCGGCTGCCCGGAACCTTGCGACGACAATTTGACGGTGACAATTCCCTCCTGATTGTCTTCCAGTTCTATCTCATCTCCATTATGGCCTGCTTCAAGGCCGAGGGATAATTGTGCACCTGACTCAATATTCTGATAACCGCTGTAAATGTCTTCTTTGTTAAAGATAATCGATATATCGAGACACGTTCCATTCTGCTCCGTAACCATGGTTCCGATTAAGGCATCCCCATAAGTCAGCTCCTGATTCTGAAAATTAATATTTTTATTTAAGCCGCTGCATTCCACTTTTATCTGAAAAGAGAGGTCCGGACACTTTTCGATATCGCCTTGGGCATCTTCAACCGCTGTTTCCAAAAAATTATTATCAAATGCCAGTTCTAATTGTAGCTCAAACCCATTTCCGGACACCGTGTCCCTGTCCGTCCACATATTGAAATGCTGAAACGCATCCGACGGCGTCGCATAGCCTGATAAATCCATTTTCTCCGTCTCACCGGCCATAACAGGAATCACTCTCCATCCTGCCAAAGCCTGGAGAAGAATCGTACAAATCATCACCCATGCCAGCTTTATTTTCCATTCTTCCCGTAGCTTTTTGACACACTCCCTCATCCCAAGTCCCTCTTTCGTATCATTTCCGGCCTGCTCTCAAAACTGTATGCACCGGATTTTATCATAAAATATTATAGCAGAGAATTAACGCTCCTAAATTCACATTACCGAAGCCTGCCGGATTTTACCAAAATAGAATGATGTTGGGGCCAAAAGGTCTTTTGACCCTGGTATCATAGAATATAAATAATAAAAGAGGCTTCTCCCTTAGAAAGATCAACCAAAAGTTGAATCTTTCCGGAAAAAGCCTCTTTTATTCATTAGAAAATTTCCATATGTAAACTATCTGCCGGTCAATATATTTATTTCAGAGCCTGCCTGATATCCTCAATGATATCCTGCACATTCTCTATACCGACGCTCAGCCTGATTAAGGACGGATCGACGCCCGCTTCCAGGAGCTGTTCATTGGAGAGCTGACGGTGGGTATGGCTGGCCGGATGAAGCACGCAGGTGCGGGCATCAGCCACATGAGTTACAATTGCCGCCATCTTTAATTTATCCATAAATTCCGCGGCTGCCTCACGGCCCCCTTTTAAGCCGAATGCAATAACTCCGCAGGTGCCGTTCGGCATATATTTCATTGCCAGCTCATGATATTTATCATCCTCAAGGCCCGGATATGTTACCCAATCCACTTCCTCGCAGGATTTCAGGAACTCAGCCACCTTCTGTGCATTCTCACAGTGACGCGGCATGCGCAGATGCAACGTTTCAAGCCCGATATTTAAAAGGAATGCGTTCTGCGGCGCCTGGATGGAACCGAGATCCCTCATTACCTGTGCCGTAGCTTTCGTGATGTAAGCTCCCTTTCCGAACTTCTGTGTATAGATAATTCCGTGGTAAGAATCATCCGGTGTCGTAAGCCCCGGGAACTTCTCCGCATTGGCCTCCCAGTCAAAATTGCCGCTGTCCACGATACAGCCGCCTACGCTCATCGCATGGCCATCCATATATTTTGTAGTGGAATGAGTTACAATGTCTGCTCCCCATTCAAAGGGCCGGCAGTTAATCGGAGTGGCAAAGGTATTGTCCACGATGAACGGCACCCCATGCTTATGGGCCAGGGCAGCAAATTTCTCAAAATCCAGTACAACCATGGCCGGATTGGCAAGCGACTCGCCGAACACGCACTTGGTATTCGGGCGGAATTCCTTCTCGATCTCCTCTGCCGGAGCGTTCGGATCCACCAGGGTTACTTCAATTCCCATCTTTTTCATTGTCACGACGAACAGATTGGATGTTCCGCCATATACGGTCGAAGAACAGATAAAATGATCGCCTGCATTACAGATATTAAACACCGCATAAAATTTGCCGCCTGTCCGGATGAGGTCAGCATGGCCGCCGCTCCGCCTTCCATCTCACAAATCTTATTGGCTACGGCATCGTTGGTCGGATTGGCAAGCCTGGTGTAAAAATAACCGTTCTCCTCCAAATCGAAAAGCCTTCCCATCTGTTCACTGGTAGAATATTTAAATGTAGTACTCTGGTAAATAGGAAGTATCCTCGGCTCGCCGTTCTTCGGCTGCCAGCCGCCCTGAATACAGGTGGTTTCAATTGAACGTTTCTGGCTCATTGGTGTGTCCTCCTCTGTCATTCATATAATATATAATACTGTTCAAATTAGTCTCTAGTCTACCATAAAATTCCCGAGTGTACAATAAAAATGGTGGATATTTCGGCAGCATGGTGCTATAAACGGTAACAGTAGCAATCCATTCTTATTTATGCTATAATTTCATCGTTAATCAATACATATCAGGAGGTATCCTATGTCTGCTTCAAAAGTATATTTTACTAACTTCAGGGCAACATTTACTGAAAATCTTCTTCAGAAACTGGCCCGTCTTGTAAAGAAAGCGGGGATGCTGGAGCAAATCGATTTTAAGAACCAGTATACCGCGATCAAAATTCATTTTGGTGAACCCGGCAACCTGGCCTATCTTCGCCCGAATTATTCCAAAGTTATCGTCGACCTGATTAAGGAACAGGGCGGAAAGGTATTCCTCACCGACTGTAATACCCTCTATGTGGGCGGACGCAAGAATGCCCTGGATCATCTCGACTCCGCTTACACAAACGGCTACAATCCCTTTACCACCGGCTGCCATCTGCTGATTGCCGATGGACTGAAGGGTACCGACGACATCCTCGTCCCGATTGACGGGGAGTACGTGAAAGAGGCAAAAATCGGCCGCGCCATTATGGATGCCGATATCTTTATCTCCTTAAGCCATTTTAAAGGTCACGAGTCCACCGGTTTCGGAGGTGCGCTAAAAAATATCGGTATGGGCTGCGGTTCCCGCGCCGGAAAACTGGAGATGCACAACGCCACCAGCCCCTTTGTCCTTACCGATAAATGCATCGGCTGCGGAGCCTGCAAGCGCAACTGTGCACACGACGCAATTTCCATCGCAGAGAAAAAGGCCTCCATCGCACCGGATAAATGCGCCGGCTGCGGACGCTGCATCGGAGTCTGTCCGGTAGATGCCGTTGCAAACCATTGTGATGAATCAAATGACATCTTAAATAAAAAAATAGCCGAATATTCCCTCGCCGTTTTAAAGGACAGGCCGCATTTTCACATCAGTCTCGTCGTGGATGTCTCCCCCTACTGTGACTGCCATGCTGAAAATGACGCGCTATCATCCCGAATGTAGGAATGTTTGCTTCCTTTGACCCGGTTGCCCTCGATATGGCCTGTGCCGATGCCGTAAACCGTCAGCCTGCAATCCCAGGCTGTATACTCGATGAGCGTGAGCACTGCCACCATGATCATTTTACGGACATCCATCCGGAAACCAACTGGAAAGTGGCGCTGGAACATGCGGAAAAGCTTGGGATTGGTACTATGGAATATGAATTAATTGAGATTTAATTGAGGCTCGGAGGCTTTCGTCCCGGTGAAAATCTTCTCCGCAGCTCCAACTCACGACAATCCTCCCCCGGGACAAAAGACTCATCCCATCATCTCCACCGCTGTCCGTACGGCAGCGACCTCACCTGCTTAACTAAATGATATGATACCAGGGTCAAAAGATTAAAAATCTTCATGCAAGCAAGCTTGCATCAGATTTCCAACCTTTTGACCCTGGTATCATCACATCACCATATCAAACAACGAAAGCTGGTTACTCTCCGGCAAATCCCCCAAAAGCCCCAGTTCTCCCATCAGATCGCACACGGTCTTCGTAACCTTCGTGCGGTTGATGAAATCCTCTCTTGACAGGAACGGTCCGTCCTCCGCCGCAAATACGATGGCGTCGGCCGCTTTCTCGCCCAGTCCGTCGATACTGCTGAGGGACGGCATCAATTTTCCATCCACTATCTGGAAACTCCTGGCGCTGGCTTTAAAGATGTCAATGGCCGTGAATTCAAACCCTCTGGCATACATCTCCTGGACAATTTCATGTCGCGGAGCGTATCCTGCTCTTTCTTCGAGAGTGTATCCATTCTTTTCTTATAGTCGGCCAGATGATATTCCAGCTTTTCACGGCCCTGGCACATGAGTACATAGGAAAAGCCGCTGGCACGGATACTGAAAAACGCCGCATAGTAGGCAAGAGGATAAAACACCTTACAGTAGGCAATACGCCAGGCCATCATAACATAAGCTGCCGCAGCATGAGCCTTCGGGAACATGTACTTGATCTTCTTACAGGACCAGATATACCAGTCGGGTACGCCGTGATCGGTCATCTCTTTAATCCATTCGTCCTTCAGGCCCTTGCCCTTTCGCACGCTCTCCATGATGGTGAAGGAAAGTCCCTCCTCCAGCCCCATCTGGATCAGATATACCATGATATCATCTCGGGTACAGATTGCGGTCTGAATGGTTGCTTTTCCTTCCTGGATCAAAGTCTGGGCATTTCCCAGCCATACGTCCGTACCATGGGACAATCCGGAAATACGCACCAGATCCGAAAAATATTTGGGCTGCGCGTCAATTAACATCTGCATTGCGAAATCCGTACCAAACTCCGGGATACCCAGCGCGCCCAGCTTGCAGCCGCCGATATCCTCCGGCTCTATGCCCAGTGCCGAGGTGTTCTGAAATAAGCTCATGACCTCTTTGCTGTCAAGCGGAAAATCCTTTACCGGATCCTGGCCTGTCAGATCCTGAAGCATTCGGATCATGGTCGGATCATCGTGTCCAAGAATATCCAGCTTTAACAGGTTATGGTCAATGGAATGGTAATCAAAATGTGTCGTTACGGTTCTGGTCGTCATATCATCGGCCGGATGCTGGACCGGGGTAAAGGAATAGATTTCCTCCCCATGGGGAAGCACGATAATGCCTCCCGGGTGCTGTCCCGTCGTTCTTCTCACACCGACGCAGCCTCCCACAATCCGGTCTATCTCACAGCGGCGTTTGCGAACGCCCCTGTCCTCGTAATAGCCCTTCACATAGCCGTAAGCCGTCTTATCGGCCAGTGTGCCGATTGTTCCGGCACGGAAGGTCTGCCCTTTTCCGAAAATAACTTCCGTATAGGTATGCGCGCGGCTCTGGTACTCTCCCGAGAAATTCAGGTCGATATCAGGCTCCTTGTCACCCTTAAAGCCGAGGAAGGTTTCAAATGGAATATCGAAGCCGTCCTTTTTAAGCGGTTCCCCGCAGACCGGGCAATTTTTATCCGGCATGTCACAACCAGCCATACCTGCAAATTTCCTGACCTCCTCGGAATCAAAATCATAATAATGACAATTGGTGCAGTAATAATGAGGGCTGAGCGGGTTTACTTCCGTGATACCCGACATTGTGGCCACCAGCGAGGAGCCTACGGATCCCCTGGAACCTACCAGATAGCCGTCCTCATTTGATTTCCATACCAGTTTCTGGGCGATGATATACATAACGGCGAATCCGTTGGAAATTATCGAGTTAAGCTCCCGTTCCAGACGATCCACCACAATTTTAGGAAGGTTCTCACCATACATTTCATGGGCTTTGTTATAACAGATGCTTCTCAGCGTCTCATCCGAGTTGGGAATAACAGGAGCGCATTTATCGGGACGGACAGGCTCTATCCTTTCGCACATGGCTGCTATCTTCCTGGTATTGGTGATTACCACCTCCTCGGCTTTGTCGCTCCCCAGATACTCAAATTCCCTGAGCATCTCATCCGTGGTCCGCAGATAGAGCGGAGCCTGATCGTCGGCGTCCTTGAATCCTTTACTCGACATGATGATTCTCCGGTAAACCTCATCCTCCGGATCCAGGAAATGGACGTCACAGGTCGCGCAGACCGGCTTATTATACTGTTCTCCCAGACCCACAATCCTGCGGTTCAAATCCATCAGCTCTTCCTCGGAATTCACCGGACTTTTCTCATCCCTGAGCATAAATGCATTGTTGCCCAGAGGCTGTATTTCCAGATAGTCATAAAAATCCACTATCTTATGTATCTCCGTATCAGGCACACCGCGTAAAAGCGCCTGGTAGAGTTCCCCCGCCTCGCAGGCGGAACCGATGATAAGGCCCTCCCGGTACTGGCTAAGCAGGCTCTTCGATCCTGGGACGTCTGGCAAAATAAGTCAGGTTGGACTCTGATACGAGGCGGTAGAGATTGACGCGCCCCACATCGTTTTTCGCAATTATGATAATATGGTAGGTGGGCATCTTCCGTATCATTTCCACCGTCATCCTGCTGAGTTCATTTAACTGGGACAGATCAAAAATGTCACGTTCCTTCAGCATTTTTATAAAACGGACAAAGATTTCCGCTGTCGCCCCTGCATCGTCCACCGCCCTGTGATGGTTTGCCAGGTTAATCTTAAGCTCTTTTGCTACCGTATCCAGCTTAAACCGGTTGAGGTTCGGAAGGAGAACGCGGGCCAGGGATACCGTGTCGAGCACGGTCGGATTAAACTCAAGTCCCTGCTGTCTTGCATTCTCTTTAATAAAGCTGATGTCAAAACCGGCATTATGAGCCACCATGACGGCTCCCCTGCAAAACTCAGAAATTCAGGAAGAACCCTGTCTATCTTCGGCGCATCCAGAACCATGTTGTCATTGATACCCGTCAGCTTCTCTATCTCAAAGGGAATCGGCACGTCGGGGTTGACGAAGCTGCTGAATTTATCAACAATCCGTCCCTCCTCCACCCTGACTGCGCCTATCTCAATGATCCGGTTCTTAAGAGGGCTGAAGCCGGTCGTCTCGATATCGAAGACCACACAGGTATGATCCAGGGATTGTCCCGCACCGTTTTCAACCAGTTCCTTCATATCGTCGACCAGATATCCCTCCACACCGTAAAGAACCTTGAAATTATCACCTCTCTCACGGAATGGTTGGCATCCGGAAAGGACTGGACACAGCCGTGATCCGTTACCGCCATCGCGTCCATTCCCCACTGTTTGGCCCGCTTAATGAGGTCCTTTACCTCGGAAACGCCGTCCATATCGCTCATCTTGGTATGGCAGTGCAGTTCCACACGCTTGACCGGAGCATTGTCCACGCGTTTCGTCGTAAAATCCTCGCATTTTTTAATACCCACAACAGAACCGATGGTCAGCTCCCCGTCGAAACGGTCGATGTTCGCCACGCCTTTCAGCCTGACAAACTGGCCGGCCTTTGTCGCAGTCTTCAAATCCTCAAGTGACTCCTCGCGGGCGAACACTTTGACACTGATCGTATCGGTAAAGTCACTGATACTGAAAATAAAGAGGGAATTACCGCTGCGAAGCTCACGCACATCCGTGGCGAGTATCTTTCCGCGGATCACCACCTCACCTATCTCCCCTTCTATCTTCTCAATCTCAACCGACTCTTCGTCAAAATCGCGGCCATACAGGACATCCGGATTATCCGACTTTCTGCCGTAGCCGGAGCGCCGGAATTCCCTCTTTCCGCCGCTAAAATCGCCTTTGCCCTTTTTGCCGCTTAAATCGCCTCCCGCTTTTGACTGGGCGTTCTTTCCGCCGGTTTCCTTAACTGCTTTCTGTTTCTTCTCCGCCTGGAAATTCAAATCGCCCACCGGCTTTAAGACCGAGCTGCCCTCGTCAAAGGGAAGATCCAGGGAGGCCTCCCCGGAGACCGGAGCCGGATCAGACGGCGCTGCGCCGCCGGATGTATGCTCCGCGTTCATATAGATGACGGCAGGCTCCTCCTCCACCCTTTTCTGGCCTCTGCCGGGCGGTAGGACAGCCTGACCTCCATCGGAATGTTACAGCGTTCCGTAAAGATCTTTTCGAGGATCCTCACAAGCTCCGGCGCCTTGTCCTTTGCTATCATCGTATCCTCGATCTCCATGGTCAGAAGATCCTTCTCGTCAAAAGAGAGAACGGCCCTGCGGAACATATTGTATAAAAGAATGCTGTAATTCTTAAGCTCCATCAGGATGCTGTCACGGTAAACATCCATCAGCTTTTTCGGCGTGTACTGGCCGGAGAGATGATATTTCTCCAGGATTTTAATCGTCACCTTTTTTCCGGGGAAGAGCTGGCTCTTAATCTCTCCTCCTGCTTATAGATGTTCTGTTTATGAATCAGTCTGGGACTGACGATATAAATGCGGATAGAGCTTCTATCCCTGGTAGTGGCCACCTTCTCCACCTCTACCAGCTCAAAAAGCTCTCTCACATTATCTGCAATATGTAAATCAGGAAATACTTCCAAAAACGATTTCATTCCATCACCTTAATTTCTTTTTCACCCTGCAGCTCTATTATTCCAGTTTTCCGGCCAGCCTGTCAAGCTCTTCTTTCAGTGCGGGCAGAAGGTCTTTCTCTGGCACTTTTTTGATGATTTCACCTTTGCGGATCAGCAGTCCTTCCCCGATGCCGCCTGCAATGCCAAGATCCGCCTCCCTTGCCTCGCCCGGGCCATTTACCACACAGCCCATCACGGCCACCTTGATATCCAGCTCATATTCCTGGACCATGTTTTCCACCTGGCCGGCCAGACCGATCAGATCAATGCAGGTTCTCCCGCAGGTAGGGCATGATACCACCTCAATCCCTCCCTTTCGAAGCCCCAGGGTCCGCAAAATCAGCTTTGCCGATTTCACTTCCTCCACCGGGTTTCCGGTCAGGGAGACACGGATGGTATCTCCGATCCCCTGATTTAAAATCAGGCCCAGGCCAACGGCGGACTTGATATTGCCTGCCAGCAGCGTTCCCGCCTCCGTGATGCCGACATGGAGCGGATATCTGGTTTTCTTTGCAATCAGCTCATGAGCCTTTACGCACATCATTACATCCGAGGATTTGATGCTGATTACGAGATTGTCGTATCCCATGCGCTCAATCAACGCCACCTTTTCCAGGGCGCTCCGTACAATTCCCTCCGCCGTCACGCCGCCGTACTCTTCGAGCAGATGCTTTTCCAGGGAACCGCTGTTGACGCCCACACGAATAGGGACGCCGTATTCCCGGGCTTTATCCACAACGGCCTGAACGCGTTCTTTTACACCGATATTGCCAGGATTGATCCGGATTTTATCAGCGCCGCATTCTATCGCCGCAATCGCCAGACGGTAATCAAAATGAATATCGGCCACCAAAGGAATCCTGATTGCCTTCTTAATCTCGGTCAGGGCCATTGCAGCTTCCATCGTCGGAACCGCCACGCGGATAATATCACAGCCAGCGTTCTGAAGTTCCAGGATCTGGCCGATTGTCGCTTTCACATCCTCTGTCTTTGTGTTGCACATGGACTGGATCAGGATCGGGTTTCCTCCCCCGATCACCTTTTTTCCAATCTGAACCGTTTTTGTCTCATCTCTGTACGCCATACTAACCTCCCCGGTATCTCTGGACTTCTACTTTATCACAGCATGTTTCTGATATCATTAAACAGGATAAATACCATCAGCACCATAAGAACCGCCATACCGGCCATATGGATCATCCCTTCCTTTTCCCGGTCGCTCGGCCGCCCCTGAGTGCTTCCAGAATGATAAAGACAAGCCGTCCTCCGTCCAGGGCCGGAATCGGAAGCAGATTCATGATGCCAAGGTTTGCGCTTAAAAGGACACACATATTGGCGAGATTGACAAGCACCACCATCAGCCCGTATTCGCGCTCTCCTGACAGTGGAATCGATCATCGAAACAATCCGCACAGGGCCTGCTATATCATCCGTCTTTACCTGGCGTTTCACAATCATCCCAAGGCTCTTAAACGTCAGATTGATCCAGTACCTCAGTTCATACGCGCTGTATTTGGCTGTCACAAATACGGATTCCGGTTTTTTATAGACTCCGCCGCTGATTCCCATCATATAGCTTCCGTTTTCAGCGGAATATACCGGCTCAATCACCGCCTGATGAAGTTCATTGCCGCGTCTGTATTCCAGGTTCAGTGTCTCTCCCTGGTGGAAGCTGGTATAAGCCAGTACGTCCCTGTATATCTTAATGTTCTTGCCGTTGATCTGTGTAATCACGTCGCCCGGCTCAATTCCTGCCTCAGCCGCCGGATAGCCCTCCACGACGCTGTAAACTTCCGCCGGATCGTAGCCCACATAGCTGATTACAAAGAATGCACAGACAAATGCCAGAATAAAGTTGAAAACCGGTCCGGCCGCAATAACAAGAAATCGGGTCCACACCGATGTCTCATTAAATGTCACTCCGGTTGCTCCCGGCGCCAGTTCTACCCCCGCGTAGCTTCGTGTCTGCTCCGCTTCCTTATGGGGTAAAACTCATCCTCCCCGTTTTTTACCGGCAATATTTTTTCCGGCCCTCTCATCCCTGTCATCGTCGGATAAATCCTCATCCTCTCCCAGCATCATGCAGGAGCCTCCGAAGGGAAACAGTTTCAGGGAATACCTGGTTCCGCCTTTGACCATGCTGAACAGTCTCGGCCCCATTCCCAGAGAAAATTCCACTACGCAGATTCCGCCGCGCTTTGCCAGCAGAAAGTGTCCGAATTCATGAAAAAGTATGATTAGTCCAAATACAAGTATTGCCGCAAGTAAACTTAACAATCTACCACCTGCTCTCTATAAAGTCATAAGTCTCCTGCTCAGCGGAAAGTATCTCATCCACCGACGGATTTTCCACTACCCTGTGCTGCTCCATTGCAGCCTCGATCATATCGGTTATCGCTAAGTATCCTGCTTTTCTGTCCAGGAATTTTTTCACTGCCAGTTCATTCGCCGCGTTAAATACGGTCGGCAGCGTTCCGCCGCGTTTTCCTGCCTCATAGGCCAGTGAAAGGCCGTGAAAATTGCAGAAGTCAGGGGCTTCAAAGGTAATCTGCCCAAGTTTGGCAAAATCTAACCGCCCGCCGGGCAAAAACTTCCGCTGCGGGTAGTAAAGCGCATACTGAATCGGCAGTTTCATGTCCGGAGTTCCCAATTGGGCAATTACAGCTCCGTCTTCAAATTCCACCATGGAATGAATCACGCTCTGAGGCTGGACCACAACCTGAACCTGCTCCATCGTGACGCCGAACAGCCATCTTGCTTCCATCACTTCCAGCCCCTTGTTCACCATCGTGGAGCTGTCGATTGTTATCTTTCTGCCCATCGTCCAGTTGGGATGCTTAAGCGCATCCTCCACCTGAATGTCCTTCATCTGCTCTCTCGTTCTTTTGCGGAACGGGCCGCCCGATGCAGTCAGAAGGATTTTATGTATCCTGTTTCCATGCTCGCCGTTCAGGCTCTGGAATATGGCGCTGTGTTCACTGTCCACCGGCAGTATCCTGACATTCTTCTCTTTTGCCAGCGGCATGATGATATGGCCTGCGGTCACAAGCGTTTCCTTATTCGCGAGGGCAATGTCCTCCCGCCTCCATTGCCGCAATGGTCGGCCTGATGCCAATCATACCTACAATCGCCGTCACCAGAATCTCCGAGGAAGGTTCTGCGGCAATTTCGAGAAGGCCTTCCATCCCGCTTACCACCTTCACATCGAGATCTCGCACCCGGCTTTTAAGTTCAGCCGCCTTCTTCTCATCCCAGACTGCGGCGAGCTTCGGTGTAAATTCCCGGATCTGACTTTCCAAAAGCGATATATTGCTTCCGGCGGCTAATGCAGTCACCTCTATATCTTTATTCGTCCTGACCACGTCCAATGTCTGTGTTCCGATTGAACCGGTAGAACCCAGTATAGCTATTTTTCATCGCAGATGTCTGCCTTTCTTAACTCACTGTTACTTTTTGATATCTTCAGTTATTATTGAACCGGCTCCAGTATTCTATGCATCTTTTCCGGCCGGTGTACCTGTCTGACAGAATCTTGGTGTCCCTTCCGTCAGGCGTTAACCGAGAAATGTCAGCGCAAAAAAGATAGCCGGAGCCGTAAATATAACGCTGTCGAACCGGTCCAGAATGCCGCCGTGTCCCGGGATCAGGTTGCCGTAATCTTTTACATTATGGTTCCTTTTGATTGCGGAGGCTGCCAGATCTCCTATCTGAGAAATCACCGCTGCTATGGCGCAGGCTGCCGCACAAGCTGCCTGTGGATTGCCAATCTCATCCATCCTGTGGCCGAATATGGATGCATAAATGAATCCGAGGACAGCCGCCCCTATTATTCCGCCCACGGCTCCCTCTATCGTCTTTTTCGGGCTCAGCACCGGTGTCAGTTTGTGCCTGCCAAACAGCATTCCGGCGCAATAGGCGCAGGTATCGCATCCCCATGAACTCAGGAAAATCAGCCAGACCAGATATCTTCCGTCCGCCATCTCCCTCACCTGGTACAGGTAGGAAAGCATCACTGCCAGATAGAAGATGCCAAAGAAAGACACCGTCACCTGTTCTGTCCCGTAGTGGGGAAACGTAAACACATAGATTGTCATAAGCAGCATCAGGGCTGCAATCGCCATCAACGTCACATATTTTTGTCCGTCGAACCACAGCAGGCCATAATACGATATCCCCGCCAGATATCCGACAAGTCCCAGACTTTTTTTTTCAATACCCATTACACGGTATAATTCAAACATCCCCACCAGTGAAATAACCGCAGTGACGCCGTACAGAAGGGCACCTCCCGTACTGACTACAATCACGGCCAGAATTACTAGTATAATACCGCTGATCAGCCTTGTTCTGAACATGGCTCCTCCTCCCTCAACTCACCTGCCGACAAGACAGGTATTCGTAAGCTGCATCCGCTTTGATCCGCTTTGCAGCCATCCTCCTGCGAGGTAATTCAGGCGTGCTTCATTTTCATTTGACCCCGCCGAACCTTCTGTCTCTCTTATTATACTGGGCAATGGCCTTTAATAGCTCTTCTTTGTTGAAATCAGGCCACAGGCAGTCTGTCACAACGATCTCACTGTACGCAAGCTGCCATAAAGATAATTCGAGAGGCGGATTTCTCCGCTGGTACGGATCAAAAGATCCGGATCCGGGATATCTGCCGTATCCAGATAAGAGGAAACCACCTGTTCCGTAACTGAGCCGGAATCCAGACGGCCTTCCTTACAGTCTGCCGTCATCCGCCGGATCGCTCTTGTGATCTCATCCCTTCCTCCATAATTAACGGCAATCACAAAAGTCATTCCCGTATTATTTTTTGTCTCTCTCTCCAGTGTATCGATTCCTTCAATGATATCTCTATCGAAACGGGTTCTGTCCCCGATCATTTTCACTCTGACATTATTTGATTTTGCAATTTTTAAAAGTCGTTTCAGATAGTAACGGAACAACTGCATCAGCGCTCCCACTTTCGACGGAGCGTTTCCAGTTCTCGGTTGAAAACCATACACGGTCAGATACTTTATACCCAGTCTCGCGCGTCTTCCACCGTCTGTTCCACTGTCACGCAGCCCTGCTTATGGCCTGCGGTTCTCGGAAGTCCACGTTTTTTCGCCCAGCGGCCATTGCCGTCCAAAATCAGGGCAACGTGTTCCGGAATAACCAGGTTCGTCTCCTCTGTTATAATTTTATCTGTATTTTCCATCATTTCCTCCGATGTGTGTTTAGCCTCTCACCGTCAATTAACGTAAAATCAGGGGCAGATTACCTGCCCCCTGTTATGCGGTTAAATCTCTCCGAACCGAAAAGATTAAACGGTCATAATTTCCTTTGTCTTTGCCTCTACCGCTTTATCAATCTTCTCGATCATCTTGTCGGTGATTTTCTGGATCTTCTCCTCGCCTTCAGCCTGATCATCTTCAGAAATTTCTCCTGCCTTCTCCATCTTCTTGATCGCATCATTGGCATCACGGCGGATATTGCGGACAGCTACTTTAACGCCTTCTCCCTTTTTCTTGACATCCTTCGCCAGTTCTTTTCTCCGCTCTTCCGTCAGTTCCGGGAAGACAAGGCGGATGGCATTGCCGTCATTATTCGGATTGATGCCCAGATCAGAGGTGAGGATTGCTTTTTCAATGTCCTTGATCAGTTTTCTCTCCCATGGCTGGATCACGATCATTCTTGCTTCCGGTACGGAAATGTTACCTACCTGCTGAAGCGGAGTCGGTGTTCCGTAATAATCCACTCTCAGTTTGTCAAGCACATGAGGATTTGCTCTGCCTGCCCGGATGGAGGCATACTCATCCAACAAAACTTCATATGATTTCACCATCTTTTCTTCGTAAACCTTAATCTTCTCCTGCATATAAACCTCCTGTTATGCGGTAACTACCGTACCATTTATTTTTCCCTGCATCGCATTGATGATGCCGTTTTCCTCATTAAGGCTGAATACCGCCATCGGCATCCTGTGCTCCATGCACATGATAGACGCCGTCAAATCTACTACAGCCAGCTTTTTATCAATTACTTCCTGAATGGAAATTGTGTCATACTTTATCGCAGCCGGATTCAGCTTCGGATCGCTGTCGTAAACGCCGTCGATGGCCTTTGCCAAAAGAATACAGTCTGCCTCCATCTCAATCGCCCTGAGGGCAACTCCTGTATCGGTAGAGAAATACGGATGGCCTGTACCGCCTGCAAAAAACACTACCATCCCTCTCTTAAAGTACTTATTGGCCCTGTCTTTGGAAAAAAGCTTCGTCATGGAGCCGCACTCAAATGGAGTCAGGATCTGTGTGTCCATTCCGCTGCTTCGGAAAATCTCAGACACATAGATGCAGTTCATGACAGTAGCCAGCATGCCAATCTGATCCGCTTTCGTTCTGTCAATGGCATTACTCTCACGGCCCTCCAGAAATTTCCGCCTCCGATGACAACACCGACTTCGATGCCTTCGGAAACTGCTATTTTAACCTGTCGGGCAACTTCCTTTACCGTCGCTTCGTCAAAGCCCGTCTTCTTATCGCCTGCCAGAGCTTCACCGCTTAATTTAAGCAATACTCGTTTCATTTCCATAATAGGTCTTCTCCTGTGTATTTAGTTGTAAACGGCATAATTTTCTATGCCATACTTTAACATTGTTATTCTACCACAAAAGATGGGATTGTGCGATAAAAATTTCATAAATTAATATTTAACGGAGGTTAGGAGGACGCGGCCGGAACGGACCATGTCCGGTATGGTGAGGAGGCTGGGCTGAGTCTTTTGTCCCCGGTTGGAGGTTGTCGTAAGGGGGGAATCCGGCCGGAACGAATTGCGGGGACCGTTTGCTCTTTGAGTGCGCAGCAGTGCTAAGCTCGTGAGGGACCTCGCTAAGCACCGGCGGACTCCCATGTCCCCTCCGCAATTGATTCCGCCTACTTCCCCTGGTCAGGTTGTCGCCGAGGGCAAAAGACTCAGGCGGAGGTTTTCGCGGCACCGGACATGGTCCGTTCCGGCAGCTGATTGTCTCTAACCTTAAATGGGGAGAGCCTTGTCGCGGCTACTATGTGTTTCCGGCAGGCCGATATCAAAATCTTCCGCCATTTTTTTAAAAAGCCCATTGAAGACATATCGTATTTCTCGTACACAGAAGCACTGATTGGCCTCGACAAGGTCCGCCCCCACACTTAACGCGTGAGACAATCAGCGGCCGCAGGCCAGCGGACGGGGCCGATACACCCGGCGGAGTCTTTCGTTCCGGCGAAAACCTTCCGGGAGAAGGAGATACTGCCGACATCTTCCGGCGGAGAAGGAGAGAATGATATCCGGAAGGACGTTCGCCCGAGAGACGATAGCTCTTAGGCAGAGGGAGACAAAGCGCGCCGGCGGATTTTAGCCCTACAAGGGCAAAATCCGGGACAACTTGAGCTTCGAACTCATTCGGGTTCGGAGCGAATTTGTCCGTAACCCCGGGGCTTTGCCTTCCTCTTAGAGCTATCCCTCGAAGAAGCAGTCCAGCCGGATATCATTCTCTCCGGCTCCGCCCTGCGAAAACAAAACCACAGTATCTCCTTCTCCATCCAGCGATGCAAAACCCCGGGACGAAAGACTCATATACACACCCCACCCCCGTCCACCGGCCATACCGGCGGCGTCCTCACCTGCTTAACTAAATCTCCATTTTCCTGCCGCCCTGCGAAAGGCCCCATGGCATCATCCAATTCCTCTCTGATACATCTCAAATCAGCATGCCTCAGCTTTTTCCCGCGCACCAGGATCCTCCCGTTTACGAGAACCGTATCCACATTCGAGGGATTGGCCGAATAAACGAGAGCTGAATAGGGATCGTAGCATGGGAACATATTGACGGAATCTGTCTCTACAAGAATAATGTCCGCTTTTTTACCGGGCTCCAGTGAACCGACTGTCTTTTCCATGTGCAGGGCTTTGGCTCCTTCACAGGTTGCCAGTCTCACAATCTCCTTTGCCGGAAATACACTCCTGTCATGGTTCACCGTCTTATGGAAGGAGGCGAACAGACGCATCTGCATGAAGAGATCCAGAGTGTTTCCGGAGGAGGCCCCGTCCGTTCCAAGGCCGACCGGGATTCCCGCTTCGAGAAGCTCCCTGACCGGAGCGACGCCTTTGCCTGCTTTTGTGTTGGAACCGATACAGTGGCTGACCGAAACTCTGCCGGCAGCCAGCAGTCTGATATCCTCTTTGGTCAGATGAATGCAGTGGGCCGCCAGGAGACGGCTGCCCAGTACTCCTGTTGCTTCTAAAAATTCTATCGGTGTCCGGCCGTACTTCTCCTGAAAATAAGTTAATTCATAATCCATTTCGCTGGCGTGGAGAGTGCAGAGAGTATCGTATTTTTCTGCGATATCATATGCTTTTTTAAGCATCTGCGGACTGTTGGTGTTTGTCGCATGGGGAGCTATGATAGGAGTGACCAGTTCATGCCCCTTCCACTCCTTTATAAATGCTTCCGCCAGGCCAAGCCCTCCGTAAGGCTCCTCACTGTCACACGTTTTCTGGCCGATCACCGTCTCACCGAGGACTCCGCGGATGCCCAGCTCTTCACAGGCCTTTGCCACTTCCTCCTCATAATAATACATGTCGGTAAAAGCAGTCACACCCGCCAGCAGCATTTCAGAAATGCCGTACCTTGAAGACAGCTTCACCAGCTTCTTTGTCATGGCTTCATTTTCCAGCGGAAAAAGGAAGCGGCGCAAGCCGGTCGGGACAATCGTCGCCCAGTGAGCGAAACGGCATCATCGGGACATGGCAGTGGGTGTTGATAAATCCAGGCAGAACAATACCTCCTCCGGCATCTATTACCTCGTCTGCATCCGGAAGAGCTGCACTCTCGTATCCCAGTTCTTTGATTGTCTCATCCACGGTCAACACATAGCCCGGGGAATAAATGTGCATTTCCTTATCCATTGTGAGGACTGTGGCGTTTCGAATTAGAGTTTTCATTATTGCAGTTCCCTCCGTTTGGGCTGTGGGGCTTATTGCCCCTATTCCTCAGGTGATGTAATCTTCTTTCTCTGGTATGGGATAAAATCGTTCGTCTTCCGGTTGATAAATTCTGTTTTTGTCTTAGAATATACGAATTTCTGGCTGGAGTAAAGACTGTAGTAGCCGGAAAGAGTGAAACTGACCGCGATTACAATAACAAAATACGGCATCGCCGAGTAGCCGAACAGCTCAAACCCTATTAACAGCGTGGAAATCGGACAGTTGGTAACCCCCACAAAGAGAGCCAGCATTCCGCAGGCGGCCATCAGCCCGTGAGGCTGGCCCGTCACCATCGCAAAGGTACAGCCAAAGGTTGCTCCGATTGTCAGAGTGGGGACAATTTCACCTCCCTTAAAACCGGCCTCCAGCGTAATGGCGGTAAAATTATCTTCCAGAGGAAAGCAGCGTAATCGACCTCTCCTTCGAAGCACATTTCGATCAGGCGGATACCGCTTCCGTTATATGCCGTTGTCCGCGACATCAGAGTGAGGGCGATTACAAGCAGCCCTCCCACGAATATCCGCTTAGCCGGTGACGGAAGGTGCCTTACGAACGTATGCTCCGTCCCTCGCAGCGTGATGCAGAACAGCTCAGCCACGAGAGCGCAGAGCATCCCGAGAATAATTATGATTACAGCCATTTTCAAATCGAATGCGGGCACTTCCCCGATGGCAAACGCCTCCGGCATAAGCTGCATATGTTTTGCGATTGCGGCTCCGATAAAGGAAGAAAAAATGCAGGGCACCAGAGCCGCATAATACATAACGCCGATGCTGATTACTTCCATTGAAAACACGGCGGCGGCCATCGGCGTTCCGAACAGAGCCGCAAAAGCCCCGCTCATGCCGCACATGACCGCAATTTTCATATCCTTTTCGTCCAGGCGGATCACCTTGCCAATCTGGTTTCCGATGCTTCCCCCCAACTGGAGGGCTGCGCCCTCCCGGCCGGAGGAACCGCCGCTGATATGGGTCAGAAGCGTTCCCAGGAAAACGGCCGGAGCCGTGCCAAAGGTGATTTCCGTGCCCGAATGGATAGATTCGATTACCATATTTGTCCCGCGGTTTTTATCTTCTTTCAAAATATGGTAGATACCCGTTATCAAAAGTCCGCAGACCGGCAGAAAAAGTATCGTCCATGGATTATTCCTGAAATACGAGGATACCCATAGCACTGCATGGCCGAAAACAGTTCCAACCAGTCCCGTTACCAGTCCGATGAGAACGGATATCACGGTCCATTTGGCAAAGTAATGCAGATTTTTGCCAAACGGTGTATTCTTGTCAAATTGATACATACCCATTTCCCCTTTTTAACTGCGGTTCTCCGCTTCATGATTCACATCCGCACCCTGATACCATCCGCGAAGGACCGCCGTTTTAATCCAGTCTATGCCTCATAGATTCCTTTTGATTTGACAAGTTTCGGACGGTAGCCGGCGGCTTTCAGCGCATCTACAATCTTCTCTTTATGTTCTGTTCCGAATGCCTCTACCGTGATCCGAAGCTCCACAGCCGCATTTCTGTTGATGCTGACAAACTGGTTGTGTTCCAGCTTGATGACATTCCCCTGCTCTGCCGCCATAAGAGTGGAAACCTTTGCAAGCTCGCCCGGTTTGTCGGGAAGCAGAACGGAAACCGTGAAAACACGATCCCTCTGATCAGGCCGTGCTGAACAATGGAAGACATAGTAATTACATCCATATTTCCGCCGCTCAGAATCGAAACAATCTTTTTCTTATTGACATTCAAATGTTTCAGGGCCGCAACAGTCAGAAGGCCGGAATTTTCCACGATCATCTTATGGTTTTCCACCATGTCGAGGAAAGCGACAATCAGCTCGGAATCCTCGATTGTGATGATTTTGTCCACATTCTCCTGTATGTATGGGAGCAGCAGTTCTCCCGGGGTCTGCACTGCAGTGCCGTCCGCTATTGTGTTAACTGAAGGAAGGGATACAACCTTTCCGGCCCTAAGGGATTCCTGCATGCAGTTTGCGCCCGCCGGCTCCACGCCGATAATTTTAATCTTCGGATTCAGAAGCTTTGCCAGAGTTGCCACCCCGGTACAGAGGCCTCCCCCGCCGATCGGTACCAGAATATAATCTACCGTGGGCAGCTCTTTGATAATCTCCATCGCGATCGTTCCCTGACCTGTGGCAACATCCAGATCATTAAAAGGATGGATAAATGTATAACCCTTTTCGGCAGCCAGCCTGTTGGCATGGGCCAGGGCCTCGTCAAATACGTCTCCATGGAGTACCACTTCGGCCCCATAGCTTCTGGTCCTGTTGACCTTCATAAGGGGCGTTGTGGTCGGCATGACGATCACGGCTCCCGCGCCAGCCAGCTTCGCTGCATAAGCGACTCCCTGTGCGTGATTACCGGCGGAAGCAGTGATGAGCCCTCTGCTTTTTTCCTCTTCCGAAAGCGTGCTGATTTTGTAATAGGCGCCCCGAACCTTATAGGCTCCCGTATACTGCATATTTTCAGGTTTAAAATACACCTTGTTACCGGTCATATTGGAAAAATGCTCACTGTACACCAGCTTTGTCTCGGATATTACCTTTGAAACGGCTTCCGTTGCCTCCTCAAATTTCTCCAGCGTCAATTTTTCTTCCTTCTCTTCCATATCTTCCATCTTTTCTCCTTTTACCTGCTCTTCGTATTCCCCGCTCATTCTGTTTTTTCCTCCGGTCTTTTAAACAAAGCGTTTACAAAATCATTTGCGTCAAATTTCTGTAAATCGTCTATTTTTTCACCAATTCCCACGTATTTAACCGGTATTCCAAGCTCTGACTGAATCGCGACAGCGATACCTCCTTTTGCCGTCCCGTCCAGTTTCGTCAGGATAATACCTGTAATATCGGCTACTTCCATAAACTGCTTTGCCTGGGACAGGGCATTCTGGCCCGTGGTGCCGTCCAGGACTACGAGCGTCTCCCGGTAGGCGTCGGGATATTCTTTGTCAATTATCCGGTTAATCTTTTTAAGCTCTTCCATCAGATTTTTCTTATTATGGAGCCTGCCTGCCGTATCACAGATTAATACATCCGCATTCCTGGATTTGGCGGCGGCAATGGCGTCAAAGATAACGGCCGCCGGATCGGAGCCCTCCTGCTGGGCTATCAGTTCCACACCGGCACGGTTGGACCACTCCGTCAATTGCTCAATCGCTGCCGCGCGGAAGGTATCGGCTGCCGCAAGAATTACTTTCTTGCCCTGATCCTTTAACTGTCCGGCCAGCTTTCCGACCGAGGTGGTCTTTCCGACACCGTTTACCCCTATCACAAGTACAACGGACTTTTGTCTCTCAAATTCATAGGCGTTTTCCCCCAGATCCATCTGGCTCTTGATACTGGCCACGAGAAGATCCTTGCATTCCGACGGCTCTTTGATATGGTTTTCTTTTACCTTCCGGCGCAGATCCTCCACGATCGACATCGTCGTCTGGATTCCCAAATCCCCCATAATCAGCGTTTCTTCTATCTCCTCGTAAAAATCGTCATCAATGGCGGAAAAGCCACTGAAAATCGAGTCAATTCCCGATACAATGGAATTCCTGGTTTTTGTAAGCCCCTCTACGAGACGGCCGAAAAAGCCCTTTTTTCCTTCACTCATCTCCAGTTTCCTCCTTAAAATACTATTGCGGTTACGATTATTTCCTGCATCTTAAATTGCGTTGCGGTCCGTCTTATGTACATATTCTGTAGCAGCCCAGACAGAATGAACTGTTACTATGCTTCCAGTTTATCCTCAATCAGACTTACGGAAACCAGTGTTGACACGCCCTTCTCCTGCATCGTGATACCGTAAAGGCGATCCGAAGCGACCATGGTTCCCCTCCGGTGAGTGATGACGATAAACTGTGTGTATTTTGTAAGCTTATGCAGATACCCGGCAAAACGATCCACGTTGGAATCATCGAGCGCCGCCTCAATCTCGTCTAAAAGGCAGAAGGGCGATGGTTTCAGGTTCTGAATGGCAAAGAGCAGGGCAATCGCCGTGAGCGCCTTTTCTCCGCCTGAAAGCTGCATCATGTTTTGAAGCTTTTTGCCCGGAGGCTGCGAGATAATCTGTATTCCCGCTTCCAGGATATCTTCATCCTCCTGAAGCTCCAGAGTACCGTGGCCTCCTCCGAACATCTCCTTGAATACCTTGTCAAATTCCATCCTGATTTCGCGGAATTTTTCTTCGAACTGCCTGCGCATTCCGGAATCCAGTTCATCGATGATTTTAAGAAGCGTCTCCTCAGCCATAATCAGATCATCATGCTGGGTCTTCATAAATTCGTACCGTTCCGATACTTCTTTATAATCCTCAATCGCGTTGACATTGACGCTGCCAAGCGCCCTGATCTGTGACTTTAACTGCTCTATCTGCTTCTTCATCTCCGGTACGGAGTTTAACTCCTCCTGCCTCAGCTTTTCGGCAGTGGACCAGGTGAGCTCATACTCGCTCCACATATAGTTCGTCTGGTTTTCAATCCGTTCCGAAAGCTTTTCCTTCTGGTTCTGAAGACGGAACAAATCCTTATCAAGAAGGTTCATCCGCTCGAAAGCCCTTCCCTTTTATCAAAAGGACTTCTGCCTGCCGGTTTTTCTTCTTTATCCTTTATCTTCCCGGCCATGGATTGTTCCAGTTTTCCGGCCGTGCTAAGAGCCTCTTCTATCTGTGCCCTCAGGCTTTCAATTTCCGCCTGTTTTTTCTCAATAGCCTGGCTGCTGCCGCTTCCCCCCGCCGTCAGCTCTTCTTTTTCAAGCAACAGCTTTTCAGCCTCTTCGCGGACGCGTTTTATATTCTCAAGAGTAAAGCTGTCCTGCTGCTTTACCTGGGCCGCCTTAAGCTGCACCTGAGAAAGAGCCGACGCCTTCTGCTCCCTCTCCTCTTTCAGTATCTCGAGCCTGACTGTGTATTCTTCCACTTCCCGGTTTTTTAAAAGTCCCAGGTCTTCCAGACGTCCCGCCTCTTCCTCCAGCCGGGTCCGGTTCTCCTTCAGTTCTTTTAACTGTTCCTCCAGCTCTCGGTTCTCAGCAACCAGATCTGCAGAAGATTCCACAATCTCTCGTTTTTTTCCTTCCATTCTTGAAAGGTTCATCTGAGCCGTATTCTCTTCCAGGTATGCGGCCTGTTTCTCAGCCCTGATTTTCTCAAGCTCCCCTTTTGCTTCTTCCAGTATTCCTTCATTCAGCGCCAGGTCTTTTTGTATCTCTTCCACCAGCACAAGCGCTTTCCCGCAGTTTTCTTCCAGCTCCTCTATCTCCCTTTTTCTGCCCAGGAGATTGCTGCTGTTTTTGAAAGCTCCGCCTGTCATGGAGCCGCCTGCATTCAGAAGTTCGCCCTCCAGAGTAACGATTCTCATAGAGTGTTTCTATATTTTTTCGCCAGTGCAATGGCGCTGTCAATATGATCGGCCACAATCACCCGGCCCAGCAGATAACCGGCCAGTCCCCGGTACTGTTTATCCACCGTCACCAAATCACTTGCAAGCCCCAGAACGCCCGGTTCCCTGAGCGCGCTTTCCTGATTAAAGGAACCTCTGTCAGCAACACTCGTCAGGGGAAGAAATGTGGCCCGGCCGTATTTATTTTTTTTCAGATATTCAATCAGCTGTTTCGCCGTCTGCTCCGAATCGGTTACGATATTTTGAATACTTCCGCCAAGGGCCGTCTCAATCGCCGTCTCATATTCTTTTGTCGTGGAAATAATATCCGCCACAACGCCGTGTATCCCGACCACACGATCCCTGACCTCCATAACGCGGCGGATGCTGTTGCCGTAGCCGTCGTAGCGCTCTGCCAGATTCTTTAAGGATTCCAGCTTTGTGTAGCTTTTATGATACTCCTGCTGTGTGAAGTTCAGCCGTTTTCCAGCCGTTTCACCTCTTCGTCGGCACCCTGCCTCCGATACCAGCGCGTTTTCGCGTCCGGCAAGCTCCGTCAGGTGCCTCTATCTCATGAAGGCGGATTTCCTCTTCCTTAATCTGCTCATCCTGAATTGATTCGTCACTTTTAAACTTCAAAAGCTTTTGGCTGACTTCCGCCCTGCGCACATCCACCTGTTCAAACGCGAACCGCAAGCCAGCCGTGCCACGGTCGCAGGCCGGCTTTTCTCATTCAGAGCGCGTATGATTTCCGCTTTGCATCCTCCGTCAGCGTCTCAAAGTCCAGAATTTCCTGCTCTTTTTCCGCCAGCTCTTTTTCCGCACAGGACAGTTCCCCGGCGACTTCCCTGATACTGCGGGACAGTTCCTCCCGCTCCTTTTCGTACTCTTCTTTCCGGCTGGTTCTCGCCGCAATTTCATTCTCTATGGAGCTGATGCGGCTCTTAATATGTTCCTCATTCATCCGCTCCGTGTTGATCTGCTCGCCCAGGACGTTAATCTGCCCCTCCAGGCTCTCTTTCATCAGTACGGCCCGGCTCATAGCGTCACGCTCTTCCTGAATCAGGTTCTCAAGCCCTTCCAGTTCTTGGCTCAGCTCATCATATTCCGTCTTAAGACGTTCCGACTCCGTTCTCACAGTCTCCAAATCGCCGGTTACAACAACTTCTCTTCCTTCAATTTCGGTAAGCTGGCCCTTAAGGGTCTCCGACTCCGTCAGGAACAGGTTTGCATCGTAGAGCTTCAGACTCTCCTTCAGACGGAGATATTCCCTGGCCGCCTCCGACTGTCTGGCCAGAGGGCCAACCTGCTTTTCCAGCTCCGCCAATATATCGGAAACGCGCAGCAGATTCTGTTTCTCGTCCTCCAGCTTCTTCTGTGCAATCAGCTTTCTTCTCTTGAATTTGACAATGCCTGCGGCTTCATCGAACAGCTCGCGCCGTTCCTCCGGTTTCCCGCTTAAAATCTTGTCAATCTGGCCCTGGCCAATGATGGAATACCCCTCTTTTCCGATACCCGTATCATAAAAAAGCTCATTGATATCCTTCAAACGGCAGGTACTGCCATTAATCTTATATTCACTCTCCCCGGAGCGGTAAAGACGCCTGGAAATGGTGACCTCATCAAAGCCGATTGGCAGCTTATGGTCGGAATTGTCCAGTGTAATCGCCACATAGGCAAAGCCCTGGGGCTTGCGCATCTGTGTTCCTGAGAATATGACGTCCTGCATCGAGCCGCCTCTCAGCTGCTTGATACGCTGTTCTCCCAGAACCCAGCGGACCGCATCGGCAACATTGCTCTTCCCGCTGCCGTTTGGTCCCACGATACCGGTGATACCGTTATGAAATTCAAACAGGATTCGGTTGGCAAATGACTTGAATCCCTGGATCTCAATACTTTTTAAATACATATTCCACCTATGATTTCCTGATTTTTAGTATACCGCGGTAGGCTGCAAGCTGCTCCGCCGCCTTTTTTGTCCTGCCTGTACCGCGCCCAATCTCCTTCTCACCAATTTTGGCCGCTACTTCAAACATCTTATTATGATCCGGGCCTTCCTCCCTGAGAAGCTGGTAGCTGAGCCCTTCCTCACACCGGCTCTGTACAATTTCCTGCAAGATAGTCTTGCTATCATAAAAGAGCTTCTTATGTTCCATATCATTTAAAATAAATTTGTGAATAAACTCTTTTGCACTAGCAAAACCACCGTCCAGATAAATCGCTCCAATCAGGGCCTCCATCGCATCGGAAACTACTGAGTTCCTGTTCCTTCCTCCGGTCGCTTCCTCTCCTTTTCCCAGGAGCAGATATTTACCGAGTGACAATTCCTCCGCGCAGTAGGCAAGCGTAGGCTCACAAACCATGCTGGCTCTAGTCTTTGTCAAATCCCCCTCCGGCATGTCCGGGAATTTGTGAAACAGAAAGTCACTGGACACAATCTCCAGTACGGCATCTCCCAGGAATTCCAGCCGCTCGTTGCACTCTAATTTACTTTTGTGGCATTCATTGGCATAGGAGCTGTGGGTCATGGCACGGCCGAGCAGCTCTCTGTTGTTGAAATGATAGCCTGTCTTTTCTTCCAGTTCCATCAGTTTTTTGTCCATATTTTTCCTTTCCGCCCGGTTAATGGGCTGTATTGAGTCAGTGCCGTGAACAATAACACAAGCAGCCCCGTCCCCAGGGCTGCTCCGGCAAACCTTTATTAATTTAATGCATTTTTGATCTGTTCTACCGCATCCTGTACCGTTACGATCTTCTCTGCGGATTCTGTCGGGATTTCAATATCGAATTCTTCTTCAATGCCCATGATAATCTGAAAGATGTCAAGTGAATCAGCCCCCAAATCGTCAACAAACGTCGTGTTCATTGTGATCTCGTCCGGCTCCGTATTTAATACCTCTGCAATGATCTGCTGTAATTTTCAAATTCCATAGTCTTCCTTCCTCTCTCACCTTTCTTCTTGTTCCTTTTCCTTCGGGAAAAGGCTCTCTTTCATTTTTTCATTAATCCTCTGCTCTTTGAATGTAACGCATTGGATTATAGAATTACATACTTCCGTCCGCTTTGAATTGCCGTGGGTCTTAACCACCAGGCCGTTCAGTCCCAGCAGCGGGGCTCCTCCATACTGGCTGGCGTCGAAGCTCTTCAGCGTTTCCTTCAGGGCCGGCTTCTGACTAACAAGGCCCTATTTTGGAACGCAGGCTGGTCATCATACCGGCCTTTACTTTGGCTATCAATGTCGCGCCCACGCCTTCGTACAGTTTTAGAATGACATTGCCGGTAAACGCTTCAGCGACTATAACATCGGCCTCTCCATGGGGAATCTCCCTGGCTTCTATGCTTCCGGTAAAATTAATATCCCCGCATTCGCGAAGCAGCGGATACGTCTCCTTTACCAGTGCATTGCCCTTTTCCTCCTCGGCTCCGATATTAACAATCGCCACACGCGGATTCCTGATACCTACCACATTCTCCATGTAAATGGAGCCCATCTTTGCAAACTGTACCAGATGGGACGGCCTTGCATCCACATTGGCGCCGCAGTCAATCAGGAGGGACACTCCCTTCTCCGTCGGAATAAGCGGTGCCAGGGGAGGACGCTCCACTCCCTTGATTCTTCCGACGATTACCTGGCCGCCTACCAGAATAGCACCTGAACTTCCCGCTGAGACGAAGGCATCCGCCTCATCGCGGCGTACCATATTCATCCCTACCACAATGGAAGAATCTTTTTTCTTCCGTATGGCATTTACCGGCGGCTCTTCGGTCTCAATCACTTCAGTTGCATTTACAATTTCAATCTGATCAGTATTATATGTATGCTTCTTTAATTCCGCTGATACACGTTCTTCCTGACCGACCAGAAGAATTTTTATATCTTTTCTGGTATTCGCCGCCATAACGGCTCCTGCGACGATCTCCTCCGGTGCGTTGTCACCGCCCATTGCATCTACCGCTACTTTGATCATGCCAATTTCTCCTTTGCCGACGCATTCTCAGACATAAATAAAGGCATACGTTTATCCCCATCTATCAAGAATGCCACAATCTATACAATAATATACTAAATATCATTCTATAAATCAATATGATTTTTCCTATTATGGTATCTTTGCAGCAGCAGTTCTGCCATAATGCATTCCGCGTGGTGTTTTCGCTGTTTTTTGCGAAACTTCCGGGTTATGCGGCGTAAAACGGCATTGATACCTGCCATAAAACAGCGCTTTTATCTCTGTGGGGAAATCCGGCCTGCCTTTTTTTCCATTTTTTGTTATATCACATTCTTCTTTTCATGTAAATTGTTATTTTAATTGTTTACACTTTAATACTTATTTTTTGCTCCGCTTTCTTCTTGGCGATTCAACTGTTACTTTTTTTTAACAAAATTACCGTCATTCCCCTCTTAATACTAACGAAGTATCTTGTGCTTTATGGCCGGATATTTTATAATGAAATCAGGCTGACTGGTATTATTATACATAATTATATGGATTATAATACCGGTTTTTATTGTTTCTTCACAGGGGAAGGGAAACAATTGCAGCTTGATGTACATAAGACACTTATAAATTTAAGTAAGTACACCAGAATTTCAAAATTGGAGGTAGGTAGAATGACGTTTGAAACTATTGAAAATGTTCTCAACATTAACACCGATGCTATTATGACGCTGGCGATGGCCGCTGTCCTTCTGGTTATCGGCTATTTTATCAAGAACAAACTTACAATCCTTGACAGGTATTGTATCCCGGCTCCGGTAGTCGGCGGATTCCTTTATGTTTATTACATGGATTGGACATGCCACCGGAAGCTTTACTTTTAACTTACCAACACATTCCAGGATCCTTTCATGCTGGCTTTCTTTACCACGGTAGGACTTGGTGCAAGCTTTGCCCTGCTGAAAAAGGGCGGCGTGCTTCTGATTGTATACTGGCTCACCTGCGGAGTAATCTCCATTTTCCAGAACACAATCGGTATCGGCATTTCTAAAGTGATCGGCCTTGAAGCTCCCTATGCGCTTCTCTCCAGCTCCATCTCGATGATCGGCGGACACGGCGCTGCTTTATCCTACGGCAGCACGTTCGCAGAGATGGGTTATGAGACGGCTCCTTTAGTAGGCGCCGCGGCTGCCACCTTCGGTCTGATTTCAGCCGTATTAGTAGGCGGTCCGGTCGGACGCCGTCTGATCGTCAAATACAATTTAAAACCGGATGAGAATGAAAACTTTGCGACCGATGTAGAGAGCATCAACGCCGATACCGGCGAGAAGCTTTCCTGTCTGGATATCATCAAAAACGTGACGGCTATTCTCGTTTGTATGGCGCTCGGAACCATGGTCTCCAAATGGGTCAGCGGACTGATCAGCATGTCCTTCCCAACTTACGTCGGAGCCATGTTTGTTGCCGTTATCCTGCGTAACCTGAATGAGAAATTCAGAATGTACAATTTCAACTATCCTCTGGTAGAGGGAATTGGCGATGTCATGTTAAGCCTCTATCTCTCCCTTGCTCTTATGACGCTGAAGCTCTGGGAACTGTCGGGCCTCATCGGCGGAGTGGCAATCGTTGTATTCGCTCAGGTAATCTTTATGATTCTTGTTTCATACTTCGTTGTATTCCGTATCCTCGGCAAGAATTATGACAGCTGCTGTTATGTGCGCCGGTTTATGCGGACACGGACTCGGAGCCACACCTTCCGCTATCGTTAACATGACTGCCGTAAACGAGCGTTACGGCATGTCCAGAAGAGCAATGATGATCGTTCCAATCGTAGGCGCTTTCCTGGTTGATATCATTTATCAGCCAACCACTATCTGGTTCATCAAGACCTTTGTACAGGGCTTTGGAGGCTGATAGAACGCGTTTAACTGAAACTGATGTAAAGATTTAGCGGCTTCCCCTGGGAAAGGCCATAAGACCACGATTAGGTCTTATGGCCTTTAAATTATCCGTATTGCCTCTGCGCTGTCCATATCATTTTTACGGCCAATATAGTACATAGTCCTGCATTTCGTGAATAAAACCTGCTTTTTTCAGGCTGTCTCCGGCGTATTTTGGATAATCCTTCACAATCAGCCGTTTTTGGTCCGCGAACAGCTTTTTTTCCCTGAAATCCCGTACCAGTCCGGACAGGATGATATCCAGCCTGCTTTGTGCGTCATCCCCGAAAACTCTCAGGGTTTTTCCCTGCTTTTCAAGAACTGCCGCCGGAAGTCCGCCCAGCAGCGCAACTGCGGTTCCCGGAAGAATCATAAATTCCCGTTCCTTTGGCTGCTTTAAAATTTTGCCCCAAATCTGTGCCGGGTCTGACGCATTCAGCCATATAAGCTCCTCATCGGACTTCTGTAATAAAGCGGTGACCGCCTCGTAATCATCTTTTCTGATAAACTGCGCTCCGGACAGCCCTTCGATAAAGTACCCTCTTCTGACTCTTCCCGTGTACTCCCAGACGCGGAGGATTTCCAGCGCCTCGCGCCAGGTAAATTCATCCCCCATAGAGGCTTTCAGGAAGGTTTCCCGGCATAGAACAACTGCCTCTGTGAAATACCGCAGAAGCAGTTCTTCCCTGCTTTTTTCCCGGACGGGCCGCACAATATCCCAGCGCCCGGCCGACAGCGCCATGACCCTTGCGTTAACACGCTGTCTGACCGGCGCTTTCCTGATTTTCTCCCTGTTCTGCCATTGTCTCACCGGCACAAAGCTGTCGGCACAGACGAGGCCTTTGGCAGCCAGTTTCAGAAGTACCTCCTGGGCGCTGTCCTCCTTTGGAATTCCCGTCAGAAATTTAAGAAAGCTGGCGCCGCGCCTTTTTAACTCCGGTACAAAAGCAGTTCGTCCCCTTCCAGTTCCTCTGCCGCCTCCGGCAGACCGGCGCCAGTCGATATCGTCATATCGGTGGAAACTCAAGTTTCCATCCGGCGCCATCTTCCAGAAATAATCTCCCTGGGCCAGAAGGCGGTCCAGCATTGTCTCCGAATAATTTTTCACGCGTCTTCTGAAAATAACGGATTCCCACTGCCTGACCGGAAGATTTTTATCACAGCATTGTTCCATTGCGCGTTTCAGCTGTTCCTCTGCCGGGGCATGCAGCTCTATCCGCCCGGCCATCAAGGAGGCGTAGCTCTCAGGCGGTCTTGTCACCGTCTGGAGGCGCAGGCTCTTTACCATTCTATTTCTGGCCCGGTCATACAGCCTGGAATGGTAATAGACTTCCCCGTCCTTTACGATGCTCTCCCGGCTTTGAAGCTCCTCCAGAAGCTTTTTTGTAAACGGCTTTGTCAGGAAGTACCGTTCCCATATTTCATCCTCGGTCTGTCCTCCGCGGTAATACAGCATTCTCCGCACTATATGGCCCGGTTCCTCCGCTCCCGCTTCCCCGGCAAGCATTCTTTCATACTCTTCCCTCTGTTCCATCGCTATCCAGAGTCCCGGCTCCAGATAAAGAGCCTGTTCCCTTCTGGCCAGGTTATCCAGCCACTCCACCGGGACCGGAAGTTCTCCTGCAGTCAGGTCTCCCTCCATCATCAGCAGGGAGTGGAGCTGTTCCTCATTCTCCGGCAGTTTCTTCCGTTCCTGCTGCCGGGCCAGCTCCTCTGCGGATGGTTTCATCCGCTCCATCTGTCTCAGTTCCTCATATGCCGCCTGACGGATTCCGGGCGTTGAAGGCGAATATTCATACATCTCCTCTGTCTCCACCTTCCACTGGAAAGGAAGGGACATCGGGGACGGCACATCGACGTACACCTCACGGACCGTTATGCAGCCGGAGCGGATTTCGTTTAAAACTTCCGTCACGCCGCCGATATCCCATAAATCCTCCAGACATTCCCTCCGTGTTTCCCGCATCAGAGGGTGTTCTCTCTCCCCCATCAGGGAATCCAGCATTTCCGTACTGCGCAGTCTCTGCATCCACAGCGGCTGGCGGCCGTTTTGCCTCATCCCCATCATCAGCGCCCTGGCGGCGCTGTAACGGAATGTCATGCTGAAAACGGGAGTCAGCGGCAGCACTGCTTCCAAAACAGGCTTCACCGTATCCGGATTAATCTGGTACAGCAGGCCCTCCGGCAGTTTTTCCCCTCCGTAACTATAGAGCAGAACCCCGTCGTCGTCATCCACACATCCGAGATTCATCCCGCTCTGCTCACCGGCGGCATGCCGGAGCAGCAGGGACAGGGGCGCATTTACCCTCCTTCCGAAGAGGGCATGCACCATGACCTGGCAGTTTCCCGTGTGGTCGGTAAAATGTTCCACCAGAACCGTTTTATCGTCGGGGAGCCCTCCGGTCGCCTCAATCTGCCGTGACAAAAAGCCGGAAGCCGTTTCAGCCGCCGTCTCATCAAGACCCAGACGGTAAAGCTCTTTTAAAGACTTTCCTCCGAGTCTTCGGCACAGTTTTCCAGCTCCCGCATGATGCGGCCAAAGGCCCGGCTGGTGCGCAGCGCCCGGCCCTTTATCTCCCCTTTCCAGAAGGGCCTGGCTCCCTCCACCTGCGCCGGGGCCACGTATACCGTATCCTTGTCCTGCCTCATAATTCTCCATGCGAAGGCGCCCAGTAAAAAGCGGTCGCCAATCTGGGATTCATAGACAAACTCCTCATCCAGTTCTCCAAGCTTCACCCCGTCTTCCGTCTTGGCCGTGTAAAGCCCCTTGTCCGGAATGGTGCCTCCGGCTGCCACTGCCAGCATCCGGCTGTAATTGTCCCCCGTCACCCGATCGTGAATCCGGTCATAGAGTATCCGGGGTCGGACCGGTATTTCGCGGCTGTGCTCGTAATCGCCGGCCAGCATGCGCAGTACCGCCCTCACATCCTCTTTCGTCACGCGGCGGAAAGGATAGGCCCGGCACAAAATTCCCATGACGTCGTCCACCGAATAGCCGTCTCCCACAGCCATGGAAACGAGGTGCTGGGCTAAGATGTCAAGGCACATTGCCGGCGGGGCCGCATGCTCCACGCCGCCCTGCCTGGCAATCTCCGCCGTTATGCCGCAATATACGCTCTCCGGCGCGGTCCGCGGATACATCGTCATCACGCTCACCTTGCCCGGATTATGCCCGGCACGGCCCAGACGCGCATTGTGCTGGATACGGTGCGCGGACAGCCAATCTGGAGAACGCGGTCGATTTCACCGACATCAATCCCAAGCTCCATGGAGGAGGTGGCGCACAAAAGGCGGAGTTTTCCCTTTCGCAGCGCCTCTTCCGCTTCCATCCGCTGTTCTTTTGACAGGCTGCCGTGATGGACCCTGGCAAAGTCCTCCCCTCCCAAAAGATTCACATAATAAGCCAGCTTTTCCGCGTAGCGCCCTCCGAAAATGCAATCACGCTTTTATAGGAGAGACATTGTTCATAGACAATCTTGGCCAGCTCCTCCCATAGAGGATCTTTGCGCTTTTCCCCAAAGGGCACAGTGCCCACAATCTCTATTTTCACCTGCTTTTTCATCGGCGGAGCAGCAATGACGGCAGACTCCGGTGACAAATACTCCGCCGCCAGCTCAAGCGGTTCAATTGTGGCCGATAATCCAATCCGCTGGAGCTTTCGTCCGCTCAGCTTCTCAAGCCTGGCAATGGAGAGCATCAGATGCGCTCCCCGCTTCGTATCAATCATTGCATGCAGTTCATCCAGGATAACCGCTCTCACCGTCCTGAGTATTTCCTGCCCTCCCTTTGACGTCAGCATCAGATAAAGTGATTCCGGCGTTGTGATCAAGATGTGGGGAGGGTGTTTTATCATCCTTTGACGTTCCTTCTGGGGCGTATCTCCCGTCCGCATGGCCGCCACAATTTCCGGCTGACCTGCTTTTTTCGGTATTCCGTCCAGAGGACGGCGCAGATTCTCACGGATATCTCCGGCAAGCGATTTCAGAGGCGATACATAGAGCAGATACAGCTCCTCTTTTAAATCTCCCCCGGCCGCCAGCGCATTCAGACGGTCTATGAAGATCAGAAAAGCAGAGAGTGTCTTGCCTGTTCCCGTCGGCGCGCTGACCAGGACATCTTTATCCTTTGCAATCGCGGCCCATGCCTCCTCCTGCACTCTCGTCGGCATTCCGAACGTATCGGAAAACCAGTCAGCCGTAGGCTGTGAAAACAGCTTCATAACATGCTTTTGCATAATTTATTCCTTATCCTATTCAAACTCCTCTGCCCGGCAGACAACGCCTTTCCCCTGCCCCTTCGCACGGTACAGCGCTTTGTCCGCCCTGTTGTAGAGCGCCGTAAAATCTTCCCCTGTCCTGCGGCTTCCGGCTATCCCGGCAGAACAGCTTACAGATACGTGCAACCGCTCCGACAGCACACTGCATTCCTTTAACAGTCTGAGAAATTGCTTTTCCACCGCATCATAGTCGCACTGCGCAGCTCTCCCACACGGCAAATTCGTCGCCTCCCATCCGTCCAAGGATTGCCGCAGGAGAAAATGACCGCTTCAAAACCCGGGAAAATTCCCTGATTACCTCATCCCCTGTTAAATGTCCTTTAGAATCATTGACACATTTAAAGTCGTCTAAATCAATGGCCAGAAAATAACCGTTCTCATTTTTGATTGCCCGGGAAACGTGCCGTTCCATATAGATCCGGTTATAAAGCTCCGTCATATGGTCCAGTTCCATCCGGTGTTCCAGCGCCCTGCTCTTTTGTACGGCCTCATTTTGCCAGGGATGCAAGAGATTTCGGATAATACTCATCCTCTCCCTGATCCAGATACGGCATGGAATGGTGAACATTGCAAATCTGCACGCCGCCGGGAGTGTCCCGGCAGACAACGGTAAACCGGCGCCCTCCATATCTATCAGAACCGGCCCCGGTGTGGACTTCTCACGGATCAAATCCCTCCATATACGAGGACATACATCATCGGTTATCCGCTGCGCCTCATACCAATCATCCTGCAATTCAAACTGGATATCCCTGGCCTCCACCTGATCTGCCGTCATCCCCTTTAAAAAGTCGTTCCTGTTTTTGTAAAATTCGTGACGGCCCGTGCCAATCATCAGATAATCCTCAGGAAGCATGCGAAAGCTGGATTCCAGCTCCTCAGGCTTCAGATTGACGACATAGAGTCTCCATATGCGTTTTACGCTCTCGATTGCTCTTATTTGAAATTCTGTATATTGTTCTGTCATTTAAAACTTTCCCTCCTGTCTTACCGTCATCTTTATAAGCTCTGTTTAAGCCATCAAAATCTCATCAGCAGGAAATTGGCGGTCAGGCCCGCCGCCGTCTGTGGTATGCCCTCCTGTTGGATATCCGTGTATTTTACTGTTTCGAATATCATACCATTATTCAGCAGATACATCAATCATTTGTGCCGGGCAGATACGCCGGGGATACGGCTTTTAACAGGCCAACTAATCAAGGCCCCTGAGAGGTATCTCAGGGGCCTTGATTTACTAAATCTTTCAACTTAGCTCACAGCTAAAAATTAATCTTCTACTTTAACGATTTCTTTCTTGTTATAAGAGCCACAAGCTTTGCACACTCTGTGAGGCATCATTAATGCGCCACATTTGCTGCATTTAACTAAGTTTGGAGCGCTCATCTTCCAGTTAGCCCTGCGGCTGTCTCTTCTTGCTTTGGAAGATTTGTTCTTTGGACATATAGACATGGTTACACCTCCTTAAATTGATTAAAAATCTCCTGGATAACTGACATCCGTGGATCGAGCGACCTAGTGTCACAGGCACAAGTCCCAATATTGAGATTTGTTCCACATCTATTGCAAAATCCCTTTGCAGTCTTCCTACAGTGACTCTCATAGGCAAGCTCAGTAGCAGTTCGTTACAAACCAACTGGTCTACATCCAGACTATAACCGCTTAAATACGGCTCTTCATCCAAACTATCCTCCTGCTCCTCTTTCTTTTCAAGATCCAACTCCCGGTCAAAAACGAGTTCACAGACAAAAGTTACCGGTTCCAGGCACCTGGCGCACGGCGCTTCCACAGTGACGGAAAGTCCCTCCCGACATCGTGTATTTTTTGCCTCCGCCAATATTGGCTATCTCCAGCTCAAACGGCTCTGCTTTGACAATCTTATAGATGTCACCGCCGAATTCAATGGATCCAAGTTCAAATGATACCGTATAAACCTTTCTTTTTCCTTCACAGGTAAAAAGTTCAGATAAATTAATCAGCATACTAATCTCCTAATACGCACTATGATATTATACATAGCGCTTTCATGTTTGTCAATGCTTATTTTGTATATTATTCCAAATTTTCGACAAATTATTGATGTTTACAGCCTTGCCCTAAAATGAGGTTTTTAATGAAATCACCCGCTCCTCCGAAAGCCGGACTCAGGCAGAGCCTTGAAAACTCCAGAGGCTCTCTGTCCTTCTTCAGCACCGGCTGCGAAAAGTACGCTCTGCGGACTTTCCGTCATTATTTTACTAACGCAAGTGTCTCCCTTGCAATTGCAAGCTCTTCGTTGGTTGGAACAAGAAGAACCTTTACCTTTGAATCATCGGTGGAGATAATTCTCTCTTCTCCCCTTACATTGTTCCTCTCATCATCGATTTTAACACCGAGGTAACCGAGGTTTGCACATACGTTCTTTCTCAGCTCCTTGTTGTTCTCACCGATACCGGCCGTAAATGCGATTGCATCGACACCGTTCATAACGGCTGCATAGGCGCCTACGTATTTGATAACCCTGTAGTCGAAAATGTCAAGTGCAAGCTGAGCCTTCGCATTGCCTTCTGCCGCCGCATCCTCCAGATCGCGTCCGTCGCTTGACAGGCAGGAGATTCCGAGCAGTCCGGATTTCTTATTCAGAACTTCCATAAGCTGGTCAATGTTCTTGTTCTCTTTCTTTCCCACATACTCGAGAATCGCCGGATCAATATCCCCGGAACGCGTTCCCATAACAAGACCCTCAAGAGGAGTAAGGCCCATGCTGGTGTCTACGGATTTACCGCAGTCAACCGCCGATACGCTGGCACCGTTGCCTAAGTGGCAGACGATAATCTTCATTTCGTCATATGGTTTTCCGATAATCTCTGCCGTTCTCTTGGATACATAGCTGTGGGAGGTTCCGTGGAAACCGTATCTTCTTACTTTATAATTCTCATAGTATTCATATGGAAGGCCATAAATAAATGCTTTCTCCGGCATTGTCTGGTGGAAAGCGGTATCAAATACGGCTACCATCGGTACGCCCGGCATCAGCTCCTGGCAGGCACGGATTCCGATTAAGTTGGCCGGATTGTGCAGAGGAGCGAGATCATTGCACTCCTCAATCGCCTTGATTGACTCTTCGTTGATGATGCAGGAGGAGGTGAATTTTTCTCCGCCGTGTACCACGCGGTGTCCGACTGCGCCAACTTCGGAAAGGCTCTTTGATAACGCCTTGTCTCTCTCATTGGTCAGCGCTTTGATAACAGCATCAATCGCTTCGGTATGAGTCGGCATGGAAACGTCGGATTTTTCTTTCTCTCCGCCCTCCGGCTGATAAGTAAGCTTACCGTCGATACCGATTCTCTCACAAAGTCCCTTTGCCAGTACTTCCTCTGATGGGAATTAATTAACTGATATTTTAAAGATGAGCTTCCGCAGTTGATTACTAATATATTCATTTTTTCTTCCTCTCACTTTTCCATAAACTCTTAACTTATTTGCCGCCTCAAAATCGAACATTTAAGATGCGCGGCCAGACGGTCTGAATTATGACATCTGAGCCTGTACGGCTGTCAGCGCTACCACGCCGACAATATCCTCTGCAGAGCAGCCACGGGATAAGTCATTAACCGGTCTTGCAATACCCTGTAACATCGGACCGTAAGCCTTGCCTTTGTCAAGTCTCTGTACCAGCTTGTATCCGATATTTCCGCAGTCCAGGTTCGGGAAAATCAGAACGTTTGCATGACCTGCAACTTCGCTGTCTTTCGCTTTGGATTTAGCAACTTCCGGAACGATAGCGGCATCAAGCTGTAATTCACCGTCGAGATCAAGCTGTGGATATTTCTCATGGGCAATTTCGGTGGCCTTGACAACCTTATCAACCAGAGTATGATGTGCGCTTCCCTTTGTGGAGTGGGAAAGCATGGCGATAACCGGCTTCTCTCCCACCAGAGCGCGGTAGCTCTTTGCGCTGGAGTCAGCGATGGCAGCCAGCTCTTCCGCTGTCGGATCCTGGTTGAGTCCGCAGTCTGCAAACAGGAATGTACCGTTATTGCCGAATTCACAGTCCGGAACATCCATGATAAAGAAACCGGAAACAAGCTCCGTGCCTGGTGCTGTCTTTAAAATCTGAAGAGCAGGTCTTAATGTATCCGCCGTAGCATGGCATGCTCCGGCTACCAGACCGTCTGCAATCTTCTCCTTAACCATCATAACGCCGTAGGTAATGTAATCTTCTCTCAGAATTTCCTCTGCCTTTTCAAGAGTCATTCCTTTATGTTTTCTCAGTTCAAATAAGGTTTCCGCATAATGAGCAAAGTTTGGATCCAGATCCGGGTCTACTACCTTGATTCCTGTCAGATCAACTTCCAAACCAACCGGCACCATCCAGGATCTTTCCTCTTTACCAATCATGATCAGGTCTGCTGTGCCCTCCTCTAAAATCTGAGCAGCGGCAATCAGAGTTCTCTTGTCTTTACTTTCCGGTAAAACGATGGTCTGTTTGTCCTGTCTTGCTTTTTCTTTCATTAAATCAATAAATGCCATGGTTAAAAAACCCCTTTCATAAGTGTGTGTGTTCTTTATTCTGCTAACATTATATACCACTTGTTTATTGTATACAAGAGATAATTTCCATTTTCGGGTTAATTATTTTTTTAACAGGCTTGTTTCTTTTTTAACCGAACATTACCCTTTACGGAATTTACTTCCTCCTATATAATTGTAACCAAAACAAAGAGCGGCTATAAGCCTTTGCGCAATCTTAACACATTGCGATTGTAAAAAATGGTTACACGATCCATCAGGAAAACTCAAAAAAGCAGGAAATAATATGAAAATTACCGGACTCATCACAGAATATAACCCCTTTCATAACGGTCACCTGTACCACATCAGAAAATCCAAAGAAGTGACTGGCTCTGATTACTGTATCGCGCTCATGAGCGGCAGCTATGTCCAGAGAGGCGCCCCGGCCATTTATGATAAGTGCGGACTGCCGCAGCTCTCTCAGCCGGAGCCGATCCGTCGTCGAGATGCCGGTGTCCTTTTCCACCGCATCCGCGATGGAATTTGCCTCCTACAGCATCGCTCTGTTCTCTGCCCTCGGTATTGACTCCGTCTGCTTTGGAAGTGAATGCGGCGATATCGCAGCTCTCACCAAGATTGCCGGATTGCTTTCGGATGAACCTGTACAATTCAAAGAGGCTCTGAGAACTTACCTGAAGAATGGAATGACATTTCCCGAGGCAAGGCACCGGGCCCTTCTGTCCTTTTTGGATGAAGAGGAACAGGAAATCCTGAATTCGCCGAATAATACCCTCGGCATTGAATATATCAAAGCCGGAATGATGTTTCACAGCCCACTTGATTTTTACACAATACAGAGGGAAGGACAGGCATACCATGACACCGCGCTGCTGCCGGAGAAGGCGGAGTGCTTTACAGGTATGGCTCCGCATCCGCGATCCGCGCGCTGGTTGAATCTGCGAAGGGGCCTGCATCGGCAAATGGCCCCGGGGATATGCCGGCGGCGCTGCGCTCCATGGTTCCCGAACCTGCCTTCCGCCTTTTTAAAGAAGAAATCCCCGTTTTTCCCGACGACTTTTCCACCCTGCTGAACTACCGCATACTTGGAGGCGGCTGGGAGCGGATCGCAGAGCTTACGCCGGAGCTGGATGCCCGTATCAGAAAGAGCGCAGCCTTGCCCGTCTCCTTTGAAGAATGGATCCGGGCCCTAAAGACAAGGCAGCTCACCTACACCCGGGTCAGCCGGGCGCTTTTACATCTGATTCTGGATATACAGGAGTCCGATATCTGCCGCTTTAAGGCCAGCGGCTACGCTCCCTATGCGAGGATTCTCGGTTTCAGGAAGGACTCCGGGCCGCTGTTGAGCAGGCTCAAATACTCCTCCTGCATTCCGCTCATTACAAAGCTGGCCGATGCAGGTAAGAAACTGGACAAAAACGCGCTGTCCATGTTGGAACAGGAAATCCGTTCCGCCCATATTTATCAGATGATCCGGCATACAAAAGGCGGAACCTTCCGAAACGAATATACGCAGGGCGTTATAATTTCCGGTACTGGGCCGGAGTTACAACCGTGTGAACCAATGTCAGTTAGTTAACACTATGGAGATTTAGTTAAGCAGGTGAGGACGCCGCCGGAACGGACCATGTCCGGTGCCGCGAAAACTTCCGCCTGAGTCTTCCGTCCCTGGCAAAAATCTGCCCCGGGGAAGTAGGCGGAATCAATTGCGGAGGGGGACATGGGAGTCCGCCGGTGCTTGGCGAGGTCCCTCACGAGCTTAGACTGTTGCGCACTCCAAAGAGTGCAAACGGTCCCTGCAATTCATTCATTCCGGCCGGATTCCTCCACAACCAACTTCCCACGGGGGGAAGACTCAGCCATCCCCCTCACCACACCGGACATGTCCGTTCCGACGCGTCCTCCCAACCTCAGTTAAATCTCCAATTTATTACACTGTTAACTAACTGACATTGCCGTGAATAGGAAACCCAGGGCCTGCTGCCTGATACCGTCTCCGCAAAGCCGGAAAGGGAACACGCCTCATGAGACGCATTCCCTTTCATTTACTCTTCCTTGGTATTTACAATTCTTCCCGAAGCAGCCGGTAAAGAGTCGGCTCCACGTGCAGCTCCTCCATTAATTTCTGAAGTTCCAGCCCTTCATCCTTCTTTGGTTTTCCTGCTTTACCGCCCGGATCAAAAGTTTCTTCGGCGTATGCTCCATATCGATAAATTCGAGTATCTGCGTCTTATATCCACACTGCTCCAGAAGCGCGCGGATACCGTCGGTGATAAGCGCGGACATCCTCTCCTTCAGCAGTCCATAGCCCAGAACCGGCTGGAGCAGCCCGTTACTTATCTGGCTGTTCAGCTCATGCTGGCAGCACGGCACGGACAGAATTACATCCGCTCCCCATCTGACCGCTTTCGCCATCGCGTAATCCGTGGCTGTCGCAGGCGTGGAGCGTCACCACCATATCCACATGAGTGGCGCCTTCATAACCGGCAATATCGCCATGGTAAAAATGAAGATTCTCAAAGCCGAATTTCTCACTTAGCCGGTTGCAGAGCGCAATTACATCCTTTTTAAGATCCAGTCCCACCACCTGAATCGGATAGCCCTTAAGCTCCTTCAGATAATAGTACATGGCAAACGTCAGGTATGACTTGCCGCAGCCAAAATCGATGATGGTATTTACCCGGTTCCGGTCAAGCCTCGGCAGAATATCCTCGATAAACTCCAGGAACCGGTTGATCTGGCGGAATTTATTATACCGCGCCTTCACTACCTTTCCGTCCGCCGTCATCACGCCAAGCTCCGCCAGAAAGGGAAACCGGAGTGCCTTCCGCCAAAACGTAATTTTTCTTCCGGTTATGGCTCGCCAGGCGCTCCATAGCCTCCGCAGACAGATCATTTCCTGAGGCAGAGCCCTTTCCCTTCTGTCCGGGTGCTATCTTCAGTTTTTTCTTCACAGTGACCGTCCCCTTTTTACCAACGAGGACATTCATGGAACCGGCCCCTGAGACGACCTCCCCATTCCGGTAGAGACTGTCAAGCTGCTTAAGCAGATAAGAAAGTGCTTCTTCCCTGTCCATATTTTTTTGAAACGCTTGTTTTTCCGTAAACTCTTCCACCTGAAATTTCAGCGTCCCCTTAAGCATAAGGGGACGCACAGTCATCTTGATGTAATGATCACGGTTGCGGGGTTGCTGAAAATCATCCGTTCCAGCTCCCCGTTTAAAAAGAAGCGGAACGCTTCTTCCAATTCTCTTTTATCAGCCATTGCTATTCCATCTTTCTGTTACTAATTGAGGCCCGGAGGACGCAGACGGGAACATCCGTGGTCCGTTCCGTACTCGTCCTCCGGGCCCCAACTAACTTTAATTCTTAAAGCTGTGAACCGGCGCCGGGATGCGTCCCGTCCTGCCTATGAAGGCGTCACAGGAAAATTTATTGACCGGGATAATCGGCGCATAGCCCAGAAGGCCGCCGAACTGAGCCGTATCGCCGACTTTCTTTCCGATTACCGGAATCAGACGGACGGCCGTGGTTTTCTGGTTGATCATACCGATGGCCGCCTCATCTGCAATAATGCCTGAAATCGTGGATGGCTTTGTATCACCGGGAATTGCGATCATGTCAAGGCCGACGGAACATACACATGTCATCGCCTCCAGTTTTTCAAGGGTGAGCGCCCCCTCCGCCACGGCATCGATCATACCCTGATCCTCGCTGACCGGAATAAATGCGCCGCTTAAGCCTCCCACATAAGAAGAAGCCATGATACCGCCCTTCTTCACCTGGTCGTTGAGCATGGCAAGGGCAGCCGTCGTTCCCGGCGCTCCGCTCCGTTCAAGTCCGATTTCTTCCAGGATCTCGGCTACGCTGTCCCCGATCGCAGGAGTCGGCGCAAGGGAAAGATCGATAATCCCAAATGGAACACCGAGACGTTTGGAAGCTTCCTGTGCTACAAGCTGGCCGACACGGGTGATTTTAAACGCAGTTTTTTTAATTGTCTCACAGAGGACTTCAAAATTCTCCCCTCTGACCTTCTCAAGCGCCGTCTTTACCACGCCCGGACCGCTGACGCCGACATTGATTATCGCATCTGCTTCAGTAACGCCGTGGAAGGCTCCCGCCATAAACGGATTATCATCCGGCGCATTGCAGAATACCACAAGCTTTGCACATCCCAGAGAATCCTTATCTTTGGTCGCCTCCGCCGTCGCCACGATAATCTCGCCCATCAGGCGTACCGCGTCCATATTGAGACCTGTTTTTGTGGAACCGACATTGATGGAGCTGCACACGCGGTCCGTCACGGCAAGGGCCTGCGGAATCGACCGGATCAGGCGTTCCTCGGCAGGTGTCATCCCTTTAGACACAAGAGCCGAATATCCGCCGATAAAATTGACGCCGACTTCCTTCGCCGCCTTATCGAGGGTCTTGGCTATCTCTACAAAATCCTCCGTGGATTTACAGGCGCTGCCGCCGACTAACGCAATGGGGGTAATGGAAATTCTCTTATTCACAATCGGAACTCCGAATTCCCTTCCAATAGCGTCTCCGGTGGATACCAGATCCTTTGCATAGGAAGTGATCTTATTGTAAATCTTCTCATTCAGCTTCGCCAGGTCGCTGTCAATACAGTCCAGGAGGCTGATGCCCATCGTGATGGTACGTACGTCCAGCTTCTCATGGGCAATCATATTGTTGGTCTCAATTACTTCAAACATATTAATCATGTGTTTATTCCGTCCTTTCTCCTGCCCCGTTATCAGATGCGGTGCATGCTGGTAAAGATTTCTTCCCTCTGGCAGCGGATTGTGACGCCGATATCCTCGCCTACCTTTTCAAGCTCCTTTGCCATATCGTCAAAGGACTTCGGGGATCCGGAAATATCCACGATCATCATCATGTTAAAATACTCCTGCAGAATCGTCTGCGTGATATCCAGAATGTTCATCCCGTTTTCAGCCAGGTAATTGCACGTTCTGGCAACAATGCCCACCCTGTCTTTCCCAACGATAGTAATAATAATTTTGCTCATAGCGGTTCCTCCTCGATTCTCTGGTCTTCTCTTTTTAGTAGTACAAATCTATAATGTAACAATCGGAGACATTTCGTCACGCTTTGCTACTGTAATAGGAAAATCGGACGCCGTATACGGCGAATCTCCCTGACTTATCTCCAGACGCACCGTCTCATAAGCCAGTTCTTCATAATTATTCTCCTTGCTCAGATGCCCCAGGAAAATATGTTTTAAGTTGTCATGGAGGATACAGTTCAAAAGACGCCCTGCATTCTCATTGGAAAGATGGCCGTAATCTCCGAGAATACGCCGTTTCAGATAATATGGATACGGCCATGCCTCCAGCATCTTTACATCGTGGTTGGATTCCAGCAAAATGGCGTCCAGTCCCTGCAGATGGTCAATGATATACTGTGAATAATGCCCCATATCGGTAGCTACCGCCACCGACCTCCGGTTATTCTGGACCGGTATGCCACTCGGATTGGCCGCATCGTGATCTATGCGGAACGGCTTTATCTCAAGGTCGCTATGTAAAAGTCCACATCATGACAGATAGGACGAAATAACTCCCTGGGGTAATCTCCCAGGCTTTTCACATTACCGATTTCCTCCAGCGTTTCCTTGGTGCTGTAAATCGGAGTGCCGTATTTTCTGGCCAGAACTCCCAGCCCTTTTATATGATCGGAATGCTCATGTGTAATCAGGATTCCGTCCAGATCATTTCCCGTCACCCCGATTTCATTCAGTCCCTTTTCAATCCGTTTATTACTGATTCCGGCATCTATCAGAATATGGGTCCTATCAGGCTCCACATAGATGCAGTTTCCACTGCTGCCAGCTTGCTATACTTACCATCCGCATCTGTTTTATTCCTCTTCCAATATGTTCTTTATCGTTACTATTGCGGAACCGCGCTTTTCAGCGGGGCCGTGAATGTAACTCTTTATCTGAGTACGTATCTCTTCCACTGTTTCGTTGTTATCTATCACACGGTCCGCCTGCGCCCTGTATTCATCCTCCGACACCTGGTTTGCCATAATCTCCAGGCATTTCTCCCTGGAGTAGCCGCGGCTTTCCATCAGCCTTTTAATCCGGTTTTCCCTGCTTGTAAAGATATACCAGATTTCATCAAACATAGCGTTGTGTTCCTCGTCAAAAAGAGCCGCCTCCACTGCCACCAGATTTTTGTCGGAATGGGCTATCGCATATTCGATTTCACTCCATACCATGGGGTGAATGATGGAATTCATCTTCTCTATTGAATCCTTATCGCTGAATATCAGCTCCGCCATCCTCTGCCGGTCGATACTTCCGTCAGCGCTCAGAAGGGAGGTTCCAAAGGCGGCAACCACCCGGCCGTAGCCTTTCTTCCCCGGCTCCATCAGCTGGTGGGCCACCTTGTCCGCTATGATAATATCCGCCCCGAACTCTTCCTGCAATATCCGAAGCACTTCGCTCTTGCCGGAGCCGACGCCTCCGGGTGATGCTGATGACTTTCATTCTCCTCCACATCCTGCCGCTTCTGTTATATCATGTTCGCTACGTTCACATGAGTCTCCGACGGAAAATAGCGCCAGCTTTCTGCGGTGAACGCAGAAATCAATGCGCAGATATAAATGCCCGCTCTGCGGACATTATATCTCAATTTGAACTTCCCAGTTCTTTTTCGTCCTGCTTTTTATTTCGTCTCGAACCAGGAATGCCCTGTCTTCATATCTATCTCAAGCTCCACCTTAAGATGGGCCGCATTCTTCATCTCTTCCTCCAGAACCTTCTGAACCTTCTCAAGTTCATCCGTCCATGTCTCAATCAGCAGCTCATCGTGCACCTGGAGCACCAGACGGGAGCGAAGCTTCTCTTTTCTCAGCCTCTGATCCACCCGGATCATCGCAATCTTGATGATATCGGCCGCCGTTCCCTGGATCGGGGAGTTCATCGCAACGCGCTCTCCGAAGGATCTCTGCATGAAGTTTGCCGATTTGAGTTCCGGAATCGGCCTTCTCCTTCCAAACATCGTTTCCACATAGCCCTGCTCTTTTCCCAGCTCCACAAGGTGATCCAGGAATTTCTTCACCTCCGGGTATGTCTCAAAGTACCGGTTGATATATTCCAGGGCTTCTTTTCTGGAAATGCTCAGATCCTCACTGAGTCGAACGCGCTGATTCCGTATACAATTCCAAAGTTAACGGCCTTGGCATTACGTCTCTGCAGTGGCGTCACTTCCTCAAGCGGCACATGGAACACCTCCGATGCCGTAATGGCATGGATATCCTCCGCCATCCTGTAGGCGTCAATCAGCCGTTCATCCCCGACATGTGAGCCAGGACTCTCAGCTCAATCTGGGAGTAATCGGCGTCGAGGAGAACGCATCCCTCCTGCGGGACAAATACCTTCCTGATTTCCCTGCCCAGCTCCATGCGGACCGGAATATTCTGGAGATTTGGCTCAGTGCTGCTGATCCTCCCGGTAGCCGTTATCGTCTGGTTAAAGGTTCCGTGTATCCGGCCGTCCTCCCTGATAAAAGCGGCCAGACCGTCTGCATAAGTGGATTTTAACTTTGTAAGCTGCCTGTAGTCAAGCACTTTTCTGACAACGGGATATTCCGGCGCCAGCTTCTCCAGCACGTCGGCTGCGGTGGAATATCCGGTTTTCGTCTTTTTTCCGCCCGGCATCTTCATCCGGTCGAACAGGATCTCTCCAAGCTGTTTGGGTGGAATTGATATTAAACTCAGTTTCCGTATCCTGATAAATCTCCTGTTCCAGCTTATCAATCTGGACCTTCAGCCTCTCCCCGTAACACCTGAGTTCTTCCCTGCGTACGCAGATCCCCTCTTCCTGCATATGATAGAGACTGTAAATAACCGGCATCTCAATATCAAAGAACAGTTTGCGCATCCCCGATGCCTCCAGTTTTTTAACCAGCTCGGGTTTGGCCTTCCACGCCACGTATGCCATATAGCAGACGCAGGTCTGCGCCTTGTCGGGCATCATGTCAAATGCTGCCGTAAATGAAGTTTTTCCCATTAAATCGGCCTTAGACGGAACCGTCATATCGAGGTAATCCCTGGCAAGGTCGTCGTAATCGTAAGTGTCCTTCAGAGGATTCAGCAGATATCCGGCCACACCGGCGTCGAACATGGCCTCACTGCCGCCATCGTTGCCGCTGCCGTCCACCACTCGCCTGTCCCTGTTCTTGAGATACGGAAGCTGCGGCTTCAGATCCAGCACGCTGACAGAGGGAACGGCCGTGCAAAGCTCTTCCATCCGCTCTGCCAGATATTCACCTGTGATAAAGCCTGCTGCGGGAATGCTGTAAATCTTTTCCTCGCCGTAACAGAGCGCCATAGCGGCCACCTGTCCGTTCTCAATAACAAGGCATTCCCGGCTTCCTGTTTTCCGGCTGCCTCACTGAAAATTTTCTCCGCCTCGGAAAGCTCCGATACGGTTTTAAAATGCTCTTCCACTTTCGAAGCAGAAAAAACATCAGCATCAAATTTCTGGAGAATGGACTTAAACTCCAGCTGTTTCATATGCTGATAAGCTTCCGGTGTATATAAATTGTTGATTCTTGCGTCTTCCAGCGTAAAATCGATATCGCAGTCAATGCAGATCGTCGCGAGTTCCTTGCTCATCTGAGCCATATCGTAATGCTCCCTCAGCGCCTTCTGCGCCCTGGGCGGCTTTACCTCATCGATATTCGCATAGGCATTCTCAATCGAACCATAAGCTGTGATCAGGCTGGTGGCCGTCTTCTCACCGATGGAGGGAACTCCCGGAATATTGTCCGATGCATCTCCCATCAGCGCTTTTACATCTATAAACTCCGTTGGAGTCACATGATATTCCGCCTGTACGTCGGCAGGATAATAATCCTTGATCTCCGTCGTTCCCCTGGATGTCCTCGGCATGCGGATCTTAATTTTCTCATCCGCCAATTGCAGAAGATCCCTGTCTCCCGAGACAACAGAAACCTCCACTCCCTGGGCGGCGCACCGCTTAGCAATCGTTCCCAGGATATCGTCCGCTTCATAGCCGGGACGTGTCAGGATTGAATGCCCATGGAGGCCAGCACTTCCTTAATGACAGGGACCTGTTCATGGAGTTCTTCCGGCATTGGCTTTCTCGTTCCCTTATATGCCTCAAACATCTTGTGGCGGAATGTGGATCTTTTAAGTCAAAATGCAACTGCCAGGTGATCCGCTTTTTCATCCTCGATAACCCGGAACATAATGCTCAGGAACCCATATACGGCATTTGTATGAAGGCCCTTGGAATTGGTCAGTTCCGGCACACCGTAAAATGCCCTGTTCAGTATGCTGTGGCCGTCTATCAGTACTAATTTACTCATGTTATTGTCTCCTGTCCTGTCAATTTTAAAAAAACCAGATTCGAAACTGGAGAAGCACCGTCACAATCACTGCCATAATGCTGAGCGTGTTGACTGCATACTTAAGTGACCGGAACAGCCACATCCTGTGTACCCTGGAATAGGATTCCTCGATTCTGCGTTCCAGCGCCCCTGCGATATCAAAGGTACCGTAGCCTTTGTCCAGCTGCTTCAGTCCGACATCTACCATAAAATAGATTTCCAGCTCTTCCTGGCAGTTCCTGCAGGACTCAATATGCGCCAAAAATGCTTCCGTCTCATCACCGGTCAGTTCATCATTAATATACGGCGTCACCAGATGCTCCGCTTCCTGACAAGTCACTGCCATCACCTCCATTGTAACGGCAGAGCACAACCTCCACAAGGCCTGCTCTGCCCATTTTCGTATATCATACAATATTATACCCGATTTTTCAAGCGATCCCTCTTCATTTTGTTTTACGCCCCATCATCTGCCTGAACAATCCCACGTACTCCGTCCTGTGGTTCTCGACAAATTCTATCGCTTTGGAAGGATGCTTGCACCCCTGCCCTGTCAGGAGATACGGAATGTCATATCCCCAGAGGATGCCGGCCTGCTTCAACGGAAGGACATGATTTTCAATAAACTCTATCACCGGCAGCTCATTATATTTTTCCGATGAGCCGATATATCCCAAGAGCTGTTCCGAACCGCAGTTGCCGGCTCCCCTGCCCATTCCGTTCACCGACACATCGAGAAGCGCGGCGCCGCACCGCATTGCCTCAATCGTATTAAATACCGCCAGCTGCTGGTTGTTGTGGGCATGGATCCCCACCTTTCTGCCATTCCCCGCCAATCTAATGTATCGTTTTGTCAGCGCTTTAATCTGTTCCGGATAAAAGGAGCCGTAGCTGTCCACAACATAGACTGCGTCAGCCCGGCTTTTACTCACGGTTTCCAGCGCCCTGTCTATCTCCTCATCCGTATTATTGGAAATCGCCATAATATTTACCGATGTTTCATAGCCGCGCTCTTTGCAGCAGCTTACCATCTCCATTGCCTCCCCCATCTGTTCCGCATAGGCGGCAATCCGGACCATATCAATCACACTGTCCTTCTTTTCCAAAATGTCTTTACTGTAGTCGGTTCTCCCCACATCAGCCATAACGGAAATCTTCATGGAGGTTTTATTATCCCCGACAACAGCCCTCAAATCTTCCTCGCGGCAGAATTTCCATTTTCCGAACTCCCTGCGGTCAAACAGCGCTTCCGATGCCTTATATCCAAATTCCATATAGTCAATGCCTGCCTGTAAATTTGCCTGATACAGTCCGCGCACAAAGTCATCCGTAAAATAAAAACGGTTTACCAGTCCTCCGTCTCTCAATGTACAATCTAAAATTTTCTGCTCCATGATGTATCTCCCTTCTGCCCGTCTCTGCGGGGCTTTTGCTGTTATCCGGAATTCCGCTCGCGGGATCCTCCGCAGAGCGGTTTTTAATTTAACAGGAATGTTTTCCTGTTAAATTAAAAAAGAGCCGTGTCTGCACATGCAAACATCGGCTCGTCAAATCTCCCGCTAAGTATCTGGCTACTGATACTGTCTGACTATCCGTAAATGCTCACGCGCAGCAAAAAGAACCGGTACAAAATAAAAGCACCAGTAGCCATAAAATGTATATGCTGTTGTATTCGCACATGCATAATTTTTTGCTGTCATAATGAACACTCCCGTAAAATAGTTAGTTGCATTATAGGGTATCTCACACCATTTGTCAATCACTGAAAACAATTATTTCAAATTACCAGAATCTTATCCGGTACCGGCCCAAAGATTTTCGTTTTTTTATCTTTTGTTATATATACATCATATTCCAGCCTTACACCGTACTCCTGTGTATAAATCCCCGGTTCAATGGAAAACATGGTACCAGGCAGGAGGCGGCGCACGTCATGCGTTTCATAATCATCCAGATTGGCTCCGATTCCATGGCAGTTATGTCCGATATTATGGCCGGTCCGGTGCATGATATACGAATCCAGTCCCTGGGCCCGGAACAGCGTTTTCGCCAGCGCATCGGCTTCGTATCCGCAGATTGCCTTTCCCTCATTCAGACGTTCCTGGATGAAGGTCAAAACCCTGCTCCTGACATTATATACCGAATTGAATAACCGTTCGTATTCCGGGTCAATCTCCGGCCCCACATTCATGCACCAGGAGATGTCATAGTAGACGGCATCTTCTTCGGGCAGCCGGCCGGCAATGTCAATAATCAGCCGGCTGCCTTCCCGGATCTGCCTCGAACCGGAAGGCTCCGGCTCATATCCCGGGTCGCAGGCATGATCGTCGATGCCGAAAAAAGGCGGCGAATCCATATAAATTTCTTCTGCTCTGATCAGCCTCCCAAACTCTTTTAACATCATCCATTCGTCAATATACCTGCCCTCATTCAGATTTTTCCGAATCCAGGAGAATATCTCATCCAAAATCCGATGGATGATAACCCCTGCTTTGCGGTGGGACTCAATCTGGGCTTCGGTCAGCACCGCGCCGAAATGCTGCATCAGATCGGCTGAGGACACTGGCTCCATCCCGAATGTCCTCAAATATTCCACCAGACCGGCGTGCATGGTACTGATGGTCGGGACATTGCCTCCGGGCGAATACTGGCAGGCAATGCGTTTACCCGGCTCCAATATCTGCGCCAGCACCTCACGTTGTCCCTGTATTCCTTTATACAGGAACTTCTTCCCCGGCAAATGATCCAAAAGAAGCGGTTCAATCGCCGACAAAACTTTAACCGGTTGTCCTGCTGCCGGAATGTAATAGAACAAACGTCTGGTACACTTCCGGTCAGTCAGTTTCAAAAAATCATGTGTAATGGGATCACGTCCCTGAAAATCCGTAAAAAGCCATCCGTCCAGATCATATTCTTTTAAAAGTGTCTGAATTGCGGTCATATCCATAGCAATTGTCCCTGTCCTTTCCCGTCCTGCTTACCACATTAAATGAGCATATGCCATCTCTAACCGATACGGCGGTAGGCCGAGCTTACAGGGATATAAAGAAGAGCAATCCCAATAACGGTAAAGCCTGCATTGATAATCGTAGCCGGAATGGACATCACCTCTGCCGCAACGGCTGCGCTGAGCGTACTGCCAAGTAAAACAAGTTCCGCAACCGACCAGACAAAATCTACTGCGATATTTGTGATTCCATACAAAGCTGCGCAGATAACAGCCGCCATGTACTGTTTCTTCCGTTCCCCGGCCGCTCTTCTTTTCATAACTGAGAATACGGCCCCCACAAACAGACATTTTATAATTGTACTGACAAACACATTGGGAATGGCGTGAAGATAGCCATTTAAAATATCAAAAATTATCAGGCCTAATACTCCTGACACCGCAGAACGTTTTCCACCCAGACAAACAATCGAAAGCATTACAAAAATATGGCCGAAATGAAGAAACGGCGTTCCTACTGCAGCCGGTAGCGGTATCCGGAAGGACTGGATTCCCAGGAATATTACAGCCGCAAAATGCTGTCATGACGACCGACATCACGTTCGAATGAACCTCTCTTCTGCCAGCCGCACTGCCCTCTCTGTGTGTATTCATTGTTCTCTCATTGTTCATAGCCTATCTCCTCACCTTCTGCTATTATAGATTCTCATGTGTCCCCATTATAGCATTGGACTGACACTATAAAAACATCCAATTTTAATAGTTTTTTAAAGGTCAGTTTTAGCATCCGCCCGCAGTGATACCCGCAAAGCGGTTATATTTATGGCGGTGACCTGTTCAATAAAAAGATACGGAGCCTTTAAATTAGAGCCCTGTATCCTTTTTCCTGTCATTGCACCGAGCGCCGAAACCTTCCCCTTATATTTCCATACCTGCAATGCTGTATTAATAATCATAATTATCCAGGTAATCACTGAAGCTGTCATAATACTCCTCATCCCACCTGCCATTTTTATCGAAATAACAATAGGACCCGTCAATCACAGTGCAAACATCTATCAGCATATGCCCGTTTCCATCAAAATAATACCAGTATTCGCCTATCTCCCCAGCCTGTTATCATGTAACCTTCGGCGTTAAAAGCGTAATAATTCCCGTCAATACTATATACACCGTCTTTTTTATAAGTCGTTTCACTGTCCTTGTACCACCAGCCCTTTTCATCCTGTTTCCAGCCTAAAGTTTCCACGGGCGCTGCAGCCGTTGTTTCCGGTATCGGAGCGGCGTACCTGAGTACCTCCGGCGCCGGATGCATTACCGTTAGAGCCTGTGCTCGGAACTGCCGGCGCCCCATTCTTATACGGACAGACTCCATTCGTCTGTAAATGGGCCGGATAACCTCCGCAATGATAATGATAGCCCAATCCGCTCTTATTCTTATTATCCCGGTGGCCCCCGCTTGAATCTGTTCTGCCGGAATGAGCCTCGGCAGTGAACACAAATGGATTACTGCCCGCCGGCACAATTGGCGATAAACTGAGCATCATCGCCAATGCAAAACCTGTTAATCGGATTGTTTTCTTTTCATGCTTTTCCCTCCTGATTTGTATTTCTGTTATATTCATCACCGAATGTAACACCTCCATTATACCACATTCCTGTTCTGGTTGGACTACTTTTACAGTAATCAAAACCGCAAATCTCCTGATATTACCAGAAAATTCACGGTTTATGCTTCTGCCGGCCGCGGGACTTGAACCCGCACGGTGTTGCCACCAATGGATTTTGAGTCCACCTCGTCTGCCATTCCGACAGGCCGGCGTGCTGTCAGCGAATATTATATTACCAAAATTATAAGAAAAATGCAACCACTTTTATAAAAAACAGATAATTTGTTGTAACAGTTCAGCCATAATGTATTCCGCGAGGTGTTTTCGCTGTTTTTTGCGAAAATCCCGAGTTGTGCGGCGCGAAACGGCGTTTTTTTGCCGTTTCTGTGCATCATTTGTTACGGTTTAGCCGAAGGCTGAACTGTAACAATTTGTTATCACAATTCGGACCTGATGTCACCCGGCCGGAATTTACGCAAGATTTTGCGATAATTCCGGCCGGGTGGCAACGGAACATTTATTAATGATGGAACAGCCGGATACCTGTAAACGCCATCACAATCCCATATTTATTGCATACCTCAATCACATTGTCGTCGCGCACGGAGCCGCCGGGCTGGGCTATATATTCCACTCCGCTCTTATGAGCGCGTTCAATGTTGTCTCCAAACGGGAAGAAGGCATCAGAGCCAAGGGTGACACCGCTCATCTGGTCTAACCAGGCGCGTTTCTCTTCTCTGGTGAATACGGGCGGTTTTACCTTGAATATCTTCTGCCATGCGCCTTCGCTGAGTACGTCCATATATTCTTCACCGATATACACATCAATCGCATTGTCCCTGTCTGCTCTTCTTATACCATCCACAAATTCCAGGTTCAGAACCTGGGGAGCCTGACGCAGGTACCAGTTATCGGCTTTCTGGCCTGCAAGTCTGGTACAGTGTACTCTGGACTGCTGGCCCGCGCCGACGCCGATGGCCTGACCGTCCTTTACATAGCATACGGAATTGGACTGGGTGTATTTTAACGTAATGAGCGCAACCATCATATCAATTTTGGCTGAATCGGGAAGCTCCTTCTCCGTCACAATATTTGAGAGAAGCTCCCTGTCAATCTTAAGCTCATTTCTTCCCTGCTCAAAAGTGATTCCGTACACCTGTTTCTTTTCAACCGGAGCCGGAACATAGTCAGGGTCGATCTGAATCACATTATAGTTTCCGTTCTTCTTCGCTTTCAGGATTTCAAGAGCCTCCTGCGTATATCCTGGCGCAATAACACCGTCTGATACCTCGCGCTTAATCAGGCGCGCCGTATCCGCGTCGCAGACGTCGGAAAGCGATACAAAATCACCAAATGATGACATACGGTCAGCTCCCCTGGCTCTCGCATATGCACACGCGATTGGGGAGAGCTCTCCCATATCCTCCACCCAGTAGATTTTCTTCATTGTGTCATCGAGAGGAAGCCCAACCGCCGCCCCTGCCGGTGATACATGCTTAAAGGATGTGGCGGCCGGAAGTCCGGTGGCCGCCTTCAGTTCTTTTACAAGCTGCCAGCCGTTGAAGGCGTCAAGAAAATTGATGTATCCGGGACGGCCGCTTAATACCTGAATCGGCAGTTCGCTTCCGTCTTCAATATAGATTCTGGATGGTTTCTGGTTTGGATTACAGCCGTATTTTAATTCCAGTTCTTTCATTATGGAAATTCCTCCTTTGTGCTATACCCGTCGGGTCTTATGACTGATTCTTATTCATAATCTTTGAGCGTGTCTCTCTGGTTGCAATGTCGATGTAACGCACAAACAAAGAAACCTTGTTTTCCGGATTCAGGTTTTCCCAGAGAAGCTCTGCAAACGCTTCCATGTCATCCGGAATCGAGATCAGCTTCGGTTCCCCCTCAAAGCTTGGAAGGGGATTTGCATCATGCATGTAGGTATGGATAAAATGGCCTTCCCCCGGCGCCGGACTTTCATAAGCAAATGTGAAGCGCAGACAGGAATCGGACTGCCTCCGTTGCTTTTAAAATCGACATTGCATAGTTGTAGCCGCCGTCCTCAATATGCATGATGCCTGAAATACGCGGGGTATAATTTGGTGCATCCGGCTCAAATTCACGGCAGCGCAGCGTCTGTTCAAATGTAAGCTGCTTGTCCATTCCCTCATAGATTGTATCTGTCTGATCTCCATTCGTCACAATCGTTTTATTGCCCAGAACCCTGACCGGTGCATAAATGATCAGGCTCGGATCCGTGAGCTTTGACGGATCGAATGCCTGTGTGCGGATTCCGTTTCCATCTTCCACAAATACACGGTTTCTGCTGTTCTCACTTCTACCCATGATAAAATATGCCGTCACGGCTTTTGTTCCGTCTGCCGATCTGCCGATGATAATCCCGCGGCCGGGATAGGAATTGTTCTTCAATTCCTCTGCAATAGATAACATTTTCATAGTATGGACCTCCTGCTTACGCTTTTTTATATCTTGTTTCTGCTTTTATAATTACATTTTGAAAAATAGTAACCTGATTTTATTATATACCATTTTTTATATTCTTTACCAGTTAGTTTTAATGATTTTTAATAAGAAGGTTTACTTATAATTAATTCATTGACTTTCCGACACGTATGTCGTATATTAAAAACAGACACACATGTCGGAAATGTCGGGGAGGGATAAAACCATGGGTAAAAAGGGAGATGCAACAAAGGCCGCAATACGGAACACGGCGCTACATTTATTTATCCGGAAGGGATTTAAGGATGTTACGATGAAAGACATATGTGAAGCAGCAGGTCTTAGCCGCGGCGGATTATATATGCATTATGGAAGTACCGGACAGATTTTTGCCGACATCATAAATGAATTTATGTCCGGCCTGGAAAATGACATTGCCGAAAAGATGGAAAACGGTCAGTCTGCAACCGTTATTCTGGATGAGTTACTGGAACGTTACCAGTCCGAAATGCTTGACAGAAGCGGTTCACTGGGACTTGCTTTTTACGAGTATTACAGCAGTATTCCACTATCTGACGATAATGCCATGCTGAAACAGTATTACATTTCAAAAGCAATGCTTTGCAGTCTGATTAAGTATGGAATCAGCAAAGGCGAGTTTCGGCAGGTGAATATTAACGCCGTTGTTGATCTGCTCCTTTTCTTATCAGGCGTGCGGATGCTGAGCAGTATCATGCCGCTGGATGACGACGCAATACCAGCAGGCATGATTAGACAGATTAGGGAGATGTTAATAAAATGAAAGAGGCTGGGAGGTAAAATTGATGAAATTAAAGATTGCAGGAAGCGGCGGAATGTTTCAAATTCCAAATCCATTTTGCAAATGTCCCATCTGTGAGGAGGCGAGAATCAAACGCGGCCGGTATGAACGGTTAGGGCCGAGCCTTTATATTGAGGACATCGGAATGCTCATTGACACGCCGGAGGACATTGCAGTCGCCTGTGACAGGCAGGGTATTTCTAAAATTGAATATCTGTCCATCTCGCATAAAGACCCGGATCATACGAGAGGCATGCGTATCGTGGAGCCATTGGGCTACAATTGTATAACCGACAGGGGAACTCCCGTACAATTCATTGCGCTTCCCGGAGTTGTGGACGATATCAATGCGTGGAACGGAGACGGCCTATACTACTATGAAAATGTTCTTCATTGTATTTCCATTACCAGGACAGATTTCATCAAAATAGGAAAAATAGAAATACACCTGGTAAATAACAAAACCCATCGCGGCAATATGACATTTTATGTTATATCAGACGGGGACAAAAAGGTGATTTATGCCTGCTGTGATGTGAAGCCGTTTGTGTTCAATGAATTGTATTATGATGCGGATATTTTAATAATCGGACTGGTTTCTGATGACGGCATGCTCAAAGAAGGCCGGGCACTTGATGATGCGCCTTTTAAAGATGATATGTTCACCTTAGAGGAACTTTTGGAAATCAAACATACTTACAGAATCAAGCGCATTATCATCACCCACATTGACGAATACTGGGGCAAATCCTATGCTTATTACCGGGAATTTGAAAAAAGCTTAGATAACATATCATTTGCCTATGATGGTATGGAAATCACCTTATAGCCATCAGCGGCAGGCCGTATTTCAATTAATCATTAGCACGGCATTAATTACGGAAAGAAAGTATTTCGACTAAAAAATTAAGAAAATTTCAATGATATTTTCTGACATTTTTCGGCAAAATTATTGTATAATAATTCCATAAGGCAAAATTATTGCCGTAAACCAGATATTGAATCATAAGCTGGCTTTTCGCTGTAATCAATAAATTTCACGAGGAGGGAAACTATGCGTAAAGAAAAACTGTATATCGCTGCAACGATTGCCGTCTGCGCTTTGGCCTTTACGGGCTGCAAGAAAAGAGAGGCTGTCGATTTATCATCACTGCATACTACTGCCGCTGTTGAGAAAGAGACCATACCGGAAACTACGGAGGCGCCTACCACGGCACCGACTGAGGAGTCTGCCGATGCGTCAAAGAATAACACCAATTTTTTTTTGAAGTCAGAGATTAAAAAAGAAACCGCAGGCAAGGCGACGGTCGAATACCCGGTTGTCTCCAACATGAAGGATGCCGAAAAACAGAAGCAGGTGAATGCCCTGCTCCGTACGAATGCAATGGCTATCGCCGATGTCCATCCGGATCAGACTTTATCGGTGAAAGCCACTATAGAAGCCGCCAACCTGAAACGGATTGTCGTCTCCTATAAAGGCGAGTTGAAGAATCCGTCCACTTCAAAGACGGAGAACCTGTTCTATACCAATACGGTTGATCTTGAGACAGTTCAGAACATGCGGCTTAGCGATTATGCCGACGCTTACACCGTAGCCGGTTATATTGCATCCGGCGATTACAAGCTGGAATCCGTTTCCGCCAATGAACAGTCCGTAAGGAGCTATATCAACAGTTCCGAAAAGACCACCGATTATTATTTTAAGAAACTCCAGGCGGCTGATTTTTCAGGCGGTTATACGGCTGATGAGAACAGCACTCCGGCTGCCAGCTGGCCCGAGATATTCAGCTATGAAAAACAGGGGATTGTCTATGTAAGTATCCCTCTTTCCTCTGAACTCGGCAATTATGCGATTATTAAATACAGTCCTGATAATAAATAGAAAAATAGCAGACTGACAGATTCGGAAGGGCCGGTACCGGCAAGACGGCAGGCCTGCCCGGATATAAGTTGACAATTCTTTCCAAAAAATTACAACAATTCTCTTAAATATTCTATTTATATAGTGACAAGATTATTCAGACAGGTGTATAATACATCTGTCTGAATGTTTTGTAACAGTTCATGCTTTCTGAACCGTTACATGTTTTTGTGTTAAGGCACAAAATCTTAAACGGCAATACTTAAATCAGATGTATTTTTTTATATTACTCTGAAAACACTATAAATTTAAAAGGCAGGTTTTTACTATGGAAAACGTAACAATTTTAGACCACCCTCTGATTCAGCACAAGATCTCCATTCTCCGCAATAAGGCGACCGGTACCAATGAGTTCCGTTCCCTGACCGACGAAATTGCAATGTTAATGGGATATGAAGCGCTCCGGATCTTCCTCTTGAGGACGCTGAAGTTGAAACTCCGATTGAAACTTGTATGACACCCATGCTGTCAGGAAAAAAACTTGCTGTTGTTCCTATCCTGCGCGCAGGCCTTGGAATGGTAAACGGCATTCTGGCACTGGTTCCTTCTGCCAAAGTAGGCCATATCGGTCTCTACCGCGACGAGGTAACCCATCAGCCTCACGAATACTATTGCAAGCTTCCAAGCCCGATTGAACTGCGTACGATTGTGGTGACTGATCCGATGCTTGCAACCGGCGGCTCTGCTGTTGAGGCTGTGGATTTTATCAAACAGCACGGCGGTAGGACGATTAAATTTATGGCGATTATAGCTGCCCCGGAAGGGCTCAAACGCCTTCATGAAGCTCATCCGGATGTTCAGATTTACGTGGGACATGTGGATCGCTGCCTGAACGAGAATGCCTATATCTGTCCGGGACTCGGCGATGCCGGAGATCGGATTTTCGGAACAAAATAAGAAGAACGTATTGAACGGTAACCTGAACGCTCCGCGCACAGGTCCCCGCCATCAGTAAAAGGCTGAGCCAAAGATAACCATTCTCTCCGGCTCAGCCTTATTCCGCTTATGAATACCTTTCAAAAGCGGTTCTATCTGTAATCTTCGTTTAAAAACATGGCCTTTATTGCCACCACTTCCTCATACTCCTCCTGCTCCACCTGTACATCGGAATTCAAGGCCCTTAAATCTTCTTTTAAAACCTCCAAAGCGTTATCTGCACATTCAGCCCTTCCCTCCATAATAATTTCAATCATCCGTTTCAGCACAACGGGATGGGCATATCTGGCCGGTACAGGAATCCGCTTTCCCTCCGTACCCCTTCAGATATTCCTCCATCTCCTCCTTCGCCAGCCTGACCCTGTTCAGTATATAAGTCCTGTTATTCCTGGAGGTCGGCATACTGGCGCCGGAGAACAAAAATCGCAGCCATTCCGAAAAGAGAAATAAACGGCAAACTCCACGTGGTTAATCAAGGAATATATCCCGTAAATAAGAGAAGCGGCGCCCAGAAGAGAGATTGCCAGAGCAACCCATTTGTAACTCGGGCTGCTCTTGTCGTAGGCTCTTTTCCTTCTGGCCGACTGACTTAACGCTATGCCAAGCTCCGGCCTGATTTCCAGATATTCTCTTGCCTCCTGAAGCCGGCCGGCCTCTCCCTGTGCTTCTTTTGACAGTTCAGGAAGAAATCTCCGCGCGCTCCTGCTCCCTCTTTTAAGCCTCTCTTCCGCCGCCCGGCTTACCAGCCGGATCTCTGGGTGGGACTTGCCGATGCAGGCCAGCATGCGGTCTACATTCTCTTCGTATTTAAAATTACACTGCTTTTCCTTCCCATCATCATACTCCACTACAAGATAAGGAATCGTGGCAAACATCCCTTTGCCGCTGAAACCTCCCTGCTCATCGCCACCCGCTTAAAAACGCGGGTAACGGACGTAAAAGGAATATAATATCGCCTGTCTATGTAAAAGCTGTTCAGGTACAGCGCCTTTTCTCCCACGCCGCAGGGTCCGAAATTCCGGCTCTTCTTCCTGTCTGTCTGAAGCTCCTGCTCCGTCAGGCCGTCACGGCCGAGTTTTACTGGCTTAAAAATCATAATTTATCTCCGGTTCTGTTTTTGTGGTTCACCCGTAAATATGGTTTCCGTAAGTTTCGGCCGTACTTATGCGGCCTGCTGTTTTTTAGTTGCACGCATAAAGATTCCAAGGAATACTACCGCCAGAATAATTCCTGCCGGATACGCCACCGTCGTGCCCAGATTCAGGCATTCGCCTGCATAGAAGAAATACGTCATGGATACGGCGCTCATAAAGGTTGCCGGAACTGCGGTGAGCCAGTAGTTCTTTCTTCTCTTTGTAAAGGTACATGCTGGCGGTCCACAGAACGATCATAGCCAGTGTCTGGTTCGTCCAGCTGAAATATCTCCAGACAATGCTGTAATCCATATGTCCGATAATCGCACCGGCAGCCAGAAGCGGAATACAAAGCTTCAGCCTGCTGGCATATGCCTTCTGATCAATCTTGAACCAGTCGGCCACAACAAGACGGGCGCTTCTGAAAGCCGTGTCACCGGAAGTGATCGGGCATGCAATAACTCAAAGCATGGCAAGTGCGATACCGATTCCGCCCATGGTCTTCTGGCAGACATCATAGATGGCAGCGGACTGACCGTTGGCAAGAGCCTCCTGAAGTCCTGTGTTAAGGCCGCCTGTAACGGCATACAGGGAGCATCCGGCAGCCGCCCAGATAAGGGCAATCACGCCTTCACACACCATGGCTCCGTAAAATACGAAATGGCCCCTGCTTCTCAGATTTCATACAGCGTGCCATCAGCGGGGACTGGGTTGCATGGAAACCGGAAATAGCTCCGCAGGCAACCGTAATAAACATAACGCTCCAAATCGGAGTTCCCTTCGGATGCATATTATGGAAATTCGACCAGATCTCCGGAATGACAAACTCCGCTTTTGTAAAAATGCCGATGGCAACGCCAACTGCCATAATAATAAGGCAGATGCCGAATACCGGATAAATTTTACCGATAATCTTATCAATTGAAATAAAGGTTGCAATAAAATAATAGGCCAGAATAACCCACAGCCAAAACTCCTTGTTTGTCACAAGGCCTGCGGCGCCGTTGTTCTGGAACAGGGTGACAATCAGACCCGCCGGACCGACTGCAAATACAGTGCCGACCATAACCAGAAGAACAATACTGAATACCCTCATCACATTCTTCATCAGTCCTCCGAGATAGATACCGCAGACCTCGGAAATCGATGCGCCGTCATTACGTTCCGACAGCATTCCTGAAAAATAATCATGGACACCGCCGGCAAAAATTGTACCGAATGTAATCCACAGAAAGACAACCGGGCCCCATAATGCTCCCTGAAGCGCTCCGAATATCGGGCCTAATCCCGCGATATTTAAGAGCTGCACCAGGAACAGCTTCCACTGAGGCATGACGACGTAATCGACCCCGTCATTAATCCTCACTGCAGGTGTTTCCCTGTCATCCGTCCCAAACGTATTGTCTACCATTTTACCATAGACAAAATAGCCGCCAATCAGCAGCGCAAGGCAAATAAAAAAACTTAACATACTACATTCCCTCCTGTTTTCAGTGTGATACACTGTTTTTTTATTCACTCATATTATAGTACATTCAGACAATAAAGCAAAGAGAAAATTGTATTTTTTTGGATACTTTCCACTATTCTTCCATTTATTTAGGATACTGCATACAATATCCTTCTATTGTTAATTCTTTATGTTAATTTTGCAACAAATGTAAAGTTTTCTTAACACTTACGACATTTTTGTTCTTCTTCTGTTCCTTCAAAAGAAAAAAACAGCTCATTTTCCGGTGAGATTCCACCGGGAAAATGAGCTTGTTTTTGACCATGTTTCTGCTTACTGAACAGTAAATTTTTCTGCGATTGTACCCGTATAATATGCTTCCAAAAGTTTTTCCAGATCCTTTATCTTCTCTTTCAGCTCACGGCCGATGTCCGTATCACCCACACATTTTCGTTCCGGCACCCATTTCACCATCTTGCTGTCGGAATGGATGTCGCTCTCATTTTCAATGGCCGCCTCCGTTGACTCAAAGGGATCATGGGCGGCAAGAATCAGGCCGTATGAATTGTAAATCAGTGTGTAACCGGCTATACCCGTCTCTTTCTGATAAGCCTTTGAGAACCCTCCGTCAATCACTAGAAGTTTTCCGCCGCACTTAATCGGGCTTTCCCCATCCTTGGATTTGACCGGCACATGGCCGTTGATGATATGAGCCCCCTCTTTTGCAAGGCCGAACTCCGCCAGAATCCGATCCATCACCTCTTCATTCTCCAGAAAATGATAATAGGGATTTTTCGTCTCCTTATGCGTCTCCTTCTCCGTCAGAAAATACCGTTCGAACGTAGCCATCTTGTCCTTGCCAAAAAGCGGGGAATTCTCATGGAGCCAGATATACCACATCAAATCACGGCCCCGTTCCCTCTCTTCCCGGTCCATTGCCACAAAACCTTTTCTGACGTAATTATCCAGAATATCATAAAGGGCTTTTCCCTTATACTTCTTTCCGTAAATTTCGACCTCTTTGAACGTGCCGTCTTCGTTCAGAGGCACGCAGCCATGGTAGAGCAGATTATTATTATATACCTTATACAGACTGCCCTTTGCCAAAAGGAATTTCATATGCTGCTGCAATTTATCACAGTTCGTGAAAGCCCTCTCAAGCCGTTCCATGATATCTGCTTCCTGGTCGGTAAAGGTATATGGATCCTTCGATCAATCGTCGGAAAGTTCGTATCCAGAAGGGATACTCGATTCCCTCCAATTCTATTGTCCCTTTTTCATAGTCAATGCGATGGAGCAGATTCCGCCGGTCCAGGCAGAACTCCGGATGGCGTTTGATAATCTGGCCCTCTGCCTTAAACTGGATGATCGATATGGCTTTATGCATCTTTAAATTGATTTCCATCTCCGATGCGTCATAGGTGTTGCCGCCTTTTAGCTGGAAACAGGTGCATGGGTCATCTGCATACGTATTTAATGCAAATGTGGCCATATTGATACCGTATCCATCCTCAAGGAGATCCAGGTTTCCATATCTGGCACAGATTCTTATTACATTGGCGATGCATCCGGCCTGACCTGCTGCCGCCCCCATCCAAAGCACATCGTGATTGCCCCACTGGATATCGACGGAATGGTAAGTCATCAGCTTATCCATTATAATGTGAGGACCCGGGCCACGGTCATAAATATCCCCCACAATATGCAGATGATCCACGATCAGGCGCTGAATCAATTCGCTCAGGGCAATGATAAACTGTTTTGCCCGGCCTACCCTGATAATTGTCTGGACAATGGCGTCATAATATGATTCTTTGTCCGTTAAATCGGCTTTTTCGGTGAGAAGCTCTTCCATGACATAGGCAAATTCTTTCGGCAGGGCCTTGCGCACCTTGGAGCGCGTATACTTGCTCGCTGCTCTTCTGCTGACTTCAATCAGGCGGTACAGCGTTATTTTGTACCAGTCATCCGGGTTCGTCTCCGTCTGTAAAATCCGGCTCATTTTTTCACGGGGATAATAGATCAGCGTTGCCAGGGACTGTTTATCCTGACGGCTTAAGGTATTGCCGAAGACATCGTCAATTTTTCTCTTCACAGCCCCCGAGCCATTCTTCAGCACATGGGAAAACGCCTCATACTCTCCATGGATATCGGTCAAAAATGCTCCGTTCCTTTCGGCAGGTTGACAATCGCCTCCAGGTTGATGACCTCCGTCGAAGCCGCCGCAATTGTAGGATACAATTCCGCCAGCCGCTCCAGATATCTTACCTCCAAATTTTTCATAATATCCTCCTTATCCATTAATTATTTATTCCTAAAATATAGCTAATGGATTGCCGCCTTATTGTATAACTATACAGGCGGAGTTGATGCTCTCTGATTTTATCATAGCATAATTTGACGGAATGATCATGCCTTTTAAAAATACATGGGGGTGATTGAGAATGGAGGACGCGTCCGGAACGGACCATGTCCGGTGTGGTGATCGGGCCGGCAGTTCCGGCAGCGTCCTCACCTGCATAATTAATTTTTCCCTGCTATCTCTCCCTGCCTTTTGTAGATGGAATTGGCATCCACACAGCCGCGCACACTGGAAAGGGGATAGATATTGGAATTTCGCCCAATTACAGTGCCCGGATTCAGGACAGAGCCGCAGCCTACCTCCACATTGTCGCCAATCAGGGCTCCGACTTTCTTGCGTCCGCTCTCAATCTCTCCGTCCGCAGCATGGATACTGACAAGCAGTTTATCCGATTTCACATTTGAGGTGATGGAACCGGCTCCCATATGAGCTTTATAGCCCAAAATCGAATCCCCGACATAATTGTAGTGCGGCACTTGCACCTTATCAAAAAGAATCACATTCTTAAGCTCTGTGGAATTGCCTACCACAGCTCCTTCTCCAATCAGAGCGCTGCCGCGGATAAAGGCACAGTGGCGCACCTCGGCTTCCCTGCCCACAATAACAGGCCCGTTCAGAAACGCGGACGAAGCGACCTTTGCGGTCTTATGGACCCACACATTGCCGTCTCTTTTTTCGTATTCTTCCGTATCCAGGCTGTTGCCCAGAGCAATTATAAAATCGCTGATTCCCTGAAGCGCGTCCCAGGGATACTCAAATCCTGAAAGATAATCTGCTGCAAGTGTATGTGTCAAATCATAAAGCTCCGTAATCCTCATCTGTTCCCGGTTCATAATGTTGCTCCTCTCTTTCTGTCTTCCGTCATTTTTGTGACGGCTCTGTCTTTGCTTCATTTTTTCCTGCGGACTTCCCCTCCGCCTTTTTCCCTCCGGAAGGTTTATAATTGACGGCTACCTGCTCAAACAGCGGGCGGAGCCCTGACTGGTTCGCCATATGAACCGCATTATAAGTCCGGCCGGCCACAAACCGCTCCAGCTTTTCCATATATTCATCGGAAGTGATGCTGCCTTCTGCAACATAGGTAAGCCCCTTCTCCCAGCTGGCGGTCAGCTCCGGATTTAACAGCTGCTTAATGGAAGCGTTAACCACCTCGTAAATCAATTCTCCCAGACAAGTTGGCGTAATTATCTGTGTCTTGTTATTCAGTGACAAGTACTTGATGTTAAATAGCTTCTTTAAAATCTCGGCTCCGGTTGCGCTGGTGCCGATCCCGCTTCCCTTGATCTGTGCGCGGAGCTCTTCATCTTCAATCAGCTGTCCGGCATTCTCCATCGCCAGAATCATGGAACCAGGTGTATCGTTTTGGAGGCGACGTTTCACCCTCTTTTATATTCAGGGCATCCAGGGAAACGACCGCACCCTTTTTCAGTTTATCCAGCATTTCAATAAATTCCGGACTGGATGAATCCAGAATCACACCCCGGCCGCTCCCGGCTTCGGCAGGAAGTACATTGCCGTCCGAGCCGGCATCCGAGCGCCTGTATTCTTTTTCCGGCCCCCGGCACCTCGGCCACCTTCAGATAGCCCTGCTCCCTGAGTACCTTGAATCCGGCAAAAAAATGCTCGTTCTGTGTGACAATGTCCACCGTATACTTCTGGTAAATTGCCGGAGGATAAAAAATACTTAAGAATCTTCTGACAATCACCTGGTATATCTTTGAATTCAGCTCCGACAGGCTCCTGAGAGCGCCCAGTCCCTGTCCGGTGGGTACAATAGCATAGTGATCGGTTATCTGCTTATCATTGACGTATCTCGTCTTTGCAATAGTCTTGTAAGAGCCTGAGGCCAGCACCTCTCTGGCATATTCGGCCGCCGGGCCGAAATTTTGCAGGCCGCCGATATTCTTATGAATTTCCTTTGCCACCGCCGTGGAAAGTACCCTGGCATCCGTTCTCGGATAGGTAACAAGTTTTTTTTCATAAAGCTCCTGAACAGCCTTAAGCGTCTGGTCCGGGCTTATCTTAAACATCCTGGAGCAGTCGTTCTGAAGCTCTGCCAGGTTGTATAAAAGAGGCGGATTTTTCGTCTCCTTCTTCTTCTCAATCGAGGCGATAGTGCCGTTTCGCGGCTCGGCAGAGGAGAGAAAGGCTATCAGCTCCTCCGCATCCTTTCTCTCTTTGAAACCGTTTTCTTTATAAAGGCAGGGATGGTTAAAATATCTGGATCCCTCCACGGCCTTCCACTCACCGTCTATAGTAATCCCATCCGGTCCGAAGGTTCCTATCACGCGGTAGAATGGGGTTTTTACAAATTCTCTGATTTCTCTTTCCCGGCGCACCGCCATCCCCATAACGCATGTCATAACGCGGCCGACGGAGACCACCGTCCTGTCCGTCCGCATAAAATTTGAAATCGAGGGGCCGTATTTTAACGTGAGCGCCCTGGAAAAATTAATTCCCATCAGATAATCTTCCTTGGCCCTCAGATAAGCCGAGGAAGCCAGATTATCATACTCCTCCAGGTCCTTGGCCTCCCGTATCCCGCGGAGAATCTCCTCCTCGGTCTGGGAGTCAATCCAGACCCTTTTCTGTGCTTTATCTTTAATCCCGGCCATCTGGGCCACCAGGCGGTAGATGTACTCTCCCTCCCGCCCGGAGTCGGTACAGACATAGATTGTATCCACATCTTTCCGGTTCAGAAGCCCGCTAACGATTTTAAACTGCTTTTCAACGCTCTCAATCACCTGATATTTAAATTCTTTCGGAAGAAAAGGAAGTGTCTGGAGACTCCACCTCTTATATTTTATGTCGTATGCCTCCGGATAACTCATGGTAACGAGATGTCCCACACACCAGGTTACGACTGCATTCTCCGATTCAATATAGCCGTCCGCCGCCCTGCCCGCAATCTTAAGGGCTGCGGCAAATTCTCTGGCCACACTCGGTTTTTCTGCTATGTATAATGATTTTGCCATTCAGTTCCCCACATTCTGTTTTAATATAGTAATAATATCAGACTTCAGCCGTTTCTTCACTCTTCCTTTTTTTGGCCTTTTTCTTCTGAGACGGCGTGCGCTCGGCTAAAATGGCTGCGGCAAACATCAGGGCGCATCCCAGCAGCATCCTGGCCGTAACCGACTCCTGCAGGAAGATGACGGAGAAGATAAGGCCGAATACAGATTCAAACGACAGCAGTATCGATGAGGTGCTTGCGCTGAGATACGTCTGCCCCACCGTCTGAAGGAGAAAACAGAGCATACTTGATATGACGCCAAGGTACAGGACGGATACGACGGTTCCCCGGTCTGTAAAGGCACTCAGATCACATGGACCTTCAAAAACTGCCGCCACCAGCCAGGCGAATACGGCACAGGAGGCCATCTGCACAACCGTCAGCTTGATAGGACTGTAACACATCGTATAGCGGTCGATAAACACCATATGAAGGGCAAAACAAAAGCCGCAGATGAATGTCAGGAAATCTCCGAAATTAACGGTCAGATCTCCTTTCAGGGAAAGGAGCGCCAGCCCGACTACTGCAATACAGGCCGCCGTTATATTATTTCCCGACGGTTTTACCTTGTTAAAAAACCAGTGCAGAAACGGCACGATGATCACGTACAGCGTTGTGATAAATGCATTTTACTGGCCGTCGTAAACTTCAGCCCATAAGTCTGGAAATAATAGCTGATAAACAGGAAAATCCAGCAGGGCGCCGCATTTGATATCGGCCCATGTCATTGATTTGACCTGCTTCCGGAATATAAGAATAAGGCCTGCCGTGGCGATCGTAAACCTGTATGCCAAAAGATACGTGGGTTTTATCACATCCATGGAATTCTTCATCACCACAAATGCGCTTCCCCATACAATTGTCACCAGTAAAAGCCCGGCCGACGCAAGCAGCTTTACTGTTTTATCATTCATTTTTCCCTTTGTCGCTTCCATTTCGATTTCACCCTCCCGGCTCTTCAAGACCTCATATCTCCGGCCTGCCACCGCTCCGCGCTGCAAAACCCGGGATTTTGCGATAAACAGCGAAATCACCTCACGGAACGCATCATGGCTGAACTGTTACCAAAAATACAGGGCTGCAGCTTTTGCCGAAGGCTTTTTTCTGCATCCCTGTATCCATTTTCCGTAACAGTTAAGACAGCATGAACCGTTACTGCATTCGGCTAATTAAATCGCTGCGCGATGAGCCGGCTGCCTGCGCCACTGCCTTTTTGCACGGTCAGCGCAGCAAATGCGCAGACCAGTCTGAACTGTTACCATCTTCTCACATTTAATTATTCTATCATAAATTTGTAAATAGTGGTAGTATTATATTCTTTTCCTTCCTTTAAAACCGGGGAAGGAAAATCAGGAGTATTGATGGCATTCGGGTAATACTGTGTCTCAAAACAGTATCCGTGGCGCGGACCGTACATCACGCCCTCTTTGCCCGGTATCTCCGGCTCCAGATAATTGGCCGTATAAAACTGGATTCCCGGCAGGTCCGTATAGACCTCCATCACACGGCCGCTGGCTTCGTCCCAGGCCTTTGCCGAAAGAGCCAGTTTTCCAGGCTCATGGTTCAGAACCCAGTTATGGTCATAGCCATGGCCGTATTTAAGCTGCTCATAATCCTCATCAATATCGCGGCCAATCGGCTTTCCGGACGTAAAGTCCATCGGCGTATCTTTAACCGGGCTGATTCTGCCGTATGGGATGGACACCTCATCTGTCGGTGTAAAGCAGTCCGCATCAATCCACACAAGCTGATTCACCGCGCTGCCGCTATTATGTCCGGCCAGATTAAAATAGCTGTGATTCGTCATATTTGCGACGGTGTCTCTGTCACAAATCATATGGTACCTGATTTTCAGTTCGTTCTCATCAGTCAGGGTATAGACGACGGAAATCCTTGCATTGCCGGGATACCCCTGATCTCCGTCGGGACTTATAAGAGAAAATGTAATGGAACTCTCCCCTTCCCCTTCGGATAACTCAGTGTCCCATATTCTGTCACGATAGAAGTCAGGACCGCTGTGCAGATTATTCGGGCCGTTGTTGGCAGCCAGTTTATATGTAACGCCATTCAGCGTAAATTCCGCCCTGCCTATCCTGTTTGCATTTCTTCCAACAATCTCGCCCAGATGGCCGCCGTTGACCAGACATGCTTCGATCGTGTCATATCCCAGCACCACGTCGTCCAGCCGGCCGTTGGCATCCGGGACAAGCATGGACGACCAAATTCCGCCCAGATCCAGAAAAGACGCCGTTACTCCGTTCCGATTCGTCAGGGTATACTGAAAGACCTCTCTTCCGTCTTCCAATTCACCAAACTTTACCTTTTTATACATAAAATATATTCCTCCTTAACCGGATGAAAACTGTTGTTACTATTCACAGTGTTACCGTTCAGTCCCCGGCCTTATTTAGCCTGAATATATCCCTGGGCCGTCAGAAGCTCTGCACACAGAACGGCTCCGCCTGCCGCGCCTCTCAGCGTGTTATGGGACAGTCCAACGAATTTCCAGTCGTAAACCGTATCTTCTCTCAGCCGGCCTACGGAAACTCCCATTCCCTTCTCATAATTCACATCCAATTTTACCTGGGGACGGTTATCTTCTTCCAGATACTGGATAAACTGCTTCGGCGCACTCGGTAGCCCCAGCTCCTGAGGAAGCCCTTTGAAATCACAAGCTTCTCAATAAGCTCTTCTTTCGTCGGGTTCTTTTGAATTTTACAAAACGGCGGCCGTATGTCCGTCCAATACCGGCACACGGATACACTGGCATGTGATTAACGGGCCTTCTGCCTTTACAATCTGTCCGTCTTTTATTTCGCCCCAGAGTCTTAACGGCTCCTGCTCACTCTTTTCCTCTTCACCGCCGATATACGGAATTATATTCTCCACCATTTCCGGCCAGTCACCAAATGTCTTGCCCGCACCGGAGATAGCCTGGTACGTAGTAGCCACTACTTCATAAGGTTCAAATTCCTTCCACGCAGTTAAAACAGGAGCATAGCTTTGAATCGAGCAGTTCGGCTTTACAGCAACAAAGCCTCTCGTCGTTCCAAGACGCTTTTTCTGAAATTCGATTACGCCAAAGTGTTCCGGGTTAATCTCCGGAACCACCATCGGAACATCCGGCGTCCAGCGGTGGGCGCTGTTATTGGAAACCACCGGAATTTCCGCCTTTGCATAGGCGTCCTCAATGGCTCTGATCTCTTCCTTCGTCATATCGACGGCGCTGAAGACGAAATCAACGGCTTCGGCTACCTTCTCCACCTCGTTGACATTCATAACTACCATGTTCTTAACGGATTCCGGCATCGGAGTCTGCATCTTCCAGCGTCCTCCCACCGCCTCCTCATAGGTTCTCCCAGCGGATCTGGGGCTTGCCCACTGCGGTAACCTCATACCAGGGATGCTCTGCCAGAAGCGTAATAAAACGCTGTCCTACCATACCAGTTGCACCTAAGACGCCTACACGTAATTTCTTCTTCATTTCCATCTCTATTCTCCTCATTCCCGGATTTCTATTTCCCTATATTGCCGCCCGGTTCGGGACGCCCGTGGGATTGCCGCATTCCTGCGCGCTGCCGTTTTACAGTTCCGTAAGCTGTCCGGAACTGTTATACATAAGCAGCATTAACGTATATCCTAAACCAATTCTTTAAAAAAATCAATATTTTTCCGCAAAGAAAATACATTTGTCTTTCTTGCGCGCACATTCATACAATTTATGACGTGAACAACGGAATAATCTTCTGTTCCGCGACGGAAACGAGTCCCAAATCCGACATTTTTACATCAGGAATAACCGGAAGCGCCAGGGAAACAATGCGAAGAAGAGGATTTTCCTGGGCAGTCAGACCCAGACCGCGCTCTACTTCCTTCATTCTCGCTGCTTCTTTTGTCAGTTCCTCCGCATTCAGCCTGGTCATCAGGCCGCCCACTTCCAGACGGAGCGTGTTCAGAACGACGCCGTCCTTTACCGCCGTCATGCCTCCGCCTTTTGCAATCAGTTCCTTTGCGGCAGCCAGTGCATCCTCCGGTTTGAAGTAGACGATGGTTAGATTGTGGGAGTCATGGAAACGGTGGAGGCGATGGCGCCTTCTGCCGAAATTTTTGACAATTCCCAGAGCCTTTGTCCCTTTTCCATGTCGGTTGATGACGGCTACAAAGGCCATTCCCTCTCCCAGGACTACCTTATTGTCCTTCACCTCCAGCTCTTCCACCGCGCATCTTGTCATGCTCTGGAGAAGATCGTGGTACTCCATTACATGGACTTTCACCGTACCATTTTCCACAGGTGCTTTCACGATAAAGTCATCCAGTGACACATTCCCCGCATTCATGGAATTTCTTGTCTCCATCTCATACTCGCGGTCTTCGATTTCCACCGTCAGTTTTCCATGCTCTGCAACCAGCTTTCCGCCGTAGAATACGGCGTCGGCCCACATCGTATGGATGTCTTTTGTCAGCACCATATCCGCGGTGTATCCGGGCGCTACTGCGCCTATATGGCTCACGCCGATTTCCCTGGCCGTATTGATCGTGGCGCTCTTGATCGCCAGCACAGGGTCCATGCCGCACTCAATCGCTTTTCTGACCACGGCATTCAGATGGCCCGTATGAAGCAGATCGTCACTCTCTCTGTCGTCGCTGCAAAGGGTCAGCGTATCATAGAAGCGAATTCCCTGAATCCCCTCCACAATTGCTTTCACGTTCTTTGTGATGGAGCTTTCCCTTGCATCCACATACATGCCTGCCCTCAGCTTACCGAGAGCTTCCTCCCCATTGGTCGTCTCATGGCAGGTATTCGGACCGCCGCACAGATAAGCGGAAAGCTGCCTGCCGCCCAGCCCCGGGGCATGGCCCTGGAGGTAAAGGCCGCTCTCCTGTGCCGCTTCGATAATATCCATCATCCGTTCGTCACCGTTCATCACTCCGTAAAAATCCATCACCTCGGCGAGGCCGACCACGCGCTTAAGCTTTGCCAGCTCACGGATCTCCCCGGCAAAAAACTCGGCTCCGGCATTTTCGCAGCCCGGCACAGCCGGAACACAGCTCGGAATATCCACAAGCTGGCGCATCGGGAGATCGTCCGCACTGTCATGCATGTATTTAACAGCATCCACACCGTAAACATTGGCAAGCTCATGGGGATCATGGATTATTGTAGTAGTTCCGTGAGGAATGACGACTCTGGCAAAATTCCTGGGCGTCATCATCGAGCTTTCGATATGCATATGGGAATCGATGAGGCCCGGGATCAGGTACCGTCCTTCTCCGTCGTAAATTTCAAGGGCACCATACGGCCCTTCCAGCTTCTCCGTCTCCACATGAGCGATAAATCCATCTTTTACATATACGACAGCCGGATAAATCTCCCCTGTAAATACATTGACCAGACGGCAGTTATTGATTGCCAGATCGGCCGGTTCCAGCCCCAGGGCCGTTTTAAAAGCGCTTTTTTTTTGGGTTCCAGTTTAATCATCGTTCTATCTACTTCTCAAATCATTGCGTAAGTTTCTGATTTACCAAGCCGCCACATGGCCGCCTGCCCTCGGCTCAGCCGCACCGCAGTAAACGCCGTTTTTGTCTTTCAGTATCATCTCACCCCGGCCGAAGCTTACCGCACTCTCCACCGCCTCCACCTCGTGGCCTCTGGCTGAGAGCTGCTTCGCCAGTTCTTTCGGAAACAGCGGCTCCACCTGCACCTTTTTATCTTTAATCCACTGCCATCTCGGTGCGTCCAGAGCTTCCTGCGGATTCAGCTTAAAGTCTATCATATTCATCAGAACCTGGACATGGCCCTGGGGCTGCATGAATGCTCCCATGACGCCAAAAGGTCCTACCGCCTCCCCGCCTTTTGTCAGGAAACCCGGAATTATCGTATGAAACGCTTTCTTTTCCGGTCCCAGGCAGTTCTCTGATTTTCCATCCAGAGTGAAGGCACACCCCCTGTTCTGAAGGGATATTCCCGTCCCCGGCACGACGACGTCGGAGCCGAATCCGTTAAAATTGCTCTGGATAAAGGAAACCATATTCCCCTCCCGGTCGGCCGTGCAAAGATAAATGGTGCCTCCGCTTCTCGGATCTCCTGCGTTTGGCGTTCCGGCAGTCTTGCCAATGAGACCGCTTCGCATTCGTCCATAGCTGCCGCTTAACAGCTCTGCGGCAGTCACTGTCATGGACTTCGGGTCTGCCACATACCGCGTGCCGTCGGCAAAGGCAAGCTTCATTGCCTCCAGCTGCCTGTGGCAGGTTTCGGCGCTTTCCCTGCCGTCCGACTCAAATTCAAAGTTCTTTAATATATTAAGCGCCATCAGGGCGATAATTCCATCCCCGTTCGGCGGTATTTCCCATACCTCATAATCCCGGTAGCCAATATGAATTGGTTTTACCCATTCACACCAATAGCCTTCCAGATCTTCTTTTCTCAGATATCCGCCGGTCCTGCGGGAAAACTCATCGATTTTGCAGGCCAGCTCCCCTATGTAAAAATCACGGGCGCCGGTTCCGGCAATCTTTTCAGCGTCTCCTCCATATCCCCGGATTTCCAAATTTCACCAGCCTTCGGGGCATGGCCTTCCGGGGCAAAATGATGAAACCATGGTTCCAGCCAGTCCGTATCCTGTTCCTCACGGCGGATTTTGCCAAACAGTTCAAATGCCGCATTCCAAAGTCCGGCTATGACGGGCGTTACCGGATAGCCTTCTTTTGCATAGCGGATAGCCGGCTCCAGGTTCTCCTCCAAAGTTAGGCAGCCGTATTTTTCGGTCATCTCTGCCCATGCGGACGGCGCTCCCGGCACCATGACCGGCAGCCATCCGCGAACCGGCATCTCCTTGCAGCCCGATTTCCTCACTTTATCAGCATTAATCAAACGCGGCGTTTTACCACTTGCGTTTAATCCGAGCAGTTCTTTTTTCCGTTTCAGCCATACAAGCGCGAAGGCATCTCCGCCGATTCCGTTGGAAGTCGGCTCCAGCACCGTCATGGCTGCCGCCGTGGCAACAGCCGCATCGACTGCGTTGCCGCCCTGTTTTAATATGTCCAGTCCGGCCTGGGCCGCAAGCGGCTGGCTGGTGCATACCATCCCGTTCTTCGCAAATATAGCTTCACGGCGTGAGGGATAACGGTATTCCATATGATTAAATTCCATTTTATTCTCCCATCAGACGTCTGTAGTTCTCTCCTGCCGCCCGGATCAGGTCTTCTTTTTCGATATTTCTCACCCGGCAGATATGCTCTATCACATAAGTTATATATTTCGGTTCATTATCTCTTCCCTGCATCGGGGCAGGCGTAAGGGAGGGTGCATCGGTTTCTACCAGAATCCGGTCAAGCGGAACTTCCCTGACAGCTCTCTGTGTGCTGATATCATCCGGTTCAAAGTAATATTTCCCGAAAAAGAAATATACATGCCCATGTCGAGAAATTCCTGCATTGCCTCAAAGCCGCCGCTGTAGCAGTGCATGATTCCCGGCACCCTTAAATGTTCCTTCATATAGCGGCATGTATCTTTCGTTGCAAGCCGCATATGGATTAACACCGGCTTGTTTACGTTATTAGCCATCTCAATCTGTCTGATGAAAGCGTCTCTCTGTATATCGGCCGGAACTGTCTTCTCATAGGGAAAATAGTCCATCCCAATCTCGCCCACCGCTTTCACCTGCGGACGCTTAACCAGCTCCTCCAGCCGTATAAAATCTTTATCTGTTACCTTCAGTATGTCATTTGGATAAAATGCACAGGCGACGTCAAACATCGATTCCTTCTTTGCAATCTCAATCGCTCTCTCCGCCTCGGAAAGTCCTGTGCAGACAATCATTATTTTTTCAATCCCCGCTTCCTTAGCTCCGGCAATCACCTCTTCCCACCTGGGATACAGGATATCGCCGCAGATGTGGGCGTGGCTGTCTATGATTCCCCTCAAAATGCCGCCATCCTTCCGTCTGAATATAGAAAAAGCCGCACCCCGGCCGTTTAATGCGCCTCCGGGATGCAGCAGCTTCTTCTTAGTTGTTTACAATCTCTTTAATCTGATCTGCCGTCAATTCAGCCGCATCGGATACGGTAATCTCTCCGCTCTGAATCTTTCCGAGAATCTCCTTAACTTTGGCGACATTCTCCTCACCAATGCTCTTTGTCAGGTTCTCGTTGAACACGATACCTACGGCGTTGTCTTTAAGGCCGTAAGTTACGGTCGTTCCGAACGGTACCTTGGAAGGATCTTCCACATAGTCGGAGCAGATTTTAAATAATGCGTTGTCAAGAAGCTTTAAGCTGGATGTAATAACGGATGCCTGTAAGTTGGAGCCTTCCAGGGTTCTGTACTGATCACTGTCCACACCGATAGCCATCACGCCGTCTTTCTCAGCCGCAGCTTCGATTACACCGTTGCCTGCACCGCCTGCAACCTGGAAAACGATGTCGGCGCCTTCGGAAATCTGTGCGTTGGCAAGATCCTTTGCCTTGGCCGTATCCATGAAGTCGCCTACATAAGCTGTCAGGATCTTTGTCTCAGGGTCCACATATTTAGCGCCCTCTGCATAACCTACAAGGAAGTTGTTAACCGTCGTGCTCTCCGTTCCGCCTACGAAACCGATTGTCTTATCGGTGTTGGCGTTCTCGCCTGTTGTGTAGTATGCTGCAACAGCGCCTGCAAGGAAACCGGACTGGTTGGAATCAAATAATACGGTTAAAACGTTGCCTAAATCGCCTGAGCTGTAGTCAACATCCTGGTCAAAGAGGATGAACTTGGTATCCGGATACTCTAACGGGATTGTCTCAAAGTTCTCTTTGTTCTGGAAACCGGTTCCAACAATGATGTCAGCGCCGCTGTCCGCCGCGTCGTAGAAAGCTGCCTGCCACTTGGTCGTGTCGTCACCCATCTCAACCACATTGACTTCAAACTTGTCGCCCATCTCCTCCTGCACTCTCATGGCGCCTTCATAGGCTGACTGCTGGAAGGAAAGGTCGTTCTTACGGCCGATGCAGAGTGTCATTTTCAGTTTCTCGCCGTTGCCTGCATTCTCTGCCGCTTTTGTCTCGCCGTCTGCTGCCGGCTCTGCAGCTTCACTGCCTGCTTCCGCTTTTGTCTCTTCCGCCGCTTTGCCGCCGCCGCATGCAGTCATGGACAATGCCATAGCCGCAGTCAGAACGATGGCTGCTGCTTTTTTGAATGATTTTCTCATAATGTTCCTCCTTAGATCGTATAAATAAATGGTTTTCTATATCTAAAGGGAGACAGCTCCCAAGAGATAACGAACAATAGTTAAAACAGGAAATTCCTTCTTCCGTAATCGGGCTTTTCTGCGCCTACAGGGAATCCTCCGTCTTTCTCCTGACCTTGTAATAAAGGCTGAACAAAACATAGAAGACAATGATGGATGCGTATGGAATAATCGTAATCAGGTACGGATCCACATTGTTATTCTGAAGATAGATGGAGATACCGCTGCCGAAACCGTACAGGATAGAGCTGACCATTCCCATCAGCGCATTGCCGGCCGCCATCGCGTTGGTTGCAAGTGCAATATAGCCGCGTCCCGCCACCATACCTGATGTAAAACGGTTCACATATCCCATGGACAGATACATTCCGCCAAGGGATGCCAGAGTGCCGCTGATCAGCATAGCTTGGTAACGCACACGTTTCACATTGATACCGACGGAGCGTTGCCTCCTCCGACTCGCCCACGGCCCTGATATGAACGCCGAAGGACGTCTTTTTCAGCATAATGAACATGACGATTGTAACAATAAATGCGACATAAGTCAAACTGTTATGTCCGGATAATACATCTCCCAGACCCGGTATATCCTTAATGACCGGAATCTGTACGGCCGGGAATGCCGACGAAGCCAGAGAGTTGCTGGCATTCTTGTCTCCCGTTATGGAATACAGGCAGAAAACAGAGCCCCCGCTGGCCGCCAGATTGAGGGCCACACCGGAGATTACCTGATTTGCCTTAAGGTACTGGACAAAGTAGGCCAGAAGCATGGTAAAACCGATTCCGGCCGCAAGGCCGCAGACAGCGCCGACAAGAAGGCTCCCGGTAAAGCCGCTTCCCAATACTCCGCAGAGCGCTGCAATTGTCATCGCTCCTTCCAGTCCCAGGTTGAGCATGCCGGAACGGCTGGCGATGAGCGCAGCCATCGTGGCAAAGAGAACCGGCGTCGTAGCTCGGAGAACGGTAAACCAAAAATCAAGATTTGTTAAAAAGTCCATTTTTCCCCCTCCTTAGTTCGCGCCTTCTGCTTCCACCGTCTGGTTCTGCAGCGCTTCTCTTTCTTCTTTATTCTTCTTCATCTTATACAGGAACCGTTCGGAGGCAATCAGCATGATCATGATGCCCTGGATGATGGATACAATCTCTGAGTCCACATCCCCGCCTCTGGACATTACAAGGGCGCCGATTCGGATATAGGAAATGAAAAAGGCGGAAACCGGAATCATAAGCGGCTTTGTGCCTGCCAGCAGGTTGATCAGAATACCGTCCCATACGTACGTCTGAGCCGTAATCCACTGGAACTTTTTGTACATGCCGATCATCTCGACGCCGCCGCCAAGTCCGGCCAGCATTCCGCCGATTAACTGGGAGCCGATTACGACTCCGCCAATCTTGATACCTGCATATTTTGCAAAGTTTTCATTGGAGCCTGTAATTTTCAGTTCACGGCCGAATTTCGATTTATCCATCAGAATCCACATGATAATGACAGCAGCGATCATGATGAGCAGACCATAGTGTGTATTGGTCCCTTTCAGCATCTTGCCCAGTGTCGCCGTCGGCTGGAAACCGATGGAGAACGAGCCGTTGGACGTATCCAGGAAAAATTTCCGGATCAGCCAGTAACCGAAATTAAAGAAGATATAGTTCATCATCAGAGAGATAACGAGTTCGTTGGCTCCCGTCTTTCTCTTAATCAGAACCGGAATAATGCCAATCACGCCTCCCACTGCCATGGCAACAGCCAGGATTACGATCTGATGCAGGATATTCGGCATCGGACATGCGATTGCCAGCGTCGCCGCCATGACGCCCGCAAAATAGAAGGAGCTGTCGGCCACCATGGAGAACAGGCCGCTCTTATGCATGACGTTGATGGCAAGTCCGCAGAATACCAGCGGTATCATTGTTTCAATTACATTAAAGAAGTTTCTTTTTGTCGAAAATGGTCCCAGCAGGAATCTGTAAAGCGCTGTCCCTGGATCGTCCGCCACTGCAAAAATAATCGCCGCCGCAATCAGAAGAGCGATCAGAATGGCCGCCGTCACGCGGATCACTCCATACCATTCAAACTTTTTCTTCCTGTTCATCTTACGCCTCCTTAAGCTTCTCTTCGGAATCAGACTTAAGTCCCAGCATATATAAACCAAGTTCTTCTTCCGTCGTATTGGGGACATCGTCAAGGACACCCGCAATCGTTCCCTGATGGAATACAATAATGCGATCGCTCAGTGCCTTTAACTCTGCCAGGTCGGCGCTTACTAAAATCAGGGATTTCTTTTCATCCCGCATTTCCAGTATCTTCTTGTGAATAAACTCCATGGCTCCGACGTCCACGCCCCGTGTCGGCTGGTTCAGGATGATGATGTCGGCGCCTGCCGTAAATTCCCTGGCCACAATGGCCTTCTGGATATTTCCTCCCGAGAGGCTCTTGATGCTGATATCGAGGCTGGATGTCTTAACCCTGAAGTCTTCGACACAGGCCTCGCAATAGTCCTCAATCGCTTTCCTGTCGAGAATCGTTCCTTTGGACAGCTTGTCGAGACTTGCGGCAATTAAGTTATCACGCACGCTCATCTCCGGCGCGCTGCCGTTTAAGTTGCGGTCTTCCGGCACATGGGCGATTCCCATCCTTCTGTTTTCCCGGATAGTCTTACGGCAGAGATCTTCCCCGCGGTAATGAATGGCGCCGCTCTCCGCCTTCATATTGCCGGTCAGGATCTCCATGGCCTCTTTCTGGCCGTTGCCTTCGATACCGGCAATTCCCAGCACTTCTCCCTGTTTCAGGGAGAAATTCAGGTTGTCCAGTTTTTTCGTGCCGAATTTATCGGTATAGCACAGGTTTTCCACCGTCAATATCTTATTGCCGAATTGCTGCGGCGTCTTATCATACTCCAGTTTGACGTCGCGCCCCACCATCAGTCGTGAAATTTCTTCCGGCGTCACATCCTCCACCTTATAAGTTCCGATGGACCGGCCGTCCTTAAGCACGGTCAGCCTGTCACAGAGATATTTGACCTCATGGAGCTTATGGGAGATGAAAATGATCGTATAGCCTTCTTTCTTGAGGTTCAGAAGCTGTTCAAACAGTTCCTCCGTCTCCTGCGGCGCCAGAACGGCGGTCGGCTCGTCCAGGATTATAATCTTTGCCCCGCGGTACATGGTTTTTAATATTTCCAGCTTCTGCTTCATACCGATGGAGATGTCACGGACTCTCCTTGTGGCATCCACATGAAGATTATATTTCTTTGATATTTTCTCTGTCTCTTCCACTGCTTTCTTCTGATCCAGGAACATTCCCTTTTTCTGCTCGATTCCCAGTACCAGATTCTCCGCAACGGTCAGCGAAGGCACCAGCATCATATGCTGATGGACCATTCCGATTCCGTGTTCGATTGCATCCTTACTGGAATGAAAATGCATTTCCTGTCCATGAAGGAATACTTTGCCGCTTGTAATTTCCTCAATTCCAAACAGCATCTTCATCAGAGTGGACTTTCCGGCTCCGTTTTCACCTACCAGCGCATGGATTTCTCCTTTGTCTACGCTGAAATTAATATTATAGTTGGCCAGAACGCCGCCCGGATAAATTTTAGTCAGGTCTTCCACCCGTAAAATTTCCTCTGCCATAGTCATTCCCCTTATTCTTTCGCTGTAAAGTGCCGCCGTCTGTCCGGCACTCCTAATATCACTTATGCAAGTTCCAGAGCAACTTCCATCATGCTGGTAAATGAGGTCTGCCGCTCCTCGGCGGTCGTAGCCTCGCCTGTCACCGCGGAATCTGAGACAGTCAGGATACAGAGAGCGTTGACGCCTGCGTATGCCGCGTTGCTGTAAAGGGCCGCAGCCTCCATCTCTACCGCCAGAACACCCATCTTATCCCAGGTGGTTCCCACCGGAGGAAGCTCCGGATTATAGAACATATCTGAGCTTAAGATATTGCCGACATGATAATGAAGTCCTTTCTCCTCCGCTGCTTTTACCGCTTTTGCAAGAAGCTCGTAGCTGCAGATGCAGGAATAATCGCCCGGAAGGCGGAACTGTTTCACAAAATTGGATGTGGTGCAGGCTCCCATGCCGAATACCATGTCGCGGACCTTCACCTCCGGACGGAGCGCGCCCGCCGTGCCGACGCGGATCAGATTCTTGCATCCGTAAAATGAATCAGTTCATAGGAATAGATGCCGATAGACGGACACCCCATTCCCGTTCCCATGACTGATACGCGTTTCCCCTTATAAGAGCCTGTGTAACCAAACATATTTCTGGTTGCGTTAAACTGCTTTACATCCGTCAGGAAATTATCCGCAATAAATTTCGCGCGAAGCGGATCTCCCGGTAAAAGGATTGTCTCCGCAATTTCTCCTGCCTGTGCTGCAATATGCGGTGTTGGTATGTTGTGTTCTGACATAGTCACTTCCTCCTGATATTTAGAATATAATCATATTTATTGTAGAAAACGCGTTTCAGATGAAACGGTCCCGCCCTTACTGTCCGGTCTGCCGTAAGCTGATATTCTGAACGCCGTTTTTTCCGGATTAATGCTACTGTTCATAACAGTTCAGGCAACATGAACTGTTACTCCTGTTCTTTGTATAACCAGTTTTTCAAATAAAACTCTTTTCTTTCAGAAAAATCTTTATTTTTAATCTGAAGCTGCGGACAGGACAGCAAATCATATACTGTTTTCATGACTATCTTTGCTGTGTGGAGATAGACATTCTCTTCATCTGTAATCTCAAATTCGCTGCTGTGAATCCGGCCCTTTATTCCTGAAAATCCAAACTGCACCGTCGGAAGCAGATAACCTAAATCCCCGACATCGCCGGACGCCCCCGAAACCACATTCTTCACAATCCTGTCGTCCGGGCAAATCTCCTGCATATGGCGGTAAATGATTTCGTTTATTTCACTTGACTGCTGAAGCGGCATATATCCCGTCTGGTTTTCAATCCGGCAGCCAAGGCCTAAGGCCCCGGCAGAGTGGACGGCACAGAGGTCAAACTTCTCTCCTGCCTCCAAAAGCTCCTCCAGCGTATTTGCCCTGACATAGCTCTCGAGAACCGCCTTATCGGGAATAATATTGACGCTGCCTCCGCACTGTGTGATAACCGGATGGATCTGGAGTCCGGCCTCCTTGGGAAACTGATCTTTCATATAGGCAATGGCATCCATGCAGAGACTGGCCCCATGGAGCGCATTTTTTCCCATATGGGCGGCAGCTCCGGAATGAGCGGCGGCTCCGGTAAAAACAGCCTTTTTCACCATGAATCCGGCCAATGTGGAGCCGACGTCGAACAATGTGCCGGTCTCCCCGTTCACATGCATGGAAATCACGCAGTCCACATCGTCAAATATCCCCTGTTCTATCATGTTCTGCTTTCCGGAGAAATACTTAATCTTCCCTTCCGCTCTCAGCTTCTGCCTGTATTCAAACTCAATAAACTCCTCGGCAGGCGCGGCGATGAAGGTGACCCGTCCTCCCGTCTCCCCGCAGAGCTTCATATCATTCAACATTTTCAGCACATAGGCCATGACGGCGGTTTGGATGCTGTGTCCGCAGGAATGGCAGGGGTAACGCTTCTCCCCGTCGTCCACAATCAGCGCGTCCATATCCGCCACCAGCGCAATGTGGTATCCTTCCCCATTCCCAATCTCCGCCCGAATCCCTGTCAGACAGATATCGGAGCGGCAGGAAATTCCATTCTCACGCAAAAAAGAAGTGAGAATCTTATTCGATTCCACTTCTTTAAAACCAGGCTCCGGGTGATTAAACAGCTCCCGTCCCAGCTCTGTCAATCCATCTTTATTCTTCTGAATTTCATTCTCAATTTTTATATAAATATCATGTTTATCCATTCTGTCACTTTCCGGCAGAAGCCAACAAATGTATTAACTATATTATTTAATAAATTTATCATGATTATGAAAAAAAGTCAATTACCGCATCAGCCCCGGTATCTGCCAAGGCGGTTTTAAAGCCGCACTTTACTCCTTCCCGTCTCTCTTTCCTATCTTCAAACGGTTCAGATGCACCTGTTTTTCTTTGTACATAACGGTCTGCTCACTGTCTGTACCCAGCAGATAAACCTGTTCCAGTTCTTCTCCGCGGCCCAGCTTAATTCCCCTGACGCCCTTGGAATTCTTCTTGAGTGTGGAAATTTCTTCCAGATCAAAGCGGAGGAATACGCCGTTTGTCGTCTGGAGAACGGCCTCCGTCCTGCCGTCTGTCAGCTGGATGCTGACAACCATGTCGCCGTCCTGGAGCTTTGTAGCGGCAACCATCCTGTTATTTGTCTCAAATTCTTCACCCGGAACCAGTTTGACCATAGCTCCCTTTGTTGCAAACAGCAGACGGCGTCCCACCAGGGCCGAAGCATTGATAATGAATATCGGGCGTTCCTTTGTCCCGTCAAATTTACAGAGGTTATCGACCGGTGTTCCTTTATCCCTCATTTTTCCATATGGAATATCAGAAGCCTTCACCTGGTGAAGAAGTCCCGTGTCCGTAAAGAGACAGATTTTATCGGTATTCAGGCAGGGGATGACATGGGGATTCTCCCCTTCTATCGTCTCCTGGTTTCTGTCGTAGGTCGCCCTGTCCACCAGCTTGCCGTAACCAAACTTGTCCATGACAAAGACGACCTCCCGGATCTCAACCGCCGTCTCATCGTAGACAGCCTCCTTGCCGTCCTCAATCAGCGTTCTCCTCGGCGTGGCAAATTCCGCTTTAATCTCTTCCAGGTCTTTCTTGATCACATCGTCCATCGTCAGCTTGCTGGACAGGATCTTTTCGTATTCCTTTATTTTCCTCAGAGTTTCCTTATATTCCTTCTCCAGGGCCAGAATTTCAAGTCCAATCAGCTTATAGAGACGCATCTCCAGAATCGCGGACGCCTGCTTTTCCGTGAAGCGCAGCTTCCTGGCGTCCTCGTCAAAGCCGGCGTCTTGAAATGGATGTTGGAAATATCTCCCTCCATCAGGCAGGCCTTCGCGTCCTTTAAATTTTTGGAGCCTCTGAGTATGGCGATAATCAGGTCAATCACATCACAGGCCTTGATTAAACCTTCCCGGATCTCCTTCTTTTCCAGCTCTTTTTCCAGAAGCACATTGTATTTGCGCGTATTATTCTCATACTGGAAATCCAGGTAATTTTTAAGAATTCCTTTTAACGTAAGAGTCTCCGGGCGGCCGCCGGCAATTGCCAGCATATTGACGCCGAAGGTATCCTCCAGCTTCGTTTTTTTATAAAGGATATTTTTAATCTTTTCGATATCGGCATCTTTCTTTAATTCCAGAACAATGCGGATTCCCTCTTTGTTGGACTGGTTCGAGATATCCACCACATCGGTGAGTTTCTTCGACTCCACCAAATCCGCAATATCGACAAGACATTTATTAATGCCTGCACCTATCATCGTGTAAGGAATCTCCGATATGATCAGCTTGTCCTTGTCCACACGCCTCTTGCCTAATTCCACCTCCAGCTTGGCGCGCAGCTTGATCCGTCCGCTTCCCGTCTCATAAATATTCAGCAGATCGCTCTTGTTGGCGATAATCCCGCCTGTCGGGAAATCAGGGCCATGGAGTATATCGAGCAGTTCTTTTGTCGTGCATTCCGGATTATCGATATAAGCCATAACCGTATCCACGACCTCCCCCAGATTGTGGGGCGGAATGCTGGTACTCATTCCTACCGCAATTCCCTCCGCGCCGTTGATCAGCAGGTTGGGCACGCGGACCGGAAGAACCTCCGGCTCCTTCTCCGTCTCATCATAATTCGGGACAAACGGTACGGTCTTGTCCAAATCCTTTAAATAGACTTCCTCCGCAAATTTCTCAAGCCTTGCTTCCGTGTACCGCATGGCGGCAGCCCCGTCCCCCTCAATGGAACCGAAGTTTCCGTGCCCGTTTACGAGAGGCATTCCTTTCTTGAAGACCTGGGACATGACGACCAGCGTCTCATAGATGGAACTGTCTCCGTGGGGATGATATTTACCCATCGTATCGCCGACAATACGGGCCGACTTCCTGTGGGGCTTGTCGGAACCGAGGCGCAGCTCGCTCATATCATAAAGCACACTCGGCGCTGCTGTACTGGTTTTAAGCCGTCCCTGGCATCCGGGATCGCCCTGGCCGTAATGACACTCATGGAATAATTCATGTAACTGCGCTGCATCTCTTCCGAGTATTCCGTTGTGATAATTTTCTCAGCCATTCTTTATTCTATCTCCTGCAATCTTAAGTTTCTGACTTGTTTCCTGCCGCGGGTAATATTTTGTGAGGCGTTTTCATGCGCCGGGTATCGTAAGGCAGCTTCCCGCAGGATGCTTATGCATCTATCTCCGCCTCATCGGCATGCTCATAAATAAACTGGCGTCTGGGCGGCACTTCGCTTCCCATCAGCATCTCCGTGACCTCCGACGCCAGTCTGGCATCCTCAATCTCCACCCGTTTCAACACACGGTTCTCCGGATTTAAGGTCGTCTCCCAGAGCTGTTCCGCATCCATCTCTCCAAGACCCTTGTATCTCTGGAGGGTGAAATCGCCGGTATGGTTCTTTCTGTACCTCTCCAGGGCTTTCTCATCGTAGAGGTACTCTTCCTTGCCCTTCTTCGGGATTACCTTAAACAGCGGGGGCATTGCGATATAAACATGTCCGTTGCAGATCAGCTCGGGCATAAAACGGTACAGGAAGGTGAGAAGCAGCGTATCAATATGGCTGCCGTCCACATCGGCATCCGTCATCAGTATGATTTTATTATAGCGGAGCTTCGTGATATCGAAGTCATTGCCGTATCCTTCGGAAAAGCCGCAGCCGAAGGTGTTGATCATCGTCTTAATCTCAGCGTTGGCCAGAACCTTGTCCATTGTGGCTTTCTCCACGTTTAAAATCTTACCGCGGATCGGAAGGATGGCCTGGTACTTCCGGTTTCTTGCCGTCTTGGCGGAACCGCCGGCCGAATCTCCCTCGACGATGAAAATTTCGCATTTCTCTGCATCACGGCTTTCGCAATTGGCCAGCTTGCCGTTGCTGTCAAAGGAAAATTTCGACTTTGTCAGCATATTTGTCTTGGCTTTTTCCTCCGCCTTCCTGATTTTAGCAGATTTTTCCGCACAGGCGATCACCGCCTTTAAGACCTCGACGTTCCGGTCAAAATAAAGCTGTAACTCCTCGCCTGTCACATTAAAGACAGCTTTCGTGCAGTCGGCGCTGGCCAGCTTTGTCTTTGTCTGGCCTTCAAAAATCGGATCAGGGTGTTTTACCGCAATCACGGCCGTCATTCCGTTTCTCGTGTCCGCACCCGTAAAGTTGGAATCCTTCTCCTTCAGGATTCCAAGCTCCCTGGCATAGCTATTGATCATGGTTGTGAAGCGCGTCTTGAAGCCGACAAGGTGAGTTCCGCCCTCCTGTGTGAAAATATTGTTACAGAAGCCGAGAATATTCTCCTCGAAGGTATCGACGAACTGGAATGCTACCTCCACTTCGATATTCTCTGATGTCCCTTTAAAATAAAACGGCTCATGGACCGGCGTCTTCGTGCTGTTGAGCTCCTTCACATAGGCCAGTATCCCTTCCGGCTCGCTGTATGTGATTTTCTCCGCTTCTCCCGCTCTTTGTTCTCGTAATGGATGGAAAGTCTGGGATTGAGGTAGGCTGTCTCATGGAGACGGCTCTTGAGCCATTCCGCCTTAAAACGCGTCTTTTCAAAGATCTCTCCGTCGGGCATAAAATTAATCTTCGTACCTGTCTCCCTGGTCTTTCCTATCACCGGAAGCAGTCCGTCCACCAGCTTTACGGTCGGGATCCCTCTCTCATATGCGTCATGGTGGATCTGGCCGTTCTTATAGACGGTCACATCCATATGCTCGGAAAGGGCGTTCACCACGGAAGAACCTACTCCGTGAAGACCGCCGCTTGTCTTGTAAGCATTATTGTCGAATTTCCCTCCTGCGTGCAGGGTAGAGAGTACAATTCTCTCTGCCGAGACCCCCTTTTTATGCATCTCCACCGGGATTCCCCTGCCGTTGTCGCGGACGGTACAGGAGCCGTCCGCTTCCAGCGTTACCCAGATGTCGTTGCACTCCCCGGCCAGATGTTCATCGACCGAGTTATCCACGATCTCGTATATTAAATGATTTAGGCCTTTTGTTCCCACACCTCCGATATACATACCGGGGCGTTTGCGAACCGCCTCCAGGCCTTCCAGGACGGTAATACTGTCCGCATCATACTGTGTTTTTGCCATATTATTCCTCCAGATCTGGTATATAATCTGTTTTATTATTACATAAAAAAATGTGTTTTGCAAGATAGCTGTTCAGCAAGGTATCTTCCGGAGAAAATTTGGTTACTGTTCACACCTCGCCAGGAAGCGGTATGGTGTGAACAGAAACGGAAAAAAACACCTTATCATATGTGCTTTGAATGAAACCCCTGAAATTATTTCAAGCCTTCAAAATATATGCGGTTCTGTTTGACTGCCTCCGAATCCGGTTTGTAATAGGAAGCAAGTTCATTATATCTGGCTGCCTCCACGTATTTCCCCTGACGATCCAGGCAGACAGCCAGTTGTATTGCCGGAATAAACTCTCTGTACTCCGGTTCCACAAAAGCCCCGGGGATTGGTTCATACGATGTCTGCATTGCCTGACGGTACCAGAACTCCGCCTCCTTTAAGCGATTTTCATCCAGGAAATGTTTTCCGATATCGCAGCATATCTGAGGCCGCGGCACATCATAAGAGAACGTCCAAAACAGCTTTTCAAGCGCCTCCTCCCTTTTCCCCATCCTGTAAAAGCACAGTGCGCAGAACCGGCAGGCATCTACCAGATTTTCAAGCCAGGCCCCCTTTTCCCGGTCCCTAAGAAAAGTTTCAAAGATTCTGACCGCATCCTCATTCCTCCCGTGATAATAAAGCTCACGGCCGTAATAGAACTGGTGGCGCGGTTCCAGTTCTTCCCCCTCTTCTATCATTCTTTCATAGATTCTTAAATTTCTGTCTGAGTATTCCTTCTTTATGGAGTGGTGTTCAATCACCGCATCTGAATAGAGTACCTTTCCCCTCACCGCAACTGCCTCATGCACGCGGCCTCCCCACAAATAGCCGTCTCCGTTCTTAAGCAGCCTCTCCCTGTCAAAAGGAACGCCGGTTTTCCTGTGTCATCAAAAGCAGTTACATACTTCATCATGACCGCGGAAACATCCGGCGTCAGTTGTTCTTTCAGTTTCTTTATCTTTTGCTGTTCGCGTTCCGGTATCACGTCATCCGCGTCCAGCCACATACAGTAATCCTTCGTTGCCTTTCTGAATGATTCGTTTCTCGCTGCGGAAAAATCGTCGTTCCACTTGAAATCATAGATTTTCTCTGTATATTCTGCCGCTATCTCCTTTGTACGGTCGGTGGAGCCTGTATCTACAATGATTATCTCGTCTGCTATCTCTTTTGCAGAGTCCAGACAGCGTCCCAGCACCTTTTCCTCATTTTTTACTATCATACAGAGACTGACCGTTGCCATGACAGTCCTCCGGTTCTTTTCTTACTTTACTTTATGATGCCCGCGTGATTCTGATACGTTACTCTTCACAAGTTATCCAAAGGCCACATCCAGGATCATCATAATTACAAATCCGGCGGCGAAACCAATCGTCCCCATATTAGAGTGTTCTCCCTCGGCCGATTCCGGTATCAGTTCCTCGACGACGACATAAATCATGGCACCTGCCGCAAAGGCCAGCAGATAGGGAAGAGCCGGTATAATGACACGGTACATGGCTATTGTCAGGAGCGCGCCTATCGGCTCCACAATGCCCGAGAGCATCCCGAGAAAGAAAGCCTTCGGGCGGCTGCTTCCTCCTTCGCTTTTCAGGGGCAGCGAAATAATGGCTCCCTCCGGAAAGTTTTGTATCGCGATACCGATTGACAAAGCCAGGGCACCCGCCAGCGTAACACCGCTGTTTTCAGCCAGCAGGCCTGCAAATACGACACCAACGGCCATTCCTTCCGGTATGTTATGAAGCGTCACAGCCAAAACCAGCATTGTGGTCTTCTGCAGACTGCTCTTAGTTCCTTCCGGTTTCTCGCTGTTCAGGTGCAGATGAGGAATCAGTTTGTCCATTGTCAGCAAAAATGCAATGCCAAACAGAAAGCCGACTGCAGACGGAACGAAAGCGAGTCTCCCCATCCCTTCCGACATGTTCATAGCCGGTATCAGCAGCGACCACACCGAAGCCGCCACCATCACGCCGGATGCAAAACCAAGCAGTGTTTTCTGCACCACCGGCCTGAGCTGATCCTTTAGAAAAACACGCAGGCTGCCCCCGCCGTGGTACCGATAAACGGGATTAAAATCCCGGTCAGTATATTCATTCTTTATCCTCCTATAATTGACTTTGGATGTAATCTATCGAACTTTCCTTATATTTAAAGACATTATAGCAGATAATAAGAATGTTTACTAGTATTATTTTTTTATTGGAGATTTAATTAAGCAGGTGAGGACGCCGCCGCAGGCCAGCGGACGGGGTGGTGGGGTGGGGTTATGAGTCTTTCGTCTCGGGGGAAGATTGTTGTGGTATGGGGCTGCGGGCGAAGATAAAGTCTGCGGAGCACGCTCCCGCTCTGTGAAATGCATCGCGCTGCTAAGCTCGACAGGACCTCGCTAATCAGCGATGGATTTAGGCGGCATCCGCAGACTTTATCTTCCCCTCCGCCCCAAGGCCAGGTTTTCGCCGGGACGAAAGACTCCGCCGGGGGTATCGGCCCTGTCCGCCGGCCTGCGGCCGCTGATTGTCTCACGCGTTAAGTGCGGGGCGGACCTTGTCGCGGCCACTCAGTGCTACCGTGTACGGGAAATACGATATGCCTTCATTGCGCCTTTATAAAAGGCGCTAGATTTGGTATCTGCCTGCGGAAACACGTAGTGGCCGCGACAGGGTCCTCCCCATTTAAGGTTAGAGACAATCAGCGCCCGGAACGGACCATGTCCGGTGCCACGAAAACCTCCGCCTGAGTCTTCCGTCCCTGGCGAAAATCTGCCCCGGGGAAGTAGGCGGAATCAATTGCGGAGGGGACATGGGAGTCCGCCGGTGCTTAGCGAGGTCCCTCACGAGCTTAGCACTGTTGCGCACTCCAAAGAGTGCAAACGGTCCCCGCAGCAATCCATTCCGGCCGGATTCCCCTCACGACAACCTCCACCCGGGACGGAAGACTCAGCCAGCCCCTCACCACACCGTTCCGGACGCGTCCTCCTAACCTCAGTTAAATCTCCATTTCATTCTCCTCCTCAAAGCTGATAAATTCTCTGGAAGAAACCTTTTTCCTCTGTCTTTCTTCCTCCACCAGCCTCGACAGCTGCTCTTTAACATCTGAACTGTTCTTCACATTCGTCAGGTCAAAATTCCCAAGGCTGGAATCACTTGAAACAACCCGAATCGTTCCCAGACCAAACATGCGCTGAATCAGATTTCTCTCAAGTCCTAAATCCTTGATACGGTAAAGACGCACCTCATCTTCTCTCAGATTGAAAAGTCCCCGCTTGATAAAAAGACGATCCTCCGTCATACTGTATACGGTAAAGGTCCAGGGCAGACCGCACCAGAGCCACCTTCTGTCCGACCACAACACTTCTTTTTCCATAGTTACCACCTTTCTGCCGTTATTATAATCCGGCATCTTATACTGTTTTATTTCGCCTTTTATTTCGACATTATCTCCCGGAATCTAATCACTGCGCATAGCTCTCCGTATTTGTCACAGCCGGGGTATCCGGCACGGTTTTCAGCTTCCTCATAAGAGCATAGATTCCATCTTTTTCTTCTTTATGCATATATGCGGCCGTAATCAGATACTGTGAGGGACCCGATACAACATCGCAAACGGCCTGGAAGGCAGTCTGTCCGTCCTCCTCATATTCAATCCAGCCGATACGGGCACGGCCGCCCGGAATTTCAAATTCTTCCGGATCATTTGGACTGCATTCCTCCGGGAATTCTGCATTTCCGGAACGGAGCCTGAAACCGCTGACCCGCCATACAGGCGAATCCGAGGCCGAGTCCCGCCACATATTGCAGCCGTCTCCGTCCCCATACGTTTCCCACTCATATTTTAACCGCCCCGGCAGTGTAAGACGGAGCGTTCCAAAAGAGTGGGTTACCTCCCTCTTTCTGAAACCAACCGGATAATCCGACTCCATCTTTGGTGCATCTTCTTTAATCGAAGGCTCCCTGTCCGCCAGACTGCAAATCTCCCGGTACGCGTCCACAGGCAGTGGAAGCCCGGGATTCAGTACGGCCGCCTGCTCCAGAGAATCTATAATCATCTGATTGCACACGCTGTCCTCGGAGCTTCGCCGTGAAGGGACAAAACAGCATTGCTCCCACAAATAATTCAATGCCGTATTGCGGTAATAAAGAGCGTCTTTTTCCTCATTGTCCCAGATAAAAAAACGTTCCGCCAGCCAGGAAATGCCATTTTTCTCTGTCTGCTTTATCATATTTTCTATATTGAATCGTCCCATCGGGGTTATAACCGTGCCGGGGACTTCCTCGGGCTGATACTGCTCCATATCCCAGCAGAGGCAGAAATTACTGTACCCGCTTCCCCGCTCCGCGCAGTGCCGCTTCAGGGCATTCAGCCATGGGTAAAAATGTTCCCGCTTCATGCGTTCAAAATCACGGTGATTATAATATTCTGTCTCATCATCCACCAGAAGCTCATTGAGACGTTTCTGCCCCAGTTCATCCAGGAACCGGACTGCCGCCGCGTGAAAACCGGCGCCTGCAGGGGTGGAACAGCAATTGCCGGTAATAAGCCATTGTCCACGCAGCCCGCTTTCACGCTCCCATTCCATTGACAAGTCTCCCATGGTACAAAAAGACACCGTAAGCCAGTTTTCATTGAGAGCCAGGCCGTAGCCCGATTCCTCCGCCATCTCCTTAACCGATTCCTTCAATGCATCTATTTTTCTGGTTTTAGCCTTAAATGTAAAGCCAATACTCATTCCTTATCTCCCTTCCGTCTCAATGCAACGCCGCTTACATCCCTTCTGAAAGTATGGAATGCTGCTTCCAGCTTTCTATCGTTAAAACAGCCATTGCAGACTTAAGCCCGATCCAGGTCCCAGGCCGCAAAGTCCAGATATCCGTAATCCGTCCCCGTAGCGCCGCCGGTAAACGTCACCGCATCGCCGGCTCTGTCGGAAATGTCTTTTTCAAGGCTGTCCGCATGTCCAGAATCGTTCCGCGCTCAATGCCTTCCAGCGGATAGTAGAAAAAGCCGGGGACCGCGCCATCCTGATGAAATTCTTCCATAATCCGGTCATCTCCCCGGAAATAACATCCGACCGCCTCCGGACAGGTTGTTACCCGGCAATGGTATCTTCACGCAAAACCAGTCTTCCCGTCCATCCGGTTCCATTGAATAGCAGATATACCAGCCACACAAATTTTCCGGCGTGACGGCCACAACGGTACAATTACACCGCCGGCGCCGTAAATTCCCATGTTTTTAAGCAGCATTCTCTCCGAACGCATCGGCTTATATTTTACACCTTTCATCGCGATTGGAATCAGCCCGGGATAATGATTGCATTAAATATCAGAGCCGACAAAATTGCACTGTACGGCGTTGAAAGCTTCATAATATTCAGCATGTTCATCTGCGGAATCACCAGCTGGAACATGGCCGGAATAATTGCAAAATATTTCGCAATATCGTTTGCAATGGAAAATGTGGTAAGGGAGCCTCTTGTGATTAAAAGCTGCTTTCCGATTTCGACCACTTCCAGGATTTTAGTAGGATCCGAGTCCAGGTCGACCATATTTGCCGCCTCTTTTGCCGCCTGGGTACCGGAATTCATGGCGATTCCCACGTCGGCCTGAGCCAGGGCCGGAGCATCATTCGTTCCGTTGCCGGTCATGGCAACGATTTTCCCCTGAGCCTGTTCTTTTTTGATTTCCGTGATCTTGTCTTCCGGCTTGCACTCTGCTATGAAACCGTCCACTCCGGCCTCTTTCGCAATCGTAGCCGCCGTCAGCGGATTATCTCCTGTACACATAATCGTCTTAATGCCAATCTCCCTGAGTCTGGCGAACCGTTCGGCCAGCCCCGGCTTCACTGTGTCTTTCAGATAGATTACGCCGTAGATCCGGTTATCTGCGCAGACGGTAAGCGGTGTTCCGCCCAGCTTTGATATATTTTCCACAATCCCATCCAAATCGGCCGGAATCTTACCGTTTTTAGACACTACAAATTCTCTGATTGCCTCACCGGCTCCCTTGCGGAGCATTAATCCATTCTCAAGGTTTACGCCCGACATCTTGGTCTGAGCCGTAAATTCGATAAATTCCATTTTATCCGCAGCATTTTTTTCTGTCACAGCACCCATCTTGCGCGCCAGTTCCACAATCGATTTTCCCTCCGGCGTACCGTCCTCAAGGGAAGCCAGAACAGAGTATTCCATCAGCTCCCGGACCGTAACTCCCTTAACCGGATAAAATCGGCTGCAAGGCGGTTTCAAAGTAATCGTTCCGGTCTTGTCAAGAATCATCGTATCCACATCGCCGCAGGCCTCCACTGCCTTCCGACATGGCAATGACATTAAAACGCGTCACTCGGTCCATTCCGGCAATGCCAATCGCAGAGAGCAGGCCTCCGATTGTGGTGGGAATCAGACATACCATCAGGGCGATCAGAGTCGCTATCGGGATATGGACGCCTGAATAAACGGCAAACGGATACAGCGCCACAATTACAATCATAAAATGATGGTCAGGCCGACTAACAATGTATTCAGGGCGATCTCATTTGGCGTTTTCTGTCTGGACGCCCCCTCCACCAGCGCAATCATTTTATCAAGAAAGGACTCACCCGGCTCAGCCGCAATCTGTACCTTCAGCCAGTCCGATACAACTGTCGTTCCTCCTGTGACCGACGAAAAATCTCCGCCCGATTCACGGGTAACCGGCGCCGATTCTCCGGTGATGGCCGATTCATCGACCGATGCGATTCCCTCAACTACTTCTCCGTCGTTGGGAATCAGTTCATTGATTCTCACAATCACCACATCGCCCTTTTTAAGATCGCAGGCGGGTATATCCCGCTCAGAGCCGTCCGGTAAAACAAGATGGGCCACCGTATCCTTCTTTGTTTTCTTCAGCGTCTCAGCCTGGGCCTTACCGCGCCCCTCAGCAACCGACTCCGCAAAGTTGGCAAACAATACGGTTACGAAAAGTATCAACGTCACAATAATATTATAGGTTCTTAAGGCTCCTTCAGAGATTCCACCGGATGCGGTCACATCCCCGAACAGGTTTGGCATGAAACACAGTACAAATGTAATGACAAAACCAACCTCCACCACGAACATAACAGGATTCTTAAGCATATACCTGGGATCCAGTTTTTTAAATGCCCGATTACCGAGCTTTTCAATATATCTTTTGTAATAAATTTAGTTGTCTGCTGTTTCTTTCTCGACATCACTTCTGCCTCCTTAAGCTAACTTAATCCCGGGAACCATATTGTCAGATGTTCTGCAACCGGTCCCAGTGCGAGTGCCGGGAAGAACGTCAGCGCCGCAAAAATATATACAACAAAGACAAGAATCAGTGTAAATACCACATTATCCGTTCTTAACGTACCGACCGTCTCGTTCACCCTGCGTTTTGCGAAAATGCTTCCGGCGATTGCCAACTGCAGTATAATTGCCGGGAACCGCCCGAAGTACATTGCAATCCCGTCGTAAGGTTCCAGAAAACCGAGTTGTCGCAAGACCCTCAAAGCCTGAACCATCGTTTGCCGCGGAAGAACTGTACTCGTAAAGCACCTGGGACAATCCATGGAATCCCGGATTTGTGATTCCCGCCAAACCGCCTGCCGTGGATACGACCAATGCGGAAAAGCCAAGTATCAGAAGGGGGTGGATAATCAGGCAGACCGCCACCAGCTTCATTTCTTTTCCTTCAATCTTCTTTCCCAGATATTCCGGGGTCCGCCCTATCATAAGGCCGCAGATAAATACGGCTAAAATGACGTACATTACCATATTCATCAGCCCGACACCCTTGCCGCCGAACACGCAGTTTAACATCATATGTAACAGAGGCACCAGACCGCCGAGCGGCGTCAGGGAGTCATGCATGTTATTGACCGTACCGGTGGTAAAGGAGGTTGTTGTCGTTGTAAAAAGCGCCGACTGGGCAATTCCAAATCGTACCTCTTTCCCCTCATAGGATCCCATATCCTGATTCAGTCCGATTCCGGCAAGAACCGGGTTGCCGGCACTCTCCGCCGCGAAACATACCGTAACTCCAATCAGAAAAATAATTGCCATGGCGGCAAAGACTGTTCTGCCCTGTCTGCCGAAGAGCGATTTTTTCCCTTCTTTTTTCCGTTTGTCCGCAATCATATTGCCAAATGCGATGACACAGGCGCCCGGTAAAATCATCATGGAGTACAGCTCCACGAGATTGGAAATAATCGTCGGGTTCTCTAACGGCGTCGACGAGTTGGCTCCCAAAAAGCCGCCTCCGTTTGTTCCCACATGTTTGATAGCCTCAAGCGCTGCAATCGGTCCGGCAGCAATGTCCTGCCATTTACCTTCCAGCGTCGAAACCGTAAAATTCGCGTGGAAATTCTGGGGCGTACCCTGCCAGATAAGAAGCATTCCTGCAATAAAAGCATTCTGGTGATATGTCAAGAACTTTTTGAAGAAGATTTTGATATGTTTTCAGAAAAAAGGGTAACTTTAACAGACCTTCGGTATATTTTACGTATAACCGAATGTCAGTTCGACTCAATATTATATTCGGTGTCCAGCTTTTCGCCGGTGTACAGTTGGTTTTTGACCAGCAATCCAAAAACGAGTCGTACTAATTTACGAGATGTAAGCGCGAGTGCTCTTTGTGCTGATGTTTGGTTACCTCAGCATATTTTCTGCATAGAAATCAGCATATTCAGGGATGTGCTTCCTGACGCTGTTTGCCGCTTCGCCAAGATAGCAGCGAAGATAGGGATTTCCGGCTTTCGACATTTTGTTGTCCTCAGAAGTGAAATCTCCGGAATCACCCTTAGGCCAGTAAAGGCCGGCATATTTGGCAAGGGCATCGGATGAATGGAACACGGTTATATCGCCTATTTCTGATAGAATTCCGGATGCCCATATCGGACCTATTCCAGGTATGGATTGAAGGATGAGCAGGGCGTTAGGGTTCATTCCGTTGATGCATTTCTCAATCGCCTGCTCGATCAGCTTGATTTCTTTCTGATAGGCGTGGATGCAGTTAAACGAGCTTGCCAGTGATATGCTCAGTGGTTCATACATGCACTTGTCTAACCGGTAGGAATCCCTGGCTGCCTTGCGCAGGAGTTCCGAAGTTTTGATAGGTCAGAGATGCGGTTCCTGCTCTTCCCGCAAGGAGTAAGCGCTCCTCTTCCGGCATATCGATAATCTCCTGTGGAGACAAAATTCCGTCAGGACAGCTGAGGACGTGGCACCATAGAGACTGCCAAAAGGCTTGTCATCACCTTCAAGGAGCTGAAGTTCACTGAACTTCAGATAAAGATTAGAAACCATATAAGTCTTCTCCCTGGTGATGCACTCAGAAAGGTGCATACGGTGCCTTGTAAGGCGTTTAAGGGCTATGAACTGCCCGCCGCGCCATGGCTCCAGTTTTTTCGTACGGCCTACCCTGCCAAAGTCTGCGATGAGATATGCATCTGTGGATCGGTCTTTTCCATTCCGATATAGGACTTTCGGTAATTCGAAGTGGCCTTTGGGTTTACACAGAAGACGTAAGGCTTGTAGGGCATGAGAACCTCACTGGTCGATAGGAAGTTTGAAATATGCACGCTGTATACAGAAGTAGATTCCAGCACGATAAGAACCGTATCCAGGTTTTTATGCTTCTGCATGCATTCGGCAATCATATTTACAAGCTGATCGGCGCCTGGCTGGTTATTGCCAAACGACGATGAGATGTATTTGTTTTCCTCAAAGTCCATGGCATAGACGGCATTGGTCTTTGAGCTTACATCAATACCTACAAACAAGGTGGACATATAGTTGAGCTTTAACATGATATCACCTCCATTCCGATGGGGATTTGTGAAGCCTGAAGCAAAAGGTTTATCCTGTGCCGCATACGGTGACCGAACCCTCGCGCAATGAGCATGCACCCAGTCAGCCTTTTGCTGGGCCTAACGGCTGGGATGAAAATTCTGTGTCAGCGGAATGTGCCGTATGTGCCAGGCTGAATGCTTTCAAAGCAGTCTCGGACGAAGCCGGCTGAAAGGAGGAGAAGCAGTGCCTTCAGACATCAGACTCTACCTGATATCATACCACAGGATCTACCTATATTGAAATGTAACTATCAACTGTATAGATGGGAATCGGGATGAGGGGAGTACCTCTTAGATATCCTTACCATTTATACCAAAAGAATAAGTCTGTAAGCGGTTTTTCTTGCTTACAAACTTATTATACGAGAGAGGGGGATCAGGATTCTTGTTGTATTTCTCACCATATCCTCATAAAAATTCCCCATCGGCCTTCCGGCCATTCCCCGGCAGAAAGCCATGCAGGCGGCATATCCGGTAGCGGCGGAGGTAAACATCATAAAAATAATAACCGCCGTCTGGCTGAGATAGGACAGGCCTGATTCACCGGAATAGTGCTGCAGGTTTGTATTTGTCATAAAGGATATAATGGTATTGAAGGACAGGCTCTCCTCCATCGATGCTATCCCGTTGGGGTTTAGGAACAAAAGTCCCTGGAGCCTCAAAACCAGATATCCTATCAGTATCATAACCGCATTTGTCATCAGAAGGTTTAATGCGTAGGTTTTCCAGTGCATATCCTCTCTGTTAATGCGGCAGATCCTGTAAATCATACCGTCAATCCGGTCAAATACAGGATCCGCAAATGTTCTCTGTTTTGTTGCCACATGGTACAGGTAAATGCCGATCGGAATCACCAGAACCATGTAAATAAGCAATGTTATTAATATCTGAAACATTATTATCTTCCTCCTCGTGAGTCTTTAACTACAGCTTTTCAGGATACACAAGCGCGTATACAAGATACGCGGCAAGCCCTGCAATGATAATGCCCAAAACTATCATATGATCCACTCCTTTTCCATTCAGCGCATCCGGCGTTTACCGCTCAAGCTCCTGAATTCTCATTTTCGCTCTCCCGGGCCAACCTGTGACTCACACCAGTCAATCAGCAGTTTCATGAGCGCACAGCTCACTATAATAATACCGATCATGCAAATATCCATCATCTCATTTCCTCCTTTAGTTTCACCGGGTCGCAGCTTATTACAGGTCCGGTGATTTTTATAAAACAGATTCTAGCACCTGTGTTATAAAAATTGTGTTAGCCCGGCCGGATTCGTATAAAGATTGTATTAGGATGCATCTTCAGGCTCCTCAGCACCATCCGAACAGGCAGGCCGCCGGCAGCATAAATGCCGCGGTCAGGGAAAACACCATGCCAAGGATAAAAACGGGTATCCCGATAAATGCACAGACAATAAACAGATACGGATGAAAGCGGGCAAAAGCTTGACTGCCGAATCAAATCTTAATTCAAAATTGTAAAATGTCTGAATAATACAAGTCATAAACCATTCCTCCTTACCGTTTTATCCTAGCACCGCAGCCGTTAAACCGGTAAAAGTAAAACCTATAAGGGAATTAAGATGTTATAAAAAACTGTGGAATTTACTGCATGCCATGTCATCGCTTTATTGCTTTAAATTTTAGTAGTTTAAAGTAAAAAACTCTTGACATTACCGGACTAAGCTTTTATACTGTAACAAAACATTTAGAAAAACCTTTAATTTGGTAACGGTTGAGCGCAAAGCGCACCGTGTATAAGGAGAATATGCTATGAAAGCCGTAAGATCAGAAACGTAGTGTTCGGAGAAGGAATCCCTAAAATATGCATTCCGCTCACGGATACGGATTTGAAAGGACTTAAACAGTCCGTCAAAGCGATGAAAAGTGCCCCTTCGATTTTGTTGAATGGCGTGCGGATTTTTATCAGAATATTGAAAATCCGCAGGTACGATTTCAGGCCATGGCTTATCTTCGCGACCAGTTAGGGGATACTCCGATTCTGTTCACGCTCCGCACTGATTCGGAGGGCGGAATGGCGGGCATGGAAACGGAGGAATATATTGCAATGAATCTTGACGTCATAGAGACCGGCCTTATGGATCTGATTGACGTTGAACTGTCCAAAGGGGACGATACGATGAGGACTCTTGTGGAGGCAGCCCACCGCGCCGGGATGAAAATTATAGCTTCCCGCCACAGCACCACCTCGACGCCATCGAAGGAGACAATTGTGAGCCGTCTCTGCCAGATGCAGCATCTGGGAGCCGATATCGCCAAATATGCCGTAATGCCGCAGAATGAGCGGGATGTCCTCACACTTCTGGACGCCACCCTCACCATGCGCGAAGAACATAAGGAGACGCCTGTTATCACCATGTCCATGGGGCGCCAGGGAATTATCAGCAGGGTATGCGGAAGTGTATTCGGATCCGCCATCACCTTCGGCACCGCAGGCAAGGCCTCCGCGCCGGGACAGCTCCCTGCCGATCTTCTTTCTTCTTTTATAAACAGTCTTGCATAGAAGACCGCAGGCCGCGGACAGATCACCGTCTTCAAAAAAAGGAGAGGCATTACGCCTCTCCTTTTCTCAGCTCTTTTATAGCCGCCTCCAGGCCCTGGACCGTCAGCGGGAACATCGGAAACTGCTCTCTTATTATTTGAATTGTACGGGTAGATGCATCATAATCCCAAAGCTTTTCGTGCAGCGGATTCAGCCAGACAGCAGACGTAAAGCGTTTCTTTAATGTCTTGATCCAGTCTATTCCGGCCTTATCATTCTCATGGTCGTAGTCCAGAGTACCGCCAGGCTCCAGCACTCCGCCGGTCCCATAGTCGCATCTCCCACGACAATCACCTTGTATTCCGGCTTCAGGTTATGGAGCACCCATTCAGTGGAAACCTTGTCCTCCCACTTACATTGCGGTGCTGTAAATAACTGAGCATAAAACAGTTATGGAAATAGTAAATTTTTAAGTCCTTAAACTGGGACGCCTGGTTCACGGCCTGAAACAGCCGGTTACACAGATCGGCATAGGCCCACATGGAGCCGCCGCTGTCCATTAACAGCAGAAGCTTCGTCTGGTTCTTTCTCGGTCTCTCCAAGACAAGCTCCAGCCGTCCGCCCCGGTCACATGTCTTCTCTATTGTTTTCGTCACATTCAGTTCTGTCCTGGCCCCGTCATCTTTGCTGGAAAGCAGCCTGAGCTTGCGCAGGGCTATCTGGAACTGCCTGAGCTGGAGGACTTTATCCTCCCGGAAGTCACGGTAATTGCGCTCTCCCGCCACTTTGAGCGCGCTTCTGCTCATCCCGCTTCCATGCACCCGGATGCCTTTCTGCGCATACCCGGAGTGACCGAACGCCGTGGTTCCGCCTGTTCCGATCCACTTATTTCCGCCGTGGTGCTGTTCCTTTTGTTCAGCCAGCCTCTGCTCCATCAGACGTCGGATTTCTTCTATATTCTTTTTCCCCACTGCGCGTCTGCCTCTTCCCGGTCAAAGGGCGTCTGCGTCATCGCCTTCGACAGCCAGCGTTGCAGCGCCTCAGGCAGACAGTCCTGTTCCTTAACATTTTTAAAATACTCCAGAAACGCCTGGTCGAACCTGTCATAGTCCGATTCTTTTTTTACCAGGATCGCCCTTGCCATATGGTAAAATTCCGTCAGGCTGGCCTCATTCAGATTTAAATCCAGCGCATCCATCAGGCCGGTCCATTCATTCAGGCTGGTCTTCATCCCGTACCCGCGCAAAATATATAAAAAATCAGTGAACATATTGGTTCTCCACTTGTTTTAAATCCTCCGTTTTCTTCAAAGAACGCCGGCAAAGAATTTCCGTTCAAGGACCTCCACAGGAATGCCTCCGATATTCAGAGCCTGAATCCAGTCCAGTATCTCCGAAGTTCCCGGCTTCTTCTGGAGTCCTTAAGTTCCGTATCCGGTAGAAGGCGTCCAAAACTCCCCCAATCAGCGTTTCCTCAAGCCCTGGGTAATGGGCTTTGATAATCCGTTCCATCATCGGCGCATCCGGAAACGCAATATAATGGAAGATACAGCGGCGCAGGAAGGCATCCGGCAGCTCCTTTTCCGCATTGGATGTAATGATCACGATGGGACGGACCTTTGCTTTTACGGTCTCCCCCGTCTCCGGGATATAAAATTCCATCTGATCTAACTCCCACAAAAGATCATTGGGAAATTCCAAATCCGCTTTATCTATTTCATCTATCAGGAGAACCGCCTGTCTGCTGCTTTTAAACGCCTCACCGAGTTTTCCCAGACGGATATACTTTGCAATGTCGTTTACGCCTTCCTCGCCGAACTGGCTGTCGTAAAGACGCTGAACCGTGTCGTAAACATACAGCCCGTCCTGCGCCTTTGTTGTGGATTTGATGTTCCAAATCAAAGCTCCATTCAAGGGATTTTGCAATCGCCTCCGCAAGCATGGTTTTTCCGGTTCCCGGCTCCCCTTTTAACAGCAGCGGCTTCTTAAGCGCAGCAGCTATGTTGACGCTGCGGATCAGTTCATCCGAAGCAATATAATTCTCATTTCCGTGAAATTGCAGCATTCTCTCTTTCTCCTTTTATAATATGCCATATTTCGCAAACAGGGCGCAGAGCTTCTCTCTGCTCTGCACCCTGCCGGTTTATTATAATGGACACAGGCCAAAAAGTCCAATACCGTATTTCTCTTATTTTCATAGAAAGCTTCTATGGAGGCCGGAACACAGGGCGGTTTTGTAGAAATCCGTTGCGGCTTATGATATACTATGAGTACGGTTTCACGAAAGCGTGATAGATTGAAAAAGGATGGTGTCATCATGACTCTGCTTCAATTACAATATTTTGAGACTCTTGCCCGCGTGCTGCATTACACCCACGCGGCTGAAGAACTTCACATTGCCCAGCCCAGCCTCAGTTACTCCATTAATGAATTGGAAAAGGAACTCGGGGTCAAGCTGTTTGAAAACAGAACCGGAAAATCTGTCTTACGGATTATGGTGAGAGATTTCTCCCCTATGTCCAGAAATCCCTGATGCTGATGGAGGAGGGAACCAACACACTGAAGCAGATGGCGGGAACTGCCCCGCTGGTTGTCCGTCTCGGTTATTTCCATTCCATCTCCTCCTCCCTGATCCCCTCCATGGTTGAAGAAGTATACCGTCTCCCGGAGAATAAACAGATTCGTTTTCATTTTACCGAGGATACTTCCTTTGACATTTTTACACTGCTTAAAAGCGGTAAGCTGGATTTGGCATTTTGTACGCACCGGGATGAATGGGCTGATTCCATCACCATTATGAAACAACCTCTCTATCTGGCCGTTCCCTTTGAGCATCCTCTCTCTGAGCGTTCTTCCGTTACCTTTGAGGATTTCGCCAGGGAACCACTGGTGATGCTCGACAAGGCAAGCAGCCTGCGAAGACAGCTTGATCAGGTGTTTACAAAGCGCGGCGTTATTCCAAAAGTCGTGTTTGAAGTGCGGGAGTGCAATGCCGCCCTCCAGTATGTGTCTCTCAAATTTGGTGTCTCGATCCTCCCCGAGGTTCCTGCAATGAAGACGGAACGCGTCCGCATGGTTCCCATCGATGATAAGGGAAAGGAATTTCTCAGGACAGTTTATCTTTCCTGGGACCGCAGCCGGCCGCTGACTCCGGCGGTGCAGAAAGTCAGGAATCTGATTGTTCAGCAGTATGCATGCTCTTCTCCAGGGTGAGCTTCTGACCGCATCGAACTGATTTCATCTGACTGGAGAATGGATGAAAACGGTGAACATTATTTTAATGAATCATCATCCCATGATGCTCCAGGTACTGGTCGAACACCTCGCCGCTGCGGATAATGTAGTCCCTGAAATACTTCGCCGCCGGCGGAATATAGCGTTCCTTATTCCACTGCAGGTAAAGCCTGCGCTGTGGAATATCATTGGCTATTGGGAGGATTTTCGTATTATAAGGCGCTCCGGAAAGCGGATACGGCACAATTGAGATTCCCCTTCTGGCTGCGACCAGGCCGTAAATAATCTGATCATTTGGAGTTTCGGATACGATACACGGACAAATTCCTATCTCTTTAAACAGATTGTCAAGCTGTCCGCGCAGCTGGGCATTGGTGTCAAAGGCAATAAAATTTTCACCGTCCAGTTTCCTTAAATCCACACTGTCCCCCGACGCCAGCTCATGTCCCTCCGGTATCAGCACCATCAAAGGATGCGTGCCGATGTACGCGGCATCTATCTGGGGATAGCTGAGCCTTGTTCCAATAATCAGATCGACGGAGCCGTCCAGCAGCTTGCTTTGAATTCCCTTCCAGATTTCCTGGCTGTATTGGAACTGCACTTCCAGACGGTTTGTATCCGACTGATAGCGGACCATGAGATCCGTTGCAAACTGGGCGACCGACTGGAAGCCTGCCAAAACAATCGTCCCCACATTGGGATCAATATATTCTTTTAAGGTTGAAATCCCTTCCTCCAGAGAACTAATCGTCTTCTGAACATAAGGCTGAAATATTTCACCATACTTTGTCAATTTGATATTCCGGCCTTTTCTCTCGAACAGCTCTGCGCCTAATTCCTCTTCCAGCTCTTTAATGGCATGACTTAAATTAGACTGGCTGACATGAAGTCTTTCTGCCGCCCGCGTGTAGTGTTCCAGTTCTGCAATTGTATTGAAATAGTACAGCCACTGCAAATTCATATGCTGTTCCTCCTTAAAGCCTTCCGTTATTCCTATTATCCATGATTTTGAGAAAAAGTTCAACTTATTTATGTGCAGAATCCCCCTGGAACACGGCGGTCCAAATATGCATACAATACATTAACTTTGCTGTTCGAGGTGTAATTATGCCAGGAGGCTGGACTTATCAGTCATACCTCACGCCCTATGACTCCTTTATTTTTTACAATGCCATAGGGCAACATGAAAATTACTTTTATAATCCAGTTGCTGTTGCCAAACAGATTGTCAACGGAACAAACTACCGTTTTATCACGATAGCTGAACCAAAACGGGAGGAACTGCCGACTCGTTTTGCCGTCGTAGATATTTATAAACCGCTTAATGGCGAGGCTTACGCTACAAAAATTAATTTTCTTTGAGTTACTTGGAAGCGCTGGTATTTTAAGCCGGCGCTTCTGTCAGTCCTATCTCCTTAACATTGTCCTTATACCAGACTGCTCAATACCCCCATAAGGTCCAGCCTTCCGTATCCCCACACATTATTCGGATATACAACTGCTTTATCACGAATTGCCCCGCGGATAAACAGCCGGTTAATATCTCTCCCTGTAATTGTAGTATAATTTCCCCTCAATACCGCCCATTCCATAAAAAGAGCCGCCGCTCCCGCCGCATGTGCGGCCGCCGCCGATGCCAGTTACCGAACCATACGTATTCGTACCGGCAATAGTCGGACATGACAGGGCAAAGCCCGGAGCAGCAATATCCGGTTCAACCAAGCCGCTTGTCGTATACCCCCTTCCAGATTCAATATTCTGTGAATAAAAAAACCTCCTCTGTTTCCCAAAGCTTAGACATCCGCTCCGGCGGACCCTGTTTTCATTCTATCTTATGAATGCTGTGAAAGAATCAGTATGATTAATCAATATATCAGGCTAATTTGGATTGTTGAGGATAAATTGTATATACTAAGGTAAAAAAGGAGTAAAACAAGCATATGGCAGCTACGCATAAAGGGGCAATCAGTTTTGGCCTGGTTCACATTCCGGTGGCGCTCCACACCGCCACACAGGATAATGATATACATTTCAATCAATTGTGCAAAGACGGTTCACGTGTCAAATACAAAAAGGTCTGTGCCAACTGCGGAAAAGAAGTCGGCTTTCAGGATATTGTGAAAGGATTTGAATTTGCTCCCGGGCAATACGTTACAATGACGGACGCTGATTTCGAAAAGGCAAAGACGGAAAAAGACAAGACAATCCAGATCCTGCATTTTACTGATTTAAAAAACATCCGTCCCATCTTTTTGACAAAACCTATCATGCAGTCGTCGAGGCCGGAGGTGATAAAGCATATGAATTACTGCGCCAGGCCATGTTCGATGAAGGAAAAGTGGCAATTGCAAAAACAGTAATGGGACAGAGCGAAAAACTCCTTTGTCTGATTCCGACCGAGAAAGGTATCTTGGCCGAAACACTCTTTTTCTATGATGAAGTTAAAGAAATACCAAAGGAAGCACATCCGGAACTGAACGAGGCTGAGCTTAATATGGCGAAAATGCTGATTGGATCGATGGATAAAGAATTTGAACCACAGCTGTACCATAATGAGTATCAGGTTCGTCTCAGAGAAATTATAGAAGCAAAAATCAATGGACAGGAAATTGTTCAGACACCGGCTGAGCAGGAAAGCAACGTAATCAATATTATGGAAGCGCTGCAGGCCTCTCTGCAGCAGATTGAAGGCACCACGCCCCCGAAGAAGCCGCGCGGACAAAAGAAGGCAGCAACAGCATGATTGATTTCGATGCAAAGTGATACATCCGATGCTTATCGGCGCCAGCGGGATGCATTTGACAGCGCAGACTATATCTATGAATTGAAATGGGACGGCGAGCGCTGCATTGCCTATCTGGATCCAAAGACCGGTACGGAGCTCCGGAATAAACGAAATCTTAAAATGCTTTCTAAAGTACCTGAGCTTACTCATCTACACAAGCAGGTTAAAGCCAGATGTATATTAGACGGTGAGTTAATCATTTTAAAAAACGGCAAATCTGACTACTTTGAAATACAGAAACGCAGTCTGATGTCTAATCCGTTTAAAATTGAGTTGCTTTCAAAACAATATCCTGCCAGCTTTATACCTTTCGATATTTTATATTACAAAGACAGGGATTTAACATTGCTACCGCTTATGGAGCGCAAAGTATATCTTTCAAAGCGGTAGGTGAGGAAACAGCACGAATGGCCTTATCCAGATACATCGAGGGCCAGGGTATGGCATTTTACACACTCGCCAAACAACAGGACATGGAAGGCATTGTCGCCAAAAGAAAAGACAGTTTTTATATAGAAGGTAAAAGAACGAAGGACTGGATCAAAATAAAAAACCTGATAGACGATGATTTTGTAGTCTGCGGATATATATTTAAGGACAATAATATGATAAGTGTTGTTCTGGGACAGTATGAGCATGAGCAGCTTATCTATAAAGGTCATGTAACTCTCGGTGTCGGAGGGGAAAATTTTCAGCGTATTAAAGAAGTGCCACAGATCCCCTCCCCTCTTTTTGCATCTCCGCTTGGTAATGAAAATGCGATCTGGATTGAACCTCAATTGGTTTGTGTCGTAAAATTTATGGAGTACACGGCAAATGGCGGTATGCGGCAGCCGGTCTTCAAGGGTCTGAGACCGGATAAGCTCCCAAAAGAGTGCCGCTCCCGTGACGGCATGGGCGGTATTTGACCGCCCTTCCTTCCCGTCTTGAGCAGATATGTGACTGTCAGGTACTACCGTTCTCTCATGACCACATGGACGGTGTCTCCCGGCTGTTTTCCAATCAAAGCACGGATGTCCTTTCTCACCCCCAAAATATGGCCAGGAGTTCCCATTCTGACAATGCTTCCTTCGTAGGCTGTCCCGTCAAAATCCACATGCACCTTTACTCTTCCCTTGCCGAACTCTTTCTTCACATCAAAAGGAATATTTACATAGGCTCCGTCAATAACGGGTACTTTCTGAATTACAGCATCAAATTCATAAATTTTAGCATTTATATTTTTCACCTCCTCATCCCGTTCCCGCCTTGGTTCACTTCTCGTTTCAGTTCTCCTCAAATATATTTTGTTTTTTATTCTGCATTTTATTCCCTTTCATGAAAATGAGAACCGTTTTTCGTAATATGGACCGGGTGCAGAGCGCCTCTTTTATCTTTTTTTTTTAAAAAATTAGCACAAATAAAATAACATTAAAACATTTACAGAATTTTCACGCATTTTGTCTTGCAGAATCAAATAAAATCGATATAATTTAACTAAATAAAGTAGAAATTCTTATCTAATTCGACAGAAAAAAGGAGGTAGTATTTATGGAAATGCAGCTTGCAGATTCAATTTTCACTTTGTCATTTGACAGCGTCGGTACAATGACCCTGGGGGCAATCCTGCTGTTGATTGGTTACTGGATTAAAAGCAAAGTTTATTTTCTGGAAAAATTTTGTATTCCGGCACCTGTAATCGGCGGATTTCTTTTCGTTTTTCTAAACTGTTTATTCTTCATGAGCGGTAGAATAAATCTGGTATTCGACGCCTCTTTACAGACAGTATTTATGTTGGCCTTTTTCACGACTGTCGGCCTCGGGGCCAGCCTGAAAGTTCTTTTAACAGGCGGCAAGCTTTTATTTATCTACTGGTTTGTAAATGTACTGATCACTGTCCTCCAGACCGGTATCGGTGTGTTTCTTGGACCGGTTCTTGGACTTGACGCCGCGTACGGTATTGTCTCCGGTCCTGTTGCACTGGTTGGCGGACATGGAGGCGCTGCCGCCTATGGACAGACTCTGGAAGCCATGGGGTACCCCGGAGCCAGTCTGGTCGGTTTGGCTTCCGCTACCTTTGGATTAATCGTCGCCAGCCTCGTCGGCGGTCCTCTGGGCAGACGGCTGATAGAACGTTATAATCTGACGCCCGATAATGATGATGGTTTCCAAATTGATACCTCCGGATATGACGCCGGTGCACAGCATATCGAAATGGATTATGCCAACACCATGAAAAATCTTACCGCACTGATGCTCTGTATGACAATGGGCTCCATGATTGTCGGTTATTTAGGCGGTTTAATCGGCATGGCTATCCCCACCTATGTCGGAGCCATGTTCTTCGCCGTCTTGGTCCGAAACTTAAATGAAAAGTTTCATTTTTACAATTTCAGCATTGATTTCAATGATCGGGTCGGTGATATCAGTCTGGGCTTGTACCTGTCCATGGCGCTGCTGACGCTCAAGCTGTGGGAATTGGCCGAATTAGCGCTGCCGCTGTTAATCGTCCTTTGCACGCAGACTGTCATACTGCTGCTTCTCACTTATTTTGTTGTATTCCGTATTCTTGGGAAAAACTACGATGCTGCCGTTATGTCGGCAGGACTTATCGGTCATGATCTCGGTTCAACACCAACGGCCGTAGCCAATATGACAACCATTCATACCAAGTATGGGGTATCACGTAAAGCGCTTATCATAGTGCCGATTGTAGGAGCCTTTTTAATTGATGTGTTTTATCAGCCGTTTGTAATCTGGTGCATTAATATACTTTGTTAATTACATATGGATGATACAAAAATAAAACAGAACAGTGAAAACAAGGGCAGTTGAAATATTTTTTCTTCTGCCCTTGTTTTTATGAATGTCTAATGCAAATACAGTTAACGGACGGACATGAGACTGCCACTCCAATTATATTTCTTCAATACGAGGACTGTCGTAATGACGAGCCCCCGATAAATGGAGTATGTGACCATAGAATTATGTAGATGTGTTTTCTACTGCTTTTCCTGTTTTAAATCAATTATCTCCTTAGCCATTTTATGCAGTTCATCTTTTGAAATCTTTTTATTGACATGAAAATCGAAATCGTCCATAGTGCGAACCACCATCAATTAGGGGGGCGCCAAAACGAAACCTGCACGCTCCGCGCACGGGTCACCGCCATCAACAAAAAAGCCAACCCCTTGCTTTTACAAGGAATTTCGACTTCTTACCATACAGCTCCCGGCCGGATTCGAACCGGCGACCTACGCATTACGAATGCGTTGCTCTACCAACTGAGCCACGGAAGCGTTTAAAAATGCTCTGGATTCACTCCAAAGCAGATTCTAAAATGACCTGTCCGGGAATCAGAACCCGGGTTTACGCCGTGAGAGGGCGTCGTCTTGACCGCTTGACCAACAGGCCATACTGAGGTGTAATCGAGGCGACGTGATTCGAACACGCGACCTCTGCGTCCCGAACGCAGCGCTCTACCAAACTGAGCCACGCCTCGATACCTTTGGTAGTATAATATAAATATCAGGAAATGTCAACCATTTCCTGAGAAAAATTAAAATTTTTCATACAATTAATACAATTCCAACACCTCATTTTCACCGCTATAGCAAGGTTTTAAGTCATATTGGAAGGTTTGTCTGCGTATATCTGTTACAAATTCCAGCGCAGATATACGCAGATTTTTAGCAGGAATTTTCTCCTGTTAAACGATAAGCGGCACGCTCGTGTACAGTCACCGTCATCAATAAAACCGCTCCGCGGAGGCTCGCACTGCGGCAAACTTCCACTGCCGAAAATCCTAAATCGTCCAGGATCTCCACTGCCTTCTTTTCACGGGTGTTCACATCCCTCAATTGTGACTGTTTTGA